>Ga0208244_100014_pt1 | contig 271990 bp, 212 predicted proteins | sample SubbioCR12Aug_5A_FD_184828 | JGI IMG/M metagenome (GOLD analysis project Ga0208244, IMG submission 184828) | Serpentinite rock and fluid subsurface biosphere microbial communities from McLaughlin Reserve, California, USA - CR12Aug_5A (SPAdes) | ecosystem: Environmental > Terrestrial > Deep...
TCCGTTATGGGTGAGGTGGGAATCCCAGCGTGGGTGCTCTGTAGTATTACAATCGCCTCCCTGCGGTGAGTTTACCTGCCGGCAGGATTTAAGTGCATTTCCGGCGCCGTTGGGAATATTCCATACGTTTGGATAGCCTTGCGCCACCACATAATTAACCAATTGAGTCAATTCGGTATCACTCGGCACATGCCAGCCTGTAGGGCAAAGGCCGTCGGCATTGTTTACTGCATGCCAGTTATACAAAGCGCCGTAGCTATCTTTCCAACTGATATCATTATTGTACCAGGCATAAGCGCCGGTGGTGTTATTCATCCAAGCGTCGCTGTTGCCTCCAGGATACTCAATGGGAGTTCCGCTTTGGTATTTGGTGGTCTTCAGGTTTCCCTTTATCCAGCATTGGTCGCCAATGAGGACGGTGTTGTATATGTTGCCGTCAATGTCGGTAATTTGACCGCCACAGGTAAAACCAACCTGCTCTTCCACAAAATTGGCAGTGAGTGTAATATCTGCAGCGGGCATGGTGTAGGTAAAATCTGGCGCCTCGCTCACAACTCCAGCATTATCTGTCCAGTTTACAAACACCCAGCCGGTGTTGGCCAGGGCGCCTAACTGCACTGCATCGCCAAGGTTGTAAACACCGCTCCCGCTTAATGAACCTCCTTCGGTGGGACTGGAAACAAGCGTGAGCGTGTAATCAATCATTTCAAAATTGGCAGTTAAAGTAACATCGGTAGCTGGCATTGTATAAGTGAAATTTGCCGCTGCGCTTACTATTCCATTATTATCTGTCCAGTTAACAAACTCCCAACCGGTGTTTGCTACGGCGCCTAACTGCACTGCATCGCCAAGGTTGTAATCACCGCCCCCGCTTACTGAGCCTCCTTCGGTGGGATTGGCAACAAGCGTGAGCGTGTAATCAATCATTTCAAAATTGGCGGTTAAAGTAACATCGGCAGCTGGCATAGTGTAAGTGAAATTTGCCGCTGCGCTTACTATTCCATCGTTATCCGTCCAGTTAACAAATTCCCAGCCGGTGTTTGCCAGGGCGCCTAACTGCACTGCATCGCCAAGGTTGTAAAATCCGCCCCCGCTTACTGAGCCACCTTCGGTGGGATTGGCAACAAGCGTGAGCGTGTAATCAATCATTTCAAAATTGGCAGTTAAAGTAACATCGGTAGCTGGCATTGTATAAGTGAAATTTGCCGCTGCGCTTACTATTCCATCATTATCCGTCCAGTTAACAAACTCCCAGCCAGTGTTTGCTACAGCGCCTAACTGCACTGCATCGCCAAGGTTGTAAACACCGCCCCCGCTTACTGAGCCACCTTCGGTGGGATTGGCAACAAGCGTGAGCGTGTAATCAATCATTTCAAAATTGGCAGTTAAAGTAACATCGGAAGCAGGCATGGTATAAAGGAAGTTAGGCGCCTCGCTCACAACTCCATTCGCATTTGTCCAGTTAAGAAATCCCCAGCCCGTATTGGCCTGGGCGCTGATACTAAACTGCTGACCGGCTTCATATTGGCCTGAACCGGTTACTGTTCCTGCGCCGGCGGGGGAAACTTCAAGATTGAGGCTGTAGGTAGGATCAGTTATATAAGCCCATTGAGGCATCCCATTTATTGAAGTAATCACCTGGCCTTCAGCTCCTGCTGATAGAGCTTGCCATTGATTTTGATTGAAGAACAAGATATCACCTGCCTGGGGGTTGGAAATACCAATAAAATCGTCAAGGTTGGGGAGATTTGTAAGATCATTATAATCACCGCTGAAAGCATCAGTAGAGGTGTTTGCATGAATGGCAAAAGGAACACTCAGAAGTTGGCTGGACCCCATAACCGTTCCATTAACACTCATTTCGAGAAAGTAGGAGTCTTCTGAAAAGTTAACACCAGCAAGTGATTGAATTGACCCAATCTGCAAATTAACCAGGCCAAATTCATTGGTAGAAGTGTTGTGCGTTTCAGAAAAAACTGTTGTTCCGCTTGCACTTCCTTTTCGAATTGCAATTTCTAGCGAAACATTCTGTGACGAAATGACAATACCATCTGCATCCCTAAGTATTGCCTGGTAGTTAAAAGCCAAAGGTGACTGGGCTAGCACATTGATAACAATCAATAATAATATTGACAACGTAATTGTGTGTTTCATAAAATTTTTATTTGTGTTAAACATTTTGATTTGTTTTAAAAATTCTGGTTTGTATTAGCTTTTCAATTAATTAGGATTTAATGACCTTTATGGTTCTCACGATATTGCTCCCAATAGTAATTTTCAAAAGATATACTCCCGGTTCATAATTACTGAACAAAATCTCGTTATTATATTTGCCCAGATTGTCATGTTCAAGTAATTGCCCAAACAGGTTGTATAACTTATAAGAAGCATTTTCAAACATCAGGTCATTGATCCTAATATTCAACAGGTCTCGTGTTGGATTTGGAAAAACATCAATTTGCATGTACCATGCAGCGTAATTATCAACATTCACCCCAACAAGGTAGCTTTGCTGGAATCCCTGGGTTAAAATTAAATCATCATAACTCAGTGTCTTAATGGCAAGATCCCCCAGAGACCAACTTATTGATCCTGCGGCAGAGGTATGAAAGTTACCAGCAGTGAGAACGGCTTGCTGAGCCTTCAGGTGTCCTGCTAACATTCCCAAAACAATAAAAGAGGTTAAACAAAATGCTTTCATAACATAATATATTTGTAATTAATACTTACGGACAAAACTATTTCTTTGGGCACCCGTAGGCAATACCAGAAACTTGGTATTTATTTAATTATTAATCTAATAGGTTTACCTTGGGTTTTATCCAATAAACCAAATTACTGGTCTTGTCTTCTCTTCTGTAAAGGTTTCATAATTGCAATCTGGCTTATGGGAGGGCATCAGCATTCCCTTTACTGCATCCCGATAGAACCGCTTGAATTTGGTTTCGGAGTTGGTTCCTATGGTATTGATTTGTTCGTTGTTTGTTATTTGTTGTTGCCGCCTTTGGCGGTATATTGTTTATTGATTTTCTGTTCGGTGTCCCGACCTCCTCCGATTAATCATCGGAGACGGTGCGGTTCCGATAGCTCCTAGAATCCGCAAGTCTCAATTTTTGATGCCCTATTAAGCTTTCTGGCTTACGATTTCAGGAGTAATCGTTGGTTTTTCCGTGTTTTTGACCTAGTTTTTTATATATTATTGATATTCAACAGATAAGATCATTAAAATTTTACTATTTTGAATAAATATGACAATTCCTTTCCTTTCAATTTTTTGTATAAAATTTATATATAACTGATAATAAGAATTTTACACGTTTTTCATGTTACGATGTGTTTAATGTCAATACTGAATATTGATAGGATTTTGTAAAAATTCTCAGTTGAAACTGTCTTGATCGTTTTATCCATTTCGAGGGAAGTAGAATAAATCTGAACAAGAACTTCTTTACCCGATCTGTTGACTTTAATAGTTTGGAATAATTCGAAAAATGATGTATTAATACTGAATACAGATTTTTAATAAAAGCCGTTATTCCAAGAAAAACAGTATTACTATCCAAAGAGGAATATGGCATTTTTTTCCAACCAAAATCATTTTTTAGAATATCGAATTGACGTTCCATATTTCCTCTTCGATTATAAAACTGAGCCACTTCAACGGTTGTAAAATCATTGTTATTGCTTAGTATTGCACGATAATCGAACGAATCCTGTGTGAAAAGATCAAGCTGGTTATCTGATCTCGGTTTTCGTTTAACTATCAATCGATATTCTTTTGCTACTTCTTTTTCATCCTCTGCTTGTTTGTGGAATGGTCTGATCAATAGTTCTCCAACTTCTATTTTCTCCCTTGTGCAATCAATTATTTCTTCCCATTTATCAACCATGGAAAAATACTTTGCAATATAACTGTTTCTACACCCTATATAGAAATTTTCAACCTTTTGATCAAGGAGTTTTACAACATCATACTGATATGAGGCTGCATCAGCTCTAAAGTGATTAATACTCCTTACTTGATTGTTTTTCCAGTAATTTAAATAAACAGTCTAATGTGTCATGTTGAAATGATTTAGCATCACTATTCCCATTTCTGCCTTCAATATAGAGTACATATTTCTCATTGACGGTACAAACACCCGGTTGATAGCCTGGATTCCTTTTGTAAGTCATCTTGCTATCACTTATTTCGTTAAAAATGATTGTATTGTCGTAGTCTAGGGCAAGTACTTTTTTATCTAAAATCCTTAGATGTTTAAGGAAGAATAAATTAAACTGGTTGATGAAATTATTGTCATTGTATGCTTGAGCAACACAACCTCTTTTGGTTTGGCATTCGTTGTTATTAACAGTTAACTCGTTTAATCTTCTGAGTACAGTATCCGGACTAGGTATTTTTATAAATGGGTTTTTACAAAATGATGCTTTAGATGAGTCTGAAGATCCTCAATACAATCTCCTCCACATAAGTAAATACTTAATAATGAATTTATTATATCTGTCCATCTATATTGACTCTGATTGGCAAGCCGAGGAAAAGAGGTCTCTATTAGTTTATTGATATTGTTCTGCTCTAAAAACTCAAAAACAAAATTTATTCCTCCAAATGCACTTATTGGTTCGCTTTTTTGCATTTTCATGGCCGTATTTGTTCCACACCAAATTTGGTGAAAATATGTAAGCTGTAAGACTTTCATTATAAATGTTTTACAGCTTTTTATTAACAATACTTGCGGATTATAGGAGCTATCGCAAAATACAAAGCAAAAGAGTGAAAGCCATCGAAAACATTACGTTTTCAGTGGTTTTTGCTTTTAAAGGGTGTATAAAACGGTAAATTGAAGCATTTGGGTTGGTGGACTTTTAAATGGACTTGCTTTTTTACTCTTTCTTAGTCCACCAGAGTGTTTCTTATTCATTGGATTGCAGTACTTTGCATTTGATTAGTTGCTTGATAGTTCATAAATTGTGTTACATTAATTTTGAGTAACTTCAATCCATCTCTTCCGAAAATAGCCTTCGTGCACATTTATTTCGATAGTTTCTTTCAGATTTCTTTGACAATCTTTGTTGTGGTGGTTTACAAAAATATGCTTGTCAACACCATCAATTGCCAGCTTCACAACAAAGTTACCCTGTGAGCTTCCCGATCTGGGAGAATAATAAGCCTCCAAAACTGTTGCATTTCTCTTCTCAGGCATTGAACTATCGCGATGAATGTTCGTCCAGGAAACGACACCTGAAACTGCAAGATAGATTCCAATTGCTGCCATCGACCCCAAAACGAAAAATGTTTTGAAACTTTTTTTGTTTCGTTTTTGGTATGAAGTCCGGCTTGCGACAAAAAGCGGAATCGAAAACACAAAGATTGAAATGAACCAATATTTAAGTTTTATTGCATACAGACTGTCAATTTCAGCAATGAAACTTTTATCTCCTCCCATGACGAAATAAATAAACACACCGCCAATAAGTATGAGAAGCGTTAAAAGAAGCATGACCATTGGCAAGTAGGAAGTTTCTGCCTCCTTTTTATTGAGCATTTCATTCAATTTCCGGTCTATAACTATCAGTGGATCATTGCTGTTTTCAATGTAACCAGCTTTTCCAAAAATCAAAGCAAAAACAGAAGCCTCAATTCTGGCAGCAACATTCCAATTACTGACTGTAAAGCATTCATGCTTTTTTCCTTCGATAGTAATTAGATTTATGTGGATGGTTGTTGCAGATTTAGTAGTTGTTTTACTATGATTTATCTCTTTAACATCATCAAATCTGATGAAAAGAGTCTGGTGAAAAAATTTTGAAAATGGCCCGACTGGCCTGAATTTTATTTCTCTTCTGCTTGTTTCTATTTCTATCTCATTCAACTTTAGAAACCTAATCATCATGAAAAATATGATAAGACTAATTACTGTCACAAAAAAGTAAAGAAGCTTATTAGTAGAAAGGTCATCGCTGTATGTCCCAAAGAAACTAATAAGATGAGGGGCGAAAAGTACTACAGGATAAAATATCCGCAGCATCCAAACTGCTGCAGGAGCAGGATAAAAAAGAAAAGAATGCGCAGTCGCTTTAAACTTAAATGAGCTAAACCAGTCTTTGGTAAAATTTTCGAAAAAGGCTTTTGCCTCATCGCGGGATATTTCAGCCATATCATTTAGTCTTTGCTAACTGTTAATACCTTTTCGTTAAGGCATTAATGCAACAAAAAGCTAAAATAGGATAATTCTGAAATAAATCAGGATGCTGTTTTTATCAGGAATAATAAAAGTATTGGTGGAGCAAAAAAAAGGATCAATACTTGTTGAAACGCTTTCCGAAAGCATAGCTAATGTAGAAATTCAAAAATAATCGCTGATTCCGGTCATCGTCTAACAGACGAAGCCCTTGAGGAAAAAACTCTGTCACAGCGCCGGCTTCAAATGATTTTGTTGAAGTTTTGACATTTCCAAACTCAAAATTAAAACCAAGTTTGGCATATGCCCCCGGAACAACTTTTATTTCATTGAGTCCTTTTGTAAATGGAGCTCTGCCATAAATATCATCCCATGAAACATCCGAATTGAAGCGCTCTGTATCGATGGTATAGCCAAGGCCACCCTGAGGCGACTGATTGATTTTGATTACAAAAAGATAATAAGGCTTTTCGAAGGCAGCGCTTAATCCAGCTTCCCACAACCATCGCAATTCTATTCCGCCCCAATAAGGTTTTCGGTTCAGTAAATACTTGTTCGAAACACCTGCCCGCAAAACAAAAACATCATTGAGCTTGCCATAAACATAGCGTTTTGAATTGGCATAGTAGGGGTTAATGATTTTGATTTGCTTGTTTGAATTCAGTGAAACGAATTCAAAAGCAAAAATCCGGGTGTTGAAAACAGTTTTATTGAGTCCTGCTCTGTATCCAAAACCCAATCCATTCGAGTGAGCAAGAATTACACCCGACTTTTCGTTGCTGTAGATGATGGTGTTTTCAAGCGTATCAGCCGAAAATGATTGTTGAGCCCCGACTTCTTTATTCTGAATCAGTAAAAACAAAAAACAGGATAAAATAAGGAGCCTTGTCATAGTGGTATCTTTAATGAATTAAGGCAAAAAAATCAAACAGGCTATTTGGCATGTACTTTTGCTTAATACTTCACTTCGCGCTGATACTTCTGTGTTTCTCCATAAGCAGCGCATTTGGAAGAAGATTTACATGAAGCCAGCAATAAGGTAGCTGCAAAAACTATTGACGCGAAAACAAGTACTTTTTTCATATATTTACAAAGTTTTTTAATCTCACAATAAAGGGCAAAGTTAATGGTTTTGTCCAAATAACTTAAAATTGTGCTATAAATTGTGCTACTAATGGTAAGATTAAACCATGTCAACTATAAATCCTATTATTGAATCCAGCTGGTATGAAGCGTTGAAAGGCGAGTTTGAATCTTCTTATTTTGCTGATTTAAAGAACTTCCTTCTCCTTGAAAGAAAACAAAATACTGTTTTTCCTCCAGGGAATCTTATCTTCAACGCCTTCAATCTGACACCATTGCCTGCGGTTAAGGTTGTCATATTGGGTCAAGACCCCTACCATGGCCCCGGACAAGCACATGGGCTTTGTTTTTCTGTGCCTCATGGAGTGGATGCACCTCCAAGTCTGAAAAACATCTTTAAAGAACTGAAATCTGACCTTGGTCTAGATCCACCAAATCATGGAAATCTTGAGAAATGGGCAAAAGACGGTGTGCTTCTGATCAATGCTACCCTCACTGTCAGAGCTGCTCAAGCAGGTTCACATCAGGGTAAAGGCTGGGAAAAATTTACTGATGCTGCAATCAGAGCTGTTTCAGATAATCGTGCCGGTATAGTCTTTATCCTCTGGGGAAATTATGCCATTGCCAAAGAAGGGCTGATTGATCAAAGCAAACATTTTGTACTGAAAGCACCCCACCCCTCCCCGCTTGCAGCTTCAAGAGGCTTTTTCGGCTGCAAACATTTTTCAAAAACCAACGAACTACTCCTGAATGCCGGATTAATGCCAGTGAACTGGGATTTGTCATAAAAGCATCTAAATTTTTTAATGGCCTGATTTACAACAATTATCATTTTAAACTTTTCAAATATATTATGAAAGAGATCATTTTTGCAACAAACAACCAACATAAACTTGAAGAAATAACAACAATCACAAAAGATAAAATCAAGCTGTTAAGTTTGAAAGAAATTGGTTTTTACGAAGATATAACTGAAACTTCAGCTACTATCGAAGGCAATGCAATTCAAAAAGCAACATACATTTTTGATCGTTTTGCAAAGGAATGTTTTGCTGACGACACAGGGCTCGAAGTTGAAGCACTTGATGGTGCGCCAGGTGTTTGGTCTGCGAGATATGCGGGCGAAAACGCTACTTATCAGGAAAATGTTATAAAACTGCTTGATGCTTTAAAAGGAACAACGAATCGTAAGGCCAGATTCAAGACTGTGATTGCGTTAAAAACCAATGAAGAAACAACCACCTTCGAAGGCATTATCAACGGGCAGATTATAGAAACAGCAAGAGGAAACAGTGGTTTTGGCTACGACCCTGTTTTTGTTCCGGAAGGCTATGAACAAACTTTTGCAGAAATGTCATCAGAACAAAAAAACAAGATCAGTCACCGTGCTTTGGCAACAATAAAGCTAACAAATTATTTGCTCAATAACCTCAGATAACATTTTCGATGGCCATGCCAAAAAAGTCTGACAAGGAAATACCCATTACTTCTGCCTGCTGGGGTATGATGCTCGCAGCCGACATTCCAGGAACAGTATTCACTTCCAAAAAATATATGTCTTCATCTGTAAGAATAAAGTCGAATCTGACGAACCCGCGACAACCAATCCTGTTATACAACTGGGCTGCTAAAGCTTTGATTTCAAGATCAATATCCTCATCAACATCAGCTGGTGTAATTTCGTCAGATTTTCCTTTTGTATATTTTGCATCATAATCAAAGAATTCATTTTTGCTTATGATTTCAGTAATCGGCAAAACCATCATTCTGCCTTTGAATTCGAAAACACCACAACCAATTTCTCTGCCTTTTATAAAAGATTCGATCAAAGCGTATTCGTCCTCTTTAAAAGCTTTTTCTAAAGCAGGCTTGAGCTCTTTCTCCGAATTTACTTTACTCACACCAACACTTGAGCCATTGCTGTTTGGTTTTACAAAAAGTGGCAAGCCAAGTTCTGAAACAACTTCATGCGCTTTGAATGACTGTCCTCTTCTTAACAAAACAGAATCTGCAAGGGCGACCCCAACAGATTTTACAACTTGTTTGCAAAAATCCTTGTTGAAAGTTAAAGCAGAAACAATATGATTTGAGCTGGTATAAGGAATGCCAATCATATCAAGATAGCCGAGCAATTTCCCATCTTCACCCGGAGTACCATGCAAAGCGTTGAAAACGACATCAAAAACCGTCTTTTCCCCATCAATTGTCAGAGAAAAATCATTTTTATCAATATTGATTGTGGAATCTTCTGAGGGTTTGAAAAACCAATCTTTACCTTTTATATATATCAGAAAAGGCTGAAATTTTTCCTTATCAAGAAATTTCGAAACAACGTTTCCGCTTTGAACAGAAATTTCATATTCGCCTGAATCTCCACCACATACAATAGCTACATTTTTTCTTTTCGTTGTCATAATAATTATAAGATTGACTTATCATTAATTTGAGCTCTCCGGATGAATCGCTTTGCTTGCAAATAATCCGTAATTTTGCGCCAACAGGCAATAAATCAGGCAATCTAAAGTTTTTGAGTTAGGCTTGATTTATATGGCTAAATTAAAAATAAAAGAGTCCGATTGATTGAATGAAAAAGAAATTCTTATTGCATCTGCTTTTTGCAATTTTCATATTTATATTGTTGAGCTGGGGAGTGCTTTCGATGCTGGATCGTTATACACGTCATGGCGAAGTATATATTGTACCTGATTTCTTAGGTCTAAACCATCAGGAAGTGATTAGTCAGTATGATGAACAGTTCAAATTTATTATTGTTGACAGCATTTTTAAAAAGGGAATGGATCATGGTGCTGTTCTCCAGCAAGACCCATTACCTGGATCAAAAGTTAAAAAAGGCAGAAATCTGTACTTAATTATTGTTGCAAGACAACCCGACAAAGTTTTGATGCCAAATCTTGCAAATCTTTCATTGCGTCAGGCAATTGTTACGCTCGAATCGGCCGGATTAAATATTAATGCACTTAGTTTTGTGGAACACTTTGCACGAAATGCAGTTGTTGGTCAACTGCATGATGGCGAGCCAATTGAACCGGGAACGCAACTTTTCAGAGGTTCGTATATTGATCTTGTGCTTGGAGATGGAGGAAATCTTTTGAAAGTACCTTTCCCAATGATTTTTGGTAAAAAACCATATGAAGCAAAGCAAATTCTAAGATACGCAACGTTGAATGTGGGCAATGAATACTTTTTAGACGGGAATGATACAATCAATTCCAGAGTGTATAAAATACTACCCTTTGTGAAGCCTGGAAGCAACATTCTTCCCGGAACCTATATCACCATCTGGTACCGTTCGGATGCGTTGATTAATTTCGACGAATACTTAAACGACAGTCTTTTCATCGAGGAGATTGAAGATGATACAATTAATCAAGAATTTTACGAAGAAGAAATCATATGATATTTAGATTTCAGATAGCATTTTTTTTACTGACTTTTTCAGCAGTATCAACAAGTTATGGCCAGGAAGTTTTAAGTGGCTTACAGTATAATCAGGAAAAAATTCAGGGAAGCATTAAGCCACAATATAAAACTGGAGGCACAGAAACTTCAGTCCTTACCCTACCCTTTTTTGATGATTTCTCTAAAACCAGAATCTATCCTGATCAAAGTAAATGGATGGACAATTTTGTTTTTGTCAACAAAGATTTTCCAGTGTTACCAACAAATTCAGGTGCAGCAACTTTTGATGTAATCGATCAAAATGGTGAGGTGTACTCTAATGCCTCAACAAACCCATTTATTGCAGATTTTCTGACATCAAGGTTTATCAGACTGGATAGTTTATTTACCTCAAATCCTAGAAAACTGTCACCTGCTGATTCTGTTTATCTTAGTTTCTATTACCAGCCTCAAGGCAGAGGTAATAGTCCGGAGCCATGGGATTCACTGGTGTTGCAACTTGGATATCCAACAGGTGCAATGGTTTTTGATTATGTCGATTCAATAACAATACCTGTCGACTTTATTCTTATTGCCAATGGTATTGAAAGAATTATGCCGCTCGACAGAGTGTATGCGCCAGATGGCTGCGACACGCTCTTTCTCATAAGTAACAGAATCTATACCTGGGGCGATGATATTACTTTGCCCTGCGATACTGTTTTTAAACCCGAAGTGGTATGGAGATCGGTCTGGTCTGCTCCGGGATCAACACTTGAAGCATTTGTTCAGGCCAACGGCGACTATTTCAAACAGGTATTGATTCCAATCACAGATACACTCTATTTTAGTCGTGATTTTCAGTTTCGCTTCTTTAATTATGGCAGTATTGCCGACAATGTTAATCCGGGTGCAAGAGGAAATGTAGACCAATGGAGCATCGATTTTGTGTACCTGAATCACAACAGAAGATTCAATGATTTTTTTTATGAAAAGATCGGTTTTAGTGAAAGGGCTCCTTCATTTCTGAAAAGATACGAGTCAATGCCTTATCGCCAATATCGTGCAGCACCTACTGTAGCCGTAAAAGCTGAAATTGAACTGCGCATCACAAACCTTAGTCAAAATACCAGAAACACTAAATACCGCTATGTAGTTCAACAGGTTGAAGGCGAGCAGCTGTTTGGCTGGGATGGTGGAAACTGCAACCTTGCTTCATACAGACTAAGTGGTTTTCAAACATGTGCTACAGGATGCGGCGCTAAACATGCCTGTCCTCCGGTAGCATCACTTTTTGCACTCGACTTTGATGTGGATACTACCTCATTTTTTATCAGACATTTTGTAAGTGATTCATCTGGAACGAATATTCTAGTTGATTCTTTGGTTTACCGGCAAGGTTTTTATAACTATTTTGCTTACGATGATGGCACTCCTGAAAGAGGTTATGGCCTTGAACCTGCAGGCGGATACCTGGCTCTTCAGTATAATTTAAGCACCAGTGACACACTGAAATCAATACAGATTCTTTTTAACAAGACCTTCAACAATGCCAATGACAAAAGGTTTGATCTGATTGTGTGGAGAGACCTCAACGGACAACCGGGTGAGGTTGCATACCGAAAAAACAATTTAAGGCCAGAATGGAGTGATGAATTATATGGATTTCACACCTATTTTTTAGAGCAACCTGTAATTCTGAATGGAAATTTCTACATCGGATTAATGCAGCAGGAAGCAGGTAGCTTGAACATTGGTTTTGATGCTGTAAACAACAGCAAACAATATCTATTCTTCAACACAAATGGCATCTGGCAGAACAGCATTTACGATGGCTCCCTTATGATGCGACCTGTTTTTGGTTCAGGAATTGTTATCGGAGTGGACGAAAGTGAGTCCAGATTGCCTGATATCACGCATTATCCAAATCCATCTAACGGTCAAATACATTTTAAGGTTGCTGAAAATGAATCTTTTATCCCGCATACAGTTCATCTGTATGACCTTACTGGAAGAAGTGTATTCGAAGTGCCATTTTCAAAAAGTATTGATGTTTCCTTTTTACCGGCAGGTTTCTATCTGCTGAAAATTACAAGTCGCGACAATATGACCTACACCTCCAGGATAATGATTACTAAATAAAAGTGAATGATTGAAGATCAACTAAATATTGAAGCAGAACTTAATGAAGAAAACAGCGAGCTCTTTGAACACTTTCGTATTGTAGCCGACAAAGGGCAATCGCAATTGCGTGTAGACAAGTTTCTGATGAACAGAATAATGAATGTTTCTCGCAATAAAATTCAGCAAACAGCAAAGGCAGGAAACATCTTAGTAAATAATACAGCCGTCAAATCAAACTATAAGATTAAGCCGGAAGATATTATAACTGTTGTTTTTAGTTTTCCTCCTAGGGAAGTTGATATCAATCCCGAGAACATTCCTTTAGATATTGTTTATGAGGATGAACACATTATTATTGTAAACAAACAGGCAAATCTTGTTGTGCATCCCGGACATGCAAACTTTACCGGAACCTTACTCAATGCACTTGCTTTTCATTTTCACAATTCCGGAAATCAAAATGTAGAAAATGGTTTTGGGTATCTTGTGCACCGAATCGATAAAGATACAACAGGCCTTTTGATCATTGCAAAAGATGAGATTTCACAGTCACGTCTTGCCAAACAGTTTTTCGACCACTCGATTGAGCGTCGTTATCAAGCACTTGCATGGGGTGATTTCAGTGAGGAAGAAGGCACAATTGAAGGTCATATTGGAAGAAGTCTTAAAGACAGAAGGGTTATGACAGTGTTTCCTGACGGAGAATATGGCAAGGAAGCAATTTCGCATTACACTGTCTTAAAGCGTTTTGGCTACGTCAGTTTGGTTGAATGTCGCCTCGAAACAGGCCGAACCCATCAGATAAGAGCACATTTCAGACATATAGGTCATCCGCTTTTCAATGATGTGACCTATGGAGGAAATGCCATCCTCAAAGGAACTACATTCACGAAATATAAACAGTTTATCGAAAATTGTTTTAAGATTATTCCAAGACATGCCCTGCACGCAAAATCCCTGGGATTCATTCATCCGGCAACAGGCAAGTTTATGCGTTTTGAATCGGAATTGCCTGAAGACATGCGAATGGTCATTGAAAAATGGGAAAAATATGTAGCAACCAGACCAGATGTTGAATAGGGCTATTATCTGGCGATTATCAATTTCAGGTTTTTGTCAACAAACTTATCCAGCACCCTTACAATATAAGCTCCACGTGTTGGATGATGAAGCACAACTCTAAGGCGTGAACCATCAATGAATGCTTCAAAAGAAACTGCTTTTCCAAGAGCATCATAAATTTCTATTTCCGTTTCCGGGGTCAGATCGATGCCAAAGCTGAGCTCGAAAACATTTTCGGCCGGGTTTGGAAACAAAAATGGTTTTACACTGATATATTTTTCTTTTAAAAGCGTATCAGCAGTAGAAGAGTTGGATACGATCAATCTCACATCAAAGGTTCCAAACTGTTCATAAAAAATTGCAGGTGGTTTCATTTCTGAACTGTTATCAGGATTTCCACCTTCAAAAAACCAGGAATAGGTTTCAATTTTGCCACTTGAAAGATTTTCGAAGTCAACTTTTTGATTGATGCTTATTTCCTGTCTTTTTGCTTCAAAATCAGCCATTACAAAAAGTGTGTCAGAACCGAGACCGCCTAAAACCTGAATACCAGTGTTGTCAGGATCAAGCCAAGGTTTCAGCTGTAATCCAGACTCAGTACCATTTGATTCCCAGGCGTAACTAACTTTGCCGTAATAATCAGAGCCCGAAGTATTTGAGCAACTCGAAATACCTCCTGTAAGCATCCCAACAATTCTTCCATTGCTATCGAATAATGGCGAACCTGAAGAACCTCCTTCAGTTACACCAAAACCATTCTCAGTTTGCGACCAGTTAACTCTCCAATATTTTTCATCTGGATTTGACCCGCCAAAACCATAGCCACTTGAAACAGGCCGGCTTGTATAAGTAGAAATTTTCTTTACATCACCATCAGGATGATGAATGCCGGTTCCGGTTGCGGTTACATTATTCTGACGAGACCATCCGTTAAAAAAGGGATTGTATGTTTTGGGAACCTCCTGAAGCAGTCGAAGCAATTTGAAATCTGAGCCAACGCTGGTACCATTCGCCGCCTTGGATATCAGATTTGCACCAGTCAATGTTTGAGCAACAGGTTCAGCCAAAGGATTTTCACATAAAGCAGTTTCATAGTTAAAGGCAAAAATCCATTGCGCGTAATCGGCAGTGCTTGATAATTCACCACAATGATTTGCCGTTAAAAAATAAGGTGTTTCGTCATTCCTCGCATTATTTATAAGCGATCCGGTACAATAAAAAAGGCCTGAGCCCTGCTTTACCAGAATACGTGCGACACCCCGCTTTTGTCGTTGCCATTCGAAACCTTCCGTGCAATTAACATTCACCTGACAAGATCCGGAAGTACCATAACCTGAAACCGATTTTTCAGCAAACAACATTCCGATTTCTGAAATCTGAAAATTGTAATCAGACGCCTCAATGTCAGTTTCAAAATGTAAAATTATGCGGTTACTTTCAATAGGTTCGATGCTGAAAGCATGACCCTCAACACGGCTTATTTGTGTATAGGCGCCTAAAATTTTCCTTCTGTCGGCAGAAATAACAAAAAATTTACCGCTCTTTCCTGGTTCAAATTGCTCAAAATAGAAGCTTAGGTCTGAACTGTTTTCTGCATTTACAAGCATTCTCCAGACTTTCAGACCTTGCTCTGGAAAAAGAATCCAGGTACCATTTTTTGCCGGATCTATATCTACCTGAGAAGTAATTCCAATCAACGGTGGACTGTTATCAGGCAATTTCAGATCGTTTGCTTGCTCTTTTTGCAATGAAAGATGCATTTCTTCAGTTTCAAAATCCACTGCATAACGGAATGGAATTCCAATATCCTTCAATTGAGCCACAGCATCTTGCGCAAAAAAAAGTGACAAAAAAAGCATTTGAATACTGATGAATAATGCGATCCTGAAGTTTTTTAACATAGTATAAGTTTAACGGGCAAAATTAGATATTGTTTGCTTTCCTGCCGGAAGTGAGTTGAGATTTTTCATTTTTTGAGACATTAAGCTTCTTTCTAAAAAATGGTACTTTTGCAAAAACATTTGATTATGATTGTTATTACAGGTGCAGCCGGCTTTATTGGAAGCGTTGTTGCAGGTTACCTTAACGAAGAAAAGTATGAAAATCTTGTGCTTGTTGATGCTTTTAACAGGCAGGATAAAATGATTAATTACGAAAATAAAAAATTCAAGCAACTCGTTGAGCGCGACGCTATTTTTGAATGGATTGAAAAGAACCACAAGGATGTTGACTGGGTGATTCATTTAGGCGCCAGAACAGATACGACTGAATTCGACGTAAAAGTTTTTGATAAACTTAATCTGAACTATTCAAAAGACATCTGGAAAATCTGCACAAAATATGAAATCCCGTTAATATATGCCTCTTCGGCAGCCACTTATGGAATGGGTGAATTTGGATATGAAGACAATCATGCCATTGTTGATGAACTTAAACCGCTGAATCCATATGGTGAATCGAAGAATGATTTTGATAAATGGGCACTCGGACAAACAGAAACGCCATCATTCTGGGCAGGGTTAAAGTTCTTTAATGTATACGGCCCGAACGAATATCACAAAGGTCGGATGGCATCTGTAATATTCCATGCCTATAAGCAAATCAAGGAAAAAGGAACTGTAAATTTATTCAGGTCTCACCATCCGGATTTCGAGGATGGTATGCAGCTTCGCGATTTTATTTATGTAAAAGATGTGTCAAAGGTTATTTATTTTCTGATGAAAAACAAACCTGCAAATGGCCTCTATAACCTTGGAACCGGCAAAGCCAGAGCATTTCTTGACTTGGCAAAAAGCACTTTCAGGGCTTTAGGCAAAACACCTGAAATAAGTTTTGTTGATACACCAATTGATATCAGAGACAAATACCAGTATTTCACTGAGGCAAAAATGGACAAGCTCAGAAAAGCAGGCTACAAAGAAAAATTCATATCACTGGAAGAAGGCGTAGATGATTATGTCAAAAACTACCTCGAAACATGGCGCTGCTTTTGATTTAACAGCTTTTGTTCTAATTCCTTGTCAAGACTGATTAAAAAATTCTTAATCCTGTTGAAGGTTTCCAGGTAAACGATTTTCTCTTCTACAACTTCGAAATCATTTTTAAGCACCTCGCGGGCTCCCTGAAGCGTATAACCTTTCACTTTAACAAGGTTATAAATGATATGCAAATAGCGCATGTCCCTTTCGGTAAACAGGCGGTTGCCTTTTTTGTTCTTTTTCGGTTTAAGGATATCAAACTCTTTCTCCCAAAACCTTATCAATGAAGTGTTTACCTGAAATGTTTCGGCCACTTCTCCGATACTATAATAAATTTTAGTTGATTTGGCCATGTTAACTAATCCATGGTTTGAGATGGAAGCAGCGACAATTCAAGAATCATTTCGTATTCCTCAGGCGTCAGATCATTAAAGAAGAAATGGATAGGATTTACCGGCCGGTCTCCCTTATGTACTTCATAATGAAGGTGAGGTGAAGTAGATTTGCCGGTATTACCAACTTTACCAATGAGTTGGCCGCGCTTCACTTTTTCGCCTTTTTTTATGTTAAAAGCGCTAAGATGACCATAGAGCGTTTTATATCCGAAACCATGGTCAATTATTATTGTGTTTCCATATCCAAAATAGCTTCTTTCTACTTTTGAAACAACACCATCGCCGGTTGCAAAAACTTCAGTTCCGGACGTTGCAGAAAAATCAACCCCCTGATGAAACTTATTTACCTTATAAAAGGGATCAAGTCTGACACCAAAATGTGAAGAAATTCTCCGGATATCAAGATTTTTTATGGGTTGAATGGCCGGAATTGAAGCAAGCATTTCACTTTTGTTGCGTGCTAATTCATATACTTCGTCAAAAGATTTAGATTGCACATAAAGCTGACTTGCAATACGATCAAGTCTTTTGGCCGCCTCAACTACGATCTCCGAATTTTTGAATCCAATAAGTTTTTCATAACGGTCAGCGCCACCAAAGCCAGCGCGCCGGACTGAACTCGGAATCGGTTCAGCCTCAAATATTGTGCGATAAATATAGTCATCCCTTTGCTGAAGATCTGCTACCAGTTTATCCATCGATTCAAGTCGATTTGACATAAACTCGTACTGCAGTTTCAGAAAATCAAGCTCGCGTTTCTGCATGCGCTCTTTTGGTGAGCCAAAAAAATGAAATGCAATGAAGACAAATACAGCTGCAAAAGCGCCAGTAGTAAGGATATACGACAATACACCGAAAAGGCGCTGTTTCCATGTCACCCTGTACAATTCGTACGAAAGTGATTTTTGATTGAAAACATATTTTTGACGGGCCATATTCAGAGGTTCAGTGAGAATTCATATTTACGCCAGCAAAATTAATAAAATAACCTAAATTTGCAAACTTTACTGATATGTTAAAAACTTGAAAAATACAATAACTTTATAAAAATGAACTCCTTACAGATTAGAAACACCTTTCTTGAATTCTTTAAGTCGAAACAGCATACCATCGTTTCATCTGCACCTATAGTAGTTAAAGATGATCCAACCCTGATGTTTACAAATGCCGGGATGAATCAGTTCAAGGAAATTTTCCTTGGAAACGCTGCTCCTGCCTCAAGCCGTATTGCAAACACCCAAAAATGTTTAAGGGTTTCAGGAAAGCACAACGACCTTGAAGAGGTTGGTTATGACACCTATCATCATACAATGTTTGAAATGTTAGGTAACTGGTCTTTTGGAGATTATTTTAAAAAGGAAGCCATTGAATGGGCGTGGGAATTGCTCACCGAAATATACAAAATAGACAAAGACAGGCTTTACGTCAGTGTTTTTGGCGGTGATAGTTCCGATGGTCTTGACAGAGACAATGAAGCATTTGAGTTCTGGAAAAATATTGTGCCGGAAAGCCGTATTATTTATGGAAGCAAAAAAGATAATTTTTGGGAAATGGGAGATACAGGCCCTTGTGGACCATGCTCTGAAATTCATGTTGACATAAGAGATGATGACGAACGTAAATTGATTGACGGTAAATCTCTTGTAAATAACGATCATCCTGAAGTTATCGAAATCTGGAATCTTGTTTTTATCGAATTCAACAGACAAGCCAATGGTAGTCTTGTAAAACTGCCTTCAAGGCACGTTGATACAGGTATGGGATTCGAGCGATTAACGATGGCATTGCAAGGCAAAAAATCAAACTACGATACTGATATTTTTCAACCCATCCTGCAAGAAATTGCACAACTCGCTAAGCTTACATACGGAACTGATAAGCAGAAAGATGTTGCAATGCGTGTTATTGCCGACCACCTTCGTGCAGTTGCTTTTACAATTGCCGATGGTCAGTTGCCTTCAAATACTGGTGCAGGCTATGTAATTCGCAGAATCCTGAGAAGATCCGTCAGATATGGTTTTACCTTCCTAGGTTTTGAGGAACCTTTTGTTTACAAGCTACTTAGTGTTTTAAAAAACCAGATGTCGGATAATTTCCCGGAACTGGCTTCACAATATGAATTGGTTTCAAAGGTCATTTATGAAGAAGAAGCATCCTTCCTCAGAACTCTGGCTCAAGGAATCAGACGTTTTGAACAATACACAGAATCACACAAAGTAATCCTATCAATCGAAGGAAATTTCGCTTTCGAGTTATTTGACACTTATGGTTTCCCTATCGACCTGACAAACCTTTTGGCGAAGGAAAAAGGGCTTGAAGTAGATATGGAGGGTTTTCATACCAAGTTGAATGAGCAAAAAAACAGATCACGCAAAGCAGCTGAAACTGCAGCCGGCGACTGGGTCATTGTGAACGACAGTTTTTCGAAAACAGAATTTATTGGTTATGAGCATCTTGAGACTGAAGCTCAAATCATTCGTTATCGCGAAGTTGTTTCAAAAAAGAAAAAACATTTTGAAATTGTATTAAATAAAACACCTTTTTATGCCGAGTCAGGCGGACAGGTAGGCGACACAGGTTATTTGACAAATCATGATGAAAAGTTAAATGTTTTCAATACCTTAAAAGAAAACAACCTGACTGTTCATTTATCTTATGATTTACCACAGAATCCGGAAAAAACATTTTTAGCCAAAGTAGATGCTGAAAAGAGGCTTTCAATTGTCAACAATCACAGTGCAACACATATTATGCATGCAGCACTCAGACAGGTTTTGGGGCATCATGTCGAACAAAAAGGTTCACTTGTCGATCATGAACGGCTACGTTTTGATTTCAGTCATTTTGGCAAAATGACACATGAGGAAATTCGACTTGTAGAAAAAATTGTTAACGAAAGGATAAGACAAAATATTCCTCGTCAGGCTATGCTTGATGTGCCGATTGAAGAGGCAAAAGCAATGGGAGCCATGGCACTTTTTGGAGAAAAGTATGGTGAACATGTGAGAGTAATTATGTTTAATCCTGAATTTTCTGTAGAGCTTTGCGGAGGTACGCATGTGGAAGCCACAGGACAGATTGGCTCTTTCCGCATTATAAGTGAAGGTGCAATTGCAGCAGGAGTCAGACGTGTTGAGGCTGTTACCGGACAAGCAGCTGAAGATTTCGCTGACAAGCATATTGATCAGTTGCTTCACATTCGTGATATTGTGAAAAGTACTGGCGACATTGTACGTGGAGTTCAGCAACTTTCAGAAAATTATAGTGAGCTCCAGAAAAAAATTGACGTACTTTTATCTGAAAAGGCAAATATAATCGCTGATCAACTTATTCAAAAAGCAGAAGTGGTTAATGGTTTGCAATTCATCAGTCAATCAATTGATGAAGATGTGGAAATGGCTAAGAATATAGCCCTGCAAATTAAAAATAAAGTCAAAAACTTTGTGGTGCTATTGTATGGTCAGCAGGAAGGCAAAGCGATGATTTGTATGATGGCGACTGACGATGTCATTGAGTTGAAAAAAATCGATGCAGCGGCACTAATAAAATCCGTTTCTAAAGAAATCCAAGGCGGCGGAGGAGGCCAAAAACATCTTGCAACCGCAGGAGGCAAAAACCCTGATGGGTTAATAAAAGCAGTAAAAATTATAACCGAAACAATTAAGTCATTGTAATGCAGTATTTTAAAAAATATTTTAGTTAACTTTTACTAAAAATATTTGTTGAAATAACTGTTAATAAAATCATTGCTTTTGATAACTAATTGTTTATTTTTGGTAATTATTTTGCGATATTTACATTTTGAAATTAAACAAGATTTCAAGCTGACAAAAACAAAAGCTTAAATATGAAAAATACGATCATAACTGTCCTGTTTATTTGTTTTATTAAACTGCTTTCAGCGCAGTCGACGGACTATTATGACCTGCAGGATTTCTCAATAATGAGCCCTGTACAATCAGGAATTTATGATGCATTAGGGTGGTCGATGCAAGACAATGGAACCTGGGCATTTGAGAACAATAAAATCCCATATTCAGACAGCAGAACAGGTAGTTCGCGTCCAAGTGGGCTCAATATTCTTGGTCAAGACAATTTTATCTCACTTGAGTTGAGAAAAATTATGATTGACGATGCTCAGTATAATGTCTTGATAAAAATATACAATGATGGTGAATTTGAATTTCCATTTCTTCAAAGGAACTGGAGTGCTTTCAAGTCAATGGATTTTTATGTTTTCAAAAGCGAAAAGCTGAAAGAGCTTCTTCCGGAAGAAATACCTTACAACGTCATGTATTTGGTAGATTTGAGATGTTATACTGTTGGAACGATTAAAAACTATGAAAAGAGTGTTTTCATGGGTAAAGATCTCAACCTCGCAAAATATTCGACGGGTGTCATAAGTAATTTTCAAACTACTGACAGTGGTTATGAAGAACAAGTTATCAAGGCAATACAAGACAGAAGGTCGGGAAAAACCATAAATGACGGTAATCTAATTTTCGCCGTTTATCCAATCAGGGCAAAGGATAAAGAAATTGCTCGTTTTAAACTTATCAAATCATATTTAAATGATAATCTTCTGAAAATGCAAACTTCTCCAGACAATTGGAGGCACATTTTCAATGAAACATTTTATGAAGTTGACTTCAATATCTATCATAGTTTCATATCACAATCATTATCATATTTTGTTGAAGTCGATAAAGCGATGACTGCATATGACTCACATTATAATTGGGGCATGCTTCGGTATCAAATTGGAGATTATGTAGGTGCATTAGAGGCATTTAATAAAGCCTTTGAAGAAAACCCTAAGACTGATGATTTCATGATTTATGCCTATCGTGGCAATACCCGAAGTAAAATGGGACTCCATCGCGAAGCTATCGCAGATTTTGACAGAGCAATCATATTAAGGCCTAAACGCGTCATTGATTATCCAAACTGGATCCGCAATTATTTCAACCGTGGTGTTGCAAAATACTACTTAAATAATAGTTCAGGAGCATGTGAAGATTGGAAAAAAGCCTATGACATGGGATATGGAAGTGCGGGTGAATACCTGAATGATTTTTGTGGAATTAAAACAAAATAGTCATGATAAATAAAACACTTAACAAAATCCTATTGGCTGTTTTATTTATATCAATGATGATAATCACAAAAGTTTATCCTCAGCAAGACGTCAGCAATAGTGAACTAAGTAGCTGGCAAATAGGTTTATACGGTGGGTTTTCTCAATATTACGGTGACATAAGCAACAAAACATACTTTCAGAAGTTTTCGGGGGAAACAGGTATTTCTTTTGGATTGCATGCAAGAAGACACTTTAATGAAAATTTTGGTTTAGGATTAGCATTCAACAGGTCGAATTTACTAAGTAAAAAGGATTTTGAAGCGGATCAGACTACAGCCTTTAACAGAGAATTTGCCGGAACAATAAATCATTTTTCCATACACAGCTATCTGAATTTTTCGAATTTTTTCTGGGGTTATAGCGAGCGCAAATTAAGTATTTATGGAACTTTAGGACTTGGCTATGCCACCTGGAACAGCACTTTAAGGAATAGTCTTAATGGTGCTGTGATTGAAGACTTCAGCACTGCTACAGGCAAAAATTTTACTAGTGCAGCCCCTACCTTTCCTGCAACTATCGGCTTGGAATATTCATTAACTGAAAACTTAAAATTAACTTTTGAAGGAACACTCCTAACAGTTTTTTCAGATGATCTGGATTACTACAGGGATGGATATCAATATGATATCATAACCCAAACACATTTTGGAATCAGTTATTTTATCAGATCCGGAGGCGCAAAGAGAGTCAAAAAAACCTTTGAAACTAAACCTTCAAACGCACGGTGGGAACCTGTAATGCCTGTCAGCGTCATTGAATATGAGGTATATCCTGAATTGCCTTCAGAAAGAAAGGCTAAAATAGAAATACCTCCACTAACACTCACGCCAGTTCAGGATAAAGTTGTTCAGCAGCCTGCATCATCAGCCTTTGAATTTCGGGTGCAGATATATGCCAAAAGCCAGAGGGTAACAGGTTCGACCTCAATTTACAGAAACATTCAGTTTGAGTACCCAATCATTGAGAACCACTTCAATGGAATATACCGCTACTCTACAGGCAGTTTCAGGTCTTATTCCGATGCAGAATCCTACGCAAGACAGCTTCAGAGCAGAGGAGTATATGATGCATTCGTTGTTGCATACAGAAACAATGAAAGAGTGAGCATTACATCTGAAATGAAGAGATAACTTTCTGAAAAGCAAACGTCTTTCGAATCCAATTTTCACAATTTAGAATCTCGTTTGAATTATTTTCCTGTCAGGCTTATTTTTAGCAGGTTGAATATATGATGATATCTTGCTTCAATAATATTTATTTTTGTGTGCAAAATGTAATCAATCGCAGCAGATTACTTAATGTCATTTACTTACGAAATTCCCAGCTTATAGTATGACTAAAATATTTCTTCGACTTTTCTTTTGTTTTTTACTTTTTGGGGTGATAAATTATTCATTTGCAGATAAATCACCCGAAACATCCTCCAAATCAGAAGAGCAAAATCTTAGTCCGGAGGAGCAATACAGATCATTAACCAAACTTTCAATAGAAAATAGAAAAATTGCACCTGCATCAAGCCTCATCTATGCAACAGAGGCACTTGTAATTGCAGAGCAGCTTGACAATAGAAGATATCAAATTGAAGCACACAATAATATCGGTGTGGCACAATCATACTCCTCTGAGTATGGAATTGCACTTGAGCAATTTTTTAAAGCACTTGTTCTATTGGAGCAAGAAAACGACAGTAACCTTATTGCAATAACTTTAAATAATATCGGAAACATCTACTTTCAGTCAGGAGATAAAGATCAGGCAATTCAATATTATTTGAGATCGCTTGAGATTAAAGAAAAAGCAGGTAATTTTAAGAATCTTTCGTCAACATTGATTAATTTGGGAAGCTTATACAATTCAAAAGGGAGTTATGAAAGAGCTGTACCGTATATAAGCAGGGCTATTGAAATGATTGAAAAAGAGTCTGATTCTTCTGCCATGAGCGCAGCATGGAACAATCTCGGCAATACATATAAACAAATGGGAGATTTATCTAAGGCATTAGAGGTAAATCTAAAAGCTTTGGATATTAGTAAAATGAGAAACAATGAGTGGGATATTGCATACATTTCAAACAGTATTGGAGATATTCTTCTCGAATTGAAAGATCATAAACAAGCTTTGGCATATATCCAGGATGGATTAAAAACAGCAAAAAAAATAAATAGCCGTGATTTAGAACTCTATAGTTTGAGGTTAATGACTATATATTACAGTTTAACAAGTAATTATGAAATGTTTTTGATTTCATTCAGGCATTATGAATCTTTAAGTGACAGCATTTTTTCAGAAGAAAACAACAGGGCAGTTGCCGAAATGCAAGTAATCTACCGAACCGGTCAGAAAGAAAAAGAAAATGCAATTCAAAAGCTTCGGATTGCAAAAGAAGTTAATCTTCGAAATTCATTTATTTTTATAAGCATTATTGTACTTGTAATGATTGCAATCGTTTATCGTCGCTACCACATTAAAAACAGAATAAATGAAGAACTTGAAAGACTGGTTAGGTTGCGAACTTCAGATTTAATAAAAAGCCATGAACATATAATCAGGCTAAATGAAACCTTACTTACAAACACCATTGAAACTGAAGAAAGGGAGCGTCGTCGTTTTTCGGAAGATTTGCATGATGGGTTAGGGCCATTGCTTTCAACAGTTAAAATTCACATGGAACTAATATCTGCAAAACAAGGACAGCCTGATGAACAGAAAAAACTTCTTCAGATGACAAGCGACCTCATTGATGATGCTATTCATAGTGCAAGAGATATTGCTAACAACCTTATGCCTAACATCTTGAGTGATTTTGGCCTGGCAGAAGCCATGCAAGTTTACATCGAAAAAATAAACGCTGTAGGTGCTCTTCACATAAAATATGTGAATCAATTAAGAAGCAATCGTTACCCGAAAAAAATTGAGCTCGCACTATACAGAATCTGTTTAGAGCTTATAAACAATACAATGAAACATTCTGGTGCAAAGTCAATTGCACTTTTATTGTCTGAATCGACTGAAAAGATTATGCTGCATTACAGTGATAACGGAACAGGATTTGATATGGAAGACTCAGAAAACAGTAAGAATGGCGGACTCGGTATGTCAAATATCATAAGCAGGATAAAGTCAATAAATGGAAAATACACAATCAACACATCAAAAGGTAAAGCCTTCGAAATGTTTGTTGAGATTGAGATTGTTTAATTGAATTATTTTTGGGTAGACTATGGAAATTATAAAAATTGCTCTTGTAGATGATCATTCTATTTTTTCAAAAGGACTCAGTCTTTTATTGAATGAGGTTGCAGAATTCAAAGTAATTGGTGAAGCCGTTAATGGAGAAGATTTTCTGAACAAGCTCCCAAAATGGAACCCCGACATTGTTTTGATGGATATTAAAATGCCTGTTATGGATGGCATTAAGACTACAAGCTTAGCACTTGCCAAACAACCGGATTTAAAAATCATTGCGCTGACTATGTTTGGAGAATCTCATTACTGCCGATCCATGGCAGAAGCAGGTGCGGCAGGCTTTGTCCAAAAAAATATATCCGGTTCTGAATTAGAAAAAGCAATAAAGATTGTAATGAAGGGTGAAACCTATTTTTCTGATTCAATCAAAAAAGACATTTCTTCCTCAGGCAGTACGGAACTTATTATAGAAGAATATAATGAGAAGTTAACTGAAAGAGAGTTCGAAGTACTGACCTACATTGTCAAAGGATTATCAGCTCATGAAATAGCTGAAAAAATGTTTATCAGCAGTCGCACAGTGGAAGGCCACAGAGCCAATCTTATAAGCAAAACTGGATGTAGAAATGTTGTTGAACTGGTTATTTATGCGATCAGAAATCATTTAATCGAGTTGTAAAGATTCTCATTTCAAGTATATATACTCTTTATTTAAAAGAGTAACACGAATATCTTTGCTGCATAATATAACTTATGACAAAGATACTTTTAGCTACAGTTGTTGGAGATCCAACTTTCAAACGTGGATTAGGATGGCTACTCAAAGAGATTAAAGCTGTAGAGGTTGTCACAGAATCATTTGAGGCTGAAGGTTTCATCAAATCTGATAAAAAAACTGATGTTGTCATTATTGACACGGGAAACAGTATTGTTGAAGGAATTAAAAGTGCCAAACTTATTCTGGATTATTCACCCGAATCAAAAATAATCTTACTTACTTATTTCGATGATGCTGCATATTCGGAAATGATCCTCTCATCGGGTGTGCATTGTTTATTAAAGAAACCTTTTTCATTGAAAACACTCACTGAAGCAATTTCGAATACTATGAAAAGGAATGTCTCTTCTCAACAAAATGGTTTACAAACATTTTATAAAAATCAGTAGAAATACTCTTTTCAGGACAGGAGTCAATAGATACTTTTGTCAACAGACTTATTCAATCATTAATAAATCATTAAATAAAAAAAATGACTCCCATAAAGAACTTACTAAAATCCGGCTCCAAATTTGGCATGGCCATTTTTGTTTTTTTGTTGACCTACAGCAGTTTGGTGAATGCTCAATACTACGAAAAGATCACCAGTGGTGCACTCGTTGACATAAAACAACGAAACTACTCTTCAACATGGGCTGATGTGAACAACGATGGTTTTGATGATATGTTGATACTGGAACTTGAAGTAGATCTTCAAAGTGTGCTTTATATGAACAATGGAGATGGCACCTTCACTGCAAATCCAAACAGCGGAATCTCTGAACACCTGGGGCCCTCGATAGCTGCTACATGGGCCGATTTTAATAACGATGGTTTCCTTGATGTGTACATCTGTAACACAGGAAATGAAGGCGATGAACAATCAAAGAATATGCTCTTCAAAAATAATGGCAACGGAACTTTTACAAGGGTTACTTCAGGTGAGATTGTAAACGATTATGGTTGGTCACTCGGCGCTAGCTGGGCCGATTACGACAGAGATGGATTTGTAGATCTTTACGTGGCAAACTTTAATGGCATAAACTATCTGTACAAAAATAACGGTGATGAAACATTTACCAAAATCATTACCGGCGAAATTGTTAATGAATCTGCAGCTTCATATGGTGCTTATTGGGCTGATGTTGACAATGATGGTTGGCCTGATCTTTTCATTGCCAATGCTTTTGGAGCAAGTCTTCCTCCGGATCAAAATTGCCTGTTTATGAACAATGGTGATGGAACTTTTACGAAGGTGCTTGAGGGACATATCGTCAATAATAACGGAATCAGTCATGGTGCTTCATGGGGTGATTTTAACAATGATGGTTTTCTGGATTTGTTTGTGAGCAACCACGACTGGTCTGAAAACAAATTTAATTTCCTGTACCAAAACAATGGGGATGGCACTTTTAACCAAGTAGTTGGCATTAATGTTGCCACTGACATGAATACCTCTTTTGGTTCTGCCTGGTTGGATGCAAATAACGATGGATATCTGGATCTGATAGTTGCCAACAATAAAACTTCAAACAGGCGTAATTTCTTTTATATAAGTAATGGTGACGGCACTTTCAATTCAATATTGACTGACCCTGTTAATGTTGATGTTTTAAGAAGTTTTGGCATGACTGTTTCTGATTATAACAATGATGGTTTTGTTGATGTTTTTGTTTCAACTTACAGCACAAGTCAGGAAAATGGCTTCTACAAAAATATCGGGAATTCAAACAACTGGCTCGCGGTTGCACTACAGGGAACTGTTTCTAACAGAGCCGCCATTGGTGCTAAAGTTAATATCTGGGCTGGTGGAATCATGCAAACCAGAGAAGTGAATTCAGCCTCAGGCCAATACAGCTCAAGTTCATTTGTTCAAAATTTTGGTATTGGCACAAATACCATCATAGATAGTCTTTATGTCAGATGGCCTTCTGGAATAATCAACAAGCTTTACAACATCAATTCAAACCAAAAACTCAATCTTATCGAATTCCTCCCGCTTAACGACGAAACCAACATCATCGCCTTTTCGATAAATGACCAGTTAGGTGAAACAATTATTGATGAGCAACAGTCATCGGTGACGGTAACAATGCCATATGGTCAAAATATAACCGCCCTCTCACCCGTCATTGAAATATCTGCAGGTGCAACAATAATACCGGCATCAGGCGAAAGTGTTGATTTTAGTCAGGGTGCAGTAAATTATACCGTAACTGCTGAAAATGGCACTGATACTCAAGTATGGTCGGCTGTTGTGATGACGATGCCAAATTCTGAAACAAATATTCTGACATTCATGATAGAGAATCAGGTTGGGGAAACCATCATTGACCTACAACAATCAACTGTGGCTGTAACGATGCCCTATGGTCAGAATCTAACCGCCCTCTCGCCAGTCATTGAAATATCTGCAGGTGCAACAATAATACCGGCATCAGGCGAAAGTGTTGATTTCAGTCAGGGAGCAGTAAATTATACCGTAACTGCTGAAAATGGCACTGATACTCAAGTTTGGTCGGCTATTGTGATGACGATGCCAAATTCTGAAACAAATATTCTGACATTCATGATAGAGAATCAGGTTGGGGAAAGCATCATTGACCAGCAACAATCAATTGTGGCTGTAACAATGCAATATGGTCAAAATCTAACCGCCCTCTCACCCGTCATCGAAATATCTGCAGGTGCAACAATAATACCGGCATCAGGCGAAAGTGTTGACTTTAGTCAGGGTTCTGTTAATTATACCGTAACAGCTGAAAACGGAACTGAAGTAAAAACCTGGATTGTAAGTGTTATGAACTTACCGAATACCGAAGCTAACATGTTATCATTTAGCATAGAGAATCAAATAGGTGAAACAACAATAAATCTTGAATCACTGCTGGTTGAGGTTTTAATGCCTGAGGGAAGCAATTTGGCTGCACTTACTCCTGCAATAACAGTTTCAGACGGGGCAACAGTTAATCCAGCCTCAGGAACAATTACAGATTTTTCACAAGGCTCAGTTAATTACACTGTTACGGCAGAAGATATGACAACAAATCTTGTTTGGGAAGTATCAGTAACAATGGTTACTGATCTCAATAACTACAAGGTAAAAAATGAAATCAGTATCTCACCAAATCCTGGGACAGGGCAATATCTTGTAGAAACAATGTCGGGAATCGTAGCTTTAAAAATGGAAGTATACAATTCTAGTGGCCAACTTATTCAAAGCATTGATCTCTCAAACCAAAAAGAAAATAACTTCACGATTGATATCAGTGAATTTCCATCAGGCATGTATTATGTGCTGGTAAAGACATCCTCAAATGTGATAAAATCAAAAATTATTAAAAAATAAGCAGTGACTTATCAAATAATACCAAAGCGAATTATAAATGAAACCAAAAGCTGTCATGGTATAATGCCGAAGGTTAGAAATGTTAGGCCAATTGAGTGAGCGAAAATTGGACTATTACATTTCTCCTTTCGGTATAATCTTTGCGTAAAACATTGCATCAAAAACCCATTGCATTTCTTGTTAAAAAAATACAAGAATGCAATGGGTTCATTTTTTTCAGCAATTTCTAAAAACAAAGAAACTATATTCTTTCCTATTTTTTTCTCAGCTCAAGAATAATCTTCTGAAGTTGAGCTGCCTCAAATGGTAGAATTCTTCCGTCAGTTTCGGTTGTGAGGCCAACCCACATTTCATCTTCCTGAAGTTCGTTCAACCATGTGATAAATTCCTTCAAATCCATTCCCACCGTTTGGTAGCCATTCCATTCATCAAGGATTGAAACTGCTGCAGCCTTCTCATTTGGCCAGACTGGCAAATAAGAAACCTTATTCTCACCCTCAAGCATAGCAAAAAGCCCGTCATCAGCCTGAAGGAGCCAAACGGTATTGCTTTCAATAATCTCATTTAAAAAAGCTTCCATAATAAATTTGTTTCTTAAAACATTAATATCTAATAAGTTAAAACAACCTTGTTCTTCAACTCTATTTAAGAATCGTTGCCTATTTCATCAAGTTCAAGCCATCTCAACATTTTCTCATCCATTAAATCATCAATTTCAGTGAGGCGCCTTGAGGCTTGCTCAATCTCCTGATAATTTATTGTAGAATCATGCATTTTAACGACCAATGATGCTTTCTCAACTTCAAATGCCGCAATTTCTTTTTCCAGACCTTCAAACTCCATCTGCTCTTTATAACTGCGTTTATTTTTCTTTGAGGCTGAACCTGAGTTGTTTTTTTGAGGTTCAACTTTGACTGACTTAGCAGCTGCAGCAGCTTTTAGCTCCTTTTCCCTGAGCTCACTGGCCTCCTTGTATTCGGTATAATTTCCTACAAAACCTTTGACCAAACCTCTGCCTTCAAAAACAAACAATTGATCTACCACCTGATCCATAAAATATCTGTCGTGTGAAACAATGATCAGACAACCCTGATAGTTTTGAATGAAATCTTCTAAAGTTTGAAGTGTTAATAAATCAAGATCATTGGTTGGCTCATCCAGAATCAGAAAGTTAGGATTATTAATAAGCACAGTAAGTAAATAAAGTCGTCGTTTTTCACCGCCACTCAACAACGAAACCGGTTGGTTTTGTATTGAAGGCGGAAACATAAAACGCGTTAAAAGTTGCGATGCTGTTGCAGTTAAGCCATTTCCCAAAGGAACAACATCAGCAATTTCTTTGACAACATCAATGATTTTCTTATCGTCATTAAATTGAATTCCTTTCTGTGTATAATATCCAAATACGATGGTATCACCGGGAAGTACCCTTCCTTTATCAGGAATTTCTGCGCCGGTAAGAAGATTCAGAAAACTCGTCTTTCCAACCCCATTATCACCCACAATTCCGATGCGTTCTCCTTTGGTAAACATGTAATCAAAACCTTCAAGTATGACAATATCACCATATTTCTTGTGAACATTGCGCATCTCCAGGATCTTGCTGCCCATTCTGTTCATTGCAATCTGCAGTTGCAATTGCTGCTGAATTCTGTGATTTCCAGCCTTTTCCTTTAACTCATAAAAAGCGTCTATCCTACTTTTCGATTTGGTTGTTCTTGCTTTCGGCATACGGCGCATCCATTCTGTCTCCTGCTTAAGCAGTTGACCAGCTTTTTCTAATTCAACCCGCATTGCAGCTTCACGTTCTGCACTTTTCTCGAGGTAATAAGAAAAATTGCCCTTATGATGGTAAAGCGTTCCAAAAGTAAGTTCAAGAATATTGTTGCAAACCCTGTCCAGAAAATAACGATCGTGCGTTACCATTAAAAGTGTGATATTGGCCTGCTTAAGATAACGTTCAAGCCACTCAATCATAGCAATATCGAGGTGATTTGTTGGCTCATCAAGCAACAACAAATCAGGTTCATCAAGCAGCAACATAGCAAGGGCAAGCCTTTTTATCTGACCTCCTGAAAGTGAGCTTATTTTTTGGCTCATGTCTGTCAGTTCAAATCTTGTGAGCATCTCTTTCAGCCTCCGTTCGTAATCCCAGGCGTGTAATGCATCCATCCGGACAGTAACAGACTCAAGCTGTTGATGCGTTTCCATACTGCCCGACTCATGCTGTGCCGCCAAAACAGACTCATATTCGCGAATAGTTTTCAATACAATATTGTGCGCGCTATTAATCAGCGCTTCGATTGAAAGCTCTTCGTCAAATTTGGGATGCTGTTCAAGAAAACCCAAGCGTAAACCATCTGCAAAAGTTATAATACCACTATCGGGTTCATCTCTTCCCATCAAAAGGCGCATCAAAGTAGTTTTTCCGGCACCATTCACAGCAATTAAAGCTGTCTTTTCGCCTTTGGAAATACCAAAACTCAACTTGGTGAAAAGAGTTTTGTCTCCATAAGATTTTGAAATATTTTCAACGGAAAGGTAATTCATATGATAATTAAGTGATTCAGGCTATTCAAAAATTGGTGACGAAATTACGACAATTTGGCGGGCAGATAAGCAAAAATCCGTCGTCAGGAAATACAGCCCGATCCGTTGCCGGTAATGAGCGTATAAAAAAATATCCCGACAACTGAAACGATGCCGGGATACCACTCATATAATTTGGCTGGGCCTTGCGGCAATTAATCAAAATTCTTTTTCATATACTGTAATCTTTCGAAGCCAGCAGTATTTTCGGGCAATTTATTTACCAAGCCCCTAAAATCGTCGATTGATTTGTATCCATGTTTTTTCATCCACTCCTCAAGACCTTTTACAATCTCTTTTAAATAAGGTATGCCATTTTGGTAAAGCGTGGTACATATCTGAGTGACTGTTGCTCCTGCAAGCAATTGTTTTGCAACGCCGATTGAATAATGAATACCGGTTGAAGCTGCAATATCTGCAGGCAGACCATTAGCACTCAACAATGCAATCCAGCGCAGAGCAATTGATTTCTCATCCGGACTCGAAAAAACATTGTCGGTAACAACCTTTAAAGAAGCAATATCAATATCAGGATTGTAGAAACGGTTAAACAGCACTAAGCCATCTGCACCAGCTTCAGCTAAACGAAAGGCTATTGCCATGGTATTTGTAAAATATGGTCCAAGTTTAACCGAAACCGGAATTGTAACTTGTTTTTTTACTTCTTTTACTATATTAATATAAGTATCCTCGATTTGTTGACTTGAAATATTTCTGTCAAATGGAAAAATGGCAATATTCAACTCAATTGCATCAGCACCAGCATCTTGCATTTTAGAAGCAAACTTTGTCCATTCAACAGGACTGACACAATTGACACTGGCAATAACCGGTATTTCAACTTCGCTTTTTGAATTTTTTATCAGCTTGAGATATTCATCAACACCTGATTCTTTTGAGATACCAACTACATATTCTGATGCTTCGGGATACCAGAAATAGAGTTCATTGCTTCGAAGTTTTGACTCAATCCGAGCAACAATCTGCTCTTCGAAAAGCGACTTAAGCACTATAGCTCCGGCTCCGGCCTTTGCACAAGCTTTCACGTTTTCAACTGTTCCGGTGAGTTTTGAACTGCTCACAACGATGGGATTATTCAATGCTAATCCAAGATAAGTTGTTGATAAATCCATTTTCTTGTTTATTAGATTTTCAAATTTTATTAAATTTCAATACTTTGCAAAATTTCCTGTCTTCTTTCATCGAGAAATTTTGTTAAAAAACCGAATGCCAGCTCCAGGTTTCTTTGTGCCGGTTGAGTTAGTTCTTCCTTAAAGTCCCATTCATATCCCCGAATGTGTAAAAGCCATGCTTCCGGCACTTTACCATATATTTTCTGGCAAAGATCAATCACAAATGAAGTGGAAACTGCATGCATTGAGAATTCAACCCTTGCATCGGAAGCTTCAACTTTTGTAAAAGAATAATCCTCAATAGCCTCTTGTGAAGCATCTACAAAAACAACAAGCGTCTTATCTGAAACTGCAGCTGCATCTTCAATATTGAGCTGATAGTTACAATCGGTTGATACCTGTGGAAATAGGTTTTCGATCAGCCAGTTTTCAAGCATTTGGATAAAAGCAGCACCAAGGCCGTCATCCTGTCGTCCAGGATTGCCATATCCATACACAAGTATCCTGCTGTCTGAATCCATTTTATTGAGAAACTTTTCTGTCAATAATCTGCTCATTGGCATCGAGAAGGGTTATCTCGAGCGGCATCTTTCCAAGTGCATGCGTTGCGCAACTCAAACAGGGGTCATAAGCGCGTATGGCAACTTCAACAGCATTCATCATGCCTTCCGTAATAACTTCTTTTCCAGTCATAACTGCTTTGGCTACATGATTGACTGAACGGTTCATTGGCTCATTGTTGTTAGTTGTCGAAACAATAAGGTTTGCCATTTCAATCTGATCATTGTCGTTTATGCGGTAATGGTGGAAGAGTGTTCCACGCGGCGCTTCAATCAGTCCAACGCCTTCTTTTTGTTTGGTTCCTTTAACAACAAGGTCATCACCTAAGATATCAGGATCGTTTAATAACTCTCTGATCATTTCGGCTGCATGCAGCGTTTCGATCAAACGTGCATAATGCATATGCATACAATGATTGTTTGGTTTTCCAAATGTCATTGCCTTATAGGTTTCAAATTCAGCCTGTGCCAAAGGAGATGGTATAAAATCAGCTGTATTCAGCCTGGCTAAAGGTCCAACTCGATACCAGCCTTGTTCTTTTCCGTATTCCTTCAGATAAGGGAATTTCATATAACTCCACGATTTCACCTCCTCTTCGATGTAATTTGTATACTCCTGATAATCGATATCATGGAGTATTTTCTTTCCATCAGCATCCACTGCCCTGAGCACTCCATGATACAGATCAAGTGCACCGTCTTTCCTTACTAAACTCAAGTGATTACTTGGGAAATAAGCGAAATTATCAATGAAATCCTTGTTGGCAAAATAATAAGTTTTAAAGAATTCCAGAGCTTCCTGTGCCCAGCTTACCATTTTATCAGCATTTAGAGGATCGGCACCTTTGAGAAATTCATCACGCTCTTCTATACTAAGACTTTTGTTAATCCCACCTGGAATTGCACCTGTTCCGTGAATCTTTTTACCGGCTGTGGCACGGATTATTTCCTGGCCAAATTTACGCATCATCACACCTTGTACAGCTAGTGCAGGATTCGTCAATGCGATACCAATAATATTTCTAATTGCCGGGTCACCATCAATTCCAAAGAGGAAATCCGGTGCACTCAGATGGAAAAAATGCAACACATGTGACTGGAAAAACTGACCGTAATGCATCAGGCGTCTCATTTTTTCGCCAGTTGCTGTTAAACCATGACCGGTTCCGGCACCAACAATCACATCCAATGCTTTTGCTGCAGCCAAATGATGGCTTACTGGACAAATTCCACAAAGTCTTTGAACGAGAACCGGTGCTTCCCAATAGGGTCTGCCCTGTACAAAACGCTCAAATCCACGAAATTCAACAATATGCAGCCGGCTTTGCTTTATTTCTCCTTTGTCATCCATAAAGATGGTGACTTTACCATGTCCCTCGACTCGGGTTACAGGTTCTATAGTAATTTTCTTCGACATGATTTGTTTTGTTAGGTTAGTCAAATTTCACAACTTCGTAAGGCAACTTCATAGGGTCTCCGGTAAGTAGCGCCACAAGGGCGTTCCAAATAAGATCAGCACTTGGAGGGCATCCTGGCAAGAAGTAGTCGATTTTTACGATTTCGTGACATGGATAAACTTTGTCGAGAAGCATCGGCAGCTCATCGTCATTTGGTAAAATATGGTCTTTGTTCAATTGAACAGTTGGTCCACTGATATAGGCTTCATGCAGACATTCTTCCACCGGTATACCGTTGCGCATGGCCGGAAGTCCGCCCATGATGGCACACTCGCCCATGGAAATAAGAATTTTACAATTCTTTCTGAATGAACGCAAAACTTCCACATTCTCACTGTTGCAGCATCCACCTTCTATGATACCAATATCTACAGGTTTGGTAAAGGTTTTAATGTCATCAACAGGAGATTTATTAAATTCAACCAGCTCAATCAGTTGAAGAATTCTTTCGTCAATATCCAGAATTGACATATGGCAGCCGAAACATCCGGCAAGCGAAGTAGTCGCTAATACAGGTTTACTCATTGTTATTCCTCCTATTGTTAAACTGTAACATCGCTTCCGATGGGTTTCTTGTCAAATTTACGTTGTCCGATTGGTACGACAAAACCTTTCTCCTTGACAATAATTGACCCGACAGGACAATTATTCATTGCCAGTTCGGCTGTTTCTTTTGTCATATTGGCTGCAAGTTCTTTATCCAGAACTACTTCAAGGTGATTTCCCCTGTTGTGGAATGCAAAGTATGAGCGGTCGTCTTCGTCTTTTATGGATTTTATACAGCGCTTGCACAAAATACACCGATCCTGGTCTTTTATTATAAAAGGTGAAGATGCATCTACTTCTCTTTTTGGAAAATCGTAAGGAAAACGAGGCACCATCATTTGGTAGAGATAGCCTAAAGCCTGCAATTCACAATTACCGCTCTTTTCACAAGCCGGACAAAAATGATTTCCGCTGACAAACAGCAATTCAATGATACTTTTTCTCAACTCATTGATATCATTTGAATTGCTTTCTATTTCCATACCATCGGTTACTGGCGTAGTGCAGGAAGTCATCAAACGTCCGTTTATTTTTACTGTACAAATGCGGCAAGACCCTTTTGGTTTAACTCCCGGCATATTGCAAAGCGTTGGGATATAGATTCCATTCTGATGTGCTGCCTCAACGATGTAAGTGCCTGCTTCGGCCATGCATTCGTTGCCATCGATTTTAAATTTTATCAAATTACTCATTGGAATTGATTTTTCAGTTTTCTAAATCAGTGGTGGTTAAAATTTGGAACCCGTCCGACAAATTTGCACGAATCCTGCACAGAAGCTTCAAGGTTGAATCCCTGATCAAACTCAACATCTTTTTGTAATAATTCTTCGTAAAGATGACGGAAGTTTTTCAAGCTACTCACAATTGGATTGCCTGCTGTTTGTCCGAGTCCGCAACGACTTGCAATAAGTATCTTACTCCACTCTTTAAGATCGGTGAGATCGCTTTTCACGCCATTTCCATTAATGATTTTCACCAATTTGTTGCGCATAACCTGTGGCATGTTGCGGCAGGTGCTGCACGAACCGCAGGATTCGTCAATGAAAAACTCCATGAAATTAAGCACAACATCCTTAAGCAGGTTGCGCTGTTTTCCAAAAATAATCATTGAGCCTCCGGTTGAAAGATCAGAATATCCCAGGGTACGATAAAACTCATCCGGTCCGATGAGTGTTCCCGAAGGCCCTCCTACCTGCACGGCTTGTACATCATATGCACCTACCATATTTAACATGTCCTCTACGTTAAAACCCCAATTTACTTCATAAACACCAGGAAACATGCAATCGCCCGAAATACTCAGGATTTTTGTCCCTGTTGAATCTTCTGTGCCAAATTGAGTGAACCATTCACCACCATTTTCGATAATTCTTACTGCAGTAGCGAATGTTTCAACATTATTAATGATTGTTGGCAAATTGAGGTAGCCTTTCTCAACAGGGAAAGGTGGTTTATCACGGGGTTCGCCACGTTTTCCTTCAAGAGATTCCAATAGTGCCGATTCTTCGCCGCATACATATGCACCGGCACCAAACTGAATGCGGATATCAAAGTTAAAACCTTCGATGCCACCAATATTTTCTCCCAAAAGATGCTGATTGCGCATTTTTTGCAATACATCTTCCAGGTACTCTTTCATGTAACGGTATTCATATCTGAGATAAACAATACCTTCATCGCCTCCGATTGCGTAGCCTGCTATAGCCATTCCTTCGAAAACCAATTCTGGTTTTTCAGTCAAAATAACCCTGTCTTTAAATGTACCGGGCTCTCCTTCATCGGCATTACAAATAACATAATGCTTTGGACCTTTGGCCCTGCGACAGAATTCCCACTTAAATCCTGTTGGAAATCCGGCTCCTCCGCGGCCACGAATATGACTATGCTTTATCTCGGCAATTACAGCCTCAGGAGACATCGATGGAAGTACAGAATTTAATACTTTTCCTGTAACATAATCATCTGACAGAATCATTCCTTTTCTGCGTATATTACTCCAAACCATTGTTTTAAGCAATGGATGCTGGTTTTTACCATCGCCATGGCTTTCATTGCTCAATTCATCAAGTTCTTTCCCTTCGCGCATATGGCGAATTATTTCACGCACCCTGTAAGGGGTTAATTTGGTAAAAACCTTGTTGTTTATTATGGCTGCAGGCTCTTGGTCATTCATGCCAATGCATGCAGTATTAAACAAACCAATAAGACCGTCATCCGTCACTTGCCCAAATTTTACACCTGCTTCCTTTTCGAAAGCTTCTTTTATGGCTTGTCGGCCAAACATATAGGCTACAACGCTATCATTTAGATAAATTGCGTATTTACCTCTTGGTTTAAGACTGAAAAAATGATAAAAGGTGATTGTCTGTTCAACATCCACTTGTGATAAACCCAGCATGTGGGCCATCAATTCAATAGATTCCCGACTGATGTAACCAAACTGCTCCTGAATATCGATAAGGATATCCATCAGTCGGTTTTTGTCAGTGCCATAATTTTCAATGATTTGCTTGACGATATTTTTCATGAATGATAAAATTGGATGAATGATTCAATTTCAATGAACAATCCGTTACTGTTAATCGATTCACAACAAAAGTAAACTCTTTTTTCTTAGGGAAGTAAGTCAAGAGAAATTTAGAATGTTTATAAATTAGTATGAACTAAAAGGTGGTGTTGATTTTAGTTTTTTCTATGCTAATGCTTGGTTTACGGTTAAGCAGGACGTAATGCTCGCAATACATGACGCTTTCCAGGAGGACCATTAAGTCTTTCAACCAAAAAACCTACATCACGTAAGGTCTTTTTAACGATGCCTTTGGAACTATAAGTGACCAGAATGCCTCCAGGTTTCAATGAGTCAAATAGTTTTTTAAAAACATCTTCTGACCATAGCGCTGGTTGGGTTTCCGGACTAAAAGCATCGAAATATATCAAATCATAAGAAGATATCTCTGTTTGAAAATCGTTGAAATCAGTCTGTGATTTGTGTAGAATAAAATGATCATTTATTGCTACATCTGCATTCCATGCTGCTTTATGCATTTCCAAAAAATCACTTTCCAAATGTTTATAACACTCATTAGATGTGTACTTTAGTGAAATAACCATATTCAACGCCAGCGGAAAAAGCTCAAGAGACTTATAAAATATCTGTTTATCTTTGGCCTCATTTAAAGTTAACAGCGCATTCAGGCCAGTTCCAAAACCAAACTCCAAAATGTTAATTCTTTCGCTAGAATCCTTTAAAGACAGGAAACCATTTTCTATAAAAACTTTTTGTGATTCAGTAATTGCGCCAAATCTGGAGTGATAAGTCTCATTCATAATGCTGTTGAAAACACTGAGTGAGTCGTCATCCGTCTGGATTATTTGATTTGTCATGCAGAGTGAATTTAATTAGAAGCGTAAGAAAATTCAATCATATCAATGGTTTCAGGCAGATTGTACTGATTCGTGATTGTGCCATCAGGTTTGATAATTTTCATAATGATGCCATGAACTACATAAAGCAATTGTTGTTGTGGTTCAAAGTTTACAACCATCGCAACAGGACTATCAAAAATCTCTACAAGTTCATTGTTCACAAAATCACAATTAAAAATTTTGTAATTGGTAGCTAAAAGCAATTGACCACTTTTGGTAATTGAAGAAAAAACAGGTTGAAACTGATTTGATGAAAATACCCTGTTGAAGTGTTGATTTTGAATGTCATAAACATCTATAGCAAAGCCGGTTGAATGCTTTACTACAAGTAAAATTCTTTTATCAGCCATCTCAAACATCCCTGTAAGCTCAGCTTCAAGGAGTTCTTTGCGCAACAAAGTGCCGGTAGCACTATTGAAAGCACATAGAATATGGCGGTTACCAGTTGTCTTTTGTGCAGCTATAATAAAGTCATCCGTTTCGAGCAGGTCGTAGGCTGAGGTATCAACCTGAGTCAAGGTTGTTAGTATTATCTGACCGGTATTTCCATGAATCTTTTTAATTAATCCTGCTTTTTCGGCAACACACAAATGGCTGTTTTTTGCAGAAAGTGCTGTAAAGCTCTTGTGTGGAAAAACTGAAGAAACTGTCCAAAAATGCTGATTTCCTGCCAGATTCCATGCTTGCAGTTCGGAAGGAAACTTTGTCATCAGGTATAACTTTTGTGTTTCAGCAACTGACAACAATGCCTCAATTTCATAATCTCTTTGCATCAACAGACTAACTGCACCGCTTACTGAATTCATTTTCCAGATTTTACTCTGACCAGAATTTCTTTGCGCTAACAAGGCAAAAATATTGACAATGTCGTTTCGCAATAATTTAACTTCTCTGTATTGATTTTTCACATTCACGCCATCGCTGGCCTGAACATGGAGGAAATATGAACCCTCTTTAAGTGTGGCATCTTTGAAAAATGTAACTTCAATGATTGTGTCATTTTTATGCGGCACTATATATAAAGGTGTAACAACAGAGATTTTGTTTTCATCTAACAGACCAAGTCTGATAGAAGCCAGATTGGAATTATCAGTGACATGAACACTAAAGCGGATGCTGTCTCCATCAAAAACATGGCCTTCGAAGGGACTCAAAAAAGTTATCTGAGGGAAAATTTCATCTGCATTCTTTTTGCAGCCAAACAACAGAATCAACAAAAAAAACAAGGAAATTTTCGCTTTGATTTGCATGACTGGTTTCTTGTTGTTACTTTTGGCTAAATTAATGAATTCTCCATTCTACCATCAAACAAAAACCATGATTTATAACCTCAACTTATCCCGCGTGCTTTTTCTCGACGTAGAAACAACACCTCAGTTTCCAGATTATTCAGCTTTGGATGAAAAAGGAAAAAGGCTTTGGGACAAAAAAGCAAGTCAGCTGAAAACGAAAGAGGAAGGAACACCAGATGAGCTTTATAATCGCGCTGGTATTTATGCTGAATTCGGCAAAATCATCGTTATTTCTGTCGGCTATTTTAATGGCAGTGAATTCAGGCTAAAGTCATTTTATGGCGATGACGAAAAGATACTGCTTGAGGAGTTTGCAACCTTGCTCAACCGACATTACAACAATGCTGATGATGTACTTTGTGCGCATAACGGGAAGGAATTTGACTTTCCTTTCATTGCAAGGCGAATGATAATCAACGGCATAGAATTGCCTTTCATTCTTCAGCTGGCCGGAAAAAAACCTTGGGAAATAAAGCATCTTGACACAATGGAACTTTGGAAATTTGGCGATTACAAGAACTACACTTCCCTCGACCTTCTTACATACATTTTTGATATTCCAACACCAAAAGATGATATTGACGGAAGTATGGTCTGGAAAGTTTATTGGGAAGAAAAAGATCTAGAACGAATAAAAAATTATTGTCAGAAAGACGTTCTTGCAATCGCTCAACTGATGAAACGCTACCTGAATCAACCTTTAATAAAAGAAGAACAGGTTGTGTATACGCCTTAATACCTTTTGGGCTGATTAAACTAAAAACTGAAATAATATTTCATGAATTGAAATGTAGCCCTCATAAAATTTCCAAAAAAGTCTCAATTTTAACTATCAATGACCAAACATTCACTTTCAAAATCAACTTTCATCCGAGGACAGCAATGTCAGAAATCGCTTTATCTTCATTACAAAAGGCCATTTCTGCGTGATAAACTCAGTGCAGAGCAATTGGCAAAATTCAAACGTGGAACTGATGTTGGTGTTTTAGCACGGGATCTTTTTCCGGGAGGACAAGATATGAGCCCTAAATCACCCTCCCAATACCAGAAAAAAAGAGAAGAAACAGCTGCTGCATTATCTAATCCAGATATCAGTATTTTATATGAAGCAGTTTTTCAATATGACGATGTGCTGATAATGCTGGATATTCTTCTCAGGGATGGACACCAATGGAAAGCAATAGAAGTAAAAAGTTCGCGCTCAATATCAGCCACCTATATAAAAGATGCTGCGCTTCAGTTTTATGTCATTCGGGGCTGCGGCATTCAGCTTTCAGATTTTTCATTGATTTATGTAAATGAAAATTATGTACTGAACGACACGTTGGAACTTGATAAATTGTTTATTCAACAAAGCGTTCTAAATGAAGTGGTAGCTCAAACAGAAGAAATCAGGCATCAAATTCATCTTTCAAAAGAAAGTCTGCAACTCACTAAATCCCCTGATATAAATATAGGAATCCACTGTCAACACCCCTACCCTTGCGATTTCATTGGCCACTGCTGGAAAAACGTACCTGCGAAAAGTGTTCTGAGTCTGAAAACTTTCAATAAAGCGCTCCTTTTTGACCTTTATCATGAAGGCAAAACACATATCAGGGAATTTCCTGAAGAACTTGTTCAAACTTCTTCTCAAAAATCAGAGCTTGAAGCTTTTAGAAAGGATTCTTTAACATTTGACACAGCTTGCCTGAAAACCTTTTTTCAAAAAAGTACTGCTTCAAAAAAGTGCCATTATCTGAAACTCATTGTTCAACAGCCTGCGGTACCAGTCATTAAAGGCTCACGTCCATACGAAATGCTTCCTTTGGCTGTTTCAGTTTTAAGTCATGAAAGTAGCAAAAGCGAAACCATTCAATTTACACAAGATCTTTCAGGAGGATTAAAATTTTTAGATTTTATTTCAGACTTAAACAAAGAAGTTGAGTTGCTGGTTACTGACGATATCAATGTTTTGCTTCAATGTATCGAGGGAGTTGTTTTTTATACAAAAGAAGACCCATCTGCAGCGCTTCAAAATCTTCAAAATAAACTTGTAGGAATTCGACAAATCATTGAGGAATGCGGAGTTTTTCATCCTGATTTTTCTGATGGATGGAATTTGTCTGATGTGGCCTCTGTTGTGGGCGCAAAGAAACAATTCTTAAAAGAAAACGTATTTTTAGTAAAGGATCTGCTCGAAGAGAATGATACGGAAAAGCTTGACCAGCTTTTTCAAAGAATCGTTCAATATACCAAAGCCATTGAGTTGACATTTCGATACTTTCAGGAAACTGCCAAAAATGTATCATCAATAAACAGAATTTTATTCTAAAATGGTCTTAATCAGAGGTCAATATTTTTTGTTGCTTGTTGAACCAAAAAGATATTAACACCCACTATCGACTATACACTATTTTGTACTTTTGGCCAATGGAGAAAAATATAAGAAAACCAAAAACTAACAGTATTAATCCCATGGATCAGCAACGAGAATTGTTGTTGAGCCATGGAAGGGTGCCTCCTCAAGCACCAGATCTTGAGGAAGTTGTGCTCGGCGCAATGATGCTGGAAAAAGATGCAGTAAATGCTGTAATCGACATTTTACAACCAAATGTTTTTTATAAAGATGCACATCAGAAGATTTTTGAGGCTGTTCAAAGTCTCTTTGCAAAGTCTGAACCCATCGATATTTTAACTGTTACCAATGAGCTTCGTTTAAATGGAAACCTGGAAATTGTTGGTGGCCCTTATTATATTTCTCAGCTCACCAACCGCGTAGTTTCTGCTGCCAACATTGAGTTTCATGCCCGCATCATCATCCAAAAACATATTCAGCGTGAACTGATCCGCATTTCATCAGACATCATCAAAGATGCATATGAAGACACTACAGATGTGTTCGATTTGCTTGACAAGGCTGAATCCGGGCTTTTTTCAGTAAGTGAGACCAACCTTAGAAGGAGTTTCAGTACAATGCCCGAATTGGTGCAGCAAGCCATAAAAGACATTGAAAATGCCAAAAGCGGTGATAACAGCCTTCGTGGTGTACCTTCCGGATTTACCGAACTCGACCGAATAACGCAAGGATGGCAAAAAAGTGATCTCATCATTTTAGCTGCACGTCCAAGTATGGGTAAAACTGCTCTTGCGTTGAATCTGGCGCGAAACGCTTCAGTTGGCTTTAATAAACCGGTCGCTTTTTTCTCACTTGAAATGTCATCTATTCAACTAGTTACGCGTTTAATCTCCAGCGAAACTTATCTGCCGGCTGAAAAGCTCCGCAAAGGCGACCTTGCACAACACGAATGGCAACAGCTTACAACAAAAGTGAGTCCGTTGATTGAGGCCAAGATGTTTATTGACGATACGCCACAACTTTCAATTTTTGAACTTAGGGCAAAATGCCGCCGCCTTAAGCAGCAGCATGATATTCAAATGGTTTTTGTTGACTATCTGCAACTTATGACATCAGGCGGCGAAAACCGCGGTAACCGTGAGCAGGAAATCAGTAATATTTCACGGTCTCTTAAAAGTCTTGCCAAAGAACTTGATATTCCGGTTTTGGCACTGTCGCAATTAAGTCGGTCCGTTGAAAACAGGCCTGGTTCAAAAAAACCAATTCTTTCCGACTTGCGCGAATCCGGCGCTATCGAGCAAGATGCCGACATGGTAATTTTTATATACAGGCCTGAATATTATGGTCTTGTTGAAGATGAAAACAATAATTCGCTTCAGGGTTTAGCCGTTGTAAATATTGCCAAGCACAGAAATGGTAAACTTGGTGATGTAAACTTAAAATTCATTGGCACATACGCTAAATTTGAAGACCCTGAAAATTTTGATAAGCATCCACAGGAATTGATGCCTAATATAAGTTTTGAATTACCGACCAAAACGATATCTTCCAGAATGAATGATGAATTTGATGTTGAACCAGATTATAATGACCCATTTTAAAAACTCGATAATATGAAAAATAAAAATCGTATATCACTGATTGCAATTGTGATGCTATTGAGCAGTATTCAGGCATTTTCAGCAAAAGAAGTTGACCTTTCCTACAAATTAGAGAAAGGCAAAAAGTATGCAATGGAAATTAATAACAGACAAACTATTTCGATGAATATGATGGGACAGAATATGAATCTGACTCAAAATATTGTAATCAATCAGGAGATTCTGGTTGCAGATAAAATCGAAGATAGTTATACCCTTGAGCTAAACTACAAAAGAATAAGATTCAATCAAAATGCCATGGGCATGGAGATTCAATGGGACAGCGATAAACCTGCAACAGAAGATCCGATTTCCCAGCAAATAGCGGCCTCATTGGGTAAAACTATCGGCACAACTGTAACAGCAATAATAGATCTTCGGGGTCAGCCACTTAGCAACAACCGCAGCGAAGTAATTACCGAAGCAAGCAACGTTTCAGGCTTTGAGTCGGGCATGATGATCGTTTATGCAGGAAAAAAAGTTAGTATTGGTGAAACCTGGCAAGTGAGTCTCAAGCCAGATCCAAACAGCGACTTTGTTATCACTTCAGATTATACTTTGGACGAGATTAAAGGAAAAAATGCTTATATAAGTTTTTCCGGCATCATCACAGGCACACAACTCATGGGCGAAAAGGCTGAAATTAGTGGTACAATTTCAGGCAAAACAATTGTTGAGCTGGCTTCCGGATGGATAGTTTCTGCAAGCATCAATCAGGCAATGGAAATGGAAATGGAGCAGCAGGGCACAACAATTCCAATGCAAATGAACAGTTTCATTGAAATGAATTCAAAGTAGTTCATCGAAAACAAACATATAAATAACAAAGAGCTGGTTACCAACCGGCTTTTTTTTATTTACATTTGCGAAGGATAAACAAACCCAAATGATCGCAATTAAAGCTACTTTAAGATTTCTATATAAATATATAAGGAAGGTCATTTACGCTACCGGATGGATTTTTGCCATCATGCTAACACTAAGTTTTACTGATTATCCATATCTGGCCTATCATTGGCTGGGCACAAACAAAATCGAAAAAATTGATAACCCTGACTACATCATTGTGATGGGTGCCGGCGGAATGCCCGGTCCGCAAGGATTATTGCGTTGTTATTATACCGCCCTGGTAGCTGAAGAGTATCCAAAAAGTAAAATTATCGTTGCCCTGCCAGCTGATTCTGCTGCGTTTGAAGATAGCGATCACTTCGCAATGATTAACGAATTACTTCGATGGGGTATCGATTCAGAAAGAATTTTATCAGAAAAAAAGGGAACCAATACTTTTACACAAGCTGTTAACATTAAGCAAATTGCAGAAAGAAATAGTTCAAAAATTCTTATTATTACTTCCCCTGAACATATGTACCGAAGTATCCTTACTTTTAGAAAAGCAGGATTTGAGACCGTTTCAGGTGTAGCAACTTTTGAAAATCCTTTCGATGAAGAGCTCTTGATAGAAGAGCCTGTTAAAGGGAAAAGAAACTCAGAACCTGAAAGAAACCTGAATCTTCGTTACAATATGTGGAGCTATCTGCAATATGAAATTATCGTGATGAGGGAATTTACAGCTATAACTTATTATAAAATAATGGGTTACATATAGAAAAACTAAGAAATCATAATAAAAACAGCCTGTGTAAAGACTTCTACACAGGCTGTTTCATTAAAAGCAAAAATCCTATTTTAGAACCTCATTTACCAATGCCGCAGCATCCTGAAGTCTAATTGCTGAAAACACTTTCAAGCCGGATTTGTCAATAATTTCCTTTCCTTCTTCTGCATTGGTACCTTGAAGACGAACTATAATAGGAACTTCAATTTCACCAATGTTGTTGTATGCATCAACCACACCCTGAGCAACACGATCGCAGCGAACTATTCCACCAAAGATATTCACCAAAATAGCCTTAACATTGGGATCTTTTAGAATAATTCTAAAGCCTTCTTCTACCCTTTTGGCATTTGCCGTGCCGCCAACATCAAGGAAATTGGCAGGATCGCCTCCCGACATTTTGATCATGTCCATTGTTGCCATTGCAAGACCCGCTCCATTGACCATGCAGCCAACATTTCCATCAAGCTTTACATAATTCAGATCGAAACGACTGGCTTCAACTTCAATTGGATCTTCTTCATTCAGGTCGCGCATTCCTGCAATATCTATCTGACGAAAAAGTGCGTTGTTGTCAATTACAACTTTTGCATCAGCTGCATAAATTCTGTCGTCAGCAGCTTTTATAACAGGATTGATTTCAAACAAGCTTGCATCAGATCCTTCATAGGCTTTGTAAAGAGCAGCTACAAACTTCACCATTTCTTTGAAGGCAATTCCTGAAAGTCCCAGATTAAAAGCTATTTTTCTGGTCTGAAAAGCCTGCAAACCAACTTTAGGATCAATTTCTTCTGTAAATATCTGGTCTGGCGTCTCTTCAGCAACTTTTTCTATGTCCATTCCTCCTCTTGGAGAATACAAGATCATATTTCTGCTGGTAGCCCTGTTGAGCAGAATACTCATATAAATTTCAGATACCTGATAGGGTCCCGGATAATAGATATTCTGTTCTACCAATACTTTTCTGACATATTTTCCTTCAGCGCTTGTTTGGGGAGTCACCAAAGTCATCCCAATAATCTGATCGGCAAACAACTCCACTTCTTCAATGGATTTTGCAATCTTTACGCCTCCGCCTTTGCCACGACCGCCGGCGTGAATCTGTGCTTTGACAGCCCATTTATCTGAACCTGTCATTTTTTGAATCTCCTTTGCGGCTTCAACAGCTTTTGCAGGTGATTCGGCTACAATACTCATGGGAACGGAAACACCATATCCGCTTAGTATCTGTTTACCCTGAAACTCATGTAAATTCATAACAAAATAATTCTGTGATTTTTGAAGTCCAAAAATAGGACTTTTTAGAGTATCTATTTCTTTCAATACAAGAAATCTTAAGATTTTCTTCAACTCTTTCAGGAGATGCTGAAACTCCAATGCTGAGGCATTCTGATTCGAGACAAAATTCTGTACCTTTGCCCGGAAATCACACACTTAAAATGATAGAGGCAAAAGGTATTGTCAAAAAATTTGGAAATCTTGTCGTCCTGAAAGGGATAGATATGTTCGTTAAAGAAGGTGAAATCGTTTCAATAGTTGGCGCATCGGGTGCAGGAAAATCAACATTGCTGCAAATATTAGGAACACTCGAAAAACCGGATGAGGGCATTGTAAACATTGGAGGAACTGCTGTAAACAAGCTTTCCGACAAGGAGCTTTCAGCTTTTCGCAATCAAAAAATCGGCTTTGTTTTTCAGTTTCATCATTTGCTGCCGGAGTTTACTGCCCTCGAAAATATTTGTATACCTGCTTTTATCGCTGGAACAGCTAAAACTAAAGCTGTTGAAAGAGCAAAATATTTACTGGATTATTTTAAACTGTCGGAGCGGGCCGAACACAAACCTTCTGAACTTTCCGGAGGCGAACAACAGCGTGTGGCTGTTGCAAGGGCGCTCATGAATAATCCAGCTGTAGTGCTCGCTGATGAGCCTTCAGGCAATTTGGATTCAAACTCAGCCAACGAATTACACAAACTATTTTTCAAGCTGAGAGAAGAATTCAACCAAACATTCATTATTGTAACACACAACCCCGAGCTTGCTGTTATGGCAGATCGAAAACTGCATATTATCGATGGTCTGATTGAATAATTCAGCTGCAATAAAAACCACCCTGTTTCGTTAATTAAAGTTACACCAGAAAGTTAAATATCCATATGTACCGACTTTTTACCATGAAAGCCTTATTGCTTTTGTCGATCTTAATTGCCACACAATTTTCAATTCTGGCGCAGGAACCCCAGCAAAACTTCGAAAGTATCATGCGTTCAGCAAATGAAAAATTCGCTGAAAAAGATTATATTAGTGCCAAGACATATTATGAAATGGCTTTACGCTTAAGAGAAAATGATGCAACAGCAAAGAATCGACTGGATGAAACAGTAGATCTCATTCAGAAACAAATGGAATTGCAGGGAAGATTTTACCAAAACCTCGATGAAGGTGACAGGCTCAATCGCGAAGGCAAAATTGAAGAGGCACTTGAATTCTATAACAAAGCACTTACTATTTTTCCGCAAGACAAATATACGCTGAGCCAAACAACGAAAATTAACGAGACGCTAAATGCGCAGAACCAACGCCAACTTGGGTATCAAACAGCAATGCAGTTGGGAGAGCAACTTCTTGACAGTAAAAAGTTTGAAGAAGCTTTGGTACAGTTTAGTCAGGCAGCATCCATTTTCCCAGAAGAAATACTTCCAAAAGACCGCATAGCTTCAACACAAGTCTTATTGGTCAAACAGAAAGAAAAGGAGCAGCTTTTTAACAATCTGAAAACTGAAGCCAACAACTTGATTCTTAGACGAAGCTATCCAGATGCCATTGTAAAAATTGAAGAAGCATTGGCATTATTTCCTGATGATGCAGCCACATTAACTCAACTAAGTGACATAAAAACGCTGGCAACAAAGGCTGACAGATACAACGAAATTCTGGCAAAAGCTGATGAAGCCTATGAGCAGAAAAAGCTTGAGGAATCAAGAACGCTCTACAGACAAGCATTGGAAGTTTGGCCTGAACAAACTTATGCCATGGATATGGTCAGCCGTATCGACCAATTCCTTAACAGCGACACCTATTTAAAAGAAGTTGCTTTGAAAAAATTTCTGGCAGAGGCTAATATAGAATACCAGGAAAAGCGCTTTGATGCTGCATTAAAAACTTACGGAAAAGTCATCGAAATAGATGCAGAGCATGTTTTGGCATCTGAACGCATCACTGAAATCACTTTCATCATAGCCCAGGCTAAGGCTGAACAGGAAAAAGAGATTCGTTTTGCCGAACTTGTAACAAAAGGAGATATAGCAATGTCGCAATCTGATTTTGCTCAGGCAGTTAATGACTACCGTGATGCTGCCGGAATTAAACAAGATGATGCTGTTTTAAATTTAAAACTGGCAGATGCTGAGAATAAATTTGGTGAGCAGCAACTTGCTTTGGAAAAAGGCAATCAATACACCAAACTGATTGAAGATGCTGATAAATCACTATTGGAAAACAAACTTGACAACGCAAAAGCATTTTATTCACAAGCACTTGAAGTAGACAACACCCAAAGCTATCCACGTGAGCAAATAGAAAAAATAAATACACTTCTGGCTGAGGCTGAGAAAAAACAACAAGCTGAAGCAGCATATAATGAACATCTGGCTTTAGCAAAACAGCATTTCGATTCTCGAAGCTGGGACCTTGCAATTACAGAATATAATAAAGCACTCCAACTTAATCCAGATGCAGAACTTCCAAAACAGCAGATAACCGAAGTAAACAGACTTAAGGAAAATGAGGCATCTGAACTGGCAAACAATCAGGCATATCAGGAATTTATTGAAGACGGGAATTCATCTTTAAGTCAAAAAAAATATGAAGCAGCCATTCAAGCTTTCACAAATGCATTAAATCTTCGTCCGAACGAATCATTTCCAAAGCAAAAGATTGCAGAAATTGAACTATTAGTGAACGAGGAAAAAGTGATGGCCGAAAAGGAATCTAACTACGCATCAATTATTGCAACAGCAGATCAGCAATTTTCCAATGAAAATTATGAAAGTTCGAGAGAAAACTACAATAAAGCACTTGCGCTTTTCAGCGAAAGAGAACATCCTGCTTCACGCATATCAGAAATCAACACTATTGTAGCCGGTAAAGCTGCAGCTCAAGAACTTGAGGCAAGATATGCTGCATTAATCAATGAGGCTGACAGTGATTTCAACACAAATAATTATCAGTCTGCCCAGTTGAAATACACCGATGCCATGGCTATGAAACCTTCTGAACAGCATCCGAAAATCAAACTTGAGGAGATAAAAGCGATTTTTTCAGATATAGCCAAACAAGAGGAACTGAATAGAAACTATTCACAAAAAATCGAACTTGCTGATCAGCGTTTTTCAAATGAGCTACTCGACGAAGCACTTGCAGCTTATCGTGAAGCAACACAACTCAAACCAAACGAGAGTTATCCGTTTGATCAGATAAGTCTGATCGAAACGAAAAAACAAGCGCTTGCCGCAGCAAAAGAACTTGAGACACGTGTTTATAACCTCAAAGCGCAAGGAGACAACCTACTTTCTAACAATCAGTTAGATGAGGCAAGCGGGGTTTTTGATCAGATACTTTCTATAGATCCTGCCAACATTTATGCCGCGTCTAAGAAGGCCGAAATAAGTCTTGCGATTGAAGCTGCTGAACGCGAAAACAAAAGCAGATATGATGCAGCCATTGCAGAAGGCGATCGTCTCATTGGCCTTAAAGAATACCAGATGGCTATCGTTTCTTTCAAGACTGCACTTGGATTTAAGGCGAATGATACATATGCAGCTCAAAAAATAAAACAAGTTGAAGCAATACTTGAAGAACGATTGCTCGCATTAAAATCGGAATACAACAAATTTGTAAATGAAGCTGACAGAAGTTTTAATACCGGAAATTATGACAAAGCTATTGAGGCATACCTTAGGGCTGAAGGAATTAAACCTGATGAGCGATATCCAAGAGAGATGATTCAAAAAATCGCTCAAATAATGGAGGCAAACAAGATAAGAGAACTTAACGTATCTCCTGTTCAGATTGCAGCCAATGTTTCTAGAAGATTTGATTTTGAACCAGTTGATGTTACAGAGCGCAGATCAAATTATATTCTTATCAAAGCGAAAAATTCGGGAAACAGCCCATTTCCGCTTCTGGTTAATTTTGGCAGTAAAAGCGGAAGAAACGGAGGATTCGTTTTACCGATTCCGGAAAATGATACTTACAACGACTTTATTGTACGCATAGGATCACAATACAAATGGTTCAGCGAAGACAACATCTGGATTGAACTACTCCCTGAAAACGGAAGCATCGAAGTAACCATGATTCAGATTTCAAAAGGCAACTAAGCTTCTTATAAAGTTCAGAATGGATTTTCAGTTCTCATTAACTTTTCTAAATTTGCATGTTGACACTATTTTATGCCATATGCATTCATAAAAGGCAAATATGTTGTCAATGATGCGGAAAGATAGGTTTCCTCCCGAGTAAAAAAAAGTTATGACAGATTTAGAAAAACATTTTGAATATTTTCGAAAACGGACAATTGGCAGCGATTTGGTATACAATAGTCCTTATGGTCCACAAAAAATGATATATGCTGATTGGATTGCCAGTGGCCGGCTCTATCAGCCGATCGAAGACAGGATAACCAAAGATATTGGCCCGTTTGTTGGCAATACCCATACAGAAACCAGCGAAACAGGCACTTTGATGACAAAAGCATATCATTATGCACACAAACTCATCAAAAAACATGTCAATGCTGGTCCGGACGATGTTATCATTACCGCTGGCACCGGGATGACAACGGTCATTAATAAAATGCAGCGAATCATGGGGCTCAAAAACTGTAACATGATTCACGCCAAAGAATGCTTGCAGAAAGTCGAAAAACCTGTAGTATTTCTTAGTCATATGGAGCATCACTCAAACCACACAAACTGGTTTGAAACAAATGTTGATGTTGTTGTTTTGCAGCCAGACAAAGATCTTTGCATTGATTTGAATGAATTAAGAAATCAGTTGGAAATATATAAGGAGCGAAATTTTAAAATCGGTTCCTTTACCGCATGCTCAAATGTTACGGGTATAGAAACGCCTTATCACGAAATGGCAAAAATCATGCATGAACATGGCGGTGTGATTTTTGTTGATTTTGCTGCATCTGCACCTTATGTTGACATTGACATGCATCCCGCCGATGACGAAATGAAAAAGCTCGATGCAATTTTCTTCAGTCCGCATAAATTTCTTGGCGGACCAGGAAGCTCAGGCGTGATGGTTTTTGACAGGTCTTTATACAAAAGCCAGTCACCGGATAACCCGGGTGGAGGAACCGTGGATTGGACCAACCCATGGGGAGAATATAAGTATATTGATGATATTGAAATACGAGAAGATGGCGGAACTCCTGGTTTTTTGCAGGCGATCAGGACTGCTTTAGCAATTGAAGTAAAAAATCAGATGAATACATCAAAAATGCGTGAGCGGGAGCATCAGCTGGTTCAAAAAGCATTTTTGGAATTGCGTAAAATTAATGGTTTGCATATTCTTGCCAACAATGTTGAAAAGAGGCTTGGGGTTTTTTCGTTCTATCTCGAAAATATACATTTCAACCTGGTTGTAAAACTACTTAGCGATCGTTTTGGGATTCAGGTTCGTGGTGGTTGTGCATGCGCCGGAACCTATGGACATTATCTGCTTGATGTAAGCCATGATAAATCAAGAGAAATCACTGATCTGATAAATCATGGCGATCTTTCCGAAAAACCCGGCTGGATACGCGCTTCACTTCATCCAACAATGACAGACGAAGAGCTTGATAGACTGATATTTGCAATAGGTCAGGTGAAGAAAAATCATCTTGAATGGCAAAAGGACTATGTGTACAACAAATATACAAACGAGTTCAGGCACATAGATGAACCCATCGATAAAACAGAGGTCGTTATACCTTGGTTTAATCTTGATTGAAAAAATAATTGAAACTTAAAAAGGAACTTTATGCGGATACATTGCCCGCACAATGATAAACAATGCCAGTGCCATCATGCCAATGAGGCCAAAGGTTACAGCCAAAGCCTTCTTATTTTTCGAAAAGAACCAAACTGTAAGGCCGAAAAAAAACAGTGCCAATATTAATAAAGTCAAAACCATAATATTTTATTTTAATCTATTCGGGCAACGCGTTCAACACCTTGCACTTTACCCATTCTGTGAAGTAATTGCTCAAGGTGATCTGTGTCCTTAATTTGTAAAGTAATTTTTCCTTCAAAGCGACCATCTCTGGTATCAAAAGTAATACTGCGCATATTCACTTTCAGATCGCTTGAGATTAATTTTGTAATTTCTCCCACAAGTCCAAGTGTATCTTTACCTGAAACACGTATTGCAGTATTAAAGGTAGGATTATCTTTTGACTCCTTCCATTTCACGTTCAAAAACCTGTAAGAATATCTTTGTCTTAAGCGTAATGCATTCGGACAGTTAACCCTGTGAATTGTGATTCCAGTGTTAATCGTAACAAAACCAAACACTTCGTCACCAGGAATAGGATTGCAGCATTTTGCAAGTTTATAATTCACATTGCTTATTGACTCATCAATTATAAGAAAATCATCTTTAGCACTTGATTTTATAGCTTGACGACTTTCAGGAATAAAATCAGTTGTCTCAGTTTTTTGCTGTGATTTGGTTTCATCACTCAAACTTAGCAAATGTCTTTTAAGATCAACAAGGTCAATCTTTTCAGTTGCAATCATATGGTACAACTGAACAGATGATTTTGTTTTATAAAACTTAACAAGATGATTAATTACGTCGTCAGAGGAAACAATTTTCCAGTTTTTAAGCTTTCTGAGCAAAATTTCTTTTCCAATTTCGGCTTCTTTAAGTTCCTCTTCTTTGAGGTGTCTTTTAATCTTATTTTTTGCTCTTTCAGTAACTACAAAACTTAACCAATCTGGCTTTGGCGCCTGCTTTTTCGTGGTTAATATTTCAACTTTATCTCCGTTGTGGAGCACATGTCTGATTGGAACAATTCTGTTGTTTACCCTTGCTCCGCTGCATGTTGAACCCACCTGAGTATGCACTTCATAAGCAAAATCAAGTACTGTGGAACCACCTGGCAGTTGTTTAAGATCGCCATTTGGAGTAAAAATGAAGATTTTGTCTGATTTTTGACTGTCATCACGCTTATAAGAACCAAAATGCAGCTGTCCAGGATTCTCGATAACATCCCTGATTTGATTCAGCCACTCCTCAGCATCCTTTTTCTCAGGCTTATCTTTATATAGCCAATGCGCAGCCTGACCCTTTTCAGCCGTCAAATCCATACGTTCCGATCGTATCTGAACCTCAACCCATTTATCTTCCGGTCCTTTTACAGTTGTATGAAGTGATTCATAACCAGATGCTTTTGGAGAAGTAATCCAGTCGCGCAAACGTTTTGGATTGGGACTGTAGAGGTCAGTTACGATGGAATAAATCCTCCAGCAGTCTTCTTTTTCGTGCTTTGGAGGACTTTTAGTGATAATACGCATCGCAAACAAATCATAAACCTGCTCAAAATCAACATTCTGATCTCTCATCTTACCATAGATACCAGGTATAGATTTCGTTCTCCACTTAATTGAGCAATCCAAACCATATTCAACCAACTGTTGTTTTATTGGTTGAATAAAATTTTCCATCAATACTTCCTGTCTTGACTTGCTTGCCTGAATTTTTTCGCTAATCTGTTCAAAAACTTCAGGGTTCTCAAATTTCATTACCCTTTCCTCAAACTCGGCTTTTATGGTATATAATCCCAACCTGTGTGTGATAGGTATGTAGAGATGTTTTACTTCGAGAATGAATTTTTCGAGCTTTTCTTTATTCAGGTCATCAGGATTTCTCAAATCAAAAAGCCGGTGGGCAATTTTCAACAGAATCACCCTGATATCTTCAACCATAGTTAGAAAGAGCTTTCTGAACTGATCAGACTGAAAAGAAAGTCGTTCGGTTGGCAATTCAGAAATCTTACAAAAACCTTTCAAAATAACGGCGACATCTTTCCCAAAATCAGACTCAATTTGCGCCAGAAAGCTATCGTTTTTGATGTCCATACTGTGCATGAAAGCTGCTATCACAGTAGAAGATTTTAAGCCAAGCTCAAAAACAGCAATCTTTGCCACTTCCAGATGATGCCATATCAACGGCTTACCAGAAGACAGATATTGATTTTGATAAATTTCAGAAGCCGTTGCAAAAGCATTCGTTACCAGTACTTTCTCATCTTCAGAAAGCAGTTTTTCCAAAGCCTCCTGAAGTGAATCCCAGGATTGATTCACCAACAAATTTTCAACTATGCTGCTTTCGTTGTTTTGCATTTTTTAGAACTGGTCGAAAAAAAACGTTTGTATCTTACCTGACACAAACGTTTTTTAATCAGGATTATTCTATAATTATTTCTTTCCCATCTCCTTGTTTGAGCCTGAAGAATGTTTTCCCTGCTCTGCAATACTTTCACGCATTTGGGTATCAGCCTGTATATTCTGGAATTTATAGTAATCCATAATTCCAAGATTTCCACTTCTGAATGCTTCAGCAATTGCCTGCGGAATTAAAGCTTCAGCCTGAATAACATTGGCCCTTGCTTCCTGTGCCTTTGCTTTCATTTCTTGTTCGAGTGCAACAGCCATAGCTCTGCGTTCTTCGGCTTTAGCCTGAGCGATGTTTTTATCTGCCTGAGCCTGATCCATTTGCAATACAGCTCCGATATTTTTTCCAATATCAATGTCTGCAATATCGATTGATAAAATCTCAAAAGCAGTTCCGGAATCCAATCCTTTACGTAGAACAACCTTTGAAATTGAATCAGGATTTTCGAGAACTGATTTATGTGAATCAGCTGAACCAATGGATGAAACAATTCCTTCACCAACACGGGCAAGAATAGTTTCTTCACCGGCACCACCAACCAATTGGCGAATATTTGCTCTCACCGTAACACGTGCAAGTGCTATAAGCTGAATACCGTCTTTGGCAACAGCAGCCACTTTTTTGGTGTCAATAACTTTAGGATTTACCGACATCTGAACTGCAAGCAAAACATCACGCCCTGCAAGGTCAATAGCAGTTGCTGTCTTAAAATTAAGTTCAATATTGGCTTTATCTGCAGAAATCAAGGCGTTTACAACTTGCTGAACACGACCACCTGCAAGAAAATGCGCTTCAAGATCATCGCGCTCAAGCTTAATTCCTGCCTTTGTTGCAGCAATCATACTGTTTACAATAACTGATGGCGGAACTTTACGCCAGCGCATAAGGATAAGCTGCAGGAGAGAAATTCTCACTCCCGACACCAATGCTGTAAACCATAAGCCTACAGGAATAAAGTAGAATAGGAACCAAATCAAAAATATGGCACCTAAACCAATTGCAATAATTACATACATTTCTTCCATAATATCACTGTTTAGATTTAATAAAAATTTTATTTCCTTCAAGTTTAATAACTTCTATCTCTTTATCTTCATCAATGAATTCTGAGCGTGCATGCACTTCAAAAAATTCATTGTTAATGATCGCTTTTCCCCCTGGAGCACAACGGGATATGGTTCTTCCAAAATCTCCGGCTTTAACAAGTTTTTCATCCACAAGGTTTACTTTGCCATCGATATTTGTTTTAAGCATTGCTTTATCCCAGGTTTTTGACCTTAAAGCGTAAGCAAGTACACCAACATTTACAACTATCGTAGCGCCGAGGGTAATTATGCCAGCCATATTCCCTTCACGACTGAAAGCAAGCCAGACTGCAGTAACCATAAGTCCAAAGCCTAGCAGACCAGCCAATCCGCCGCCGGGAATAACCAAAATTTCGAGAAGTACCATCAAAATACCTACTCCAATTAATACTAAAATTATTGTCCACATTGCTTATTGAATACTTGCTGTTAAATTTCTGTTCCTGAATTCATCATAATAGGGTTTGAGCTCATAGGCAGGCCCTGACTTTACGGCACATTTTCCTTTGTAATGAACAATCCAGGTACAAGTTTCTGCCTGTTCAAGGCTGTGTCCGCAAACCTCAATCAATGTTTGAATGACAAAATCAAAGGTATTGAACTCGTCATTAAACAGAATCAAATCCATTGGTTCATCATGCATTACGTCCGAAAAATCCAGCGGTGATTCTTTTTCTTTTACCATAAGTTTTAGTTCGATTGATGGGTTAAAGATACAAATATAACACGTTGAAACGATGTACTTATTAATCTTCCGTTAAAAAAACAGAAAAAGAATTAATCCAACTCTTAAAATGCTCATAATTTATACTTTACAAAGATTGTAAGTTGAGAGATAAAGGTATTAATTTTTCCGCAAATATTCACTTTGAATGAAAACTGATATTTTTGCAAAATGCAGAATCCGAATAATAGCTTCGACTCGTTTTTAAATGCATTGGAAAACAGTTTGTTCAATGAACTTCCGGGGCGTTCCGCTCAGCAGAAACTTGAGCCAATTTCCCGAAAAAGATTCAATCCTTTTCCTGATCCAACAAAGCCTCCACGCGAAAGCGCCGTTCTCATTCTTTTATTTCCGGAAAATGACGGGCTCAGCACAGCATTTATAAAGAGAAACGAATATGATGGTGTCCATAGCGGTCAGGTTGCTTTCCCCGGGGGAAAAAAAGAATTGACTGATGTAAGTCTCTCTTTCACTGCGCTTCGGGAAGCCAATGAAGAAATAGGAATAAACACTGAAGATGTGCAAATTATTGGTAATCTGTCAATTATATATATACCACCTTCAAATTTCAATGTTCAACCTGTTATAGGATGGCTACCCTATACTCCGAAATTTTTGATTGATCCGTCTGAAGTATCAATGGTTTTTTCGGTTCCGTTGAATGAAATTATGATGGAGGAGAATATTCATAAAAAAACCATCACTTTAGGTGACGGTTTAAATATTGAGGTTCCATGCTACATCTTCAGCGATCAGATAATCTGGGGAGCAACTTCTATGATTCTAAGTGAATTTATTGAAGTCGTTCACAAGGCCGATTTCAGTAACTTGCTTTAAAGAATGATGATCTTATTTTTTATTTCTGCACCTTTTCGAAGGAGTTCATTCACACCGCAATATCTCTCCTGTGACAAACTGACAGCTTTTTCAAGCTTTTCAATGTCAAGGTTTTCTCCTTTAAACATATAAGTTACCATAATCTTATGGTAATATTTGGGATGTTCTTCAGTGAGTTCACCATCAACTTCAACATTAAACCAGGTTGGCTCGACACGCATTTTCTTTAGAATTGAAATGACATCCATTGCGGTACATCCACCTAATGAAGCAAGTGTAAGCGGCTTAGGACGAGGCCCTTTGTTTTGTCCACCTACTTTTTCATCTGCATCTATTGCAATTTTAAAACCGTTTACATCAGCCTCGAAAGACATATCACCTGTCCAGGTTACATCAACTTTGTTATTCATTTTCTTTTTTTTTAGTTAAATCCTATAAAACCGGGTATTATACCAGCCCTCACAGAATCAATAAGCATGCCATCAGACCGAAACCTGAAAACATAACCATTTTGGGTATAATTTCCAGCATCAGTGACAAGGATTTCTCCTGTTTGGGGTTCAATAGCAAGCGTAAAAAAGTTTCTTTGTCCTTCAAAAATAAATGGTTGTAAAGGTAATTCTGTATCAGATACTCCCATTTGATAAATCCCTTCGTTGATAAAAAAAAGCTTATCACCACTGCCGTTAATACTCAACTGTTCAGGAGAAAGTTCGATATCACTAAAGTTAAATCTTGCCTCAATTTCATATGTTTCAGCATTTATCCTGAATAAGGCGGGAATCTCCTCATTCATGAAGCCCCCACTGCACAATACCCAAAGCTTATTGAACTTATCAAGAACCATACTGTTGGGTTCCTTGGCTACGACAATGCTGTCGATTAATTTATCCAAAACTATATCAATTACCTGAACTGTATTGTTAGGCGCTGCCTGATTGTAATCAGACCAATTGGCAGCAAATACTTTGTTTTGAAAAATAAGTAATTGCTCAGTACTTTTACCTGTTGGGATTGTTCCTAAAATTTGCAGGCTAGCTGTATTAAAAACAGTTATTCCAGGAGTTAACAGGTCTGAAACATAAGCTTTTTCGTTGCTTATAACCTGCACAAACCTCGGAGAGTGTAATCCACTCAGCTTTCCCCCAACAATCGATGTATTGGAATTAATTGCCCAAATTGTGCTGCTGTTGTTAACGACAATAAAAGCATAATTGTTCCAGAATGTTAAACTATGCGCTACATCGCCGAGCGGAATGCCATTGCGGCGAAAGAACAAGTTGTTTTCCATTTTAGCAGAATCATAGCGATAGAAAGAAAGCGTTGCATTTCCAGCAGTGTAGTTTCCCTGATTTAACACATAAAATCCTTTACCCAGGTTTTCAGGCCAGATAATATCAGGCTGCACCTCTTCTACTGAACATGAAACCATCAAAATCATTAAAACTGATATGATTAAAATACTATGCTTTTTCATTTAAAAAAATTTCATTTAATTCGCTAAAATATGTGAGTTGAATTGATTTCAATGCTTTTCAAACCGATAATGTAAAGCAATCTCAAAATGTCTTCCGGGCATAGGTCTCCACATAACGGCCTGATAGCTTTTGTCAAGGAGATTGTTTGCCTTGAGTGAAATATTCCAATAATTCAATTGATAGTTAATAGAAGCATTGTGCATCCAATAGGATGGCAGATAGCCGAAATAATTGTCATTGCTGTTGAGGCTGGTGCTTCTGACACCTGTGTAACCAATGTTATATGTGAAATTTAATAATTTGTATCTGGTGTTTAAAAAAACATTTCCATTATGTTTTGGAATATAAATCAGCTGTTTACCTGAGCTATTTTCAATTTTTCCGACCGGGCTTTCATCAGTTGTGATGGTATAGGCATAGTTGCTTGAGAGATGAAAATCAAGACCAGAATAATTGAAATTTAGCTGCTGCTGCCACTCTATTCCACGCGCAACAACTCGTGCGATATTTTCAGGAACCCAATAACGATAGGCTGTTGGTCGCCATTGTATCCAGTCAGTTACTTCAGAGATATAACCAGAAACACGTACATTGAGATTGGCATTTTGAATTTTCGGAGAAAACCCAATCGAAAAGTCAGCGCTTGAACTGTGCTCCGGATTCAAATCACTGTTTCCGCCCGGAAACCAAAACAAGTCATTCATCGAAGGATAACGAAGATTTCTGACAAAACCCATACTAAACCTTAATGACCTCATGGTTTCGGGAATATAACTTATACTTAATGAGGGATTTAAGCCAGATGCAGTCTTTTCAACCCAGTCATAACGCAATGAAAGTTCTGAAGTAAAACTTTTACTCAAAGCAGTTTCAGCTCCAACTGAGACTGATGTCTTTGATCTGTTTTCATCATTTAAAAAATTGTTTGATGTTACCCTTTCATCATCAAAAAGAAACTGAAAGTATAGCTTTGTGTGCTTAAATAACTGTTGCTCAACATCAAAACTGTTCATCAAGGAAGATGACTCATTGTATGAATCGATGAGTGAAACCGTCAGATAAGGAGGCAACGCATTTGTTGTTCTCAGGTAATAGTGCTGAAATTCTTTGAAGTATGAAGTTTTGAACGCTACTTTGCCGCCATCCCAAAAATATTGATAAGATAAAAAATTGCGATGAAAGCGATCATTTTGAAATTCTTTTGGATCTCCACCCCGCTCCAGATTTGTCATGATAGGCGGTAATGATCTGTCGTTCCATTGATTCCAGCTTGCGAAACTGAGCAAACTTTTTTTAAAGTTTATATGTACCTCCTGCAAAAAACCTTTATCAATATGATCGGCGTTTTTCTGCTTCATTGTTTGCTTTGGAAAGGAGGCTGTATTAAGATATTCGAAATCATTGGCACTTGATTTTCGAAACACTCGTGTTTTTAAATGAACATTTTTTTTTCTTATTGACAATCCTGCAAAAGTTCCAAAAGTATTATAGCTACCAATAGTCTGCATAATATCAACATCAATATTATTTCCAAAAGAGGGTTTGTTATTCAATTCGACAACTCCACCCAATCCACCAGGCCTTTTATTGGCAGCATGACCCCAGGCAAGATTTATCTGATCGATGAAATAAATCGGAATAGTTGAAAAATCGACCTGCCCCAACTGAAGCCCGTTGACAGGAAATCCATTCCACAAAACAAGTGTGTGATTGGCTGCTGTGCCACGGAAAGAAGCAGTTGACAGACCACCTGGTCCATTTGATTTGATAAACACACTGCTGTGATGCCTCAGTAATTCAGTCAGACTGCCTGAGGCAAGTGATTGAAGACTAAGTGTGTCGAAAGATTTTCTTCCGTTTTGAATTTCAGAATCAATAGCATTTGCACGAATTTCAATTGAAGTAAGTTGAATTGTATCAGGTACATCAGCCAAAAGATTGTCAGCACATAACTGAAATATCAGAAGCGTCAGTATGATTTTGATTTTACTCATTGCTTAATGATTTTGACAGTCATAACGCGCTCTGATTCAGTTGTTTTCAGGAAATACACACCAACATTTAAAGCAGACAGATCAATTGGATCATTTTCCTGTGAATCAAAATTTATGAACATCCGTTTTCCCGTTAAATCAAAAACTTCAACTTTATCAAAGCCTCTGTTTTTGTTTGATAAAATATTGATAAAATCAAAAAAAGGGTTTGGATAAACAAGTACTTCATTTTTAGCAATATCAGAGAGTCCCAAATTCCGGGTATCGTGAATAACGCCAACGGCATCAAGATCAAACCCTGAAGATGGAAAAGGTGTAGGCCATGGATCATTTATAATTCTTCCATCAGCATCTCGGGAGCAAAAATTTGTGTCAATTGAACCAACTACATCGATAATTCTAATATGTGTGATGTTGTTTACATTAATTAAATCAATGTTTTCAAGGTCTGACAAATCAAATGGAACACCAAAAAAAGCTGGAAATTTTCCTGCCAGATTGTGAATATTTTCAGCATCCAGCGTTCCAAAAGTAGGAACCTGAGATGTGAATTGTGTTAGTGAAATCGATGGGAATCGGACGAAATTTATGCCATCACTACTTGCTTCAACATGGGCCAACTCAAGAAAAGTGTTGTTGAAACTATTTTCAAAAACAGCGAAATCAGGGCCGGCATTATTCCTCAATGGATACTCAAACTGAAGCACAGCTGAACCGCCATCACCCAAACTAACGATCATATTATCAGCTTTTCCGGTTGCATCGTTATCATTTCCAAAGGTGGCAAATCCCAAATCAGGCCGGTTAATCTGCACTAAACCTCTGAAAACTTCACATTGAGTCGCCCAACCAATGAAAATATTGCTGTCAGCGTGAATCGCATCTGATACTGTAATTTTGGTTGAAGGATTAAACTGGGCGTAAAGATCAGAAGCTGTAAAAAACTTCAGCAGGAAAATAAAAAAGATGAATCTGGTCGATAAAAGAAGTTTCATGAATTATTTCTTTATAAACTTAATTCTTGACTTCTTACCATTTTCGAAACTAACAACCAGTATATAAACCCCGGATGATAAGTTGCTCAGCTCGATAGCATCTTTTGCAGCACCATTAGTGGCAAGATGGCGATAAACGTCCTTGCCTGACATCGTTGTGATCTGAATTTCAGAAATGAAATCTGTCGATTCATTTTTTAGGATAATCCTATCTTGTGCAGGATTCGGGTAAACCGAAACTAATTGAGTAGTCTGAGCATTCAGGCCAGAAATGTTTCTAAAATCAAGTGCAAGTGCTTCAGGAGAGATTCCTGCTGCAAAATCAGTTATCTGCGTTCCGCTCAGGTTGAAAACATGACCGGCACCAAAGGAAAAATAATCTGTAGTGGTTGCATAAAACAAACTCGAAATATCATCAAAAACCACATCGGCGAAATAGATGTAATTAGCTGAACCCGGATCATTTACAATAGATGAGTTAACCACCTGACGTGTATCCAGGTCAATTGACCCAATACCATTATTCATCACAAGATAAAGGAGATTGTTTCGAATAGTGATTCCTTTTCCAAATGTGTATGGAAATGTAAAGTGATCAACTTGTTTGGAAATTGGATTAAAAAAAGTCAGAATTCCTGAATCCGATCCCCATGGAGAGCGGTTGACAGTTACGATATTTCCATTGTAAATAAATAAATCATGAATTCCTATGCCTTGACTTTCAAGATCAATCTCTTCCACAAAACTACCGTTGGAGGCATTGAGTATCGCTATCTTACCAACCAAACTTGTCCAATCACCCGGCACTGCAACAAATATTTTGCTATCAAATTTGATCATGCCTGCAGCCTCACCCGAAATTTGAGAAATTACAGAAATTAATTCGAGGCTGTACTTGTTATATACTCTAACGAAATTCTGAACTTCAGGATACTGAATGCTTACATACAAATAATCACCATTTACAAACATTTTTCTGGGACCTGAAATTGGAATTGCACTCAATTTCTGATAATTATTCAAATCGAACACAACCAATGAGTCAGTAGCAGTAACATACAACCTTTCTTCGTCAATTACTGCATGCTGAACAGCTTGATTGAGAATCTCACCAAAATTATTCTGAGTAGCAGTTGAAGGGTAATAAGCAGATAAGCTCACAAAATCGTTTGGATTTGAGAAAGCACCTCCCGACACCACAATAAGCTGATGAAGTGTTTGCTGAGGTTTAGCCGAAAAGCTAAAAAGGAAAAATAGTAATGCTGAAAAAAACAGAGAACGTAAAAATTTCATAATACACGGTTTTAAGGTTAAAATCAATAAACAACCTCAAAACTCCAGGAAATTTGCCGAAATAGACTGCCTCAAAGGCATCGACAAGCCTTTATCCCGAAAGCTTTGCTTTTATTTGACGAAGGCAGGTCTTCTGACTTGCTCACTTCCAGAGGCCTTCCCATCCGCCTGAGGCGGACAGTGGCAGAGGTTTCCGAAAGCATTTTAACGAGCTTACAGCAGCGGGTACTGTTCAGGTTTTGCACCTGATTCCCTATTAAGCCCTAAACTTGCGAGGTTTTTGGGCACCTAAATCGTTGCAAATATAATTGAAACATTGCATCCGGCAAGTAATTATTTTCAAGAAATTGGCGTTGTCAGCAACAATTCAGCAAAATTTCATCACAATTGCTACTTTTGCAATTCAAAAAAAAACCTGATACGGATGAAATATATTTTGAGACTTCTTATGCTTATGCTGACCTTTGGATTTACCAATCTGCAATCCTTATGGAGTCAGCCTGGATATGAGATTCAAATTAATCTAAAAAAAAACAATGACTCAATTTTTTATCTGGCAAATTACTATGCTGATAAGTTTTTCATTTCAGACACAAGCACCGGAAAGCCCGGCAGCGTAAGGTTCACCGGGGAAAATCAATTGAAGCAAGGCATTTATATTCTGGCAAATCAAAAAAAGGAAAAAGTAATCGAGTTTCTTGTAGGAGAGGAACAATTCTTCACGATTTCATTCGGCGAAGATCTTAATCCGGAAAAAGCTGTTATCAATGGTAGTATAGACAATCAACTTTTTTTTGAACACATAGGTAAAGTCAACAAGGTTTATTCACAAGTACAACAAATTCAAACCGAGTTAGCCAAATTAGAAAATGAACCTGATAAAAAAGATGCATTAACAGCAAAAATTGATTCATTAAACCAAGATATTGCTGATTTCAGACTTTCGATCATCGAAGAAAAACCAAATATACTTTTTGCCAAAATTCTATTAGCAATGCAGGAACCAGAAATTCCATCCATGCTGAATGATGACAAAGAAGCTGCTTTTAAATATTATAAAAACAATTTTTGGAAAACTTTTGACCTTTCTGACGAACGGCTACTGATGACACCACTCTTGCCCCGAAAGCTGGAATCCTATTTTACACAATTGGTTTTGCCTGTTGCAGACTCAATAATAAAAGAAACAGATTATCTTATTTCTTTAACTAAGGATAATCAAACAATGAGTGATTTTCTTGTCTGGCATTTTGTTGCCGAATATCAGACACCAAAGATTATGGGATTGGATAAAGTCTTTGTGCACATTGCAGACAACTATTTCAGCGCAGGTAAGGTTAGCAATGCAACGCCTTCAGTACTTGAGAACGTAATAGAAAGAGCTAATAAAATGCGAAATTCATTGATTGGCAATCAGGCTCCTGATCTAATGCTGATCGACACAACAGGCAAATTCCGCTCATTTCGGGAACTTAATTCAGAATTCATCGTATTGGTTTTCTGGGATCAAACCTGTAGTCATTGTAAGACTGAAATGGCAATTATTGATGAACTTTTTAGCAGTAAAAAGTACGACCTTAATGTTTATGCGATCAATTCTACCAATGATTTTGATGGATGGAAGAAGTATGTTAAAGATAAAAACTATCAATGGGTTCACGTAAATGGTACAAAAAGTATCACTCAAGACTTTCACAACCTTTACGACATCTATAGTGTACCAGTTATATATGTGCTTGATAAAACAAAAACGATAATAGGGAAGCGAATAAGTGCAGCTCAGATTGAGGGTATCCTCCAAAACCGGGCTAATTGATCGATTATCCTTATATTTACAACTTTTACAAGAATTTCCCGTTACTGGTTCAGGGCATATTTTCCAAAACAGGATGAATACAAATCTCAGGATATTTTTTTTAAACTTCAGTCATTTAATTTTTTTCAGCGCTTTCCTGATTTTACTTTTTTCTTTTAATGCTAATTTAAAAGCTCAGAGTATTGTACACCGCATGTATTACTATGATCCTGGTTTGGTTATAACAATTGGGGCAGGGCCTTCTATTTCTTTTACAGATGTTAAAAAGAATGTGATTTTCCCTTCGCAGAAGCCGGTTAACGAATGGAGACTATCAGGACAAATGAACCTTGAATGGGAATTTTCTCCGATTCTGAGTTTTCGAGTACAAATGGCATACGCAAAAATTTCGGGTTCCCGACCTACATCAAACCGGTATTTTGAAGCCAGATTATTCGAGATGAATTCAGGCATCGCCATAAATCCGTTGGCACTATTCGTTCCCTATCGCACAGATCATAAATGGCATCCAACCATTTTGCTCGGAATAGGTCTTTCCTATTATAATTCAAAACTTCTCAACATCTCTGACAATCAAATAATTGCTCAAAGAGGATATGGAAGTGGCGGAGGCCTTTGGGGATATGTTATTGAAGGCATTGCTATTGGAGGTGTCGGTCTGAGCTACAAAATAGATAATCACTGGAGTGTCAAATTTGAAACCGCCAACAGATGGATGGATTCAGATAAACTTGATTCGGTCGAGAGCACAAACAACTCGTCTCCATATGATTTCTACAATTTTACAACCATTGGCATTTCGTACAAAATTTTCAAACAAAGAAAATATCCAATGATTTCAAAGAAATAGACCCCAATCTTAAGAAATCTTTTTTAGTGTTTTGTTGCAATATTTCACAAACATGCTTTTCATTTTTCAAGGATAGTGAAGCAAACAGGGCAAACATAAAACATCTATATCACTGAAAATAAGCATATACAAAAAAACACGACCTGAAAAAGCCGTGTTTTGTGGGCATTACTGGACTCGAACCAGTGACTTCCACCCTGTCAAGGTGACACTCTAAACCAACTGAGTTAAATGCCCTTTTTGAAAAAGGACTGCAAAAATAACAAACTATACTGAAATCCACAAGCATTTTTATTCGGCAACAATTCCTTATTTTTGAGCAAATTTTCAAATCACTCATTTATGAAGAAAAAATCAGTTTTGTTAAAGGTTTTTGTGCTTACGATGTTAATCATACAGCAGATCGCAGTTCAGGCTCAAACAAAAAAAATCGAACTTAAAGACATCTGGGCAGGTCGCTCTTTCAGCCCCGAGCTGGTGTATGGAATGAATCCCCTTCAAGATGGAAAAACTTATTCCGTAATTGAAGATGGGAGTCTAAATGTTTACAGTTTTGAGTCCGGCAAACTTCTTAATAAACTTATTGATGCCAATGATTTAAAACTTGAAAATACTGATAAATCAATTTCATTACGTTCCTATATTTTTAACAATGACGAGTCAAAAGTGCTGATTCCAACAGAAACAGAATCGATTTACAGACACTCAACACGCTCTTTCTTTTATATTTTCGATCTAAAATCAAAAAAACTTGAGCCACTTTCTGAAAATGGTAAACAACAACTTGCTACTTTTTCACCTGACGGAACAAAAGTAGCCTTCGCAAGAGATAACAATATTTTTATCAGAGATTTAGCCGTTCAGACTGAAAAACAAATCACCTTTGATGGAAAGACGAATGAAATCATCAACGGGACTACAGACTGGGTTTATGAAGAAGAATTTGGTTTTACGCAGGCTTTTTTCTGGTCAGGAGATAGTCAGAAAATAGCTTTTTATCGTTTTGATGAATCAGCTGTTAAAGAGTTTCAGATGACATATTACAATGGACTCTATCCGGAACAGTACAAGTACAAATATCCAAAAGCCGGAGAAGAAAACTCGATTGTAAGCATTCTGGTTTGGCATTCGGGTTCCGATAAAACGTTAAAAATGAATGTTGGAAATGAAGAAGACATTTATTTACCCCGAATTTCCTGGACACAAAACCCAGGCATATTGTCGATCCAAAAACTAAACCGGCATCAGAATCATTTTGAACTCTTTTTTGCTGATGCAAATCTTGGCGACACGAAAATTATTTATGAAGAGAAAAGTCCATATTTTATTGATATCACTGACAACCTGACTTTTTTACCTGATGGCAAACACTTTATTATCAGCAGTGAAAAAGATGGCTTTAACCACCTATATTTATATGATATGCTAGGAAAGTTGGTAAAGCAACTCACAAGTGGAAATTGGGACGTCACGGAATTATATGGCTACAGCCCGAAATACAAAAAAGTATATTTTCAAAGTGCACAGGATTCTCCTCTGGATCGAAATATTTATGCCGTTGACTTAAAAGGCAAAACTGAAAAAATAAGCACCCTGCCAGGTCAAAATAATGCAACTTTCAGTAGTGATTACAGTTTTTTTGTCAACACAAATTCGAATATAAACACACCTTATTATATAACGGTAAATAATAACAGCGGTAAAGCATTAAGGATTTTGAAGGATAATGCAAGCTTAAAAGAAAGAATGACTGATTTCCAGTTTGGAAAATTTTCCTTCTTTACAATAGATGATCCGGCAATCACCTTGCCTGATGGCAAACAAATATCATTAAATTGCTGGCAATTGCTTCCTCCTGATTTCGATCCCACAAAGAAATATCCTGTGCTTGTTTATGTATATGGAGGACCGGGATCACAAACAGTGAACAATTCCTGGGGTGGGGCCAATTACATTTGGTTTCAGATGCTCGCGCAAAAAGGAATAATCATCGTTTCTGTTGACAATCGTGGCACTGGATCGAGGGGTGAACTTTTTAAAAAGATGACCTACAAAGAATTGGGGAAATTTGAAACGGAAGATCTAATAACTACAGCACGCTACCTTGCATCTTTGAATTATGTTGATAGCAATAAGATCGGTGTTTTTGGCTGGAGTTATGGTGGATACATGTCGAGCCTTGCTATCACAAAAGGTGCTGAATATTACAGCTCAGCTATTGCTGTAGCTCCAGTCACTAACTGGCGCTATTACGACAATATTTATACCGAGAGGTATATGCAAAAACCGGAAGAAAACAATGAAGGCTATGATCAAAACTCGCCAATAAATCATGTAGACAAGTTAAAAGGTGACTATTTACTGATTCATGGAAGTGGAGATGATAACGTACACTACCAAAACACAATGGAAATGATTAATGCCTTGGTTGATGCGAACAAACAGTTTGAATTGATGATCTACCCAAATCGAAATCATGGAATTCATGGAGGCAATACCAGATTGCATCTTTATGAACTGATGACTGATTTTCTTGAACGTTCACTTTTAAAATAATCGTAGCATTTTTATTTGAAATTCAATTTTTTGCAAATAATATTTGAATAATTAAATCCTTTTACTAATTTTGCGGCCTTAAAGTTAATTGGTAGTTTAATAATCATCTAAAGAAAGAGAGTGTATTTAACATGATCATCATTCCTGTAAAAGAAGGCGAGAGCATCGACCGTGCCTTGAAAAAGTACAAAAGAAAGTTTGAAAAAACGGGCGTTATTAAAGAACTCCGTGTTCGTCAGAAGTTCACAAAACCTTCTGTAATCAATCGCGAACAAAGACTCAAGGCTATTTACGTTCAGCAACTTCGTCAGCAGGCCGAGAATTAAGGCGATTTTACAAGAAACTTTTTTCCTAAAACTTTGATGTGGATTAAATTTTGTATTAAATTTACATCAAAGTTTTTTTATGGACATCAGTGAATTTACTACGTTTCTAGAAACTGAAAAGCGATACTCAGCACATACTCTCAAAGCTTACACCATTGATTTGAATCAATTTATTCAGTTCATAAGCTTGAAATTTGAAGTTGAAAAGGCACAAGATATCTCTTTTGCTATGATCAGAGAGTGGATATCCTCTTTAAAAGAAAAACAATTTGACAATAGCAGCATAAACAGAAAGATATCCACCCTGCATTCTTATTTCAATTTTCTTCAGGGAAACGGTATTATTTCTTTCAATCCCTCAGAAAAAATTCACAACCTTAAAACCAAATCCAGAATTACTGTATATGTTCCGCAAACAGACATGGAGCATTATGAGGATACAGTGAATGAAACCACATTTGCTGAACTTCGCAACAAAGTTATAATTGAAGTCTTTTATCAAAGTGGAATTCGGTTGTCAGAACTTTTGAACCTGAAGGATTCCGAAATAGATTTGCATTCCTTAACATTTAAGGTAACAGGCAAGCGAAATAAACAAAGAATATTGCCGTTTCATCAAGGTATGAAACAACTTTTGACAAGATATTTGGAACAAAAAAATAAACTATATCCGGAAGGTCTGTTTCTCATTTGCAATAGAAATGGCAAAAAGGTAAGTCCACAGTTTTTGTACAATGAAGTTGGAAAAGAGTTAGCCAAGGTCACTACAATAACAAAAAAAAGCCCTCATATACTCAGACATACTTTTGCTACACACATGCTGAATAATGGAGCAAGCCTGATAGCCATAAAAGAATTACTGGGCCACAGCAGTCTTGCCGCTACTCAAATATACACACACAATACAATAGAACAATTAAAATCAATTCATAAACAAGCCCATCCAATGGGCAAATAAGCAAATCATTAATTTTAAAGGAGGTAACTATGAAAGTAAACATTAATGCAGTGCATTTCAAAGCAGATCAGAAGTTGGAAGCATTTATCACCAACAAAATTGAGAAACTGACAAGTCGTTACAACGATGTTATAGGCTCAGAAGTATTACTTAAACTTGAGAATACAGAAAACCCCGAAAACAAGATTACGGAAATTAAATTACTGATAAAAGGAAATGATCTGTTTGCAAGTAAGCAAAGTAAATCATTTGAAGAAGCAACTGATTCGGCTGTTGAGGCCCTAAAGAAACAACTTGAGAAACATAAAGCAAAATTTATTAAATAGTATATGTTTGTTTTTCAATACTTTGCTATTTTTTTAAATTGATTTAATATTTTTTCTCAAAAAACATTTGTCAATTCAATTAAAGTATCTATTTTTGCAGACCTTTTTAAAGGGGTCTGCATTTTTTTTGAAGCAGAAAAACGTTCTTAGAAATTGCGCCGGTGTAGCTCAGTTGGCCAGAGCAGCTGATTTGTAATCAGCTGGTCGGGGGTTCGAATCCCTCCACCGGCTCATATTCATATTTATTGAATTATGGGGGAGTTCCAGAGCGGTTAAATGGGGCAGACTGTAAATCTGTTGGCTTAGCCTTCGGAGGTTCGAATCCTTCCTCCCCCACCATATTTCGCGGGAATAGCTCATTTGGTAGAGCGACAGCCTTCCAAGCTGTAGGTGGCCGGTTCGAGCCCGGTTTCCCGCTCTAAAGCCGATGTAGCTCAGTGGTAGAGCGCTTCCTTGGTAAGGAAGAGGTCACGAGTTCAATCCTCGTCATTGGCTCGAAAATAATTTTACATAACACCTTTAATAAACATTTAATATGGCTAAAGAAAAATTTGAAAGGACCAAGCCACACGTAAACATTGGTACTATCGGTCACGTAGACCATGGTAAGACTACTTTGACTGCTGCTATAACTCTATGTTTAGCAGACAAAGGTCTTGCAAAATTTACTTCATTTGATGCAATTGATGCTGCTCCTGAAGAAAAAGAGAGAGGTATTACAATCAATACAGCTCACGTTGAGTACCAAACTGTTGCTCGTCACTATGCGCACGTTGACTGTCCAGGTCACGCTGACTACGTAAAGAACATGGTAACTGGTGCTGCCCAGATGGACGGTGCTATTATCGTTGTTGCTGCAACAGACGGTCCAATGCCTCAAACACGTGAGCACATTTTGCTTGCACGTCAGGTAGGTGTTCCGAAGCTCGTTGTTTTTATGAACAAAGTTGACCTTGTAGACGATGAAGAGTTGTTAGAGCTCGTTGAGATGGAAGTTAGAGATTTGCTTACTTTCTATGGCTTCGATGGCGACAACACTCCAGTAATTCAAGGATCTGCCCTCGGCGGTTTGAACAAAGAACCTAAATGGGTAGAAAAAATTTACGAATTGATGGATGCTTGCGATTCATGGATTCCACTTCCAGAACGCGATCAGGATAAACCATTCCTAATGCCTGTTGAAGACGTATTTTCGATCACAGGTCGTGGAACAGTTGCAACAGGTAGAATTGAAACTGGCGTTATCAATACCGGAGATCCAGTTGATATCATTGGTATGGGTGCAGAAAAACTGAAGTCAGTTGTTACCGGAGTTGAAATGTTCCGCAAAATTCTTGACCGCGGTGAAGCTGGTGACAATGCAGGTCTTCTGCTTCGTGGTGTCGACAAGGATGCAATCCGCAGAGGTATGGTAATCGTAGCTCCAGGATCTGTTAAACCTCACAAGACCTTCAAAGGTGAAGTTTATATTCTCAAGAAAGAAGAAGGTGGACGTCATACTCCATTCCACAACAAATATCGTCCACAGTTCTATTTCAGAACAACAGACGTTACAGGTGAAATCGTTCTTCCAGAAGGTGTTGAAATGGTAATGCCAGGAGACAACCTCACAGTAGAAGTAAGACTTATTGCTGAGATCGCAATGACAAAAGGTCTTCGTTTCGCGATCCGCGAAGGAGGACGTACTGTAGGCGCTGGTCAGGTAACTGAAATCATCGACTAATAATTTTCAAGGGTGCTCCTGTTAAAAGGAGCACCTTACTAGTTTAAAAAGTATAAATACGGACGGGTGTAGCTCAATTGGTAGAGTAGTGGTCTCCAAAACCATTGGTTGTGGGTTCGAGTCCTACCACCCGTGCAAATAAAAGTTTAAATTCAATGTCAAAATTCAGCTTTGTTAATTACGCTAAGGAAAGTTATACCGAATTGATGCAAAAGGTATCATGGCCCACGTGGAGTGAACTGCAAAGTAGTGCAATCGTCGTATCCATTGCTTCCCTTATAATCGCTGCGGTGGTTTATCTGATGGATATTTCGTTCAGAACAGCCTTGGAGAATTTTTATCGTCTCTTCTAGGTTTTCTGGATATTGAATTTAATATGTGTTTCAAACTACTCAAGTTTCTAACTTCCAATGAGTAATCCTGTAGAAAAAAAATGGTATGTTGTCCGAGCTATAAGTGGTAAGGAAAAAAAGGTAAAAGAATACCTTGAAGCCGAAATCGCGCACCTCGGTCTGCAATCTTTAATTGCACAGGTTCTCATTCCAACAGAGAAAGTGTATCAGATCAGAAAAGGAAAAAAAATAAGCAAAGAGCGAAATTATTTTCCTGGATATGTTTTGATTGAAGCTATTCTGACGGGTGAAATTCCACACATTATCAAATCGATACCAAATGTGCTAGGATTTCTTGGAACCAAAGGAGAAGCTGACCCACTGCGTCCAAGCGAAGTTAAAAGAATACTCGGTAAGGTAGATGAATTATCTGAAATGGGCGAGGAAGTAAATATTCCTTTCATTATTGGAGAGACTGTCACTGTTACTGATGGTCCTTTTAACAGTTTTAGTGGTGTTATTGAGGAAATAAATGAAGAAAAGAAGAAGTTGAAGGTAATGGTGAAAATTTTCGGAAGAAAAACACCGCTGGAGCTCAGTTTCATGCAAGTGGAAAAAGAGCAGTAGGAAACACATCAACTTTTCCTTATTAACAATTAATTATTAAGGATTACAATGGCAAAAGAAGTAAGCGCATTAATTAAACTGCAAATCAAAGGAGGAGTTGCTAATCCTTCTCCACCAGTAGGTCCGGCGCTCGGATCTAAAGGTGTCAACATAATGGAGTTTTGCAAACAGTTCAATGCTCGTACACAGGATATGATGGGAAAAATAGTTCCTGTTATAATCACTGTTTACAAGGATAAATCGTTTGAATTTATATTAAAAGCTCCACCAGTTGCCATACAGATAAGAGAATTGGCTGCTTTGAAAAAAGGTTCTGCTGAACCTAACCGAATCAAAGTTGGCTCAATTTCTTGGGATCAGGTACGTACCATTGCTGAAAGCAAAGTAAAAGATTTAAACTCTTTCACTATTGAATCATCTATGAAAATGGTAGCAGGAACTGCCCGGAGTATGGGAGTTAAAGTGACAGGTGACGCCCCGTTTGATAATGACTAAGACAAAGTGTTTTAGTCAGATTGCATTTTGTAGAACCCTCAACACAATTTAGTGAAAATGGCAAAATTAACCAGAAAAAGTAAAGAAGCTCTGGCCAAGTTCGACAAAAGCAAGATTTACTCCTTGAATGAAGCAGTTGATATCGTCAAAAAAATCACATTCACCAAATTTGATGCCTCTGTTGACCTCAACATTCGTCTGGGCGTTGACCCCCGTAAAGCCAATCAAATGGTCCGCGGTTCGGTCACACTACCTCACGGAAGTGGTAAGGTCATGCGAGTCTTGGTACTTTGTACTCCAGACAAAGAGCAAGAGGCAAAGGATGCAGGTGCTGATTTCGTCGGTTTGGATGAGTATATCCAAAAAATCAAAGACGGTTGGACAGATATTGACGTAGTTATTACTACACCTAACGTAATGCCAAAGGTTGGTGCATTGGGAAGAATACTCGGACCAAGAGGTCTGATGCCCAATCCAAAAACTGGTACTGTTACGATGGATGTAGCAAAAGCTGTTCTAGAAGTAAAAGCCGGAAAAATTGACTTTAAAGTCGATAAATACGGTATTGTTCATGCCGGAATTGCAAAGGTAAGTTTTGACAATAACAAGGTTATTGACAATGCAAGAGAGTTGATATTAACTATCAACAAACTCAAACCATCCGCAGCAAAAGGTACTTATGTGAAGAGCATCTTCATTTCAAGTACAATGAGCCCAGGTATTCAAATCGAACCAAAATCAGTAACAATCTAAAAGAGAAAAGGAAGTTATTGATATGAGAAAAGAAGACAAAAATACGATCATCCAGGCCATCTCGAAGCAACTTAGTGTTAACTCAAATTTTTACCTGACTGATATTTCAGGTTTAAACGCGGAAAACACTGCTAAGCTTCGCAGGCTTTGTTTCAGTCGCGACATTAAACTCCTTGTTGTCAAGAACACGCTATTGCAAAAAGCAATGGAAAATTCTGACAAAGATATGAGTGAGCTTTATGATGCACTTAAAGGTGCTACATCAGTGATGTTCTCTGAAACAGGAAACGCACCGGCAAAACTGATTAAGGAATTTAGAAAAACATCTAATCGTCCAATTCTTAAAGCTGCTTTCATTGAAGATGCTTCATATCTTGGCGACGATCAGCTCGAATTCCTTATGAATGTTAAATCTAAATTTGATCTCATTGCTGACCTTATCGCCTTGTTGCAGTCACCTGCCAAGAACGTTGTTGGGGCTCTGCAATCAGGAGGCCAGAAATTAACGGGTATTCTGAAAACCCTTTCCGAGAAAGAGGAATAAAAGCAGTACAAAAAAGAATAAATATTTTACAATTGTAATCACTTTAATACGTAAATAAAATGGCAGATTTGAAAGCTTTCGCAGAGCAATTGGTGAATCTCACAGTAAAAGAGGTAAACGAATTAGCTACCATTTTGAAAGATGAATATGGTATCGAACCCGCTGCAGCTGCAGTGGCCGTAGCCGCAGCACCTGGTGCTGGTGACGTTGCTGTTGTTGAAGAACAAACTTCGTTCGATGTAATTCTAAAGGCAGCAGGCCAATCAAAGCTTGCAGTAGTTAAGCTAGTTAAAGAATTGACCAGCTTAGGTCTTAAAGAGGCAAAAGAACTTGTTGATGCTGCACCAAAACCAATAAAAGAAGGTGTTAGTAAAGACGAAGCCAATGCATTAAAATCTCAGTTAGAAGAAGCTGGTGCAGAGGTTGAAGTTAAATAAAAGGATCATAACCGCAAATATATGAGGCTAAGCAACCTCTATCTCAATGCTTTTTGAGATAGAGGTTTTGCGCCTATTTTGCTTTTTGTGTAGATTGTTTCTTTTTTTAATCCGCCTGCCTAAACAGGCTTCAAAAACTTAAGACCTTGGCAGTAAAAACATCCCAAAGAATCAGTTTCGCGTCCACGAAAGCCACTATTGACTATCCGGATTTTCTCGATATCCAGTTACAATCATTTCAGGATTTTTTCCAATTGGAAACAAATACTGAAAATCGTAAGGAAGAAGGCCTTTATAAGGTGTTCGCAGAGAATTTCCCGATCACGGATGCACGAAACAATTTTGTTTTAGAATTTCTTGACTATTTTGTCGACCCTCCTCGTTATACAATTGAAGAATGTATCGAGCGCGGTTTGACTTACAGTGTGCCGCTTAAAGCTAAGTTAAAGCTTTATTGCACTGACCCAGAACACGAAGACTTTGAGACAATCGTTCAAGATGTTTATCTTGGAATGATTCCTTATATGACCCCTAAAGGTACCTTCGTCGTCAATGGAGCAGAGCGTGTAGTTGTTTCGCAGCTTCACCGTTCTCCCGGCGTGTTTTTTGGTCAGCACAAGCATGCTAATGGTACCCAGTTGTACTCGGCTAGAATTATCCCATTTAAAGGTTCTTGGATGGAGTTCTCGACCGATATCAACAATGTCATGTATGCGTACATCGACAGAAAGAAAAAATTACCAGTTACAACGCTGCTTCGAGCCATAGGGTTCGAAACAGACAAAGACATTCTTGAGATTTTTAACCTTGCTGAAGAAATCAAAGTAAGTAAAGCCGGACTTAAAAGAGTCCTGGGCCGAAAACTCGCAGCAAGAGTTGTCCGCTCATGGATTGAAGACTTTGTAGATGAGGATACTGGAGAAGTTGTTTCAATTGAAAGAAATGAAGTAATCATTGAAAGAGAAACAATTCTTGAGAATGATCACGTAGATCTTATTGTTGATTCTGGTGTTAAAGCGATACTATTGCACCGTGAAGACTTCAACACATCAGAATATACGATCATCTTTAACACCTTACAAAAGGATACAGCCAACTCTGAGAAAGAAGCTGTTGAATTTATTTATCGTCAGCTTAGAAATGCTGAACCTCCTGATGAGGAAACAGCAAGGGGTATCATCGATAAATTATTCTTTTCAGACAAAAGGTATGATCTGGGAGAAGTTGGCAGATACCGAATTAATAAAAAACTGAATCTGGAGATTTCGAAAGATACCAAGGTACTAACCAAAGAGGATATCATCTCCATCATCAAATATTTAGTCGAGCTGGCAAATAACAAAACTGAGGTTGATGACATCGACCACTTAAGTAACCGACGTGTTCGTACCGTGGGTGAACAGTTATATGCACAGTTTGGAGTAGGACTTGCACGTATGGCAAGAACTATACGCGAACGTATGAATGTACGCGACAATGAAGTTTTTACGCCAACTGATCTGATCAACGCCAAGACTTTGTCTTCGGTGATCAATTCATTTTTTGGCACAAACCAGTTGTCACAATTCATGGATCAAACCAATCCACTTTCAGAAGTAACACACAAACGCAGAGTTTCTGCCTTGGGACCAGGTGGTTTATCACGTGAAAGAGCAGGCTTTGAGGTTCGTGACGTTCACTATACACACTATGGACGTCTTTGCACAATTGAAACTCCGGAAGGACCTAATATAGGACTGATCTCATCACTTTGTGTGTATGCAAAGATCAATCGCTTAGGTTTCATTGAAACACCTTACCGTGAAGTAAAAGAAGGTTTTGTTGATCTGAAGTCATACCCACTCTATTTAAGTGCTGAAGAGGAAGAAGATAAAATCATCGCCCAGGCCAGTACTGAAATTAATGAAAAAGGATTATTTGCTGACGAAAGAGTTAAAGTTCGTTATTTAGCTGACTACCCAATCATCGACAGAGAAAAAGTTGACTTAATAGATGTGGCACCAAACCAGATTGCATCTATTGCTGCTTCATTAATTCCTTTCCTTGAGCATGATGACGCCAACCGTGCGCTGATGGGATCAAACATGATGCGTCAGGCAGTGCCTTTGCTCCAGCCTGAAACACCAATTGTTGGAACCGGAATTGAGCGTTCAGTTGCAAAAGATTCAAGAGTGCTTATTGATGCTGAAGGAAATGGCGAAGTAATTTATGTTGATGCAACAAAAATTACTATTCGTTATGATCGTACAGACGAAGAAAAACTTGTCAGCTTTGATGATGATGTTCAGACTTACAATTTAACAAAATATATTCGTACCAATCAGAATACCAGTATAAACCTCAAGCCAATCGTCAAACGTGGCGATTATGTTTCTAAAGGTCAGGTGTTATGTGAAGGATACGCTACTCAAAACGGTGAATTGGCTATTGGCCGCAATTTGATGGTTGCATTTATGCCTTGGAAAGGGTATAATTTTGAGGATGCAATTGTTATTTCAGAACGCATCGTTAAAGAAGATGTCTTTACTTCAGTTCATATTGAAGAATTTTCTCTTGAAGTACGCGATACAAAAAGAGGAATTGAGGAACTGACAAACGATATTCCAAATGTTAGTGCAGAAGCTACAAAAGATCTTGACGAAAATGGTCTGATCCGCATTGGCGCAGAAGTTAACGAAGGGGATATTCTGATCGGCAAAATCACTCCTAAAGGTGAAAGTGATCCAACACCGGAAGAAAAATTATTAAGAGCAATTTTTGGCGATAAGGCCGGAGATGTTAAAAATGCTTCTCTTAAGGCACCTCCATCTATGAAAGGTGTTGTTATTGAAAAGAAACTTTTCTCCCGTGTTATCAAAGATCGCAAATCAAAGGCAAAAGACAGGGACGTTATCCATGAATTAGATGATCAATTCAACAGACAAGCTGCTGAACTGAAAAATAAACTGGTTGACAAACTGATTGTCCTTTTGAATAACCGGACTTCACAAGGTGTAATGAACAATTTTAAAGAAACCATTGTACCAAAAAAGTCAAAGTTTACACAAAAATCCCTTATTACGATTGATTATCAAAACATCAATCCAAATAAATGGACTACTGATAAAGAAGTAAACGACAAAATAAAAGCGCTTATACATAATTTCAATATTAAACACAAAGAAATTTTCGGTATTTACAACCGGAAAAAGTTTGTGGCTACTGTAGGCGATGAGTTGCCCAATGGTATTGTCCAAATGGCAAAGGTCTATGTAGCAAAAAAACGCAAGTTAAATATTGGCGATAAAATGGCTGGTCGCCACGGAAATAAAGGTATTGTTGCCAAAATCGTCCGTGAAGAAGATATGCCATTTCTTGAAGATGGTACTCCGGTTGACATTGTATTGAATCCACTTGGTGTACCATCGCGTATGAACCTGGGACAAATCTATGAAACTGTACTTGGATGGGCTGGTGCAAAACTTGGACTTAAGTTCGCAACTCCTATTTTTGATGGAGCTCATATCGATGAGATCAATGATTACATGAAAAAGGCAGGCTTGCCTGAAAATGGCAGTGTGTATCTGTATGATGGCGGAACGGGAGAGAAATTCGATCAACCTGCAACAGTAGGATACATCTACATGCTTAAGTTGCATCATATGGTTGATGACAAAATGCATGCGCGCTCAATTGGACCGTATTCACTTATAACACAGCAACCTTTGGGTGGAAAGGCTCAATTTGGTGGTCAACGTTTTGGTGAGATGGAAGTTTGGGCACTTGAAGCTTTTGGCGCAAGCAACATTCTGCAGGAAATCCTTACAGTGAAATCCGATGATGTTGTTGGCAGGGCCAAAGCATACGAAGCAATCGTAAAAGGCGACAATATGCCTGTTCCCGGTATACCGGAGTCATTTAACGTGCTTATACACGAACTTCGTGGTCTTGGCCTAGAAGTAACATTCGACTAAATAAACAACACGCACTTTTCTGTAAAAATCAGAAAAGTGTGTGCATTTATCTTTTAACAATAAGATTACAATTACATATGGCTTTCAGAAAAGACAGTACAATCAGCAGCAACTTTTCGAAGATTACCATAAGCCTCGCCTCCCCGGAATCTATTCTGGAACGATCGAGTGGCGAGGTACTCAAACCCGAAACAATCAATTACCGTACTTACAAACCCGAAAGAGACGGTTTGTTTTGTGAGCGCATTTTCGGGCCGGTAAAAGACTGGGAATGTCATTGCGGCAAATATAAACGTATCCGGTACAAGGGTATTATTTGCGATCGTTGCGGTGTTGAAGTGACAGAAAAGAAAGTTCGTCGCGAACGCATGGGACATATCCAACTCGTTGTGCCAGTAGCACATATCTGGTATTTCAGATCCCTGCCGAATAAAATCGGTGCCCTTCTTGGCCTTCAGACCAAGAAACTTGACATGATTATTTATTATGAGCGTTATGTTGTTATTCAATCTGGCATTAAGCAGGTAGATGGCATCAATTATATGGACTTCCTTACAGAAGAAGAATATATTGATATCGTAGAGGCTTTGCCTGCTGACAATCAACATTTGCCAGATTCTGACCCCAATAAGTTTATTGCAAAAATGGGAGCAGAAGCTATTCATGATCTTCTGGCAAGACTTGATCTTGATCAGATTTCTTTTGATTTGCGTCATAAAGCCAACACCGAGACTTCTCAGCAACGTAAGCAAGAGGCTTTGAAACGCCTTCAGGTGTTTGAAGCATTCAGAGATGCAAGGACACGCATTGAAAACAGACCTGAATGGATGATTGTGAAAGTTGTGCCTGTTATTCCACCAGAGCTCAGACCACTGGTACCATTAGATGGCGGACGTTTTGCAACTTCCGACCTTAATGACCTTTACAGAAGGGTCATCATAAGAAATAACCGACTGAAAAGACTTATTGAAATCAAAGCTCCGGATGTGATCATGCGTAATGAAAAACGTATGTTACAGGAAGCTGTTGATTCCTTGTTTGATAATTCAAGAAAAGCAAGCGCTGTTAAAACCGAATCAAATCGTCCGCTTAAATCATTGAGCGACAGTTTAAAAGGTAAACAAGGTCGTTTCCGTCAAAACTTACTTGGAAAGAGGGTTGACTACTCCGGTCGTTCGGTTATCGTTGTTGGACCCGATTTGAATCTCAATGAATGTGGTATTCCAAAGGATATGGCATCTGAGCTTTTCAAACCATTTATCATCCGCAAGATGCTCGAAAGAGGCATTGTTAAAACCGTAAAATCAGCCAAGAAAATTGTTGACCGCAAAGATCCTGTTGTTTGGGATATCCTCGAAAGTATTTTGAAAGGTCATCCAATTATGTTGAACCGCGCCCCTACTCTTCACCGTTTAGGTATTCAGGCTTTTCAACCTAAATTGGTCGAAGGAAAAGCAATCCAGCTTCACCCTTTGGTTTGTACAGCTTTCAATGCCGACTTTGACGGTGACCAGATGGCTGTGCATGTTCCGCTCGGAAATGCTGCCATCCTTGAAGCACAGATTCTGATGCTCGCATCGCATAATATTCTCAACCCTGCCAATGGCGCACCAATTACAGTCCCTTCACAGGACATGGTTCTTGGACTTTATTATATTACTAAAGCCAGAAAAAGTGTTGAAGACCATGTTGTAAAAGGAGAAGGTAAACGTTTCTTCTCTCCTGAAGAAGTTATCATTGCTTACAATGAGAAAAGAATCGATCTGCATGCGATAGTCAATGTAAAAGTTAATGTTCGTGAAAGCGGAAAGCTCTACAATAAAATGATTGAAACCACAGTTGGACGTGTACTTCTAAATGAAGTAGTTCCTGAAGGTTTTGGTTATATTAATCAGTTGCTTACCAAGAAATCGCTTCGCGATATCATTGGTGATATGGTAAAGTTGCTCGGAACAGCAGCGACAGCCCAATTCCTTGACGATATCAAAAATATTGGATTTCAGATGGCATACAAGGGTGGACTTTCGTTCAACCTTGGAAATGTGAAAATTCCGGAGGCCAAAGAAGAATTGATTCGTCAGGCTAAGGAGGAGGTCGAAGAGGTCATGTCCAACTATAACATGGGATTTATCACGAATAATGAGCGTTACAACCAAATTATTGATATTTGGACACACACCAATTCGCGTCTGACAAATACTGTAATGTCGCAACTATCTCAGGATGATCAAGGTTTCAATCCTGTTTATATGATGCTTGACTCAGGTGCGAGGGGATCAAAAGAACAGATTCGTCAGCTTTCCGGAATGAGGGGTCTTATGGCCAAACCTCAGAAATCAGGCGCTTCCGGAGGTGAAATTATCGAAAACCCAATTCTTTCAAACTTTAAAGAAGGTCTTTCGGTTCTTGAGTATTTCATTTCTACACACGGTGCTCGTAAGGGTTTGGCTGATACTGCACTTAAAACTGCTGATGCCGGTTACCTTACCCGTCGTTTGGTTGATGTTGCACAAGATGTAGTAATTACTGAAAAAGATTGTGGCACATTGCGCGGTTTGACAATCACTGCACTCAAGAAAAGTGAAGAAATTGTTGAAAGCCTTTATGACAGGATTCTTGGTAGAGTGGCACTGCACGATATTTTTCATCCACAAACCAACGATTTGATTATTACTGGAGGTGAGGAAATTACAGAAGAAATTGCAAGAATAATAGAGGGTTCACCTATTGAAAACGTTGAAATCAGATCGGTATTAACATGTGAATCCAAACACGGTGTTTGCGCCAATTGCTATGGACGTAATCTGGCCTCAGGCAAACTTGTGCAAAAAGGTGAAGCTGTTGGTGTCATTGCAGCCCAATCAATTGGTGAGCCTGGAACGCAGCTTACATTGCGTACCTTCCACGTTGGAGGTACAGCATCAAATGTTGCTATCATGTCGAAAATATCAGCAAAATATGATGGTATTGTCGAATTAGACGAACTTCGCTCTGTCCCATCTGCCAAGGATGGAAAAGCCTATGAAATCGTGATTGGCCGTTCAGCTGAAATGAAGATTTTAGACAAAAAAACAGGGATTGTGCTTACTTCAAGCAATATTCCTTACGGAGCCAATCTCTTTGTTAAACATGGTGATGAAGTTAAGAAGGGTGATCCGATCAGTGACTGGGATCCATACAATGCAGTAATTTTATCTGAATATGAAGGTAAAATAAGTTTTGAAAACATTGTTGAAGGTCTCACATATCGCGTCGAATCTGATGAACAAACCGGCTACAATGAAAAGGTAATTATTGAAAGCAGAATTAAAGCCAAGAACCCTTTTATAAAAATCCTGGACAAGGATAATGTGGTTATAAAAACCTACGACATTCCTGTTGGATCCCATATCATTATCGAGGAGGGAGTTAGCGTGAAAGCAGGCGGTATGCTTGTTAAAATACCAAGAGCAATTGGAAAATCTGGTGATATCACCGGTGGTTTGCCACGTGTTACTGAACTTTTTGAAGCGCGTAACCCTTCAGAACCTGCAGTTGTTGCGGAAATCGATGGCGTTGTTTCTTTCGGTAAAAAATTAAAACGCGGCAACAGAGAAGTAATCGTTACCTCTAAAACCGGTGAAGAGAAAAGCTATCTTATTCCAACTTCAAAACAGATTCTGGCGCAGGAAAACGACTTTGTAAAAGCCGGTACACCGTTGTCAGAAGGTGCAATGACTCCAGCCGACATCCTTGCTATTAAAGGACCAATGAAGGTTCAGGAATATATTGTGAATGAAGTTCAGGAAGTATACAGACTTCAGGGTGTAAAAATTAACGACAAACACTTTGAGGTGATTGTTCGGCAAATGATGCGCAAAGTTGAAGTTGAAGATCCGGGTGATACTCGATTCCTCGAAGGCGAATTGAATAATAAGATTGACTTCCAGGAAGAAAATGATGAGATCTTTGGCAAGAAAGTTATTGTTGATCCGGGTGATTCAGAAGCACTTCGTCAAGGTCAGATTATTACCGCAAGAAAACTTCGCGATGAAAACTCCTTGCTCAAACGTAAAGACAGAAAACTGGTTGAAGCCCGCGATGCTAAGCCAGCAACTGCTTTCCAGGTACTTCAGGGTATAACAAGAGCCTCCTTACAGACAAATAGTTTCATTTCCGCGGCATCTTTCCAGGAAACAACAAAAGTACTCACCCAGGCATCCATCAATGCCAAGTCAGATTCGCTTAAAGGTTTGAAAGAAAATGTAATTGTAGGACACAAAATCCCTGCAGGTACAGGTCTTCCAGATTATGACGATTTGATTGTTGGTTCAAGATCTGAGTATGAAGCTGTTATGGAAACCGCATCAAGATCCCTTAAAGTAGGATCTGAGAAGTATAAATAAATTACAGATTTGAAAACACCTGTCATAAATATTACAGGTGTTTTCATTTTTTAAATAAAAAACAAAATGAACGAAAATAAGAATCAAATTAATATTGAACTCAGCGAAGAAATCGCTGATGGCATTTATTCAAATCTGGCAATCATCACACATTCAAATTCAGAATTTGTTGTAGATTTTGTAAAATTGATGCCTGGTGTTCAGAAAGCAAAAGTTAAATCACGTATTATACTTACGCCTGAACATGCAAAAAGATTATACAAAGCGCTTCTTGATAACATAAAAAAGTATGAATCAATTCATGGTGTTATTAAGGAATCAGGCGGTGAAGGAATGCCGCCCTATTCAATGGGTGGGCCAACTGCTCAAGCTTAAAAAACAAAAAGCTGTCTCGTTCAAATCCGAGGCAGCTTTTTTTTAAAAAACAAATCTCCTCTAGGAAACTTCCTTAATCAGTACTTCATCACCAAGATACACAAGCATCCCTTTTACTGGCAAGTTTTCTATATTCTCAAGCTGATTTACATATCTTAAAATTTGTTTTTCGTGTATCGCATCTAATTTCCCGGTTTTATATTCAATAAGAATAACTTCCTCATCGGTTTTTACATAGCGATCAATTCTGTATACTTTTCCATCATCGCCCAAAATTTCAGCTTCAGTTTTAACCTGTTTATTTTCACTATAATATGATTTCAACTGCGGATGGTTCAGGAGGTCAAGTACTTGCTTTTCAATTTTTTCGGCCTGGATATTATTAAAAAGTCCTGTTTCCAGATATTTTTTTATTACGTGCTCAAAATCGCTTTCAAACAGAATCTCAGAGAGTAACTGATGTGTCAGACTCCCCCAAACAACAGCTGATTGGTTATCCAAATCTGAACTAAAAGGCCCAGACTCTTTTGCAAGATATAGTTTTGATTTCCAATCTGTTGAAATGAATTTTACAACTGAATCTGAAGCACTGACACAATCTGGCGTTACTTTTAAAGTATTTGATACCCCAATTTCATACACTGTTTTATCTGCATCCCAGAAACCTTTGTGTTCGAGCCAGGCTTTGAAAAACCATGGACACGAAAATGATTCTTTATCGTCAGGCTTTGGTGCAAAAACATATAAACGATCAATCGGGCGGGTCATGACAACATAGAGCAGATTCATCAAATCAAGTTTCGCTTTTGAAACTTCTTCATCATAAACCGCATTAAACCTTGTATTTTGAAGTTGCTTACTGAGCCCGATAATGCATGACTCAAGCTTACCTATATTTTCAGCGCGCAGATCAAGCCATTTATCACCAAGTTTCGAAAGATTAAGCTTCATATCAGCAAAAGGAAAAATTACTACAGGAAACTCCAAACCCTTTGCCTTATGGATTGTCATTACAGCAACGGCATTGGTGGTATCAGGAACAACAACCGAAATATTCTCTTTATTTATTTCCCAAAACTCAAGAAATTCGGTTGCACCTTTTCGTTCCTTCACCTGAAATCTATATACCTCATCAAGAAAAAACTGAATAAATGGATCTGCATTTTGGTCAAAATTTAAAAGTCGGACAAGACTTTCAAAAAAATCATATACACTTAATCCCGGCGTGTGAAACATTTCTGTAGTTAACATCCTTTGAAATTCACTGATTTGTTCAGTTTCAGATAATGAACCTAAATCATTCAGAAGTATCGAAAACTGATTTTCATCGGTTTCTTCAATCTCAGTTAAATTCCAAAGAAGCTCGGTTCGATTAATTCTATCCTCCGGTTGAAGATAAAACATCATCACATTTACCAGTAACCTGACTTTTATTGATGAATTCAACAACAATGAATCAGATGAAACAACATGAATATTATTGTTTGCCAGATAGCGAGCTACTTCATTACCATTCTTATTAGATCTTGTTAAAATAGCGATGTCTCTGAATTGATAACCTTCAGAAATCAACTGATTTACCAAATCCAGAATGCTATCAAGATATTGCTGCAAATCCTGCTTTTTATCCTTCAATTTTTCCAGAAAAGTGAAGGTTGTCAATCCATCATCAATTGTTTTTATTGCTTTCTGACTTTGATTATCGTAAACACTTTGCAAATTTTCTGGCAAGAATGTCCTGACAAAATCAAAAAAATCATTATTCATCTCAACAATACCGGCAGCAGAACGGTAATTTGTGTTGAGATCAATTTGATTGTAATGAAGCTTTAAAACTTCTTCCGATTGGTATAAATTCTCGTTTCCTTCTTTTTTGAAAACAGCAGGAAGACAAAGAAACTGCTCAACTTCACCACTTCGAAAACGATATATTGATTGTTTGCCATCACCAACAATAAGGTTCAAATTACCACTTGCGAGTGAGTTTTCAATGAGAGGAAGAAAATTCTGCCATTGAAGCACAGAGGTATCCTGAAATTCATCAAGCAGAAAATGACTGAAACGCTCACCAAGACGCTCATAAATAAACGGAACAGCAACTCTTTGCAACAAGCTGGCAATGCTTTTGTTAAACTCAGAAATGTGTACCAATTGTTTTTCGGTACCTATCTCGAGCATAATACTCGTGATTTGAGCAGAAAGACTGAAAGAGTAGATGTTTCTATTCAATAAATTAAGCAATACATACCGCTTATAATCAGACTCGTAAATGCTATTTAACAACGCCAAAGCATTATACATTTCACTTTCGATGATTGTAAAGGATGCTTTCAGTTGGAAATTAGCGTTATCGCCAATCAATGATTTTTCGCCGCTAAAGTAATTATGTATCAGTTTCTGGTCAAATACGTCAGCAATACGCTTTTTTGATAATTTTTCAATAACCGGACCTATCCCTCTTGATTTCCCATTTAAATCTAAGATACTGATTTGTTGTGAAGCGAGTAATTCAAGCATTCTATCTGCAATGCCTTTTATTTTGTTCTCTGTTTGCTTTATCTCTATCGGTATCAACTCGCGAATCTCAACAAAATCATTCTCTGTAAGGGGAATACTATAACGATTCTGAAGAAAAGCATCTTCCTTCATTAGCTTCATTATAAACATCTTAAGTTGATATTCAATTTGCCAGTCAGATTCATCTTCCATCTTCAACATAGCAAAATTGAGTATTGTATTTGTGATAAAATCATCAACACCTACCCTGCTCATCAGGATATCACTTACAACCTGAGCCAATTGACCGGCATCGAGTTCAACTTCAAACTGTGGTGGCAATTCAAGGTCACGCGTAAATGTTCTGACTAGCCTATGTGAGAATGAATCAATTGTACTAATACTAAAATCGCTGTAATAATGAAGGATATTTGAGAAAACGATAAGGGCATTCTCTATAATCGTTTCTTCCTTCAAAGCATATCTGCTTTTGAGGTTAGAAATGAGAGAATCGCGAAGCTTCATGTCTTGTGCTGATGAATCAGCAAGAACCCATAATGATTTGATTACCCTGGCCTTCATTTCGTTGGCAGCCTTATTCGTAAAAGTGACTGCAAGAATGTTACGAAACAATGAAGGTTGTTTGAGAACAAGTCCTAGGTATTCCAAAACAAGGGTGTAGGTTTTCCCGGAGCCTGCGGATGACTTATAAACATTAAGACTCATCGATGGCCTGCAATAACTTTGACATGATGCATTCGATTTCCTGATTCAATCCTTAAGATGTAGGTTCCATGCTTTAATAACGACTCCGGCAGTTTGAGCCGATAGGTTTCACAGCCTAATGAAACATTAAACAATTGATCCTCCATCACTTTTAAACCTTGAATATTCATCAAAGACACAACAGCCTTATCTGATTTATTGGTACAAAATGTAAAAAAAAGCTCCTCACCAAAGGGATTTGGAAAAACTTGCGGCTGATAAGCGGTATTCATCTCAGGAATCCCAACTGTCAAATCCCTGATAGAATCCCGATAAATTGCTGTTGTGCCTAGAATCTCATCAACAGTGGCATGTAGAAGAGGAATGCCTTTGTTTTTCCCTATCCATTTGTATTCAATGTAGTTTCGTTCAATCCGTAAACCCTGTGAAATACTATCGATGTATACGCTATCTATTTCAAATACAGTCGATTTCAAGCGAAGCACCTCAAATGTTCCATATGGAGTTTTTAGTGTTCCCCAACCATCAACAAGATTTTCGCGCTGACGATCAATTGATAAATAACCTATATCAGGCAATGCAAATTCTAAATTAGCATTTGACTCAAATGTATTGCCCATATTCATCGGAAAAGTATAAATCACATCCGGGTTTGAAAACTTAAGCGGTAAAGGCAAACCGCCAATGATCAATCCATAACCAAAATCACGATATGAGGCGGTAGTTTTACTTAAAAACTGGTATGCACCATCAAATGTCAGCCCAGGCAGAAGATCTCCCGGATTAAAACTTACAGCGAGATTTGCACTTGTAAAAAATGTCGGCCAAAAAAATACCGGCGTTTGCTGCAAAGTCTTAAAGGTATCAATTCTCTGGCTTACAGGCATAAGACTACTGAAATCCCATTCAAAATTAACACCTGTTTGTACAAAATCAAAATCAGCAGCATTCACAGATATGCTCGTTCGAATAGTATCTCCAGCTGTTGGCATATCACTGCTAACAATACTAATTTGACAATTTACTTTGGAGGCTGTTGCTGAAATTAAGAGTGACAGCAATAATAACTTAAAAAACTTCATCATTTTTTTGTTTTTTTCTTCTGCGAATGAGATCGCCGAAATTATCAAATTCTTGACTGTATGAAATACCAACTCCCTGGGTATAAGGTGAGTATTTCCCGAAATCATAGGAGTAAACCAGGTTGTTAATATTTGAGTGATTAAACACCTTTAACCGTAGTTTCCCATCAGGTGTAATTTTGACACTGATGTTAAAATCGCCAACGATATTGCTTGCACTTTGGGTTGTATTTCGATTATTTATGACACCAAAATTGCCATCAATAGAAACTCTGTCATTGAAAAGCTGGGTTGATAGCGCTACCTCCAGTTCTTCATTGCTGAGTTTGTCACCGGGACGATAATGAACTCCGATATCGAAGTCCTTGCTAATTTGAGACAGCCAGCTGCTCAACTGACCCGAAAGCATATCAAAAGATGAGCTGCCAAGTGAAAAATTATCAACAGCGGAATAGCTGAAACTACCTAAAACAAGCAAAGAAATCATCTGTTGCGTCATCAAGGCATCATTGGTAGTATCGAGTATGTTAAAAACAGTCTGCTCGAGCTGTGTGTCAATTCCAGGTAGTTTGAAGCTGAAACGGATATCCGGATTAAACAGCTGCTTTGATAAATGAATTATGCAATCAACATTAACGCGGTTGCGCAGACTGCTAGTACTATCAAGACCTAGACCAGCCAAAGATGTTTTAACCCGATAAACTCCTTTCACATCTATTTCAGCATCATAGGGATCGCCAGTCCAGGAAATCCGTCCGCCATCCATAAGATCAAATCTCTTTTTAAGGAGATTTTCAAAAGCAAAAATAAACTGACCTGTTTGTACAACATAATCACCATTGAGTGTAAAATCGCCTGCTGCATTAACCCCCATGCTTATATTGCCAGCACCACGTGCATCAAGATTCCCAATATTGTATGGAAGATAAATTTTTAATGTAGCATCCGGCGTAACGACAGTTTCCAGGTTTATGCCAAAGCCTGTTGCTGCTCTTGTAAATTGAGAACGAATTAGTTCTTCATTTCCATCTTCAACACTGGGACTTAAAAAAGTAATGTAGTCACTGCTTCCAATACTACCTGTGTTATTTAATGGAATTACCATATTTGTGCCTCGCTGACTTATTGCTCTTATACTCATATCAATGTTGTTAAGAGGACCGCGAATGAGCACTTCTCCACTTACTACAGCTGAACCGTAAAACAATTCATTTTGCAACGGACTGGTATTCAATGATAATAAATTCTCAGGGCGTACTCGGATATTAAAAGCAAAATCTCTAAGGTGGTTGTGCGTAACATTTCCATTCACCAAGGCTTTGTTGCCGAGCGTATCAAACATTACAAGATTTTCAATATTTATAAGTCCAGGCAGAATTTCAAAATTATGCTGAACAGAGTATACAACATTTAAATAATCAATCATGAAAGAAGTCCTCTGAAGGCCGATATTTCCTTTTATAACAGGTTTAAGCAATTCCCCGTCAAGTGTAAATTCACCGGATGCAAGGCCTTCCACACGACTCAAAACACCTTCGAAGAACTGATTTAGAATCTTAAGCCGGAAGTTTTCGAGGCTCAGATCAAAATTTATGTTGTCTTTTGTTTTATTTGGGTAATAAAAACCACGCAAATTCAGCATCCTGCTTGTGCTGACATTTCCAATATTTATAATTTGAGAATTGACATAAATTGATTGCTCATCATTATTCCAACTGCTTAGCAATCTTGCTTCTCCAAGTCGCTCTCCATTCAAATTCAGTCCTGAAATATGCAGATTTGAAATGAAAGCCGGACTGTTTTTAAGGTTTGCCAGGATAAGATCTCCCTCAATAACTCCATCCAGATCAAAGCCTTTTGTGCGTGTCAGCACATCTAAAGTCGATAAATCCCAGCTGTTAAAATGAACTTGTAAAGAATCAGCCTCGGTCAAAGGCAATCTCCCTTCCAGACTAAGTGAGCTTTCGCCTAACCAAAACTCAAAATTATCAAACAAGGTATAATCCTTATAGAACAATATCCTGTTCTCCTTTTTCAATCGAAAGACTGAATCATTTATTATAATATCTGCTTTTCGGATATGCAATTCCGAAGGATCCTGCAATCCCAGATTGTAATAGCCATTGATATCACCTTTATTTATTGGTGCAGAAAGGTGATTATCCCAACCAAAATTGAAATTAATACTATCATTTTTGATGTGAAGTCTAAACTTAGGGCTTTCGATACCAAATTCTGTTGGATCATCTTTATCACCTTCTTTGAAATTGATGTTGCTCATTTCGAGCCTGATGTTGGCTAACGTTGCATCACTTTGAAGAACAAAATATGGTTTATTGAATTTTATACCAGAATAATCAATCCATTCAGAACTTAATGATGCATTCAGAAGGTTTTGCCTGCTGGTATAAACTCCGGAAAAATTTGTGTTGTTTGCAATTTTTATTGAAGGTGCAAGTAACTTACTGATTATCGCGGTTTCCTTTAGCTTAAGATTAAAGTAAAAGTCCTGCTCACTAATTATCTTCTCAGAAGGTGTAAGACTTTTAAAAGCAACAAAATGGCTTACAACTCTTTTGAATGATTCATCAATATCTGTAAAACTTATCGAACCTCCGAGTTCGAGGTCAAGAAAATCAGAATTTACCGTTAACTTTCGCTCAAGATAAGGGTCTTCTTTCATCCTGACTTCAAGTTTTTTCATTTTGTATACACCTCTGCTATCAGTGTATTTGGTATTATTTAATACGATTGAACCCAAAAAAGCATCTAAACTCAGACCGCTGAAACGGGCATTAAACAAAGTGCTTAACTCCATTATCGTATCAGTCTGTAAAAGATTAAGTTTATAAAGATCTGCAAAAAGAACATTTGCAACAAAGTCAAATTCCGGCTGCCCATTTTGCAAGTCGGCAAGTCCGGTAAAATCAATCTTAAGTTTAGTATCATCAATAGAAAATGTGCCGTTAAAAGTCTGGCTTGTAAGATCGCCTGCTAAATGAATATCCTGAAATTTGTTTTTCAGAATTTCAACTGAGTTTATTTTTCCGGAAATGTTAGCTTGAGCCGTTTCAAGATTAAAGCCCTGTCCATCGAGTTTTACATTCATACTAAGTAACCCGAGATTCCTTTCATCTCTAATGAGCTTACCGATATTCAGTTCTTTCGTAATCAATTGTCCTTTATAGCTAGAAACTTTTGTTCTGGGATTCGTGCGCAAAGCAAGGTCAGTCTGGATTAGACCAAGCCTGGTTCTGATAACCGATCTTGCCATAAAATCATCATAAAAACCAGTAAATGCACCACTCAAATCAATCAGACCCAAATCAGTAATATTATCCGGAATTGGTATTCTTTGTCCTTCAATAGGTATTTTAAAAGTCGAAATATCTGCGTAATTAGTTTTTAATCTGCTAATCCTGAGGTTGATATCGGTTGAATAAAAATCAGGCAATCCCTTCATTCTGACCCTGCCAAGAAATTCAGTTTCTTTTCCAAAACTAAAGCTAAAATCATTTGCACTAAAATCGCTGACATAACCATTTACAATACCGGCAACATTAACAAGATTGGGCATCTCGAACATAATTGGTGCAAAGAACCCCAGATCCGCCATTTGTAAAGAAGATGGTGCCAAATTAACATCCACAAAAACCGAATCTATAAAATCATAAAAAGCAGCATAATTATTATACTTAAAATTCAAATTCATATTTAGTGCAGAAGATGCAGTCTCAATTATAAGTGGCTCGGCAGTAAGTTCACGACTTCCCATTGTTAAGAGTGTCTTCATCTTTTTTAACTCGAAACCACTTCGCTCAACAGCTTTAAGCAAGTCTATTCTGGCAGAGACAGAATCATTTAAAATGTAAATATCTGAAGCATTCAGGAAAATATTTTCAGCGCTGATATGCGCATAATCTATTCCAATAATCTCAGGGTCGGCTAATCTTTCATTCAGAAACCTAAAGGCTCCATTTGAAATTGAGAGCTTATTTATTTTTAAAGGAAACGCTCTATCGACAGTATCATTTTCAACTTTTTCCGAAGAAAAATAATCAAGAATAAATTGCAGATTCAAATCTTCTTCACCTTCGTATTGAATGAGTTGCACATCTACATCAGCCAGTTTCACAGCGTTTATCTGAAGTATTTCTTTGAATTTCAAATTGGCAAGAGAAAAACTAATTTCATTTGCAGTAATCATTGGATTATCATGTAAGTCATTTACGCTTAACCCTTTAACTGTGCAAGACAGGTCAAGAGCAAAGTAAAATCCTTCAACTTTAATGTCTGCACCAAGCTCTTTTGATAAATAAGTAGTTATTGAACGTGCAGCAAAAGTTTGAAAAAAGGGATCACGCAATGCCACATAAAGGCTCACCGGAATGGCCAAAAGAGCAGCAAATGCTATCAGGACGATATCTCTGATCTTTTTTTTGATAATTTTGCACCTATTAATAATGACTATGAACACCTTTATCCTTGGCATTGAATCATCATGTGATGACACCTCTGCTGCCATTCTCTGCAATACCCGGGTACTTGCCAACATTATTGCCAATCAGGAAGTACACAAAAAATTTGGTGGTGTAGTCCCCGAGCTGGCTTCACGAGCCCATCAGCAAAACATTATTCCGGTCGTTGATATTGCATTGAAAGAAGCAAAAATAAACAAAAATCAACTTCATGCAGTTGCTTATACACGTGGCCCCGGACTTTTAGGTTCGCTTCTTGTTGGCAGTTCTTTTGCCAAGGCTTTTGCACTCGCTTCAGGTGTAAAATTAATTGAGGTTGACCACATGGAAGCTCATATTCTTGCCCACTTTTTAACCGATGACAAAGAGAAAAACACACCTGAATTTCCATTTCTATGTCTCACAGTTTCAGGAGGTCATACACAAATAGTGAAAGTAGACGCACACTTTGACATGGAAATTATTGGAAAAACAATCGATGATGCTGCGGGCGAAACTTTCGATAAAGCTGCCAAAATTATGGGTCTCCCCTATCCGGGCGGACCAGTGCTGGATCAATTGGCAAAAGAGGGCAATCCTGAAGCCTTTCATTTTCCAGAGCCAAAAATGGCAAACTTCGATTATAGTTTTAGTGGGCTCAAAACAAGTATTTTATACTTTCTAAGGGATCATCTCAAAACTGATAAAGACTTTATCGAAAAAAACAAAGCCGACCTTTGCGCTTCCATTCAAGAAACTATTGTTTCAATTTTGATGAAAAAGCTGGTTCTGGCAGCACATACTACCGGAATTAAGCACATTGCAATCGCTGGCGGTGTTTCTGCAAATTCAGGATTACGCACAGCAATGCTTGTTGCCGGCGAAAAATACAATTGGCAGGTTTATATTCCTAAACTTGATTACAGCACCGATAATGCTGCAATGATTGCAATTGCAGGTTATTTCAAATACATGAAAAATGAAATTGCCTCACAAAAGCTCTCTCCTTACGCGAGACAAAGCAATAAGACTTAATCAATATTTTTCTGAAAAACATTACCATGAACTGGGAACAGCTACTTTCCGCAAAACGACTCTCTTCTTCAACAAGACCAGAGGACATTCGAAGTCAGTTTCAGCGTGACTACGATAGAATCATTTTTTCGAGTCCTTTCAGACGCTTACAAAACAAAACACAGGTTTTTCCTTTGCCAGGTAGTGTTTTCGTTCACAACAGGCTCACGCATAGTCTTGAAGTAGCAAGCCTGGGTCGTTCGATAGCAAACCTTGTGGCCCGTGAACTGCAGAAAAGAGACGATATTGGCAACAAAGAAATTCTTCACGAACTGGGCTCAATTGTTTCTGCAGCTTGCCTCGCACATGATTTAGGCAATCCACCTTTTGGACATTCTGGTGAAAAAGCCATCAGCAACTATTTCACCGAAGGAAATGGTAGAGTTTTTGAAACCAGCCTTAAACCTGAACAGTGGTCAGATTTAATTGCATTTGAAGGCAATGCCAATGCATTCAGAATACTTACACATCAATTTAATGGCAGACGTAAAGGTGGTTTTGCACTCACTTATGCAACACTTGCTGCAATGGTTAAATATCCCTACCCTTCTTCGGCAAACGAAAAACCAAATAAATATGGTTTCTTTCATTCTGAAACTTCAACATGGGAAAGCATTGCCAATGAATGTGGCATCCCAAAAATTGATTATGTTAAAGCTGCCTACGCAAGGCATCCATTGGTATATCTTGTAGAAGCTGCTGATGACATAAGCTATCTGATTATGGATATTGAGGATGCACACAAATTAAGAATCCTTAATACAGATGAAACAGAAGCGCTCTTGCTTTCCTTTTTTGATCCCTTGCTAAACAAAAAAAATATTGAATACAAGGAGAAGATATACCATGAAGTTTCAGACATAAACGAACGCATTGCTTTTCTCAGAGCCACAGTAATTAACCTGCTTGTACAGCAGGTCAGCAGTATTTTTTTACATAATTACAGTGCTGTTATGGAAGGTAGTTTTGAAAGCTCGCTTGTAAAACAGCTTGACGGACATTATAAAGCTGCACTTAAAAAGTGCAAAGATGTTTCGGTAAACCGTATTTACAAACATCCCTCTGTCATAAAAATCGAACTAACCGGATACAATGTACTGGGCATGCTGATGGATGAATTTGCAAAAGCTATTTTAGAACCTGAAAAAAGCTATAACCAAAAGTTGCTATCGCTTTTGCCTTTGCAATTCAATACAGAATCAAACGAGCTCTACCATAAACTTCAGTCCGTAGTCGATTTCATCTCAGGTATGACCGACCTCTATGCAATGCAACTTTACAGAGATCTTAAAGGAATTCTTTAAACAAAGACCTGATCAAATCTCACTTTTTATTACTTTTTGCTTATTATTGCCGATAGAATAAAAAATATGGAAGTCCAGCAAATTTATAAAGCAGACACCGAACTAGATGGATTTGAATCCTTTGTCATAAATCAACCGGATGATTATGAAGGCGCTGTTGTTTGCACTTTAATCAAAAAGAAAAGTGTTTTTGAAAGCGACACAGCAGTGCTGCATGTTCATGGTTTTAACGATTATTTTTTTCACAAAGAAGCGGCTGAGGTATTCGCTGAAATGGGATTTCATTTTTATGCCGTCGACATGCGAAAATCAGGAAGGTCTTATTTATCACATCAAAAATTCAACAATTTAAGAAGTCTTGATGAGTATTTTGAAGACATTAAAGTTTCACTTGAAACGATCAAAAAGGATGGGGTTAAAAAAATTGTATTGATGGGTCATTCACTTGGTGGCCTAACAGTAGCACTTTTTGCAGAAAAATATTCAGACAGCGGACTTTTTGATGCAGTTTTTTTGAACAGCCCGTTTTTTGAACAAGATAAAGATATTGTAACAAAAAAAATCCTGATACCGATCGTTTCAGCATTGGCAAAGAAATGGCCTGATTTTCCTGTGCCAGGTGGGTTTTCAAAATTTTACGGACCAAGTCTTCACAAAAACTACAAGGGTGAATGGGACTATAATTTAAACTGGAAACCGCATGTAGCTCCTCTTGTAAACAGCGGTTGGGTAAGGGCAGTTTATCTTTCTCATAAGAAGCTTAAAAAAGGCGTGAAGATTAAAAAACCGACATTTCTGGCATATGCAGAAAAAAGCATAAAGAGATTTACATGGAGTGAAAAATTTCATATTTGTGATGCTGTTGTAAATGTGAACGATACGAAAATGTACGCTAAAAATATACTGGGCGACACAGAGATTCACGAAATACAAAATGCGAAACATGACTTATTTCTGTCCCAAAAAAATGCCCGTGAAAAACTATATGAGGTGTTGTTTTTATGGATTGATAAAACACTAACCAAAAGCTAGTTAATAAAACAATAATTCTATTGTAAACAGAGTTATCAGTTGATCAAAACCAATTCAATAATGAAAAACATAGTCCTTATTGCAGCCTTTTTCTTTTTTTTAACAGGCTTCACTTCATGCATTACAAGTAGTAAAACCATATCAAAGCCTGTTACGAAAAATTCACGCTCTTCTGTAGATCCTGTAAGTCGAAAAAATGACCCCCTGCCAAAAACTTTCAATCTAAAGAGTACCAAGCGCTCAATATTGGGCCAGAAAAGGAAATAAAAAAGCCCGATAAACGGGCTTTTCAAAAGATTTAATAAAATTAATTCTTTTCTATTCCTCCTCCATAAACGGATAGCGAAAATCAGTTGGCGGATTAAAGTTTTCCTTGATCGTTCTGGGTGAAACCCAACGTAACAAATTTAAAAAAGAACCTGATTTGTCGTTTGTACCAGAAGCTCTGCCGCCGCCAAAAGGTTGCTGTCCAACCACGGCTCCTGTAGGTTTATCATTGATATAATAGTTGCCTGCTGCATTGGTTAGCGCTATATTGGCCTCCTCAATGGCATAACGATCACGTGCGAATACAGCTCCTGTGAGTGCATAAGGAGAAGTGCGGTCAACCAGTTCAAGTGTTTCTGACCATTTATCTGCATCGTAAACATAAATCGTCAAAACCGGTCCAAAAAGCTCCTCTTTCATTGTAATATAGAGCGGATCGTTGGTCAAAATAACAGTTGGCTGGATAAAAAACCCTTCAGATTTGTCATAAGTTCCACCAAATACGATTTCAACACCTTCATCCTTTTTGGCGTTATCGATAAATGAAGTTAATTTATCAAAAGAAGCCTCATCAATTACTGCTCCCATAAAATTTGTAAAGTCTTCAACTGGACCAACTTTAATCGTTCCAAGATCCTGAAGCATAAACGCTTTCACCTCAGACCAAAGGTTATCGGGAATATAGGCCCTTGAAGCTGCTGAGCATTTCTGACCCTGATATTCAAAAGCACCCCGCACAAGCGCTGTTGCCAAAGCTTTGGCATCTGCACTTTTATGCGCAACAACGAAATCTTTACCTCCTGTTTCGCCTACTATCTTCGGATAGGTATTGTGGATTGACACATTGTCGCCGATAGCTTTCCAAATTTTGCTAAAAACAGAAGTAGATCCGGTGAAATGTACACCAACAAAATCAGGGTGTTGTGCCATAATTTTACCTGCTGCAGGGCCAGGAACAAAAACAAGATTAATTACCCCATCAGGTAGTCCGGCTTCTTCAAAAATATCCATTATGACTTTTGCCGAATAAATTTGTGCATTTGATGCTTTCCAGACCACAACGTTCCCCATAAGAGCAGGCGCAGAAGGTAAGTTACCAGCAATTGCAGTAAAATTAAATGGTGTCAAAGCATAAATAAAACCCTCTAAAGGTCTGTATTCCATCCTATTCCAAATTCCATGATCCGAAATTGGTTGCTGATTATAAATCATCGACATAAAATGAACATTAAACCTTAGAAAGTCAGCTAGCTCACATGCAGCATCGATTTCGGCCTGATGAACTGTTTTTGATTGCCCAAGCATCGTTGCCGCATTGATTTTTGCCCGGTAGGGGCCAGAAACCAATTCAGCTGCCTTAAGAAAAATCGCAGCCCTGTCTTGCCATTCCAGAGCCTGCCATTGCTTTCTAACTGCCAAAGCTGCCTCAATGGCCATAGTAACATGCTCCGCACCACCCTGGTAAAAATATCCCAAAGTATGCTTAATTTCATGTGGAGGATGAATTCTTACTTTTTCTTCTGTAGTAATCTTTTTGCCGCCAATCACCATCGGAATCTCTATTTCGATGCTCCTTAGCTCTTTTAGCATTGATTTTATTTCTTTGCGTTCTGGTGTACCTATAGCATAACTCTTTATTGGCTCGTTGTATGGCTCAGGTATTTTGTAAAATCCACTATACATGTTTGTAATTAATTTATTTGTAATGTGTTACATATTTATATTTCACTTACAAAGGTATAAATAATTCATTGATTAGAAGCATTCTAAATAATTTACTGATAGAGAATTTTATCTTTACTTGAAGCCGAACCTGAACATGAGCCATATTAGGTATTGAGTTTTAGAGAAAATTTTCGTAAATTTGTATGCGTTAGTCAATTTGTTAATGTTCGCCGATTTATTTGATGAAAGGCGGACACCCAAAATTTTTGGAGGTTATTCTAAGCATGAAAAGTAATAAAATAAACTTTTTACATTTTGATAAAGTTGCTATTGACACCAAGTCACAAAATCTCTTAAAGCAATTTAGTTCTGAAAATCCTGAAGTCTTCTTCATTCTCAATGAAGCAAAAACTGAAAAAGAAGCACTTGATGGAATTCTCTTTTGGATTCAATCTATTATAAAAGACAAAGAATACTTGTCAGAACTTTTCGAAGATAATTATAAAGATATAGATGTCAGCAATTTAAGTTGGCAAGATTATGGCATAATTCGTATCATGGATTATATCCGAAATGCAGGCCGCATTTTTAAGGATGCAAATCTGAAAGATGAAATGGTTATTTCCCACCCAATAAGACAGTTATGGTTAGCCATAAAAGAAGGCAAAGGAGGTGGCAGCGAAGGATTCTTTCTTGATATGTTGAAGTTGTTCCAACAAATAAATAATATATCTGCTCCACTGGTTCCAGACTTAACCCGGCTTGAAGAGTGGATGAATCGTCATCCTTCGGGCTTGGATAAAGGCATTGTTGCTATCAGGCAAAAAAACAAAGAAAGAATAATCCGGTTGGTTATAAAAAAAATTGATGCAGGTACTTTTAAAAGTACGCGCTTCTTTTTTGATGCTGGAATGACTGAAAAGGAGAAATACAAATTAGCCCTTAAGTGGTGGGAGGATAAAAACTTCCATTTGAAATTTGCAATTCGAACACCTAAACTACTTAATGAGTTTCTGGATTTCTCTCTTGGCAAAGAAACGATGGAGTTATTAAATAAAGCTTCAGAAAATGGAATTCCGTTTTTTGTAAACCTATATTACTTGTCACTCTTGCATGTTGGCGAACCTTCTTTTGCAATTGGTTCAGACCTGCCAATCAGAGACTACGTTTTATATAGCAAACAACTAATCGAAGAATTTGGTGAAATTCAAGCGTGGGAGAAAGAAGATGAAGTGAAATCAGGAGAGCCTAATGCTGCAGGATGGATTTTGCCAGATGGAAACAATGTTCACCGCAGATATCCTGAAGTTGCGATTCTGATACCTGATACCGTTGGCAGAGCTTGCGGCGGATTGTGTGTGAGTTGTCAGCGAATGTATGATTTTCAGAGTGGGCGGCTGAATTTCAATTTCGACAAACTTTTACCTAAAGAAAGCTGGCCGGTAAAATTACATCGGTTACTCAACTACTTTGAAGAAGACAATCAGCTGAACGACATTCTGATTACTGGCGGCGATGCACTCATGAGCCGCGATAAGTCGTTGCAAATTATTCTTGATGCCGTATTTGAAATGGCAAAAAGAAAAAAAGAAAACAATCTGCTACTTCCAAATGGATTGAAGAAAGCTGAGATCAGAAGAGTTAGACTTGGCACGCGCTTGCCTGTATATCTGCCACAGCGGATTACAGCTGAATTGTGCGAAGTTTTGGATAATTTCAGAAAGAAAGCAAGTAAAATTGGCATCAAACAGTTTGTGATTCAAACACATTTTGAAACTGCAATGGAGGTGACCCCTGAAGCCAAAATAGCAATTGAATTTCTGCTTAAGACCGGTTGGTTAATCTCAAATCAGTTGGTGTTTACAGCAGCTGCATCACGAAGAGGACATACCTCAAAGTTGAGAAAGGTATTAAATGATCTGGGAATTCTTACATACTACACTTTTTCAGTAAAGGGTTACCGCGAGAATTATCACAATTTTGCTACCAATGCACGTGCGCTCCAGGAACAGATTGAAGAAAAAAGAATTGGCGTCATCAATGAAAATCTTGTTAAAAAACTAAAGGTGCTTATTGAAAAACCAGCACATCTCGCAAAAAATATTTCTGAATTAAGAATAAAACATAATCTTCCTTTTCTTGCAACTGACCGCAACGTGCTAAATATGCCGGGTGTTGGAAAAAGTCTGACATTTAGAACCATAGGCCTCACCCGTTTGGGTCGCAGAATTCTTGAATTTGATCATGACCACTCACGCATTCATAGTCCGGTCATCAATGAAATGGGAAAGATTGTCATAATTGAATCAAAATCTATCAAAGAATACCTTGATCAGCTTGAAAATATGGGCGAAGATATTGAAGAATATATGAGCCTTTTCGGATATAGTATGGGTGTAACAGAACCATTACAAGGGATATGGAATTTGGGAAGCTATGATTTTGAAACGAATCAGGAAATGAATCACTTCAAGACAGAAGATCAGATAGTTGCATAAGTATTTTCTCGATCAACATACCATTTTAAGCCTATCGAAATTGAATTACAGTCTTAACACAACAGCCTGCGGATTTTCTGTCAATCCTTAAAAAACGATTCATTTCCGGGATAGTGAAACTTGCTTTTTGCCAGTTCTTCAGAAAAAAGATAATAAGTTACAATTGATTTTGTGCATAGTACATTGTCAACATCAAAAAGGTTCACCTCAATTTCAGCGAACCTGCCTTTCATTTCCTGAATGTGGGCTTCAAGTCTGAGCGGCCCTTTATTTGTATAAACCGGCTTGAGATATTTTACTTGCATTTCACTTGTAACGCCTGCCGTTTTGCACAAAACCTGTACAACCCAGCCTGCAATTTCATCAACAAGTGTTGCAATAATTCCTCCATGAAGTATCTGATAAAAACCTTGGTAGTCTGCTTCTGGAATCCAGTAGGAAATAACGTGCTCATCAATAAGTTCAAATTTCAGCTTCAAACCCAGCGGATTGTGTGGCGCGCAACCAAAGCAATTGTAACTATCCAGCTTAATGTATGGATTCTGTAATTTCATAAATTTCCAGGATTTTTTTCAAGGTCAAACTGACCAATTTTGATTATAAATGGCATTAAAACTCATGGGAAAACTATTTGATCTCCTCCCCTGCTTCAAAATGCTGATTTTGAATAAGTTCACCATTTTCGTTATATGTTTTCCAATTGCCATCTTTTTTTCCATTTTCAAACTTTCCTTCTACTCTTATGCTGCCATTGTTAAAATACTCAAAACTATCTCCATGCAACTGGTTTGCTAAGAATGTTTGCTCCGTTTTAACAGAGCCATCATTAAAATAGGTCTGCAGAACACCATCAAATAAACCATTGGCATAGTTATAAACAGCGATTCTTTTACCAGTTTCACTGTACCAGATAGTGGTACCATTTCTTATTCCATCAACAAACGCAGACTCCTCCTTTAATTGCCCTCGCTCATAATATACTTTTCGCAAACCATTCAACTTCCCTTTGTAATAGTTTTCCTCCAAAGTAATTTTACCACCAACTTTAAATCTGAGTAATTTTCCTTGCAAATAATCATCGACATAGGTTGCCTGTAGTTCAATAAAGCCATTCTCATCCATCTCAATGCTTAAACCATTTAGCTTTCCTTTCTCAAATTGCTGTAAAAGATGAAGTTGGCCTGAAGGAAAGTATGCTACCCAAACACCTTCTTGTAAATAATTAATAACTAATCCATTAGCCTCAAGTGAATTGATATTTAAACGATGAATACCATCAGGAAGATCTTTAGTGTTTGTGTGAAGCATCGTTTGAGCCAATAGGATTACACTTGCAAAAACACCTGCTAAGAGAAGAATTATTTTTTTCATTTAAAACTAGCATTAGGTTGTAGAATCTGCACAAAGATAGGAAATACCAGAAATTATAAATGAAACAGGCCTGTCTCTCGACAAGCCTCTCTCAATAACCAAAATTCATTCACCAAAAAATGATTAATCAGATGGAATAAACATTTTTCAATGGTGATTTTATAACCAATAATTATGCCATGCAATCAAATTTGAGCTCAAAAAAAGCACTTTTGTAAAGAAGTATCCTTTTACAAATGCCAAAAACAGATGAAATAACAAGAGTAGTATATTGTTCGTTTTAAAAAAGGATTCCGTGGATTTGATAGTTCTTCAACGGATATTGCCAATGTTATACCAAAGTGAATTATAAATGAATCCAAAAGCTGTAATGGTATAATGCCGATGGATAGAAATGTTAGGCCAATTGAGTGAGTGATAATTGGACTATTACATTTCACCTTTCGTTATTACTTGAAAATAGCCCAATGAGACAAAGTCGTAATTATATCGGGAAAATTATTTAGAAAGGGCACTTCAAAAACAATCTGGAGTCAGGTCAGACTGGCCGTGCATAAAGGTCGAAAAAGTCAGAACTTTCAATCAACATATTATAGAATGACCCAATTTCAAGTTGACCGTATGACCTGGATATCAGTACTTCATTATCCACCTCCGGAGAATCGTATTGAGTTCGACCTATATAATACTCATCCTCAACCCTGTCGACAATGACTTTTTCAACTGTACCAACACGTTTGCTGTTAATGTCGTTCGAGATTTCCTGTTGAACTTCCATTAATGTGGCCAATCTGTAATCTTTTATTTCTTGAGATATATCATCTTCAATCTGATAGGCTGAAGTACCTTCCTCCGGTGAATATGCAAAAACTCCAAGCCGCTCAAACCTCTGACTTTTAACAAAATCAAGCAATTCCTGAAATTCTTCATCTGTTTCCCCCGGATATCCAACTATAAGCGTTGTGCGAAAAGCAATTCCGGGCACTTTATTGCGGATCAAATTCACCAGATTAAGGGTCTGTTCCTTGTCAACATTACGTTTCATTGATTTTAGGATGCGGGAACTGATGTGCTGCAAAGGTAAATCGATGTAATTACAAACTTTCGGATTACTGTTTATGAGATCTGGTAAATCCTCTGGAAATCCATGTGGATAGGCATATTGCAATCTCACCCATTCAATGCCTTCAACTTCCGTAAGGGACTGAATAAGTTGAGTAATTTGTCTTTTTCCATTGATATCTATACCGTAGTAAGTTAAATCCTGTGCTATCAGTATCAACTCTTTAACACCATTTGAAGCAAGATAGGCAGCTTCTTGTGTAAGTTTTTCAAGGGTTTGAGAAACATGCTTTCCTCTGATTAATGGGATGGCACAAAATGAGCAATTCCTGTCACAGCCTTCAGAAATCTTCAGGTAAGCATAATGTGATGAAGTAGACAGTTGGCGTTTGTAATGATAAGTATCACCGAGCGAATTTGGATCAGACCCCAAAAGTGTTGCAATGCTATCAAGATCATTCACTCCATAAAAGGCATCTACTTCATGAATTTCATTCTCCAGGTCTTTTCTGTAACGTTGGGATAAGCAACCCATTACGATCAGTTTACTGATTTTATTCTTTTTTCTTGCTTTCGCATATCTAAGAATAGTATCAACAGATTCCTCTTTCGCGTCGCCAATAAAACCGCAGGTATTTATAATCACTACATCAGATGTACCTTTTCCATCATGTATGACAGAAAACAGTGAAGAATCTAATTTACCAGCAAGATGTTCAGAATCAACAGTGTTCTTAGAACAACCCAATGTGACAATGTTGATAGTTTGTTTCTTCAAACTGCGGGGAGTTATTTGGATTGTTCAAAAAGACTTTCGACAAATGCTTTACGGTTAAAAATCTGTAAATCAGTCATTTTTTCACCAATCCCAATGTATTTTACAGGAATCTTAAATTGATCAGAAATACCGATCACTACACCACCTTTAGCCGTTCCGTCAAGTTTTGTCAAAGCCAATGCATTTACTTCGGTGGCGGCAGTAAACTGCTTAGCCTGTTCGATTGCATTCTGACCGGTTGATCCGTCTAAAACAAGTAAAATTTCATGTGGTGCATCCGGTAAAAGTTTCTGCATTACCGACTTAATCTTGGTCAGCTCTTTCATCAGATTGACTTTGTTGTGCAATCTGCCTGCAGTGTCAATGATTACGATGTCTTTGTTCTGACTTATTGCTGATTTGAGGGTATCGTATGCGACAGAAGCCGGGTCAGAGCCCATTCCCTGAGAAATAACAGGCACATCGACACGTTCTCCCCATATTTTTATCTGATCGACCGCAGCGGCCCGAAACGTGTCGGCTGCACCCAAAACCACAGATTTTCCAGCTTTCTTGAAATTGTAGGCCAGTTTACCGATCGTTGTAGTTTTGCCTACACCATTTACACCAACAACCATGATAACATATGGCTTCACTCCTGGCCTGATATCAAAATCCTCTCCATCGCCTGAATTATTTTCCTGCAATAAAGCAGCTATTTCTTCTTTCAGGATACGGTTAAGTTCGCTAGTTCCCAGATATTTATCTTTTGAAACACGACTTTCGATTCTTTCGATTATTTTCAGCGTGGTACTAACACCAACATCAGATGTTACAAGAATCTCTTCCAACTCGTCAAGTACTTCATCATCCACCTTGGATTTACCGATGAAGGCTTTCGATAGTTTCGAAAAAACATTCTCCCTTGTCTTTTCAAGGCCCTTGTCGAGGTCCTGTTTCTTTTCTTTACTGAAAAAAGAAAAAATGCCCATATGAATCAAATTAATAGAAATAGAAATGAGCTTTCCCAAAATTATTGGAAAAGCTCACCTCCATAACGTAAATAACATTTTAGCGTTTTGCGAGAAATTCCTGAACTTTGTCGTTCGGAACGATAGTTTCAGTGAATGTGTAAGCACCTGATTTCTCAGATCTTTTCATTCTGATAACCTTCGCATATTGTTTTCCCGCCGCTTGCAGCGTTGCTACTACTTTCTTTGCCATGACTCTGCTTATTTAATTTCTTTGTGAACTGTCATTTTCTTTAAGATGGGGTTGTACTTTTTCAACTCCATTCGCTCAGGTGTATTCTTCTTGTTTTTGGTAGAAATGTACCTTGATGTACCTGGCATACCACTGGTTTTGTGCTCAGTACATTCGAGAATAATCTGATGTCGTGCTTCTTTTGTTTTCTTAGCCATGCTATGTATTCTTTCAAAATTTCGGACGGCAAAAATATAAACTTTCCGTCAACTTACCTAATAATTTTGCGTTTTTTTATTCAATATTTAAAATCGTTCTGATATATGGGGTGATTCCTGTGAAAAAGAATTCAACAGCAATCACCATAACAATAAGTCCCATAAGCTTCATAAGCACCTTATTCCCTGTTTCACCAAGGAATTTCATAATCTTACTGCCACTTAAAAGTATGATTAATACAATCAGACAAACTGCCAGAATCGAACTGACAAGGATGGCCTTTTCAAATGCACCATTGCTTTGATCCATCAGGATAATTGCATTTGTAATTGAGCCCGGCCCGGCAATCATTGGAATCCCAAGCGGTGTAATAGAAATGTCGTCTACATAAGGGCCAACATCTTTTGATGTTAATTTAAGTCTGCTTAATCGTGCATTGAGCATATCATATCCCATGAAAAAAAACAAAACTCCACCAACAACTTTAAGTCCGGCAACTGAAATTCCAAAAAACGAAAACAACATTTGTCCTCCAAATGCAAACACAATAAGAGTAAAGAATGCTGTAACAAGGGCTTTGTATGCAGTCTTTTTTCTTTGAGATCTTTCAAGTCCTGAAGTCATTGACATGAAAACCGGCATTACACCCAGTGGATTCATGAGCGTAATGAAGGAAGTAAAATACAAGAGCCAATGGGTGAGAGAATCTGCCATATCAAATTTTTGTAGACGCTAGAGCTTACTGATTACCTGATTCACAATCTCCAGTATCTGTGATTCAAGCCTGATAGCTTTTTGCTGAATTGCATCCCCTTCACTTAACATACTTTGAGCAAATTGCTGATCCTCAATGCCTGTCACATTAATTTTCACATTGAGAAAAGCACCCATTACCGCTGATCGTGCGCAAAGTGCTCCCACACCTGCATCAGACACAGAGTTTGGGTTTCCATTCCGGGCCATTTCCTGAATAAGTTCCATTGATTCCAAAGAAACCTTCATCACTCGCATGGGCACTTCGATGGCATATTTAGAAGCAAGTTCAATAGATTGCTGACGTATTTTCTTTTCTTCCTGTGATGTTTTCGGAAGACTGAAGGCTTCCATGATTTTATTAAATGCATTGGTATCTTCGTCGACAAGGAACAATAACTCGTCTTTCAATTTCTGGCCTTTCTCAGCCCATCTTGAAAACTCCTCCCAACGATCGTCCCAACCGCGTTTGTGCGATGACAGGTTAGCTACCATTGTTGCCAGAGAAGCTCCCAGCACACCCAGATAAGCCGCTACAGAGCCACCTCCAGGAGCTGGCGATTCCGATGCAGTCAGATTTGCAAATCCTTTTGCAGTAAGATTGACCAGTTTTTGTGTTGATGCTTCTTTGGCAAGCACATACTCGATGATTTTTTCTTCAGGATTGAAAGGTTTTAATTCATCCAGACCCATAGATTTTATGGCGATTTTTATCAGTTCTTGTTCATCAACACCCAGAGAACGCTGTTGTTTTGCAAGAAAATACTTGCCTGCATCTGTCATTGCCTTGAGCGGAATCAAGCCAACAAGTTCGGAACCCGTAACACGAATACCGCGCACATCTGCCTTACGGCAAACCTCATCAAAAGCAATATGTACCGGTGTTATACCAATATTGGTCAGATTCATTGATATTTGTGCGATACCATACTCTTCGATAAACCATCCGATGGCCTTAACTGATTTTAATGTGCCGGGCACAAAAACCTGATTTCCTTTTTCATCTTTTACAATTTTGCCGGAAACAGGGTTTCCTTCACGAAGAACTCTTCCTTTTTCACGCACATCAAAAGCAATGGAATTAGCCCTTCTGGTACTTGTTGTATTAAGGTTTACATTAAATGCAACCAGAAAATCACGCGCTCCAACAGCAGTTGCGCCCGACTTTTCATTGAAGTCAGCAGGACCAAAATCAGGTTTCCATGCAGGATCAGACAGCTTTTGAGCTAAGCCTTCATACTCTCCGGAGCGACAGTTGGCAAGATTCTTTCTTTCTGGCACAAAAGCAGCATTTTCGTAACAATAAACAGAAATCCCAAGCTCTTTCCCAATGCGTTCTGCTAGTTTTCGGGCATATTCAACAGTTTCTTCCATGCTGATGTTTGAAACAGGAATCAATGGACAAACATCTGTGGCGCCCATTCGTGGATGCTCCCCCTTGTGTTTGCGCATGTCTATTATTTCCGATGCCTTTTTAACTGCAAGAAAAGCAGCTTCAATCACTTCATCTGGTGTTCCAACCATTGTAACTACAGTCCGGTTAGTGGCTGCACCCGGATCTACATCAAGCAAGCGAACACCTTCAACACCTTCAATCTGGTCAGTAATTTGTTTTATAATTCCCATATCTCGCCCTTCGCTGAAATTGGGCACACATTCAATTAATTTTTTCATGCAGGATTTCTATTTGGTTTAAATATTTTCAGATTACTAACGTAAAATTCCGTTTAGGATGGTTTTGCTTATTTTGTTAGTTCCATAATAATAAGGCATATAGGCTATATTGGGTATCGGCTGCGTGATAAATAAATTTGCTATTTTACCCTTTGCAATACTTCCCAGTTCATGGCTTAAATCCATGGCATAAGCACCATTCAATGTTGTGGCATTGATGCCTTCTTCGGGAGTCATGCGATATAAAATGCTTGCCATTGAAAGAATAAGCTGCATATTTCCTGAAGGCGAAGAGCCTGGATTGAAATCACTTGCCATCGCAACCGGCAATCCTGCATCAATCATTTTTCTGGCTGGCGAATAAGGCATATTCAGAAAAAAGGCAGCCCCGGGTAAAATTGTTGGCATCGTATCAGAATTAAGCAAGGCTTCAATTTCTTCCTCCTCTGTGTATTCAAGATGGTCAACGGATAAGGCGTTATATTTTACACCCACCTGGATTCCACCTGAACGTGCCAATTCGTTTGCATGTATCTTTGGCCGAAGTCCGTATTTCATTCCGGCGTTAAGTATACGATCGGTATCTTCGACCGTAAAGAAGCCTTTATCACAAAAAACATCAATGAAATCAGCCAGCTCCTCAGAAGCAACCATCGGAATCATTTCATTGATTATGAGATCAACATATTCTGTTTGCCTGCCACGATATTCCAAAGGCACCGCATGTGCTCCGAGAAATGTGGATTTGATGCTTAAAGAAGATTTTTCTTTCAGTTTTCTGATAACGCGAAGCATTTTCAGTTCCGAATCGGTGGTAAGTCCGTATCCGCTTTTAATCTCTACGGCACCCGTTCCAAAATCCGCTATTTCTTCAAGACGATGCCATGCACTTTCATACAATTCCTCCTCAGAAGCATGCTGCATCTTTTGTGCAGAATTCAGGATTCCTCCACCTCTTTTGGCAATTTCTTCATAGGAAAGCCCTTTAATCTTATCGATATACTCAATTTCGCGGGAGGCGGGATAAACCAAATGTGTGTGCGAGTCGCAGAAGGAGGGAAAAACATGTCCGCCCCCGGCATCAATCATTTTGTAATTGTTACTATTGACATATGATTTATAATCCGAAGAATCAGATGAACCAAAATCAGCAATTACACCATCACTTATTAGAATAAATGCATCAGGAATAATTTCAAGATTTGACATTTCTTTGCCTTTAAGGAGTAGCTTTGGTTCATTTTCAACCCCGACAAGTTCTTTTATATTGTTTATAATGAATTGCATAGACAAGAAATATGTATGATTTAATTCTGCAAATTTAGCAATTTAAAATTCTCTTTCCTTGTGTACATCCTCATTTAGCAGGGTGCCATCTTCATCGAAGGTCTGCCAGACACCCGTTTTCAATCCATTGTTATAATTGCCCCGGATTTGAACCTTTCCATCAGGATAATAAAAAGTAACCTGACCATGCAAAAGATCATTTTCATAAAAAGCTTCAGACATTAACACGCCATCATCAAAAAACTTTTTCCATTCACCATGACGTTTTCCGTCAACATAGGCTAATATTTCAGCAGGCTTGCCAGTATCAGGAAAGTAAGTTGTGCTCAATCCATGAAGCAGATTGTTCCTGTAATTTTCTTCAGCAATCAAAACTGAATCAACATCGCTGTAAATCTTCCAGGTACTGTCTTTTTTTTGGTCAAAATAAATCCCTTCAGCGATCAAAATACCATTTTCTGCGTAACTCTTATGATTTGCTTTCAATCCGTTGCTACTAAAACTATTGGTTGCCCTAAGAGCTCCCGATTCAAAATAGTAGCGGAATTCGCCAATTGGCTTATCGTTATGAAACTGGCCGGCATAGCGAATTTTCCCTGAAGCATAGCGTGCTTCCCAATAACCAAACTTCTTTCCTCTGTCATCAGCCTGATTAATTTCTGTTGGTCTTTGAGCCAAAAGATTAAAAGCCATTGAAGAAAGCATTAATAATATGATGATAATTTTATTTTTCATGATACTGGACAGATTTTTTGCAAAATTACTAAGAGTAAAACGATTATAGTAATTTTGCAAAAACGAAAATTTTGACTGAATATTCTTCCATCCTGCTTGAAAATGCAGTAAATGAACTTGCCAGACTTCCCGGAATAGGCAAAAAGACTGCACTAAGACTCTCATTGCATCTGCTTCGCGAGGATAAATCACGCACTGAGGCGCTAAGCAGGGCGCTTTCACTTTTGCGTGAAAAGATTGTTTTTTGCAAAAAATGCCACAATATTTCTGATTCAGCGCTTTGTGCCATTTGCAGCAATGCCCGGCGTGACGAGAATTTGCTTTGCGTGGTTGAAGACATGCGCGATGTTATGGCAATTGAGCGAACCTCAAGCTTCAACGGACTTTATCATGTGCTTGGAGGCGTCATCAACCCGGTAGAAGGTATTTCTCCGTCAGATTTAAAAATCACCAGTTTGATCGAAAGGATGAAAACTGAAGATATTAAGGAAGTGATCCTTGCTTTGCCCGCAACAATTGAGGGCGACACAACATCCTATTATATATACCGCTTTATCAAAAGTGAGAACCTGAAAATTACAACTATCGCAAAAGGCGTTGCAATTGGTGACGCTTTGGAATTTGCTGATGAAGTTACTTTGGGCAGATCAATCATGAACAGGACACCATTTGATAATGGGTGAAAAATTATTCCCCAATACTCTGTTTGGGCTCTTCCACACGTTGTTCATTGAACAACTCAAGTTGTTTTTCTGAAACAAAATACTGCTTTGGCACCTGAATATCATATCCATTGATAAATTTGTCAATGTTCTTTTTAATTAGTTTCAAGGGTGTTGTCTTTCGGGCTCTGCAATAATTTAACAGCGAACGGTATTGCTTTTCCGAAAGCTTGAAAGCGATTTGTTTGAATTTAATTCGCCTCTTTTTTGCCTTTGTTTTGCCTTTTTGCTTCATCGGCTTAGTATTAATTAATCCACCGCCAAAGTACTATATTTGCTTTAATAACACAACCACTTAGCAAAATATTTATAAACTCAATCAAGTGTTTTTTTCAACTACATCTATAATCATTGAAGCCAGTTTTTGCGCTGCCTCTGCTGATTTTGCCTCAGCATAAATGCGGATTATAGGCTCTGTATTCGACTTGCGCAGATGAACCCAACCTTCACTGAAATCTATCTTCACGCCATCAATTGTATTAACACGTTCATTTTTAAACGTTTCCGCAACGATACTCAAAATTGAATCGACATCAGTATTTGGCTCAAGTTGAATTTTGTTTTTAGATATATTGTAGTCCGGATAAGTTTTTTTCAAATCTGAACATTTAAGCTGCAGCGTTGCCATATGTGTCAGAAATAATGCAATTCCAACAAGCGCATCTCTGCCATAGTGTAGTTCAGGATAAATTACGCCCCCGTTTCCTTCACCACCGATGATGGCATTGGTCTGTTTCATCATCTCAACAACATTGACTTCGCCAACCGCAGCAGCAGCGTATTCCATCCCGTATTTTGCAGTTACATCAGCCAATGCTCTGGTTGATGAAAGATTCGAGACAGTGTTTCCGGGCGTGTTGCGTAAAACATAATCAGCCACCGCAACAAGGGTATATTCTTCTCCAAACATATCTCCATTCTCATCCACAATAGCCAGACGATCCACATCTGGATCAACAACAATCCCCAGATCTGCTTTTTTCTTTTTAACCATTGCCGACAATTCAGTCAAATGCTCTGGCAAAGGCTCCGGATTATGGGCAAACAGTCCGTTTGGAGTACAATTGATCTCAAAAATATTCTCAATACCAAGTGCTTTAAGCAATGCCGGAACGGCAATACCACCAGTAGAATTCACAGCATCAACTACAATTCTGAAATTGGAACGGGCAATCAAGGCTGCATCCACAAGTGGCAAATCCAAAATCATTTGAATATGTTTATCAATCCATCCATGAAGTCTGTGGTAGCTTCCAATTGATTCAACTTCATTGTAATGTAAATTTAAATCATCTGAAAAAGCAAGCAACCGCTCGCCCTCATCTGCAGAAATAAATTCACCCTTATTGTTAAGTAATTTCAAGGCATTCCACTGTGAAGGATTGTGGCTGGCCGTAAGAATAATCCCGGCGTCGGCCTTAAGAGCAGGTATTGCTATTTCCAAAGTAGGCGTAGTGGAAAGGCCAACGTCAATAACATCAGCACCCATAGCCATGAGTGTGCCGCAAACAAGGTGATTCACCATTTCTCCTGAAATCCGGGCATCGCGCCCAATAACAATGCTCAATCTGCGGTCTTCTTGAATGCTTTCCCGGATCAATTTTACAAAAGCAGTGGTAAACTTAACAATATCAACTGGTGTAAGATTATTTCCCGGTGTTCCGCCGATGGTTCCACGAATTCCTGAAATGGATTTGATAAGTGTCATAGAGGGGTTTATTATTTTTCGCGGCAAATGTACCTTAAAATCTCCATTAAGGAAAGGGATTTATCATAATTCTAAGCTAAATAAATTTCTATTAATTAGCTGATTATAAATACAATAGAAAGCATAATAAAATGAATAATGAGGTTATTAACAAAACAGCCATGATGAATGGTTGAAAAAAAAGCTGCAATTTTCGTAAATAACACAACAATGTGAGCCTATCTTTACCACCGAAAATGGAATTGATCTGCTAGAACGAAACTTGGCATTCCATAAAGTATTACTTTTGCAGTGCTGTTAAAAGATGTTTAAGAGATGAGTGAAGACTTTCAGTGGGAAGATGATTTTCAAGTAGAAGAACTTGCCGACCGCTTTGATAAAATGATCAAAGATGGTATGGAATTGTATTTTGACTCGGAAGAGTTGGAGATGCTAATTGACTATTATCAAGCTACTTTCAATAGTGAAAAATCAAGACAAGTCTTAGATTTTGCTATTCGGATGCATCCATACAGCAATAAAATAAAAATCAAGCATGCCAGACAAATGGCGACAGAAGGTTTTTACATGAAAGCCATCAGTTTGCTAAACGAAATTGAAATTACCGAACCGGCAGATGCTGAAATATTGATGACAAAGGGTTCGGTATACAGCATGATGATGGATTTTCAGAAAGCCGTTTCAGAGTATGAAAAAGCGCTGGTAATGGTTGACGATGATGAAATGGAAGAGGTATACTCTTCGATTGCCTTTGAATATGAAAATATGGGGGCTTTTGATACTGCGCTGGAATATCTTGTCAAGGCATTAGAAATCAGTGCATATCCTGAGCAACTTCTTTATGAAATAGGCATGTGCTACGAAATGGCTTCACAGTTGGAAGAGTCTGTAGAGTTTTTTACAAAATATCTTGATAAACAGCCTTCGAGCGTGGCTTCCTGGTTTAATCTGGCACTTTCATATCATCATCTGGAGCTTTTTGAAAAGGCAATTGACGCTTTTGAATATGCGATTGCAGTTGATGAAGCATGTATTCCTGCTTATTTAAGCATGGCACAGTCATATGCCAGTATGGAAAATTTCAAAAAAGCAATCGAAGTTTATCATGATAGCTTTGAATACGAAAAACCTGAGGCTTTGACACTTTACTATATTGGTGAATGTTACGAGAAACTATTGGACTATGGAAAGGCACTCGAATTTTATCACAAAGCAATTGAGCTTGATGAAAATCTTCCGGAACCATGGGCTGGTATTGGGGTGATTTTTGATGAAGAAGGCAAAACCAAGATTGCAATAAATTATATTGAAAAAGCAATCGAGCTTGATCAGCTGAATTCAGAATTTCTTTTAATTCAGGCAGATATGTATATCAAGCTTCAAATGTATGATAAAGCCAAAGAGTGCTTTCAACGCATAGAGCAAATTGACCCTCAGGATATCGATCTCTGGAAAGAATATGCAAACATGCACATCTTGAAAGGTGAAACTGAAAAAGCAATTCAAATCTTAAAAACCGGCCTTATTCATCAACCCGAAAATGCTTCAATTATATACAGGCTCGCAGCAGCACTGTTGTTAAATGGCAATCAGGTTCAAGCTGCTTATTACCTTGAAAATGCGCTGGACCTTAATTACGAGGGGCATCAAGAGTTGCTTGACTACTTCCCCGGGATCACAAAGTATCCCAAAATACTTGAGATTTTAGAGAAGTACTCAGCTTCACGGCAGAAATAAACTGGAGTTTAAGTAGTTATTCTTTAGAAAACAAAGCAACCTGGCGTCTATGAACAAGTCTAAGATTGAAGAAGTTTTTAACGCACAAAAGTCATTTTTCAAAACCTGTGAAACGCTTGATATCGATTTCAGAAAAGCTCAACTTCTGAAACTGCGTGAGATAATAAGGTCAAATGAATCTGAAATCACTCAGGCATTGGCGAAAGATCTTGGAAAATCAGGATTTGAATCATATGCTACTGAGATTGGTATTGTTTATGAAGAAATCAGCCTTCATCTTAAAAAGATAGGTTCATGGACAAAGAAAAAAAGCGTTGGATCGCCTATTGCCGCTTTTCCTTCAAGAAGTTACATCAAAGCTGAGCCCTATGGCGTTACTTTGATAATTTCTCCCTGGAATTATCCATTTCAGCTGGCAATTGCACCCTTGGTCGGAGCCATCACTGCGGGTAATTGTGCTTTTATTAAACCCTCTGAAATAAGTGTGCATACCTCGGCAGTGATCGAAAAGATTATAAATAACAGTTTCCAAAAAAACTATTTGCATGTAATTAACGGTGATGCAATCGTTAGTGAAGAGCTGCTGCGACAAAAATTTGATCTTATTTTTTTTACTGGCAGCCCCAGGATTGGGAAAATTGTTATGAAGGCGGCAGCTGAAAATCTTACAGCGGTTGTTCTTGAATTAGGTGGCAAAAGCCCATGTATCGTTGATAAAGATGTTGACCTTAAATTAGTTGCAAAACGGATTATCTGGGGAAAATGTATCAACGCAGGTCAAACTTGCATTGCACCAGACTATGTGCTCGTGCATAAGTCTGTGAAAGAAGATCTGCTTTTAAGTTTGAAATCTGCGATAACAGCGTTTTACGGAGATAACCCAAAGGAAAGTACTGATTACCCGCGTATCATTAATGAAGCCAATGTAAACAGGTTGGAGAAACTCATGCAGTCGGGTAAAATCTATGCTGGAGGATTGATTGATGTTAAGGAAAGATTTTTTTCACCAACATTGATTGTGGATGCAGCAAATGATTCACCTTTAATGGAGGAGGAAATTTTTGGCCCGCTTCTGCCAGTTGTTTCATATGAATCAATTGAAGACGCCATTGCATTTGTCAGAAACAAACCAAAACCACTTGCGCTTTATCTTTTCTCTGCAAACAAGAAAAATTTAAGGCAGATGCTCGGCCAAATCAGTGCCGGAGGTGTAACTGTAAATGATACAATCATGCATTTTACCAATGCAAATCTTCCTTTTGGTGGTGTTGGAAACAGCGGTATTGGAAGTTATCATGGGGAGTCAAGTTTTAAATCCTTTTCGCATATGAAGCCTGTGATGAAACGTGCTACATGGCTTGATATACCTCTAAGATATCCACCTTTTTTAAAGAAGTTGAAACTTGTTAAATTAGTATTGAAATAGGCTTATGAAAGAAATTTTGCAACTCGTATTAAAAGGGATTGCCATGGGTGCGGCAAATGTTATACCCGGAGTGTCAGGCGGAACAATTGCATTGATCACTGGGATTTTTGAAAGGCTTATCAATGCTATCAAGTCTATTAATTTACAAGCCATAAAGCTTATTTTATCTGGTGAATTCAAGAAATTTGCTGTTCATATAGATTTGTGGTTTCTGGTAGCGGTTTTTTCTGGTGTGGGTATTGCGATTTTCAGCCTTGCAAGATTGTTTGATTTTCTTTTCACCAATTATCCAATCCATATCTGGTCCTACTTTTTTGGATTAATCATGGCTAGTGTTTATTTTGTTGGAAAAACAATTGGCCGCTGGACACCTTCTGTTTGGATAAGTTTTGTTTTGGGAGCCGCCGTAGCTTTGTCAATCACTTTCTTGACACCAGCTGTAGAAAACCGAAGTTTTCTTTACCTTGTTATGAGTGGCGTTGTTGCTGTAAGCAGCATGATTCTTCCAGGCTTATCGGGTTCATTTGTGTTGATTTTACTTGGAAACTATCAACTTGTGGCCATCGAAGCTGTTAACAATCTTGATTTTTCTATTCTGCTGCCAGTCCTTTTGGGAATGGTATTCGGACTTATTGCGTTTAGTCATTTCTTATCATGGCTTCTTAAAGCATTTAAAGACCAAACGATTGCTACCCTTACAGGCTTTATCTTTGGATCTTTAGGAGTAATTTGGCCCTGGAAACAAGCGATCTATTATCTCGACAGTTCAGGGCAGATTCTTGTAAAAAACGGCAAAGAAGTAGTTTCCAGATATAAAATTATATTACCTGATTCCGTCAGCACAGCAGAAATCACTGCCGTGATATTAATGGCAGCAGGAATATTGACTATCTGGCTGATTGAAATGAATTCAACAAAAAAAACTAACAGACTTTAATATTTCAGATGAATCAATATGGACTAATAGGAAATCCGGTTTCACACTCATTCTCCAAAAAGTATTTCACTGAAAAATTTCTGAGAGAGGGAATCTCTGCGCAATACGAGTTGTATCAACTCGATGATATTCAGGAAGTTTATGACTTGATTACCGAAAAACCTGATTTAAAAGGACTCAATGTTACAATACCTTTCAAACAATCTGTACTCAGACTGCTTGACGAAGTTGATCAAAGTGCGAAACTAATTGGCGCAGTCAATACGATTTCGATAAAACGGAAAAACGGAAAAACAGTTCTAAAAGGCTACAATACTGATGCAGCCGGGTTTGAAAGAACATTAGACACTGTTCTTCAAAAACCATACAATATTCGTTCTTTAATCATTGGCACAGGAGGTGCTTCTAAAGCAGTGAAGTATATATTTCGTAAAAAAGGTATTGCCTTCAGGTCTGTCAGTCGCGCGGGACTGAAGTCTGAACAAATAACTTACGGAATGTTAACCAAATCTATCATAAACAATTACAATCTTATAGTAAACACCAGTCCTGTAGGAATGTATCCAAACATAGACGAAGCACCAGATTTTCCCTATCAGTTTTTGACAAATAAGCATATTTTAATCGATCTGATTTACAATCCAGCAGAAACGCTTTTTCTTCAAAGAGGTTCAGAAATGGGTGCTGCAACGGCCAATGGGATGATGATGTTTACCAATCAGGCTGAAGAAGCCTGGAAAATATGGAGCAGGAAATAAAAATATTTAGCGCTTGAATTTTTATTCCGATGGCTGCCTCAAATTTACACTTCTTTTTCATACCAACCATTTACAACAGTCGGCACCTGACATTTAATCTTCGTACGGCTTGCCTTCGCGCTCTAAAGATTAAGCAAGACATCATAAAGTCAAATACAAACCAATACAAGATATGATCAGACGTTTTTTATCACTTCTTGGACCAGGATTATTGTATGCCGGGGCTGCAATCGGGGTCTCGCATCTGGTACAATCAACGCGCGCCGGTGCCGAGTTTGGTTTTGAGCTTATGTGGATTATTTTCGCCGCTAACTTATTGAAATTCCCTTTCTTTGAGATCGGTAGCCGTTATGTTCTTGCAACAGGAAAAAATTTAGTCGATGCCTATTTTGATGCTGGAAAATGGATTTTAGCCTTGTTCCTCTTACTTACTCTGCTAACGATGTTTCCAATTCAGGCAGCGCTCACACTTGTTACAGCCGGACTGGCAATCAACATAACAGGATTAGGTCTCAGTTCAACTCAAATGAGTATTGTGCTTGTCTTACTTACAATGACATTGCTCATTTTTGGCCGCTATAAACTGCTAGATAACCTGATTAAATATGTCATTGTTGCACTCACAATCACTACTGTTTTGGCCGTAGTTAGTTCGCTCAACATTCATCCAAAGCCGGGCGGTTTGGAATCATCATTCGATTGGATGAACAAGAAGCACATCTTTTTTCTCATTGCTTTCATTGGCTGGATGCCGGCTCCTATTGATATTGTAGTTTGGACCTCATTGTGGAGTCAGACAAAATTTGAAAAATGGGAGAAAAAACCTGCACTCAAAGATGTGTTGCTTGAATTCAGGATTGCCTATTTTGGCACTATGTTTATTGCTGCAGCATTTCTTGCGCTTGGAGCTTTGGTAATGTTTGGAAACAATGAGGCATTGTCTCCAAACGGCGCTGTTTTTGCGGGACAACTTATTGGGATGTACACTTCAACCATCGGAAAATGGGCATATCCTGTGATAGCTGTTGCAGCACTCTCCACGATGTTAAGCACTACTATTACGGTTTCAGATGCTTACCCACGAACTTTACGTCATTCGATAAAGCTTCTTTTCCCTCCTTTAAGGATGAAAAATGAAAGGATTTCTTATATTTTCTGGATTTTCGTGCTTTCAGCAGGCGTCATTTTGCTGATAACTTATTCAGGGAGCACCATGGGTTTTATGGTGGATATGGCAACAAGTATTTCGTTTGTTACAGCTCCAGTATTAGCATTGTTAAACTACAGGGTTATAACTTCCTCAAGAATTGAAAAAAAATATCAGCCAGGATTTTATCTTCGAATCTGGTCATGGGTAGGCATCATTTTTTTGAGCCTTTTTACTTTCTACTATATCTACTGGCTATTTACCTGAGGCAATTCTGAGTTCAAGTAAAAATTGTTTCAAAAACCAAATCCAAAACCAACCCTGATCAGAGGATTGTTGTAAGGTGAGTCAAAAGTTTCGTTCAGGTTGTACAAAATTGTAAAACTTGCAAAACCGACCGATGAAAAATACTGCCTGTATCCGCCTCCAACGAAAACACTGTGAACAACTCTTCTGTCATCTTTGTAAAGACCAATGTTACCAAGGTATACAGGTTGATAACTGAGCCATTCATTTTCAACGTGTGCAAACAGCCCTCGAAAAATTTCATAAGAGCTGTACAAACCTCCTCCATAATAACTTACCCCAACTTTGCTTGAACCGCTTCTGTAACTGGCATAATTATAGGTCAGGCGCGTTCCCGCTTCCCACATAGGTGTAAGTCGATATCCAATCTGAGGCGAAATGAGAATGTTAGAGCCATAATTGGAAAATCCAAGACCAAAATTGCCACCAAAGACCCACTTGCTTTGAGGTTCCGGGAGCTGGTTATTCTGTGCTTTTGCATTAAAACCCAAGCCAAGCACAATGCCTGCCACTAAAAAAAACTTAATAATTGAATTTCTCATTTATCAGATACTGATTAGGATTGCGAAAATACAATAAATGTCAAACTTTTACGTAATGCTTTTGTTATTTAACTTTGCCGTTTAAAATCGGTTTTTGCAGCAACAATTAATGAAACATTACACACATTTTTTCTGGACCTTTCCGATATTGCTTTTTCTGATATTTTCATCCTGCCGGAAAGACGATATAATCAGCAATGACAGCTCACTAAGTCTTGCATTTTCGGGTGACTCTGTTGTTTTTGACACTGTTTTTACAAGCCTTGGAACAGTCACACGCAAATTGATGGTATACAACAACAGCAACAAGCGGATCAAAATATCTTCAATTCAACTTCTGGGAGGTAGTCAATCTGTTTACAGAATGAATGTTGACGGTATTCCAGGCACAACGATCAGCGATGTTGAGATTGCAGGAAATGACAGTCTTTATGTTCTTGTCAGGGCGACCATCGATCCTCAGAATGTAAATAATCCGTACATCGTAGAAGATGACATTGTGTTTCTTACAAACGGAAATGAACAACGCGTAAAGCTTGTAGCCTGGGGGCAAGATGCAATTTATATTGTTGCCGATCGGCAGGTAGGCAAATTTCCAAAATTTAAAGTTATTGCCGACAGCAACCAAACTGTTTTCTGGACAGCAGAAAAACCTTATGTTATTTATGGTTATGCGCTAATTGACTCATATGGAACGCTCATCATCGAAGAGGGTACACGCATTCATTTTCATGATAAATCTGGTTTATGGGCCTACGTTGACGGCGTGTTGAAAGTAAGAGGAAGTCTTGAAAATCCTGTAATTTTCCAAGGAGATCGACTTGACAAGGATTACAGAAATATTCCCGGGCAATGGGATCGCATTTGGTTGATGGAAGGTCGAGAAGGCTTCAACCATGAAATTGATTATGCAATAATTCGCAACGGCTTCATTGGTATTCAGGCTGAATCTTTCCTGAGAGCAACTTCCAATCAGCTTAACATAAGCAATACAATCATCGAAAACCATACCGGGATAGGTATTTATTCAAGACTTTTTGCCATCGACGCAAAAAACGTGGTTGTTGCAAACTGCGGAAATTACTGCGTTGCGCTCACTGCCGGTGGTGCCTATCGTTTTATGCATACTACTATAGCCAACAACTGGGGATATTCCGTACGAAATACCCCATCTTTATTTTATAACAATTTTTTACTCGATTCGCTCGACAGACCAATTCCCGTTCCATTCAATCTTGAATTTGGAAACAGCATTATTTATGGTTCCAGTAATGAAGAGATAGAATCAGAACTTGTTGCTGGCGCCGACACTACCTATTTGTTTGACCATTGTCTTGTAAAAACTGAACGAAATCTGGCTATTTGGCCCAACTTTGAAAACAGCTTCAAAAATGAAGATCCCAAGTTTAAAGATTACCCTGGCTTCAATTACCGACCTGACACACTTTCACCAGTTATCGGAAAAGGGAAATTAAATATTGCGAACCTAATTCCATTTGATCTGGATGGTATTAGCAGAAGCGCTTCTCCAGACATAGGCGCATACCAATATGTGCCAGATCCGGATGAAGAATAAGCATTGAACTTACACAAGTTTCTTTATGATTATAGCTATTGGAGGTGTAAGTACAGCCGGCAAAACAACACTTGCAGGACAATTGCGCAACTTTTTTCAAAATAAGAAAGTCAGCATTCTTTGTCAGGATGACTTTGTTAAGCCAGTCGAACATATACCTCTTATTGAAAACAGAATTGATTGGGAAAGTCCTGATTCGATTGATCACATGCGTTTCAGAGATGCCATTGAGGCAGAAAAAAGAGAAAACGACATTGTTATCGTTGAAGGCTTGATGGTTTTCTTGGATCCGCTCACACAAGCACTTTTTGATAAAAATGTGTTTATCGAGATTCGTTATTCTCTTTTCATGAAAAGAAAGAACAGCGATTACAGGTGGGGAAACGAACCCGATTGGTATATTGGCCATATATGGCAAAGTTATCTTCAATATGGCATTCCAACAAACAGAAAAAATATTGTTTCAGTTGACGGAAACAAAAGAATTGATTTGACACCTATCCTAAACTATCTTGAGCAATGACAGATTCTGAGCACAAAAATATCATCTCAAAAACAACCGATTTCGTAAAAGAGCAACTTGCCGGAGCTGAAAGTGGCCACGACTGGTGGCATATTCAGAGGGTTTATACCACAGCATGCTCTATGGTCGAAACGATAAAAGCAAACAGATTGATAGTAGAACTTTCTGCTTTGCTGCATGATATTGCCGATGCTAAATTCAATGGTGGAGATGAAGAGATCGGGCCAGCAAAAGTTCATGCTTTTTTAAAGACAACAGAACTTAATGATGAAATTGTGGAAGCAGTCGTTTATATCATTAGAAATATGTCTTTCAAGGCTTCTTATGATTTCGCAGGAGAAAAATCAATCGAATTTCAAATTGTTCAGGACGCTGACAGGCTTGACGCTATTGGTGCAATTGGTATTGCAAGAGCTTTCAGTTATGGAGGTTATAAAGGAAGACCTTTTTATGATCCTGAAATTTCTCCTGAGAATTACACAAGCGGAAAAGATTATAAATCAAGCATATCTCCGACTATCAATCATTTTTACGAAAAACTGCTTCTGCTGAAAGAGCTTATGAACACCGATGAAGGCAAGCGAAGGGCTGAAAAAAGACACCTTTATATGGTAGGTTTTCTGCAACAGTTTTATGATGAGTGGGAAGGAAAATCCTGAGTAAAAAAATGTCCGACACCAAAATGATGCCGGACATTTTTTATTGATTAAAGAATTAGCGTCTAAAACAGACTTGCAGAAACTGTAAGACCCGCCATAACAACTGAAACCATTGTCATTAGTTTGATTAGGATATTGAGTGAGGGACCGCTGGTATCTTTGAAAGGATCGCCAACTGTGTCTCCAACAACACTTGCTTTGTGCGTATCACTACCTTTTCCACCATAGTTGCCTTTTTCAACAAATTTCTTGGCATTATCCCATGCACCACCAGAATTATTGAGCATTGAAGCAAGTGTAAAACCAGTAGTCAGTCCACCAACCAACAATCCTATTACACCGGCAACGCCAAAAACTACTCCTATCAGTATAGGTACAACAATTGCAAGCAAGGAAGGCACAAGCATTTCACGCTGAGCACCTTTTGTTGATATAGCAACACATTTGGCATATTCAGGAGTTGCAGTTCCTTCCATAATTCCTGGAATTTCTCTGAACTGACGCCTTACTTCATCCACCATTGCCCCAGCTGCACGTCCTACGGCTTTCATTGTCATGGCAGAAAAAACGAATGCCATCATAGCGCCAAGGAAAATACCACTGAGCAGTAACGGATTGAAAATCGTCAGGTCATAAGCATCTGTGAAGTCTCCGATTGTAGCTGCTGAAAGCATTACAACTTTTTCACCCTGTTCAGCAACCGGAATCATGACAGTTTTAGCAGTATAGAAAATAATATTGCCAACCTGTCTTATGCCATCTGTATCTTCTGCCAGCTTTCCGATCCATAGCCTGATTTCTTCGATATAAGCAGCCATAAGCGCCATTGCAGTAAGTGCAGCTGAACCAATTGCAAAGCCTTTTCCGGTTGCAGCAGTAGTATTTCCAAGCATATCTAATGCATCTGTACGTTCACGAACTTCTTTTGGCAAGTGTGCCATTTCAGCATTTCCACCAGCGTTGTCTGCTATAGGTCCGAAAGCATCAGTTGCTAAAGTTATACCCAGGGTAGAAAGCATTCCAACGGCAGCAAAACCAATGCCGTAAACACCCATTGCGAAATCATCAAAACCACCGGCAAAACCAAATGCTGCCAAAATACCCAGAACGATAGTTGTCACAGGAATCCAGGTTGAGAACATACCAACAGCAATGCCATCAATAATGGTAGTTGCAGGACCTTGAGTCGCCTGACGTGCAATTCCTTTTGTAGGTTTATATTCATCTGACGTAAAATACTCGGTTCCTTGTCCGATAATTACACCAGCTACAAGACCGGCCACCACAGAACCGAAAATTCCCCATGAAATCCAACCCATGAACGCCAAAACGGCAACAACAGCAAGAATGAGAAAAGATGCTCCTCCTGTGCCAAGCAATAAGGCATTCAACAAATTCTTTTGAGTTGCAGACTCTTTTGCCCTGACAAAGAATATTCCAAGAATTGAAATTAAAATACCAACAGCAGCCACAATCATCGGTGCTATTACATATTTTTCCTGTTCGCCACCTGATATAATTGGCAATGCAGCACCTAAAGCAGCTGTAGCCAGAATTGAACCTGCATAAGATTCATAAAGGTCGGCTCCCATCCCGGCAACATCACCAACATTATCACCAACATTATCTGCGATAGTAGCAGGATTACGCGGATCGTCTTCAGGAATTCCAGCTTCAACTTTACCAACAAGGTCAGCTCCAACATCAGCAGCTTTAGTATAAATACCTCCCCCAACACGGGCAAAAAGCGCTTGTGTTGAAGCTCCCATACCAAAGGTGAGCATTGTGGCTGTAATTTCAACCATCTTAAGATGATCTGTCGTTTCAGGATGTACAAAAGTGAGACCCATCCAGACAAGACCATTCTTCATATTTTCAGGTGTATAAACCCATTCGGTGAGTGCATAATACCATGCTGCAATATCGAGCAAAGCAAAACCAACCACAACCAAACCCATTACAGCACCACTGCGAAAAGCTATCTGAAGGCCTTTGTTTAATGATTGTGATGCTCCATGAGCAGTTCTTGCTGAAGCAAACGTGGCTGTCTTCATGCCTAAATATCCACAAAGCCCTGAGAAAAAACCTCCTGTAAGAAACGCAACCGGCACAAAAGGATTCTGCACGTTCATATATGCAAGCAGCGTAAGAAAGATTACCAGCACGACAAAAACAATACCTACTACTTTGTACTGTCTGGTCAAATACGCCATTGCCCCTTCACGCACATACTGCGCAATTCTTTTCATTTCATCTGTTCCTTCACTATTCTTCATCATGTTTTTGAAGAAATAGTAAGCGAACAGTAACGCTATCACCGAAGATACGGGAATTAGCCAAAAAATCGAGTTCATCATACTTTTTTAGTTATTGGTTATTAGGTCTAAAAATTTATTTCAATGCAATAATTTTGGTTTCACCAATCAGTACCTTTTAAAAATTTTTCCATACAGTTACTTAAAAGAAGCCTTCAGATGAAAATATCAATCTGAACTCCAACAAAAATTTTAGGGCTCTTTCATACAAACCATTGCAAATCTTAAAGATAAATATGCAATCGATTGCAATCAAATACACCAAAACCTCGGCCCGCAAAAATAATGACTTAATTTTTCGAAACAAAGGAATATTTTTGCCCAGATTAAAAGATTAAAATGTTAATAAAAAGCGTGTATGTTTTTGTTATACATTGCCAATCCTGTGAATTTTCTTTCTACTTTTATAACTTCAAAAGTTGCTAAACTATTATGGATAAAATTTTACTGGAAATCACAGGAATGTCATACAGCCACTCACAAAGTGGTGCATATGCATTGATTCTTGGCGAAGTTAACGGAGCCAGAAGACTGCCAATAATCATCGGTGGTTTCGAAGCACAATCAATCGCACTTGGTCTTGAAAAAATGCAGCCTGCAAGACCTATGACACACGACCTGATGAAAAACTTTGCTGATTTTTATGGTATTGAATTGACTGAGGTCATCATTCATAAGTTTAAAGAAGGTGTTTTTCATGCACTGTTGATTTGCAATAAAGAAGGAGTGATCAGTGAAATTGATGCCAGAACTTCAGATGCTGTTGCGTTGGCTATTCGCTTCAAATGCCCTGTGTATACTTTTGAAAAGATACTTTCTGAGGCTGGAATTATTATGGAAAATGCTGCGGATGAAGGTAATATTGACGAGGGTGCAGCTGATGAAGAAAATGAAATGAGTGCTTACCTTACAAGCGAACTCGAAGAAATGCTGAAAATGGCTGTCGAAAATGAAGAATATGAGCGTGCCTCCCTGATTCGTGATGAAATCCAAAAAAGAAAACGCAAATAAATCCCTCCTTAAATTAAAATTGCATTTAAAATCTTCCAAAATCATAACTATGACATCTTTATTACGAACTTTTCTGTTCATTGCATTCATTATTTTGGCAGCAATACAATTGAATGCACAAGACAGTGTTGGTGATATCACAAGTTCAGTTGATACCATCGAACAAAGTATCACTGACACCATGTGGATCACAACCGCAGATGTTTCACAAACTGCGGCAGATGATAAAAGCCATCTTTTAGTTTTGGACCGACGATCAGAGTTTAACTTCATTACCATCCTGCGTGGGCTATTAGGCATGCTTGCCCTTATTCTGATAGCTCTTGCTTTCAGCACCAACAGAAAGGCTGTCAATTGGAGGGTCGTATTAACCGGGCTTGGTTTGCAACTTTCTTTGGCTGTTGGAGTCTTGTATGTACCATTTATTCAGGCATTTTTTGAATTTGTAGGAAAGTTGTTTGTTTTGGTTCTTGATTTCACAAAAGCGGGTACTGAATTCCTTTTTAAGAGTTTTTCAAGCAATATTATAGAGTCGGCACTTCAAAATTTTGCTGTTCAAATTTTGCCAACGATTATATTTTTCTCAGCCTTAACAAGTTTATTGTTTTATCTGGGCATCATTCAAAAAGTTGTGAAGGCGATGGCATGGGCAATGACGCGTCTGATGCGTCTCTCAGGTGCTGAAAGTCTGTCAGTGGCAGGGAACATATTTCTTGGTCAGACTGAATCACCTTTGATGATAAAAGCATATTTGCCAAAAATGAATAAATCTGAAATATTGCTCGTAATGCTCGGAGGAATGGCAACACTTGCAGGCGGCGTTTTGGCTGTATATATCAGTTTTCTTGGCGGCGATGACCCTGTTCAACGTCTGATGTTTGCAAAGCATCTTTTAACAGCCTCAGTTATGGCCGCACCTGGCGCTATTGTTATTGCCAAAATCTTAGTGCCTCAGACTGAGTCCATTGACAAAACTATGGACATCAGTAAAGATCAAATTGGAAGCAATGTGTTGGATGCTGTTTCTAACGGCACCTCCGAAGGATTGAAACTTGCTGTTAATGTGGCTGCTATGTTGCTCGTTTTCATTGCTTTTATTGCCATGTTCAATTATATCACCATTTATATTGGTGATTTTTTCGGGTTAAATGAACGTATAAGTAGCTTCAGCAATGGACGTTATAATGAGCTTTCGCTTCAATTTATGTTAGGCTATCTGTTTTCACCACTAATGTGGATGATAGGTGTAAATCTCAATGACATAACACTGCTGGGAAGGCTTTTGGGTGAAAAAATCATTTTAACTGAATTTATTGGATACCTGAGTCTTTCAGAACTTAAACTTGCCAATGCTTTCACTGATCCCAAATCTATTATTATGGCAACCTATATGCTTTGCGGGTTTGCAAATTTTGCATCTATCGGCATACAAATAGGTGGCATCGGTTCTCTTGCTCCAAACCAAAGGGTACTACTTTCTAAATATGGATTGAGAGCACTTCTTGGAGGCACATTGGCATCATTACTTTCAGCCACGATTGTTGGGATGCTCATTGGTTGATATGTCTGAACTGATTCAGATATAAATCATTTTGTTTCACTTTATATGAAATATTTTTACATCTAAAACACTGATATAGTTTTTCTAAAACAATGACTCATGCGTCAATATATTGAACTTATAAAAGTTGTACTCGAAAAAGGTGAAAGAAAAGAAGATAGAACCGGCACTGGAACACTCAGTGTTTTTGGGCATCAGATGCGCTTTAATCTTGAAGATGGCTTTCCGCTGCTAACCACAAAAAAGCTGCACCTTAGATCAATCATTCACGAACTGCTTTGGTTTCTTCAAGGCGATACAAATATTGGTTATTTGAAAGAAAACAGCGTTTCGATATGGAACGAATGGGCTGACGAAAATGGTGATCTTGGACCAGTCTACGGATCACAATGGCGCAACTGGAACAATGAAGGTATCGATCAGATAAGTGAAGTGATTCAAGGCATCCGCAACAACCCTGATAGCCGCCGGCATATAGTTGCTGCATGGAATCCATCTGTTTTGCCGATTTCGGGAAAGAGTTTTGCCGAGAATGTTGCTCTCGGAAAAGCAGCACTCCCACCCTGTCATGCCTGGTTTCAGTTTTATGTTGCTGGCGGAAAACTTTCATGTCAGATGTATCAACGCAGTGCAGATATTTTTCTCGGCGTTCCATTTAACATTGCTTCCTACGCCTTACTAACGATGATGGTTGCACAGGTCACAGGACTCAAAGCAGGTGAATTTATTCTAACGCTTGGCGATGCTCATCTTTACATCAACCATCTTGATCAGGCAAAACTTCAGATTTCGCGCGAAACAAGGGCTTTACCGACAATGACTATCAACCCGGAAATCAAAAATATTTTTGGGTTTTCAATCAATGATTTTACATTGGAAGGCTATGACCCTCACCCACATATTAAAGGAGAAATCGCCATTTAAGTGACTATTTATGCATGAATTAAAAAAATCAGAACCCATTCTCTCAATCATAGTTGCCATTGCCCAAAACAATGCTATCGGCAAAGACAATCAACTGCTTTGGCACATCTCAAACGACTTAAAACGTTTCAAACGTATTACAGCCGGGCATTCAGTGATTATGGGAAAAAGAACACTTCTCTCACTCCCTTCAGGCCCTTTGCCAAAAAGGAGAAATATTGTTCTTTCAGACAAGCTAACCGACTGTTTTGGTGGCGGTTGCGAGACAGCATTTTCGATTGAAGATGCCCTGAAAAAAGTTGAAAATGAAAATGAAGTCTTTATTATTGGCGGTGGGATGGTTTACGAGCAATTTTTACCATTGGCAGATAAAATGTATCTTACTATTGTAGAGAAAGACTTTGATGCAGATACTTTTTTCTCTGAAATAGATTTTTCTGAGTGGGAATTAATCGAAAAGGAAACTATACAAGACGATAGCAGCGTTGATTTCAGTTATCGGTATGAAACCTGGATAAGAAGAAGATAAAACATTTGAAATGCTAAGTTTTCTGCTTCTTTTTCTTTGCAGCCGGAAACAATACATTATTCAAAATAAGTCTGTAGCCAGGCGAATTTGGATACATATCCAGCTCTGTCGGAGGGTCACCCACCAAATGCTGGTAATCTTCAGGGTCATGACCTCCATAAAAAGTCCAGAATCCGTTTCCAAAAGTACCATGTATATACCGGTCTTCATGAAATGATTTGTTGTCACCCAAAACGATTACTTCCGACTTTACAAAATCTTTGTTAAAAGCTGTTGTCTGGCCCATAAATCCTTTCAAAACTTTTTCGTGATTCTGTGTCAGCATGGTTGGAACAGGATCCCATTTTGCCGAAAAGTCGAACAATGTAAAAAAGTCATTATTTTGATTGATGCTTCGCGATCTGTAATTTGTGACATCAATATTTGAGATTTCATATTCGGTAGGATTGGTAACAACCGAGAAATCAGTAAAGGCAAAACAATTGTGGTAGTTCAGTCTTTCAGGATCGCCAGGCCGAATAGGGTCTCCATCAAACATCACATCACAGATATCTAGTCCTTCAGCCGCTAAAGCTACATCATAACTATCAGTTGCAGAGCACATTGCAAACATGTATCCTCCTCCGGCTACAAACTCCCTGATCTTATTTACAACTGCCAGTTTCAATTGTGAAACCTTTTGAAAACCATGTCTGGCTGCAGTCGCTTCCTGCATTCTTACATCATCCTGATACCAGGGAAAGTGGCGGTAACGTGCCCAGAATTTTCCAAACTGGCCTGAAAAGTCTTCGTGATGAAGGTGCAACCAATCGTATAGCGGAAGCACCCCTTCCAGCACTTCATCATCATAAATTATGTCATAAGGAATTTCAGCATAAGCAAGAACGAGGGTAACGGCGTCGTCCCAGGGAAGCTTGTTTTTTGGCGAATAAACTGCTATCCTTGGTACCTTCTGCAACTTCATTTCGTCCATATTGCTGCCCATATCGCCAATTTCGTAGAGTATTGCGTTTGCCTGAGCATCTGCAATCACCTGATAGCTTACATTACGCAGTTTACATTCTTTTTCAAAAGCCTCATGCCAGGGAATAAGATAACTGCCCCCACGATAATTGAGCAGCCAGCTGATTTCGATGTCACGCTGCAAAATCCAATAGGCTATGCCATAAGCTTTTAAATGATTAGATTGAGTCCTGTCCATCGGAATAAGAATGTATGCAGCAAAAACAGTTGTTGTAGAAACTGAAAAAAGTATGACTAAAACTAAAATTTTCAACTTTGAAATTATCTTTTTCATGCTAACAAAAAATCATATTTGCGAAAATGTATCTCCATTTGAACGGTAAAAATACATGTAATATTTTCAACTGGAGGGCACAGCGGTGAACTATCCCGATAATCAGATGTCTATATTGCTATAAACTAAACGATAAGCAATTGTTTTTTTAAATGCTGTTAAGTTAAATACAGCATTTTCAGAACTCAGAGGTAAAATGAAAACGAATATCAGGGTACTTTTCTATTGCTGTTTGAAGGGCATAAGGCGAATCAGCCAGAAAAACGTCTCTGCCTTCTTTGTCCAAAGCGATATAAGATGATTTTCTTGCTTTGAAATCCTCAAGCATCACTTTGTTGCTGCTTGTAATCCATGCGGTTTTGTATAAAGTAATGTGCTCAAACCGGCAACTGGCAGCATATTCATGCAATAAGCGATGTTGAATAACCTCAAATTGCAGCGCACCAACAGTGCCTATAATTTTTCGTCCGGTAGCTTTTCCGGTAAATAATTGTGCGACTCCTTCATCAGTCAACTGATCAAGCCCTTTTGCCAATTGCTTTGATTTCATTGGATCTGCATTTTCGACATAGCGAAAAAGCTCTGGTGAAAAACTTGGAATCCCTTTATAACGAAGCAGTTCACCTTCTGTCAATGTGTCACCTATTTTAAAATTACCTGCATCATACAAACCCACAATATCACCAGGGAACATCTCGTCTACAACAGATTTTTTTTGAGCCATAAACGCAGTTGGATTCGAAAACTTAATTTTTCGATTAAGTCTCATATGGTGATATGGCTTGTTTCGCTCAAATTTGCCTGAAACAACGCGCACAAACGCTATTCTGTCCCGGTGATTGGGATCCATATTTGCATGAATTTTAAATACAAATCCAGTAAATGCTTCCTCTTGCGGATCAACATGTCTTTCTTCAGAATCGCGCCCTGCAGGGGTTGGTGCAATATGGATAAAACAATCGAGAAGTTCTTTTACGCCAAAATTATTCAGTGCGCTACCAAAAAAAACCGGACATACATCGCCTCTTAGATATTCATCCACATCAAATTCAGGATAGACACCTTTAATAAGGCTTATTTCTTCGCGCAAAGTCGCGGCATCATCTCCGATATACTGCACAAGGAAAGGATTGTTGATATCATCGAAAGCAACACCCTTTTCAACACGCTGTTTGTTGGCTTCAAACAGATAAAGGCTTTGTTCAAAAATATTATAGACTCCCTTGAATTTTGGCCCCATGTTTATAGGCCAACTTAATGGAGTTACCCTTAAATCAAGTTTTTGTTCAATCTCGTCGAGCAGTTCGAATCCGTCCTTTCCGGGACGATCAAGCTTGTTAATAAAAACGATTATAGGTGTTTTGCGCATCCGACAAACCTTAACCAGTTTTTCCGTTTGAGGTTCAACGCCTTTTGCAACGTCAATCACAACAATCACACTATCCACCGCGGTAAGCGTGCGGAAAGTATCCTCAGCAAAATCCTGGTGACCCGGGGTATCGAGTATATTTATTTTTAAATCTTTGTAGTCAAAACCCATTACAGATGTGGCAACAGAAATGCCACGCTGCCTTTCAATTTCCATCCAGTCGGAAGTGGCTGTTTTGGTAATTTTGTTTGACTTAACAGCTCCAGCCACCTGAATAGCACCTCCAAAAAGCAATAATTTTTCGGTAAGTGTTGTTTTTCCGGCATCGGGATGGCTGATGATGGCAAATGTTCTCCTGCGTTTAATCTCCTGAATAAGACTCATGCTTAAATAAAATTTTTGGCAAAGATAAGGCTTCAAAGCTTAACTTCTTCAAAAGTCAATCTGTCCTGTGCTCCTCAGCCCATTCAAAACCAGTTTTAATGCCTTTATCGACTGCCTTTATACCGGTTTTCATCCAAATCGGTTCGGGTGAGCCTTTAAGATAGTAGTCGAAAAACTGCTGCAACCTTACAGTAAGGTCTTCCATATCAGCCCTTCGTGTCAAATTGTGAGGCCCATTGTTGTAGTTGAGCATCCAGACAGGCTTACCCAATCTTCGCAAGGCAGTAAAATACTCAATGCCTTGATACCATGGGACGGCACCATCGGCATCATTGCTCATTATAAGTAAAGGTGTCTGAACCCTGTCGGCAAAAAACAAAGGTGAATTTTCTATATAATCTGGTAACTTTTCCCAAAGTGACCCTCCTATTCTACTTTGTCCTTCTTCATATTGAAATGCCCTGACGACGCCACTTTCCCAACGAATTCCTCCATATGCACTTGTCATATTGCTCACTGGAGCGCCCGCCATAGCTGCACCAAACAGATTGGTTCTTGTGATGAGCCAGGCAATTTGATAGCCACCCCAACTTTGGCCCTGCAAGCCAAGTCTCTTTTTGTCTATCTGAGGATAACGCTCCAACAGCGATTGTGTTCCGCTGATGACAGAATTGTAGGCGCTTTGACCAGGACGCGCATCTTCATAAACAATATCAGGGGTAAAAACGAAGTAACCTCTGCTGGTATATTCGCTTATGTTAATCACAGAACGAGATGGCCTTGGTGTAATATGCCGGTATAAATCGTGGCTGTGGGTTTCATAAAAATAAACCACCATGGGGTAAGTGGAATCGCTGCTGAAGTTTGCCGGAAAATACAAAAGACCTTCCAAAGGTTCTGCATTAAATGACTGCCATTCAACCAACTGTACGCTTCCCCAGCAATAGTTTTTTTGCTGAGGATTGGCTTCACTCATTTGAACCGGGTTGGCAAAATCACTTTTTGCTAAATATAAGTCAGGATAAAGATCAAAACGCTCTTTCCTAAATAAGAACATATTCTCATTTTTCGCTTTCATCAAACCTGAAAAGCGTGCCTCGCCATGTAAAAGTGGTGTAATTTTTTTTGAGTTAACATCGAATGAAGCAAAACCTGTTTGCTTTGTTTTTTCGTCAAATACAGAAAGGTAAATTAAATCGGATAAGAGCGCTTCATCTTTATCAAGCGTTATGTAGCGGTATCGTTTTGCTTCAGTATCTTCTATCAAAGGTGCCGCTTTGTTTGACTTCAGATCGAGCAACCAAAGGTTATAACGACTGTAAACAATGGCCTTATCACCGTCTAGCCATCCTGCAAAACCATATGGACCAGCCTCTTTTGGAATATCATTCTCTTTATTGTAAAAGATGTCGGATGAATTTGTTGTAAGCTTTCTCTGTGATTGATCTCTTGTTTGCATGCTGTACCAGCTGCTGTCTGAGGTATTATAAAAAAGCAAATAATCTGCTGAAGGTGAAAGTGAAAAAAAAGAGTTTACTTTTTTAAGAAGCAACTTTGAGGTGCCTGCAGTTCTATTGACTAAAAACAGGTCAGCATAGCGTGTTTGCTCCCAGCTCGACAGATGTTCATAGGGTTTGCCGTTGCTGCCAATCATGAAATTTCTATGCAATTTATAGTCAGGTCTGACTTCAGGAATCTCCTCCGAAGCTAAAGGAATGAGTTTATTTTGTTTAGGATAGTAAACTGCCAGAAATGTCCTCTTTTGTTCGCGCTCACGGTTTTTCAGCTGCTGAGTTTGCAGTTGCCCATCTTTCCAGTTCCAGATATCCACACTTACTTTTTCATCGGCAGTAAGTGTATCCTTCAAGCGCGAAATTGGTTTTGGAGCTATTCCAAAATAGAGTGCCGTTCCATCTTCCGAAAACTTAGGCTTGAAATGTTCACTTGCTGTCCAGTTTCGTGGCAGTGATCCATGCGTTGAATCAGCGACAATCTTGGCCCGGGAATCTTTCTGGCCCATAAAACCCAATGAAAAAATCTGTCGTTTCGAAGTGTCTGCTGAATATAAAAATGCGATCTGACTTCCGATTTCATCAAACGAAATATTCTTAACTACACCCTTGCCTTCAAAAATTTGTTGAGGAAATTCAAGGCTTGAGTGATATTTAAACACAAATACAGAATCGATACTATCATTCGTCTGCTTTACAAAACTTAATACATCTCCGAAATCTGAAACCTCAAATTCACTAATATCATTATAGCTCTGTAGCTTTCCCGAAACAACATCAAACACCTGAAAAAAGGAGGTTTTGGTTTTCGCCTTTGCTTTTTTCTTTTCTGGTTTGGTTTTCGAAGTACTATCCTGGGACACGGTATCAGCTTTTGGCTTGAAATTTTCATCATGCATCCATGCAACCAAAGAACCACCTTTTATTGAAAACTTGAAAGTATTCACATCCTGAAACTTCATAATTGTATCTTTTTCAAAAAACAGGATTCCAAGAGAATCTTTGTGTTGTTTCTCTTTCTTCACACCATCCAGTTGTTGTTTCCGAATCAGCAAATAAGGTGGAGCAATTTTATAGATAAGTACTTTAGAATCTGCCATAAATGATGCATTAAAGCCTCTTTCAAGTGTATCATACGTTTGTTTTTCACTATCATAAACTATGAGTTTTCTATCACCTTTCTGTGGCGCTAATTCGTAAGCCACTTTGGTTCCATCCACAGAAATTACAGGATTATTCAGTTCTTTCCAATCAGCGTATACACCCAATTCCAATGGGAGACAATCCTGACTTCTTGAGTTCAATCCTAAAATGAGGAATAAGAGTACCGAAATTAATGAACGCATAATCAATTATTTAAAAGAATGAATGAAAAAAATTGCAATCGTTTGAAAAAAAACTGATTGCAAAAATATTCAATTTAGGCGCTTGTTTTAACCATATTATCAAAGAGTTATAATAATTATTCTGGTAAACAAATACATCTTTATTTTGATTGTAGTTTAATTCTGTTTATTTTTGTAATTGATACAATAAGCTTGAAAGTTAAAGCAACAATCTCATTATGAGTTACATATCCTTCGAAAAAACACAATTAATCAATCTGGAGTTTGCGCTTTCCCGTGAATTATTGCGTGCAAACAGATCCGGAGCTTATTCCAGCACTACCATTGCTGGATGCAATACCCGAAAATCTCACGGATTGCTCGTTGTGCCTCAGCCCTGGCTTGATCACAATAATCATGTTTTACTTTCCTCCATAGATGAAACAATCATTCAGCACAACGAGGAATTTAATTTTGGCGTGAGAATGTATCCTAATGGCACTTACAATCCAAAAGGTCATAAATATCTGCGTGCCTTCACTGCTGAACCAATCCCAAAAATCACCTATCGTGTGGGAGGCGTTGTGCTGAGTAAAGAGCTTTTATTTGCTGTAAATGAAGCGCGGGTAATGATTCGTTATACGCTTGAAGAAGCCACTTCACAAACTACTTTGCGTCTGAAACCTTTTTTGGCATTCAGAAGTGTTCATCAACTTACCAGAGCTAATATTGATGCAAATATCAAGTATGAGACTTGCCAAAAAGGAGTTTCATGGCAAATGTACAACGGTTACTCACGCCTTAATTTTCAGATTTCGAAAGACACTGAATACACACATGTACCTGATTGGTATTTCAACATTGAATACATTCGGGAAAAAGAACTTGGGTTGCCTCATCAGGAAGATCTTTTTGTCCCAGGCTTTTTTGAAGTTGATCTCAAAAAAGGAGAAAGCATTATTGTTTCGGCCGGTCTTGAAGAGATAAAACCTGATACCTTGAATCGACTTTTTAATGCAGAGATTAAAAAACGTATTCCCCGGAATAATTTTGAAAACTGTTTGTTAAACTCAGCAGAACAGTTTTTAGTAAAAAGTAAGAATAAAACTGAGATCATGGCGGGTTTCCCCTGGTTTGGAACATGGGGTCGCGACACCTTTATCGCGCTGCCCGGTGTAACATTAAGCAGAGGTGATGAAACGAGTTTTAAGGCTGTTATCGACACGATGATTTCTACAATGAGAGGCCCTCTTTTTCCCAATATCGGAAAAAATAACCAGCCTGACTATGAGTCTGTAGATTCTCCACTTTGGTTTTTTTGGTGTCTTCAGCAATATTCAACTTTAAAGAACAATCATACCGAAATCTGGAAGAAATACAAAAAAGTACTTTTAACAATTCTGGAAGGTTATCGTGAAGGCACTGAATACAACATCAGGATGCTTGACAATTGTCTGATAACTGCCGGTGGCCCGGGAATGGCACTTACCTGGATGGATGTTTTCAACAATGGAAAACCAATCACGCCACGTTCAGGAATGGCTGTAGAAGTAAATGCATTGTGGTACAATGCGGTTTGCTACGCTGTTCAATTGGCTGAATTTTCAGATGACACCAGCTTTTTAAATGAGTGGAAATCTGTCCCGGAAAAAATAAAAGCTTCTTTCCTTGAAACCTTCTGGGATGAGAAAAAAGGGTATCTAGCTGATTATGTTTATGAAGGCATCAAAGACTGGACCATTCGGCCAAACATGTTGCTTGCAGCATCAATGCCTTTCAGTCCTATTACTGAAGAAATGCAAGATGCTGTATTAAAACGGGTTAAATCAGATTTACTAACCGACAGAGGTCTTCGTTCGCTCACACCAACGCATCCATTGTATAAAGGAGTTTACGCCGGAAATCAAACAGAGCGCCATCTGGCCTATCATCAGGGCACTGTTTTTCCATGGCTTATATCTCACTTCAGCGAAGCATGGCTGAAACTTCAAGGCAAATCAGGGCTATCATTTATTGAAGATATTTATGCCAGTTTTGAACCAGTTGTCTTTGAAGCCGGACTTGGGTCTGTTTCAGAAATATTTGATGGCGATCCGCCGCACGAATCAAGAGGTGCTATTTCGCAGGCCTGGAGTATTTCAGCTCTGATAAGGATAAAAGAGTTGATAGAAAAAACTAAAACTAGCAAATAAATCAAACACAGCGCATAACATGAAGGTATTAATGTTTGGATGGGAATTTCCACCACATATTACAGGAGGACTCGGAACAGCCTGTTTTGGTTTAACAAAAGGACTTGCAAAACATAATGTAGACATTATTTTTGTTGTTCCAAAAGCATATGGCGACGAAAGTGAAGAAGCTGTGCGCATTGTAAACGCAAGTGATGTTTCTGTAGATATCGAAAAGGAAGAGAGTAAAAATTACTGGGAAAGAGTCCAATATATGGAAATTGGCTCAAACATCATTCCCTATGTTGGCCCTGAGCAATTTGAAATCCTTCAGGAAGAGCAAAGAAAAGTTACTGAGACTTTTAAAAGCCCTGTTTTTGCTCAGAAGTATGAGTTTTCCGGAAAATATGGCACAAACCTTATGGAAGAAGTGGCGCGCTATGCCTTAGTTGGTTCAGCCGTTGCAACAAAACATGATTTTGATATTATCCATGCGCATGACTGGCTGACATATTCGGCTGGAATAGCTGCAAAAGAAACCACCGGAAAGCCACTTGTTGTTCATATGCATGCCACAGAATTTGATCGTTCAGGCGAAAACATCAATTCCGATGTCTACGCAATTGAGCGCAGAGGTATGGAAATGGCGGATAGAGTTATCACGGTCAGCAATCTCACGAAAAAGATTGTTATTGAAAAATACGGCATCGATCCAAGAAAGATTTTTACCGTACACAATGCCGTAGAACCTGTTGACAAGTCAGACCTCAATTTACCAGATAAACAGGTGAAGGAAAAGGTTGTCACATTTTTAGGGAGGATTACTTTTCAAAAAGGCCCGGAGTATTTTGTTGAGGCTGCCAGAAAAATTCTAAAACGTGATGACAACATACGCTTTGTAATGGCAGGCACAGGCGATTTGATGAACAAAATGATTTTAAGGGTTGCACAGCTTAGAATTGGACATAAGTTTCACTTTACTGGCTTCTTAAAAGGTGACGATGTGGATAAGATGTTTGCCATGACGGATGTTTTTGTTATGCCATCAATTTCGGAACCATTTGGAATTGTTCCACTCGAAGCCATGCGTTCAAACGTGCCTGTGGTCATTTCGAAACAGTCGGGTGTTGCAGAAATTCTTAAACATGCACTTAAAGTAGATTTCTGGGATGTTGACGGTATGGCGGATGCTATTTACGGCCTTTGCCATTATAATGCACTTTCGGAAACATTTATAAAATACGGCAAGGAAGAGGTTGACAACCTAAAATGGGAACATGCCGCCTTTCATGTTAAAAAGGTATACGATTCGGTTTTTTTATAAAATCATGAATCATTAAACAAGATAACAGAGGTTAAAACAATAAAGAAACGTATGAAATCTATTTGCTTTTACTTTCAGGTACATCAGCCCTTCAGGCTAAGAACCTACAGGTTTTTCGACATCGGGCGGAACCATTTTTATTATGACGAATATTTCAACAGGATGATTATGCGTAGAATAGCCGAGAAAAGCTATCTGCCTATGAATGCCATTCTGCTTGAACAAATAAAAGAATTTGGTGCCAAATTTAAAGTCAGTTTCTCTATTTCCGGCATTGCCATTGAACAGATGGAACTCTATGCACCAGAAGTTTTAGACAGTTTCCGCGCTTTGGTGAATACAGGTCAGGTTGAGATATTAGCTGAAACATATGCCCACTCACTGAGTTCACTGAAAAATCCGGAAGAGTTTAAACTGCAGGTTGCCGCACATACAGCAAAAATTCAGGAAGTGTTTGGTGTCACTCCTACAAGTTTCAGAAATACTGAACTTATTTATTCAGATACCATCGGAGCACAAGTCGCTGACATGGGCTTTAAGGTTATGTTGACTGAGGGTGCAAAGCATGTTTTAGGCTGGAAAAGTCCAAATTACATGTATGTGAATGCCATCAACCCAAAGCTCAAAGTTTTGTTGCGCAACTTCCGAATGAGTGATGATATCGCTTTTCGTTTTTCTCAGCAAAGCTGGCCTGAATGGCCCGTGACAACTGAAAAATTTGTCGGATGGCTTAATAACATCAGTCCAAAAGAAGATGTTTTGAATATCTTTCTCGATTATGAAACTTTTGGCGAACATCAATGGGCATCAACAGGAATTTTTGAATTTATGAAAAAACTGCCTGCAGCAATCCTTAGCAATACGAATTACAATTTTGCAACCCCTTCAGAACTAGCAGAAAAATTGCAGCCTGTTTCAGCAATTAAGGTTCCTTACCCGATCTCATGGGCTGATGAAGAGCGGGATATAACAGCATGGCGTGGAAACAATATGCAGGATGAGGCTTTTGAAAGATTGTATGATCTGGCTGATCGCGTTAATCAATCTGATGACGAGGATTTGAAACGTGACTGGAATTACCTGCAATCTTCAGATCATTTCTATTACATCTGTACTAAATGGTTTTCAGATGGTGATGTACATAAATATTTCAATCACTATCCATCGCCATATGAAGCCTATATTAATTACATGAATGTACTGGCAGATTTTACTATCCGTGTAAACGAAAAATCTCCAGGCACAAAAGATTTAATGGATGAACTGCTGGAAAAAGGCGCAAAAATTGGTAAAGAAATAGGCAAAACTGCAAAAGATCAACTCCAAAAAACTGCCAAATCCCTGGAAGCAAGATTTCACAAAAGTGAAAAACAAATAAAACCGGCTTTTGATGACCTGGTCCAACTCTCTGACGTGAAAATAAAAAAACTCATAAAAGATCTTGAAGCTGAGGAATTGGTTGTAGCATTGAAAGATGCAAAAGAGGAACTTGTAGAGAAGGTTTTACCTAATCTTTCAAAAAGTGCACGCAAGAGTTTCGATGAAGCAAAAGAAAAAGCTGGTCGTACAACAAAGACACAGATCAGTAAGGCACGACGTGCAATTGAAGAAAAAATGCGTGAACTGTTTTAATGTATTTTAAAATCCTATTTCTTTATAAATTTTAATCCGATACATCTCCTTTTGAGATGATGTCGGATTTTTCCAATTTTTTAATCAAATAACTAAGAATGAAAAAACCAGATTATATTTTCGAAATAAGTTGGGAAGTATGCAATATGGTTGGTGGAATATACACTGTACTATCAAGCAAGGCTAACGTTACCCGGGAAGAGTGGGGAGACAATTACATCACCATCGGACCCGATGTTTGGAAAGAAACACACAAGAACCCCTACTTTATTGAAGATTCAAGCCTTTTTAACGAATGGAGACAAAAAGCAGCGCTTAAAGGACTCAAGTTTAGGGTTGGAAGGTGGGCCATTCAAAGCAAACCTATCGCTATTCTGATTGACTTTACCCCTTTACTTTCGGAAAAAGATAAAATTTTCGCTACTTTGTGGGAAACATATCAACTTGATTCTATTCATGGTCCGTGGGATTATATTGAACCCGCAATGTTTGGTTACGCTGCCGGACAGGTAATAGAGAGTTTTTACGAAAATTTCCTTACCGGTTATGATCAGGTAGTTGCTCATTTTCATGAATGGATGACCGGCTCAGGCGTTTTATATCTAAAAAAGAACACCCCTCAGCTCGCAACTGTTTTTACAACACATGCCACTTACCTTGGCCGGTCTGTTGCCGGAAACAATCTCCCATTATATAAGGATCTTGAGACTTATAATCCTTCGGTGATGTCGAATCGACTGAATATTACCTCACAGCAATCGCTCGAAAGCCTTTCAGCGCGGGAGGCAGATGCTTTTACAACTGTAAGTGGAATTACGGCCAAAGAATGCAAGCAGTTTCTAAACAGAGTCCCTGATGTTCTAACGATAAATGGATTTGATGAAAATATTGCAGGCGATCTTGAGGTACTTAAAATAAAAAAAGAGAAATCGAGAAGTAAAATTCTGCACATAGCATCAATCCTTACCGGAACCATGTTGCCCGAATCAACATTAATGGTTATCAACAGTGGTCGCTATGAGTTTAAAAACAAAGGTATTGATCTGTTCATCGATGCTTTAGGAGATTTAAATAAAAATGAAAATCTCGACAAACAAGTACTTGCAGTAATTGCTGTTCCGGGTCACAGCAGCGGACCAAACAAAGAATTGCGCGATTGTCTCGCAGATCCGGAATGTCAAGCCGTTCAATCAGAAAAGATTACAACCCATTTCCTTTTAAATGCAGCTGACGATGCGGTGATGAAACGTATAAAGGAAGCAGGATTAACAAATGCTCCTGAGAATAAAGTCAAAATCCTTTTCGTGCCTGTTTATCTTAAAGGTGAAGATGGTATTTTCGATCTTAATTATTATGATTTTCTTGCAGCCTTTGACCTTTCTGTTTTTCCTTCATACTATGAACCATGGGGTTATACACCACTTGAAAGTATTGCATTTGGAATCCCAACTATTACTACCAGTCTGGCCGGCTTTGGTATCTGGGTCAGAAGCATTGATTTGGAAGGAAAGGCTGTTGTTGTCATTGAAAGAACCGAGGATAACAATAGTGAAGTTGTTCAGAGCATAGAGGACAATATTTTTAAATTCAGCACATATGACCTCGAAACGATTGAAATGTACCGAAATCAGGCATTCGAAATTGCTTCAAAAGCTTTGTGGAAAGATCTTATAAATAATTATAAATCAGCCTGGGATATCGCACTTCAAAAACTAAGTAGCAGAGCGCTGGTATTTATAGCTAAAAAACATACTGAAACCCTTAGACCTATTACATTGAATAAACAAGATCAGCCAACCTGGAAAAAAGTGCTTTTCCAGCCCGTATATAGCGGCGAACTTCAAAAACTTAATGAACTCTCCCAAAATCTATGGTGGTCATGGAATCATGACGCAATTTCCTTATTTGAATCGATAGATTTAAAGGCCTGGAACGACCATGAACAAAATCCAATTTCTTTTCTTGAAGACTTGTCAGTAAAGCAAATGGAAGCTTTGGAAAATGACAGCAAATTCATAGAAAGACTAACAATCGTTTATGCTAAATTTAAGAATTATCTGAAAGGTGCATCAGAAAGTTCAGATACAATTGCATATTTCAGCATGGAATATGGCCTGCACAAAAGTTTAAAAATATATTCTGGTGGACTTGGGATACTTGCAGGTGACTACCTGAAAGAAGCCAGTGATTCAGCTGCAAATCTGGTCGGAATGGGTCTTCTTTATCGATATGGGTATTTTCAGCAAGACATATCGCTTTTTGGCGATCAGGTTGCACAGTATATTCCTCAAAAATTCACTCACCTTCCGCTTGAGCCTGTAAGAGAAGAAAATGGAGATTGGGTAACTGTAAAAATTGCATTTCCCGGACGCGTTGTTATTGCCAAAGCCTGGAAAGTGCCAATTGGAAGAATACCACTTTATCTGCTTGATACCGACATTGAGGAAAATACTGCTGAAGATCGCACATTAACACATCAACTATATGGCGGCGACAATGAAATGCGTTTTAAACAGGAAATGATTTTAGGTATCGGAGGAATCAGACTTTTAAATAAGCTAGGTATAGATCCTACGATATACCATAGCAACGAAGGTCATTCAGCTTTCATCGGACTTGAAAGACTACGCGTTTTAATGGAAAAAAAACAATTCAGTTTTGAAGTTGCGAAAGAAATTATCAGAGCTTCAAATCTTTTTACAACGCATACCCCTGTTCCTGCAGGACATGATTCTTTTGAAGAACATCTGCTTAGAACCTATATGCCGCATTACGCCGACAGATTAAACATTAGCTGGGAAGATTTCATTAATCTTGGAAAGTTTAAACCGAACAACGGTGAAGAAAAATTCTCGATGAGTGTGTTGGCTACAAATTTAAGTCAGGAAGTAAACGGTGTTTCCAGGATACACGGAAGAGTTTCACGCGAAATGTTTCAACCGCTCTATCCCGGATATTTTGCCAATGAACTTCATATTGGTTATGTAACAAACGGGGTGCATTTTCCTACCTGGACTGACGCAGCATTTCAGGAATTATATTCAAAACATTTCCCGAAAGGTTTTGAACTCGATCAATCGAATGCAAGTTTATGGAGTGGAATTCAGCAAGTCGATAACGAAGAAATATGGGATATTCGCCAACAGCTTAAGGGTGAGCTTATTGCATATTTAAAATACAGAATAAAGAACGATCTTACCAAACGCCAGGAAAGTCCTATACTTATTCGCAAAACGATGGATGCACTTAATGATAAAGTGCTTATTATCGGTTTTGCAAGGAGGTTTGCAACTTACAAACGCGCGCATCTTCTTTTCGCTAATCTTGATCGTCTTAATAAAATTGTCAATAAGGATGGAAAACAAGTTCTGTTTGTGTTTGCCGGAAAAGCTCATCCAAAGGATAAAGCTGGTCAGGATCTTATAAAAAGAATCATTGACATCTCTAAGATGCCTGATTTCATTGGCAAAGTTGTTTTTATTGAAAACTACGACATGGAACTGGGCAAAAAACTCACCAGCAGTTGCGATATCTGGCTAAACACACCTACACGACCGTTGGAGGCCTCGGGTACAAGCGGTGAAAAAGCAGTGATGAACGGTGTTCTTAACTTCTCTGTTCTTGATGGATGGTGGGCCGAAGGCTACAAACCCAATGCAGGTTGGGCTATTCAGGAACAACGCACTTATGCCAACCAACAGTTTCAGGATGAGCTGGATGCAGAAACGATCTACAGTTTGCTGGAAACAGAAATTGTTCCTTCATTCTATGATCGAAATGAAAGGAATGTACCAGAAAAATGGATCAAATTCATCAAGAATAATATTGCCGAAATTGCGCCTCACTTCACAATGAAGCGAATGCTCGATGATTATTTTGAACGATATTACAACAAACTGATTGTACGTACCAATATCATCAAAGAAAGCAATTTTGAAAAAGCTGCACAAATGGCTGTCTGGAAACAAAAGGTAAAAGCCGCATGGGAAGCCATTGATGTGAAATTTATGAAAGTTCCTGATCCAACAGTCAGACCACTCAATTTTGGTGAAAACTTTGTTGCAGAAATTACTCTGAACACTGTAGGACTTGAACCAGGTGAAATTGGTATTGAATTACTTTTTGGTCGAAAACTGCATGACAAAATTGATGAAATTGTATTTATTGAAAAAATGAATATCGTCGGTTCAGGCGATGGATGGGTGCAATATCACATCAACGTACCTGTTTACAGGGCGGGTGTTTATGATTACACTTTCCGTATTTTCCCTAACCATCCTGACCTTCCGCACAGGCAAGATTTTCCGCTTGTAAAGTGGATCTAGGATTCAAATTTTAAAATTATTTACCACATTGTTCGGTCTTTTAATGCGAACAGTGTGGTATTTTTATTTGTTTACTTTTGTAATTCAAAAAAAATCATGCAATGAAAAATACAATCTTCGCGATCAGTTTTATAATATTCAGTCTATCTCAGATGAATTCAAAAGCTCAAAAGACTGATCTCATTGAAACATCTGCAGGGAAACTGGAAATTCATCATATAGGTCACTCCTCACTGATGTTCAGTTTTGACGAAAAAATTATTCACATCGATCCATACAGCAGGGTTAGTGATTACAATCAACTTCCCAAAGCTGACCTGATATTAATTACACATCAGCACAGAGACCACCTGGATACAGCAGCAATTAACAAAATTCATCAGAAAAATACCCAATACATCGTAGCGCCTGTTTGCCTTGATATGGCCAGTTTTGATGGTCAGGTTACGGTTATTGCAAACGGAGAGTCAACAGATTTTGGCAGTATAAAAATTGAAGCAGTTCCAGCGTATAACATTGTGAACAAGAGAGATAACGGAATACCCTACCACCCAAAAGGCGAAGGAAACGGCTATATTCTAAATATAGGTGATAAAAGAATTTATGTTGCCGGAGACACAGAAAACATCCCTGAGATGGCTGATTTTGGAAAAATTGATATAGCATTTCTGCCTATGAATCTCCCATTTACCATGTCGCCCGAAATGACAGCAAAAGCTGCCAAAGCCCTTCAGCCTGCAATCTTATTTCCTTACCATTATGGAAAAACGGATACAAATGAACTTGTTCAACTATTAAACAGCAGTCCTGAAATTGAAATAAGAATCCGCTAAGAATAGTTGAATTTTCAATCAAATCATTTAACGGGTAGAATCAGGTCTGATTTCTGTGCGTATAGATTCATGGCAAATAAAACTAACAAGAAAGTGAAGATATTTTTCATGCGTTTCAAAAAAAAAGACGCCTGATACGGCGTCCTTATGATTTTTAGTTTTCAGGTATATTCTTTAGAATATCTAATGTAAGATCCCAAAACTTCTGTACGGTTTCGATCTGAATTCTTTCGTCGGGTGAGTGCGCACCTTTTATTGTTGGTCCATAAGAAATCATATCCATACCCGGATATTTATCCCCAATCAAGCCACATTCCAGTCCGGCATGAATAGCCTTCACCAATGGTTCCTGATTAAACAGTCTGTTATATGAGTTCACAGTGATCTCGCGTATTGCAGATTCAGGATTTGGAGCCCATCCAGGGTAGCCATTACTTTGTTTTATTTCAGCACCGGTTAAGTCAAAGCAGGCCATCACCATATTGGCTACATCCTCTTTGGCCGATTCCACAGAACTTCTTTGACTTGTTGTAATCAGGAAGTGATCACTTTCCATCCTTACAGAAGCAAGATTTGTAGAAGTCTCAACAAAGCCCGGAATGCTTTGCGACCAGGAGATCACACCATGCGGACAAGCATAAAGGCTATTGAATAGTTTTTGCTGATCTTCTTTTACAACTACCTGTTTAACCTCTTCATCAGATTTTTCAAGATTGATTTGTAACAATGGCTCTGTTATGCTGTATTCAATCTTGATGGCTTCTGCACTTCTAAAAATAAAAGATTCAAAACCAGCTATTTTATCAGAAGGTACTAAAACCTTTGAAAAGGCTTCCCTTGCAATTGCATTTCTAAGATTACCACCCTCAATCGCAAAAAGCCGCAAATTGAATAGTTTTGAAGCTTTCCAAAGAATGCGGTTAATAATTTTATTGGCATTCCCAAGACCTTTATGGATATCATCACCGGAATGACCTCCTTTCAGCCCACTGATACGAACAGTAAATGCTGAATGATCTAAAGGTGCTGGCTCAAATTTGTAGGGTATTTTAATCACTGTGTCCTTGCCTCCGGCGCAACCAATAAAGAGTTCACCTTCATCTTCTGAATCAAGATTGAGCAATATCCTACCTTTCATAAAATTTGAATCAAGTCCGAATGCACCTGTAAGGCCTGTTTCTTCATCGATTGTAAAAAGGCATTCTATTGGGCCATGCTCAATGTTGACTGCAGCCAGAATGGCCAATTGAGCCGCTACACCTATTCCATCATCAGCACCTAATGTGGTTCCTTTTGCCTTTACCCAGCCATCAACAATCTGTACTTCGATCGGATCATTATCAAAATCATGGATTTTATCACTATTTTTTTCACAAACCATATCAACATGGCTTTGAAGGACGACTGTTTTTTTGTTTTCGTAACCGGGTGTAGCGCTTTTGCAGATAAGTACATTTCCAACTTCATCCTGTTCAAACCTCAAATTAAAACTTTTTGCAAATTCAATCAGATAATGAACTATACGCTCTTCTTTTTTTGAAGGGCGTGGTATCATTGTAATTTCTTGAAAATATTTCCAAACTGTTTTTGGTTGAAGATCTAATAATACTTCATTCATAATTAAACTTTTTTTAATTTGTACAAAGTTACTAATTCATAGTCAATATGACATCTCCAATTAAACAAATAAGAGCCGTATGTGAAGGATTTTCTTACTTCAAACAAAGGAAGGATAAAAGGAAAAAGCGGAAATAGATAAACTTACAAATAGTTTGCCATGACATCAATTAATTCGTGCTTACGGAAGGGTTTAGGAATAAACTCATTGCAACCAGCATTAAGGCAAAGTTCTCTGTCAGTATCCATTGCATAAGCCGTTTGAGCAATTATAGGGATACTGGAATTCTTTTCTCTTATTTTTCTTGTTGCAATTAATCCGTTCATTTCGGGCAAACGAATATCCATAACAATTAAGTCAATTGTTTCCTTATTTTCTAAAATCTCTAAAGCTTTGTAGCCATTATCAACATGAATAATATTTACACCTGTGCGAGAGAGATATGTTTCCAGAAGCTGAAAGTTTGATGTGGTATCTTCAACAATAAGAATTGTTTTTCCCAACCAGTTAACATGCTTATTTCTAATTGCATACCTGTCACTGCCAGGCTCAGCAACAATGATATTATCTTGGAAGGCACTCATAAAAATGTTGAAGTTTTAGGCTTGTAAAAATAGGAATTTTTATCAATTCACAGAATTTTTTAACATTTTAATTGTCATTAAGGGATCAGGACTTTTAAAAATCGCATTCCCGGCTACCAAAATATCAGCACCTGCTTCAATTAAAAGTTTCGCATTGTCAATGCCTATCCCACCGTCAACTTCAATGAGTGTTTGAAGATTCCTCTTCAGAATCATTTCTTTTAACCTTTTGATTTTATTCAAGGTTTCAGGGATAAAAGACTGTCCGCCAAAACCAGGATTTACCGACATAAGAAGCACAAAATCTGCTTCTGGAAGGATATTATCAAGCACAGAAACAGGGGTGTGTGGATTCAGCACTATCCCTGCTTTCATGTCGAGGTTTCTAATTTCCTGCAAAGTCCTGTGCAAATGAGTACAAACTTCATAATGAACTGAAAGCAGGTCAGCGCCGGCATTTTTAAAATCTTTAATAAAACGTTCGGGATGCTGAATCATCAAATGCACATCCAATGGCTTTTCAGCCTTTCTTTTTATTGCACTAATTACTGGTAAACCGAATGATATATTCGGAACAAAAATCCCATCCATCACATCGCAATGAAACCAGTCGGCCTCACTGAGGTTAACCATTTCTATATCATCTGCAAGATTCAAAAAATCTGCTGATAAAAGTGATGGTGCTATAAGTGGTTTCATATAAAGCCTTTATATTGTTTAAGAACAATTGTACTTCGGCAAAGGTAATAATATTAAATGCTTTTCAAGTCGGTTTGGTTCTAATAAGACAACGGAAAATGCTAATACAAAAATGAGATTCAATCAGGATAAAAAAAAAGCCCCTTTCGAAAAAGAGGCTGTTTGTATTATCCAAGATAACTTTTCAGTATTTTACTTCTACTGGTATGCTTTAATCTTCGGATTGCCTTTTCTTTTATTTGCCGAACCCTTTCGCGTGTAAGGTCAAACTTCTCACCAATTTCCTCGAGGGTCATTGGATAACTTCCGTTTAAACCGAAATACAATCTAATAACATCAGCTTCACGCGGTGTAAGTGTAGAAATTGCACGGTCAATTTCTTTTCTGAGAGACTCATACAACAATTCTGTTTCAGGTGTAATTGCTTCTTCACTGCGCAATACATCATACATTGTGTTGTCTTCATCCTGAATAAGCGGAGCATCCATCGAGATATGCCTTCCGGCATTCTTGAGTGATTCCTTCACTTCGTTTTCAGTAACCTCAAGAATATCGGCTATTTCTTCAGCATTGGGTTCACGTTCAAACTGTTGCTCAAGTTTTGCGTAAGCTTTGTTGATCTTATTTATTGAACCAATCTTATTAAGGGGAAGTCTTACAATACGTGACTGCTCGGCCAGCGCTTGAAGAATAGACTGTCGAATCCACCAAACTGCATAGGAAATAAACTTAAATCCGCGTGTTTCATCAAATCTCTGGGCGGCTTTTATCAAACCAAGGTTTCCTTCATTGATTAAATCGGGAAGACTTAATCCCTGATTCTGATACTGTTTTGATACAGAAACGACAAACCTGAGATTGGCTTTTGTAAGCTTCTCCAAAGCAGCCCTGTCACCTTGTTTAATTCGCTGTGCAAGTTCGACTTCTTCTTCAGCAGTAATCAGTTCAACTTTTCCGATCTCTTGCAAATACTTGTCGAGCGAAGCGGTTTCCCTGTTGGTAACCTGTTTAGTAATTTTTAGCTGCCTCATGAATACTTAAAAATTGCTTAATTTTTGGCTAGTTTTACGAAAAGAAGTTGATTTAGTTACGCTCTTGGAAACCTTCAGGTTTTGGCAATAAGGCTTTTCTCGATAACTTCATTTTATTGGTCTTTTGATCCACGCCAATGAGTTTCACCTTAATTTTGTCGCCAACCTTCAGCACACTCTCTACTGTTTCCAGTCGCTTCCACTCTATTTCAGAAATATGAAGCAATCCATCTTTTCCTGGTAAAACCTCAACAAATGCTCCAAAAGGAAGAATGCTTTTCACTGTTCCAAGATAAACTTCACCAACTTCGGGCACAGAAACTATAGCACGGATACGAGCTTTTGCCAATTCGATTGATTCTTTATTGGCCGAAACGATATCAATAATTCCAAAGTTACCTTGTTCTTCAATAACGATAACGGTGTTGGTCTCACGTTGCATTTCCTGAATAATTTTTCCACCAGGTCCAATGATAGCGCCGATAAATTCCTTATCCACAACCATTTTTTCAATTCTTGGCACATGGTCTTTATAGTCTGCACGTGGTTCTGTAATGGTTTTAGCCATTTCATCAAGTATATGCAATCTGCCTTCTCTAGCCTGTTCGAGTGCAATCTGAAGAACTTCGTAAGTGAGACCATCTACTTTAATATCCATCTGGCATGCTGTGATACCATCTTTCGTTCCGGTTACCTTGAAGTCCATGTCACCCAGGTGATCTTCATCACCAAGAATATCAGAAAGAACAGCAAATTTTCCGTCTCTTCCTTCTGAGATAAGTCCCATTGCGATACCCGCAACCGGTTTCTTCATTTTCACGCCTGCATCGAGTAAGGCAAGTGTTCCGCCGCAAACAGATGCCATTGAGGACGATCCATTCGACTCAAGAATATCAGAAACGACTCTGATCGTATAAGGATTTTCGTCACTGCCGGGAACCATGATTTTGAGGGCGCGTTCAGCTAGATTTCCGTGTCCAACTTCACGACGGCTCACACCACGATAAGGTCTGGCCTCACCTGTAGAAAAAGGAGGGAAATTGTAATGAAGCATGAAGTTTGATTTTCCTTCAATAACTGCTCCGTCAATTGTTTGCTCATCCATTTTATTGCCGAGCGTAATTGTGACGAGCGCCTGTGTTTCTCCACGTGTAAAAATTGCTGAGCCGTGTGCAGAAGGCAAGTAATCAACTTCACACCAGATTGGCCTTATTTCATTAAGTTTTCTACCATCGAGACGAATTTTCTCATTCAGGATTGCATCACGGACGGCCTTTTTCTCTACATCGTGGAAATATCTTTTTACCAGTGATTTTTTTGCATCTCTTTCTTCTTCAGGAAGACTTTCAATGAACTGATCCCTTACAGCCTGAAAAGCATCTGAGCGCTCATGCTTATTTGGATTGCCTTTAACAGCAATGTCATAACAAGGTTGGTATGCAAAAGCAGCTAAAGATTCGCGCAGAGATTCGTCATTGGTTTCATGACAATATGTTCTTTTCGGATTGGCTTTTTCAATTTTAGCAGCCAGATCAAGCTGAGCCTGACATTGCACTTTTATTGCTTCGTGAGCAATCTTAAGTGCTTCTAAATAAACGATTTCGGAAACCTCTTTTGATTCACCTTCAACCATCATGATGTTGTCGATAGTAGCGGCAACCATTAAATCAAGGTCTGCTTCCTTCAAAGCTGAAAAAGATGGATTCAATATAAACTCACCATTGATACGTGCCACTCTTATTTCAGATATGGGCCCGTTAAAAGGAATGTCGGATACTGCTATTGCTGCAGAAGCTGCCAAAGCAACGTATGCATCCGGGGCAACATCCTCTTCACCTGAAATGAGGTTAATTGTAACCATTGTTTCAGCATGATAATCGTCCGGAAAAAGTGGGCGTAAAGCACGGTCAGTCAATCGGGAAATTAAGATTTCATAATCTGAGGGGCGACCTTCTCTTTTAAAGAAACCTCCAGGAAACTTTCCTGTAGCAGCATATTTTTCTTTGTAATCTACTGAAAGTGGCATAAAATCCACATCTTCTCTTGCTTCTTTTGCCGAGACCACAGTGGCAAGAATCATTGTTTTACCAATTGTGACCACTACAGCACCATCGGCTTGCTTTGCGAGCTTTCCTGTTTCGATTGTAACCAACCTACCATCAGGCAGTTCAAACGATTGTTTAATTCCTTGAGGACTCATAAAAAATAATTAAAATTGTAATGATGTAACCTTTGAAAATGCAAAAAAAGGCAATCATTAAAATTGCCTTTAGGAGACTTTTCGAGGGTCCTGTCTTATTTACGGATACCTAACTTCTTGATGATTTCGCGGTATCTTTCGATGTCTTTTGATTTTAGATAATCAAGTAATTTCCTTCTCTTACCAACCAGTCTAACCAGTGAACGCATGGTGAACATGTCTTTTTTGTTCTCCTTGAGGTGTTCTGTAAGATGCTTGATTCTAAAAGTAAACAACGCAATCTGTCCTTCGGCAGAACCAGTATCAGTAGCTGATTGCCCGAATTCACTAAAAATTTCTGTCTTCTTTTCTGCAGTTAAATACATATGTCTTCCGTTTCAAATTTTGAGCCTGCAAAAATAGTATAATTCTATTAACTAAACAATATATTCTTCATTTTTTAATTTCACCTTTTTCTTTACTGGCATTCAATTCTGAAATCACTGTATCATAATCTGATTGTAAGGGCTCTTTCTCAAAAGCTTCTTTCTTTAATTTCTTTTCTTTTCTGGCCTTCTGATATTTTTGAACCAGCACACGAAAAAGCATACTAAAATTCAGACCTACTTCGTATACTCTTCTTACAGAAGCGTTGTTTCCAACTAATGGCACTAAAACAGAGGTAAAAACAATACTGAAAAGAACGATTGAAAAAGTTAAGTTCATAATAAATTCACCACCTACGATGCCCCGCTGGAGAGGAATCGTTGCCAAAACCGCAGCTGCAAGCCCTTTTGGAACTATAGCTGACATATAATACAAGTCAAATTTATGGTCTTCGTTATTTGGCATAGAGGCTCTTACTATAGGCACTCTTACGATGAACAATATCAACGTTATAATAAAACCTATAAAAATTGGAAGCAAATCATCAAGCCTGATCGAGATGCCAATGTAAACAAAAAAGAATGTCTTTAGTAAAAATACAATTTCACTGAAAAGCACTCTTTCAGTTTCGTTGAGTGTATCTGTTCTTTTTGCAATAATTGATTGAATGATTGGCGAAGCCAAAGAATCCATATTTGCAAGTCCGATTCCGAAAGCAAGCGCTGATATAGCACCGCTGTAGCCTAACAACTCACTGATGCCGAATATGATGAATACAAATGCAGGTGTCGTAAAAATGGAGTTATTGATATTACGGATTTTGTGTAAAACCATTGACCAGAAAAAAGCTCCGGAAAGCCCGATCAAAGTCGCAAGAATAAAAGAAGCGAAAACATTTCCTATCATCAAGCCAATATTCAACTGACCTAATTCAATTGCTTCCATGAATGCCAAAGCAAAAACGATACACAAAACATCACTGAAAGCTGATTCCAGTATCAGGACTGTTCTACTGTTTTTTCCCATCTCCAACTGACGAACAAGCGGAATAACAACTGCCGAAGATGTTCCTCCAACAATAGATCCTAGCATTAAAGAAACCAAAACGGGCAAATCAAAGGCAAGCCATCCAATCAAACCAACAACAATCATTGTGATGAAAAAATTGAGGTTTGTCAGAAGTGAAGTGCCTTTTAATGAGTTCTTTAAAGCATCAAATTTAAGCTCAGTTCCACCTTCAAATAAAATTGTGACAAGCGTTATTGTAGTAAATACAGGACCTATCATTCCAAAATCATCAATCGAAATGATATTCATAAGCGGACCTACAATGAGGCCAACCACGATCAAAAGAAGTACATCAGGAATTTTTTTCCTACTAAATATTTCAGCAAAAACGTGGGCCAAAAAAACCAGCACTCCTACTGAAACAACTGTTACTGCAATATTCATAATGTCTTTGTTTTTTTGGCAAATTTATCAAATCTTTTGACTTTAGAATTTGATTGTCCGAAACTGAATAACTCCTGAAACAAAGTTTTAGGGTTGCATGATCAGGAAAAATGCAGCGTTTGTAGTAGTTTGCAAGCTTTTTTCAACCCTTTTTCATGTCATTTGTGAAAAGCTATTGCTATAAAAAACATATTTGTTAAAATCTTGATTTCTTGAACAAAAAAATCAAGTTAAATGTTTAGTTTTGAATACAAATTAAATCAAAACAAAATGACTAAAAAAGTAGTTGTTATTGGCGCTGGCTTTTCTGGATTATCTGTTGCTTCTGTTCTGGCAAAGCATGGATTTGAGGTCGAGATAATCGAAAAACATTCCATATCAGGCGGAAGAGCAAGAAAGTTCAGCGAGCAAGGTTTTACATTTGATATGGGACCAAGTTGGTACTGGATGCCAGATGTTTTTGAGCAATTCTTTAACTACTTCGGCAAATCTGCTTCTGATTACTATGAACTTGAAAGACTCGATCCATCTTACAGTATTTATTTCGGACCAGGAGACAGAGTAGACCTCCCCGCAGATGAGCAGGCGATATACAGCTTATTCGACGCTATAGAGCCTGGCAGTGGTTTAAAGTTAAAGAGATTTTTAGAAGAAGCGGCCTTCAAATATGAGATTGGCATTAAAAAACTTGTTTTTAAGCCTTCAAAAAGTTTACTTGAATTTGCAGAATGGGATATCATGAAAAATGCACTCAGGATGCATATTCTTACTTCATTTCATTCATACATAAGGAAGTACTTCAATCACCCGAAGTTGTTAAGAATTCTTGAATTTCCTATACTTTTTCTAGGTGCCACAGCCCAAAAAACTCCTGCATTATATAGTCTTATGAACTATGGAGACATGATTTTAGGCACCTGGTATCCAAAAAACGGAATGTATAGTGTTGTTGAAGGATTCGAAAAACTTGCGCGAAGTTTAGGAGTAAAGTTCTCTTTCGATGAAGAAGTTAAAGCATTTGAGTATGGCAATAAAACCGTTAAAGCTGTTGTAACAGACAAACGGACGGTCAATGCAGATTATGTGGTTGCAAGCGCCGATTACCATCATGTGGAGCAAAAAATTCTGCCTGCACAATACCGAATGTACGACGAAAAATACTGGGACAGCCGCACAATGTCTCCATCGTCACTCATATATTATTTGGGTGTAAATAAAAAGTTGGATGACATTCTCCATCATACGCTCATTTTTAATGAAGACTTTGAAAAGCATGCCGAACAAATATATGAACAGCCTATGTGGCCCGAGAATCCATCTGTTTATTTGAGTTGTACCTCAAAAACTGATCTGACAACCGCTCCCGATGGCATGGAAAACCTGTTTGTTCTGATACCTGTTGCTCCGGGTTTGCACGATACAGACGAAATCAGGCAGCACTATTTTGATTTTTCAATCAAACGTATTGAAGATACTTTGGGCTACAAATTTAAGGACGACATTATTTATAAAAAGTTTTATTCGAACAGAGACTTTGCAACCGACTACCATGCATTTAAAGGAAATGCCTACGGATTGGCAAACACACTCAGACAAACTGCAATTTTTAAACCTTCCATGTTCAACAAAAAGCTCTCAAATCTGTTATATGTTGGTCAGCTGACAACACCAGGACCTGGGGTTCCTCCAACAATAATTTCCGGACAGGTAGCAGCAAAAGATATAATTGAACGCCAAAAAAAATCAAAATGAAAGCGCTTTATGATGATGTTTCTTTCAGGATTAGCAAACTAACGACGAAAGCTTATACTACTTCCTTTGCTTTAGGTATAAGACTTTTTGAAAAAAAGTTTCATGACCCGATCTATGCAATCTATGGTTTTGTGCGCCTGGCTGATGAAATAGTCGATTCTTTTCATGGCTACGATAAAGAGACGCTTATGGCTGAATTCAGAAAAGAAACTGAATTGGCCATCGAAAGGAAGATAAGCCTCAACCCTATTTTAAACAGTTTTCAGGAAACTGTGCATCGATATGGAATTAAATGGGCACACATCGACAGATTTCTAAAAAGCATGGAAATGGATCTAGACGAAATTGAGTACAATCAAATGCTTTATGAAGATTATATTTTAGGTTCGGCTGAAGTTGTTGGTTTAATGTGTCTGCATGTTTTTGCTGAGGGAAGCAAAGAAAAATACAAAGAGCTTGTTTATCCTGCAATGCGACTCGGTTCAGCCTTTCAGAAAATCAACTTTTTCCGTGATATGCACAACGATCACAACCATCTAGGGCGTACATATTTCCCTGGTCTCGACGTCAAAAGCTTCGATGCTGAAGCGAAGAAAAAGATTGAAGACGATATTGCAAAAGATTTCAAAGATGGTCTGGATGGCATTAAAAAACTGCCTGTGGGTGCCAGATATGGTGTTTATGTTGCTTATGTATACTATTTCAATCTCTTCAAAAAGATCAAGCGATTGAAAGCTACAAGGCTTTTGGAAGATAAGAGAATTCGCGTTCCAAACACCTCAAAATATTTACTCCTCATTACATCCTACATGCGTTTCAGGTTAAACCTTTTGTAATATGATGATTTTCTTGCTGAGTTTTATAATGCTATTTCAACCTCAAAATACAGATTTATTGAGAGAAGCCAGAAAACTTTTTTTCGAATTTGAAGAAAATAAAAATGCTCCTGTAGCTCTCTACAAATTCCTATCTGCTGAAGATACCTCAAAATCACCAGTTTTAACAGCCTACAAAGGCGTGGCAAGAGCATCAAGTGCTGATGCTGCTTTTAATCCTGCAACAAAGCTTAGCCGCTTCAATGAGGGTAAAAATCTTATCGAAAAGGCGCTAAATTTAAATCCTAAAGATGCTGAAATACGATTATTAAGGCTTAGCGTTCAGATAGGAGCTCCAATATTTCTTAATTATAGATCTAATATTGAAGAAGATAGGAGTTTAATTATCGAAAGTCTTTCGAAAAACCCTGAGCTCTTCAACGATAAAGATTTCTCGAAGAAAGTTTTAATATTTTTGCAGACCAGAACAAAACCAAGCGAAAAACAAGCAACAATTATAAAGGAATTACTGCAAAAAGTTTAATTCAACTAAAAAGAAAGATTGAAAATATGGATAAAGAATTTGTGATACTTGTAGATAATTCTGACAATGACTTAGGAGTTATGGAAAAGATGGAGGCACATGAAAAAGCTGTGCTTCACAGAGCATTTTCAATATTTATTTTTAACAGCAAAAATCAAATGCTTCTTCAGCAACGTGCTCTGAGTAAATATCATTCACCCGGATTGTGGACAAATACCTGTTGCAGCCATCCAAGGCAAGAAGAAACACTCGAACAGGCTACTTCCAGACGTTTGATGGAAGAAATGGGCATGAAATGTAACATAACCAAAGCTTTCGACTTTGTTTATAAGGCTGATGTTGGACAAGGTTTGACAGAACATGAATTTGACCATGTATTTGTGGGCTATTCTGATGAGCTTCCGGAGATAAACAGAGATGAAGTTGAAAGCTGGAAATATATGTTGCTTGAAGATGTTAAAAAGGACATGAGAAAGCATCCTGAACAATATACTGTGTGGTTCAGAATTGCTTTCGAACAACTTGAAAATTATATAAAAACCCAAAATAACTAAATACTATGAGTTGGTATATCGCTACTATTCTGGTTCTTGCGGCTTTCTTTTTCATGGAATTCGTCGCATGGTTTTCACATAAATATGTCATGCATGGTTTTTTATGGATTCTGCATAAAGATCATCATATCAGAGATGGTCGAAAATTTGAGTGGAATGATGTGTTTGCTGTAATTTTTGCCGTTCCCAGTTTCCTGTTTATCTTCACAGGCATTGAGGCAGGTTTTGACTGGAAATTCTATATCGGAGCAGGAATTGCCCTTTATGGCCTGGCCTATTTCATTTTTCACGATGTTTTGGTGCATGGCAGAGTTCCATTTCTTCAAAAATTAAGCAACAGATATCTTCGTGCAACAATCACTGCACACATGGACCATCACAAGCCAAAAGCTTACTATAATTATGGATTTCTTGTTGCGCCCATGAAGTATTACAAGGAAGAATGGGCTAAAACAAACAAGAAGAAAGCTTAAATCAAGATTCCAAAAAAAGCTGTTTCTGCTCGAAGCAGCTTTTTCTTTCTTAAAAATCACCCCAAAGGGTTTGTTCTTTAAGAATTAAATATCTGAAATGAATTGAAACAAAAAGTAACGCTACTATTTCAGTTCAAAAAGGCGGTTTTTTATTGGGTGAAGGAGAAAAAGCTTATCAAAACGACTTTCAAAATTCAGGTTTAAAATACTCATTGGAAAGTGAAACTTCTCTCCAAAACTCTTCTCATCCAATACAATAAGTAGCCAAAGAGCTTTGAATTTTTTGGATTGATAGAGAGAATACTTCTCGTCCTTTTTGGCAATAAGAACCTGTAAATAATTCATAATAAATTCATTGCCTTTGACTACAGCTTCAGATTCAGGATCATTCAGCCCAAAAATATCCTCATTCACGAGCCTCGTGATTTCGATTCCAACAGCTGTTTTTCTATTTAGATGAATTATGAAATCAGGTGATTCTGTCTGTTGAATTTTGCCTTTTGGGGCCTCATTATACAATGCATACCACAGGTCGAAATATCTTCGCTCCAATTGGCGCTTTAAAATAATTGAGTGCATCAATTATGCAAAATCTCAAAAAGATGAATCATTTTTAACTTTAATAACGCTAAAAGCTTAGAGTGTATGCCTAATGTCCAAAAAGCCCGGATATGCCATCTGTCGACCACCTACATTAATGTAAGGCTTCACCCGGAAAAGCAGATCTACAGGCTTACTATCACTGCCAGTAAGTTTAAAAGCAAGGTTCGAAATGGCGTCAGCACTTTGACCTGATAAGGCTTGAAAAAGCTCAATTTCAATGGGTAAGGGTATCACAGTGGACGAACCTGGGCCTACTTCATATCGTTGATTAATATTTCCGCTGATCAATTCCAGTCCATCAATAACAATGCTATAATCCATTCTGGACATGGCTGCAGTCTTATCATTCGGATTGTCAACTTTTACAAGAAGGTCAAATTTCAGTGGCATTTTATTGCTGAAAACTGCATTTGTGAGTTGCATTATCTGAGCCGCATTCAAATCGCTGCGCGTCATTCCTTGCCGCAAATCAATGCCTGCCAGTTTGATCCCAGACACGCCATTTACATCAAATTCACATAAACGTAATCTTTGAATTTCAGCTGTTTGCTGCAAGATGTCGCAGGATGATGTAAAACTCACAAGAAAAACAAAAAGCAAAGCTTTAAAAGCAAGTTTAAATGTTCTCATCTTTAATTGGATTTATTTTGACGTTTACGTTCGGTTTCATCCAGCAGTATCTTCCTTAAACGCAATGATCTTGGAGTAACTTCCAGATACTCATCTTCACGGATATTTTCCATAAACTCCTCAAGTGAGAAACGAATAGCCGGAATAATCATCACTTTTTCATCGGAACCTGATGCACGAACGTTGGTTAATTTCTTAGTCTTACAAACATTTACGACCATATCAGTGCCGCGTGTATTCTCTCCAATCACCTGGCCCATATATACTTCTTCGTTCGGGTTGGTGTAAAAGCGACCTCTGTCCTGCAGTTTCCATATTGAATAAGGAATAGCGAGTCCGGTGTCCAGTGAAATCAATGCCCCATTGCTGCGCATTGCTATTTCACCTTTCCATGGTTCGAAATCCTTAAATCTGTGTGCAACGATGGCTTCTCCTTCAGTTGCAGTAAGGATATTATTGCGCAACCCAATAATCCCTCTGGAAGGAATAATAAATTCAAGTTGCATTCTGTCGCCTTTGGGGTTCATTTCCAGTAATTCCCCTTTGCGTTGACTTACCTGTTCGATCACGCGGCCAGAAAATTCTTCCGGGACTAAGACTGTAAGGACTTCAATAGGTTCATGCTTTACGCCATCAATCGTTTTTATGATAACTTTTGGCTGACCAAGCTGGAATTCATATCCCTCACGACGCATAGTTTCGATGAGAATACTTAAATGAAGAATACCGCGACCAAAAACAAGCAAAGCATCTGGTGAATCTGTATCCTCAACTCTCAATGCAAGATTTTTTTCTGTTTCCTTGTAAAGACGATCACGTAAGTGACGGGAGGTTACATATTTACCTTCTTTTCCAAAAAACGGCGAGTTGTTAATTGTAAACAACATACTCATCGTAGGTTCTTCAATCCGAATCGGAGGCAAACCAACAGGATTTTCAAAATCAGCCACAGTATCGCCGATTTCAAAGTCTTCTATACCCATCAAAGCAATGATATCTCCTGCATAAACGGGTGTTTTAATGCGTTCTTTTCCCAGACCTTCAAAAGTATAGAGTTCCTTAATTATAGATTTCACTGTAGATCCGTCACGTTTAACAAGCGATACCGCCATGCCAACCTGCAAAATGCCACGTGACAAACGACCAACAGCAATTCGGCCAACATAGGAACTATAATCAAGTGATGTGATTTGCATCTGTGGTGTACCCTCTACATACTTTGTTTTAGGAATATGTTTGAGAATCATATCCAGCAAATAAGAAACATCTGTCGTTTCGCGTTCCCAATGGTCCGACATCCATCCATTTTTTGATGAGCCATAAACCGTAGGAAAGTCAAGCTGATCTTCAGTTGCACCGAGATTGAACATAAGATCAAAAACAGCCTCCTGCACTTCATCGGGTCGGCAGTTCGGTTTGTCAACTTTGTTGATAACAACAATCGGCTTGAGACCTAGCTCGATGGCTTTTCCCAAAACGAATCGTGTTTGAGGCATAGGGCCTTCAAAAGCATCAACTAATAAAAGAACACCATCTGCCATATTGAGTACACGCTCAACTTCGCCGCCAAAGTCAGCATGGCCGGGCGTGTCGATGATGTTTATCTTTGTTTCTTTATAGCGGACTGAAACGTTTTTCGAAAGGATGGTGATACCGCGCTCGCGCTCAAGGTCGTTGCTGTCGAGAATTAAATCAGTTACTTCCTGATTGTCGCGGAATAATTTTACCTGGTACAAAAGTCTGTCTACGAGGGTGGTTTTGCCATGGTCAACGTGGGCGATGATGGCGATATTTCTGATTTCGTGCATATTGTATTTTTGGAAACTTTCTGAATTTGAGGGTGCAAAATTAGTTTATTCTCCTGATGTAGCTGATTAAAAATGCTTTAATTTTGCCACACACATCATAAAAAGATGTTTTCATACCTGAATGACCGAAATTATAAAGCCTTCTGATGATCCGTGGTTTAATCTGGCAGCTGAGGAGTTTGTTGTAAAACATATTCAGGATGAAGCATTTATGCTGTGGAAGAATACAAATTGTATTGTTGTCGGTAAGCATCAGAACACGGTTGCAGAAGTTAATATGAAGTTTATTACCGAAAATGAAATTCCGGTTATAAGAAGAATCTCTGGTGGCGGAACAGTTTTTCAAGGCTATGGAAACATAAATTACAGTTTCGTTACCAACACACCTGATGGTGAAGACAAAATTAACTTCAGGAAATTTACCTCTCCGATAATTGAGTATCTCGAAGAGCTTGGGGTTAAAGCAGAACTTACAGGAAAAAGCAATCTTACTATCGATGGGTTAAAGTTTTCGGGAAATGCTGCACATCTTCGCAAAAACCGAAGCCTTCACCACGGAACAATTCTTTTTGATGCGGATCTCGAATTAGTTAATGAAGCGATTGAAGTAAATGCTTTTAACTATCAGTCAAAAGCAATAGCTTCAAACAGGGCAACTATTTGCAACATCAGGCCCATGCTTAAAGCCGACATGAAAATTGAAGCTTTTGAAGCAGGTTTTTCAAATTTTGTGACCCAAAAGTTTAATCTGCAAAATGTCAGAGGTTTTTCTGAAACCGAAACTGAAGTAATCTCGAAACTCGCAGAAGAAAAATACAAAAGCTGGGATTGGAATTTTGGATATTCCCCGGATTATTTTTTACAAAGAAAGATCGAAATTGAAGGTCAATCCCTGAACTTCAAAATGAAAGTAAGGAAAGGTGTCATCGTCGAAGTTTTATCTGAACCACAAACGAATGTTTCAGATGAAATCTGCAGAGTTCTTCTTAATATTTCGCACAGGCCAGAAAGTATTGTAAATGTCTTTTCGAGGGCTATACTTTTTTCATACTTAAACCCAAAAGACATTAACCAAATTGTAAATCAATTGTTATAAATAAAAACTAAACTCAATATCATTTTATGAAAGCACATGTAATTTTTGATCGTCTCTGGAAAGACTACACCACACAAAATCCATCTGTTCAGGCTATTTACGACCTTTTCGTTAAGGAAGGCGAAACAGTTGGAAATGACCACATAGCATTTCGGACTTTTGATGATCCACGCGTAAATATCGAAGTATTGTCAAAAGCATTTATCGCAGCCGGTTATAAATACATGGGCGATTATCATTTTGAGTCAAAACATCTATATGCCAAGCATTTTGAGCTGGATGGTCATCCAAGAGTCTTCATTTCTGAACTCATCACAAAAGATTTCAGCTCCTACCTTCAGGCAACAGTGAAAGCTTTGGTCGATAATATTCCAGCAGAAAAACTAGCATCGAACGAATTGATTTATAGCGGAAATGTTTGGGGTCAACCTTCATTTGAGATTTATGAAAAACTCAGGGAAGAATCAGAATATGCGGCTTGGCTATACGTAAACGGTTTCTGTGCAAATCACTTTACTGTAAGCATCAATGCCCTGAAAAAATATCCTTCAGTAGAAAGTGTAAACCAACTTCTGAAAGACAACGGATTCAGAATCAATGATTCAGGTGGTGAAATCAAAGGTACACCTGATGAACTGCTCGAACAATCAAGCATACGTTCAGAAATGATTCAGGTTGAATTTACTGAAGGCACAAAAGAAATTCCTGGATGTTATTATGAATTTGCTCGCAGATATCCTGATGCTGATGGCCAATTGTATTCAGGTTTCATTGCGAAATCAGCAGACAAAATTTTTGAAAGCACAGATTTGGTTGACAAAAAATCTTAAGAATTCTCCATGAACTCACTTTGGTATTTTCAGTATGTGAAGCAATTTTACTTTGCATGCTGAAATTGACGCAAAAGAAATTAAAAATATGCGTGAATCAGTAATTTACAAAAAGCTACAGCTGCTTCAAAACGATTTTGAAGGAGACATTTTTATTGATGATGCCACAAGACTGATTTATGCCACCGATGCTTCAGCATATCGCGAAAAACCTTTGGCTGTGGCACGACCCAAATCTGAAGAAGATATTTTTAAGCTCATTACACTCGCCAACGAAACGCGCACTTCACTCATTCCGCGTGCTGCAGGCACTTCTCTGGCCGGTCAGGTGGTTGGAAACGGAATTATTGTAGATATTTCGCGCTATATGACAAAAATCATTGAGCTGAATGAAAAAGAAAAATGGGTACGTGTTCAGCCTGGCGTTATACTTAATGAACTAAATAAATTTCTTAAGTCAAAAGGATTATTCTTTGGTCCCGAAACTTCCACTGCCGACTACTGCATGCTTGGAGGCATGGTGGGCAACAATGCCTGTGGTGCGCACTCCTTAATATATGGCAGCACCCGCGATCATACACTTGAAATAAAAGCGTTTTTAAGCGACGGAAGTTTGGCTGTCTTCAAGGCAGTTTCCAAAGAAGAATTTGAAGAAAAGCTGAAGCTTTCGAACCTCGAAGGTGAAATTTACAGAAATATCAATGAGGTTTTATCTGTGAAAGAGAACCAGATTGAAATTCGCAAGGAATATCCGCATGAAAGCCTGAAGAGAAGAAATACAGGCTATGCCATTGATCTTTTACTTGAAACTGAGCCTTTCACTAGAGAAAAAGAAGCTTTCAATTTCTGCAAAATGCTTGCTGGTTCTGAGGGTACACTTGCTTTCACAACCGAGATTAAGCTGAACCTTGTCCCACTCCCACCCGCTTGTAAGGCGCTGGTTTGTGTACATTTTGAAACAATCCGTCAGGCTTTGGAAGCCAATCTGATTGCACTGAAACATAATCCGGTTGCAGTAGAATTGATGGATAAACTGATTATGGATCTCACGAAAGAAAACATTGAACAAAACAAAAACCGCTTCTTTGTTCAGGGTGATCCTGGCGCATTGCTGATTGTAGAGTTTGCAGAAAATGATCTCGAGACCGTCAATAAAAAAGCTGCTGAGATGGAATCCGATATGCGCAAAGAAGGTTTTGGATATCATTTTCCACTCATAACAGGTAGTGATATCAGTAAAGTGTGGGAACTAAGAAAAGCAGGACTTGGTGTTCTTAACAATATGCCCGGAGACGCCAAACCCGTGCCGGTGATCGAGGATACTGCTGTAAATCCAGCATTTTTGCCGGATTATATTGAGGAGTTCGACAAAGTGCTGGCAAAACATGACAAAAAATGTGTCTATTATGCACACATCGCAACCGGCGAATTGCACCTGCGACCGGTGCTTAATCTGAAAGATCCAAATGATGTAGAACTTTTTTATACCATCGCGCTCGAATCTGCTAAACTTGTAAAAAAATACAAGGGCTCTTTGAGCGGAGAACATGGAGACGGCAGACTTAGAGGTGAGTTCATTCCAATGATGATCGGCGAAAAAAACTATGCAGTTTTGCGCAAGATCAAAAATACGTGGGATCCAAAAGGCATCTTCAATCCCAACAAGATTGTCGATACGCCAAAAATGAATACTTCGCTTCGCTACGAACCCGGTAAAAAAATCAAAGAGCTCAAAACAATTTTTGATTTTTCAAAAGACATGGGCATCTTGCGGGCTGCAGAAAAATGCAATGGGACTGCTGTTTGCAGAAAGACAGAAGTCACAGGAGGAACAATGTGTCCTTCCTACATGGCCACACGCAACGAGAGTGACAGTACAAGAGCCAGAGCAAATATTTTACGTGAGTTTCTGACCAACTCCGAAAAAGCCAATCCATTTGATCATAAAGAGATCTACGAGGTGATGGATCTTTGTTTATCCTGCAAAGCATGTAAATCCGAATGCCCCAGCAGTGTGGATGTTGCAAAACTGAAAGCGGAATTTCTGCAACACTATTATGATGCCAATGGAGCCCCATTCAGATCCAAACTTATTGCAAACATAACCTCTATAAACAAACTGGGTAGTCTTGTTCCAGGTTTGACAAACTTTTTTATGACCAGCAAGCTGCTTTCACCACTGTTGATGAAAAGCATTGGGTTTGCTCCAAACAGAAGTATGCCAACGCTCTATAAAACTACCCTCGACAAATGGTTTAAAAAAACAAAATCAAACAGTAAGGATAGATTTCCAAACGGAAAAGTCTATCTCTTTAACGACGAATTTACAAGGTTCAATGACACAGAGATTGGTATTTCAGCCATACTTCTGCTGACTAAGCTTGGTTTTGAAGTCGTTATCCCTCAGCATATCGAAAGCGGCAGAACATTTCTCAGTAAGGGTTTTCTTCGAAAAGCAAAAAAAATTGCCAATAAAAATGTCAGTTTCTTAAAAGATATCATCACAGTCGAAAGCCCCCTTGTTGGCATCGAGCCCTCAGCAATACTTACTTTCAGGGACGAATATCCGGAGTTAGTAGATGAAAATTTGCGTAAGGATGCAGAAGATCTTGCTAAAAACTCTTTCACCATTGAAGAATTTATTTATCTGGCCTTTAAAAAGGGCAAAATTGATGTGAGTCTATTCAAGCAGGAAGAAAAAGAAATTCTGTATCACGGCCATTGCCAACAAAAATCAATTGCTTCAACGAAAGAAGCTCTGGCAATTTTAGGAATTCCAGCAGGTTGGAAAGTGAAAGAAATTCCTTCTGGTTGTTGTGGTATGGCCGGATCTTTTGGTTATGAGAAAGAGCATTATGATGTATCGATGAAAGTAGGTGAACTGGTTCTTTTTCCGGCGATAAGGAAAGCCAATGAAAATACCATTTTAGCTGCTTCCGGAACTTCATGTCGTCATCAGATCAAAGATGGAACCTCGCGCAAAGCCAAACACCCTGTCGAATTGCTCTATGAAGCCTTGAAATAAATATGGAAAACTGTTATTTTTTTTCAGTTCTTTTAAAAAAGCAAAATCTTTCTGAGAGCGATATCTCCATTTTTGTTAACGAATTTCATCATATAAGTGCCAGCATCATAATTATTTAAGTCTATAGTTACATTGGGCTTACCACTTATATCCTGAATTAAAATCTGTTGGCCGGTTGAACTTATCAATTGAACTTCGGAAAACTCATTAACGAGCTTAACCTGCAATATTCCACTGGAAGGTATTGGGCCAACAAATATCTGCTCCATAGATTGCTCAGCCACATTTGTACAACCAATGCACATTTCTGCGGATACAATAACGCTTGGATTCAGCGGATCATTACTGTTTATCAGAATATTTGCCTGATGCCAATATTCATTTGAAACATCTCCCGGATCGAATACTGCAGCAATTATTTGCGATTCTCCGGCAGGTATATTTCCAGATGACGGACTTAGTGACAGCCAGGTAAGGTCAGAATAAAAAGCTGCATTTCGATTCAAATATTGATTCACCTCATATATAACATTAGTATTCAAATATTCGATCTCAGTTTCCCACAAAAGATCGGCCTGCCCTGTGTTATAAATTGTAAAATGCTCTGTTCTGGTATCATTCCAATTCATTGGCAATGCTGAAATGCTGTATGTACTGAGTTCGATTTGAGGGTATGTATCAACGATTGAATCAAAAACCTTGATATTATCAATTATCCAACGGTCAATATTATTGCTGCTTTGACCACTTGCCTCAAACTTGATCCTCACTGAGGAACCGTTCAGGAATTCATCCAGGAAATAGCTTTTAGTTGTCCATGGAACATCTCCATAATTCTGAAAACTATCAATCAACATCCAACCAACGGAATTGTCAAGATAGACTTTAAGGAATTCTGTCTGTGTAGGCGTCCATTCATCGTAAAAATAATCAAACGCTAAAGTAAGCTGCCCTGATAAATCTGAAATATCGATTTGGGGACTAATGAGCGAAAAACTATAATATGTCACAATGGGGTCCCAACTGAAAACAGCGCCAGGTGCAGGATTACCAAGTACTGTTGATGATGCAATAAACCAATTTCCTGCAGATGGATCAAATGTCCAGCTGTTTGTCGAAAAGCTTCCACTGCTCCAGTCTTCAAAAAAAGGCAAATTATAGTTAGTCAGCGTATTTTGATGTGTAGGCAAGTCTGAACCTCCATCTGAGAATCCGTCCTCTCCCTTTTCCGGCAATTCACTTAAACCGGCTACGCTTCGAAATGATGATTTTATTTCGTTTGCTGGCAAATTTTGCGAAAAAACATTTGCTGAAATAATTCCGCAAAGTAAAAAGGTTAGAAAAATTGTGGCGTATTTCATAGATTCATGAGTTTTTTATGACCCAAATTTATAAAAAATTGAATTCAATCAAAAAAACATACATTTATGGTTTTGATTCCTTAAGGTTGCTTTGTATCAAACAACAATCCGATGAAATATGAATATTGCTAATCATTACCATTTACAAATGGAGGAAATTCACTGTCTTATAAATGGCATGAATGTAGAGAATCTCTTGATTTTTGGAAGACATTCATTATTTTTTTTTAATAATCACATTTTAAGATTAGATCTGTTACTTATGCACCGAGCGGAAAGGCCTGCATCTTCAAAATCTCTACTTATATTTGTAGCTGAAAATTCAATAAAAAGTTTCAACAATCCATCAGTGAAAATCCCATGAATGATATCCAATTTATTATAGACGCGCTTGTAAAGTTTAGAAACGAAAGAGATTGGGAGCAGTTTCATAACCCCAAAGATCTTGCAATGGCTCTTAGCATAGAAGCATCAGAGTTACTTGAATCATATCTTTGGAAGCCGTTCGAAGAAGCAAATCCAGAAAAAATCAAGGAAGAACTCGCCGATGTTTTTGCTTATGCTTTTTTACTGGCTGAAAAGTATAATCTAGATATAAAACAAATTGTTATGGATAAAATTAAGAAAAACGGAGAAAAATATCCAATATCCACTTCAAAAGGCAGTGCGAAAAAATACAATGAATGAAGACTATAAAGATATGCTGAACTGTGAATTATTATTTTGTCAGATATCATTTCAAGAGGAGTTCGTTATTTACAGCATCTTAAAGACTCTAATTTATTAAAATAATTACCATAAAAAACGAAAATCCTCATCGAAAACAGGAGGTCAATATAGGTCTTAAATAGCTTTTTGAATATCGTTTACAATACATTACATTCTGTCACGAAATAAACAAAACACTGCCTTTCTTTCCTAAAAACTATTATTCAATTTCAAAAACACAACCATCCAGCGCCAGATCAGTATTTTGAAACACCTTTCGCGCCTCGGCCAGCATAGGACTGAGATCGGTGTATCGTGATGAGAAATGTCCAAGCAAAAGTTTACCAACATTGGCATTTTTTGCGATTTCAGCTGCCTGAACAGAAGTGGAGTGAAAAGTGTTCTTGGCTTCTTCGGTAAGGTTTGCCATAAAAGTTGCCTCATGATAAAGCAGACTAGCACCACTGACATGTTCTACCAAAGGCTCAAAATATGCAGTATCAGTGCAATAGGCATATGATCTTGGCGGATTTACAGTAAAAGTAATTTCGCTGTGTGGTAAAGTAGTTCCATCTGAAGTAATGAAATCAGCGCCGGATTTGACAGATCTGATCAGTTCCGGAGATGGTTGATATTTTGCTACAAAATCAGCTTTTATATTGGGTTCTCCGTTCTTTTCTTTTATCAGAAAACCCCAGGTGGGAATGCGGTGCAAAACCGGAAATGAAAATAATTCAAGGTATTTCCCAGAAAACAGGCATTGAACCCCATTGGATTCAAGTGGTTGAAAGATGAGCGGAAACCGTAACTTTGTATCTGCAGCTTTTAGTTGAATATGCAAAATGTCTATCAAAGCTGGCGGACCATAAACATACATAGGTTGTGTTCTACCGATCAGATGGAGTGAACTTAAAAGCCCAATCAGTCCAAAATAATGATCTCCATGCAAATGACTTATAAGTATATGCTCAATTCTCATCGCACTGATCTTGTTTTTCTTAAGCTGGAGCTGCGTTCCTTCTGCACAATCAATTAAAACATAACTTCCGTTATACTGCAGCAACTGTGCGCTTGCAGCACGATGCAATGATGGTATGGCCGAGCCGGCGCCAAGTATAGTGAGCTTGAATGGAATCATGTGGTAAAATTAATGCTTTGTCTTTTTGACGAATGTTAATGTTTTTGAAAATGCAAACACTTCTCATGATTTCACAAATTGATTGTTTGAAGCTAATACGAAATAAACCAAAAAAAAAACAAACTTGACAACATTTTACCTCAAACTTAAACTAACTTTGGTACAATGTAAGACTTGCTTTTATAAAGTGTAACAATGAAAAGAAAACTAAAATACATCTTTCTGTTTGTCTTTTTCATAATATATTTAAAATCTTTACATTCAAGCAATTATGTATACAGTATACATCCCGAAAAAACAATAAAACAAGACTCTTTCTCTATTAACAAAGTCCGTTTGGCTACCTTAATAACTAGTGCGACAATAGCATACACCGGATCGATGGCCTATTTACAATTTGTTTGGTATAAAGATTCGGAACGCGTGCCATTTCAGTTCTATAATGATTTTCGCGGATACAATCAAATTGACAAATTTGGACATGCCTATGGTGCCTACCTTGAAAGTTACATTGGGTTTCATTCATTGCTGTGGGCAGGAGTGCCCCGCAAAAAGGCTGCAATATTTGGCGGATGTTTAGGCTTTATGCTTCAATTGCCTATTGAGATTTGGGATGGTATGTATGAAGAATGGGGCTTTTCGTGGAGCGATGTCGGTGCCAACGCATTTGGTTCATTGATAGTCATTGGACAGGAAATAGCTTTTCAGGAACAAATAGTTAAATACAAATTCAGCTTTAGCCCCTCCCCTTATGCCAAACTAGCCAATGGCTATCTGGGAAAAGGTTTTGATGAACTTTTATATGACTACAATGGACACACCTATTGGTTTAGCATTGGAATTAACAGACTGATTAAAAACAACATACTGCCTGAATGGGTAAATTTTGCAATTGGCTACAGTGTTGGTGGAATGTTCGGTGAATTTGAAAACAAAACATCTTATCATGGTACTTTAATCCCTGAAACAGAACGCTATCGGCAATTTTTGTTTTCTCTTGATATCGATTTCACAAAAATTCAGGTTAGAAACAAAACCCTGAAAAAACTATTTGATTGCATGTTTTTGATTAAAGTTCCCTTCCCTGCAATTGAAATAAACACGAAAGGAGAATTCAGGGTTCATCCATTGTATTATTGATGCTGAGTATAAAAACTCCTCAGCATCTAAGTTTTCCACCCAAACAGATTGAAAAAAAAAAGCCACACCTTAAAGGCATGGCTTTTTTATATGATTCTGGAATCAAAGCTTATTTTTTCTTATTTGCTTTTTCTTCCTTTTCGAGGTCTTCTTTCAATCCTGCCAAAACATCAAGGTCACCAAGTGTTGTGCGCTCAAGATTCTCGTTGAGAATTTTTACAGCACGTTTGGTAGTTTTAACCTCACTGTTTTTGCCTTCAGCATCTGCAGTGCGGGCTGTGAAAGCCTGATCTTCATGAATGCGTGAATGTGAGAGGATAATTTTCTTGTTCTCTTTCGAGAATTCAATCACCTTGAACTCGATTGATTCTTCAATTTTGGCTTGACTTCCGTCTTCTTTTTTCAAGTGACGGTTTGGCGCAAAACCTTCAACGCCATATGGCAAAGAAACGATCATGCCTTTATCGGAAGTACTGATAATTGTTCCCTGATGGATACTACCAACAGTGAAGATACTTTCAAATACATCCCAAGGATTTTCTTCAAGTTGCTTATGACCAAGGCTTAAGCGACGATTTTCTTCATCAACATCAAGAACGATCACTTCAATTGTTTCGCCAACCTTTGTGAATTCTGCAGGATGCTTGATCTTTTTCGACCATGAAAGGTCAGAAATGTGGATTAAGCCATCAACGCCTTCTTCCATTTCAACGAAGATTCCAAAGTTGGTAAAGTTACGCACTGTGGCAGTGTGTTTTGAATTCACCGGATAACGTCCTTTGATATTTTCCCATGGATCAGGAATGAGTTGTTTCATGCCCAATGACATTTTTCTTTCGTCGCGATCAAGTGTCAGAATAACTGCTTCAACTTCATCACTAACTTTCAGGAAGTCCTGAGCTGTGCGCAAATGCTGTGACCAAGACATTTCTGATACGTGGATAAGTCCTTCAACGCCCGGAGCGATTTCGATGAATGCACCGTAATCAGCTATAACAACAACTTTACCTTTAACAGAATCACCCAGTTTGAGGTTTTCGTCCAACGCATCCCATGGATGAGGAGTAAGTTGTTTCAGACCGAGTGCAATACGTTTTTTGTTATCATCGAAGTCAAGGATAACAACTTTGATTTTCTGATCAAGTTCAACGATTTCTTCAGGATGATTGATACGTCCCCATGAAAGGTCGGTGATATGAATAAGGCCGTCTACGCCGCCAAGGTCAATGAATACACCATATGAGGTAATATTTTTGACTGTACCTTCAAGTACCTGACCCTTTTCGAGTTTACCGATAATTTCAGTTTTTTGTTGCTCAAGCTCGTCTTCAATAAGTGCTTTGTGAGAAACAACAACGTTCTTATATTCATGATTGATTTTAACAACTTTGAATTCCATTGTCTTATCGACATAAACATCATAGTCGCGGATAGGTTTAACATCAATCTGAGAACCTGGAAGGAATGCCTCAATGCCGAACACATCAACAATAAGACCACCTTTGGTACGGCATTTTACATAACCTGTAATAATTTCTTCTTTTTCGAAGGCTTCATTGATACGATCCCATGAACGAAGGATACGGGCTTTTTTGTGAGATAGTTCAAGCTGTCCGTTTACACCTTCCTGGTTTTCAACATACACTTCGACTTTGTCACCAATTTTTAGATTTGGATTGTAGCGGAATTCCGACACCGGAATTACCCCATCAGATTTGAACCCAATGTTAACAATAACTTCGCGTGGGTTTTTCCCAACCACCACTCCGTCGATCACTTCGTGATCACCAATTGAGTTGAGTGTTTTGTCGTACATTACTTCCAGCTTGCTGCGCTCGGAAGCAGAATACTTTTCGCGTTTTTTGTCAACTGAATCCCAGTCAAACTCGCCTGCAACCTGTGGCTGGTGACGAACTTTTTCTGTTTTTACGGCAACTGGCTCTACTTCAACCTCTACTGCCGGAGTTTCAACAACGGCTTCAATTACCGGTGCTTCAACTACTTCTTCTAATGCTGGCACTGCTGCAGCTTCTTCTTCAACCGAAATTACTTCGGTGGCTTCATCAACCTGGTTTTCCACCTCAGGAACAACTGATTCTTGTTCCTCGTTGACGATGTTTTCGTTTTCTGTCATTGAATTTACTTTTGTACCTGTACTAATGCTCCGGCAGCTTCGCAAAGGGATTGTTAAACATTTATCTGTCATTTTAAGACGTTGATTACATTGGCTGTAACTAACTCCGGAAGGACTTAAAAATGAGGCTGCAAAAGTATATAAAAAAGCTTAATTAAAAGAAGCAAAAAGGCAATATTTTTGACAGCATTACATATTTCGACTGACATTGAAATAGAAAAACGAATTCAAGGCACATTAGTAACCCATATATAAGTAACTTTGCAGCCCTGAAATTCAAATTAAACTTCATTTTTATGGCCTTAAACTGCGGCATTATCGGAATAACCAATACTGGTAAAACGACTATTTTCAACTGTATGTCAAATACCAAAGCTGAAGCATCGAGCTTTGCTTTCAGTGCAACAAAATCGAATATTGGAATGGTTGAGGTACCCGATCAGCGACTTATAGAAATTGATAAGCTTATCAGATCGGTAAAAGTAGTTCCCGCAACTGTTGAAATAGTTGATGTACCGGGTTTGGCCAAAGGTGCCAGTCATGGCGAGGGTGTCGGCAATAAATTTTTGACAGACATTCAGCAAATGGATGCCTTGATTCATGTGCTGCGTTGCTTCGATGATCCTGCCTTGCCGCATATTGAAGGCTCGGTTGATCCTGTAAGAGATATGGAAATTGTTGATCTCGAACTTCAAGTGCGTGATCTTGATCTGGTGATGCGTAAAATGCAGCGTGTCGAAAAACTTTTAAAATTAGGTGACAAAGATGCCAAAAAAGCATTGGAAACACTCCATATTTATAAGGATCACCTCGAAAACTTCGGCAATGCACGTACTGCTCCTGTTGAAGAAGAAGATAAGAAACATGTTCAGGAACTTCAGCTTCTTACAGCAAAACCTGTATTGTTCGTTTGCAACGTAGATGACATATCTGCTATTTCTGGCAATAAATATTCAGAAGCTGTTTTAAAAGCGCTGGAAGGTACTGGAAATGAAGCACTGATTGTTGCAGGTAAACTTGAAGCTGAAATTGCAGAACTTGAAGACGAAGCAGACAGGGAGGTTTTTCTATCTGATGCCGGACTGAGTGAACCAAGTGTAAACAAATTGATTCGTGCTGCTTATAAAGCCCTTAGTCTTCAGGCATTTTTTACAGCAGGACCAAAGGAGGTCAGGGCATGGACTATCCGCCGTGGAATGACAGCGCCTCAAGCTGCCGGCGTTATACATTCTGACCTCGAACGTGGGTTTATCCGCGCTGAAGTAATGAAATACAATGATTTTATCACCTACAAAACTGAGCAAGGTGTAAAAGATGCCGGAAAATTTAAAGTCGAAGGAAAGAATTACATCGTTGACGATGGAGATATTCTGCACATCAGATTTAATGTGTAATACCGAAAGGAGAAATGTAATAGTCCAATTATCGCTCACTCAATTGGTCTAACATTTCTATCCATCGGCATTATACCATTACAGCTTTTGGATTCATTTTTAATTCACTTTGGAATAATATTTAATTTCAGCAGGTCGAAAACAGGCATAAAAAAAAGCCTGCTAAGGTATAAACAACATTAGCAGGCTTTTCTATATAATAACAATCTACAATTGCTTTTCTTTAATCAGATTTAATGCACTGCCAGCTTTAAACCAATCGATTTGATTCACATTATAAGTATGATTCACAGGAAAGACCTCAATGGTACCATCAGCATGATTCAGTCTCACTGTCAGCTGTTTACCTGCAGAAAAATCTTTAAGTCCAAGTACATCGATGCGGTCGTTTTCCCGAATTTTATCATAATCTGATTTGTCTGCAAATGTGATTGCAAGCATTCCCTGCTTTTTAAGGTTCGTTTCATGAATCCGCGCAAAAGACTTTACAAGAACAACTTTTGCACCCAAAAAACGTGGTTCCATGGCAGCATGCTCACGCGAAGAGCCTTCGCCGTAGTTTTCGTCTCCAACGATAATAGATCCAAAACCGGCATCGCGATATGTCTTGGCGGCATCCGGAACAGTTGAAATCTCTCCATTAATTTGATTCTTAACAGCGTTGGTTTTTTCTCCGAAATAATTTACTGCTCCTATCAACAAATTCTGCGAAATGTTTTCAAGGTGACCACGATAACGCAACCATGGGCCGGCCATAGATATGTGGTCGGTTGTACACTTCCCTTTTGCTTTGATGAGTAAATACAAGGAATGATAGTCATCACCATTCCATTTTGCAAAAGGCTCAAGCAACTGCAACCTGTTAGAATCGGGAGCAACAGCCACTTCGATAGCACTACCATCCGCAGAAGGTTCCTGATAACCGTTGTCATCAACCGCAAAACCCTTTGGTGGAAGATCAATTCCTATTGGTTCTTCAAGCTTCACTTGCTTACCATCTTTATTGATCAGAAAATCTGTCAATGGATTGAAATCGAGTGTTCCGGCAACTGCAAAAGCAGTTACAATCTCAGGCGAAGCAACAAAACCATGTGTATTTGGGTTGCCATCATTGCGTTTGGCAAAATTGCGGTTGAATGAGGTCATGATTGAATTGCGCTCACCTTTTTCTGAATTGTGACGCGACCATTGACCAATACATGGGCCACATGCATTTGCGAGTACAACACCTCCGATTTTTTCAAACGTTTTCAGAAAACCATCTCTTTCAACCGTAAAACGTACCATTTCTGAACCAGGAGTGACTGTATATTCTGATTTAACTTCAAGATTCTTGTCAATAGCCTGCTGAGCCACAGAGGCTGCACGGGAAATATCCTCATAAGAGGAATTTGTGCATGAACCAATCAGGCCGACTTCAAGTTTTTCGGGCCATCCGTTGGCTTTCACAGCTGCGGCAAATTCCGAAACCGGAGTAGCAAGATCAGGCGTGAAAGGTCCGTTTATATGTGGTTCAAGTTCAGATAAATTTATCTCAATAAGCTGGTCAAAAAACTTCTCAGGAGCGGCATAAACTTCGGGGTCGGCAGTAAGATGCTCCTTTACTTTGTTTGCTTCATCTGCAATAATATCTCTGTTTGTTCCACGAAGATATTCTTCCATTTTACTTCCATAGCTAAAAATAGATGTAGTTGCACCAATTTCAGCCCCCATATTGCTTATAGTCCCTTTTCCCGTGCAGGAAATGCTTTCGGCTCCAGGGCCAAAATACTCAACAATTGCGCCTGTTCCGCCTTTAACTGTCAGAATTCCAGCAACTTTAAGAATCACATCTTTGGCTGATGTCCAGCCACTCAGCTTACCTGTTAGTTTTACACCAATCAGTTTTGGAAACTTAAGCTCCCAGGGCATTCCTGCCATAACATCAACGGCATCAGCGCCACCGACACCAATAGCAATCATTCCAAGACCTCCGGCATTCACCGTATGGGAATCTGTTCCAATCATCATCCCGCCTGGGAATGCATAGTTTTCGAGCACAACCTGATGTATAATTCCGGCGCCCGGTTTCCAGAATCCAATACCATATTTACTGGAAACTGTGGCTAGGAAATCGAAAACTTCTTTGTTGGCATCATTGGCTGTTTTAAGATCTTCTACTGCACCCAATTTTGCTTGAATGAGGTGGTCACAATGCACTGTAGACGGCACTGCTGCAGTCTTTTTTCCTGCTTGCATGAATTGAAGCAAAGCCATTTGCGCTGTGGCATCCTGCATAGCTACCCTGTCAGGATTAAAGTCGACATATGAACCTCCCCGCTCAAATGGTGAAGACGGAAGTGGATCAGATAAATGTGCATAAAGAATCTTTTCTGTGAGTGTCAATGGCCGGCCAAGCAATTTTCGGGCTGCTGCAACGCGCTCAGGCAATGCAATATACAAAGCCTTAATCATGTCTAAATCAAATACCTTCATCCTGAATTGTTTTAAAATCTTTATGTTTGTGTGAATATAATAACAATAAAATCAAGCTTTTAGCGCAAATTTATAAAAAACATGGAAATAAGCTGTTCAATTAACAGAACATTTTTTTAAAAGTTCATTTAAAGGCACAACTTCCAAATGAATTTAAAAGACAAAACGATAAGAAAAAACAGGAATTTGAAAGCTGATGAAGTATAAAAGAATTGAGCCTTAAAAAAAGGTAAAAAGTTGCTGCAGCTATTCCATTAAACCACGGCCAGTTTTTACAATCCTGCCCGTTTCATTAAAATCGGCAATCAATTTATCCAGAATTCCATTCACGAAAATTTTACTTCTTGCAGTGCTGAAATACTTTGAAATGTCAATGTATTCATTCAGAGTAACTTTGATGGGTATAGATTTAAATTCGGTCAGCTCAGTAAGTGCCATTTTTAGGATGATCATATCCATAATAGCTATACGTTCAAGCTCCCAGTTTGAGGTAGAGGCTGCAATTATTTTACCCCATTCGTCACTTTGCAAAATGGTTTTTCTGAAAAGATGTTTTACAAAAAGTGAATCCTCGTTGGTTTCATCATTTTCTGTCTTGAATATGGTTGGCAGATTATCATTCTCGCTGAACTTTTTATCTGTAAACTTGATAAAATTCAATAGAAGATACGAAACGAGATGGAAATCATCTACGAAAAAGATGCTCTTTTCTTCGTAGAAAGATTGAAGCAGTTCAAAATCGACAAACAATTGATCAACTATGAACATGATAAACTTCTTATCCGTTTCAAAACCTGAAACAGGATTATTCATATAACGCTCATACGCTTCAGTTTCCCGAATTATATTGTAGAAACGTCTGACCATTTCCTGTTCCTGAGACCAGTTGATCTTGTACAAGTTTTCTTTCTTCTGAAAATCGCGGTTATTGTTGATGGTTTTGAGAAATACATTCTCTGAAAAACGCAAATTCGGATTCAAATCTTCTGCTGTTGGCAGATGCTTTCCCTTGTTGTCTTCCAACCGGCGCTCAGCAAAACGTGCTGTTTCAATTAAAAACGAGAGCTGATAAATAAACAGTTCATAAAGCTTATTGATACTAAGTATGAGCTGGTTTTCACCTTGATCGATTTTTGCGTTTCCCGACTGAAAATAGGCATATAGAGCCTGTAATACTTTAACGCGTAGGTGCCTTCTGCTGAGCATAATTGTAAATGAACCTTTGATGTATAAACAAGGTTGCAAAAATAGACTTTTTTTCGCAAAATCGTATAAAAAAACTTAGGGAATTAACGTTTTCCAATTTTTCTGAGACAACGGCTGAAAATGTTGATATCCTTATAGATACTGTAGTCGCGGGCATAAAGCAGGTTTATTCTGCTCAGCAAACCTGTATCTTCAACTGTTCTATCGAACACATCTGCAGGACAAAGAACACCTTCTCGGACAGCAGGTAGCTTTACGGATGATGGCTCAGTTTCCTTGCAATAACCCACCCAGCTCAACCTGCCGACGAAAACTTTCAACGCATTCGAAAGCGCTGCAGTTGGATTGGGGATAAAAAACAGAAATGCCGGCCATCCTGCAATAACAAGTATTGAAGCCAGCACATCAAACATGCGTTTATTTCTGCGGTTGGCAAGAGTATCAATTGCTTTTATATCAACAGCATACAGATCTCCGCTGGTATTAATAGAGTTGCTGCCAATAATTGACAGACTATCTTCAGGAGCGATTTTATAATTGATTTTGCTGTTATGCCACTCTGTCATTTTATCGATAATGGTCTGATGGGCAATATCTTTTGAACAAAAAATGACTTCATTGATTTTATAGATATTGATAATATCCGGCACTTGTTGAAGGTTTCCGATGCAAATATCATCAGCAACAGCATTTGTATCTGTTGAAACAATTCCAATAAAATCAGCTTTGATTGAAGTACTTAAAAGAATTTCTTCAACACGACTGGCCTCTTCCCTGCTTCCTATAACCAGAAAACGCTTCTTTTCCTGATCTCCAAAAACAAATCCTTCGTAATTGAGAAAATGACCTGTCAAACGCCATGCAGAAATAACAGCCGCAAACCATACAGCTCCCAGAAAGATAAGCGCTCTTGAGAACCGGTAAGTTTCAGGAAGTAAGCCATATACAACCAAAATCAACATTGTGCCTAAAGCAATGCCACGAAGCGCCTTTCCTATTTTATATGGTTTATCATAACCTCCGCTTAAGTATATCGAGAGCAACCATATAGCAATGTAAAAAGGGATGACAACTACATTCAGCTCAAGAGGATAGTCACCGCCATGACGATAGATTGTAAGTTCGCCCCAGAATGATTTTATAAGAATTATTCCAAGATAGGCAGCCAACGCATCAAGCATTGGAAGTGCAATGCGTTTGACGAAACGGGATGCAATGGCCAAAAAAGCCCTGAAATAAATTGCAATATTGATTAAAAAAGTAAAGGTTTTGGCTCTTTTTTGGCTAAAGTGTTTACGGGCAAAAATTATCATGGCATTATAAAACACAAAAACATAGTTTACGCTGCTCTTTTTTGTGCTTTCGCCCTTGTAATGTATGATGCGTGTTAGCGGAAAATAGTAATTTTTATAGCCTGCCTGAGTGATTCTGTATGACAAGTCGATATCTTCTCCATACATAAAAAAGGCTTCATCAAGCAGACCGATCTCATCGAGGACTTTCTTTCTCAGCAACATAAAAGCACCTGCCAGCACATCAACTTCGTGGGTTTGCTCTTTGTCAAGAAAACCCAGATGATAACGGGCAAATCTTTTCGATCGAGGAAAAATACGTGAAAAACCAAAAATTTTATAAAACGCAGTTGCTGGTGTTGGCAATCCCCGCTTTGATTCAGGAAGAAATTTCCCTTGTCCATCAACCATTTTCACCCCAAGGCCTCCGGCATCAGGATGTTCGTCCATAAATGCAATTACCTTCTGAAAAGTATCGTCCTCAACAACAGTATCCGGATTCAGCAGTAAAACATATTCGCCCGATGAGATGCGGATTGCCTGATTGTTGGCTCTGCTGAAACCAGTATTTTCTTTGTTGGCAATAAGTTTTACCTCCGGAAATTTCTGCCGAAGCATACGCAATGATCCGTCAACAGAATTATTATCAACAACAAAAACTTCACCTTCAATATCTTTCATTGCCTTTCGGACGGCATAGAGACATTGCTCTAAAAAATATTCAACATTGTAGTTGACAATAACAACTGATAGTTTCATGTCTGAAACAATTTTTCTGTTTTCAATTCTGAGGACTTTCTTAAACGCAATTCAAAAGCCAAAAGTACATGGTTTGACAAACTTCTTGCGTATTATTTCAGAGAGGCTGCAAGATAGCACAAAAGTCTAACCAATATAAAAATAGAAATAGAAAAAAATCACAACGTTCCTCCGATTTGAAAATATAATAACACAATTGGAATCAGTCAGTAATACTACCTTTGCAACACTAAAGAATGAATTTTCAAAATGGAATACCAACGACTTATTGACCGCATCCTCCTCGAAACAAAGCCATTGGCTAAAAACGGTAAAGTTGCATCTTATATACCTGCTTTGGCAGAAGTGTCTCCGGAAAAATACGGGATCAGCATTTCGACCCTTGAGAGGCAACGCTACAATACAGGCGACCATGATGTTTTATTTTCCATTCAAAGTATATCCAAGGTATTCACCTTTTCACTTGCATACGCGCGATTGGGTCATAAAATCTGGGAACGTACCGGACGTGAACCCTCTGGAACTGCTTTCAATTCGTTGATTCAGCTTGAGCACGAACATGGCATTCCACGAAATCCCTTCATCAATGCCGGTGCTATTGTTGTTGCTGATATTCTGTTGTCAATTTTTCCTGATCCGAAAAAAGTTCTTTTAGACTACGTTCGTGAACTTGCAAATAATGAAAGTATCAACTATGATGAAAATGTTGCATTCTCAGAAAAGGCATCAGGGCACAGGAATTTTGCCTTGGCCCATTTTATGAAAAGTTTTGGCAACATTCAAAATTCTGTGGAAGATGTGCTTGATATATACTTCCATCAGTGCTCACTTGCTTTGACAACCGATCAACTTGCATGTTCCTTCCTTTTTCTGGCGAATGACGGAGTTAACCCACACAACAACAGGCAGATCTTGACAGCAAGTCAGGCCAAACGTTTAAAAGCCCTTATGCTCACAACAGGCTTATACAATGAGTCGGGCGATTTTGCTTTCAGAGTTGGAATGCCTGGAAAAAGCGGAGTTGGAGGAGGCATTGTGGCAGTTATACCCAACCTGCTGAGCATTGCCACATGGTCGCCACCACTGAATGAGATGGGGAATTCTGTTGCCGGATTTGAAGCACTTGAACGCTTTACTACCTATAGCGGAAAATCTGTTTTCTAATTTTCAGGCTTTAGGCCAGGAAGAGGTATAAAATCATTTTCGCCCGGAAGTTGGCCAAACTCCTGAGCTATCCAGCGTTGCCGGGCTTCTTCAAGTAAAGCCCTGCTGCTCGAAACAAAGTTCCAATCAATAAAACGCTCTTCAGGAAAAGGCTCTCCGCCAAGCAGAAAAACCGTGCTCCCAGCAGTGATTATAATCTCCGAAAGTTTGCTGTCCTTTGAAACAACAAGCTGCCCAGTCTCAAAAATCTTGTCTTCGGCTTCAATGCTGCCATCTAAAATATAGATACCGGTTTCACCAAAGAGTTCATTGGCAATCGAAAGTGTTTGGTTTGTCTGGCTTTTGACCTCAATAAAAAAAAGTTTGCTATAAACAGGGACAGGCGATTTCCTTCCAAAAGCTTCACCAGCAATGAGTTTGAAAGAAATATCCCCAATATTCCAATGTGGCAGTGATTCTTTTCCGGCATGAAAGAAAGCCGCTTCCATTTGCTCCAGCTCTTTTGGCAATGCAATCCAGATTTGTAAACCATGCATTTTCTTTTTCTGGTTTCTAAGATAATCAGGCGTTCTTTCGGAGTGCACAATACCCTTTCCGGCAGTCATCCAATTTACTTCACCTGGCTTGATTTCAATCGCATTGCCCAAAGTATCGCGATGCAAAATACTTCCCTCCAGTAAATAGGTAAGTGTTGAAAGTCCGATGTGCGGATGTGGTCCAACATCAAAGTTTTCGTCTTCATCAAACAATTCCGGCCCCATGTGATCCATATAAATAAAAGGCCCGATCATCCTTTTTGCCCTGAAAGGCAGCAAGCGGCCAACAATAGATTTCCCAATTCTGGCGGTTCGTTCCTGAATTACATAATGGATATCAGACATGATCAAAGTTTTTTAAAGGTGTTTGGCATGTTCTAAAAGGTTTCCCCAATAAATGAATTTGATGTTTATTAGCTTTTACTCATTTCGCTGGCTCATTTTACAATTTCATTGTCAGATTTATCCTTTTGCGGTCTAAATCAACTTCAAGCACTTTTACTCTGACTTTCTGATTGATTTTTACAACTTCATTGGGATCGCGAATAAAACGTTCGGCAAGCTGACTCAAATGCACCAGACCATCCTGATGAACACCAACATCAACAAAAGCTCCAAAAGCAGTGATATTGGTAACAATTCCATTCAGCTCCATGCCAGGTTGAAGATCACTTACTGACCTTATATTTTTAGAAAACTCGAACATTTCGAACTTCTGTCTGGGATCGCGGCCAGGCTTTTCAAGTTCATTCAAAATATCATTTAAAGTTTCCTTTCCTACATCGCTATTAATGAAATCATTGATATTGATCGCATTACGCAAGTCCTTTTTCCCAATCAAATCCGTTAATGGCATGCCGATTTGGCTGGCAATTTTTTCAACTACAGGATAGCTTTCCGGATGAACAGCACTTGCATCCAAAGGATTTATACCTTCCCTGATTCGCAAAAAACCTGCACATTGCTCATAAGCTTTTTCACCCAGACGACTTACTTTCAATAATTCTTTGCGGCTTTTAAAACCTCCTGCCTCATTGCGGTAGCGGATAATATTGGCAGCAAGTTGCGGGCCTACACCACTCACATATGACAGCAATTGTTCGCTGGCAGTGTTAAGCTCCACCCCAACGGCATTCACACAGCTTTCAACCGTGAGCACAAGGCTTTCGTGCAAAGCCTTCTGATCAACATCGTGTTGATACTGCCCAACTCCAATCGATTTCGGATCAATCTTAACGAGCTCGGCAAGAGGATCCATAAGTCTGCGACCGATGCTGACTCCACCTCTGACAGTTATATCATAGTCAGGAAACTCATCTCTTGCAACTTTTGAGGCTGAGTAAACCGATGCTCCACTCTCATTTACCATTAAAGCCATCACTTCTGTATCAAATCGGATGCCACGGATAAGATCCTCTGTTTCGCGACCAGCCGTTCCGTTGCCAACAGCAATAACATCAATTTTGTAGGAATTAACCAAATTTTTAAGCTTTTGGATCGCCTGTTTCACCTCATGATTTGGGGGGTGGGGATAAATAGTGTCATTGTGCAACAATTGACCATTTTCGTTCAAAACTACGATCTTGCACCCTGTTCTGAATCCAGGATCAATAGCAAGAACTCGTTTTGGACCAAGCGGAGGAGCAAGCAGCAATTGTCTAAGGTTTTCAGCAAAAACTTTGATGGCGACTGCATCAGCCTTTTCTTTGTACAAGGCTCTGACATCATTTTCAATGGAAGGTTCAAGCAAACGTTTCCATGAATCGGCAACAGCAAGTTTCAAATGTGAAGCAGACAAGCTTCCTTCCTTTATATAAACCCTTTCAATTATTGGCAAGGCCTTTTCATTTTCTACACTCAGTTTCACTTTCAGAAAGCCTTCATTTTCGCCACGAAAAAGTGCAAGAATCCTGTGTGAAGGTGCCTTTGCAAGCGTTTCATTCCATTCAAAATAAAGCCGGAAAGTCTTTCCCTCGTCTTCTTTCCCCTCAACAACTGCGCTACTTATGGTAGAAGTGCGATGAAAAAGTTGACGTATGCGTTCACGAATAAGCCGGTTTTCGGCAACCATTTCGGCAACAATATCTCTTGCACCTGCGAGAGCCTCTGAAATATCATTTACACCTTTTTCAGCATTTACAAAACGCCTGGCTTCCGGTTCAACCGCCTTAAATTGTTGTTCCAATAGAAATAATGCCAGAGGTTCAAGGCCTTTTTCACGGGCAATTGTTGCTCTTGTTCTGCGCTTTGGCTTGAAAGGAAGATAAATATCTTCAAGTTCCTGCATTGTTGCAGCATCTTCAATTAATTTCTTTAGCTCAGGTGTAAGTTTATCTTGTTCGGCGATACTTACCAAAACAGTTTCCTTGCGCTTATCCAAGGCTTGTAATTGCTGCAATCGTTTTTGCAAAGCAGCAATTACTTCTTCGTCCATTGAGCCTGTTTTCTCCTTTCGATAACGTGCTATAAACGGTATTGTAGCACCTTCAGCTAGCAGACTCAGTGTGTTGCGTACATTTTGATAATCTAAGTTTAGTTCCTTTGATATTAAACTTGCATAAATAGCAATTTCGTGCATGGTTATTATTTTGAAAGGGCTAATTTACGTAGAATTTTACTTCTGGTTCATCCCTTTCATTTTATTCCTTTGCCCTCATTTGATCCTATGATAAAGCAGACGAAGTTTTAGCAATCTATAATGTATTAGCCTGAGAGTCAACCAAACCTTCCCTGACTTTTGCTAAAAAGGACCGCATTCCAAGGCTGTTTTTATCCTTTATCAGATTTTTCAAATGCTCAAGGGCATCACAAATATTTTCCAACTGCGGTAAAGTATAGGGATTGAAAAGAATTTCACTTAGCAGATGATCATCTTCCGAAAGCAATCCGCGTGCAATGGTAAGATGTTTTTCGAAGGTTGTGCCGGGCGCTTCCTGATGCTTCATGCAGGCGCCAAAAACCAGCGTTGAGGCAAAGGGCACAGACAAGGAGTAAGCGATAGTCTGGTCATGTTCTTCAAAACTATAATCATGCAAACGCAGGCCAAGAGAGCCAAAAAAACTTCTGAAAAAAGCCTTTCCTTCTTCATCCGATTCCTTGATGATGACAGCATGGTGACGACTTAGGTCGTTCAAACTTGCGAAAGTTGGACCAAACATAGGATGGACCGAAACAAATCTTCGTCCTGAATTTAAATAAAAATGCTGCAAACCGTTTTTAACAGAAGCAATATCTGCCAAAATGCAATCTTCCGACAAAAATGGCAAGGCCTCTTCAAATGCTTTGCGGGTATGTTGCAGATTTGCTGAGTTTATAAGTATTTCTGGCACAAAATCAGCGATTTCTTCAAGTCGCATCATACGAATTGTATTGAAAACATAGCTCAGCCGTTTTACTTCAGGGTCATAAACAGCAACCTCATGCTGCAAACAAAGTGCATCACAGAGCCATGTGCCCATTTTTCCAGCGCCCAGAATAGCAATTTTCATACTTATGGTGTTTTATTCGTTGATGAATTATTGAGTTTGCTGTTCATTACCTTACTTTGCAGTAAAACAGACTCTTCGTGTATTGTTTCGAAAATCTTATCAACAAACTCACCTCCAAGTCCTTTTTGAACTGCTTTAAGGTTTCTGTCGCGGATAATTTCATTGTATCGTCGTGATTGAAGGATAGTGATGTTGTTTTCAAGTTTATAAATACCTATTGCTTTTGAGATTTTCATACGTTCGCTTAAAAGTTCAATAAGCTGATTATCAACATCGTCGATATGCATGCGTAAATCATCCAGAACTGTTCTTGGAATATTTTCGATATCATGTTTACGAAATTTAAGCGAATCAATCAACTGTCTGAGCTGCTGAGGGGTTATCTGCTGCTGTGCATCGCTCCATGCTTCATCAGGCCTGAAATGCGTTTCAACAATCAGACCATTGAAATTTATGTCCATGGCCTGCTGACAAATCTGAGCCAAAAGGGTTCTGTTTCCGGCAATATGACTGGGATCAGTCAATATAGGAAGTTCAGGCAGGCGACGGTGCAGTTCGATTGGAATAAGCCATTGCGGGTGGTTGCGAAACTCACTCCTGGCATAGGTACTGAATCCACGGTGAATGGCTGCAATTTGAGTTATTCCGGCCCGATTAATACGTTCAACAGCGCCAATCCACAATTCCAAATCTGGATTTACAGGGTTTTTTACCATGACAGGTATTTTTGCGCCACGCAAAGCATCGGCAATTTCCTGCACTGCAAATGGATTAGCTGTTGTGCGTGCGCCAATCCAAACGAAATCGATTCCGTATTTTAAAGCCTCGAAAACATGCTGTGCTGTTGCAACTTCGGTGCCTACATACATTCCTGTTTCCTTTTTTACCTTTTGCATCCAGGGCAAACCCTCAACGCCAACACCTTCAAAAGCTCCCGGTCGTGTGCGAGGTTTCCAAAGTCCTGCTCTGAAAATTTTTACATCCAATGCTGCAAGTGCTTGCGCAGTAGCGAGCGTTTGTTCTTCAGTTTCAGCGCTGCATGGTCCTGCTATAATGATTGGACGGCTCATGTCACAGCCAGGAAATGAAAAAGGTTCAATATTAATATTTTTCATCAGAAGAGTTTTTGAGATTAGGATTTGAAGTTTATGTTTTTGAGTCTTTGTAAAGCTTCCTTAATTCTGCTTTCCGGGGCACACAGCGAGCTGCGGAGATACATTTTTCCATTGTCTCCAAAGACATGGCCAGGTGTGAAAAACACCCCGCTTTCCATTAAAATCATTTCTGAAAGCGCTTCAGCATCAATATAATCATCTGGAATTTTTGCCCATACAAACAGGCCAGCCTGATTCTTGCTAAAACTGCAGTTCAAAACATCAAAAATTTCCCAGACAATATTTCTGCGCTGCTCATAAATTTTATTCACACTTTTATACCAGTCTGAACCCAGTGAAAGCGCAATAACAGCGGCATCCTGCAACGGCTTGAACATTCCTGAATCCATGTTGCTTTTCACCTTTAATATATGGTTGGCAAAAACCGCATTTGTTGCCGCCAAGCCCATACGCCAGCCTGCCATGTTGTGCGACTTGCTTAATGAGTTCAATTCAATTGCGATCTCTTTGCTTCCATTTACAGATAAAAGACTCATAGGATGATCGTTAAGAATAAATGCGTATGGATTGTCATTGCAGATTAAAATATTATGCAGCTTTCCAAAAGCGATTAGTCTTTCAAAAAAGTCTTTGTTGCAAACAGCACCTGAAGGCATTTGAGGATAATTGACCCACATCATTTTGACGCCATTAAGTCCATTTTTCTCTATTTGAAACAAATCCGGAATCCATCCTGTGTCTTCATTCAAGTCATAAAAAACAGGTTCAGCACCTGTAAGCCTTGCTGCAGCTGCATATGTTGGATAGCCGGGATCTGGAATCAGCACTTTATCACCTTGATTTAAAAAGGCCATTGAAATATGCATGATGCCTTCTTTTGAGCCCATCAATGGAATAATTTCATTTGATGGATTCAAATCAACTTCAAAATTGTGTTTATACCAGTCGGAGTAGGCCTTTCGCAAAGCATCGGTTCCCCTGTAGCTTTGGTATCCGTGATGTTCCGGAATTAAAGCCGATGCTTGCAAAGCTGCTATCACCTCAGGTGCCGGTGGAAGATCAGGACTTCCAATTCCCAGGTTGATTACATCAACTCCTTCAGAGCGCATTACACTGATCTGCTGTAGTTTCTGAGAAAAGTAATACTCATTCACCGATTCGATGCGCGTTGCAGGTAAGATACCCGTTGGCCTTTCTATGTCAGTTTTTCTCATATTGCAATTTTTGCAGGTATGGCATTCATTGTTCTTGATTCGTGGGTTTCATATTCACCCAACACTTCAAGTCCAATCGATAGCGGTCGGATTGCGTCAAGTGATTGTCGATAACGATGATAGTCGGAAAAACCAAGATCTATGTAAAAAAGGTATTCCCATTCTTTTCCAATTACAGGTAGGGATTGAATTTTTGTAAGACTCACTCCATAAAAAGCCAAAACACTCAGCACCCTTGATAGACTTCCTGACTCGTGCGGCAAAGAAAAAACCAATGATGATTTGTTGATGTTTTCGATCAAAGGCAACATTCCTGAGTGCGTTTGTTCTGCATGTCCTACTAATAAAAATCTGGTGAAATTATGTGGATTGGATTCTATATCAGATGCAAGTATATCCAGGTCAAACAGTTGTCCGGCAAGACGGCTTGCAATGGCTGCAATTCCTTTTCTTGATTCTTTGCGAATCATTTTAGCACTTAATGCCGTATCTTCTGTTTCAATCAGTTTTAAATGAGGGTGTTTCAATAGAAAATCTTCACACTGTGCCAAAGCCATTGGATGTGAATGCACTTCATTGAGGTCACTCAAATTCTGCCCTGGCAAAGCAAGCAACTGATGTGAGATTCTCATTTTCTGTTCCCCAAGAATTCTCATGCCACTTTTACGCATAAGGTTATAATTGGGCAAAAGGCTGCCGGCTAAAGTATTTTCCATCGCGACCAGTCCAAACATGGAAGGGCTTGCAGTAAGCCTATCGAACAATTCTCTGAAAGTCATGCACGGTATAACTTCAATCGGAAGATGGCCGAAATATTCACGTGCCGCCAGATCATGGTTGGAACCTTCGAACCCTTGTATGAAAACTTTTATCATTTTATCATTCATTTGAAAAAATTATGTCAAAAAAAAATCCCGCCTTTGGGGGCAGGATTCGCAATTTCTTTTTGTGTTTGTCATGTTAACTAAACACACGATCCTCCCCCTTTGCTTGCGCTTCCAAAATAGAAATAATAATAAAAGGAGGTTTGAGCATTCATTGTTACACGATTTACGCCGCCAAAAGTAGGATGTTTTATAAATACATTGCAAGGAAAAAATGTTTGTTTTTTAAAATAAATTCTATGTGTTTGATTGATTACGTTTTACGTTTATAAAAAAACAAGTATTCTGATGCTTGTTATAGCTTTTTTAGAAATATGAGGCTGATGGAATGCGTCCATAACATACTTGCATGTGAATATTCATGTTGAGTTTATGGCTTTTTCGCTTTCAAATGTTTTGAGTATTTTCGCAAAAAATTCAATCAACTTTTTTAAGTTTTAGAATGCAGCAATACTTGATCAATATGAGTTATAAGATTCAACAAAAAGCTACTTTTTTACAAAAATTCTTCACAATTGTTCTTTTAACTGGCCTGCTTATCACAGCAAAAACAACATGGTCTCAAAATTCTATTTCCGGAACTATACATGGTTACAACAACAAAACCATTAGTCTTTTAATGATAAGGGGCGATCAGAAACTGGCAATAGATTCTGTCAAAACCAACAGTGAAGGGCATTTCAGCATCATTCCGCGCTGGAAACTTATTCCGGGCATGTATCTTTTAAAGACCACTGAAGGGAATTCTATCCGGATTCTTTACAACAATGAAGATGTTCGTCTTGTTTCAGGTGGTGTTGATGACGCCTCAGTCGTTGATTTTGTTCAATCTGAAGAAAACAAGCTTTGGTATGAATATTTCATTTTGAAGAGCAGTACACAGTATTTGCAGGAGCTTTTGAAACCCATCATGCAGCAATATCCTCAAAATGAGCCTTTTTACCTGCAAACAAAAGAAGAATACAATAAACTTCAGGTAAGCTTGCACGAAAAAGCAAATAACATCATCTCAAGTCATCCCGAAACTATGGCTGCAAGATTTATACGAACTGATTTATTGCCACTAATTGACACTGATTTAAGCTTTGACGAACAAAGAGCCCTGCTCAAAAAGAATTTTTTTGTTGAAACTGATTTTTCTGACACTTTATTAATTCAGTCAGATATTTTATCACGTAAAATGATTGATTTCTTGTCGCTTCACCAACGTCCAAATTTGAGTATGCCTGAGCTTCAGCTCGAATTCATCCGCGGTCTTGATGCGATACTACAGCTTGCATCGGTTGAGAAGAAAATGTATTTATTTGTGATTGAATTCTTTATTGAAGGTTTCTATCAAATGGGACTGACGGGGGTAAGCGATTTTTTAAGCACTTTGCCTCACCTGAACAGCGATTGCATGGATGTAGAAACACTGATGCAAATTGAGCAGATCGTAGGTCCTCATCGAAAAATTATCACCGGATCAGCGGCTCCTGAAATTGTTTCAGTTGATATTCATGGAAATCCATTTGACCTCAAAAAACTTGAAAGCGGAAAAACGATTCTTGTTTTTTGGTCGATAACATGTCCATACTGTCTTGAACTTTTACCAGAATTGAAACAGTTTGGGAAAGAAAACCCTGAAGCGACAATCGTTTCAATCATCATGAGTCCCAATAGCAGCACTTTAAAAAGTCTGATTGAACAAGGAGAACTCGACTGGATTCATATCGCAGACGGAAAAGGCTGGGACAGTCCAATCGTTGAATCCTATATGATTTACGGAACCCCTACCCTTTTTCTACTTGATGCTGATAAGAAAATTCAATCCAAACCTTCTGGTATGGCAGAGTTGAAAGCAATCTTTAAATTGAAATAGCAGGTTGCACAACAAACCATTATCTTAGATAATTTGACCAAATATGGTTATAACTATTTATATTCTAATCGACTACATCTTCACTCAATGTTATTTTTTAGCTTAAAAAGCGTTAATGATCAGTCTCAAATTTTTAAATCATCCCGAATGTTCCATATGTAAGGGATTCATTATTTTTGGCAATTGAAAAAGAAACCCTTTATGTATAACAAATCGAAATTACTGCTTTCAGTTCTGATTGTTCACTTCACATTCATTTTTATGCCAGTCCAAGGTTTTTCCCAACTCCAGATGCCGGCATCTGAAAGTGAGAATCGTTGGGTTGACTCGGTTTACAATAGTCTTGGCATTGCGGAAAGGATAGCGCAGCTGATGGTTGTCAGAGCCAATCAGCCGGATCAGACATATGATGCACGCATTGATGAATACATAAAGAAGTACAATATTGGAGGGGTTACTTTCTTTAAAGGTAAACCGGAACAGCAATTGCTTCAGACAAACCGTTGGCAGCAACTTTCGAAAACACCCCTTTTTATTAGCATCGATGCAGAATGGGGATTATCCATGCGGCTTTCCGGCACTGTCTCATACCCTTTACAAATGACGCTTGGTGCAATTGAAGACGACAACCTCATATTTGAAATGGGACGTCAGATTGCTGAACAGTGCCAACGCTTGGGTATCCACATCAACTTTGCACCGGTGGTGGATGTGAACAACAATCCGGCAAATCCGGTAATTGGAATGCGTAGTTTTGGCGATACTCCTGAAATAGTTTCGAGCAAAGGAATTGCTTATGCACGAGGATTAAAGGCAGGAGGTGTCATTGCTACTGCCAAACATTTTCCTGGTCATGGAGACACTCAAAATGACTCCCATTACACCTTACCGGTGATTCTTCACTCAAGAAGTCATCTCGATTCAACAGAACTCATTCCTTTTAAGAAAATCATTGATGACGGTGTTGATGGCATTATGATAGCACATCTTGACATTCCATCGCTTGATAATAAAACAAATACGCCTTCTACACTTTCAGAGAAAGTTGTTACTGATTTATTAAAAAAGGAATTAGGTTTCCAGGGACTTATTGTTACCGATGGGCTTGATATGAAGGGTGTTACTTCCATTCACCCCCCCGGAACAATTGAGCTTCTGGCATTAAAAGCAGGAAATGATATCCTTCTCCTGCCCGAAAATGTGCCTTTGGCAATTGAAATGATTAAAACTGCCATCGAAAAAGGTGAGCTTCCCGAAAGCCGTCTGGAAGAAAGTTGCCGGAAAGTGCTGAGATATAAATACAGAGCAGGCCTTAATGCATACAGGCCTTCATTTACTGAGCAGCTGAACGCTGACCTCAACAAGCAGGAATATAAAAACCTGGCAAACAAACTTATTGCTGAAGCCATTACAATCGTAAAAAATGATGGCATGATCCCGCTGGAAAAAGACAATTTAAAATGGGCATTGCTTACTGTCGGTTCTGAAAAAGCCTCTTCCATGAATGGAATTCTTTCGGAAGCTGGATTTAAGACCACAACATTTCAGCTCAATAAAAATGCAACTAAAGAACAGATCTCAAGCCTTCAAAATCAATTAAAAAGCTTCGACAGAATCATCATAAATATTCAAAGCACTAATATTTTAGCCAACAGAAAATTTGGTATTGAGGATGCTGCAATTGCTTTTCTTAACGAGCTTTCGAAAAGCAAGTCTTTAATACTGAATGTTTTTGCTTCACCATATGCATTAGACTTTTTGAAAATCAACGAAAACTACAAGGCCATTGTGATAGGTTATCAGGATCGGCAAGATGCTGTTAAAGCTGTTTCCGAAATTGTTTTAGGAAAAAAGCAGGCTTCAGGAAAGCTTCCGGTTACATTGAAAACCGGATTTCCTGCAGGACATGGAATCACAGCTTCGGTCATAAATTACGAGACAGCGCCTGTAAAAATTGAATTTTTTGAACCTTCATTTCAAAATGTGCTTAATGAAAAGTTTATCAGAAAGATTGATTCTATTGCACTCGACGGAATACAGAAAAAAGCTTATCCGGGTTGTCAAATCGTGGCTTTGCATGATGGAAATCTGATTTACAGCAAGTCATTCGGCCATCTTACCTACGAAAAAACTGACCCTGTAACCGATACAACCATCTATGATCTTGCTTCTTTAACAAAGGTGTTGGGATCAACATTGGCCATGATGAAGCTTTATGAAGACAGCCTTGTTTCATTAGACGCCAATCTTGGATATTTTTTCCCTTACATGAGAAAAACGGATAAAGCAGAAATCAGGCTTATCGACATTTTAACACATCAATCCGGCTTTGACGGATGGATTGCTTATTATTTAAAAACTATAAATAAAGACGGATTTGACCCAAAAATCTACAGCAATTTCATGAGTCCGGAATTTCCATTGAGAGTTGCCAAAGACCTTTATATATACAGAGCCTATAAGCATAAACTTTTTGATGAAATTGTTAAAAGCAAGCTGAAAACAAAGGAATACCGATATAGTGATCTAGGATTTTACTTTATTCCGGAGATTGTATCACTCGTAACAAATGAAGAGTTTGACATCTACCTGCAAAAACGATTTTACGGGCCACTTGGTTTAAAACACCTGGCTTTCAGACCACTTTTTCACTTCCCTGAAGCACAAATTGCACCAACTGAAAACGACGTAGAGTTTCGAAAGCAACTTTTAAGAGGCACAGTTCACGATCAGGGAGCAGCTTTAATGGGAGGCATTTCAGGGCATGCAGGCTTGTTTGGCAACGCAATGGATGTTGCCAAAATAATGCAGATGCTTCTCAATGATGGCAGCATTAACGGCGTTCAATATCTGAAACCTGAAACCGTGAAATACTTTATTACAGCACATTTTGCAGATAAAAAAAATCGGCGTGGAATCGGCTTTGATAAGCCTCCGTTGAATAAAAACGATAAAGGCCGGTCGATGGCTGATTCAGCTTCAATGCAATGTTTTGGACATACAGGTTTTACAGGCACTTTTGCTTATGCCGATCCGGCAAACAAACTTGTTTTGGTTTTCCTCTCAAACCGTGTTTTCCCCGATGCTAAGGATAACCTGCTTGCAAAAATGAATATCAGATCCAAGATTCATGACTTGTTTTATCAGGCATTGAAAACAAGTACAGCAATGAAATATTTAAGTAATTAATTGATATTTAAATTTATAAGAAATTTTGGGATAGAATATTTTTTAGATTTAAAGAAAAGTACATAAAAGAAAAATTTGAAAAAAGATAAATATGAAGAAAGATACCATCAAATCAATTTTACTCTGGACTTTGTCAGTGGTCCTGATGTTGGCACTTGCAATTTATCAACGGACGACTGGTCCTACTTACCCTGTGCGTGGTAAGGTCGAGATTAAAGGAGAGACTGTCAAATTCAAGCTTCTGAGAAGTCATGATACAGGCATTGATGCCCCTGTAGAAATTGCAGTCCCGGAAGGCATTAAAGCTGTCTTTAGGTATAAACGCTATAAAAGTCATGATGAATGGACTGCCGTGGAGCTTTCTGAGAAGGACGGCAAAATAAAGGTAGGCGTGCCAAATCAGCTGCCTGCTGGAAAAGTACAGTATCAGATTGCCCTGATGGATGGCGAAAAAGCTTATCCCCTGACCGAAGAACCTATCATAATACGTTTTAAAGGTGTTGTACCAGACTTTGTGCTAATTCCACATATATTTTTTATGTTTTTCGCTATGGTTTTCAGCATACGTACAGGCTTTGAAGCTATTTTGAGAAGAAATAAAACCTATAGGTTTACTTCAATTACACTATTTTTATTACTTCTTGGAGGTCTTATTCTTGGTCCTATTGTTCAAAAATACGCCTTTGATGCATACTGGACAGGCTGGCCCTGGGGGCATGACTTAACAGATAATAAAACCATAGTTGCATTTATTTTCTGGCTTATTGCCTGGTTTGTTCTCAGAAAAAAACCTGAAAATCGTTTGTGGCCTTTAGTTGCAACTTTTATTATGCTGGCGGTTTATTTGATTCCGCACTCTGTATTAGGCTCCGAACTTGATTTTACTGAACTTGAACCCCATCCGAACCAAACTGAAATAACCCAATGACAATTATCATCATCGCTTTTACTGCGCTTTTCTCGATTCTCGCCTTCAACAACATTGATTTATTTCACCAGCTGAAGTTTAATGCATGGCTCATAAAAACCAAAAAGCAAGGCTGGCGATTTTTTACCTATGCTTTTGTGCATGCCGGTTGGACGCACCTTGCAATAAATATGTTCGTACTTTATTCTTTTGGCCGCAATATCGAGAGCAGCTTTAACAGCATCTTCGGTTTCCCAAAGGGCCTTTTCAATTATGGAATGTTGTATGTTGGAGGTATTATTTTTTCGACACTTTTCGATTTTGGCAAACAAAAGAACAATCCCTATTATGATGCCGTTGGAGCATCTGGTGCTGTTGCTGCAATAGTCTTCGCAAGTATTTTAATTGATCCCAAAATGTCGCTCTTTTTGTTTCCGATCCCAATTCCCATACCAGCCTATATTTTTGGAGGCCTTTACCTGATTTATTCGGCATATATGGGCAAACGCGGACAGGATAACATTGGGCATTATGCTCACTTTTTCGGTGCTGTTTTTGGATTTGTTTTCACGCTGCTTCTAAAACCAAGCCTGCTAAATGAATTTATTCAACATTTTTTAGGATAAAGCAGCAGCATATTAAGCTCAAAAAAGGCTGTGTTGCAGTAAGATACTTAACGCTTTCTCTAGAAATAAAACTAATAATTGATTTTCACTTACTTAGAATCAATTCATTTCCGGATTGACTGGAAAACTACGCCATAAATCGTAGGTTGGTCCCATTCTTTGCAAAAAGTGATTCCACATTTTGTTGGACTTTGTTTTAAGTAAGGAATTTAGATTGGTTTCTGAAACTACCCATGCATTGCGCTTCAATTCACCTTCAAGCTGCAGCGATTCCCAACCGGAGTAGCCCAGAAAAAATCTAATATTTTCACTTTTAAGCAACCCGATTGTCATTAACTCTTTTACGGCTTCAAGTTCGCCTCCCCAGTATAATCCGGGAATAATCTCTTCACTTCCAGATATTTCATTGCCCAATGTGTGCATAAAAAACAAGTTATCAGTCTGTACAGGTCCACCGAGATAAACCATTGCATCAAATGGAGGAAAATCAAGAACAATATCATTAAAATGCGAACCCGAAGGCTTGTTCATTACGAGGCCAAATGTGCCGTCCAAATTATGCTCTACCAGCAGCACAACAGATCTGCCAAAATAAAAATCGCCCATGAAAGGTTCTGCAATCAAAGCTCTGCCTTTTGCAGGCTTCAGATCGTTGCTCTTTATTTGAATAAGTTTTTCCATGTCTCTTGCAATTTTTGAGAAGATTGACGTTTTTATCAATCTATTCTCTAATTTTACAGCTCAATCAAAAAATGTACCATACATTGGCAGCATACACACACAACGAAAAATTCCATAATCTGAGAAAGCAGTATGCATTTTTCGAATTCCAAAGTTATACAATTACAGAGGAATCTGATTGCTTTCGGTTGATTTTTAACTTTAATTTAGCAAATGAATTTACTTTTCAACCACAATCGGTTATTTGGAAAAGAGATTTTTTTGTTAAGAATCCTGATAAAATGCTGCTTGAAACACTGGCATTTCAAATTGGAATGGTCGAACTTATCAGCTACTGGAAAGCAGCCTGCCCCCCTTTGGTGATTATAAAACCCTTCAATTTGTCCGAGAATCAGATTTTATGGTGGAAAAAGCTTTATTTCAATGGTTTAGGGGAGTTTTTTTACATTAACGGCATTAATATTGAGTTTGATAATTTCCTTGAAATCCAGTGTGATTCAGCATTAGAATTTAGTAAGATTTCTGTTTCCGGATCTGATAAAGTCATTGTTCCGGTAGGAGGAGGTAAAGATTCTGTCGTAAGTCTGGAGTTACTTCTTCAGAATGATTTCGACATTATTCCGCTTATAGTTAATCCAAGGAAAGCAAGTGCCGGATGTGCTGCTATTGCAGGATTTCCACCTGAAAAATGCATCATCATCGACCGAAACATAGACAATGAACTCATCCGGTTGAATGCAATGGGATTCCTGAACGGACATACCCCTTTCTCTGCTTTACTTGCTTTTATTTCAGCATTTGCTGCTGTTTTGACAGGCATAAAAAACATTGCATTATCAAATGAATCAAGCGCAAGTGAATCAACTGTGCCGGATACCAATGTGAATCATCAGTACAGCAAATCGATTGAATTTGAAGAAGATTTCAGAAATTACCTCAACACCCATATTTGTGAGCAATTGAACTATTTCAGTTTGCTCAGACCTTTGAATGAACTCCAGATTGCTTCTGTTTTCAGTAGATTTGAAGCATATCATTCCGTTTTTAAAAGCTGCAATGTTGGCAGCAAAACAGATTCATGGTGCTGCAATTGTCCAAAGTGTCTGTTTACATGGCTCATGCTTTCGCCGTTTCTTCCTGAAAAAAAACTAATCGGTATTTTTGGAAATAATCTGTTCGAAAATCGCTCTCTTCAATATACCCTTGATGAACTTCTGGGAAAAACCGAAGCCAAGCCTTTTGAATGTGTTGGCACCGTTGAAGAAGTGGAAACGGCAGTAAAAAATCTTCTTTTGATGAAAGGAAACGGTCAAATACCATTGTTGGAAAAATATTCTAATCCTAATTTTGTTAAAGCGAAAAATGATATCGAAACTTTACTAAGTCAGTTTGACACGAATCATTTTCTGGAATTGAAATTTGAAAAAATTGTCAGGAGGGCAATTTATGGTTGAAAAAATCATCAATGAGCTAACCGGAAAAAGGATTCTGATTCTTGGATATGGCAAAGAAGGCCGCTCAAGCTTAAAATTTTTGTCAAATTACAATGTGAATGCAGAAATTGGAATAGCAGATCAAAACCTGCCATTAGAGGATATTGAAATTTTGAAAAACAAACAAAATATTTCAATCCACAGTGGCGCCAATTACCTTGAATCTGTTGCCGGATATAACTTCATCCTTAAAGCGCCCGGTATACCTTCGCGGTATCTTTCGTTGAAACAAGACCAAATCTTAAGCTCGCAGACTGATTTATTTTTGATGGCATTTCATGATCAGACTATTGGGATTACTGGTACCAAGGGAAAAAGTACAACCGCAAGTCTCGTCTATCATTTATTGTCACAATCCGGAAAACCAGGTTTGCTGACCGGCAATATTGGCATCCCTTGCTTTGATATCATCCCTGATATTTGTCCGGAAACACATGTCGTTTTCGAACTTTCGGCCAATCAACTGGAAAATATCTTTCATTCACCTCATATTGCCCTGTTTCTGAATCTCTTTGAAGAACATCTGGATCACTTTGGCACTTTTGAAGCGTACAAGAATGCAAAAATGAATATTTTCAAATACCATAGCTCAAGTGATTTCCTGATTATCCATAAAGATTTTTCCTATTTGGCAGAAGGAAATCTTCAATCCAATGTTTTGATCTATCCATCTTATGAAATGTCGATTTATGATGCAGATAATCTAAAAGGAGCACATAACAGACATAATATTCAGGCTGCTGTTTTAACCGCAAAAATATTGGGCTTAAACGAAGCAGATATTTTTTCAAAACTAAAGACTTTTAAAGGTTTGCCTCACAGATTGGAATTTGTTGATGATAAAAGTGGAATTACTTTTTATAATGACAGTATTGCAACTATTCCAGAAGCTACTATTGCTGCTTTGGAAGGTTTGGGAAAAGTAGACTGGCTGGTGATTGGCGGTTTTGACAGAGGAATTAATTATGAGATACTGGCAAATCACCTTCTAAACAATCCGGTAAATCATGTTTTTTACACAGGCAAGGCAGGGAAACGGATAATTGAGCTGCTAAACAAAGAACATCATTCCATTGATATTAAAGCATTTGATAAACTTGATGAGGTTTTTGATGCTATCCGTGAAAGGGGAAAATCAGGCGATGTTTGTTTGCTTTCGCCAGCTGCAGCCAGTTATGATCAATATCGGAATTTTGAGCACAGAGGAGACACTTTTAAAGAACTGGCAATTCAATTCACTAGAAATACCTTTTTGGAAAAATAATCCAAAAGTGTATTCTTGATTCATTTAAGTTTCGACAAAATTATTTTACTGCCTTTTTCGCAATCTTTTTTGCAGATATTTTCTCAGTAACCGCTATAGCATTAGTAGTAGCGTTCTTGCGCGGGCGTCTGACTCCATAAGAGCCCATGACGATTTTGCCGCGTCTGGTTTTTTTATCTCCTTTTCCCATAACCACAATTTTTTATTAAAATTTCATCAATTTCCTACAAAATTAATAGAAGTAGAAAAAACTGTCAAGTTTCCACTTTCTAAAGCAAGAATGATTTTGCTGAAATATTACAATTTCCACTTGAAACTATAAGAAAGTTAAAAGAATAAATCAATGCAATTTTGACCTTGTCAGACAAGGAAACGAGCAAACAATAAAGGTTCAAATGAGTCTTTCAATAAGGACCAGGCTTTGTTGGCGTGATTGCTGAGTTTGTTTTGTTAAAAAGTTCAGGTCGAGCTGAATTATACGCATCTGGTGTTTTGATCACATCATCCTCACCCATCATGATGCTGATGACTTCATCAATTCCTATTCCTCTGTATGTGGGTGGTGGATCGAAAAAGTCAATCGGAATTTCAGCCTTTCTAACAGTAATAACCTCCATTTCGCTTTTCCCTAAGGTTGTAGGAATAACCGACCTGAGCACCAATCCTTTACTGATTATTTCAAGCCATTCCTTACTCTCACGATAAACTGAAAGCATTGATGGCCGGCTGAAAACACGCATCATCTCATTCAATTTAACAAGATTCAAATCTTTATAAGGCAGTACCTCGTGTGTAATCCAAAACTCCTCGAGGGTAATGCTATCAAGCACAAACAAATATTTCTCAGCTTGATAGTCAACTATTTTCATGGATGAATCAATTGCAAGTAATTTAGCATTGTCAGGCAAAGAACTATCTGTAACACCAACTTTCATTTCATTCAACACTTTCTGAAAATCAGCCTCAGCTTCAATCCTATCTCGCTCAGGCATTTGCTGTATCATTATAACAATCTGAGTCTCAATTGTATTGAACAAAGCAGTCTTTAAAGAATCAGGCTTACCACTCCAATATACGCTCATCTTTGGAAAAATAACAGTAACATATTCATTTTCCAAATCAAATATAAAAGAGGATGTTTGATTTTCCACACGTAATTTTTGATCCTGGATAAAAACACTTTGCATGGTTAAATTACCAAATTTGTCTTCCCTTTTCTCAACAATGAGCCATCCTGCCAGCAAGTTTGTTGCAAACGTCAAAAAAATAAAAAGAAATAAAAAGTCAAAATGTTTAAATTTCATGATAAAAATTCAAATAAATTATCAACAGTCTCATTATATGATATTTAGCATATTTGTCATTCAAATATCAAAAGAACAAATTTTTTATAAATCACTCAAAGATAAAAAAATACATGAAAGGCTATTTTAGAAAGGAAAAAAAAAGTACTTTTGCACCTCTAAAATTGCATCATATCATGGCTAAACAAAAAGGCATTATTACAAAAGGTGACGAAAAACTAGAAGTTGTAGAGGAAGCACTAAGCAAATCTGAACGTTTTATTGTTGAAAACCAAAAAATTATCACTATAGTTGTTACTGTGTTGGTAGTTGTGGTCTTGGGATATCTTGGAATTAACCGTTATTATCTTGAGCCCCGTGAAAAAGAAGCTCAAGTTCAGATTTTTATGGCTGAAAAGTATTTTGAATCCGATTCATTGAACAGAGCCTTATATGGTGATGGAAACAATATGGGATTTCTTGATATCATTGACGAGTTTGGCTCAACCAAATCAGGAAATCTTGCTAAATATTATGCAGGTGTTTCTTTCCTGAAACAAGGTGAATTTAATGAAGCTATAAAGTATTTGAATAAGTTCAAAGGAAGAGATAAAATTGTTGCATCACTTGCAATTGGAGCAAATGCAGATGCGCATCTTGAGCTTAACGAAATTACCAAGGCAGCTGACTTATATTTAAAAGCTTCACAAAAAAACAGCAATGAGCTCACTACTCCTATGATGTTGTTTAAAGCCGGAAGAGCATATGAGTTAGATAATAACTTCAAGAAAGCCGCTGAAATGTATGAAAAAATTCAAAAAGAATACCCTTCTTCAACTGAGGGCAGAAATATAGAAAAGTATCTTGCAAGAGCAAAAGCTCTAAGTGTAAAATAATTCTCAAAATATTCCATTTTGAAAAACCTGACAGCATTGCTGATCAGGTTTTTTTATTAGCTTTGACTGGCTGTTTGAAACCAAATCTACCACACAACACTTTTTGTTTTGTAAAATATTTTTAAGTCCTTCATATTAAAAATCAATGAATCGCAAGTCAATGAGAATAGTTTTCTTTGGAACCCCGGAGTTTGCTTCAGCACAACTTGAAAATCTTATCAAGAACAACTTCAATATTGTCGGGGTGGTTACAGCTCCTGACAAGAAGGCCGGTCGTGGAAAAACTCTTTCATCATCTCCGGTAAAAAAGGTTGCAAATGAATTTGCGATTCCATTACTTCAGCCAGAGAGTCTTAAAAATGAAACATTTATCACTGAATTAAAGAATTTAGGCGCCGACCTTTTTATTGTAATTGCGTTTCGAATGCTTCCGGAGGTTGTATGGACACTGCCTCCTTTGGGCACCATTAATCTTCATGCTTCATTGCTCCCGCAATACAGGGGTGCGGCGCCCATCAACAGAGCCATTATGAATGGAGAATCAGAAACAGGTCTGACTACATTTTTTATCAACAGTAAGATTGATCATGGAAATATTATTCTTCAAAAGAAACTGAAGATCGGAACTGAAGAGAATTTCGGTGAATTGCACGACAGAATGATTGAAGACAGCAAAGGAATGATCTTACAAACAATTGAAAAGATAGCAACTGGCGAAATAAATCTTATTGATCAGAATGATTTCATTTCTACAGATACTAAATTAAATGCAGCTCCAAAAATATTCAAAACTGACTGTGTGATTGATTGGACAGGTTCGGGGGTTTCGATTTATAATCATATCAGGGGGCTGAGTCCTTATCCGGGAGCAATAGCAACATTTTTTTCATCAACTGGCAAGGAAATCGAGTTAAAACTTTTTCAATCAAGATTTGAGCCTGATATTTCTAGTGATGGCAGTCTTACCCTTTTGACAGACAACAAGACTTTTTTAAAGGTTGCATTAGAGGATGGTTTTATTTTTCTTGAAATGTTACAGCAAGCAGGAAAAAAGGTCTTGAAGGCAAATATTTTTCTACAAGGATTCAATTTTGAAGGTTTTTGGCAAGCCAAACCATAAAATATTATCCTTCGATACACTGCTGAAAACCGCTGCACTACAACAAAATTTCTATTTTCGGACTGCAAAAAAGTGCTTTTTCTTGAAAAAACAACATTTTTTTTAATAAAACAACATTTTTTTTCACTTTTTTTATCAAAGCCCTTGCATTTGTTCATTTATAGTTTATTTTTGTGTATTATTCGACCAATATTCTAACTAATATCCAAAAAGATGAACAAAGCTGAATTAATCGATGCAATGGCCGCAGAAGCCAATTTGACCAAAGTAGAAGCAAAAAAAGCATTAGATGCTTTTATTGGAGCTACATCTAGTGCTTTAAAAGAAGGTGACAAAGTTACTCTTGTAGGCTTTGGCACTTTTTCCGTTTCAGGAAGATCTGAAAGAAAAGGACGCAACCCACAAACTGGAGCAGAAATTAACATTGCTGCAAAAAAAGTTGTGAAATTTAAACCAGGTGCCGAACTGTCTGCTACGGTAAAATAGTTTTTACCATTAAAGAACGAAAAGCTCCTTTGATAATCAAGGGAGCTTTTTTTATAATAAAAAGTTTAGACTAAAGAAAGACCACGCTTACTTTATAAAAGAATCAACAGAGAGTGCAATGATCATAACCAGGACAAAATAATTGATTCTCATAAAATAAAAGAAAGGATTAAATATTTTTTTGCTACTCAAAATACCTGAAAACACAAGCACCAACCAGAAAACAGCTACTAAAACCAACAAAGTAATTACACTGGAATGAATAACTCCAAAGAAAGGAATCATCAATGCAGAAACAGCTGTTGCAAAAATCCAGATAAATGTAATGTATCTAATCTGTTTTTCATCATAAAGTTGGGTAATGGAGGGATAACCGGCTTTGACATATTCATCCCCATATTTAAGCATCAGCAACCAGAAATGTGGCACTTGCCAAATGAAGAAAAAGAAGGCCAAAATTAGTGTTTGGGAAGAAAACAATTCTCCTCCGCCTGCAACCCAACCCACAATTGGAGGTATTGCGCCAATGACTGAGCCTGGAATCACCGCAAAAGCTGTTTTCCTTTTCATTGGAGTATAGATTCCATTGTACCAGATCAATGCGAGCAGGCCAAGCTGGAATCCAACAAAATCTGATCCCAAATAGATGAGTGATGAGCCAATTACTGAAAGAATAATGGCAACAATGAGGGCACCTGAACGACTGATACGACCCGATGGGATGGGTCTGTCGCTTGTACGCTTCATTAAACGATCTCTGTCGCTATCCTGCACATGATTTAAAGCGGAAGACCCACAAGCTAGGATAAAAATTCCAACGGTAGGTAAAATTAAACCTGTATCAAAACTACCTTTAGCAAGCAGATATCCAGCAATTGTAGTCAGAGCAACAGCAAAGGTGATTTTGATCTTGCTCAATTCAGCAAGTAACAAAAGTTTTTCTTTAATCATTTAAACATTTCATTAATAAGGACTTAATCTCCTCTTTATTAAATTACCGGAATTTATTCCAATGTTTTGATATAGTCGATAATATCTTTGATTTGTTCATCGGTGATATTATCATATGCAATCATCAGACCTTTCATATATCCTTTGACTATATCAGCATTTGGTTGTCTGATAGACCGTATGAGATATTCATCATCGACAACAATTTCTCTGTCTTTTCCATCAGTTTCAACAATTTCGCTTTTCCCATAAAGTCCTTTGAAAGATGGGCCGATAATTTTGCTGCCATCCTGAGAATGGCAAGTGAGACAGGCATTCTGTTTAAGTAAAGTTAGTCCGGGATGTTCATCTGTAATACTTGTTACCGTGGTCAGCCAGTTTTGATAAGCGCTTTCAGATACAACTGTAACGCTGGAAAGCATATAACTGTGAAGCTGCCCGCAATACTCGGCACAAAGAACATCGAAGCGACCTTCCTGTGTTGCCTCAAACCACATAAAGTTATTTTTTCCAGGCACCATGTCCTCTTTAATCCTAAAAGCAGGCACGAAAAATGAATGTAAAACATCTCTTGAAATAAGATTCAGTTTGACAGGCTTTCCGATAGGCACAACAAGCGTATCAGTGATTCTGCCGTCAGGATATTCAAAAGAAAATTTCCACATCTGTGCATATGCATTTATTTCCATTGCTCCATCCGGAACCTGGCGCATAGGCTTATAGCCAATCCAGCCAAAATAAAACATAACCATCACCAGAATTGTTGGGATGGCTGTCCAAATAATCTCAAGCCGGTGATCACCTTCAATGTTGGAAGCTACCGGATTTCGTTTTTTATTGTACCTGAAAACAAAAAACAGCATCACAATGGTGATTCCTAAAAGGAAAAACAATGAGATACCTGTTATTATATAAAGTGACAGGTCAACACCATCGGCAAAAGTTGAAGCGGATGTTCTCATATTGAATTATCGGTTTAAGTATTCAATGGCAGTTAACACAGTAAATGCAACAAATAAAACAACTACAAGCAAAATAAGCCAGGAATATATTTTCTTTTCGTACTTAAGATGCATAAAATAATAAGCCACAACAATCACTTTTATTGTTGCGATCAATAAGGCGGTTGCTACTGATAAAGTAGCCAGGTTAGCTCCAAAAACTGAAACGACAACTGTAACTACAGTTAGCAAAAGAAGCGCTGCAAGGGTGCTGAAATGCTCTTTATAACTAGCTATATGGTGCGTTTCATGCTGATCTTCGTTGTGATGATTTTTATGATTTTCCATGACAATTATCAATGTATGAGGTAAAACAACGGAAACAGATATATCCAGATGAGGTCAACCAGGTGCCAGTACAATCCTGCGTTTTCGGTTAAAGTGTAGTTTTCTGAATGAACCTGTCCTTTTTTGGTGCGGTAAATTACAACAGCAATAAGCACTGCACCTATTATAATGTGCAAAGCATGAAGCCCTGTCATAAAAAAATAAAGGAAGAAAAACAGTGCCTCTCCTTTTGGAAGATTACTGTAGTATTCCATTCCCGGAAAAAATCCATGATGTATTTTGGCACTCCATTCAAAATATTTAATGATCATAAAAACAAGCGACAAAATAAGTGTGGTTGCCAGAAGTTTTATGGAGAGAATGCTGTTTCCTTTTTGAATTGCGGTAATTGACATTGCTATGGTCATGCTGCTCACAAGAAGCACAACCGTGTTAATAGTTCCCATTGCAACATTCAACTCAAAAGATGAGAGTAAAAAAGCATCATGATTCATCAAACGGTAAACCATGTATACAATAAACAAACCTCCAAAAAGCAGAAGTTCAGTGAATAAAAAGAGCCACATGCCCATTTTCGAGGCTTCTGCATCACGGTTGTGGCCAGAGTTGGGTAAAACAAAACCAGTAGCGTGTTCCATGGTATTATTCGTTTATGGTTGGTTTATTCTCGTAATCGTAAGGGCCGTTTTTTGGAATAACAGGCATTCTGTCAAAATTTTGCACAGGAGGTGGAGACATTGTTTGCCATTCGAGTGTAATTCCACCCCATGGATTCCTTCCTACACCACGCTTTCCTTTATAGAAGCCAGCAATCAGGTTGCCTAACATCAGAAGCAATCCCACTGCCAAAACCCATGAACCATAGGTGCTGATCATATTGGGAAGATGAAATTCCGGTAAATAATCGTAATAACGGCGGGGCATTCCCATTAAACCGGCAATAAGCATAGGAAAATAAAGTAAATTAAAACCAATAAAAAAGATTGTGAATGCAATATTGGCCACTTTAATATTATACATTCTTCCCCATATCTTTGGATACCAGTAGTGTAGCGCGCCAAAGAAAGCAAAACCTGTACCTCCAAACATTACATAATGGAAATGACCTACCACAAAATAAGTGTCATGCAAGTGAATATCCGTTGCCAGCGCACCAAGTATAAGCCCTGTAAAACCACCAATCATAAACTGGAAAATAAACGCCAGGGCATACAAAAGCGGTGGTTGAACGTTAATCGATCCTTTATATAAGGTGGCTACCCAGTTGAAAACTTTTATGGCTGTAGGTATTGCAACCAAAAATGTTAAAATGGAGAAAATAAATCTGGCGGTGCCACTCATCCCCGAAGTAAACATATGGTGTCCCCAAATAAAATAGCCAACAAAAGCTATCGCCAGACTTGAAAATGCAATTGCTTTATATCCAAAAATTGTACGCTGACTGAATGTAGGAAGCAACTCGGAAATTATTCCAAAAGCTGGCAATGCCATAATATACACCGCAGGATGTGAGTAGATCCAAAACAAGTGTTGATACAAAATTGGATCACCACCGATTGAAGGGTCAAAAAGCCCTACGCCCAGTGCTCGTTCGGCTACAATCATTAGCAGTGTAATTCCTATAATCGGGGTTGCGAGCAGCTGTATCCATGAAGTTGCATACAAAGACCATGCAAACAAAGGCATTTTCAGAAAAGTCATTCCCGGAGTTCGCAGTCTGTGTATGGTGACGATAAAATTCAAACCAGTAAGGATTGATGAAAAACCGAGAACAAAGGCAGCAAGCACTGACATTGAAACATTGGTTGTCGTATTAACGCTGTAGGGCGCATAAAAAGTCCAACCTGTATCGGCAGGTCCATCACCGAAAACCAGCGTTGACAATGCCATGATTGCACCAATGATGTAAATCCACCACGACAAAAGATTCAATCTGGGAAATGATACATCATCAGTACCCAACATGATCGGAAGGAAGAAATTTCCAAAAACAGCCGGTATACTCGGAATGATAAAAAGGAAAATCATGATAACACCATGAAGGGTGAAAATCTGATTGTAGGTCTGTGCTTCGACAAGATCTTTGCCGGGATTCAGTAATTCATATCGCATCAAAAGGCCAAGTGTAACTCCCACAAGAAAAAAGGTCATCAGGGAATATAAATAAAGCAGGCCAATACGCTTATGGTCGACACTGAATATCCAGGAAAAGATACCTTTCTTTGCCTGAAAAAAATTAATGTTAGCAGTTGCGGTTGCCATATTGATTTAAAGATTAGTGGTTTTTCTTCTACGTTTTTCAGAAACTATAAGATAAGATAGAAATGATAGTGTGATGAACAGGATAATTGTACCTGACACTTTGGTAACATTAAATGCATATCTCTTTCCTTCAGCATCATAACTGAAACAAAATTTCAACACTTTATTGATTGTTGGACCTGATCTGCCCATACTTGATTCAACAACAGCCATTTTGAGGTCAAAAGGCAGAAAGTAAGTTCCATGCAGGTAACGTGTAATTTTTCCATCAGGACTGACTACGACCAAAGTGGCTGGATGAATAAAATCCTGACCTTCCTGCTTAATCTGATAACCGATGTTATCCAAAAAACGCTGGATATTCAGGCTGTCACCGGTAAAAAAACGCCAGCCATTTTCAGTATCACCCTTGCCAACAAGTTTTTCATAAGTGCGCTTTTTGTTTTGTGCTAAAATTGTTTTCTCGAGATGACTGAAACTAATTGTAAAGACCTGGTAATCCTTATTGAGAACCAGATCAGTTTTTTTCATAACCTCTGCAAGTCCGTTCATTAGAGGAGTGCAGATTCCCGGGCATTCATAATACACCATCGCAATGACAGTGGGCATTTGAATCGCATCTTTAATATTTACTTTATTGAATTTTTCATCTGTGAAAAAAATGTCAGATTCAATGTATTTATCCAACTGCTCATAAACACCAAGTTTTTCATCAGCTTTGAGAAGATTGGAAAAAAAAGTAAAACTTACGATGAAAACCAGAAATTTTAGATGTAAATTTTGATTTAAACGTTTCATTTTCAATAATATGGATTTGTATACTTAACTTTGGTTTGAATCTGCTAATTTAGAATAAATCTAAATAAACAACAAAACTTTTTTTAATTAGTTTCATTTATACTACGATTTCGGAATAAAATATCAGAATCTGGAAAATAAATTCTAAAAATGACAAGCAATGAATCCGACTCAAAATGGATACTAAATCTTTTTACAATTTTAATGAGTTTATTTACAATGCTTTACATAGTTGAAATATTGCTATAAATAAGATAAGTGTAAAATGGTTCAATTTTTGCGATGCTACAAACACGTAATTTTTTTCAAAATATTTGACAAGTAATTAAACCCCTTAAGATTTTCTTAAGGGGTTTTTTAATTCTGACTCAACTCTGATCGCAAATAAAATGCGGTATGACTTTCGGGTGCATTTTGAATTTCTTCCGGAGTTCCCTGACAAATGATAGAACCACCTTTATCACCTCCTTCAGGACCTAAATCAATGATATGGTCGGAGACTTTTATTACCTCCATATTGTGTTCAATAATAACAACAGTATTGCCTTTATCAACCAATTTATTCAATACATCAAGCAACACTTTAACATCTTCAAAATGCAAGCCTGTAGTAGGTTCATCCAAAATGTAGAGTGTTTTTCCGGTATCTTTTTTTGATAATTCAGAGGCAAGTTTTACTCTTTGCGCCTCACCTCCTGAAATGGTAGTTGATGCTTGTCCAAGGCTCAAATAACCAAGCCCTACATCTTTTAAAGTTTTTATCCGGTGCAAAATAGATGGAATATTCTCGAAGAAATCTATTGCCTGATCAATGGTCAAATTAAGCACATCGTTGATAGATTTCCCCCGATAACGGACTTCAAGAGTTTCTCTGTTGTATCTTTTCCCATTGCAATCCTCACATAGCACTGAAACATCAGGCAAAAAGTTCATTTCGATGATTCTAACACCTGCGCCCTTACAGGTTTCGCAGCGACCTCCCATAACATTAAACGAGAAACGACCAGGTTTATATCCTCTGATTTTTGACTCCGGCAATATGCCGTAAAGTTTTCGGATATCATCAAATACTTTGGTGTAAGTTGCAGGATTTGAGCGCGGTGTCCGTCCTATGGGGGATTGATCAATTTCAATAACTTTATCAATATGTTCAAGCCCGCTAATGCTTTCGTAACTTAACGGAGCTTTAACAGCCCTGAAGAAATGCTGATTCAGAATCGGATACAGGGTTTCGTTGATTAGTGTAGATTTCCCTGAACCAGAAACGCCTGTAACGCAGATCATTTTCCCTAAAGGCAATTCAAGATCGACATTCTTAAGGTTATTTCCCTTTGCACCCTTTAAAAATATTTTTTTTCCTATGTGGCCTTCACGCCGATTCTTCGGAATTTCAATGCGTTTTTTACCACTCAGATAATCACATGTGATACTGTTGCAATCGATCATTTCACCTGGCTTCCCTTGTGCAACGATTATGCCGCCATGAATTCCAGCTCCTGGTCCAATATCAACGACATGGTCAGCGGCAAGGATGGTATCTCTGTCATGCTCCACTACAATCACAGAGTTTCCAATATCCCGCAATTGTTTTAAGGACTCAATAAGACGATGATTGTCCCGCTGATGCAGCCCTATACTTGGCTCGTCAAGGATGTACAAAACTCCTGTAAGCTGTGAGCCAATTTGTGTTGCAAGTCGGATACGCTGCGATTCGCCACCCGACAAACTATTAGCGGGTCTGTTTAAATTCAGGTAATCAATCCCCACTTCCAGCAAAAAATCAATGCGCTTTTCTATTTCACGCAGAACTTCTCTCGCAATTTGCAACTGTCTGTCTGATAATTTTTCAGGCAAGGATTTCACCCATGCTGAAAGTTGTCTGATATCCATTTTTGAAACATCAGCAATACTTTTGCCATCAATAAGAAAATAGCGGGACTCCTTTTTCAATCTTGAACCTAAACAAACGGGACAAGTAACATGATTCATAAATCCCTGTGCCCATCTCCTGATGCCAGGCGAAGCATTTTCGTTGTCCTGAGCAGAAATGAAATTTATAATACCTTCAAAATTAAGGGTATAAGTTGAAGTGATTCCAAGATACTCCTTTTTCACTTCATAGCTTTCGGTAGATCCGTAAAGCAATGCATCAACAGCCTCTTCAGGAATATCGCTGATTGGTGTATTTAGTGTAAAGCTATATTTTTGGCCTATTGCTTCAATCTGATTAAAAATCCAGTTGCTTTTAAACTCACCCAAAGGCGCAAGACCGCCCTTTTTAATTGAAAGCGATGAATCGGGAATAATTTTAGTAAGGTCAATTTCAGCAATTTCACCCAGTCCATTGCATTTTGGACAAGCTCCATAGGGTGAATTAAAAGAGAAGGTATTTGGTTCAGGCTCGTTGTAGGAAATACCTGTTGTTGGGCACATCAGCAACTTACTGTAATAGCGCAGGTTATCATTATCATTTTCTAACAACTGCATCAGACCTTTACCATGTTTCATGGCAGACTGCACCGATTGAGACAGACGTCTTTCATCGGGATTACTCAGGTCGAGCCGGTCAATTACTACTTCAATATCGTGCACTTTGTATCGGTCGAGTTGCATTCCAAAAGCAATATCTTTGATTTCACCATCTATCCTGACTTTTAGAAAACCTGCCTGTCTGATCTGTTCAAAGAGCTCGCGGTAATGCCCTTTTCTGGCACGCACAACTGGCGCCAGCAAGGTGATTCTTTTGTTTTCAAACTGCTCAAGAATAAGATTTACAATCTGATCTTCTGCATAACGAACCATCATTTCGCCAGTTTCATAAGAAAAGGCATCAGCAGCTCTTGCATAAAGCAGACGGAAAAAATCGTAGATTTCGGTTATTGTACCCACAGTGGATCGTGGATTTCTGTTAACTGATTTTTGCTCGATAGAAATGACTGGACTTAAGCCGGTAATTTTATCAACATCGGGCCGTTCCATATTACCTATAAACTGACGGGCGTAGGCTGAAAAGGACTCCATATAGCGTCGTTGACCTTCGGCATAAATGGTATCAAAAGCCAAAGACGATTTCCCGCTACCACTAAGACCTGTAATAACTACAAGCTCGTTGCGCGGGATTTTCAGGTCAATGTTTTTGAGATTGTGGACCCTTGCACCGAGTATTTCAAGAAATTTATCTTCGGAAAAACTATTTTCAATCATTTATAAACCTCGATTTCAAGTATTTTCAGATTTGACTATTCCTGATTTTTGGAATCTCTAATCTGATAATGCGTCAGATTAAACGGTTCTAAAGGAATCTTTACCGCATAACTTTTACCCGGATTAACCGGAAGTTGGTTCGAACGCATCCAGGGGTTAAAGTATTTCAGCAGTTTGTAGGAAATCCCTTTCTCCTTTGAAAAATCTGCAAGATTAAGAATACTGGAATTTACTTTTACAATATCGTATGTCAAGGGTTGGTATAACTTTTCAATTTCAGGATAGAAACCATAGAAAGTTGGGTTTTCAACGATCATTTTCATCGCAATCATTCTGAAAAGATATCGCTCAGTTTCCTCGGCCATAAGCAAATCAAAATATGAGTCGGCCTGTTGTTCTTGCAAAAAGCCATCAATCCGGCGGTTGCCAGCATTAAAAGCAGCGGCTACAAGCGACCAGCTGCCATATTTGTTGTAAGCTTTCAGAAGAAAACGGCAGGCAGCTTCAGTAGATTTCTCAACATGATAACGATCATCAACGTCTTTTGTCACTTCCATTCCATATTCCTTTGCAGTGGTTTCCAAAAATTGCCAGAATCCAACTGCACCAGCGGGAGAGCGTGCATTTGTGAGATTGCTCTCGATCATGCTAAGGTATTTAAAATCATTTGGCACTCCATTTTTTGCAAGAATCGGTTCAATAACAGGGAACCAGCGATTGGCTCTTTTCAGGAGTAAAAGAGTGGAACTATGCCAATATGTATTTACAATCAACTCACGTTCAAGACTTTCTCTAACATAAAAAAGTTCCATAGGGACTCTTTCCCCTGCAAAGTACAATTCTTTTGGAAGGTCAAAACTTATTATTCTGTAATTCTGCGATGCTGATGAAACTATCTGCTTCTCGCTGGATTGTGCATTGAGCAGAAATTGCTCACCTGAATTTATAAGCAATAGGCCTGAAAAACCAACGGCAAAAATTATTATTAGAGTCAGAAATATTTTCTTGAACATAATTAACAGAAGTGGTTTAGAAATCAATAACTTAAGTCGGCAATGAGCTAATTTCGATTTGTGATTTCAATTACAGAATAAACGAAAACAATCAATCAAAATGGGCTGATAAAATCTTTGAAAAAAGGAGCTGTTTGGTCTTTTTCTGAAAGCAATGGTGAATCTATTCCCCAATCAATATTCAGATCCGGGTCGTTCCAGCGAATGCTTCCTTCTGAAGCTTTGTTGTACATATTTGTACATTTATAGAAAAAGACCGTACTGTCATCAAGCGTAACAAAGCCATGAGCAAAACCCGGCGGCACCCAATACATCCATTTATTCGACTCAGTCAATTCAATCGAAGCCCATTGGCCGTATGTAGGTGAGTTTTTTCTGATATCAACAGCAACATCAAGAACTGCTCCTTTCATCACACGCACCAGTTTACCCTGCGCAAAAGGAGGAGCCTGGAAATGCAACCCACGCAAGACACCTTTCATGGATTTGGATTCATTATCCTGCACAAAATTCTGGTCAATGCCATGATGCAAGAATTTTTCCTTATTGTAGGATTCAAAAAAATATCCTCTTTGATCTTCAAAAACAACTGGCTTAACGATATATAAATCAGGTATTTTAGTTTCAATAATTTCCATTCAGATGATTTTTAACAGATTTTTGAACAAACTAAATTCAGGCTTAAAGTATTTTTACCCTTGCACGGCAAAGATTTCTAAAGGTGTATTACCTCACCATATGCATCGGCAGCAGCTTCCATTATTGCTTCAGACATGGTTGGATGCGGGTGAATAGCTTTGATTATTTCATGACCGGTTGTCTCCAATTTTCGGGCAACGACTGCTTCAGCAATCATTTCAGTTACATTGTCACCGATCATATGGCAACCGAGCCATTCACCATATTTGGCATCAAAAATAACTTTAACAAACCCGTCTTTGCTACCGGATGCACTTGCTTTTCCTGAGGCTGAAAACGGAAATTTGCCAACTTTAATTTCATAACCTGCATCTTTTGCCTGCTTTTCAGTCATTCCAACAGAAGCTACTTCAGGATTGGTGTATGTGCAGGATGGAATATTGGTGTAATCCACAGGATCTGGATTAAGACCACAAAGGGCCTCAACGCATGTAATTCCTTCATGCGATGCTGTATGCGCCAATGCAGGGCCATGAACGATGTCGCCAATGGCATATACACCTTCTATATTAGTGCGGTAGAAACTATCAACCAAAACTTTACCTTTATCGTGTTTAACTCCGGTCTCGTCGAGTCCCAAACCTTCAAGATTTGTGGCAATACCAACAGCAGAGAGCACAATTTCAGCATCGACAACTTCTTCTCCTTTTTTGGTTTTAATAGTCACCTTACAAACTTCACCTGTAATGTCAACCTTCTCAACTGAAGCATTGGTCATCACCTTCATTTTCGCTTTTTTGAACGAACGTTCGAGTTGTTTAGATACTTCTTCATCTTCAATAGGGAGAATATTTGGCAAAAACTCAACCAAAGTAACATCGACACCCATTGAATTATAGAAGAAAGCAAACTCACTTCCGATTGCGCCGGAACCTACAACAACCATTGATTTTGGAAGTTTTGGCAATACCATTGCATCCCTGTATCCGATTATTTTTTTTCCATCCATTTTCAAGTTTGGCAACTCCCTTGAACGGGCGCCTGTTGCAAGTATGATATGATCGGCTTCGTAAACAGTCTTTTTTGTCTCAGAATCCGTTACCTCAACTTTTTTACCGGCTTGCAATTTTCCAAATCCGGATATCAAATCGATTTTATTTTTTTTAAAAAGAAACTGCACGCCCTTACTCATTCCATCGGCTACGCCACGACTACGTTTAACAACAGCTTCAAAATCAATACTTGACTCAGATCCGATGTTGATGCCATAGTCAGTCGCATGTTTCACATAATTAAAAACCTGAGCGCTTTTGAGGAGCGCTTTTGTAGGAATACAGCCCCAGTTGAGGCATACACCACCTATTTCAGACTTTTCAACAACAGCAACTTTTTTTCCGAGCTGTGAAGCCCTGATCGCAGCTACATAACCTCCCGGGCCGCTGCCAATTACAATTACGTCATATTTCATAAACAATGTAGATTTTAAATGGACTAAAAGGATGCAAAGGTACAAATTTACACATTGACAAAATGCTTTTCTCACTTGGGCAAGACTTATGAAAAAAGCAAATAAAGCTGCCAAACTACATATTTAAACACATAGCGTTAAAAAATGTTGTCGGGTACAAAAATATAATGTGATTGAAAAGTTTTGTCGAACTATCATTTTTTCCAATTTGAAAAAACAACATAGCTTCAATATTGCTCATTATTAAGCTTTTAGAATCTGATATTTTCGTCATCAAAATTTAGACAAAGAGTGATTTGCGTTTGAGTTCTTTTTTTTTGCTCATAAAGATGAATTATACTTTTTTACATTGTTTACAAAAACTATCTTTGCAACGAACTCCCGGGTACAAACCTCTCTGCTTGCATATTCTGTCGGTAAGGAGACCGACAAACCGGGAGTTCTTTTTTTTTTAAAATAGTGCACAATGAAGTCAAAAGTATTGGCATATTTCTTTGTTTTCGTTCAATTCAGCATGCTCCTCTTCCTGTTGGCATCAGGGCCATGGCTCGCGAATTCTAATGTGGGAATTTTGGTTGAAGTTGCGGGGCTGTTCATCGGCATCATTGCAATTCTGAATATGCAGATTGGCAATTTTAATGTGGCACCCTTGCCTAAAGCAGGCGGAGTGCTTGTAACAAACGGAATCTATCAATACATTCGTCATCCTATGTATCTGGCACAATTGCTGGCTTTGTTGCCTTTGGTTGTTGAGTCTTTCACAAATTTCAGAATGATCGGCTGGTCGCTCTTGTTAGTCAATTTAATTTTCAAACTATATTTTGAGGAGCGAAATTTAAGGAGTCAATTTCCAGATTACGCAAGTTATATGAAAACAAGCTGGAGACTTATTCCATTCATTTTTTAAAATTCCCTGTTTATCTATTCAATTATCAAGATTAAATTTTACCATAAAAGTTACAGCAGTATCAGCAGAAATCTTTGCTGATGCAGTGATTGATCTCAATTGGAAGAAAATGAAATGCCAACGATAAATTTAACCCAACTGAACCAGAACCATCAAATGATTTAAAGGATAAGTGCTACATTTGTCAATTAATAATTTTGCTATTGACAGTGTTTAAAAGAACTAATCAAAAAACTGAAATGTTTCTAAACATTCATCTGTTATATCCGTTAGCGAAACAGATGATTGAGGTTGTTTTTTCTTTTAGCAGAACAAAGACTTTTAAATCTATGTTGTTAAAATCAAAAGTCTTAAGGCCAATTTATTTCCTTCTTTTCGTTGGATTGTTTTTGACTTCTTGTTCAGGCACACGATATATTCCGGAAAACAGGGCATTACTTCACAAAAACAAGGTGCGGATCAAAGCTGAAAAGCCAAGTTTTAGCAAGTCTGATGTATCTATTCTGATTTCACAAAAACCAAACAATAGTTTTCTTGGAACCCGTTTCAGATTGTGGACCTATTATGTGACAGAAAAAAAAACCGACAAGAAAGCATGGAATTGGGTTCACAATGTTGTTGGGGTACCACCTGTTTATCTTGACGAAAGCCAGTCCAACGCTTCAACACAGCAAATGACACAATATTTGAAAAATATTGGTTACTTTAACAACAAGGTTAGCTTTCAAACTATAAGAAGGAAAAACCGAACAGCAAAGGTTATATACAATGTTGAGCCAATGGAACCTCACAGGCTCAATGAAATTGAATACAAAATATCAGACACAAATCTTGCAGTCTATGTAAATGCTGTTAAAACAGAAACTTTATTGAAAAAAGATGCCATCTACAATGCTTACATTTTAGACAATGAGAGAGACAGAATTACGACACATTTAAAAAACAACGGTTATTACTATTTCACGAAAGATTATATTCTTTATGAAGCCGACAGCAATGCTCTGGACAAAAAGGTGAATATCAACCTTATAATTGAAAACAGAAGATCGGCTGGCTTTAGGTTTGATTCAACTTTTACCGGAAAACCTCATCAAAGATACTTTATACGTCGGGTGGGAATTTTCCCCACACATAACCCATTCTCATTAAACACATTGCCTTTTGACACTACTTATATTGATATAAGAAGTGAAAATAAGAAAGAAAAATCCCGACTCTATTTTTATTCACATGGGGATATGCGTATAAAGCCCGGGATATTTAATCAGGTAATTCAGATTTACGAAAACGAAGCTTTCAACTTATCGAAATTGAGACAAACATATAAAGGTCTTACAAATTTGAAAATTTACCGGGCGTCCAATATCACTTTTGATACCACTGGAAGCCATGTTAACACAACTGCTGAATTCCCAAATTGGATTGACTGTAATATTAATCTTCAACGGAACAAATCCAATGCATATTCATTTGAAGTTGAAGGCACAAATTCGAGTGGTGATTTAGGCATCAGAGGCAGCCTTGTTTTTACAAACAGAAATCTTTTCAAAGGCGCTGAAGTTATACGCATCAGGCTCAATGGTGGTTTTGAAGCGCAAAAAATATCAGTCGTGAATTTGGAGGTAGGCGAAACTAAGTCAACCATTTTTAATACCACAGAAACAGGGATGGATGCAAATATTTATTTTCCCCGTTTTCTTTCACCCATACCCCTAACCAATTTTATTGAAGAATACCAACCCAAAACAAATCTTAATATTGGATTCAGCTCCCAAAAACTTGTTTATTATCAACGTTTTATCATCAGAACCTCATTTGGTTACGATTGGATGAGCAGCAATACACTCAACCATGTTTTTACTCCAATAAGCCTGAATTCGGTTAAAGTTGATCCGACAGCTGCCTTCAAAGCATTTTTAGACGAAATCATAAATCAAAGGTTTAAAGATCAATATTCCAATCACCTCATTCTTAGCTTACGTTATAGCCTTACATTTAACAACCAGAAAATTAATAAGTTAAATAACTTTTTCTACTATCGGTTTAATATTGAAACTGCCGGAAACGCCCTTTCATTATTCAACAACACTTCCTTATATACATACAACAATGACTATGCAGAGTTACTTGGCATACGATATGCCCAGTTTTTGCGCGTTGACCATGATTTCAGGTATTATCGTTTACTATCACTAAACAACAGGCTTGTGTTCAGGACTTTCGTAGGATTGGCAGTCCCTTATGGAAATTCTTCAGAAATGCCATTTGAAAGAAGCTTTTTTGCAGGAGGGGCAAATGGAATGCGGGGTTGGCAATATAAACAGTTAGGTCCCGGCACATTCAAGGACACACTTAATATTGAGCGAATCGGCGACATTCAACTTGAGTTTAATGCCGAATACCGCTTCCCAATCTATGATTATCTCAAAGGAGCATTGTTTTTTGATGCAGGAAACATCTGGACACTAAAAGAAATAGAAAATCTTCCCGGAGGTGCTTTTAAGCTTGATAAATTCTATAAAGATTTTGCGATTGATGCCGGGATAGGTTTCAGATTTGATTTATCATTTTTTGTTTTCAGGCTTGATGCTGCAGTTCCTTTGCGAGATCCTTCAGAACTACCGGCAGACAGGTGGCAGTTTGATAATATAAGACTAAAAAGATTTGTCTGGAATTTCGGAATAGGATACCCATTCTGATGGAAAGAAAAGAGCTGTTTCAGCTGCTAGAAAATGCTTTCGGCCATATCCCGACAGATGGTCAACGTAATGTGATGACCCATCTAGCTGCTTTTCTGCTTTCCAACAAACCAAATCCATTTTATCTTCTAAAAGGTTATGCCGGCACAGGAAAAACCTCACTTGTTTCTGCTCTAGTGAAAGTTTTACCATTGTTGAGAATGCGGTTTATCTTGCTTGCACCCACAGGCAGAGCAGCAAAAGTACTCACTTCATACAGTGGTTTTATTGCCCATACAATTCACCGAAAGATATACATGCAAACACAAACAGCAGATGGAAGTCATCGCATTGTGTTGTCTCAAAACAAATCAAAACGCACCTTGTTTGTTGTTGATGAAGCTTCCATGATTGCTGATACCACATCAGATGGTGGTCTTTTCGGTGGACGAAATCTTCTGGACGACCTCATTCAATATGTATCAGAAGGCGAAGACTGCAGAATTTTGATGATTGGCGATCATGCTCAGCTTCCACCTGTAGGCCTTGACATCAGCCCGGCGCTAAATCTGCAGATGTTAAAAACAAGTTACCCCATCACTGCGGCCACATTCGAGCTTACCGAAGTCATGAGACAAGCATTGGATTCGGGCATACTATTTAATGCGACAAGACTGCGCGAAAAGCTTGCTGCCAACCAAGCTGAGATGCCTTTGCTAAATCTTGGCAGTTTTAATGACATTACAAAAGTTGATGGTTATGAGCTTGAAGAATTGATGCAAGACACTTTTGGAAGCAGAGATTTCACAAAAGCGGTAGTCGTTTGCAGATCGAACAAAAAAGCAAATATGTTTAATCAAGCCATAAGGCAACGCATTTTGGGCATGGAAGGAGAAATATCTTCAGGCGATCTGCTTATGGCTGTAAAAAATAATTATTACTGGCTTGAAAGCAATGAGGGAGGCGGTTTTATTGCCAACGGCGACATTCTGGAAATTACAAGAATCAAACGATTTGAAGAAATGTACGGCTTCAATTTTGCTGATGCTGATGTCAAACTAATTGACTATCCTGAACATCCTGCTTTTGAAGTAAAGTTGATTCTCGAAACAATCACCACTGATGGACCGGCACTCCCCGAACCAGTATTCAGGCAATTGTCTTCTGCTATTGAAGAAGACTATCTGGAAGAACCTTCACGTCGAAAACGCTATGCGATGATGAAAAAAAACCCTTATTTCAATGCGCTTCAGGTAAAATTTGCCTATGCCCTCACCTGTCACAAAACCCAGGGCGGACAATGGCCGGTTGTGTTTTTAGAGGCTGGCATCAATAAAGAAGAACAATTAGACAAAGCGTATCTTCGATGGCTTTACACTGCGGTCACCCGTGCAACTGAAAAACTTTATCTGATGAATTTTATTGATGCATTTTTTGAACAGGCACAAGCTGAAACAACAAAGGAGCCCTGATGGACTCCTTTATAATAATCATATTTTCTGAAACTTTATTTCTTGGCCCTTGAGGCTGCATCAAGATCGAAAGTCAGCGCAAAACGCAATGTATTTTGAAGAGGGTTGTTTCGTGAATCGATTGGAATAAGGTAAGAAAAATCAAGCCCAAAAACATTATAGCGCAAAGCTGCTCCCAAAGTAAAAAATTTGCGATTACCTTTTGATTTATCTTCATAAAAGGCTCCACCACGTATTGCAAAAGCTTCGTTGTACCAATATTCAGCTCCAAATGAGAAATACAACTCGCGCATTTCTTCAGCAAATCCATCTGGTGCGTCATAAAAAGACTGCAACATTCCGGCTACTACAGATACATCATTGTCTATTCCAGCCAAAATTTCGTACTTATCTGTGCCAGGAATAAGGATTGGAAAACCTGTTATTGAATCGCGAAGATAAATTGGTGGTGTAGGAACCAAAAGTTTGTTTACATCCAGTGAAAAAGATATTCTGTTATACTCGTCAATATCCAGATTAAGTGTTGGACCGAAACGAAGATTTGTTGGAATAAAGTCTTTTTTGATACTTGCTGAGCTATAGCCTAATTTATTTCCAATATTGGAAACATTGATTCCCCATGCGAAACTTGTTTCAACATCGCTAAACCATACAACTTCTTTTTCCCAGTATACAGCTACGTCGGCAGCTACTGAAATACCGGCAGAGGTAGAAGCACCACCGACGTTCTGTCCTAAAGTAAGATTAGAGTATATAAAACGTCCGGCAACAGCTCCTGAAAGATGATCTGTCAACATACGGGAATATGTTGCATCTATCGCCCATTCACTTGGTCTGTATGTTCCCTGATCACCGCCATTAATATCAGTAAACTGGATATCACCCAAAGTGAAAAAACGCAATGTGGAAGCAAATGCCGAAACATCATTAATTCTTTTGGAAAATGCTAGGTAAGCAAGATTCATGTCGGGAACCAGATTTCTCAGCCATGGACTGTAGGACAAACCAACACTCATATCACTCTTGATAAAGGAATATTTTGCCGGATTCCAATGCATCGAAAACACATCAGGATCTGAGGAAACACCAGCATCACCCATTGCACCTGCTCTCGAATCGGGAGCAATCATCAAAAAAGGAACTGAAGTGGTGATTACATTAAGATTTCGACCTGACAACTCCTGGTAATTAGGTGTTTGTGGTAAAACATAATTAACAACTGTTGTAAAAAAGACGATAGTCAAAAGAGTGACTTTAATTTTCATAATTATTGTAGGTATGAGATTGAAAATTCCAAAGGGTTAAACGAAACATGTTTTGGTTTATTGTACATACTTTTTCAAGATTATTGATTACGTATAACAATCATTTTCTGGATAAGTTGTATTTTGTTTCCAAAACTATCTGAAACACTGACACGGTAAAGATAGAAACCTGGAGGAAGTGATTTGAAAGCGGCATCATTTAAGGTCAATTCTATAGGGATGGATTGACTTCCAAAAGAAATCATCTGGTTTTTCATACTCCCAATCATTGCTCCCATCTGGTTAAAAATATCAATTGTGACATCAAGTGTTTCACCCGGTTTGTTGTGCTCAAAACGAAATTGCGTTGAGTTATTGAATGGATTTGGAGCATTTCGAAGATTCCAAATCTGCAATTTAGCCTGTGGATTAATTTCAAACCAGATTTCACTTTCACTTGAATTGTTATGCAAATCCCATGCTTTAACGCTTATCCGATGTTTCCCATCTTCAAGATTTTTCATCGGAAACACAATTTTACCGCCGGCAAAATTATCAAAATCAGGCTGAAAAAGATGGTTAACAATATATTTATCAATATTTTCTCCTTCGTGGGTAATCACAATATCTCTTCCGATTGAATTTCCTAAAAAATTGATTCCCTGTGGATCCTCCAATCTGATATATATAACCGGATCAGTTGCTAAATAATCGCCGTCATTAAATGCTGGATTATCGGCATAAAGTGTTATTGCAGGTCCATTATTGTCGATGGTTATAGATTCATCAGTACCGCCAACAATCATTTGGTTGAAGTAGCCACCAGCATCCTTGAAATTGATTGTATCCACTGCATAAAAACTTATTTTGGCCTGTCCAAACTGATAAGCAATATTTCTGGGGAGTTTAAATCTGATTTCAAATTTACCTTTTACAACTGTTGAGTTGCCCTTGAAAAGCAATTTGTCAAAATAAGAAAAGTTTGTTGAATGACTCGATGCATCATTGGCCAGCGTTCTGTAAACAGCTTTTTTATCAAACATTTTTGGATAGATGTATCCATTGAAATCATCGCGAAGAACTCCATTGGCATCTACAATGTGTCCTTCAATGAAAATCTCTGACATAGCGCCGAGTGTGTCGCCATCATGAGGAAGCACCTGGTTATTAAACCTGATCGGCTCCACCTTATATTCAGGGTATTTCAATCGCAGCGCTGGATTTCCAAGCAAAACAAAGTTGTACACATAGGTATTGGTTGGATTTTTACTAAGCCTGATGATGTCGCCTAAACGTCGTATTTCTTGTTTACCTGCTGAAAACAAAGAAGAGTAAATCCGGCGGTTAATCGCAAAATTGGAATGCGCAAAAGCAAGTCTGGTAGTGGTCATAATAGCAATACTTCCACCAACCGGATTGAGCAGAAGTTGTTCTCCGGCCGAAACAAAAGCAGGGTTATCAAAACGACTGAATTCACAGGTTGCTGTGATAAAAAATGGCATTCTGTCGAAATTATTCAATGCTGCAATATCAGAGCCTGTAAAGACTCTTTCATCTGAAAGCCCTGCAATACCTCCGTGACCGGTATAGTTTACGATGAGTGTTCCTTCATTTAATTGATTGACAAATGCTGTATTTGCATCAGGATATCTAAAGCCACCGGCAACAGAAACCCTTTTATATGAATCAAGATAAATTTTCCTGACATTCATACTGATAAAAGCAGTGTCAACTATTGTGGCAAGCGTCTCAGCTTGTTGAAAGTGCAAATTATTATCACCGTCATCCGCTACAAAAAGAATATTATTGCGCCATTCACCCGTTTGACTTCGCTGAGAAGCCAGATAATGTCTTACTTTATTAACCATCGCATTCGCCTCCGATTGCGTTGTTACAGGAAAACGACCGATGCCAATATCAAGTAATCCGTCCATTTCCTGACCTTCATTAGCATCAAGCAAACCAAAATAATCGTCACTTACGAAACTCTGTGTTTCGACCAAAGCGCCAGTACTTTGATAAGTAGGAATAAAGTTTGTGTTATTTGGAATTCTATCTTTATAATCATAAGATGCTGATCCAAAAAGCAAAAGATACTTTAGCTGCTGACCTGACTTTTGATATACCATCCGCACAAAATCTCTTAAAGCAGTCACATCTTGTGAACCACTGCCAAATTCGTTGTAAATATCTTTGATATTGACGACTACACTTTCAAGACCATCATCCTGCAAGTGAATATCGGAAATCTCTTCTGCCTGAGAAATAAAATCCGGATGTGCTATAATCAGCATATCACAAGCACTGATATTGTGAAGATTCTGGTTTGGAACCGACCTGAATGATACAACGCTTTTGGTATCTGATGAACCAAATAAAATATATTCGCGCAATGAATCTGTCTTAACTTTAAACTGCAATTCACTATTTGTTACTTCAAAAGCTTGCAAAGAAGGAAGAAGTGGCTGAGTAACATCCCAAAGCTCAAGTGCTGCATTAATATCCTGAATTTTAAAATTACTTACTGTATTTGACCCAACGGATTCAGGATTTCTGAATTGAAGCTGTGTGCCGGCAAATTTGAGATATCGCCAGACATTGAATCTGAAATAGTTTAACCAGCCTTTGGAATTATCGCTTTGAGCTGATAAAAAGATATTTAGATTAATCTGATCTGAATCATCATAAAAGCTTATCGACTGAAAGATATCTCTTGCATAAGTGGCATTGTTTGCGCTCAACTGCATTATCATCACATTCTCAAACAGCGTTTGACCGTTAGCTGTTGCATTGAAGAAAATATTTTCCGTTATCGATCTGCCGGCAAAATGCGTGTTAAACATGATAGGACGTTCTGTCACCCTGTTTGGGAAATTAAAACTCCATGCAAGTGATGGCTCATTGCGGCTGAAAGTTTCTCCAAACCATTCCTTTCCAGAGTGGATCAGGTTTTCCAGGTCATTTTCGTGATGAATTCTGTCAAGAAAAATATCAATCTCTTTGTTAGCAGGCAGTTCAGATTGTTCTTTTGTTTGGATGCGCTTTCTTGTGCCTTCAGGGTTAACTGTGAGAAAATAAAAAGTTGTATCAGTGTAAAAATTAGCAACATGAATAAAACGGCTGCTAAAACCAGAATAATTCCAGATCACAGGCTCTTGCGCGTAAAAAAGTATTTCATCCTCAGTATTAAAAACTCCATCTTCTTCGCCTACGACTTTAATTGCATTTTCAAACAAGTCGTCATAGCGAAAATGGTTATTTTGCTCAGGCAACATGCGTCCACCGTTGCCAAAAATCCCAATATTTCGCGGGTCAATCACATCAGGATTGAAACCCATTGCCTTAAGATCGTTGTAACCAATTCTGTAAATGCCGGTTTCAGTAATTCCCATTTTTACCCAATGTCCATTGGCAAGCACAGAATTTTCTGCATAAGTCAATAAAACCGCATCCTCTTGCGCGTCAATAAATTCTTTAGGTTCAAAACTCACTTCAGCCTCGATCAACTTCTCAAGTGAACCATTAACTATTCGAACGGGCAGAATGAGTAGAGAATATTTGATCTTACCATCTGTTTTTGTCTCTTTCAGATGCCATTCGATTTCATTGGGAATTGATTCAAAGTCCAACAAACCCTTATTTTCAGTCGAATTTGAGGCAATCGATTTCAAAGCAGTAAACTGTATGTTTTCAGGTTTAAAACCATCTTCAACGGATAGTTCCAACTCAAACCATGGCAAAAGTCCTGTTGATGATTTTGTAACTGCGTCTTCAAACCAGATACTCTCCGAAACTGAGCCATTCCGTAATCTTACTGATTCATTTGGACCCCAATTAATCGTAAATTCAATAGATTGGTTTTGAGCCAAAACTGATAAGCCCAGAAATGATAATACCAGAAAGAGGAAGCTGTGCTTCAGCTTAATTGATGTCGAAAAACATTTTATACAACTATTTAAATAATTAAATATCATCTACTTGTAGTTGATAAGTTTAGATCTTTTTTCCGTTTGAACACCATCTTTATTGGTTACAATCAGGCGGTAAATATACAAACCTTTTGCAATTCGTTGTCCTGCATCAGTTCTGCCATCCCATCGGATTGGATTGCTAAGGGAACTATTGCTAAGGTTATCCGCATTAAGGGTTTTCATCAGATGTCCGCTGGTATTGTATATTTTAATTTCAACATCAATTATTTCATTCGCCTGATTGTGTCTGAAAACAAACCAGGTATCGTCCATAAACGGGTTTGGATAATTATAAAGCTCATCGATGGTGACTTGATTTCGGGGGATCACTTCAAACTCGATGCTTGCTGAACCAGAATTATTTAAAATATCCCAAACTTTAAGTGTAAGCGTATGCCTGCCAGAATTCAGATTAAAGAACGGAAATGTTACAACGCCTTCAGAATTTTTGTTGATTGTAGCCGCATAATATTCATTTAGAACAGCATACCTTTCGGTGGCGCCTGTCAAGGTTGCAACAATATCATGTCCAATGCCTGCGCCTGTTGTATTGATACCGCTTTCATCGGAAAGCAGCGCAAGCAGAACAGGATTTTCACTTGTAAACCCACCGCTTTTAAAAGTTGTATCTCCTATAAAAAGTCTAATTGCAGGTCCGTTATCGTCATTGACAACATTATTACTGAATCCTCCAACAATAAAATCTTCAAAGAATCCTTGAGCATCTATCTCATAATCTGTGGCATAATAGCTTATTCTTCCTTGACCAAAACGATAAGAAATATCTTTTGGCATCATAAATGAAAATTCAAACTGACCATCAACAACTTCAACTGCACCTTTATATATAATACTGTTTCTTACAATAAAAGACGTAGAAGCACTTTGGTCTCCAAACGTTGAAACAGAATTGGCCTTATCAAAGACTGTGGTATAGAGTATACCATTGAAATTATTGATTGGTTGATCCCAGCTATCGGCTACAAAACCTTTAATTGTTACAAGATCCAGCGCTTTGAGTGTGTCAGGTACAGCACCAACAGCTGCACCATTGATATGAGATGTAAGTACTTTATTCGGTGGAAAACGCAATGCAAGCGCAGGATCACCAAGAAGCACGAATTTTCTGTCATTCGCATCGCCTGTAAGTTTTGACCGGCGGATTACATCACCAAAACGAGGAAATTCACCATTTTCCCGGATAAAAATATTGTTGTTGAAAATGGCTCTGTTCAAACGCAGGTTGGTAGAGGCATAAGTCGCGCGAGCTGTTGTAAACATTGCGATTGCACCTCCGTCCGGATTGAGAAAGACCATTTCGCCGGCTGATAATCGTGTCGGATCATCATAACGGGAAAATTCACAGGTAGCTGTAATAAAAACAGGCATTTTCTCGCGATTTCTCCAGGCAATAATATCAGCGATTTCAAGAATTCTTTCTTCCGTCCAACCAACTTCACCACCATGACCGGAATAGTTCATGATGAGCGTACCCCTTTCCATACGTTTAGTGATGGCTTCGTTTACCTCAGGCGCTTTTTGCCCGCTTGGTGTAGCAACCTGCTTATATGCATCGAGGTAAATCTTATTAAGATTAAAAGCCGGATAATCGGTTGAAATAAGTCCTGCCAACGCTTCGGCATCACGCAGGTGTTGATTTGAATCTCCATCATCTGCAACAAAAGTTATTTCATTGCGCCAGGGGCTCATCGTTTCTTCATTTCTCGCTACATACCGAAAAACTTTATCTACCATCTGACGGGCCTGTTCCAATGTTGAAACAGGAAAACGGCCAATGCCAATATCAAGCAAACTACTGTCGTTATTGCCTTCATTAAGATCCAGATACCCAAAGTAATCGTCTGTTGCAATCGAACTAACCAGATTTAAAGAGGCCAGAGTTTGGTATGTTGGAACAAAATTGGTGTTTCCGGTGAGCTTGTCCTTGTAATCAAAAGAAGCATCGCCAAACAACAAGAGATACCGTAGTTTGCGTCCGGGACTACTCTCAGAAAAGAGCATTCTTGCAAAGTCACGAATTGCTGTAACATCTTGAGAGCCTGACGAAAACTCATTATATATAAGATCAGGGATAGTAACATAGACTTCTAATCCGCTCTGTTGTCTGTGGAAATCAGCCAAACGATTGGCTTGATCTAAAAAATCCGGATGGGTTATAATCAGGTAATCAATATCACGAACACTATGAAGGTTTTGGTTGGCAACAGGGCCAACTGCTTCAACTGCATAATAGGAGCTGTTGTCAAACGCAATGAAATTCCTCATCAAACTTCCATCTGCTTTGAAGGTCAATGTGCTGCCTTGTAATGAAGTTTCAATTCTGACTACCGCTGTTGGGTCTGTAATATCCCAAATACTCAGTTGATTGTTAGAATTTGCTAAACGGTACTCATAAACAGCTGATTGATCAATGTTTCGGGTGTTGCCAAATATCATCTGAGGGCCTGTGAAGGCAAGATTTCTCCACGCATTGACTGAAACATAATTTAACCAGCCACGCGCTGAATTGATTGAACGGTTGAATTTCAGGTTAACATTTACGATATCATTTACAGGATTAAAATCAACGATTGCAGAAGCCCCTTTTGCATAATCATAGCCGGTAACCTGAGTAGGATCGATGTTCATTGTGCGCTTCAATTGCTGATCAATAAAAAGCTGGAAATTAGCCGGACCGAAATTTCTTCCGGCGACATCAGTTTCAACACGGGCAGTTTTTGATGCAATTAAGCCGGGAAAATTGAAATTGAAGTCGCGGCTTAAAACAACATCAAACAACTCGCCATACCACGTACGGCCAGTATTTGACAAATTAACCAAATCCTCTTCATGTAACTGTTTGTCCAGAAAATCAGTAACTATTTCAGAAGCGATTCCCGGTTGATTGAATGTCTGTATTCGTTTTCCCGCACCTAAATCCGCTGTTATGAAAAGATACGCATAGTCATCGTAGTAATTGTTTTGGTGTTTGTAAAAACCTGAAGGCTGGTCATATTTCCAGGTTAAAGGCCCTTCTGCATAAAGCAAAATATAGTCAGATTGATTAAAAACCCCGTCCTCTTCACCAACAACTAAAATAGGGTTTTCAACAAGATCATCATGTCTGAAATCTGCATTTCTTTCACTTAAGACACCTCCGCCATTTCCATAAACTCTTATATTTCTGGGATTAATTATTGAAGGATTCAAACCAATGGCCTGTAAATTGGCAAATGTAATGCGGTGAATCCCGCTGTTGCTTACACGAACTTTATACCAGGTTCCAGATGCCAGAACAGAATTATTAGCAAAACCTGTAGTGACCTCTTTTAGATTTTCTTCATACTCCAGAAAAAGTTCGTATTCAAATTTCAGAAGCTTTTCAACTGTTCCATTTATTGAATTATATCGCAAAGCTGGAATAAGGAGATGCAGAATGTATTGTTCACGCGCTGATTTTATATTTGTTTTGACAACAAAAGTGGTGTCAAGTTTAGAAACATCAACATTAAGAAGCTCTGGATCAACTGTTTCAATCTCAAAATTCAACAGATTGACAGTAGGTTTCAAATTGAAATCGTACAGATAGATATTTTCTGAATAGTGGGGTATGACAGATAAATCATTTTCATACCAGGCATTTGCAAAATAAGGTCTTTTGAGAATCTCACGTCCGTCGAATTGAAGCGAATCTGAAGGCTGCCAGTCGATACCAATAAAACTTGTCTTAAAAGGCAGTTGAGAATATGACAGCAAGTTCAGAGAAGTCAGTAAAACAAATAAAAATTTCTTGATCATGTTTTTATTATTCGTGACATTTTTAATCACTAAAAGCCTTTACCAGCCAATCAGGAAACAACCAAAATAAACTTTTGTTTAAGGAATGAACCTAAATCGAATGGCTATGTAATATACTTCCGAACGCAGAAAAAGTCCATTTATTGCGGTTCACTTATTTTGCTGAAGCAAGCCTCAGTGTGCAAAATTTTCCGTAATATTGCCACGAAATTTTAGCGCCCGTTTTTCATCTGATATGATAAAAATAGTTGCATCTTTATTAGTAGTTTTACTGTTTTCAGGCATGTGTTCTGTGCGCGCTCAGGATGCTGCATTCACACAATTTTATGCCAACCCATTGTTTCTGAATCCTGCTCTTACAGGCAACACTGAGTGCGGACGAATTCACACAAACTACCGTAATCAGTGGCCTTCTCTTGGCAAGGCTTATACGACTTACAGCATTACATACGATCAAAATTTATCAGCGATCAATAGTGGTTTTGGATTTATAGCCATGAATGACCAGCAGGGTGATGGTGCTTTTAACCGAACACTTGCCGGAGCATTTTATTCATACAAACTTCAGATTTCAAGAGATGCCATGCTTTCTTTTGGCATGAAGGCAGCATTTTATCAGGAAAGCATCAATTGGTCAAAACTTATTTTTGCCAGTGATATTTCTGGAACTGGAGCAGAGACACCTCCCGAGAATCCGACAATCTATACCGTTGATTTTTCTGCGGGCATGGTTTTAGGCGTCAGAGATGAATACTTTGTCGGTATAGCTGCAGATCACCTGAGTCAGCCAACACTATCATTTTATGACAATGAAAACAGTTTTTTGCCATTAAAACTATCTGCGCATGCTGGTGTCAACCTCAATGCATCAACAGGTTTACTTGGAGGTGGTCGTGAAAGCGATTTGTTGATTCAGCCAAATCTGCTTTTTATGCAACAAGGTGATTTTAGCCAGCTCAATCTTGGTGTTTATATCAATAAATATCCTTTTGTTACAGGTGCATGGTTTCGCCACACTTTTAATAATATGGATGCAGTTGTAATTCTTGCAGGCATAAATTATCAGCAATTCAGGTTTGGATATAGCTATGATTTCACTGTTTCAAAGCTAGGTGGACGCAGTGGAGGTGCTCATGAAATATCACTTGCATGGGAATTTTGCGTTTATACAGCATCAAAGAGAACAATACGTACAATAAAATCACCCTCCTTTTAGTTATAGGATCGAATGTTTAAAAGAAGACAACACTTTAAAATGAAGAAAACGAATATCATTCTGCCGCTGCTGCTTGCTGCATTCATTGTTTCATCATGCAGCAAAGAAGTTTCACGTTCAACAGGCTGGAATTTCAATGACCCAAAGTTTGGTGGATTTGAAGTTGCAGCAAGTCAGGAACAAAAAGTTGGACCAGGTTTGGTTGCCATTGAAGGCGGCACTTTTCTTATGGGTGCAGCCAATGAGGACCTTTTGTTTGAATGGAACAACATTCCGCGTCGCGTGACAGTTGCTTCATTCTATATGGATCAAACTGAGGTAAGCAATCTGGATTATCTTGAATATATCTACTGGCTCGGCCGTGTATATGGTCAGGATTACCCACAGGTTGTTCAAAAAGCCTTGCCTGACAGTCTTGTCTGGCGCGACAGGCTTTCATACAATGAACCTATGGTTGAGCTCTATTTCCGTCATCCATCGTATCACGATTATCCTGTGGTAGGTGTTTCATGGCTTCAGGCCAATGATTATGCCAATTGGAGAACTGACCGTGTAAATGAACTTTTATTGATTAAAGCCGGCGTTCTGGATTTTGATCCGGATCAAAAAAATGAAAATAATTTTAATACTGAAGCTTATTTAGCCGGTCAGTATCAGGGTCTTGTAAGAGAAGGCAAAGCAGATCTTGATCCAAGCGGCTCAGGTATCCGCAATGTACGTTTCGAAGATGGTATAATGCTTCCAAAATACAGACTCCCAACAGAAGCTGAGTGGGAATATGCAGCTTTAGGCCTTGTCGGAAATACTGTAAACGAGCGTATTGTAGAAAGAAGAGTTTATCCATGGAATGGAGATGGACTTCGTACAGACCATAAAAAATATATGGGAAGTTTTGTAGCCAACTTCAAACGTGGACAAGGCGACTATATGGGTGTAGCGGGAAGTCTGAATGACGGTGCCGCACAGCCTGCACCAGTCGGTTCATACTGGCCCAATGATTACGGCCTTTATAATATGGGCGGCAATGTTTCGGAATGGGTTTTGGATGTTTATCGTCCGCTTTCTTTTGAAGATGTTGCTGATTATAATCCTTTCAGAGGCAATGTGTTTGTCAATAAAAAAAGAGATCCTGATGGTTCACTTGCACAAAAAGATTCACTCGGCAGACTTCAATATGTTGAAATCACACCGGAAGAAGCTGCCAACAGGAAAAATTATCGCAGGGGTTACGCAGTGAATTATCGTGATGGAGATTATTCTTCAACAATTCAGCAAGACTGGATTGATCTCACAGAGGATCCTACTTCAACGGCCAAAATGTATGATTACGGCGAAACTACATTGATCAGTGACAAGGCACGCGTATACAAAGGTGGTTCCTGGAATGACAGAGCTCATTTTATGAGCCCCGGTGTGCGCAGGTTCCTGAATGAAGATGAAGCATCGAGTGCCATTGGTTTCCGCTGTGCCATGAATAAGGTGGGAAGCTCGATAACAGCGAAAAAATAAAGTATTGTTATTTACAAGCAAACCCCGTCATGGTTCTATGATGGGGTTTTTATTTTCAACAAGATCATGCATTTACAGGACATTTACAAAATCTTCGAACTGCATCCCAATGTTTCGACTGACTCCCGGACACTTGAAAAGGGTGACATTTTCTTTGCTTTGAAAGGGCCGAATTTTGATGCAAATAAATTAGCCCTTAAGGCACTCGAAGATGGCGCGTCTTACAGTATTGTAGATGACCAAACTCTTCCCGATTTAGCACAAATAATCAAAGTGAAGGATGTGTTGGAAACACTGCAACAACTTGCTGCACTTCACAGGTCGAAAATGAATGCCAGGGTAATTGCTATTACAGGTTCAAATGGTAAAACAACTACCAAAGAACTTTTAGCAAGAGTCTTATCAAAAAAGTATAACACAATTTATACTTCAGGAAATCTAAACAATCACATTGGCGTGCCACTCAGCCTATTGAAAATTAAGGCTGAAACTGAGATGGCTGTTATAGAAATGGGTGCAAATCATGTAGGCGAAATCAGAAAACTATGCCTTCTTGCACATCCCGACTATGGCATCATTACCAATATCGGAAAAGCACATCTTGAAGGTTTTGGCAGTATTACTGGAGTAATCAATGCAAAAAGCGAGATGTATGCTTTCATTGATGACAATGGGGGATTGCTTTTTGTGAACAAAGACAACGAGCTGCTTAATCGTCTTTCTGCAAATATCAAACGATTTACCTTCGGAAATGAACTTTCGAGCGATCTTTATGCTGAACTGATCAATTCAGATCCATTTTTACATATTGCATGGGAATATAAAGGAATGCAATCTGTGACGACCACAAAACTGATTGGAACCTACAATGCAGAAAATCTTTTTACGGCCATTGCAGTCGGATGTTTATTTGATGTTTCACAAGATGATATTGAAGATGCTGTAAGCACCTACGCGCCTTCAAACAGCCGCTCACAATTGATTGAAACGCGCAAAAACAGGATAATCATGGATGCATACAATGCCAATCCTGTAAGTATGGAAGCCGCCATCCGAAATTTTAACAGCATGAGAGGCAATAAGTCGCTAGTCATTTTGGGAGATATGCTCGAACTAGGCGAAGAAAGTGACTATGAACATGCAAACATCCTTAAGCTGTTAACTGATCTGGATTTTATGGAAGTTATCCTGGTCGGACCTCTTTTCGAAAATGTTTACGGCGGTGACGACTGGCATATTTTTGCAGATGCCGATGCGCTTTGCAAATACATTGAAAAGAATCCTGTAAAAAACTATGACGTCCTTATCAAAGGCTCTCGTGGTATTCGTCTTGAAAAAGTTTTACCACTTTTATGAGCCTGGGCAGTAAAACATACTGCGCTATTGGAGTTATGTCGGGTACATCACTCGATGGAATCGACATTGTTTGCTGCAATTTCCACGTGAACAAAGGTTTATGGAGCTTCGAAGTATTAGCATCTGAAGAAATACCTTATAACAACGAATGGAAAACAAATCTTTCTGAAGCTTTCTATAAAACTAACTCAGAAATACAAGAGTTAGATAAAGTATATGGCAGGTTTTTGGGCGAGAAAATAAAAGCTTTCATAAAAACCCATCATCTCAAGCCTGAGCTTATTGCATCACATGGCCATACAATTTTTCACTTTCCTGAAAAAGGATATACCCTTCAAATAGGCGATGGATCAGCAATTGCCTCAGCAACTGAAACCTTAACGATAAATAATTTTCGGGCAGAGGATGTCAGAAAAGGTGGTCAGGGCGCTCCTTTAGTGCCTGTTGGCGACAAGCTGCTATTTGGCCAATATGACATTTGCCTTAACATTGGCGGAATTGCGAATATCTCATACGATTTTGAAGGTTCCAGAATTGCATATGATGTTTGTCCGGCAAATCAGCCACTTAACTTCCTTGCAGAAAAAAAAGGACTAAGTTTTGATGCTGACGGCAACAATGCAAGATCCGGAAAACTGAACCCTGAACTGCTTGATCAATTAAACCGACTTGGATATTATAGTCAGACTTTTCCAAAATCACTTGGCCGTGAATGGGTTGAATCTGAATTCATACCTTTCATCAACACTTCAGACCTGGATTATGATTCGCTTCTGAGAACAGTAACTGAACATATCGCTGTTCAAATTGCAAATGCAACAAATCAAGTTCACCACGCCAAAATACTTGCTACTGGTGGTGGCGCAAAAAATAAATTTCTGATGGACAGGATAGCACAGCTTTGCAAGCATGATATTATCCTACCTTCACCAGAAATTATAGATTTTAAGGAAGCGATCGTTTTTGCTTTCCTGGGCGTTTTAAAGTTCAGAGGTGAAACAAATTGCTATGCCAGCGTAACAGGCGCCAGTGAGGACAGCTCCTCTGGCAACCTCAATTTGCCAGATCAAAAAAATGGCTTATAATAAAAAACATTTTTTATAGTTTATACTCAAATCAAAACACCGAAATCAGTCATTTAATAAAAACAGGAATAGATATGCTCAACTGGATTCTATTACAACTTCAAACAGTAACCAACGACCTGGGTAGCACGGTAGCAGAAGTGCAACAACAAGGCGAAATCTCACTTTCAATTATTGATCTTGCGGTGAAAGGCGGCTGGATTATGCTCGTTCTGGCTATTTTTTCCATAATAGCTGTTTATGTTTTCATCGAGCGTTACCTGGCAATTTCGAAGGCATCGGTCAACGACAAAAACTTTATGAATAATATAAGAGAATACATTCATTCAGGACGACTCGATGCAGCAACGGCACTTTGCAGAAGTACTGAAACGCCTATTGCCCAAATGATTGCAAAGGGCTTGTCAAGATTGGGGAAACCGCTTAATGACATTAATGCTGCCATTGAAAATGTTGGAAAACTTGAAGTAAGTAAACTGGAAAAAGGCGTTGCAGGCCTCGCAACAATCGCCGGAGCAGCGCCAATGCTTGGCTTTCTGGGAACAGTCATTGGAATGATACGTGCCTTTTACGATATGTCAATGGCTGGAAACAACATCGACATCGCATTGCTTTCATCAGGTATCTATCAGGCAATGATCACAACAGTAGGTGGATTAATTGTTGGTATTCTTGCATTTATTTTCTACAATATTCTGGTGTCAAGAATTGAAAAAGTCGTTTATTTGCTCGAGGCACGCGCCACAGAATTCATGGATTTGCTTCATGAACCTGCACGTTAATAGAATCTAAGATTAAAGAAAACTAATATGGCTATTCAAACCAGAAATAAAAGAAGTGTCACATTCAGTATGGCTTCAATGTCAGATATCGTTTTTCTGCTGCTCATTTTTTTCATGCTTACATCAACACTTGTTGCACCAAACGCAATAAAACTCTTATTGCCCTCAAGTAACAGCAAAACGATGGCGAAGCAAACAGTAACTGTCTACATTAATGATAATTATGATTACTTTATTGGAGAAGATCCTGTGAACGAGAGTGACCTGAGCACGCTGCTTCAAAGCCAGCTTGCCGGCGATGATGAAGGGACTGTTGTACTGAGATCCGACAAAAGCGTACCTGTGCAATATGTTGTCAATGTGATTGATGCACTTAATGAGGTGAATAATAAAATGCAAACAAAACATAAAGTAATTTTGGCAACTTCGCCAAGAAAATGATTTTCTAACGTAAAATAAATCAGACTGATCAAAGTAAATAAGCTGTTTCAAAAAAGATGGAGCCAATAGATAAGAATAAAAAACAAGCCATAGCCGGTACAATCCTGGTTCATCTTTTGGTGTTTCTGGCATTGTTTTTTCTTGCCCTGCGCACACCTTTGCCTTTGCCCGGAGAGGAAGGCGTTGAAGTAAATCTTGGGTACAGCGATCAGGGCATGGGACAGATTCAACCTGAAAAGCAAGAAATCGCAGCTTCAGCTGCAAGGCCTGTTCCACAAGTCATAGAAAATCCTGTTAAAGATGAGGTAGTTACGCAACAAACTGAAGAAGCCCCTGCCCTACCTGAAAAAATTGTTGAGAAACCGAAAACAAAACCTGTCGAAAAACCAATAGAAAAACCACGCATAGAGCCAGCGCCTGCACCTGAACCTGTAGCTGAGCCAGAGCCACAAGTCAATCAACGTGCTCTTTTCAGAGGATCAACTTCAGGAACCAGCACTGGCTCGGAGGGAATCACAGGCCAACCTGGCGATCAGGGTCGCCCTGATGGTTTGCGCGATGTACAGCGTTACGAAGGTCAGGGCGGTCAGGGTGATGGTGCCTCTTTCAGTCTGGGTGGCCGGGGAGCTAAATACCTCGAAAGGCCTTCAAGCAATTTCAGTGAACAAGGCGATGTTGTTGTTGACATCTGGGTCGACCGCAAAGGAGTTGTGCAAAGAGCCGAAGTCAGTTTGAGAGGAACTACAATCCTGGATACCAAACTTAGAAATCTTGCTGTAAAAGCAGCGCTGAATTCTGTTTTTGCCGAAGATCCCAAGGCTGCATTGCAACAAAAAGGAACAATCACCTACACCTTTATTATAAGAAACTAAAATTAACTATTTTAGCATCCTTTTCGAAAGCATGGACTACAGAGAAACACTAAGCTGGATGTTTGCCAAATTACCGATGTACCAGCGTATTGGGGGTGCTGCATACAAAGCTGATCTTAGCAACACAACCAAATTGCTGGAATTGCTGGGCGAACCCCAAAAGAGTTTTCCATCGGTACACATTGCAGGCACCAACGGAAAAGGTTCTGTTTCGCATATGCTGGCATCAATTTTACAAAGTGCAGGTTACAAAACAGGCCTTTATACCTCACCACATCTCAAAGATTTCCGGGAAAGAATCCGGATTAACGGCGAAATGATAAGTCAGGATAAAGTGCTCGGTTTTATCGAAACTTATAAGGATGATTTTGAAAAAATGGAACTTTCATTCTTTGAAATGACTGTTGGAATGGCATTTCAGCATTTTAAAGAAGAAAAAGTTGATATTGCAATTATTGAAACTGGCATGGGAGGCCGTCTGGATTCGACCAACCTTGTATTGCCCCTTTTGAGTATAATTACCAACATAAGTTACGATCACACCCAGTTTTTGGGTGATACTTTGGAAAAAATAGCCACTGAAAAAGCAGGTATCATAAAACCGAAAATTCCAGTAATCATCGGACAGACACAGTTTGAAACAAAGGCTGTGTTTGAAGAAAAAGCTGCCGCTGTAAATGCGCCGATTATTTTTGCTGACTTTGTTTTTGATGCCAACAGGCTTGAAACTGCCGACAAACAAGTACAAAGCTTTGATATTTGGAAAAATAGTCTGTTGTTTCTGGAACATCTCGAAATTCCATTGCTTGGCGATTATCAACAGAAAAATCTGATTACAGCGATGTGTGCTGTTGACCAGTTAAAAAAGCATTTTGACATTGAAGAGAAAGATATTCGTGATGGCCTGGGTGCAGTCATAAGAAATACAGGTTTGATGGGCCGATGGCAGATATTGGGACGAAGTCCATTGGTTGTGGCAGACACTGCGCACAATGTTGCCGGCATAAAAGAAGTGGCGTTCCAATTGCGTTTGACGCAGTTCAAGCAACTTCATTTCGTATTGGGCATGGTAAACGACAAAGCCATTGATGATTTATTGCAGATGCTTCCAAGGCATGCAATTTATTATTTTTGCAAAGCTGATATTCCGCGTGGAATGCCTGCTGAAGAAATCGCCCTGAAAGCATTCGAGTTTGGCTTAAGAGGAAAAGTTTATGATTCAGTCCGTGATGCCTATTTCAGTGCTTTAAATGCAGCAAGATCAGAGGATTTAGTTTTTGTGGGCGGGAGCACTTTTGTGGTGGCCGAAGTAGTTTAAGAGTACCTTTTTTGATGTTGTTTCTTGAAACAATTATAAATAAACAAACTTAAACCTTAACCAATTTCAAAAAAACTATGAAAGCAGATTTACAACAGATCGAAAATTTTCTGGCCAATAAAAATATTGGTCTCATTGGAGCCTCCCGTGATCCCAAAAAATTTGGCAACGAGGTGCTGAAGCAATTATTGAAAAGGGGCATCAAAGTAATCCCGGTTCACCGTGAGGCTGAAATTATTGAAGGCATTCCTTGCGTTAAATCGCTTGGTGAATTTCCCGCTGACACACAAGCAATTTGTTTGATTACACCAAACACTGAAACTGATAATCTTCTGAAAGAGGCATTGGACAAGGGTTTCAAAAACATTTGGATACAACAGTTTTCAGAAGGACCTGAAACATTTTCGATTATCAAGAACGCTGATGCCAATGTTGTGACCGGAAGATGTATTTTCATGTACACAAACCCGGAGGGATTTCATAAATTTCACGAACGTATCAACAAACTCTTTGGCACTTACGCAAAATGAAGTGCTTATAAGGTTGATATTCTGTCTTTTATAATTTGAGATAGGGGCTATATTTCTGCTTCCAGACCTAATTCATCTTTGAAAAGGCGAAGCATCGGCCGATGAGTTGCCATCTTCTCAAACTTCTCCTTATCAGTGTAGGCTTCAATTTCTGCAGATTTTTCCTTCACAATGGGAATAAGCTTGATTTGATTATTTTTAAGGCTTGATTTTAAGTACTCTAATAAAGCATGGACGTTAAGCTTATCGCCAAAAACCAAGCCATTATCAACCTGAAACTGAACACTGCTCTCTGCTCCTGCCTCAGGCTGGTAGCGTAACATTGCTGATGCAAAGCTGGGTGAAGTGCTTTTGTAGGTCTCCGCAAAATCTTTCCAGGCAGCACGAAGCTGTTCATTGTCAAAAGAAGTTTCAATGACAACTTCTTCAACCTCCTCAACAACTTTTGGTTTCTCTGCTTCACTGATTGAGATGGTTCGGATAGTTTTTGGCTTCGAAAGCCCTACTTCACTTACATAATTTGCAGGTTGAGTTTTCTCAGACACCTCCTTTGCAGGCTCATTTGAATAGGCAGGTGATGTTGGTTTCTGCTGCGGAGGCACATTCATTGCGGGAGAAACATTTGGTTTTGCTGGCACTGAATGAGATGCAGTTGCCGAAACATTGGGTTTAGCCAATGCTGTTTGCGTTTGATTTGCAGATGGTGCACTTTGATTCATTATTCCACAAATCTGCAAAAGTGAAATCTCTATAAGGAGTCTTTTGTTGTTGCTTCTGGAATAATTCAAATCACATTGATTGCTAATATTCAATGCTTTAAGGAGAAAATCAGCCGGACACTGTGCAGCCTGGTTGGCATAACGATCACGAAGACTTTGAGACACTTCAAGTAGTTTTACCGTTGCTGCGTCTTTGCTAACAAGTAGATTTCGCAAATGACTGCCAAGCCCGTTAATGAAATGCTGTCCATCAAAACCGTTATCAATGATATCATTTAAAATAAGCAGCGTATCAGATGTCAGGCAACTTAACATTGTATCTGTTATCCTGAAATAGTATTCATAATCGAGCACATTTAAATTATCAATCACATCCTTGTAAGTGATGCTGTTTCCCGAAAAACTGACCATCTGGTCAAAGATTGAAAGGGCATCCCGCAATGCTCCGTCAGCTTTTTGGGCAATAACACTTAAGGCATCAGACTCAGCAATAACAGCTTCTTTATCGGCTACATACTGAAGATGTCCGACAATATCTTCCACGGTGATTCTTTTAAAATCAAAAATCTGACAGCGCGAAAGGATTGTTGGAATAATTTTATGCTTTTCGGTTGTTGCGAGAATAAACTTCGCATAAGCCGGCGGCTCTTCAAGGGTTTTTAAAAAAGCATTAAAAGCCGCTGATGAGAGCATATGAACCTCATCGATGATATAAATCTTATATTTTCCAACCTGCGGAGGTATACGCACCTGATCGACAAGGTTTCGGATATCATCAACAGAATTGTTTGAAGCGGCATCAAGCTCATGAATGTTGAATGAGGCAGAATTGCGAAAAGAAACGCATGACTCACACTGATCGCATGCTTCCATTTCGGGCGTTGGATTAAGACAATTGATCGTTTTAGCCATAATGCGTGCGCAGGTTGTCTTACCAACACCTCTCGGGCCTGTAAACAAGAAAGCCTGTGCCAGAATATTATTGCGAATAGCATTTTTCAGTGTTGAAGTAATGGCAGACTGACCAACAACCATATCAAAAGTTGCGGGGCGGTATTTGCGGGCAGAAACAATAAAATTGTCCATGAAAAAGGGATATAATATTGCTCAAAATTACAAAAAAAACGATGCCTTCACGCTGACAGGCAAAGAAAATGAAACCAGTCTAAAACAAAAACTGAGATAAAATTATTGTTGAACTTTGCGCCGGGAGCATAGAAAAAATTTGTCTCGGATAATAATACCATTGAGGATTTTAAGTTCATAACTATCAATGCAATTCTATGGATAGCTATCAAAAATTGTTGAAATAAAAAAATGATTGATGATGCTAAAGTATTTATTCCTTAATTTCGATCCATTCTGAAGCAATAATATCAGCAAATTGGCTACTTTTGATGCATGATGAAACAGCTGCTTGTTTTAGTTCCTAAAATTACCAACAGACTTCGGTATACCTTTGATCTGGTGCTCGATAAGCAGCTTGGTCTGAGTTTTCAACTTACCACAGATAGTGCAACTTTTAATGCGTTCGAAGGCGCTAAATTTATCTATGGAGATGAAGCAGTCTTCAACAACTTATTTTTTAAGGCCAGTCATCTGCTCTTTGAACGTGAGATAAACAGTCAGGAATTAAAAGCATTCAATTTCGAAGAAATAAAAGCCATTTTTCCTGTTTACCACAGGCAAACAGTTGCACCGTTCGACTTGTTTGCAGCTGTTTTTTACAATGTCAGCCGTTATGAAGAGTATCTGCCATGCATAAGAGACAATCATGGCCGTTTTGAAGCAACTTCCAGCTGCCTCGAAAATCTTGGTCTGCTTCATAAACCTGTCGTAAACATATGGTGCAACTGGCTTGGCAAAAAACTTGAACAGTCATTTCCGGGCTTGAAAACAAAAAAAAGAAACTATTCCTACGTTCCAACATACGATATTGATGCTGCATGGGCTTATCAGCACAAAGGTTTATACCGTAATATTGGTGCATATTTGCGCGATTTGCTCAAAGGTGATTTTGATGAAATAAGGCTTCGTACCTCAGTTTTGCAAAACAAAACACCCGATCCATACGACACATTCGCCTTGCAGCTGGAACTTCAAAAGGAATTTCACCTGAGGCCTGTTTATTTTATCCTTTTTGGTGAATACGATCAGTATGACAAAAATATTTCTGTAAGAAACCCTGCATTTCAACGTTTAATAAAGCAACTGGCTGACAATGCTGAGGTTGGAATTCATCCTAGCTATGCATCATTTGGCAACAAAGTGAAGCTGAAAAGTGAGTTGGATGCACTTTCAAAGATTCTCAATCAGGATGTTACCCAAAGTCGGCAACATTTTCTCAGAATGAACCTTCCATTGACCTATCATCAGCTGATTGATCTGGATATAACTGATGATTACACAATGGGTTATGCATCAAAACCGGGTTTCAGAGCCGGCATTGCAAACAGTTTTCTATTTTATGATCTTGACCATGATTTGCCAACAAACCTGCGAATACACCCGATGATTTTGATGGACGGAACGCTTCGCGACTATATGAATCTCAATACCGAAGAGTCGCTTTCCAAAGCCTTTGAGTTGATAAATGAAGTGAAAAAAGTAGATGGAACTTTCATATCACTCTGGCATAATGAAACACTGAGCAATACAAAGCGTTGGGCAGGCTGGAATGAGATTTACAGAAAAATAATTCTGGAAGCCTTGCCATAAAGTTGTAATTCCATGATTCGACACCTAAAGCACAATGAGATTGACAAATTGAAGTGGGATTTATGTATCCGCGACTCCTTCAATGGCAATGTCTATGGCTGGTCATGGTATCTGGATGTAGTTCATCAAAACTGGGAAGCGCTTGTTGAGGATGATTATGAGCGTGTTTTTCCACTTACAGGCAATGTTCGTTTCGGCATGAGTTATCTATTTCAGCCATTTTTTGCACAACAGCTGGGAATCTACTCAAGAAACATCCTCAACCCTACTATTGTTAGCAATTTTCTGAATGCCATTCCTTCACAATACCGCCTTATTGAAATTAAACTTAACACCCATAATAAGGTTGACTCTGAGCATTTTGAGGTGCATCAACACCTGAATCATGAGCTCGATTTAATCAACACTTATGAGCGACTTTACCGCAAGTATTCAACCAACACAAAGCGAAATCTGAAAAAAGCCGGTGAAGCCAATCTGACGCTCATGAAAAATATTGGCCCTGAGGAAATTATTACACTTTTTCGTCAAAACCGAGGTCGTACAATCAGTCATTGGAACAGCCATGAATATAAAAGACTAGTGAGTTTGGTTTATGCTGCAATATACCGAAGTCAGGCAATGGTTTATGGTGCTTATACACCAAATAATGAACTTTGTGCCGGTGCTATCTTCGTTAAAAGTCATGGTAAAATAGTCTTTCTTTTTTCAGGAACAAACCAAACAGGACGTGAAACACATGCACTCAGTTTCCTGATCGATTCGGTAATAAAGGAGTTTTCTCCCGGCCATTTTGTCTTCGATTTTGAAGGCTCAGACAATCCTAATCTTGCGCGCTATTACAAAGGTTTTGGCAGTAAAGAAACGACTTACCCCGGCATCCAGATCAATCGTTTGCCCTTGCTGGTTAGATTTGGAATGAAGATAATATCAAAAATCAGGAAAATTTAAAAGCGTTGTATCAAAATGTTTTGATGCACTAAAATGATTCGAATCTTAACATTTTGATCAAATTAGTTTCAAAAAAAACAGAATCAATAATTACATTTGCTGCACAGTTGGGCAATTGATTATCGATTGTTCGTGCGTCCTTAAACTTTTTATCTTTGTAAAAAAAACACTATGTTACTTCATATCGTTTGGGATGTATCTCCCGAAATTTTTCAGTTTCCCGAATGGCTTCCATTAATTGGCGGAAATGGTGTGCGTTGGTACGGATTGCTTTTTGCAGCTTCTTTTGTTGTAGGCTATATCATCATGCAAAAAGTGTTTCGTTACGAAAAAATTAAATACGAGGTGCTTGATGAATTGTCAACCTATATGCTCGTTGCAACAGTTGTTGGAGCGCGGCTGGGTCATTGTTTTTTTTACGAACCTGCATACTATTTGGCCAATCCACTTGACATCCTCAAAGTTTGGGAAGGTGGCCTGGCAAGTCACGGTGCTGCCATTGGAATCATTATCGCTTTGCATTTCTTCTCAAAAAAGCATAAGAAAACAATCATCTGGACGCTTGACAGAGTTGTAATTGTTGTTGCACTTGCTGGCTTTTTCATCCGAATGGGTAACCTTATGAATTCCGAAATTTTTGGTCATGTTTCAAATCTACCCTGGGCTTTTCAGTTTATCCGATACTATGACCCAGCCCTTAATGGCGACCCAAGACACCCCACACAAATATATGAAGGACTCGTTTATTTAGCGACTTTCTTTTTTCTTTACCGCAGCTTTTTCAAACACGATATAGGCAACAAACAACCCGGATTTATCTTTGGATGGTTTCTCATGTTGATTTTCGGCTCACGTTTTCTGATCGAATTTCTTAAGGAACCTCAGGTTGGTTTTGAAGCTTCAATGGCTTTAAATATGGGTCAATGGCTCAGTATACCTTTTGTTTTGGCTGGTGCATGGATATGGTACAATGGATTCAGAAAAAGACAAATTCAGTCTAGATAGAAAATCGATCGTTAGAGAATATTAAAAAAAAATCCCCTGAACTTGAAAGTTCAGGGGATTTTTTATTCACTGAAAGTGTTTATTCGAAGCCAAAAAGGTTTAGCTGAGATGTAAGTGCCTCCTCGAGTTCTTTTTGCAATTCAGTTTGGTTTCGCTGACGTGCTATCTCCGAAAGGCGTTGAATTACGGCCAATGCTTCCTGCATATTGTTGTCATAATAACTGGCAAATTTACCTTGCAGACTTGTATAATATCTGAGATCATCCAGGTATCGATCTGAAAGCAGACGAATAACAGAAACAGCCTTTTCAGGAGCTCCTGCCTCAAAATAAATATCAACCCATGGAAGCATATAGTAATCAAAAGTGATCTTACTATGAGGGAAAAATTCCAGACTCTTATCAAGCACAACAACGGCAGAGTCGGCTTTTCCTTCATTCAATAAAGCCTGTGCCAGTCGCATATAGCTTTGTTTTGCCAAAGCAGAATTGCGATAACTTTCGCGGTCTATTGTTACTTTTGGATCGTGGAGATTTCCCCAACTGGCTTTGTTTACAAGCAGGTCGTATGAACCCTCTGAATAAACGCCACCCATATTGCGATAATATTCAGGTGCAATCACAGGCATAAAACGATAAACTACGCCTTCCATGTGGCAGTACTTATCCACGTTAAACACCTTGCTGACACTGTTTGGATTGGCAAAATAAATCGCACGCTCCCAATTGTTGGAAGAGATAAGATCCAACAGCATCAAATCGTTTTTATACAAACCATTTTGACTTATTTCCCATTCAATCACATCAACAATAAGGTGATGCATACTTTCAGGAACAGTACCGCTTCGAATAACAGCTTCTTTATCCACTGTGAGTTTAAGCTTGCGTGTAGGCATGTAATTAATTCGCTCACCTGATTGCAACGGAACTTTTGTCTGGTCACGATCATCAGCAATAAACTGAATTGCTTCCTTGAGTTCAACAGGCCCCTGAATACGCTCAAGCACCGGTGTATATTCATTTATACCTTTATTGTATTGCTCAGGAGTTAATGTCAGTGGCAACCTGTCTGATTCATATACTTTCTTTGCCAATTGATGTACATACCAATCACCGGATGCAAGCATATAGTTTACAACCCGCATATCAGTCCTAAAGTTTTCTACCTCCTGAACATACCACAACGGGAAAGTATCATTGTCACCGTTGGTGAAAAGAATGGAATTCGGAGCACATTGTGCCATATAGCTCATCGCAAAATCACGGGCTGGAGTTTTGCCGGCACGATTATGGCCTTCCCAACCTTCAATAGCCATTATGCCGGGCACCAGAACTAAAGATGCCAGCGTGACTGCAATTGCAGAGAATGCCGGTTTCTTCAAAAGTTTTGAAATCAAATCGTATAGCCAGAGCACTCCAAAACCAATCCAAATCGCAAAAGCATAAAAAGATCCCGCATAAGCATAATCTCTTTCACGAGGCTGATAAGGAGTCTGGTTGAGATAAACAATAATTGCCAATCCCGTCATGATAAACATCAGGAATACGATCCAGGTATCCTTTTCATGCTTTTTCAGATGAAAAAATAACCCTGCCAAACCAAGTAGCAAAGGCAGAAAATAAAATCTGGCTCTTGCAGGGTTTTTCATGCTTTCAGGCAAGTTACTCTGATCACCCAAACGCATCGAATCAATGAAATTTATACCGCTAATCCAGTTTCCATTATCAAACTCCCCTTGACTTTCGACATCATTTTGCCGTCCTGCAAAATTCCACATGAAATAGCGGAAATACATATGCGAGATTTGATAACTAAAGAAAAACTTAAGGTTTTCACCAAAGGTTGGACGATATATAACCTCGCTGCTGCCATCACTTTTGGTCACACGCACCGGAACTCCCTGTCCACCCCCATATTGTTTATACATGCTGATATGACTCTGTTTTTGATTGCTCCACATACGCGGCATGAGCGTTGTGAAACGATCATCATATACAGGCTTAGTGCTTCTGCGGTAGTCTGTTATGATATATTTTCCTAAATTTTTATCTTTGACATAAACTGGTGAACCGTCTTTATAATCGACAACCGGCGCACTGTAATATTGTCCGTAAAGCAAAGGCCAGTCACCATACTGCTCCCTGTTGAGGTAAGCCAGCAAAGAGATAGCATCATTGGGTTCATTTTCATTTATTGGTGTATTGGCATTCGACCTTATAACAATCATAAAGAAAGAGGAATAACCAATGAGGATAAACATGAAAGCAAGAATTGAAGTATTGAGAACAACAAGCCCTTTTCGGCGGGTATATTTAATACCTAATACAATTGCTGCTACAAGTAGGGTAAAATAAACTAAGGTTCCGGTATTGAAAGGCATTCCGAGGGTGTTCACAAAAAATAGCTCAAACTTACTGGCCAGATTAGCAACTTGCGGAATAATCAGACTCATAATAAAGCCAAGAATTGCAACCGAAATAATTCCAGAAAGAATGAAGCCTTTAAGTGTTGGGTTATATTTTTTGAAATAAAACACATACACAATCGCCGGAATAGCCAAAAGATTCAACATGTGCACACCGATAGACAAGCCGATAAGATAAGCTATGAAGAGTAGCCAACGGAAATTATGTGGTTCGTCAGCAACACGTTCCCAGCGAAGAATAGCCCAAAAAACAACTGCTGTAAAAAATGACGACATGGCATAAACCTCACCCTCCACTGCAGAAAACCAGAAGGAATCACTGAAAGTGTAGGCTAAAGCTCCCACAACACCTGCTCCGAGCACTGCAAATTGATTTCCTTTGATATTTGCATCATCACCCTGCATCATAAACTTTCTTGCAAGCATTGTGATGGACCAAAAAAGGAATAAAATCGTCAGGCTACTTGATAGCGCCGACATCACATTCATCATAAGTGCCACTTTACTGACATCCCCAAAGGCAAATAAACTGAAAAACCTGCCAATCATTTGAAAAAGCGGTGCCCCCGGAGGGTGTCCAACCTGTAGTTTGTAGGCAGTCGAAATGTACTCTCCGCAATCCCACCAACTTGCTGTTGGTTCAAGCGTAAGAAAATAAACCGTGGTTGCGATAATAAACACAACCCATCCGGTTAAATCATTAAGTTTCTTAAAATTCATTATATCAATTTTTTAACAGAAGATTATCTCAGGGCAAATTGTTTTGAATAATTCGCAAAAATACATTTAAAATCCAAATTTGGTTTGGATTTTACTCTTTTCAATTAATTAATTTTCTTAATAAAACTAAAATATTTGGTTGATTTTCGTTTAAAATGACTGAAAAACGAATCTGAAAATCAATCTGAAAAATCGCAAACACTTGTTTACTATTGATTTGAAAATAAATTTAATATTTTTTGTGACTACATATTGCAAGGCTTTCAGAAATTATATATTTTTGCAGCCCGTTTCGATAAAGAAACATTGTCCAATGGTGTAACGGTAGCACTGCAGATTTTGGTTCTGCCTGTCTAGGTTCGAATCCTGGTTGGACAACAGAGAAGCCTGCTACTTCCGGGTAACAGGCTTTTGTTTTTGCTTCTGCTGATGACCAAAGTGAAAGTTAAATTATTGTTTTTACGCAATGATTTCGCTGTCAGTAGCATTTGATTTCAACAAATTGTTGTACTTTTGCAACGTTTGTGGGGAGATTAAGAAATTGGGGGGGGCAAGAGTCCCCTTTTTTATTGTATGTTTATGCTGAACGAAAAAGAAATTAAAGACTGGATTACTGAGTTCCTTGATGGAACAGACAGATTTGTTGTTGATGTTAAAGTGAAAGTCGGCGACCTGATACTTGTATTTTTAGATTCAGACACTTCACTTACCATTGATCATTGCGTTGAGGTCAGTAAAATGATTGAAAACAGACTCGATCGTGAAGAGGAAGATTTTGAATTAAGAGTATCATCCTCAGGTCTTGATCATCCTTTTACAATGAAAAGACAATACGTAAAAAATATTGGCAGAAGTATTGAGGTTGAACTCAATGATGGCAATATACACAGAGGCAAACTTCTTGAAGTAATGGATGAATCTGTTACTATAGAAATTATTGTAGAAAAGAAACGAAATAAAATTAAGCAACTTCAAACCGGCGGGCCTATGACAATCGCTTTCAGCGATATTCTTGAAGCCAAACCAGTGGTCAGTTTCCATTAATTATCAAAAAAAATCATTCCTCACAAAATGGACAGTATCAACTTAGTAGAAAGTTTTTCAGAATTTAAAGAATTCAAAAATATCGACAGAGAGCGCATGATGCGTATCCTTGAAGATGTATTCCGTTCCATGCTGATTAAAAAATATGGTTCAGATCAAAACTTCGACATCATTGTCAACATCGACAAAGGTGACCTTGAAATTTGGCACAACCGTGAAATCGTTGAAGACGGTGAAGTTGAAGATCCGGCAACACAAATAGCTCTTTCTGAAGCAGTTAAAATTGAGCCTGACTTTGAAGTTGGCGAAGAAGTTTCAGAATCTATCAGCATCAAGGATTTTGGAAGACGCGAAATACTCACAATCAGACAAAGCCTTGTTTCCAAAATCCTGGAATATGAAAAGGATAATATTTATCAGAAATATAAAGATAAAGTAGGTGACATTATTGCCGGAGAGGTATATCAGGTTTGGCGTCGTGAAATCCTTGTCCTTGATGATGAAGGTATCGAGTTGATGCTGCCTAAATCGGAACAGATTCCTACAGATTTCTATCGCAAAGGCGACACCATCAGAGCTGTTGTGTTGAAGGTTGAAATGAGAAACAACTCACCTCAAATTGTTCTTTCAAGAACCTCAGAAATTTTCCTTCAACGGCTTATCGAGGCAGAAGTTCCTGAAGTATATGATGGTTTGATTACAATTAAAAAAATTGTTCGCGAACCAGGCCAAAGAGCTAAGCTAGCGGTAGAATCATATGATGATCGTATCGATCCTGTTGGCGCTTGCGTTGGGATGAAAGGCTCACGTATTCATGGCATCGTTCGTGAACTACGCAATGAAAATATTGATGTCATCAATTATACAGCCAATGCTAATCTGTTTATTACAAGGTCATTAAGCCCTGCAAAAATTTCATCTATTCATATTGATGAAGAATTTAAGCGTGCAGAAGTTTATATGAAACCAGATCAGGTAAGTTTGGCAATTGGTAAAGGTGGGTTTAATATTAAACTCGCCGGACGCCTTACAGGCTATGAAATTGATGTTTATCGTGATACCGATATTGACTCAGAGGATGTTGATCTGATGGAATTTTCAGATGAAATAGAACCTTGGGTGATCAAAGAACTACAAAAGATTGGTTGCGATACAGCCAAAAGCGTACTTGACCTTCGAATTGAAGAGTTAGAATCACGTACCGACCTTGAGATGGAAACAATTCAAGAGGTTATTCGTATCTTAAAAGCTGAATTTGAATAAAATACATAATTTTGCGCTTTGTTAACAAAAATTAAAAACTTTATCCTGATTATGTCCGAAGGCTCATCAACAGTTCGTTTAAGTAAAGCAGCCAGAGAATTCAATGTTGGCACAAATACCATCGTTGAGTTCCTCTCTAAGAAGGGACATCAGATTGACCCAAATCCGAATACCAAGCTATCAGCTGAAATGTATGTTTTGCTGGTGAAAGAATACCAGACAGAAAAACAGGTTAAGGAGGTGTCACAAAAACTTGGAATCGAATATTCTGGCCGAAAGACCATCACTGCTGAAGAAGTACTTAAAAAAGACTTCGAAGAAGATGAGGATGATGACTATGATTCCGGAGAGCTGCTCATTAAAAATATCCAGAATACTTTTTCTGATAAGTCTGTAGGTCAAACCGAAGCAAAGCCTAAAGCTGAACCGGCAGAAAGCAAGCCTCAAGCTCCAAAAGAATTGGTCGCCGTTGAAGAAATAAAACCTGCACCGAAAGTTGAAACCAAGGAGCTGGTAGCAGAAGATGTTGCCGAAGTTACTGCGCAGTTGCCAAAGCAAAAAGCCTCCGTTGAAATTGAGACAGTTGCAAAAGAGGAACCAAAACCATCTGAGCCTGAATTGGAAACAGTACAGCAGACTCAAGATGTGCCTGTGGTAAATGTACCTATTGTTGAAAAAGAACGAGAGAAAAAGACCGAAATAACAGCTGCTGAAAAAGTTGATTCTGAAATAGCTTTTGAAAAGATTGAAGAAGAAACAATTATACCTCAGCCTGAAGTTACTTCTAAAAGCAAAGATTCAAGTGCTCAGATTCCATCTTTTAAAGCTGCTGAAGAATCCTCAACACCTCATGTTGAAGGTGAGCTGAAGATTTTAGGCAAAATTGATCTTGACAGTATGAATATGCGCACAAAACCTGACAGAAAGAGCAGGGCGCAAAGACAAAAAGAAGAAGATCAAAAAAAGCAGGAAAAAGAAAAAGAGCAAGCAAAAAGAGTTGCAGACAGAAAAAAGCAGTTTACTTCTCCTTCATCACAGCAAGCTCAACCTTCAGGCAGAACACAGTCACCGCCTCCTGCAAGGCCTGATTTAGCGATTCCTAAAAAAGAAGAGTATGCTCAAACTACTAAACCTGAGTCAATTATTGAAAAGCCAGTTGAGAAAATTATCAGACCAGACAATTTTCTGCCAACTGAGCTTGTAAAACTTCAGGGAGTTACGATACTTGATAAGATTGTTTTACCTGAAGACAGGCGAAAGGCTAAACCTGTTGCTTCTTCATCTGAAGACAAATTGACTTCGGCACAGAAAAAGAAAAAACGGAAACGTATTAAAACCAAGCCTCAAGGCGATACACCTGCTCCTTCGGCAAGCCCATCAACAGCTCCAAAGCAACAGCAGACTCCACAAAAAGATATTAGAAGAGGCAAACCTGCTCCACCAAGAAAAGAAGAAAAGGCAGAGCTTACCGAAGAGGACATCCAACGTCAGATTAAAGAAACGTTGGCAAGGTTGTCTCCTATGGGTAAATCTAAAACCTCAAAACACAGACGCCAAAAACGTGATGCGTTCACGCACAACATGGCTGAGGAACTTGCCCGTGCAGAACATGATAAATCAGTCATCAAAGTAACGGAATTCGTTACAGCCAATGAGTTGGCTACAATGATGAATGTGCCTGTTATTAAAGTTATTGCAACATGTATGAGTCTGGGAATGGCTGTTTCAATCAATCAAAGACTTGATGCTGAAACACTTTCGCTTGTTGCCGAAGAATTTGGTTTTGAAGTTGAGTTCACCAGCCATGATCTCCAGGATTCGCTGGCCGAGTCAGAAGAGCCTGATAATCCGGAAGATCTTGTTGAAAGAGCACCTATAGTAACCGTAATGGGACACGTTGACCATGGTAAAACACTGCTTCTGGATTACATCCGTAAAGCAAATGTTGTTGCAGGTGAGGCAGGTGGAATTACACAGCATATCGGTGCATACGAAGTTTTCACCGAAAGTGGCAAAAAAATTGCCTTCCTAGATACCCCTGGTCACGAAGCATTTACTGCAATGCGTGCACGCGGAGCAAAAGTAACTGATGTGGCAATTATTGTAATCGCCGCAGATGATAGCGTTATGCCTCAGACTAAAGAGGCGATAAATCACGCTCAGGCAGCAGGTGTTCCGATTGTATTTGCTTTCAATAAGGTTGATAAGCCTACCGCAAATACCGAACGTCTGCGTGAACAGCTTGCCAACATGAACATCCTGGTAGAGGATTGGGGCGGTAAATATCAATGTCAGGAAGTTTCGGCTAAATCTGGTATAGGCATTGACCTTTTGCTTGAGAAAGTTTTGCTTGAAGCAGAAATTCTTGACTTAAAAGGAAATCCCAAAAGAGCTGCAAAAGGAACTGTTATTGAATCTGCTTTAGATAAAGGACGGGGTTATGTAGCAAAAATTCTTGTTCAGGACGGCACACTCCGTCAGGGTGACATCGTTTTAGCAGGCTCTGTTTTTGGTAAGGTAAAAGCAATGTTCAACGAAAGAAATACTCAAATTAAAGAAGCAGGCCCATCAACACCAACCTTATTGCTTGGCTTGAGCGGAGCGCCACAGGCAGGCGATAGTTTCATGGTGTTGCACGATGAAAAGGAAGCGAAAAATATCGCTGCCCGTCGTCAGCAATTGCAACGTGAACAAGGTCTGAGAACACAGAAACATATTACACTCGACGAAATTGGACGCCGCATCGCAATTGGAGACTTCAAAGAGCTTAACCTCATTGTAAAGGGTGATGTTGACGGATCTGTTGAAGCTTTATCCGATTCATTGCTCAAACTTTCAACTAAAGAAGTTCAGGTGAATGTTATTCATAAGTCCGTTGGTGCAATTACAGAATCTGACATCATGCTTGCCTCTGCCTCAAATGCCATTGTAATTGGATTCCAGGTGCGTCCAAGTCTGCAGGCAAGGAAAATTGCAGAAACCGAAGAAATCGACATCAGGCTTTATTCAATTATTTATACAGCTATTGAAGAAATTAAAGCCGCTATTGAAGGAATGCTTGCTCCAGAAATTGAAGAGGTCATTACCTGCAATATTGAAATCAGAGAAGTCTTCAGAATCACGAAAGTTGGCACTGTTGCAGGCTGTATGGTACTTGATGGAAAAGTCAACAGAAACACAAAAATCCGCATCATCCGTGATGGCATCGTAATTTACTCAGGGCATCTTGGATCGCTTAAAAGATTCAAAGACGATGTTAAAGAGGTAAGCACAGGCTACGAATGTGGTTTAAATATCGATGGATTTAACGACATCAAAGTTGGTGATATTATTGAGGGTTATTCCGAAAAGGAAGTTAGCCGGAAAATATAATCCGGGATAACTTATTAAATATTGAATTTGGCCTTCATCCGCTAAACAAAAAAGATGCAAATAATTGCATCTTTTTTGTTTTATATTTGTTAACCAATTTAAAAAGAACAACTTGACAGAATAACTTAATCACCATATCGGTATTACACAGGATGCGATTAAAAATCAACAAGCGCCTTTAGTTCGGGTTTCATCAAGTGGGCGATTTCGGAAAAAGGTAGAAACAAATTGCTGTGACCTGTTGAATAAGGGGCAATTTCATAGCTGTTGTAATAAAAGCCAATGCCAGAAGGACTGAGATAAAAGTTCTCGTTTGATTCAATTGCATCAACAAAATAGCCGTTTGAAGACAAGAGCTCGTCCTCGGTTAAACCTTGTTTTGCCTTGAGTTTGGCAGTTAGCAAATGATTTAGTTCCTGCTGAAAATCTTCGATGAATACATCAGAAACGAGCAACTTCTTTCCAGATTCAACCTCAAACAGGCCAAATGCATCATGTTTCATTCCATGCGCTCCGCCAGTAAAAACGTAAGTAGACCTATGTAAACAAACCAAATCCGCAGTATTTAAAACGATGCTGCTTTGTACACTTTTCACCCATTGAAAGGAAGGGCTCATTTCACCGGCAATATTTGCCAGCTCTTTGTACTGATTGAAAAAGGCATCTATTTCTATGTCAATAATTTTTGAAGGAGTTTGTTTATTTGTCAAAGGCTGCAATCCATAAAAATCGCTGACAGCATCAATGAAAAGACTTGATGCTGCCTTTTCAGGAAATAGAAGTGTATACTCAATCAGTGCTGAAGGTGAGGATGGATTATCAGGAAAAAGCTTCATATCAGCATTTCTTAAAACCAACTGAAATGATTGATAATCATCAACTTTAATAGGCTTTGAAGTGAATGACTGCTCCACACCGTATAACATTAATGTTCCGGAAAACACTTCGCCACTGATGATTCCATTGACGATAACACTCTCTTCACCAGCTTTTGAGAGCTTGATAATACCCGCCTCATTCAAACTTCCATCGAGAAAATAACAAATTCCGGTTTGAGCGGATTCCTTTGTATTTTGCACGTTTAAAGAGCCCCACAATTTGTTGTTGCTTTTATGCAAATGAAACATAACATTCAGCCCGTCAGCGTTTCCGGCAAAAGGCTGATACCAGTTTTCCTGAGAAAACAGGCTTACTGAAATAAACAAAAAGTAAATAATTCCAGCTAATAAAGTGTTCTTAAACATAATAATGATCGATTTTGAGACTTCAAAGCTAAGAAAAATCAGGGTCAGAATTAAGACTATTTGCTGAATGACACTGTTGTCGATGCCAATTCATATCTAAAGGTTTCATACCCAGAAAACAACAACTATCAGACAGCATTTAAACAGATTACTTCAGCACACCTTCATAATTGTAGCCAAGCTCTTCAACAGTTGCTTTTACCTTTTCAAGGTCAATATTTTCGCCTTTCAGCGCTACAAGATTTGTAACGATATCTGCAACGGCATCGTCAACAATGTTAAGTTTTTTTAAACTTGTTTCAACATTATTTTTGCAATGGTTGCATGTCATTCCACTGACTTTTACAGTGATGAAATTATTGGTAAGATCGTTTGTATTCATTGTGTTTATTGACTTTTTAAAGAAGTATTTTTGTAGATAACCATTTATAACCAGCAAAACAAGTATTATGCTCGAACCAATCTGAAGCCAGTATGGGATTAAACCACCATGCTCATGATTGTGGTGCCCATGATGACTCATAATGTCGAACCAACTTGGAGGCAAAACATTAATGAAACTGCCAAAAATCAATGCCCCGGTGATGATCGTAATGAGATAGATCATCGTAGTTTTACGACCAAGTGTTTTCCCTAGAACGGTGATTGAAGCTGCATTTGTGGCAGGACCTGCCATGAGAAAAACAAGTATTGCTCCGGGAGAAAGCCCTTTCATTAGTAAAACTGCTGCGATGGGCACCGATGCAGTGGCGCAAACATAAAGAGGAATGCTTGCCAATAGAATTATAAGCATCCCCGCAAAATCATTGGTAACATACTCAGTAAAAAAGTCATCAGGTAGAATCACTGCAATCAACGCTGCCAGCAAAAGACCAATGATCAGCCATTTGGATATATCCTGCAGAAAATCAACAAATGCATAACGAAGCATATAAAGCAGTGTTCGCGGTGTTTCCTCTTCAAGCTCAGCTGAGGTGGGCACATGATTTTTGCCTGAATCTCGCACAAATAAATTGGTGAAAACACCTCCCAAAAAACCGGTTACAAGTGCCACTACCGGCCGGATGACTGCAAAGGGAAGTCCAAGCATTGAATAGGTTACAAGGATAGAATCAACGCCGGTTTGAGGTGTCGAAATAAGGAATGAGTTTGTTGAGCCGCGTGAAGCACCATTGCGGTATAAGGAAATGCCCGTTGGCAAAACCCCGCATGAACAAAGCGGCATAGGAACACCTAAAATACTCGCGTTGAGCGATGCTAAAGCGTTTGACTGCCCCATATATTTTATGAGTAAGCGTTTCGGGAAATATACTTTAAGGATGCCGGCGAACAGAAACCCAAACAAAAGATAAGGCGCCATCTCATTGGTGAGACCGATCAGTTCGCTGAAATATTGTGAAAGGTAGTTCATACTTATACTTTTAGTAAGGCCCAAAAGTACTTTTTTTCATCATTGGGCAGGCTCACTACAATCAAGTATTTCTTTACCTATAAATTAAGAAGCTTTTCCGGAAGATTCATCACATGTGGTTTAATTTCAGCAATCAACTCTGAGAGTTGTTTGTTTTTATGGGTATCAGTAAGTGCAAGTTCGGCTGATTCGATAAAAGATTCAAACATTGCAGCCTCATCAATCAAACATTCCTTGTAACGTGCTACCTGATAATACCAGGTGATTGCAGGCAGATAGCCGGCTCTGTTCCGGTGTTCAGCTTCCCGTTTCAAAAGCTCATACTTTTTAACAAGTTTAATTACCTCTGCATATTTCTCGAGCCGCAGCATAGATTGTGTCATTGAGCTGAAAAACAAATGCCACCTGAACTGCAAAATGTCGTCTCGGTTTCGTTCCAGAAAGGTGTTGGCATAGCTGAGGGCCTGTTGTGCTTTGTTGTTTTTGACCAGACTCTGAATATAAAAGGATGCAAAACCAATCCTGTTGTGAGGGCTGACAGTGTTTTTGAGCTCTGGCAGATTGTCTTTCATCATTTTCAGGGCAAGCTTGTTTCTGTCGGATCGCAGCAAAACAGCACACAAATTGCTTAGATAAAACATATAGTCGGCACTTTTCCAGCGGATAGAAAGCAGTCCGTAATAGACAGCTTTGTCGAGCTCATTGTTTCGCGCATGCAACAGCACTTTGTTGGCATAATAGTTTACCAGAATCCGCTTACTGTATATATGTCCGTTTACAATCAGTTCATCGAGATGCCTGTAGAGTACAATCAGTTTATCATATTGTTTATAGTTATAATACATGAAAGTGAGGCGCACAATGGCGTAGTAGCGGTTGAGTCCGTCGAGTGCCTCGTCGTTGAAAATGCTTATAAGCCGCTCCTCCCATTGCCGTGACTCCTTTTTATAGGATGCATATTGGTCTACAATATCGATGGTTGCCTCGTGCAGCTCCTGATTCACGTTTTTTGAATGGTTGTAAGCCTGTTTCCAGTTTTCGAGAAAGTTGTTGATAGGCTTAAGATAGTTGTAGCGCATGCGGATAAGCAGATAATAACGGTAATTCTGAACCAATTCATAGAATCGGATAAAATAATACTCTGTACTTTTAAAGCTGCGAATAAGACCAAGCAACGCTTTCTCTTCATCAGGGCCAATAGCATCGGTCATGATTTTGCTGTCGAGTTCGGTCATACGAAAGAAAAACTGGTCTGCATCGATCGCACTCAGCTTTTGGGTTATCCACTTTTTCATATAGGAATACTTCCGTTTATCGATATTTTTATCGAAATGTGCAGGTTCCTCAGGGTTTAAGGTACATCGGCGCACTTGCATCAATATCTGCAGGTTTTCTGCATCTTTGAGCTTCTGTATCCTTTCAAGATAATCAACTTCATGAGGCAGCACTGAGCTGGCAAAATCAAAAAACCTTTCTCTTTTTATCTCTGACATTTTTCACGGGCAGAAGTGATAAGCCTTCCACAGTTCAAAAATACAGATGTTTTGTTTAGCAGCAGGAAAAATGGAGCCGGAATAAAGAAAGGTGCGTTTGAAAATGTAAGTTCTTAATTTTCAATCGATCCCGAACACAATTGAAATAAATCTTAATCGATTTTTCGCAGAAACTGTATTTCACAACGTTTGATAAGGCAATCGCTGTAAAAAACTGATTGAAAAAAAAGATTATAATTTACATTAGAATGAGCTCGATGAAAATGTCTTGATTTTACAATTTTTGAAGGGAGTAACGAAAGTAATTTTGCAGCGTCATTTAATTACAAACAAAAAAATAAAAAAAGATGAAAAAGTTAGTTTCATGGATCGAAATCCCTGCTGAAGACATGGAAAGAGCAGTGAGATTCTACAATTCAGTTCTGAACCTTGAACTGAAAATTGATGATTATGGTGTGGAAAAGATGGCTTGCTTTGACACAGGTGAAGGCGCGATTTCTCAGGCTGCTGGCTTTAAACCTTCTTCAGATGGTGTTCTGGTAAGTTTCAATGTGAGTGACGATTTGGAATCGACAATAGACAGAATCATTGAATCGGGCGGATCTCTTGTAATTCCAAAGACCAAAATTGAAGCTGAAGGCCGTGGATATTTCGCTGTATTTATCGATTCTGAAGGCAATAAGGTTGGGCTTTACGGGGAGAAATAGGTTGATGGTATGGAGCCTGGATATCAAAAGTCAAAAGAAATATTCTGGTGGTAATGATTCAGGCTCCATTGCCTGCAAATTCGGAAAATGCGACTGCAAATTCGTTTAAGCAGGGATTTATTTGGGTTGACTGCTTTTGGGAGAAATTAGGTTTGAAATCAATTATATTTCAGGCCTTTCAACAATTTCATCAGCAGTCAGCCTATTTTCAGGACTAAAAATGTAAGTTTGCAAACGATTCACGCGCAATGGAATACCAGATTATAAATCCATCCCGATTTTTATCACCATATGTGAAGCACTACTGGATGCTCGAAAATTGCCTTCCAGCGGGTGAAAAACATGTGCAGCGCATTGTTCCAAATGGCTTGACAGAGTTGATATTTTATCTTGGCGACAAGCCCCATTCAGATGAAAGTATGCGGTGCTTCAACGAAAATTCGATTATCTCCGGACAACTTAACACCTTTTATGACCTGGAAGTGACCGGTAAAATGAGCTTGTTTTCGATCATTTTCCAGCCACATGGGCTGTCGGCTTTCTTTGATATACCGGTGAACGAGCTGCTCAACCAAAACATCCCATTGAAGTTTCTCTTTAAAGAAGGTCTTGACGCGCTGGAGGACAAATTTTTTGAGGCACATCATTTCGTTGACAAGATTCGTCTTGCAGAACAATTCCTTTTCGGATGCCTGAAAAATAAGACGACAGACTATCACTTCAATCGCATCAATAACAGCATTTTGCTTATCAACCAAAGCAAAGGACTCATCGATATTGACACGCTCGCAGAAGCAACATGTTTCAGCCGAAAGCAGTTTGAACGCACATTTTCTATGCTCGTAGGCATCTCTCCAAAACAATTTCTTAAAACAGTGAGATTCCAGAATGCCATCCACGAAAAGGCAAAAAACAAGGACCGAAACCTTTCAGAACTGACATATTTGTGCGGATACTATGATCAATCGCATATGATTAGCGAATTTTTCAGGTTTTCAGGCCTTACACCAAAACAGTATTTCGCTGACTGTGAACCATATTCAGATTATTTTGGATAAAGCATGAACTAATCAGCATTTGACTTCCAAATGTTGCCGGAAAAAATCAATCGGTATATTAACTTTGCGGAAATTCAAAACAGATGTTCAGATATACCCATGCCATTGTCAGAAAACCCGGAAAAAATTTCGCAGATGGTATCACAGATTCAGGCCTCGAAAAACCTGTATTTGAAAAGGCACTGAAGCAACATATCGCCTACTGTGAAGCCCTGAAATATTGCGGTTTGGAACTTACAATACTCGAGGCTGATGAAAAATATCCCGATGGATGTTTTGTTGAGGATGCAGCTGTAGTTACCGAAAAAGTGGCAATCATCACCAATCCGGGTGCTGAAACAAGGCGTGGCGAGGTAGAAAAAATTGCAGAAATTCTTTCCCAATATAAAAAAACTGAATTCATATCGCTTGATGGCTATGTGGAGGGTGGTGATGTTATGAAAGTCGGAAACCATTATTATATAGGCATTTCAGGCAGAACAAATGAAAAAGGCGCAAGACAGCTTTCAGGAATTCTGACAAAACATGGATATTCCACTTCTTTCATTCCTGTAAAAACAATTCTTCACCTTAAAACAGGTATCACGCATATCGGACAAAATAATTTCATTGCTGCTGATGCTTTTGCTGACAGTTTTCAACAATTTCATGTCATACAAACAGAACAGGATGAGGCATATGCCGCCAATTGTTTATTTATCAATGATTTTTTACTTATACCAAAGGGCTACCCAAAAATTAAAAATAAAGTCATTGCGCAGGGTTATCAGCTTATCGAAACAGAAATGTCGGAATTCAAAAAAATGAATGGAGGTTTGACCTGTCTTTCATTGCTATTCTGAGTTTATATCTTTTACTTTTGGGGTTTATTTTTTGAATTCACTTCACTTTCAAGCTAAATTGAAAAAAACGCTAGTGCTTTTCGTACAATATTTTAGTCGAAATAACTATTTTACAAAACGCTCATAATAGCTTATATTTGTGGGAGTGATTTTGATTAATCTATAAAATTATGAAAGCAAACAAATTATTGAATCTCGCCCTTCTCACATTTGTAGTCACATTTATTGTATCAAGCTGCAAGAAAAACAATGATGAAACAAAAGATTATGCGAAGGAAATAGAAGCTTTTAAATTTTTGACTGAAAACTATCCGCCCTTTAATTATGAGGAGGAAGGCAAGGTTTATGGTGTTTCCGCTGACATCCTCAATGGATTGTTTGCAAAGATGAATGTTAACTCAAGCGTTGTTTCACTCGAAATAGACGAATGGGAGAAGGTTTACCAGAAAACATTGAGTGAATCCAATTCCATGCTTTTTTCGGTTGTCAGAATTCCGGAAAGAGAGCATCTTTTCAAATGGGTTGGCCCGATAGCTCCACAAAAGGATGTGATTATCGCGTTAACATCTCAGCAGATTGCTATAAATAATCCCGCTGATCTGGCAACTCATACGATCGGTGTCATTGCAGGATACAGCAATATAGCCCAGCTGACCAATCTAGGTGTTCCACAATCTATGCTTATTGAAGTACATAGCATAGAAACGCTGTACAACGGCCTGACAAGCGGATTGTTCGACTGTATTGCCTATTCCGAGATTGGACACAATCTGGTTGTTGGGTCATTGGGGTATGATCCGGAAAATTTCGACATTGCATATACAATACAGGTGACGCAACTATATTTCGCCCTTAACATCAATACTTCTGACGAATTGATCGAATATATGCAATCGGTGCTTGACAATTTTAAAATGGATAAAACTGTGGATGGTAGCAGTGTGTATGAAAAGATTCTTAACAAATATCATGTTATCCAACACATAGAGGATAACATCACCGAACAAATGGTGATTGACCTTGTAAACACAACCGCATCACAGCTCGAAAATGATGCTCCCGGAACCATCGCCAGGATCAACGCAGGCCAGGCTCCCTTTATCGATCCTATAAATCCATCGCTTTATGCTTTTGCATACGATACAACTGTAACAATGCGGGCACATGCTACAAATTTATTGTTGGTTGGGGTAAATTTCAAAGGAAAAACGGATGCTGCAGGAAAAGCATTCAGGGATGAAATAATTCGTGGTGCCCTTGCACATGGCACCGGATGGGAGGATTATATCTATACAAAACCAGATCAAAGCGGATTGTATTACAAAACCACCTACTACAAACTTTGTAGTGCCAGCGATGGGAAACAGTATGTAGTTTGCGCAGGCAGATATAAATAATCAGTATTTCAATTGGTCTTTATTTTGAAAGAATAATTGATCAACCAGATCAGTTTTAAAACAGAAAACTCTAAAATATCAAATATGAAAAAAATAATTGCGCTTTTTTTGTCAGCTTTTGCACTGATTACAGTATTACACTCAGCAAAACTAAACGCTCAGGCATTTTTTGACTTTGAAAGCGGACTAGTTTCCACGGGCTATAATGATGTCAGAGTCCCGGGCGATCAGGGAAGCTTGTTCTCTTTGAAGAATGATCTGATTGCAGCGCCAAAAGTGTTCTACAGATTGAAAGCCGGCTACAAAATAAACTCACGCCATTCTATTTCCATATTGTTTGTGCCTCTTCAAACAAGGTCAGAGGGCAATATTCCAAAAGATATCATTTTTATGAAAACAGTTTTTCCTGCAAACAATGATATTGATGCCATCTACAAATTCAATTCATACCGATTGACTTACCGATATGATTTTGTGCAAAAACAAAATTTTGAATTTGGATTGGGATTTACTGCCAAAATTAGAGATGCAAGAATCGCGCTTACATCATCAGCTTTATTTGATGAAAAGGTAAATGTCGGCTTTGTTCCCATTATCAATTTCAGACTATTTTGGAGGCTCAACAACAATTTCGGGATGCTGTTGGAAGGCGACGCTCTTGCTGCAAAACAAGGTCGTGCTGAAGATGTGCTCCTTGCAGCAACGTATGATTTCTCAGATCATTTCGCATTAAAAGCCGGATACAGAATCCTTGAAGGAGGCGCTGACAATAGCACAGTGTATAGCTTTGCACTATTCCACTATGCCTCTTTTGGTTTTTTAGTTAGCTTTTGATGTATTTGTCTGGGCATGGAATAGGAAAATGAAAGTTTCAAATCTCCCCGAAATGTAAAAACAGCAATCAAAAAACCAATATCCCGAACAGTTACTGGCACTGAAAAGGGGGTGTGATTGAAACTGACAGAAGACAAAAGGCCATATCTAAGCCATTTTATGAAATCAACGAACCACTACAATTTTAAGGTCATAAGACTGCAAAAGACTTGATATCAGTGGTTATTTTTGTCTTGAATGCGGATATTATATCTCACTTCTTCAATATTTCCTTTCCAATAATCGTATCGGATATCTTTGCCTTCATGTTCAATGTTCCAAATGGCAGTGAGGGTGCCTGGAATAATATAATCGCCAGATTTTTTATAATTGCTGATTTCGGCAGTAAAATGAGCAAGCACATTGCCTTCAGGACTGGTCCAATAGCGATCAAAAGTCTCAAAGAGTATCATTTCGTAATTATCATTGAAATAGAATTTGCCTTTTACTACAATCCCTTTCCATTGAATGGTTCCGATTGCTGTTCTATCATCGACCTCTTCCCAGTAAATATAATCTGAGAGCGCATAGCCCGGAATCAGCAATGCTTCGGCAAGAATTATTGCCAGAGCAGATTGTGAAATTTCCCTTTCCCGGGCATCAAATACTGTGAACAAATTGGCAATTTTGCCAAGCATTTGCCCTTGTCCATCTGAAAAAATATCCCGCCCATCGAAAGGAATGATTCCGGCAATATGGGCTTTCATGTATGCAATACGGAAAGGAATTTCACAGCTGTTAAACTGTATAGTTTTTAGCTTCATCCAATCTTTTTCAGGCGCCATTTTAATAGCACTTTCACTCCAGATTACTTCTGCATTGACAACTTTTTCTTTTCCGACAAAACCACATCGGCTTAAATATTTTTGGACTGGTATAGGCAGTGAAGAAATATCATTCTCCGTAAGTATTTCATTATGAGTAGGTGCATCAACGAAATTCTGCTGAAGGTCGTTCTCAAAAGTCTTTTTTACTGTATTGCAAGCACCAAAGAACAGGATAATAATCATAAGCAAAAAACTAATTTTCTTCATTTATCTAATTTTTAATGCATTTCTGAATCAATTTGAAAAGCAAAATGAAGTAGTCAGAAATACAGGATATATTACTGATAAATTATGCCGATTACCATTAGTTTGAAAATTAAAAACGAATCTATAAGTCTGAATAATTACCACAGAAACTCAAACTTCTGGTTAGAAAACTGCTAAACGATTCCGGTAAAGCCCATGAAGGCAAGTGCAAGGATGCCAGCTGTTACAAGCGCAATCGGCACTCCGCGCATCCCTGAAGGAACCTCCATCAGATCAAGATGTTCTCTTATTCCGGCAAATATAACCAACGCAAGAGAGAAGCCAACTGCATTAGCAATGGCAAAAACAACACCCTCCATCAGGTTAAAATCTTTTTGTATGGTCAGAATAGCAACACCAAGCACAGCACAGTTGGTTGTAATCAGTGGAAGAAAAACGCCAAGGGCAGCATAAAGTGCCGGACTCACTTTTTTCAGAATGATTTCAACCATTTGCACCAAAGAGGCAATCACCACAATAAATGCGATGGTTTGCAGAAATTGAATGCCCAATGCTTCGAGTATGTATGTCTGAATAAGCCATGTAACTATAGTAGCCAACGTCATTACAAATAAAACCGCACCTCCCATCCCTATGGAAGTTGAGATTTTGTTTGATACACCAACAAATGGACAAATACCAAGAAACTGTGCCAACACAATGTTGTTGACAAAGATGGCTGATATGATGATAATAATGTATTCCATATCTATAATTTTTTGCTTGGTTCTACTTATTAAATTTTCTTGTGAGTGCTATCATATAGCCCAGGGCAATGAATGCTCCAGGAGCAAGCACAAATACCAACATCATATCTCCGGGGATCAGTTTGATGTTGAAAATGGCTCCACTGCCTAAAATCTCACGCACTGCACCCAACATGGTCAACGCAAACGCAAATCCTAATCCCATGCCTAAACCATCAATTACCGATGACTTAACCGTATTTTTTGAAGCAAAAGCTTCGGCGCGTCCAAGAACTATACAGTTAACAACGATCAACGGGATAAACAATCCAAGCTGATCGAAAAGTGCAGGTACAAAGCCTTGCATAACCAATTCAACAACAGTTACAAAGGAAGCTATGATTACAATGAATGAAGGAATCCGGACTTTATCAGGGATAAAGTTCTTCACTAGTGATACGACCAGATTGGATGATACGAGTACAAAAGTGGTAGCCAATCCCATCCCAAGTCCATTGATGGCCGATGTACTCACACCAAGCGCCGGACATAAACCAAGTAAAAGAATCAGAACCGGATTCTCTTTAATAAACCCTTTGGTAAAATTTTGCATCTGATTCATCGCTAGTTTCCTCCTTTATGTAATTCGTAAGTATCATAAGCATGCATTACAGCATCTGTATATGCCCTGGAGCTGATAGTTGCGGCAGTGATTGCATCTATTTCACCACCATCTTTTTTCATTTTGATATTGTTGGCACCAGGATTCTTTCCATTGAATTGATTGCTCCATTCAGATTTATTTTTCTGCATTTTATCTCCCAGACCAGGTGTTTCTTTATGATCGAGGACAGAAACATTGTTGATGGTACCGTCAGGTAAAAACCCAACCATAAGTCTTATAATTCCTGAAAAACCCTTCTTGGTATAGGTATTAACAGCAACGCCAACTACTTCGTCTGCCACAAAAGCTACATTAAACTGCAGCGAATCTTCTTCGTGCGCTGACTTAACTTTTATAGTCTCCAGCCGGTCAAAAGCAGGTAAAACCTGTTTGATTGCTTCCTCCTGCTTCTTTTGCTTAGCCATTTCAATGGGGCCTTTTGTAAGGTTATAAACGCTGCCAAGCGCAAGCGCCGACACCGCTGTAACCAGCATCAGTGTGCTGACCATATTGAAAAAATTTGATTCTCTTTTGCCTGCCATGATTGTCAGTATATAAATGTCTTTATTTTTTTATTTAGCAACCGTTCCAAAGCGTTTTGGTTTGAAAGCACTGTTGATGAGTGGTGTGAAGGCGTTCATGATAAGAATAGCAAATGAAATGCCCTCAGGATAAGCTCCCCAAAGCCTTATGATGATTGTTATCAACCCGATCCCTACACCGTAAAAGACCTTTCCACTCATATTCATCGGTGATGAAACCATGTCAGTAGCCATATAAATTGCTCCAAGCATCAAACCACCGGTAAACAGATGAAAAGTAGGATCAATATAATGAGTAGGATCAATCAAGTGAAAAACACCAGCTATTGCAAAGACTGTAGCTATAATGGAAACAGGCAGCTGCCAGTCGATCACTTTTCTGATGACCATAAAAATACCTCCCAGAATTAATGCCAGCGCAGACATTTCTCCCAACGAACCGGTCATATTGCCTGTCAAACGGTCGATGTAGGCAGGCATATTGGGATCGGCCATGATTTGCTCAATTGTTTTTCCTGCTCCCACACCTTCTTTTAAAATTCCTAAAGCAGTCGGGCCTGTAATAGCATCTGTAACTTGCGATGAGAACAACGCTTTTGGCACAGGCCATGAAGTCATTTGCACCGGAAATGAAATCAGCATAAACACACGTCCGACAAGTGCCGGATTAAAAGGATTCTTTCCCAGACCACCAAATGACATTTTTGCAACGCCTATGGTTACCAACGCACCAATAATAATAATCCATGACGGAATATTTGCAGGAATATTAAATGCCAGCAAAATACCTGCAACGACTGCTGAGCCATCATTGATTGTTACAGGTCCTTTAATGAGATATTTTTGAATGGCCCATTCAAAAAACAGACAGGCCATTACTGAAATCAACAATACCCTGGCTGCATCCAATCCGAAGAAATAGATAGAAACCAATATCGCTGGTACCATGGCATACACCACAGTGTACATAATTTTTTTAACGTTTTCGTCTCCGTGAACATGTGGAGATCCTGATATGGTGAACATATTCATAGATGATTCTTATTTTCTGGTTCTGATTAAATGACCTACGCGTTGCTTGCCCAGCCGCAAATAGTCGAGCAGTGGCAGATTTGATGGACATGTAAACTGACATGAGCCGCATTCCATGCAATCCATGATGTTGTCTTTTTCGGCTCTTTCATACAATTCGAGCTTTGACATTTTTGCCAAAAGAAAGGGCTCCAGGCCCATCGGGCAAGCAACAGTGCATTTTGAACATCGAATACAAGTCATGGCCTGAGGTCTTTTGCTTTCTTCCCGGGGCAAAAGAAGGATGCCGGAAGAACCTTTCACCACAGGAATATCAGGACTACTTACAGACTTGCCCATCATTGGACCGCCGTTGATAATTTTACCCGTATTTTCAGGAAGTCCCTGAGCAGCCTGAAGCAAGTCTGAGACTGGTGTACCAACACGAACAAGGAAATTTGATGGCTTCTTTACAGCTTTTCCAGTCACAGTAACCACCCGTTCAATGAGTGGTTTATTTTTTTGAACGGCTTCATAAACGGCAAAAGCAGTTCCAACATTAGAAACTACGCAACCAACTTCAATTGGCAGTTTACCTGATGGCACTTCACGGTTAAGAACAGCTTTGATGAGTTGTTTCTCACCACCTTGCGGGTATTTCACATACAAAGCCTGAATTTCGATGCCGCTGTATTTTTCTGCAAGCTTTTTGAGGTGCTGTATGGCATCCGTTTTATTATTTTCGATACCAACAATCGCCTTTTCGACACCAAGCGCCTTCATTAAAATCTTGGTTCCAATGAGAATTTCTTCACCTTTTTCAAGCATCAAACGATGATCTGAGGTAAGGTAAGGCTCACATTCTACGCCATTTACAACAAGATACTCAGCCGTTTTTCCACCTGGAATCATCAGTTTGACATGTGTTGGAAAAGTAGCACCGCCAAGTCCGACAACGCCACATTCTTTCACTCTGGCAACGATCTCCTCTTTGCTGAGACTTATAGCACGAATAATGTCATCTGACCTGTCGATATGCTCTTCCCAGATATCATCATCGACATCGATGAAGATGGCTTGTCTGCGGTAACCGCTTGCATCGAGTGCATCATCAATTTTGGCAATTTTTCCGGAAGCCGGGGAATGCAGATTGGCCGAAATAAAGGCTTCTCCCTTTGCAATGAGCTGACCAACCTTCACGATATCACCTTTTTTCACAAGTGGTTTGGGTGGCGCTCCAAGGTTCTGACCAAGCGGAATAACCAGTTGTTTTGGCAATGGCAGTGCTTCGATGGCAGCATTTGCAGAGAATTTGTTTTCATCGGGATGAACACCACCCCGGGCAAAAGTTTTCAAGCTTTTCATACCAGTAACAGCTTATGCTATGTTGTCAGGTTTAGTTTCATTGGATGTCTCATCAGCCTTTGGAGCTGCAGCCTCAGCAACAACTTTCGCCGGCCTTTCTTTTGGAGCTGCGTCAGTTACTTCAGGCTTTGGTTTCCGCAAAGGGAAATTTAATTCGTGTATTGCATCTGTGGGGCAGACTTCGACACATTTGCGGCAAAGTTTGCACTTTTCAAAGTCAATATATGCTAGATTATTTTCCATTGTAATGGCCTCAAAAGGACACACCTGGAAACATTTAGAGCAACCAATACAGGCTACGCTGCAATTCTTTTTCGCAGGCCCGCCCTTCTCTTTATTGATGCATGAAACAAAGATCCTGCGATCTTTTTTGCCCTTGTTACGAAGTTCAATGATGCCACGCGGACATGCCTTGACACAGGCGCCACAAGCAACACATTTGTCATTAACAACAGGCAAACCTGTTTCAGGATTCATGTGAATTGCATCGAAATCGCATGAGGCAACACAGTCGCCAAGACCAAGGCAACCAAACTGACAGCCACCTTCTCCCGAAAAAAGATTGTGAGCAAAAGCACAGGATGCAGGTCCATCGTATTGAACTTTAGCAGGTGAGTTGGCTTTGGAGCCATTGCAGCGGATTACAGCAATCATTGGCTCCTTTTCTTCAACTTCAAGCCCCAGGATGGCAGCCATTTCTTTCATGACCGTATTGCCACCAACAGGACAGTTCAGGCCTTCTAGACTTTGGGTTTCATTGGCGGCTTTCACTGATACTTCTGCGAAATTGCGGCAACCTGGAAAACCACAACCACCACAATTGGCCTTTGGAAGTACATCTTCAACCAGATCGATTTTTGGATCTTCGATCACTTTGAACTTTTGCGCCACAAAATAAAGTATCACAGCCATCACTGTGCCAAGCAGGCCCAGTGTCAACAATGTAAAAAGCAAAATATCGTTCACTTGTATCGGGTTTTATGTTAAATCATTCATTTTAAGCTATTTAATTTACTGTTAATGCATAAACAGCATGACAAAAATAAAATAATTGATTTGATTGCCCATGATATCCATTTCAATGGCTTTAAAGTATATACATCTATATTTCAATACTTTATACTTACAATACTTTTTGGTAGCTAAAACACAATACCTTTAGTGCACTGATTATCTGTAATATATAAGATTAGTTTAGATCGCTTCTAAATTGACTGCGAAAATGCTATTTAGAACATATATAAAGAAGTAAATGTATAAATACAAAGATAATCAGGAGTTGCTATCTTCGTATGTATCAGGTTTTCAAGCCAGTTGGTGCATTTCTTGTGACTTAAGCAGAAAAATCCTGTACGCCAATATTGCCCGGTGCTTTGATGTAAAATTGGAATTTGCGTCCAAGTTTCGAACGCAGGGAATAAATGACAATATAATAAGGTATAAGGATGAACAAAGCAGTTAACCCGGCCACACCCTCGCTGAAGCCTGAAGCAATCATCACGATCAATGTTAAGAGGACAAGCAGGAAAGGTAAAATATAACCCAGAAATACTGCAATTGTACCCAACTGCTGCTGCATATATAAAACTACCTGTTGTCCGACAACATATTCAAGATTTGGAATTCTCGCTACATTCACATTTTTTTCTTCCATTTCCGACATATTGCATGATCCTTTAGCATTGCAGGATGAGCATGCCGACTTGGACAAAATCATCACTTCGATGTTGTTTTCAGTAATTTTTGTTATTACAGCAGGATGCTCGATAGTTTCAGCTTTTTGAGTCATTTTTTAGTAGATAAAGTGTAAATCTATGGCGTTGAAATTGAGACAGGTAAAACTTTTCCATTGAAAAACTGGTGCCCGGAAATGGCAAAATTGAAAATAAATTCAGCCATTGATGCTGCTGATAACGGCGCCTTATATCCAGGAAAAGCCTCCTCCAGCATTTCGGTTTGTGTGGCACCCAGGGCAAGTGCATTTGATTTTATTCCAAGGTCTTTCAACTCCTCGGCCAAACACTCTGTAAGGATTGCCAAAGCGCCTTTCGATGCACTATAAAGCGATAATCCCGGAAATTTTGAGCTGCCTTGAAAACCACCCATGCTGCTGATATTGACAATGTGCGTCGAAGGAGAGAAATAAGGTAAAAGGTGTTTAATCAACAAAAAAGGTGCTTTAATATTGACGCCAAACATTTGATCAAAATCATTTTCATTTAATTGATTCAGCGGTTTGGAAATGAGAAGTCCTGCGTTGTTGATCAGTATTGAAGGATGGAAAATTGATTCATCCAGTTTTTCTAACAACAGCTTTTCGAAAGCTTTCGATGAAAGATCAAGAGAAAGAGGAATCAGATTTTGATACAATAATTCGTTCCTGAGTTTTAAGTTTTCTAAGGTGCTGGTCTGTCTGGAAATTGCTAAAACCCTGTGGTTATTTTGTGCAAAAAGTTTAACCAGTTCAAAACCAATGCCTCTGCTGCTTCCAGTAATGATTACATCCATAAATAAAAAGGGATAATACTGTAAATTAAACTAAAGAATCAATTATCCGATGGTCTTGAGCGCTCAAACTGTCGGCTCATTTGCTCCACATTAACGGCGCTAATCGTTAACATTCCTGTTTCATCCACGGTGATAGAAATATTGATCGGAGCATCTTTAAGGAAAGGATCAAAATTCATATAAGCCACTCCTTTTATCGGTGTTGAACTGTAAAGTTCTGTTATTTCTTTAGCTTCTAAAAAATCTTTGCTAAATGGTATTCTGGCTGCGTTGGCAATGCGCTGCGCTTCCTGCATTGCAACGTTATAGTTTCCTGTGTAAACCAAAAGCACCGAATTAAAACCCTCATCAGCATTGTTTGCGCTTGTTACCTGCGAGAATTCCTGATCGATAATAAGTCCGACAGGCTCAGAAAGACCAAGCTCTCTGGCCCATTGAGGCAATCCGGAAACAGGAGCCGTATTTTTTTGTCTGGCCATGGCGCGGCCATAAGTGTCTTTGATTTCGTTTGACCTGGAATTAAATTCTGCATCATCAATTCTGCCTTCTGCCCGCAATTTTTCAACTTCATCCAACTCATTCTGCATAGCATCAAGAATTTCCATCGATTGTCCGATGTTGGTCATGCGATTGTTGAAGGTCTGGAGTTCGCTTTCAAATCGGTCTTCTTCGGTAGCTTCGTTCGGAGGATCACATTGTGTGAACATCAATAAAAAAATCATCATTATTAATGTCAAAATGCTGTATTTCTGCAAATTATAAATTTTTTCTACCATTGTGCAAAGTCATTAAATGTGAATCAAAAGTAGCTATATTTTTAAGACGAGGATAAAAAAACACTAGAATATGCTGATGAAAGATACTCCATAAGGGCATGATTTTTGCAACTTAAGGCATTTAGTCTATGTACATAAGCCTATATATTTGTACTTTTGAGGCGAAATTAAAATACCGATGAATTTAATTTTAAGGAATAAAACCCTATTGTTTTCTCTCACTGTTTTAGCATTTATATTGTCATTGTTACCGCAAAAGGTATCAGGACAGGAAAAAGAAGTAGAACAAGTCTGGGTAAACCATTTAACAAAAGGAGATGCCAAAAAGTTGTCAGCTTTTCTTGGCGCTGCCATAACACTCGAGTTGCCTTCACAAAATGGTTCATTCAGCAAAAATCAGGCAGTAGTGATGCTTACAGAGTTTTTTAGCATTTACCCTGCCGAAAAAGTTATCATTAAACAAAAAGGCACCACCAGTTCATCAGCCATGTTTTTCATTGGCGAGTATCATTGCCGCACAACCGAATACAGGCTTTATGTTTTGATGAATAACAGTTCAGGTGATTATCTTATTCATTCATTGAGCATTACAAAAAAATGACAAATTTTCCTCAAGCAGAGAACCTCATCAGACAGGCAATTTCAGAAGATATTGGTGATGGCGACCACACTTCGCTAGCCACAATCCCCAAAGAAGCCAAAGGCAAAGCACGATTGCTAATCAAAGAAGAAGGTGTGTTGGCCGGGGTTCAGGTTGCAAAAATGGTTTTTAAACTGGTTGATCCAGAAATTATTTTCATCCCATATCTTGAAGATGGCACAAAAGTTTTTGCTGGAGATATTGCCTTTGAAGTTGAAGGTAGTTCACGATCCATATTAACTTCCGAAAGACTTGTGCTGAATTTTATGCAGCGTATGAGTGGTATTGCAACCCAAACCAACCGTCTCTGCAGAATGATTGAAGATTTACCGGCCCGTCTGTTGGATACACGAAAAACCACGCCCAATATGCGGTTGTTCGAGAAACTTGCGGTGCGCATCGGCGGAGGCTATAATCATCGCTTTGGGCTTTTTGATATGATTCTAATAAAAAACAACCATGTCGATTTCGCCGGAGGTATTGAAGCTGCGTTGAAGTCAACAGATATTTATCTTGCCCGGGTTGGCAAAAAACTCCGGATTGAAATCGAGGTTCGCAATTTTAAGGAGTTAGAAGAAGCCTTGAATGTCGGTGGATTTCACCGGATTATGCTGGATAATTTCAGTCCTGAAGCGCTTCGGAAAGCCATTGAAATAATCGATGGAAGATATGAAACTGAAGCTTCCGGTGGTATTACCGAAGAAAGCTTGCGCGAATATGCAGAAACCGGGGTAGAGTTTATTTCAGTTGGCGCACTTACACATCAGATAAAAAGCCTTGACATGAGTCTACGTGCTGTAAACTGAAGATAAAAGAATGAAAATATTCACATACAAACGACTTAGAAAATACATTTACTACCGCGATAAATTGGTGGCATTTTTAAGACTTATGATAGTTCCGGGTTTTAAAAATGTGCCGCTGTATGATGTGCTCGTTTTTTTCTTCAATGGACTATTCAATGGGGTTGTTTCAATTCGTGCTTCTGCAATTGCATTTAACTTTTTTCTGGCAATTTTTCCACTTATCCTTTTTCTGTTTACGCTGATTCCATACATTCCTATTGATCAGTTTCAAGAGACATTGTTTGAATTGTTTGCTGAAGTTATTCCTCCTGAAACCTTTGCTATGGTTGAAAAAACCATATATGAAATTGTTATGAAACAAAACTCAAGCCTGCTTTCCCTGAGTTTTATCCTCACTTTCATTTTCGCCACAAATGGCATCAGTGCCATAATTGATGGCTTCAACAGTTCATGGCACCATATGGAAATTAAATCATTCATTCAACAACGATTAATGTCTGTTTTTCTGTTGATAATTCTTTCTGTAATGGTAATAGTTTCCATCGCCGTAATGACTTTAGGAGGTTCGTTTATCGGATGGTTTGTTGACCGTGGTCTAATTCAGGGCACTATTACCATCTATACACTTGAAGTTCTAAAATGGATAATTACGCTCTCTCTTACGTTTTTCAGCATTTCATTTCTTTATTATTATGCTCCTGCCAAAAGGAAAAAATTCCGTTTTTTTAGTCCGGGCTCAATTCTGGCAACCATTCTTCTAACATTAGCAACCTTAGGGTTTAACTATTATATCACTAATTTTTCGCAATACAATGCGCTCTACGGCTCCATTGGTACGCTCATTATTTTCCTGATGTGGCTTTTCATCAATGCCTTTATACTTTTAATCGGTTTCGAATTGAATATCAGTATTCTTAAAGCGAGTATAGAACCTAATGAAATATTGAAGGAAAAAGGCAATAGAGTTACATACAATTAGATTTCACATTAAAAGTTGAAATTGTGAATTTTTCAAATTTCTAAAGTTGAATTTTTTTTACAATTATTGCCAGGTATGAGAAAATTCATAAAATGCTTTTCCGTTTACATATGAAAAAAGTCTCAGTCATATTAACAACCTATAATTCCAGCCGGATTATACAGCGAACGATCGATTCTATTTTAAACCAAAGCGGGGCAGGCAAAGACTTTGAAATTGAACTCATCGTTGTTGATGACTGTTCAAAAGATGATACAGTATCCATTCTCAAGCAAAATAACCTGAATTTTCAGGTGAACGAAAAGAATTCCGGTGGCCCGAATAAAGGCAGGAATATTGGCCTGGAATTAGCAACCGGCGACTACATATGCATCACCGATCACGATGATGAATGGCAACAAAGCCGCATAGCTGCCTTACTTCCATTGCTCGAAAAAGCAGCTATTGTAACATCCGGATACACACTGATAGATTTAGTAACAGGCAAAAAGCAAGAAAGATGCTGTTTTGGATCAGGCGTAAAATATTTCAAGGAAAACGAAACCTTTATCACAAAACTTTCAAAATCTGCAAAAGGGCAAAGCACCTATCTGGGAAGCATCATGTATAGCAATTCACTACAATTGGTGCGGTTTGAGGAAGAATTCGGAGCACTTGATTACGACTGGATTCTGCGTTTGTTTTACCAACAAACCTCGGCTGAAGTATGCGCTTCACTCTACAACAGATATGTTGAACATTCGAACCTCTCGTTGGATGAGAACTATAGAAAAAAAGATTTTGAGTATGCTTTAAAAGTCATTGAAAAATATAAAAAGACATATCCAAAAGCAGTGAGAAAAGCTTACAAAAAAATTCATGGAACAATGGGCAGATACTATTATGTTTGCGGAAAGATGAAAGAAGCCAGGTATTTTTTTGTGAAGGCAGGCCTGGGCTGGAAAAATGCAGCCTATTTTATCACCTCGTTTTACGGATCTGGTTTTGTCATCAAAAAGTTTAATGTGTTTGGCTGATATTGTATATCTTATTTATTTTTAATCACTTATGTATATCATGAAAATGCTTCAACGGTTAAAATCTAAACTTAATGCTACACGTTTGAACTTGCAGGCTGCAATACGAAAAAACCAGCTAAGCCGCAGCATAAAACCTGAAGAAGTAAGCCATTTCGCGAAAACTATCACTTGTCCACATCAATGGTATGGAAGTAGCTACGGTGGTTTTTATCTGAATCCAAAACTTCTGAAACCCTCATCAGTAGTATATTCTTTTGGCATAGGCGAAGATATTTCTTTTGATTTAAAAGTGATTAAAAACCATCATTGCAAAGTATTTGCATTCGATCCTACGCCACGCACAATTCGTTGGATAAGCAATCAAAAACTCCCATCCGAATTTATTTTTCAGGATGTCGGATTAAGTGAAACTTCTGGTATGGTTAGCTTTAACATCCCTGCAAACCCTAAACGCATCTCAGGTAGTCTTCTAAAATTGGGTGCAGAAGAGCAATACAAAAGCATTGAGGTGATGATGAAATCACTTGAACAACTTGCAAAAGAAAATGGCCATAACCACATTGATTTGTTGAAAATTGATATTGAAGGCGCTGAATATGAAGTAATTGAATCTATTTTAGCTACAGATATAAAAATAGATCAACTACTGGTTGAGTTCCACGACAGGTGCTTCGATATGAAATCTCCCAGGTCAATACAAACTGTAGAAGCGCTTAAAAAACATGGATTTGAACTATTTGCAGCCTCAAAATCCTTTGAAGAAATTTCCTTTATAAGGAAGGCTTGTCTGTAACAGCATCCAAATTATACCAAAGTGAATTATAGATGAATCCAAAAACTGTCAAGGTATAATGCCGATGGATAGAAATATTAGGCCAATTGAGTGAGCGATAATTGGACTATTGCATTTCTCCTATCTCTCTAACTCATTGTAACTAATTGCATATCAGTGGTATATATATTGCCCATTTGGTTGACCTTAATAAATATTTAGGGCTACTGAAAAAGCCGGTTTTGCCATCATGATAATATTACGGTGCGCTGCACCTTATGTGTTTAATACATTATCTATGCTAATCGGGTAGGAAGCGGCTTTCGCCGCTGTCCCCCCACACCACCTGGCATACGTACTCCGTACCAAGGCGGTTTCTATTAGTCTTTTAAACCGACATACGTACTTTTAGAGATAATAGACCTTGT
>Ga0208244_100015_pt1 | contig 269213 bp, 218 predicted proteins | sample SubbioCR12Aug_5A_FD_184828 | JGI IMG/M metagenome (GOLD analysis project Ga0208244, IMG submission 184828) | Serpentinite rock and fluid subsurface biosphere microbial communities from McLaughlin Reserve, California, USA - CR12Aug_5A (SPAdes) | ecosystem: Environmental > Terrestrial > Deep...
CTTCTTTTTGCGAACAAACATGCTCTAAAGATACCACGGGACACCCATTTTTCAAAGAAAAAAATTATATGATTCTGGCTGCCAAATAGATGCGTGTTTTACTAAAAAACCAATCCGGAAAACAGGAAAAAGTTTGGTTCGTCACAAAGGCAGTTTAATTCTATGATAAGAAAACTTAATCTCTTTATAGAATTTCTGATACCTGAAAAGAAGCCTTTGCTTGTCGGGATTAAAAACCAGAGCGCATTGCTTCCACAGGATCAAGCCGGGAAGCTGTCCAGGCAGGAATAAACCCAGATATTAATCCAATTGTGCCTGAAACGATCAAACCAAGTAAAATATTTTGAAGTGATAGAACCAGTGTGAAACTCGAAAAATTACTAACCATTACACTCATTGCGAGCACGATAAGAAGCCCAACAATACCACCCATAATGGAGAGAAAAATTGCCTCGACAAGAAACTGAAGCAAAATGAAATAATTCTTTGCTCCAAGCGATTTTTGGATTCCGATTTGACTCGTGCGCTCTTTCACCGAAACAAACATAATATTGGCAACTCCAAAACCTCCCACAAGCAGTGAAAAGCCCCCGATAATCCAACCCACAATAGCAATCACGCCAAAAAGCTGATCGAAAGATTTATTGATGATATCCATCTGGTTTATTGCAAAATTGTCTTCTCCGGAAGGCTTTATTTTTCTGATTGAACGCATAATACCCGTAAGTTCGTCAAGAAGTTCATCATTGCTTACACCAGCTTTGGCCTTTACAACAATTGAGGTGCCCCTTTCACGGATATCGATTACATTTCGGGCGAAATTGATCGGAACTATTGCCGATTTATCGTTTGAGTTTCCAAAAATATTATCTCCCTGCTTTTTCATCAGACCAATAATATCCATCCGTAAGCCGAAAACTTTAAGGGTTTGCCCTACAGGATCTGTGTTTGGAAACAGTGCCTCAGCTACTTCGGCGCCAATAATAATTACATTTCGGCCAGACTGGGACTCCAAAGGCGTGAAATATCTCCCTCCTTCAAGGTCAAAAGGCATCACGTCAACATAATCATGAGAAACGGCATTGATTGAAACATTGTCGATAGTTATTGTGTTGAAGGAAATATTTCTGCTTGTCCCAACCATAAAAGCAAATGCCTGAGCAGCATTACTGCGCTTCTCAAGCTCTTGCATCTCATTCAGTGATGCTTCAGGACGCTGCCAATATTTCCACCAGGGATAATCAGAGCCCCCGGCCATCCAGGGCCATTTCTGAATGAATAAAACATTATCGCCAAGTGAGTTAATGTCATCTCTTATCGCTTTTTCAAGGCTGTCAAAAACTGAAAATACCGATATAATCGAAAAAATACCGATGGTGATGCCAAGCAAAGATAAAATCGTTCTCACCTTGTTCACAAAAAGCGCAACCACTGCAAAGCGGAAGCTCTCACTGATAAGTCGTAAAATTAATAACATGTCTGTAAAATATATTTTTCAATGTAAAAGTAATCAATCATCGAATTAAACATAATTTTAATTGCAGTACACGTCCTTTTTTAATAATCTTGCAAATTCATTTACCTTATAAATCAACGTTTTGAAAAAGATTCAAACTGCCTTAATTTCTGTTTATTACAAACAAGGGCTTGACGAAATTGTTGCATACTTGCAGCAAAATAAAATAAAAATCTACTCAACCGGCGGCACATTCGACTTTATCAGCCAGCTTGGATGTCCGGTTGAAAAGGTTGAATCACTTACCGGCTATCCTTCCATTCTTGGTGGAAGAGTGAAAACACTGCACCCAAAAGTACTTGGAGGTATTCTGGGAAGAACCAGTCTGGAAAGTGACCAGAAAGAAATGCTTGAATACAATATCCCTGCTTTCGATCTGGTGATTGTTGATCTTTACCCTTTTGAAGAGACTATCGCAAAAACCAATAACAAGGATGAGATCATCGAAAAGATTGATATTGGTGGAATTTCTCTCATTCGTGCAGGTGCCAAAAACTTCGAAGAAGTTCTTATCGTTGCTTCATCAAACAATTATGGTGAACTGCTGGAGTTGTTAAAGAGCCAGCAATGTGCAACAAGTCTCAACGACAGGCAACGGTTTGCCGCTTATGCCTTTGGTGTTAGCTCACACTATGATTCAGCAATCTACAACTGGTTCACTGAAAGCGATAAAAATTTACGCATTAGCAGCAGCCATAAGCAAACACTTCGGTATGGAGAAAATCCTCATCAAAAAGGTGTTTTTCACGGAGATCTATCCCAGGTTTTTGAGCAGCTGCATGGAAAAGAATTGTCTTATAACAACCTTTTGGATCTTGATGCCGGACTGAATCTTATCGGTGAATTTGATGAGCCCACTTTCGCTATACTGAAACACAATAATGCTTGCGGGCTGGCAAGCAGAGACACTATTTCTGATGCTTGGAAGGCTGCTTTGGCCGGCGATCCGGTTTCGGCTTTCGGCGGGGTTCTTGTCAGCAATACAATAATTGATTCTGAAACAGCAGAAATGGTTAACAAACTGTTCTTTGAATTAATCATTGCGCCTGATTTTGAAGAAAATGCACTGGAACTGCTCAGTTCTCGAAAAAATAGAATAATTTTGCGCAGAAGGGCTGGAATGTTTCCAATTAAGCAAATCAGGACTATTCTCAATGGATTTCTGGAGCAGGAAAGGGATTTACATACTGAAAAGGCTGTAGACCTCAAACTTGTGACCAGATTAAGTCCAACAGAAAATGAGATTAGTGACCTTATTTTTGCAAATAAGATTGTGAAACACACCCGCTCCAATGCAATTGTTTTGGTAAAAAATAAACAATTGGTAGCTAGTGGTATTGGTCAGACATCAAGAATAGATGCGCTGAAACAGGCGATTGCAAAGGCAGCAGAATTTGGCTTCAATTTGCAGGGCGCAGTTATGGCTTCAGACGCTTTCTTCCCTTTTGCTGACTCGGTAGAGGTTGCTGCCAACGCAGGCATCAGCGCAGTTATCCAACCTGGAGGCTCTGTGAGAGACCAGGATACAATAGACTTCTGTGATGAAGCCAACATGAGTATGATTTTTACTGGAACAAGGCATTTCAGGCATTAAAGCAGAAATAACACAATAAAGATATGGGTCTCTTCTCATTCCTCAACAAAGAAATCGCAATTGACCTCGGTACGGCCAACACCATCATCATTTACAATGATAAAGTAGTTGTCGACGAGCCTTCAATTATTGCCATAGAGCGCAACACCGGCCGCATTATCGCTGTTGGAAAAAAAGCCATGATGATGCATGGCAAAACACACGAAAACATTAAAACAATCCGTCCTCTTCGCGATGGCGTTATTGCCGATTTTCAGGCTGCCGAACATATGATGCGCGAAATGATCAAAATGATTGGCATCAAAAACCGTTTTTTTCCGCCAGCATTGAAAATGGTTATCTGTATCCCTTCAGGTATTACCGAGGTAGAAGAAAGAGCGGTTAAAGATTCGGCTGAGCAAGCCGGTGCCAAAGAAGTCCGTTTGATTCATGAGCCCATGGCAGCTGCAATCGGAATTGGTATCGATGTGCTTGAACCCACCGGAAATATGATTATTGATATTGGTGGTGGCACGAGTGAAATTGCTGTAATTGCACTTGGTGGTATTGTAAACAATAAATCTATCCGTATTGCAGGTGACGATTTCAATGCCGATATTGAAGAATATATGCGCAAGCAACACAATATTAATATTGGCGAACGTACAGCCGAACGCATCAAGATTGAGGTTGGCGCTGCACTTCCGCAGATTGACAATCCACCGGATGAATTTCCTGTGCACGGAAGAGATATGCTTACCGGAATTCCAAAAGAAATAAAAGTAAACTATACTGAAATTGCTCATTGTCTTGATAAAAGCATCTCAAAGATTGAAGCGGCTGTATTAAATGCCCTTGAGATGACGCCTCCTGAGCTTTCTGCTGATATTTTCCGCACCGGAATCTATCTTGCTGGTGGTGGTTCGCTTTTGCGTGGCCTTGATAAAAGACTTCAGCTGAAAACAAAATTACCAGTGCATGTGGCAGAAGATCCATTGCGCGCTGTTGCACGCGGAACAGGCATTGCATTGAAGAACTTTGACAAATTCCCGTTCCTTATTAAATAGATTCTAGAAAGGAGTCCAGGTAAAACATGTATAACCTGATACGTTTTTTGCAAAAACACAATTTCGTATTGCTATTTGTGTTGCTTGAGATCGTTTCGGTTATCATGCTGACCCGCAGTCACACCTACCACCGTGCTGCGCTGAGTCACACTACCAATCAAATTGCTTCACGCATTTATGAAATTAACGCTTCGATAACAGCCTACTACTCCCTTAGAAACGCCAATGATCTTTTGCGTAAACAAAATGCTGAGCTTTTAGCCAAGTTGGCTCACATAGAAACATCAACACTTCCTCCTGACACATTGCCTGATGATGTTGTATTCGATTTTTTACCTGCCCGTGTGATTAAAAACACCACACATTTGCGCAATAACTACATCATTATTAACAAAGGAAGGCGAGATGGTGTAACAAAAGACATGGGTATTATTGACCCGGAAGGAGTTGTTGGAATCATTATTAGTGTTTCAGATCGCTATGCAAGTGCAATGTCGCTGCTTCACAAATATGCTACACTTAGTGTGAGATTCAAAAACAACGACCAGATTGCTAATCTGAACTGGAAAGGCGGCGACTATCAATTCGGAGAAGTTGTTGATATTCCAACCCATGTGATCCTTCAAAAAGGAGATACAATAGTAACAAGCGGACACTCTTTTGTGTTTCCTGAAAACCTTATAGTAGGCACGATAGAAGAGTTTATCCAATCTGAAAGGGGAAACCTTAATTCAGCCAGCATACGCTTTGCAGTGGATTTTAACAAATTGCGAAATGTGTATGTTGTGAAGAATTTTCACAAATTAGAGCTGAATGATTTATCAAAAATAAAAACCAATGAGTAACCTTCTGACCAACATATTGAGATTTGTCGGGCTGATACTTTTACAGGTTTTGGTCCTTAACAACATTCGGCTTGGAGGCTACATCAACCCATTTGTTTATATCCTTTTTGTAATGATGCTGCCATTTAGCCTGCCTGGGTGGCTTTTGCTTTTATCCGGTTTTGGAACAGGGCTGGTTATGGATCTTTTTATGTCGACACCAGGATTGCATGCAGGAGCGGGTGTTTTTATGGCTTTCATGCGACCCTTTGTGATTGAACTGGCTACAGGTTCAAAAGAACCAGAAAATGTAAATATTCCCAGTCTCTCTCAGATGGGTCCCCGCTGGTGGTTCAGCTATACTTCCACCTTAGTATTAATGCATCATTTTGCGCTTTTTTTTCTGGAGTCTTTCAGTTTTTCACAGTTTGGCGGAACCTTAATGCGCATAATATTTAGTGTAATATTTTCACAGATAATCATTTTACTGCTTTCGTTTTTCTTTTTACAAAAACCTAAGCGATAGTGTATTTCATTTTTGTTGAATAACATTTAATTTTGCTGCAACTAAAAATGAAAGTAATATTTAATAGTTTTGCTTTTTACAATCGTAACCTTTAATATTTTGAAAATGAAAAATCTTGTTTTAATAATCTTAGCGGCTCTGTTCACTTTTGTATCCTGTGCGGACAAAAAACAACCTGCTGAAAAGTTCAATGTATTTGTAAGCATCTCTGATTTTGACGGAAATCAGGTGAAAGTTCAGCGACGTACAGGGGATATCTGGGTAACGGTAGATTCAGCCTTGGTTGAAGCCGGTGTGGTAAAGCTTTCAGGCGAAATTGAAGGACAGGAAATGTTGTTTTTAAGCCTGCAGGATGTGCGCGGCAACGTTCCTTTTTTCGCTGAAGCAGCCGAAATCACTATTAAGGTGGATCTTAATAATCTTCGTTCGGCAGAGATAACAGGATCTGCAGCACACCAGAGATACCTTGAATTCACTAACGAGTTTGATCAATATGATGAAATCCTTTATCAGGCTTACCAGGCTTATCGTGCTGCCGAAGAAGACGGTGATACCACTGCAAAATCGCAGGCAAATGATGCCTATGAGCTAGCTGAAAAAGAGAAAAAACAATTTCTTGTAAACCATATAATGCAGAATAACAGCGATGTGGTTTCACATTACATTCTGTTTCGCAACTCATATCAGTTTGAACTTGATGAGCTGGAATCGATGGTAGTAAATTTTGATGCTGAAAAAGAATCAACGTATCTCGAAGCACTTATGGACAGGGTTCTTGTTTTGAAAAGCGTTGCTGTAGGAATGCCTTTCAAGGATTTCGAACAAGGAAATCAGAATGACGAGCCAATCAAGCTTTCATCAAAAGTTGGCACAAAACTATTACTCGTCGATTTTTGGGCATCATGGTGTGCCCCATGTCGTGTCGAAAATCCAAATATAGTTGCAGTTTATAACGACTATAAAGACAAAGGATTCGATGTTTATGGCGTTTCTTTCGATACAAACAAGGATAAATGGCTGGAAGCTATCGAATCAGACAAGTTAACATGGACACATGTTTCCGACTTAAAAGGCTGGGGAAATGAAGCTGGAAAACTTTATGGCGTTCAATCGATTCCGCACAGTGTTCTGCTTGACGCAAACGGAACCATCGTTGCGAAAAACCTCAGAGAAGAGGCCCTGCGTGAAAAAGTTGCTGAATTGCTTGATTAAAGAAAACTATCAAATAAAATGCCGGTGTTTTGTTGGAGGAAATAGATTCCTCTATGAAAAACACCGGCATTTTTTTGCTCTATAATCTTCTTTTATTTTTTTATAAATCTGCCTGTTAACACTTTATTGGTAGTGGAAATTTGCAAAAAATACAGTCCTGATGCAAGTTTGCTTATATCCAATTTTGAATCTGAAACCCAATTAACCCGCGTGCTAACTTCTTTACCCTGATTGGAAAAAACCTTTATTGAAGCTCTTTGAAGCGATTGACTGTTTTTTAAACTGATGTAGTTATCAGCAGGATTAGGAAAAAGGATTATCGATTCAGGCTTTTCTTCTGTCAAAATATTTTCAGGTATTCCAACAAAACCTGTTTTAAATATTTTATTTTTGCTGGTTGCAAAATATCCGGTGAGAGAATCAGCAAAATAGACTTTTTTTATTGATTCCTTTGTAAAGGTGCTGTCAATTGTCCAATTTTGTCCACCGTCAATTGTTCGCATCAACAGACCGCTATCACCGGCAACAAAACCGCAGTTCTCGTTTAAAAAGTAAACGCCATTTTTTGCAATGTTATTTGGTGTTGATAACTTGCTCCATGTCTCGCCACCATCGTTTGTTTTATAAACCAAACCATTCATTGCCGACATATAACCAACTTGTTGAGAGGGGAAATGAAGCTCTGTAAACCGACTCAGCGAATCGCTCAATACATTGTCCCAATTTGCCCCATAATCAGAGGTTTTAAAACAATTATAATTTTGTAAAGTGTCACTACAGAATATAAATCCGGTTGAATCATTTATGAAATTTATATAATCAGGATGAATATAATTATCAGGAAAGTCTGTGATGGTGCAGCTCCCATTATCCGATTTAATTGCTAGAAATTGACCTGACGAAGATTTAAGCCTAAAAAAATACCCCAGATCGACACTTGGATATGACATTCTGGAAAAAGAATGCAAGTGTGTATTATTTGGAACTGACGTCCATGTTAGGCCGCCATTTACCGTTTTGTAAACCCACGCCCAAAGACCATCACCACTCAATCTATATCCTATCGTATCATTCACGAATGCAATATCACTAATATTTCGCCTAAAATAATTGGTTCCCTCACCATAAACCTGAGGCCAGGAATGCCATGCATCACTTGTACGGTGAATTGTATAGTATGCCATATGAATCCCAGATCCTTCTGTGGTGAAATAAGCGTTTTGCCCGGAAGTAAAGCAAATTATGGATGATCTATTGGTTAATGGTGGATACTCAGCAGCTAAGTCGACTTTCAATATCCATTGCCCTAATAATACTGTTGTTGAAAAAACAAAAACAAAAAGTATAACTGTTTTTTTCATAATAGGTGGTTTATAAGTAAAAAAAAACAAGAAAAATGGCTTCTTGGTAAGTCTATCTTTACATCAGTTTCTGAAAAAACTGCCACCATCGGTCAGGCAACTCATCTTTCATTGCCTGATCATAATCTTCTTTTGAGCAGGGTACATAATGATGTCGTTCATACTTCTTCCGGTCAGTACGACCAAAACTCAGGTCAATCCACCAGCGGTCAGTGGTTTTGCTTCGCAGAAAAACAACCGGCTCTTCTTGTCCTTCAATGCGGACATTGTAGCGCGAAAAATCATTGTTTCCAATTGAAGGAACATCATTTGTGCGGTTGGCAACCCCGTCAATAAAATACCAGATTATCTGTGCTGCAAGTTCGGCAGCAATGCCTTCTCTATCGAGCAACGGATTGTACTCAAACAATCCAAATGTTGACATTTTATCGCTCAGACCTGCATAGCGTGCTATCCGGCAAGCCTCGTCGCCAGTGAAACCATTTGGTCCTGCATTTCCGTTTCCGGGAGCATCAGCAGCTCTTATCGCAGAGAGGTCAAAACTAAGAATATCAGCATTTCTTACCATTGGTTCAGCTTCTTCCATCCGTGACTTTACAAAGCCAAGGCGATAAACATCAAATAACAGACTTTTCATCAGATCAACTGCCATACGGTCAACGTAATAGGTTTGGTAACCCAGATTGGTATAATTGAAAAGATAGTTTGGCTGATGCATAATTATTCTGCTCAGGTATGACTGTGCGCTAAATTCATCCTCCTCCTGCCCCAAATCGAAAAGTGGATCAACAGAAACAATATTTACCAACTGTCCAATGTTTTCATAGGCCTGATAAAGGGCATAAGTTAAATCCTGACTTCCTCCTATAACGATCGGGATAATTTTCATCCTGATCAAAGACCCCAAAACCTGATTAAGGGCGAAGTATGTGTCTTCGATGGTATGTCCGGCCCGTATATCACCCAGGTCGGCAATTTGCAAATGGGGCCAATGATTAAAAAGCTGATAAAACGCTTTCCTTATATGCTGAGGTCCTTCACTGCATCCCAGATTGTTTACTGCATTTCGTTCTTCACGAACGCCAATTAAAGCTATGCGCAATCCTTCAAGGTCAGGAAAAAGACCTTTTTCAGTATAAATGCGCAGGGTTTCAGCCACTCTGTCTTGCCCGGGTCTTTTCCTGGCCTCCATTAAACTGATATCGACAGGTTCGAGGAACATATTAATTTCCATCACTTGCAAAGGGTATTGAAAGTGCGAAAATAGTGAATTATAGTATAGGCATGACAGGTTATTGAGACACAATTTTGTATGTCATTGCAATCATCAGTTTAGAATCTTAAAAAGTCAATTACACTTTAGGTGTTTTGAAAAAATCAGGAATTTTTTCATCAACAACCGATAAGGCGTGAAATCACCAGCCGTTGAATTTCAGAGGTGCCTTCCCCAATTTGCAACAAACGTTGATCACGGTAAAACCGTTCAACTGCATAATCCTTCATAAGGCCATAGCCTCCATGAATTTGAACTGCTTCGTCAGCAACTTCTTTTGCTATTTCAGAACAATAAAGTTTTGACATGGCAGCTTCGAGCGCAAAGGGACGGTTTTCGTCTTTTAACCAGCAAGCTTTGTAAAGTAAGTTGCGGGCCAGTTCAATTTTCAAGGCCATGTCGGCCAGTTTGAAAGAGATTATTTGAAATTTTGCTATAGGTTGTCCAAATTGCTTGCGCTCTTTTGCATAAGCCAAGGCAAGTTCATAAGCTCCCTGAGCAGCCCCCAGACCCATTGCAGCAATTGAGAGCCGGCCTGCGTCGAGAGTAGAAAGCATGATTTTTGAGCCCTGCCCAACTTCTCCCAACAAATTCTCCTTTGGAACCCTTACGTCATCGAAAAAAAGCTCTGCTGTATCGGAAGCGCGCCACATCATTTTGTTATGCATTGCCCTTCTGGTGAAACCTGGTGTATCTTTTTCAACAATGATTGTAGTAAACTGTTTTTTGCCATCAGTATTGCCGGAAACAGCTTGAACTGTAGAGCCAATGCTTATTTCTGATGCGCCATTGGTGATAAATATTTTTGATCCGTTGATGATCCATTGATCATCTTCAAGTACAGCTGTAGTTTTTGAACCGCGTGAATCACTTCCGGCACCCGGCTCAGTGAGGCCAAAACTCCATATCGCTTCGCCGGTGCAAAGCTGTGGCAGAAATTTTCTTTTTTGTTCTTCGGTACCATAATAATAAATTGGTCCGATCCCCAAAGAATTATGTGCTGCCAAAGTAGCCGCATGAGAGCCATCAACGCGTGCAAGTTCTTCAACGGCTATTATATAAGACAATGTGTCAAGTCCTTGTCCGCCATATTTCTCAGGCAGGTACATTCCAAAAAGCCCTAAATCGCCCATTCGTTTGGTGAGTGGAATTGAAAACTCAGCTTTTTCATCCAGTTCTTGTGCAACGGGCTTAATCTCTCGTTCGGCAAATTCACGAACGGTATCTCTGATCATCTTATGTTCTTCAGTGAGGTCGAAATTCATGGTGCTTTTGTTTTGTTTTTAATCTTCAAATTCATTCAAATGGATCAGTTGTGTTTGGTTGTCAACCATATCTCCTACTTTCACATTTATTTTTTCAACAATGGCTTTTCCGGGTGCAACAATATTGTTTTCCATTTTCATTGCTTCTACAACAATTAAGATAGTCCCTCTGTTCACAGGATCGCCTTCTTTTACATTAATTTGGATGACTTTTCCGGGCATGGGTGAAAAAAGGTTTCCGTCATCTTTACCGGTGGAAAGCTGGGCATGGTCGAGGCTGTTATTCAACTGATCGAGGCGTATCATGCGATGAATCAATCCATTCACTTGAACGATATGATAGCCTTCGGTATCTTCAGAAATAAATGCTGTGTAAGGAATATTATTGAACTCAAACTTCATACGACCATCTGAAAATGATCGCATGTGCAGCACACAGGTATTTCCAGAAATTGTGACATTTAATTTCCCTTCAGCAATTTGGGTTGGCTCGATAGTGAAAATTTTACCATCAGCTTCAAGATTAAAATTCATGCTGTGTCGCCAGTAGCCAATTTCTTCCCAAATGTTGCTAACTCCATCAAGAAAGTTCTTGTTAAAATCATGCAACAAAAAAGCAGCAATTGAAGGTGTAAGATCAGTTTTTGAATGTTTGAGTGCAATATTTTCGAGAATTTCTGCTGTGGTTTGGTCGCAGAATCCTGTACTGATTTCATTGTCGATAAACTTTGGATGATTGAGCAACTGCTGCAGATAAAGGATGTTCGTTTGTATGCCATGAATTGCATACATTTCGAGTGCTTTGGCGGCACGTTGCAAAGCCAGATTTCGTGTTTCGCCCCATGCCACAAGTTTACTGATCATTGGATCGAAGAAGCTCAGCACTTCCGCAGCTTCATCCAAACTGCTGTCGATGCGTAAAAAAGGCTGTTCAGGTTCAGCGTATAAGCGAATCAATCCGGGAGAGGGCAAAAAGCCGGCGGCAGGATCTTCAGCATAAATTCTGCATTCAATGGCATGTCCGTTTTGGTGCACTTCCCGCTGAAGAATACGCAAGGGATGACCCTGAGCAATCATCAGTTGCTCTTCCACCAGATCATATCCTGTTACCAATTCAGTTACGGGGTGCTCCACCTGAATGCGTGTATTCATCTCAAGGAAATAGAAATTCAGGTTTTTATCTACCAGAAATTCTATTGTTCCGGCGCTCCGATATCCGATGGCTGAACAGAGTTTCACAGCTGCATCACCCATTTTTTCACGTAGTTCGGGTGTGAGTGTTGATGAAGGAGATTCTTCGATAATTTTCTGATACCGCCGCTGAATACTACATTCACGTTCATAAAGGTGTATAAGATTTCCCCTGCCATCGCCTAAAACCTGCACTTCAATATGGCGGGGTTCTTCGATAAACTGCTCTATATAAACCGTTCCATCACCGAAATAACTCTCTGCTTCGCGTGAAGTGCTTTGCAAAATGGCTTTCAGGGAGGCGCTGTCGTGGACAATACGCATACCCTTTCCTCCACCACCGGCAGCAGCTTTAACTAAAACAGGAAAAGGAAGACTGTCAGCTTGCTTAAGCAACTCATCCACATCTCCGGTGAGTCCTTTTGTGACAGGAAGTCCGCTTTGAACGGCGATATTTCTGGCAGCAATTTTATTGCCCATCAGGCGAATGGTATTCGCATCAGGCCCAATAAAAATGAGTCCGTTTTGTTCACAAGCCTGAGCAAATTCAGGGTTTTCCGAAAGAAATCCATAGCCGGGATGAATAGCATCAACACCACTGTTCAGCGCAATGCTTATAATTTTATCGATGTTCAGATAGGTTTCCTTCAGGGTTCCTTCACCCAAAGGCCATGCTTCGTCAGCAAGGCGTGTATACCATGAGTGTTCGTCATGAGAAGAAAAAACAGCAACAGAACTGATATTCATTCTTTGCAGTGTTTTGATCACACGCACAGCTATTTCTCCTCTGTTGGCAATGAGAACTTTGTTTATTTTATGGATTGTCATACGATTATTCGTTTATCCAGTTGGGTTTCCTTTTTTCAAAAAACGCCTTAATTCCTTCCTGACCTTCGGCAGAAGCGCGTTGAAAGGCAATGCGGGAGGCTGTGTCCTTCATCATTTCCTCCGGTCTAAGTGCTGAAGTTGATACATCATGTATAAGTTGTTTGCACAACGACACTGCTCCTGGTGCAGCGCTATGCAAATGACCTGAATAAAACTGCAGCTGTGCATCCAAAGTTTCCTCTGTAAAAATCAAATTGACAAGCAAAAACCGGTAGGCTTCCTGCGCAGTAAATTTCCTTCCGGTAAGCATAAGTTCACGCGCTGCAGCTTGTCCGCAACGTCTGATTACGTATGGAGAAATTGTAGCTGGTGTAATTCCAAGTTTCACTTCGCTAAAGGCGAAAACTGTATCCTCATGGGCAAGCACGATGTCTGCGGCAGCTGACAGGCCATTTGCACCTCCATAAACAGCTCCATGAAGAATTGCAATAACGGGTTTAGGACATTGGTAAATCTTTTCGAAAAGGCTCGCAAGTTTCATCGCGTCAGCGGCATTTTCCTCCGGACCGAAAGCACTTATGTCGTGCATATATTGTAAATCGGCGCCTGCACAAAAAGATTTTCCTGTTCCACGCAGCACGATCACACGAACAGTTTCTGCATTTGCACAGCTTTCAAAAGCCTGGGTCAATTCGCTTATCATTAGCTGATTCAGTGCGTTGTGTTTATCAGGCCTGTTAAGCCAGATCGTAAAAACAGCCTGCTGCTGTTCGGTCCGTATTGTTTGAAATATTTCCATTTTTCTACATTCTGAATACCCCAAACTGCTGTTCGGGATATGGTTTGTTTACAGACATAGCAATGCCCATTGCCAGCATTTTTCGTGTGTCAACAGGATCAATAATGCCATCGTCCCAAAGCCGGGCTGTGCTGTAATATGCTGAACCTTCCCGCTCATACTTATCCAGAATAGTTTTACGAAGTTTGTCCAACTCTTCCTTTGGCATCTCCTGCCCTCTTTCGCGATACTGATCTTGTTTTACTGTTACTAAAACAGTGGCTGCCTGCTCTCCGCCCATGACAGAAATTTTTGCGTTGGGCCACATAAAAAGCAATCTTGGCCCAAAAGCCCTTCCTGCCATCCCATAATTTCCTGCACCAAAAGAGCCGCCAAAAATTACTGTAAACTTTGGCACATTGGCATTGGAAACTGCATGTACCATTTTTGCGCCGTCTTTAGCTATTCCGCCACGTTCAAACTCTTTACCGACCATAAACCCTGTAATATTCTGCAGAAAAACCAAGGGAATTTTTCTTGATGTACAGAGCTCAATAAAGTGTGTTACCTTGAGTGCAGATTCGCTGAAAAGGACGCCGAAATTGGCGATGATACCAACTGGAAAACCCATGATGTAGGCAAATCCTGTTACCACTGTGGTTGCATAACGCGCTTTGAACTCCTGAAAGCGACTTCCATCAACCATGCGCATGATTATTTCACGTGGATCAAGTATTTTGCGAAGGTCAACAGGTGCAAGTCCATAAAGTTCAGCAGGATCATACAACGGAGGCTCAGGAGTTTGTAGGTCGAGTAACTGCTTTGCCGGTGGTTTCAATGTTTCAAAAATATTGCGGCAAATGGCAATCGAATGTGTTTCGTTTTCGGCCAGATGGTCGGCCACACCGGAAACTGATGTATGCACCTCGGCGCCACCAAGTTCTTCGGCTGTAACCTCTTCACCTGTAGCGGCTTTAACGAGTGGAGGACCACCCAAAAAAATGGTTCCCTGATTTTTTACGATAATCGTTTCGTCGCTCATTGCCGGAACATATGCTCCGCCAGCAGTGCACGATCCCATTACCATTGCAATCTGAGGGATTCCCATAGCAGACATGCGCGCCTGATTGTAAAAGAAACGTCCAAAGTGATCCCGATCAGGGAAAACTGTGTCTTGTTCAGGCAAAAAGGCACCTCCTGAGTCAACAATATAGACACAGGGCAGGTTGTTTTCCATTGCAATTTCCTGCGCGCGCAAATGTTTTTTGATGGTGTATTGCATGTATGTTCCACCTTTCACTGTGGCATCGTTGGCGATGATGACGGTTTCGCGCCCATGAATAACTCCAACTCCTGTTGCTATCCCCGCTGAAGGAAACCCATTGTCGTAGAGCCCGTAAGAGGCGAGGGATGAAAGCTCCAAAAAGGGGGTGTTGGGATCGATAAGCAAGTTGATGCGCTCACGGGCGAGGAGTTTGTTACGCTCTTTATGTTTTGCAATGGCGGTATCGCTTCCACCTTTTGTGACCTGACTTTGAACAGCTTTGAAATCGGACAGGATTTTCAGAAAGTTGTTCCTGTTTTGTAGAAATTCTGCAGATCGGACATCAATTTTTGTTTTTAATGTGTACAAGGCACTATTGTTTTAGGGTTCATTTACAAATGTTTATGGAAATACTTCTACAAAATTATGGTTTGTAATATTTACCAAAGCTTTGTCGGCCTAAAGTTAAACAAAATCAATACGAAATGAATAAAAATGTTGTTTTAGTGTATCTTCGTTTTTCAGCTTGAGAATAGCACAGCTGAATGAACACATCAATTTAACCGTTTATAGAGCCTTTTTAAAAATGGATAACTATTTTAAAAACATGCAGTATCAGGCTTTTATTAAATTAAAAGCCGGTTAGTAGTATAATATATTCAATTCCGGACGGGCGATACGAAGTCTGTCAATTGTCTTTTTGCTGATTCGGGTATTAAAACATTTGATGTGTTTCAATGAGGGTAGTTTATCAGCAGGACTAAGGTTTTTCAGACGGGTATTGAACACCGAAAGCTCCTCAAGATTTTCTAAAGTTGCCAAAGCTTTGAGCGTCCTCACCTGGGTTCCACCGATATTGAGTGTTTTCAGAGAAGTAAGCCCGGAGATTGGTGAAAGATCTGCTACCGATGTGTTTTCCAGGTTCAGTTGTTCGAGCAATTCCAGTTCCTTCAACGGGTTTAAATCGGTGATAGGATTGCCTGAAAGCTCAAGCTGACGCAATTGCTTCAGTCCTTTTAAGGGGGAAAGATCGCTGACAGTTGTTCCTGCAAGGGTAAGTTTTTCAAGAAGCAACAATGGCATCAAAGGCTCAAGGGAATATACAGAAAGAAGGTTTTTCACAACGACTTCTTTGTTGTCGGCGACCGCTTGCAACTGAACTGGCGATGGATTGATGCCTGCCGGAAGATTGCTGCCAAGAACATCTTTCCATTCGTCATTCAAATTGTTCCACCAAAATCTTAAGATTTCGGTTTGATAAACAATCAAAGCCTCTGGTCTTATTTTTTTCAATGCCAGAACATCCTCAGTGGTGATGCGGCTTTTATCTGCCAGCACCAGCTTCAGGTTCAGAATTCCATGCATATCATCAAGACTTTCGATGCGGGTGTTTTCAATGTTGATATGCTCGAGTAAAAACATTCCTTTCAACGCATCTGTTTTGCTTATGCGTGTATTTGACATATCTAATTTTCGCAAATCCGTAAGCCCTGTCAATGGAGAAAGATCAGTGATTTCGGTACGACTGATGTTAAGTTCCTGCAGATTGATCATTCTGCTCAGAGGCTGCATTTCCTGCAGGTAAATATTTCCGTTGAGGTCAATGCGCGGTGTGTTGATCATCTGATGCAGTTCTTCGGTGCCTGGATTGTTGCTAATTCCAGATTGCTCTGTGAAAATCGCTCTCCAGTAAATTGGCAGATTGCCCCACCATGCAAGGAGTTCTTCAGAGTCAAAAACAACCAAAACACCGGGTCTGTTGCGCATAAAGGCAGAGGCCATGGTGGCAGTAACTCCGTTCTTATCGCTGTAAACCCTTTTCAACAGCGGTAACTCCTGCAATGGACTCAGGTCGCTGACACTTGTCTGGCTGAACTGAACCATATTAATCGCCTTCAAATTGCGGACTGCCTCGATGCTTGAAATTTCTGTGTGCTCAATATTAAGTTGCTGAAGTGACGAAAGATCTGCCAAAGGCGACAAATCTTTTATTGCTGTGTGGCTCAAGTCAAGAATACGCAGGTTATTCAATTTTTTTAACGGCGTTAAATCTTCTACAAGTGTTTTTGAAAGTTTTAAAATGTTCAGATTTGTAAGTGATGACAAAGGATTCAACGAATGAATCTTTGAATTGCTGCAAAATAGTCTTTCAAGTTGTCTGAAACTGGCCATTACACTTATATCATTCAAAATGGTTTCGTTGCAGTGAATTTCGCGCAGATTTCCGGCATACTGTAGCGGCGTAAGATTTTGCACCATGGTTCCGGATATGCTGATTGTACGCAGGCGGCTAAGGTTTCGCAAAGGAGTAAGATCTTCAACAGGTGTATAACTGAGGTCAACTGTTTCGAGGTCTGAAAGTTGAGACAGTGGTTCCAATGTTGTAAATTCAGGTCTGTTAGCAATATTGACTTCCTTCATCAGGCTGAATTGTCTGAGTCTGCTATCCACTTCAGCTGCACTTTTTCTAAGGGTATCCTTTTTTAATTTTTTAACCTTATCATTCAGGACGATTACTGTATCAGGCCTTCTGCCGCTTAAAACTGATTTTTCAGATTCCGGAATGGTGTCATTTCCGGCAACAAGAAATGTTCCTTTGCGCACAAAATCAATCTGACGGTACAAAACAATCGTATCATCCTCAACTTTTAAAATTCTGGACATTGGCGTGTTTTCGTACACCATAGAATTGCTTCCAAAAAAATCTTTCCAAACCTGAGGCATTGTGGCCCACCAATGGCGCAATTCTTCTTTTTCATTCAATTTTGTTGTGTAGTAACTTGCTATGCGCAGGTCTTTTTTAAAGGGGTCGAGGTTCACTTCAAAAAAACGAAGGCGGGACGAGTTTATGCTGTCGCCGGTAATAGATTTGGCGTTGATTTGTCGCATTAAGGTCACCTTGAAATAGATAGCGCCGTTTTCGCCAATCAAGGGTTCGATGGTTTGAATGTCGAAGTTAAATGTTACAGAACGAAAAAAGAAGTCGACATCTTTCAGGTAGGCTTTTACATCTTTGTTTACCGGTACATCGCGGTTTTCATCAAGATCGTCTTCAATTTGAACCAGGTCATTTACGAATATCTTATCGTAGCTTTGATTAATTATGATATCCTTTTCCTGAATCGTAGAAGCAGGGTCACCTAAAAAATTCAGGGTTCCTTCAAAATATTTCACAAGCATTCTTGTCTGCTCGCGGTATTCTTCCATTTCTTCAACACTTATTGCCCATTCCTGCTTGTTTTGGCCTCGCAAAATGATGCTCAAAAATAAGAGGCCAAGCACGAAAACAGATGTTCTGGTAAATTTTATCATGGCTCGTAAAACTTTAGTAATGATTCTTTTTCTTGTTCTGTTACATACATGAGGTTTGAAATCAACCAGCCGCTGTTATTGCCTTTTCTGTTGAACCATGAAACCTCAAAATACCAGTTATTAATTTGAAAAATATGAAATTTCAGCTCGTCAATTTTTACAAACTTCAGGCGACCAAGCTTTACCTCATAAAAAAACAAGCTGAGATAATCGGGTCGAAAATTATTTGAGGCGTAATAATCAATAACCTCAGGTTGCCTGAAGGCCTTGTGGATATTCATGAAGTCGAGCTCATGGCTCATTGGATGTAAAAAATGTTTCTCTCTTTCGGCAATCTCTCCGGCTGGAAACATCCGGTTAAAGGTAGGAAAATATACATTTGTTAAAACCCACTTTGAGCCAAGTCTTTCCTTTTCAATCATCAAAATCATGATGATGTTAACAGTCTTACCCTGAAATTCGAATGTAGCCGACACTTCTGAATACCAGCGACCACCAAGAAACTCCATAAAGTTTGTAGCTTTTGGCGTAGTAAGATCATCGATAAAAAAGTCTTTCAATGCGCTTGAAGTACGCAGATTTTCCTTATCGAAAAGCAATGGCAGCAGTTGTTTGCGCTTTTCATTGTTGCGATATTCGGATGAATTATAATGGTATTTCTTTCCAAACTGATCTTCTTCATTATTGAAACGGCTAAAAAATTGGCTCATCTGCTTTGTCATAGCATAAAGCTCTGTTTCGTCCACCATAAAAGCACCAACAGTTCTTGTTTGAGCACTGGCTTGGATGGTGAAAAGAAATATTCCGACTGAAAGTACTAGTTTAGAAAGACATTTGCTGATTTTCATAAATCCTTTTTCGGTGTGCAAAAATAGTGTTTCACTAACATTATGTCGATATCATGGAATAAAAACCGGATCACAACTTTGGTTTTTTATATGAGCAAACCCCGCCGGAGTTCTCTGGCGGGGTTTTTTATAAACCTATTTTGCCACCCGAAAAACAACTGCTGGCAAAAGTGTTTGTGTCTAGCGTCCTGTTTCTTTAACGCGGATATCTCCTAAAAGCACATCCCAGAAGCCGATCAGGCGGCCACCAATCTGCGTTTCCTTGCGTTTTACATATACAGTTATATCTTTTTTGGTTGTGTCTTCATAAACCAGACCACCTTCACGGTCGAAGCCTCTAAACTTCTGGAATATTGTAATTACACCAACATAAGTGCCATCGGGCTGACGTTGCAGGTCGCTTACATATTCTATCTTGTACCATTCAATCTCAACCCTGTCATAGTTCAATCGCATAAGTCTTTCAAAATACTGGCGCACCTTGAAATAGTTTATTTCTGACCTGAATAGAGAAGATACACCGATTTCGGCACCTTGCATAAATAGCTCTTCGGCGCGGTCAATCACACGGTTGGCTTCGCTCCATGGAGTGGATTTGCTTCCAATGATGCTTACATATTTACTCAAATCGCGCACCTTCTCCAGAGCCAGACTATCAATGGCCTGTTTGCGCTCTGGGCTGAGGTTTTCCTGTGCTGAAAGGGTATATCCGGAAAAAAGGCTGAACACAACAGCCATTATTAAAGTGATTTTTCTCATGTTCCGCTATTTTTTTATCAATTCCAATTCTGTGATTTTTCCGTTTGCATCGTATTTGGCTTGCTCAACCCTGTTGTTATTAACTTTTTGATCTTTCAGGTAGTCAAGATAATTACGAATAGTCGTCGGTCGGTCATAGTCGTTGAATCCTCCGGCCTGACTGATAATAATCAGCACTGGCACATCCGGCGTTGAAAATAATCGCAAAGTCTGACCAATTTTTTCATTGGCTACAGCCGTGCTCGGTGCTCCGGCGATAGAAAGGAAATGATTTTCCAGCACAGCGTATTTAGATCCACTAGCTTTTGCCCGTTCCTCTTCTGCCTTGCGAAGCCTGTCTTCTTCAGCTTTTCGCATCGCTTCAGAACGTTCGCGTGCAAGTTTGTCTTCAACCAGATCAATGAGCTTCAGTACTTCTTCATCCTGAAGTTGCCATGATTTAATTGTTTCAAAACGTTGCTCCTTCTCCTGCAATGACCAACTGGTTTTGTCATCTAAAATTGCTGTAAGATCTTTTTTTGCCTGATCAACACGTGCTGCATACTCAGCAGCAGCCTGTTCTCTTGCCAGTTTTTTCTTGCTTTTACAGCTTGTGGTACCTCCCAGGGTTATTGCAGCCATTAATAGCACCAACAAAAAACGCGGTGCAGCCAGCATCATACTTTTTTTTCTCATAGGTATCAGTATTATCATAAACATTGTAATAACTTACAAATGTCAAAATTATTTGAAAATTATGAAAATTTAATTATTCCGGTACTTTAGTAGCGTATTAAATCATGTTCACATTTTCAAAACTCTGTGAGATTTTATAAAAAATCAAATTTTTCTCAACAGCAGTTCATCTGCTTTTTTAAGAGAACATTGAATATCAGAACAAATATTTTCCTCTCCCAAAAGTTCAAAGAAACCATTTTTCTGAAGAGCATTGCGCACTTGCAAATTGGCGCCAGATAGTATTATATGAATGTTTTTGTTCTTTGACCTTCTGATAAAGTTTCTGAGGTTGCTCAATCCGGTGGCATCAATAAAAGGAACACGGCGCAATCTTATGATCCGAACCAAAGGCATTTTTGTAAGATTCTTTTCTGCTTCTTCAAACTTATTTGCAACACCAAAAAAGAATGGCCCATTGATCTCAAACACCTCTACACCAATGGGAATGCTCAATTGCTGGCCTTCTTCAGCAAATTCATCTGTATCATCTTCAACTTCCATTTTCAGCACCTCGACACCAGTGGTTTCAATTATACGTTTGAGGAAAAGCAAAACTGCCAGAAGCAGTCCAAACTGAATGGCAACAGTAAGGTCAATTACAACAGTAAGGAAAAATGTCACAAGCAATACAGCAATATCTGACCGGCTATTTCTGAATAAACCTTTGAATGATCTCCACTCACTCATATTGTAGGATACCATAATCAGTATTCCTGCGAGTGTGCTCATGGGAATCAGTCGGGCCAGTTTACCGAAAAAGAGCAAAATAAGCAAAAGTGTTATCGCATGAATAATTCCTGCAACCGGGGTTTTTCCTCCATTGCGGATATTGGTCATTGTGCGTGCAATAGCACCGGTGGCGGGAATACCTCCAAAAAGAGGAGTAATAATATTGGCAAAACCTTGTCCGATAAGCTCTGTATTGGATCTGTGTCGTCCGCCTGTGGCTCCATCGGCGACCATAGCCGAAAGCAGTGACTCTATTGCACCTAACATAGCAATAGTAAAAGCAGGTGCAAGCAACATTTTGAATGTATCAAAACTCACTGATGGCAGAGATGGCATTGGGATTGTTGCTTTTATTTCGCCAAAACGACTGCCGATAGTTTCTACCGGAAGCTGAAAAAATGTTGCTGCAAGTGTTGTAAGCAAAAGTGCAATTAAAGTGCCCGGAATTCGCTTATTTATGCGCGGCCACAAGGAAATTAGCAATATTGTGATCACACCTATCACAAGGGAATAATAATTTATTGCGTCAAAATGATGAAAATAAAAGTTCCATTTTTCAATAAAGTCTGCAGGAACAGCCTCAATTACAGCGAGTCCGAAAAAATCTTTTATCTGGCTCGAAAAAATTACCACCGCAATACCGCTTGTAAACCCTACAACAATCGGATAGGGCATAAACTTGATAATTGTTCCAAGCTGGAGAACTCCCATCGCAACAAGCATGAAACCAGCCATCAATGTAGCCACAAGAAGGCCTTCAACGCCAAATTGCTGCACAATGCCGTAAACAATTACGATGAAAGCACCTGTTGGACCACCAATCTGCACTTTACTTCCGCCTAGCAGCGAAATAAGAAATCCTCCAATGATGGCCGTAATAATGCCCTTTTCGGGCGCCACTCCTGAAGCAATTCCAAAAGCAATGGCAAGCGGAAGTGCCACAACGCCTACAATAATCCCGGCGATGAGATCAGAGAGGAAAGTTTTTGAGTTGTAATTTCTGAGGGTTGTAAGTATTTTTGGATGAAATACTTTTTTAATGCTTTCGGTAATATTTGCTTTCATGGCTTGAGGCCTTCAATCTGTTTTCGGTGCAAAGGTAGCAAACTTTATAAGGTTAATCAGGCGTGAAAAACAGATAAAACAAAGCCCTGCAAGAAATCTCCTGCAGGGCTTTGTTCAAAAAAATTCAAATTCAAAAAACCGCTAATCTAAAAGATGTTTGGCAAGGAATTTTTCCATTGCCCTGTAAAAATCAAAGCGGTTTTCTTCGTTGCGGAAACCATGGCCTTCGTTATCTTTTACCATATATTCCACTTCAACGCCACGTTTGCGCATGGCTTCAACAATCTGATCTGATTCGGCAATGTTCACACGTGGATCTTTTGCCCCTTGTGCAACAAACAGCGGCGCCATTATGCGGTGGGCATTCATTGCAGGAGAAGTGGCCTCAAACTGTGCTTTATCCGTTTCAGGGTTTCCAACCATCTCATACATCATATCCAATAAAGGTTTCCAGTAGGGCGGTATGGTCTGCATAAATGTAAACAGATTTGAAACGCCAACATAATCGACGCCGGCAGCATATAATGTAGGCGTGACAACCATTCCCTGCAAAGTTGCATAACCGCCATAGCTCGCACCATAAATGGCAATGTTGTCCTTATCAGCAATACCTTGCTCAATCAACCAATAAACACCATCGGTAATATCATTTTGCATGGTGAGGCCCCATTGTTTGAAACTGGCTTCCCAGAAAGCTTTTCCATAGCCTGTTGATCCGCGGAAGTTCATTTGCAATACAGCAAATCCACGGTTGGCCAAAAACTGTACTTCCGGATTGAAACCCCAGTTGTCGCGTGCCCATGGACCTCCATGAGGGTTGATAACTACAGGCAGGTTTTTTGGTTCAACACCTTTTGGAAGTGTAAGATAGCCGTGAATAATAAGGCCATCGCGTGAACGGTACTGTATAGGTTTGATTTCTGCCATTTGATTTTCGTCAATCCAGGGGCTGACTTCCTGAATTTTTGTCAGTTTATCTTTCTTTAGATCAAAGAAGTAATACGATCCCAAAGAGCGGTCACTGTAAGTGCGGATAATAAAGTTCTCCTCTGCTTTATCTGATGCAGAAATAGAAATCTCATAGCCCTTTAGTTCACTTTCGAGACGTTCATAAAGTTTTTTTGATGTTTCGTCAAAGAAATTCCTTTCTCTTTTCCATGAGGTGAAGCTTGCAGAAGTAATGACTTTGCGCTTTCTTGAATAGCTGATAGAAGAAACGTCATAGGAGTCGTTTTCATACAACATCTCTGTTTCGGTTGCGGTTACAGGGTCGAACACTACGGCAGCAGATTTGTCGCGGTTGAGGTTGGAAGTAGCGTAAAGTTTTTTGTTGTCAAAAGTAAAAAACTGAGGACTCATCGACTCTTTGAAGCTTGTGGTAAGAATGGGGCGAAATTCTTCTTCTTCGTTATCGCGAAAAAGCAACTGTGTGTTGACGCCGTCGACAATCGCCATTGCAACGCGCAATTTGCCATCGTGGTCGGTCATCCAACCCTGAATGTTGCCCGGATTTTCGGCAAGCATAACCATATCGCCGGTATTGATGTTGAGCCTGTAAGGATCAAAAACCATTGCATTGCGCTTGTTTAGTCCAACAATTACAAAGTCAGGCTGATCTTCGAGGTCGTCGATAATCTGTGTTCTTACGTTTTCGAAACAGGTGAGGCACTTTTCATTTTTTCCGTTTACATCCACACCAAAAAGCGCAAAATTCTCATCACCGCCATTGTCGTTAATGTAAAGAAGCCTTGTGTTGTTTGCCCAGTAGTAACCAGCAATATCTCTTTTGGTTTCAGAAGTCAGTCGAGATACTTTTTCGCTGCCAATTTTCTGAACGAAAATATTCATGCGGCTTTCATAAGGCGCCATAAAGGAAATATACTTTCCGTCGGGACTAATGTTATACGAAGTTCGTTCCGGATTTTTGAAGAAATCTTCCAAAGGAATGATTTCTGGTTTTTGTGCCATTACACTCATGTTAATAATCATTGTTAAAATCAACAGGTGAATAGCTTTCACCGGTTTAAATGATGGGTAATTCATAAAATTTCAATATTAATATTTTTATCAAAAAGCCCATAAGGCTGTTAATTACAGAGGCAAATTTAGATAATATGTATCAAACAACTGATCAACCCAATATCTTTTTTGAAAAGAAAGGAAGTTTATGGGCTGATAAGAGTATGGGTTCTGTAGATTTGGAAATGTCGTCACTCATGAAACAATGTTGAGTTAAAATCAATTATGATTGTATTAGTTACATAGAATCATTTATTGACTATTTTACAAACAATTGAAGCATTCCGGCTTAAAGAAATCCAAAAATTATTGAATCCAAAAATTAATGCATCGAGGTTCTTAACCTTAAATTAACAATAAGGTAAAGTAAACTTAAGTGTCACTTAACACCATTCATGAACTTACAGACTATTTTTGTGGCGTTAATTAAACATCAAAAACATGAAAAAGACACTTAGCTTAATAATAACAATGGTTGTATTTCTCTTAGGAACTTCTCTCTCTGCTTCAGTTGACAGTGGCAAAGCTCCTAAAGCTCCTGCGGGAATGGCTGTAATCAGCGGTACAGTAACTGATGCAAACACAGGAGAAGGTCTTGCCGGTGCATTAATCGAAATCGAAGGAACCACACTGAAGGTTTTTACAGATTTGGAAGGAAAATACAATATTAGCGAGGTAGAAGCCGGAACTTACAGTTTGAAGGTAAAATACATTTCATACGAAGAAAAAAGCCTTACTGAGCTTCAAGTCAACGCAAAAGATAACAGTGTTGACATTCAACTTGAAATTAAAAAATAACACCAAATCCTGTTCGGGATATATTTGAATAAGACAAACAGAGACTTTTGTTTGTCTTTTTTATTCATTAATTTATTGCCGCCTGCATCATTGCAATCCACGTATAAGTTTTGTATTTTTGTGTCATGGCTTTGTGTCATGGCTTTTTGTACAGGTTGAAACAAGACAGCGATTGTGTTCAAAACCATAAACTTTTAAGCACTATATTATTCTATCAATAATAAATTCTTTAGAGATGAAAAAGTTAACCCTGGCATTCATGCTACTTTTGTTAATCAGCTCAAGTATTATAGCGCAGGAGCCGGAAAGGCGCAACGATGGGTTTTATTTGAACGGCAAACTGCTGAACGGGCTTCATCAGTCTTTTTATCCCGGGGGGCAATTGAAATCTGAACAAACTTTCATTAATGGACTTGAGGATGGTCATTCGCGCTACTTTCATTCAACTGGATATTTAACTGAAATCAGAGCCTGGAGCAAAGGAAAAAAACATGGTACATGGCAAACATTTTCAGCTGACAGCACAATTACTGCTGAAGCAAACTATTCAGATGATTTGAAAAATGGAAAATGGTTCATTCGTGATGAAAATGGTGTGCTCCGTTACGAGATGAATTATTTAAACGGAAAGAAAACAGGGACCTGGTATATGTGGGATGAGAATGCTAATCTCATTGATGAAAAAAATTATTAGCAATATTTTCTTTCAAAATAAAGCCGCGTCTTTCATAAACCATTCAAAATAAGCTTCCTACATATTCCGTCTGTATTGTCCTCCAACTTCAAACAAAGTTCGTGTAATCTGACCCAGTGAGGCATATTTGGAGGTTTCCATCAGTGCTTCAAAAACATTTTCATTGTGCAAAGCGGCCTTTCTCAGGCTTACGAGCTGTTCTTCAGCTTCTGATTTCCACACATGATGAAGTCGCTCCAGCATTTCGATCTGGTATTCCTTTTCTTCGGCTGTGGCCCGAATCACTTCACCAGGTGTCACTGTAGGCGATCCTTTACTTGAGAGAAAAGTATTCACGCCCATAATTGGAAGCTTTCCTGTATGTTTGAGTGTTTCGTAATAAAGTGACTCTTCCTGTATTTTACTACGCTGATACATTGTTTCCATCGCTCCTAAAACGCCACCGCGTTCTGTAATCCGATCAAATTCCGCCATTACAGCTTCTTCAACAAGTTCGGTTAGTTCTTCAATAATGAATGATCCCTGCAAAGGATTTTGGTTTTTTGACAAACCCAGCTCATGATTGATGATCATTTGTATGGCGATTGCTCTGCGCACTGACTCTTCAGTAGGTGTTGTTATTGCTTCGTCATAAGCATTGGTATGTAATGAGTTACAGTTGTCATAAATTGCATACAGTGCCTGCAAAGTTGTTCGGATATCATTGAAATCAATTTCCTGGGCATGCAGGGAACGTCCGGAGGTTTGGATATGATATTTCAGCTTTTGCGAACGGTCGTTGGCTCCATATTTGTTTTTCATGGCTTTGGCCCAGATAAGGCGTGCAACCCTTCCGATGACAGAAAACTCAGGATCGATCCCATTTGAAAAGAAAAATGAAAGGTTGGGCGCAAAATCATCAATATTCATTCCGCGCGAGATATAGTATTCCACGTAAGTGAATCCGTTGGCCAATGTAAAAGCCAGCTGACTTATAGGATTGGCGCCGGCTTCAGCAATATGATAGCCCGAAATGGAAACAGAATAAAAATTCTGCACCTTGTTTTTTATGAAATATTCCTGAACATCACCCATGAGTTTAAGAGAGAAATCCGTCGAAAAAATGCAGGTATTCTGTGCCTGGTCTTCCTTTAAAATATCTGCCTGCACTGTTCCTCTTACACGACAAACTGTATCGGCTTTTATACGATTGTAAACTTCTAACGGAAGCACCATATCGCCTGTAACTCCAAGAAGCAAAAGCCCCAGACCATCACTTCCTGTTGGTTGCGATCCCTGATAACGTGGTCGCGGGCTTCCTTTTTGTTTGTATATCTGCTCGATGATGGCGTTGGTTTCTTTCTCAAGACCGTTTTCACGGATGTAAATTTCGCACTGCTGATCGATGGCTGCATTCATGAAAAATCCAACCAATGTCGGTGCAGGACCATTGATTGTCATACTGACACTTGTTTTTGAATCGGCAAGATTGAAACCTGAATAAAGTTTTTTGGCATCATCCAAACAAGCGATGGAGACGCCGGCATTGCCGATTTTACCATAAATATCAGGTCGGCGGCCCGGGTCTTCACCATAAAGGGTGACAGAATCAAAGGCCGTTGACAACCGTTTTGCCGGAAGGCCATGCGAAACATAGTGAAAGCGCCTGTTTGTGCGTTCAGGACCACCTTCACCGGCAAACATACGGGTTGGATCTTCTTCTTCACGCTTGAATGGAAATACTCCGGCAGCAAATGGAAATTCGCCCGGTACATTTTCTTTTAGCGACCAGCGAACGATTTCGCCCCAAGAACGATATGCAGGCAATGAAACCTTTGGAATCTGAAGATGGGAAAGGGATTCGGTGTGTGTAGCAACTTTGATTTCTTTGTCGCGCACACGAAACACATAAAACGGGTCTTTATACAACTTCTTTTTTTCTTCCCAACCTTCGATGATGTCCCAGGCAAGTGGGTCGAGCTTTCTCTGCTCACGTGAAATCAAATCCTGAAGCACATGCAATTCGTGGGCTTTGTGATGCTCTTCAAGCAATGCTGCACTTTCTTTCAGACTTTGCAGCCGGTGTGCAGTTTCGCTCTGCTTTTGCGTCCATGTATTATAACTGCGGATTGTTTCAGAAATTTCACTCAGATAACGCACCCTTTTTGGTGGAATGATAAATATCTTTTCTGACATCTCTTCTGGTTTTTCCATCGAGGTTTCAAAACCGGAAGGGTCTTTTTCTCTGATTTTTTCAAGCAAAGACAGATAGAGCGCGTTTACACCTGGATCGTTGAACTGAGAAGCAATTGTACCGAAAACAGGCATGTCCTCTGGATCTGCATCAAAAAGCTTGTGGTTGCGCTGATATTGTTTCTTCACATCCCGCAAAGCATCGAGTGCCCCTCTTTTATCAAATTTGTTTAATGCAATAAGGTCGGCAAAATCCAGCATGTCAATTTTTTCAAGCTGGGTTGCAGCGCCATATTCGGGCGTCATTACATAGAGTGAAACATCACTGTGGTCAATGATTTCAGTGTCGCTCTGTCCAATGCCGGAAGTTTCAAGGATAATGAGGTCGAAACCAGCAGCCTGCAGAATGATTTCTGCATCGCGCACATATTTTGACATGGCAAGATTCGACTGACGTGTTGCCAGTGAACGCATGTAAACATTGGGGTGGTCGATGGCATTCATGCGAATTCTGTCGCCCAGAAGTGCTCCGCCGGTGCGGCGTTTTGATGGGTCAACAGAGATAATACCAAGGGTTTTACCTTGCTGATCGTGCAGAAAACGTCGCACAATTTCGTCCACAAGGCTTGATTTTCCTGCACCGCCAGTTCCGGTGATACCCAAGACAGGAGATTTCTTTAAAGTTTTATTTTGCAACTCTTCTATGAAGCTCCGCACTTCTTCAGGATGATTTTCTGCTGCCGAAATGAGTTGTCCGATCACTTTATGATCTTTCCGTTTGAGGGCTTCAATATCACGGGCAACATTTTTCCCGGTGGGAAAGTCCGCTTTTTCAAGCAGTTCATTGATCATTCCCTGTAAACCCATCGACCGACCATCGTCAGGCGAATAGATGCGTGTGATGCCATAGGTTTGCAATTCTTCAATTTCAGAAGGAAGTATAACCCCGCCTCCGCCTCCAAAGATGCGGATATGGCCGCAACCTGCTTCGGCAAGCAAGTCGTACATATATTTGAAATATTCAATGTGGCCACCCTGATACGATGTGATAGCAATGGCCTGCACATCTTCCTGGATGGCGGTATTCACAACTTCCTGCACCGAGCGGTTGTGGCCGAGATGAATAACTTCGGCTCCGCTGGCCTGAATGATACGCCGCATCACATTGATGGCGGCATCGTGCCCATCAAAAAGAGAGGCTGCTGTTACGATTCGGATATGATTTTTTGGCTTGTAACTGTCGATCGATGGTGAAAGCATGTCAAATTATTTTTATTGAGACAAATATAACAATTTAAATATATGGTAGGCATGAAGGGGTTTTTGATGTGCTCATCTTTTGCTTTGTGTAGCTTCGTGTCTCCTTGGTGGCGCTCTATGCAATAGCTATAGCACAAAGTTGCGCAAAGAAGACACAAAGTTGCTCAGAGAGATAATGGTTTCAGAATCAAAAAAGACATTCCTCAGCACATAAAGTAGAATTAAGCCAGTATATTGGTGAAGCAAAAGGCTGTTTGCTTTGGTTCTGAATTTTGATCGATTCTGAATAAGGGCAAAGCGCTTGTTCATTAGCTAAAAAACCTTAATATTGCTCATTCGAACACACAAAATTATTTGGGTTATGGTTAAACAAATCCTTTTTGCTGTCGCACTGCTGATCACATTGGCAGTCTTTGCCTGGACAATGCGCAGGCTTTTTTTCAACTTTAAGTTCACCAAAAAACTTCCGCTTGACAATATTCCAAAGCGCATAAGGGTAACGCTGGAGGTTGCCATCGGACAAACAAAAATATTCCGCCATCCTGTGATGGGTTTGTTGCATGCATTGGTTTTCTGGGGCTTTCTGGTCATTCTCGCCGGAAGTGTTGAGATGGTCATTGACGGGCTTTTTGGTACAGAAAGGGTGCTGGGTTTTCTGGGGCCGGTTTATGATTTTTTGTTTGCTGCCGGAGATATTTTTGCAGCTATTATATTGGTGTCAATCCTTGTTTTTCTTTTCAGGCGTCTTTTCATGAAAGTGAAACGCTTCTACGGTCCTGAGATGAAACCGGTTTCCAAGGCTGATGCGAATCTGGCACTAAGTTTCATCCTTTTGCTAATGGTAACATTGCTTGGTATGAATACCTTCTATCTTCTTGAAATGGCTTCCCATAATGAAGCGCTTACGGGCGTTTATCCTGTAAGTATTCTTTTGGCAGGTCTTTTTGCTGGCCTCAGTCCGGAAGTCATTCATTTCTGGCATGAGTTCAATTGGTGGGGACATATTTTGTTGATTTTTGTTTTTGCCAACATCCTGCCCTATTCAAAGCATTTTCATGTTTTCATGTCGGTTCCTAACGTATTTGTAAGCCGTATCAGCCCGCTGGGTTATGTTGAAAACATGGAAAGCATTACCAAAGAAGTGAAAATGATGCTCGATCCACAGGCAGCTTTTGCCGCCTCCACTGAAGTGCCTCCAAAATTTGGTGTTTCAGATGCTGAAGACACCAGCTGGGTGAATTATATGAATGCACTTTCGTGTACAGAATGCGGAAGATGCACTGCTGTTTGTCCGGCCAACATAACCGGCAAACTGCTTTCCCCACGCAAAATCATGATGGATCTGCGCGCCCGGATGAAAGAAAAAGGTCCGGGATTGCACAAGGAAGGCTTGATATTTAATGATGGGAAATCACTCATCGGCGATTATATCTCTGAAGAAGAATTGTGGGCTTGCACGATGTGCAATGCCTGTGCGCAAGAGTGTCCGGTAAATATACACCAGCCTTCGCTGATTCTGGATATGCGCCGATATCTTGTTTTAGAAAAATCTGCCGCACCAGCAGGGCTTAATACGGCCTTTACAAATATCGAAAACAACGGCGCTCCCTGGCAGTTTTCACCTCAGGACCGGTTGAAATGGGCCGACGAATTGTATATCAACTCCACAGAATAATCAACCCTTAAAGCAGATTAAAGATGGAAAATAAAATAAAAGTGCAAGTGCCAGTAATGGCCGAAATTTTTGCAACTGGCCATAGGCCTGAATGGTTGTTTTGGGTTGGTTCTGCCGGTGCTTTCGACGACCGCTATAAGAAAGTCACAAGGGAATTTGCGAAAATCCTTTCCTGGCTAAAAACTGATTATGCTGTTTTAGGTGCAGAAGAATCTGACAGTGGCGATGTGGCGCGCCGGGCAGGCAACGAAATGTTGTTTCAAATGCAAGCCCTTACCAACATCCAAATTCTGGATATGTATGAAGTGAAAAAGATTGTGACTTGCTGTCCACACGACTATAACACCATCAAGAATGAATATCCTGATCTGGGTGGCCATTATGAGGTATGGCATCATACACAGTTTTTGCAAAAAATACTGGACGAAGGAAAGCTGAACATCAAATCGGATCTTTTTAGCAATAAAACCATTGTTTTTCACGATCCTTGTTACCTTGGCAGAGCCAACAATGAGTATGATGCTCCCCGTGATATTCTGAAAATAATTCCATCCTCAAAAGTTGAAATGCCGCGCAATCGTAGTTTTGGCTTGTGTTGTGGTGCCGGAGGTGGTCAAATGTTTAAAGAAGCTGAAAAAGGTGATAAAGAGGTTTTCATCGAGCGCACCGAAGAAGCAATTGCTACCGGAGCTGATATCATCGCAACAGCTTGTCCGTTCTGCATGGTGATGATGACTGATGGTATCAAATACAAAAATCAGGAAGACCGGATGAAAAATTATGATATTGCAGAGCTGGTAAGTATGAGTCTGGGTTTGTAAGCCACATCCACAGATTTCTATTGTCTGCAGTGATTTACCATAAATATCAATAAAATCGTCCGCACTATACTATAGGCTTGAATCATGGGCTGTTCGCTGAATGATTTCTTCCTGAAGGTCTTCGCCCAAATCGTTGAAATAATCTGAATAACCTGCAACACGCACAATAAGATCTTTGTAATTTTCAGGCTCCTTTTGGGCTGCACGAAGGGTTTCAGCTTTTACAACATTGAATTGAATGTGGTGTCCATCGAGGCGAAACCAGGTTCTTACGAGTGCCACAAGTTTATCAAGTGCTTCTTCAGAGGCGAAAAATTCCGGTGTAAATTTTTGATTTAACAAAGTGCCGCCTGTGCGGATATGATCAATTTTGGCGGCTGACTGCAAAACTGCAACTGGCCCGTTTTGGTCTGAACCCTGCACCGGACTGATTCCTTCACTTAGTGGCAAACCCGATTTCCGGCCATCAGGCATAGCGCCGATAACACTTCCAAAATAAACATGTGATGTGGTAGGTAAAAGATTGATCCTGAAAACACCTCCGCGATAACTTGGCCGGCCATTTACCGAATTGTAAAAGCTTTTGAAAACCATCACTGCGTGCTGATCAGCCGCATCTTCATTGTTTCCCCATTTAGGTGTTTCGTAAACAAAACGATGGCGCCACTGACCAAAACTTTCAAAATTAGCATCAAGCATTTCCTTCAATTGCTCAAAACTGAGTGCTTTCTCCTCAAAAATCCATTTGCGGATTGCCGACAAGTTATCCGTAATACTTCCAAGTCCGACACCTTGTATATAGCTTGTATTGTATCTTGCTCCTCCGGCATTATAATCTTTGGCGTTAGCGATGCAATCCTTTATAAACAAAGAGAGAAATGGCACAGGCATGTGTTCTGCAAAAAGCCTTTCTATGCTATTGTTTCCATCAATTTTGATATCAATGAAATGCTTCAACTGCTTTTCAAAAGCGGTATAAAAGTCTTCAAAATTGTCAAACGTTGAAACATCCCCCGTTTCTAATCCGATTTGTTTCCCTGTGCGGAAATCATAGCCGTTGTTGAGCGCAAGTTCAAGCACTTTATTGAGATTGAAATAGCCCGACAAGGTATAAGCTTCGGTTCCGAAAGCACCAGTTTCGACGCAACCGCTTGCACCACCGTTTCTGGCGTCGGTAAGTGATTTCCCTTGGCTCAGCAATTGTTGAATAATGACATCTGTGTTGAAAAAAGAAGGTTGTCCGAAGCCTGTTTTGCTTATTCGCAAGGCTCTTTTCACAAAACTATCGGGGTTCTTTTTGCTTATCTGCACCATCGAACTTGGTTGAAGAAGGCGCATTTCTTCAATAACATCTAAAATAATAAAGGTGAGTTCGTTTACTGCATCTGCGCCATCTTCGTTCAGTCCTCCCAGATTGATCAGGGCAAAGTCAGTGTAGGTATTGCTTTCAAGCGCTGTTATTCCAACTTTTGGTGGAGCAGGATGGTTGTTGAACTTTATCCAGAAAGCCTGTAAAAGCTCCTTTGCAATTTCGATGGTGAGCGTGCCGGCTGCGATTTCATTCTTATAAAATGGATAAAGATGCCGGTCAAGACGGCCCGGATTAAAAGAATCCCAGGGATTAAGCTCTGTAATGATACCAACATGGATGAACCAATAATGTTGTAAAGCCTCGTGAAAAGTGGTGGGTGCGTGTGCCGGAATCTTTTCACAGACAGAAATCATATCAAGCAGTTCGTTGCGCCTTTCTTCATCTGTCTCTTCAGAAAGCAATTGTTTCAGTGTATCTGCATGACGTTTTGCATAAGCAATGATTGCTTCAGCCGTAATTTCCATTGCAAGCAGCTCTTCATAACTATCCATACTGATGCCTTTGCGTTCCAATGAAGTTAAAGTCTGACGGATTTCCGCAATTATTTCGAGCATGCCTCTGTTGAACAAATCTTTACCGGCAACAGTATGTCCGGGCGCTCTTTGCTCCTGAAATTCAGTAAAAACTCCGGCTGCATAGGCCTCTTTCCATTGATCGCTTAAAGCTTGAAACACACGATCGCGCTGGGTTTTACCCTTCCAAAAAGGAATTATTTTTTCCAGATAAACTTTCTTTGTAAGTTCATCTACCTTATAAGAAACTTTTTTTCGATTATTGAGCACTTCGAGATCTTCGATGGTGTGAAGTGAAATTTCCGGATAGGTTGGCGTAGCTTTCGGAGCAGGTCCGCGTTCTCCAACAATAAGTTCGCCCTGCGAAATGTGGATTTTTTTATTCAGTAAAACATGTCGGAAAGCATTTGCTCTTTGCAACGCTATGCTGGTATCTGCAACATCAAGCGTGCTGTAATAGTCTGTGATGAGCTCAGCCCGTTCTGACGAAATGCAATTTACTGCGGTAACACTTTCGTTTCTAAGTTGTTGAATTCTTTTACTTAACATGGTTTTATCTTTTTCATGAAATTTTTAATTTAGCCTCCCACACTAATGGTTGAAGCAACATCAGCAAAGAAGTGTTTTATTTCCCCGACACGGTTTTTGTTATAGGCTTTTGTGGCTGCAATGCCATAATTCAGACCAAGTCGTTTATATTTATCTTGCGCCAGATGATGAAAGGGAAGCAGGTCAATTCTAACAACTTCGGGAAGTTTCTGAAGGATTTTCTTTAAGCCTTGCAGATTTTCGGCCGTGTCAGTAACATCCGGAATCAAAGGTATTCTGATAAAAAATGCCTTTTTACTTTCTGCAAGATGAAAAAGATTGGCCACTATCAAGTCGTTTTCTTGTCCCGTGAATTCCTTATGCAATTTTCCATCTGCAATTTTAAGGTCGAAAAGCACCAGATCGGTGAAAGTAATCATTTGTTTGAATGTGGCTTCAGGCGCATATCCGGAGGTATCGATGGCTGAGTGAATTCCTTTGGCAGTAGTTTTTTTTAAAATATCCAGTGTAAATTCCGGCTGAAAAAGCGGTTCTCCTCCTGAAATAGTAATGCCACCACCTGACTCTTCAAAAAATGGACGGTCGGCCTCAAATCGGGCTACAACATCCTTTGAATCCATCCAGCTACCAATCGTTTCCTGTATCGTATAAGTTTCATCTCCAAGCTTTTGAACCCTCAGCGCTTTTTCGGGCTGACACAAAAAACTTTCAGGATTGTGACACCAATTGCAGCGCAGCGGACACCCTTTTAGAAAGACTGTAGTCCGTATGCCTGGGCCATCATGAACTGAAAAACTACGGATGTCAAAAACAAGACCTTTCATCAAAACACAAGTAAAAAGAAGAAATACTAAAGGGAATTTCTGTAAAACACAGCTTAAATGCTTTATCAGAACATGAAATTTTTAGGAATCAACAAATCCAGCAGGCAAAAAGGCCTTTGCCATTGTTGTGATAAAAACTGGAGATTAAATGGGTGAGCATCACCATAATTTTTTACAAATGTAGTACAACAAAAGTTTCTGTGCAACATCTCCGAAAAATGAATGCTGATGATTTTTGTTTACCAAAACCAATGATTTGAATACTTTCTCTGAAGTTAAAACTTGTCTTCCAAAATCCGGAAAGACTCTTAAAGCCAGTTTTACCTGACATGGAAACTATCAGTTAAAATGAATGCATTTCTGCTACAATTTTATACTTTTACGCTTCAATAAATAAATTTTATGACCGACACACGTCCGAAACTCTTTTTGCTTGATGCGATGGCATTGATTTACCGCGCTTTTTTTGCTTTGAACAAAAACCCGCGAATAACTTCAAAAGGCTTGAACACATCAGCTATTCTGGGTTTCACCAATACCCTCTATGAAATTCTGAAGAATGAAAAACCGACACATATTGGTGTAGCCATCGACACAATGGCTCCAACGCAGCGCCACACCGACTTTGCTGCATATAAAGCCAACCGTGAAAAAATGCCTGATGACATTGCAAAATCGCTTCCTTATATCGTAGAAATCATAAAAGGATTTAATATTCCACTTTTATTTGTGGATGGATATGAAGCCGATGACGTGATTGGAACGCTTGCAAAAAAAGCTGAAAAGGCAGGTTTTCTCACTTATATGATGACGCCGGACAAAGATTTCGGACAGCTAGTATCTGAAAATATTTATATGTACAAACCTGCAAAAAGTGGTGAATCAGCCATTATTTGGGGTGTTCAGGAGGTTTGCGAGCGTTATGGCATCGAACGTCCTGAGCAGCTGATTGATATTTTGGGACTTATGGGTGATGCATCAGATAATATTCCGGGTGTGCCGGGAGTTGGCGAAAAAACAGCCATCAAATTAATCAGTGAGTATGGTTCCGTTGAAAATTTGCTCGAAAAAACTTCAGAACTTAAAGGGAAGCTAAAAGACAACCTTGAAGAATTTAAAGGTCAGGCAATACAGTCTAAGCAGCTTGCAACGATTATAACTGAAGTTCCTATTGAATTTGAACCCGATTCCCTTACGACAGATCAACCGGATATGGAACTTCTGAGTACCCTTTTCGAAGAGCTTGAGTTTCGCACTTTCGCAAAAAGAATGTACGCCGATGCTTTGCAACAATCCAGACCGGCTGCACAAAACACAAAGTCCGATCCTGATCTTTTCAGCAATCTAGACCCACAGGAAGTGCAGGAAATGATGGCTTCTGATAAAAAAACAATTCAAGATACCGGCCACAACTACATTCTCGTTGAAGGAACGGGCGAAATCAAAAAGCTTGTTGAAGAATTACTGAAACACAAAGAGTGTTGTTTTGATACCGAAACCACAGATATTGATGCACATACAGCCGAACTTGTAGGTATGTCATTTGCTGTAAATCCTTATCATGCCTGGTTTGTGCCTCTGCCCGAAAACTACCACAACTGCCAGATGATTCTCAACCTTTTTAAGCCGTTTTTTGAAAATGAAAGCATTCTAAAAATTGGTCAGAATCTGAAATACGACATTTCTGTTTTGAGATGGTATGATGTCGCTGTTAAAGGGCCGCTTTTCGACACAATGATTGCCCATTATCTTATTGAACCCGATCAGCGCCACAACATGGATTTTCTTTCCGAAACATATTTAGGTTACAGCCCTGTTTCGATTCAAAGTCTCATCGGGAAAAAGGGCAAAAACCAAGGTTCTATGCGCGATGTGGAAATGGATTTGCTCAAAGAATACGCTGCTGAAGATGCCGACATCACGTTACAACTGAAGTACAAATTCGACCCTTTGCTTGATAAACTAAGCCTTAGAAAACTTTTTGAAGAGATCGAAATGCCGCTTGTTCGGGTTTTGACCGACATGGAAGCCGAAGGAGTGCGTCTGGACAGTGAGTCACTCGCTGAAATCGGAAAAGGCCTGGAAAATGAAATCAAACAGCTGGAAAGCGAAATCTTCAGCCTTTCCGGAACCACTTTCAATATTGCATCTCCAAAACAATTAGGCGAAATCCTGTTCGAAAAAATGGGCTTGAAAACCAGCACCAAAAAGACAAAAACAGGGCAATATCCAACCGGCGAAGAAGTGCTGAGTAAAATCGTACACGCACATCCCATCGTTCAACTTATTCTGGATTACCGTTCCCTGACAAAACTCAAATCAACTTATGTGGATAGTTTACCAACATTGGTAAATCCACGCGATGGACGTATTCATACCTCATACAATCAGGCGGTTGCTTCCACAGGGCGTTTGAGTTCAAACAATCCAAACCTGCAAAATATTCCAATCCGAACTGCAAGAGGTCGTGAAATCCGAAAAGCATTTGTTCCACGAAACAGTCATTTTACGCTTCTGGCGGCTGACTATTCTCAAATTGAACTCCGCATTATTGCACATCTGAGTGGTGATAAAGACATGATTGAAGCCTTTGCCAATGGACTCGATATTCACACTGCTACGGCTGCAAAAGTCTATGGCGTTGCACTGGAAGATGTGAGCCGCGATATGCGTCGCAATGCAAAAATGGTGAATTTCGGAATCATTTACGGCATTTCTGCATTCGGACTTTCAGAGCGTCTGGGCATAAGTCGAGGTGAAGCTGGCTCTATCATCAACAACTATTTCAAGGAATACCCTGGAATAAAAGCTTATATGAATAATCAGATGGAGTTTGCACGCAAAAATGGATTTGTCGAAACCATGCTTGGCCGTCGTCGTATGTTGCGCGACATTAACAGCTCAAACAGTGTGGTAAGAGGTTTTGCAGAACGAAATGCCATCAACGCACCCATTCAGGGTTCATCAGCAGACATGATCAAAATTGCTATGATAGGTATTCATAAAGAACTCACTGAAAAGGCTTTGAAATCCAAAATGATTCTTCAGGTACATGACGAACTTGTGTTCGATGCCCATAAGGATGAGTTGGAGGTTCTCAAAGTAATCATTGAAAAAAACATGAAAAATGCACTTCCGCTTTCAGTGCCGGTTTTGGTGGAGACAAATACAGGCAACAACTGGCTTGAAGCACACTAAATTTTTTCACTAAATAATATTAACAATGAACTGGCTAATTTTATGGATGCGCAAGCATTTGAACCAAAATCATCCTTTATTCCAGCTTTCATAATCAGTGCACTTGTTTTGCTTCTGGGAATGAAACTCACTTCAAAAACCAAAGAATTACCCAATGCTGACCATATTTAGTGATGAATCTTTTATGAAAGAGGCGCTCAGGGAGGCCTTCAACGCAGCAGAATCAGATGAGGTTCCTGTTGGAGCAGTCATTGTCAGCAAAAACCGTATCATTGCGCGTGCTCACAACATGACCGAACGCCTGAATGATGTAACAGCGCATGCCGAAATGCTTGCCATTACTGCAGCAGCAAACCATTTAGGCGGAAAATATCTGGAAGGATGCACGCTTTTTGTGACGCTTGAACCTTGTCCGATGTGCGCCGGGGCATTGCACCACGCGCATATTGAACGTATTGTATGGGCTGCTGATGATGAAAAGAGAGGATTCAGCAGATTTGGAAACAGTCTTCTGCATCCAAAAACCACAATAACCAAAGGTGTTTTAGCCGATGAAGCAAAAAAAATGCTGCTTGATTTCTTTCAGAAAAAACGTGAGTAATTTTGAAAAAAATAAAAGTTTTTCAAGGCTTTAACACAAGAAATCCTTCAGGAAGATATTCAGGCAAAACTTCAAAAATATTGGGCTGCAGACAATATTCAACATCCTTTTCGTAGCCAATAGACCTTAGATATTTCAGGTGTTTACAATCACTCAGCTTTTCCTGAATTGACCCGCCCTGTCTGAAAAAAGCAAGAGCCATCTGACTCAGATCATCGCATTGTATGGGTACAAATCTGCTGATTGAATCAATGAGCATTCCTGCACAAAGCGCATCATCAAGAGAGAAATTTCCGTTGGTGCCTGAACATACAATCAGCAAAGGCTCATTGGCATCAGCCAGAATTTTTGCTGCATAAAACACATTCAGAAAAGAAACTGCAAAAAGTCGTTTTGCCGTTTTACTGTTCCGAATTGCCAGTGTTCCATTTGTTGTAGTGAGCACAATGTTCTTATCCCTCACAACATCAGTAGTATACGACAAGGGAGAGTTACCAAGATCAAATCCTTCAATTTTATTGCCTGCCCTTTCACCACCTAACAGCGCTGCATTGGGCAAAAAGCTTGTATATAGATTTCTGGCTTCCGGAATACCCTCAGTTACAAAAACTTTACCGGCGCCATTGGCCAAAGCTGTAACAATGACCGATGTTGCACGAAGCACATCAATCACTGCTACTGTTTTTTCTTCGCAAAACTCTGGTTTAGCGAGCTGTGCAGTTGCTATAAGCCCGATTTCCATCAGGCTGCAATTAAGGATTGTTAAGGTCTATTCCCAATGAAATGCCGAGGCCATTTGCAGTTTTTACCAGAGCGTTGTCTAAAGTAACAAAGTTGGGTTTAACAATAGCATCTTTCAATGGGACAGAAACAAAGTAAGGATGGCGGTATGAAACCATTTTTCCAAAATCTTTTTTGAGAGCCATTTCAAAGGCTTTCACACCAAACTGCGCAGATAGAACGCGGTCGTAAGCAATTGGAATACCGCCGCGCTGAAGGTGTCCGAGAACAGTTTCACGCATATCCGGAGCAAAACCTGCGTCTTTCAGTTGCTTTATCAGCGCTCTTCCGATACCTCCAAGGCGAATATTTTCATAGCCAACCTCATCACTCTGTTCATATATCATCTGACCGTCTTTTGAGCGGGCGCCTTCAGAGGCAACCACAACAGCAAAGCCACGGCCGCGTGTGAAACGTGATTCCAGTTTCTCTTTTACAATATTTATATCATAAGGAAACTCTGGTATTAGACAAACTTCAGCGCCACCGGCAACAGCCGCGTTGAGGGCAATCCATCCGGCATAGCGACCCATAACTTCTACCACAAAAACCCTGTTGTGACTTGCAGCAGTCGTAACAAGTTTATCGACTGCTTCGGTAGCAATTTCAACGGCTGTTTGAAAACCGAAAGTTGAATCTGTTGACGAAAGGTCGTTGTCGATAGTTTTTGGAACCCCGATTACAGGCAGTCCTAATTCAAATAACGCCTGCGAAATACGCTGTGAGCCGTCGCCACCGATATTGATTACAGCATCAATACCCATGTATTTAATCTTTCTTACCATTTCTTCCGAACGGTCAACAGCAGACCATGTACCATCAGCATTCTTTACCGGCCATGCAAACGGGCCTCCTTTATTGGTGGTTTCAATGATTGTGCCACCCTGAAAGTGGATACCTTTTACAACCTCCGGAGTCAAAACTTTGATTTCTGTAGGTTCCCACAAAACGCCATTAAAAGCTTGTATGCTTCCCAAAACTTCCCAATCTTTCTCCTGTGATGCCCGCTTTACGATTGCCCTTATCACGGCATTGAGGCCCGGACAATCACCACCTCCTGTTACGACTAATACTCTTTTCATATTTTTAAGCTATACTTTAACGCCAATTTCTTAAATCAATCTGTTTTTAAACCTTGACAAACATCTGTTTCTTTGTCCTATCAATCCAATTTCAAAACAATTGCACAAAGATAAGCATACTATAACGAGTGATAGCTATTAAAGGTAAAGTGCTCCTCAAGTTGAAACGCAAACGATTGAATTCGATGTGGAAAAACTTTGGTATAAAATCAGGTGGAAATGATTTATACAAAACTAAACGAAGTATTATCAAACAAAACAAACGCGATCATTTTGAGAAAATATGCGCCTCAAAACACTAATGCTTAGAAGCTTTTATATTGCATCTGTAAACCAAAAAATGAAATCAGAAAGCCCTTATTTCAATAAATCTCTGGATACAATGATTTTTTGAATCTCAGAAGTACCTTCATAAATCTGTGTAAGTTTTGCTTCCCTCATGAGGCGCTCTACATGGTATTCCTTTACATAACCATAACCGCCATGAATTTGTACTGCTTCTGTCGTAACTTCCATAGCAATATCAGCTGCATATTGTTTTGCCATTGCACTGGCAATACCATATGGTTTTCCCTGATCCTTAAGCCATGCCGCTTTCAAACACAAATTACGCGCATTTTCAATTTTTACTGCCATATCAGCCAGCTTGAAGGCGATAGCCTGATGATTGGCAATTACAGTTCCAAAAGCTTTCCGTTCTTTGGCATATGCTATTGATCTTTCTAAAGCACCTGATGCCAGTCCAAGCGCTTGAGAAGCAATGCCAATACGACCTCCTTCAAGCACTTTCATGGCAAAAGTAAAACCAAAACCTTCTTCACCGATCCGGTTTTCTTTGGGTACTTTCACATCATTAAACATCACAGAATGTGTGTCGCTGCTGCGCATTCCCATCTTGTCTTCATGAGGTCCGATCGTTATTCCCGGACTGTTTTTTTCGACTATCAAGGCTGTGATGCCTTTGTGTTTTTTTGCAGGGTTGGTTTGCGCAATCACTATATATGTTGAAGCTGAATTTCCATTGGTAATCCAGTTTTTTGTGCCATTCACAAGATAGTAATCGCCTCTATCTTCGGCTGTTGTGCGTTGGCTTGTGGCATCGGAGCCCGCTTCAGGCTCAGAAAGCAAAAAAGCACCAATTTTTTCGCCTCTCGCCAAAGGTTTTAGATATTTTTCTTTTTGATCCTCATTACAAAATTTTTCGAGCCCATAGCAAACCAAAGAGTTGTTTACAGATACAATCACGCTGGCCGATGCATCTACCTTGCTAAGTTCTTCAATTGCTAAAACATATGAAACAGTATCCATCCCTCCTCCGTCATATTTCGGACTTACCATCATGCCCATAAAGCCGAGTTCGGCAAGGGCTTTCACATGCTGAGAAGGAAATATGGCTTTGTTATCTCGTTCGATGACATCCTTAATTAATTCACGCTGGGCGTATTCGCGCGCAGCTTGCTGTATCATTATTTGTTCTTCAGTAAATTCAAAGTTCATAATATCAGTGGTTTACAATGGGTTTCTGTTAAATTTGACAGTTTAAGTGCTTCTGTACAAATGTAGACATTTCAATCGATTGTTATAAATTTTTCAGGCTCAGTCCCACAAGAATATTGCGTGCGGATTCAAATTCGCTAATTATTTCATTCAAGATTTCTGCTGCCGGCCTTATTCCATGAATTAGTGCTGCAACCTGACCAATTTCAAGTTCACCTTCTTCTGTATCACCTTCGAACATTCCTTTTTTAGCACGTCCGCGACCTAGAATTGCTTTCAAAGTATCTGAATCTGCGCCCTTCAGTTCCGCCTCTTTCACTTGTTCATAAAATTTATTTTTCAGCAAACGGACGGGTACAAGCTTTTTCATCATGAGGGCTGTAGCACCATCACCTGCTTCAACAATCATCTTTTTGAAGGCTGGATGGGCAGAGGATTCTTCTGCAACAGCGAAAGCAGAGCCAATCTGAACTGCCTCCGCGCCAAGGGCAAAAGCAGCCAGCATCTGTCTTCCGGTTGCAATGCCTCCGGCAGCGATTACGGGTATTTTCACTACTTCGCGAATCATCGGAATCAAGGTCATGGTAGTGGTTTCTTCATATCCGTTATGACCTCCGGCTTCAAAACCTTCAGCAACTACGGCATCGACACCAGCTTCTGCAGATTTCAATGCAAATTTGCTGTTGGCAATCACATGCACCACAATCAGGCCATGGCTTTTCAAAACTGAGGTATATTTTGCCGGATTTCCTGCAGAAGTAAAAACTATGGGAACTTTTTCTCTTAGAATAATTTCAATTAATTCATCTGTTTGTGGGTAAAGCAGCGGAACATTTACAGCAAAAGGTTTATTTGTTGCTGTTTTGCATTTGCGGATATGCTCTTCCAGCACATCCGGATACATGGAGCCTGCTCCGATAATGCCAAGTCCACCGGCATTGCTCACAGCGGCAGCCAACTTCCAACCACTGCACCAGATCATACCCGCCTGAATAATTGGATATCTGATGCTAAATAATGAAAGGATACGGTTATTTTGTGTCATTTGAAATGCTTTAAACAAATAGTGTTCAGATTAAAAAGTTGAAAGTCGGAAAAAATTCTCTTCTCCCGACTTTCAACTTATTTATTATTTCCGGGTTATTCTTTAAAGTCCGGATTTGGAGCAGGTGTTTGAAGGTGGCCGTCGGCATCGGTATAGCCAAAAATCCTGTCAAATAGTATTTTGTATTTCTGCTTTACAATATTGCGTCTGAGTTTCAAGGTAGGCGAAAGTTCACCAGTTTCCGGCGTCCACTCAGTACATGTGAGCTCAAACTTTTTAATTTGTTCATGTGGAGCCAGGCCTTCATTGATGCGATCGACTTCTTGCTGATATCTCGCTACAACACGTTGATCCTTAATAAGATCTTTGTTGTCACGGAACTTTATTTGATGTAGATATGCCCATCCGTGCAAAAAATGGAAGGAAGGACAAACGATGGCTGCCGTGAATTTTTCGTCGGCACCAACCACCATCAGCTGTTCAATAAATTGTGATTCTTTAAACTTGTTTTCAATCACCTGCGGTGCTACATATTTTCCGGTAGAAAGCTTGAAGATTTCCTTCTTTCTGTCGGTAATTTTGAGGATGTTCAGGTCTTGCAGCTCGCCGATATCGCCAGTATGGAACCATCCATCGGCATCAATTACCTCAGCAGTTTTTTCAGGGTCTTTGTAATATCCCATCATCAGGCTTGGCCCTTTCATGAGAATTTCTCCATCTTCGGCTATTTTTACCTGAACATTATCCAGCACCGGTCCAACGGTTCCAAAGCGCATATAAGGATAATCTGATTGATTTACCGCAATAACGGGCGAAGTTTCCGTGAGGCCATAACCTTCCTGTATTTTTAGTCCGGCACAGCAGAAAACCCTTGCCAAACGTGGCTGAAGCGCTGCTCCTCCGGAAATTATAACTTTAATATTTCCACCCAATGCAGCCTGCCACTTGCTGTAAATAAGTTTGTTGGCAATTTTCCGCTTGAATTCATAGAAGCCGCCGTTGGCACTGTTTAGCTCATAACGCAAACCGATATTCACCGCCCAGAAGAATAAACCCTTTTTAATTCCGGTAAGCTCTTTGCCTTTGAGAATTAGTTTATCATACAATTTTTCGATTACGCGTGGCACAGCGCTGAAACCATCCGGGTTCACTTCGCGCAGATTATCACCAATCGTTTCGATGCTTTCTGCATAATAAACAGAAACTCCCTGATGCTGTAAAAGGTAGTTTACCATTCTTTCAAAAACATGGCAAAGCGGAAGAAAACTTAGGAAACGGCCTGTATGATCAACAGGTAAAAGATGGAAACTTACTTTGACGTTGGATAGAAAATTGTGATGGCTCAGCATAACGCCTTTCGAACGGCCTGTAGTTCCGGAAGTATAAATAATTGAAACAAGGTCTTCACTTTTGATGCTGTCTCTAATCTGGCTCAACTGATCCGATTGACCACTTTGTTCGCCCAGAGCAGATATTTCTCTCCAGTTGGGTGCGCCTATAACCTGATCTATTGTATAAACTTTTTGGATATTTGGTGTAGATTCGGCCAATGGCAAAATGCGTTCATACAAAACATCTGACGAAACGATCACAAGTTTTGCATCGGAGTGTGATAAAATGTGTAAATACTCTTCGTCGCTGTTGTTGGCATAAACAGGAACGTGGACTGCTCCAATCTGACTCATACCCATATCGATGAAGTTCCATTCGGGACGGTTGTTGGAAATGGTAAAAATTTTATCTCCTTTGCTGATACCGAGCGCCAACAAGCCTTTGCTAAAATCATCGACGTTTTTTCGGTAATCTGCAGTTGAAAATTTCTCCCAAATGCCGTTGCGTTTTATTGCAAGTGCATCTTCTTTGGGATATTCTGCAAGCATTTTGCTTACAATGTCGAAAGTCCTTAGAATTTCCATTTTTAATTTGTTTTTGTGAATGAATTATTATTTGCGTTTAAAAGTCCAGGTAAACCAAAATTTAGCGACAAGATTTCCATCATTATCAATTCCATCAGTTGAAACAACCACTGTCCGGCCTTCATTTCCATTGGCACATTGAATCACTGCATCAGCTAAAGTGTTGCCATCACTGCTTTTGAATCGGATGCGTGATTTGGCTTTTTTGATAAATTCTGCTTTCATCTCTAAAACCAGCATTGATACAGGAACGGGCGAACGACTCACAGCATCCATTGCAAGCAATCCGGAGGCAAGTTCGGCAGCCATGCTGAGAGGTGCAAAATATACTGAGTTAAAAGGGTTTTTATTGATGAAATTATATGGGACAGAAACCTCCGAAACATTACCATCAAACTGATCAACACGCAAGCCAGCTATGAATGCAAGCGGAAGTTTTTGTAGCAGATAGAGCTTAAATTTGAATGGACTTGCAACCAGTTTACCTACCAATGAAGTTTCTTTCAAATGCAATTCCTTCTTTTTTTCCATGTTGAAACAAATGCTTTAGTGTCTGATTAAAATACTGATATAATGCTTTTTGTGTTAATATTATAACAGTTGAAATTTCGTTTTCAGGTAAAAATAAGTCAAAAAAATGAATATGCAAACATCTGCATATGTTTTTTTTCAATTGCTCAAACTTCAATAATACGCATGACCAAAAAATCGCAAATTATATTGAAAATGACCATTAAAACAAACGGTCTTGCCATATCTGACAAGACCAATTGTTCATCAGATTCTCAATCAAAAGCAATATTTTGCTTCTGTTATAATTTCGGCTGCAATGCGGCGGCGTGCCTCGACAGGGTTGATGTTTTCCGTTTTAGTGAAGCGTTTCATGCCCATCAGCATGGCTTGTCGTTCATCAGATTTTGCAAAAGCATTCACAGCATCTACCCCTTGCTTATTGATTTTTGAAGCTACATCATAGAAATATACATTGGCGATATCTTTGAGTAATTCCATTTTGGAAGTCTCAATTTTGTCCGTCTGTTTTTCGATACGCAGCAGTACTGATTCAGCGGCATATGTGAAAATGACCATATCGGCCAGATTCAGCAGGATTTCCTGCTCATCGGCAAGTTTATCAGTAAAGGTTTGAACGGCAGCCCCGGCAACCATCAGAATGGCTTTTTTGAAATTGACGATCATTTTCTTTTTTCCTTCAAAATAGTCCGTAGAAGTTGAGCCAAATTCCGGAATTCCCATTAATTCTTTGGCTACTGCCATAGCCGGTGTCAAAAGATCAAGTTCACCTTTCATCGCTCTTTTGAGCATTTCGCCCACAATCACCATCCGGTTGATTTCGTTGGTTCCTTCAAAAATCCTGTTGATACGAGAGTCACGATAAGCACGTTCTACGGGTGTTTCGGCAGAGTAACCCATTCCTCCGTATATCTGTACACCCTCATCCACAACAAAATCGAGCACTTCGGAACCATAGACTTTGGCAATGGAAGCCTCAATCGCGTATTGTCGCATGGCTTCAACAGATGCCAAACCTTTATCCATTCCATCTGCAACAAGTGCCTTTGTGACGTCATCAATATTCTGGCTCGCTCTGTATGTTAAAGCTTCAGAAGCGTATGTCCTGATTGCCATTTCAGCGAGTTTCTGTTTTATGGCTCCAAAATTTGAAATCGGCTGACCAAACTGCTTGCGTTCGTTGGCAAAGACAGTAGAATATGCGATAACGCCTTTGCAAGCACCAACTGTAGCACCAGAAAGCTTGATGCGGCCAAGATTTAAGATGTTGAGGGCAATTTTGAATCCCCCGTTGCGCTCACCCAGAAGATTCTCGGCTGGCACTTTTACATCCTCAAAATAAATCTGAACGGTGGATGAACCTTTTATTCCCATCTTTTCTTCATCCGGGCCAAGTGTGATGCCAGGAGTATTGGTTTCAACAATAAAAGCACTTAGGTTTTTATCGTCCCCGACTTTCGCGAAAACAATCAATAGATCTGCAACACCACCATTGGTAATCCAGATTTTTACACCGTTGAGGGTATAATAGCTGCCATCTTCACTTAACACCGCCCTTGATTTACCGGAATTGGCATCGGAACCTGCTTCAGCTTCTGTAAGGCAATAAGCGCCAATGAATTCGCCGCTTGCCAGTTTTGGAATGTATTTTAGTTTCTGCGCTTCGGTTCCGTAATACAAAATCGGCAAAGTGCCGATACCCGTATGAGCTGCAAAAGCCACAGCAAAACTAAAACCTTTACCCATTTCCTCCGTTGTGAGCATGGAGGTAACAAAATTCTGACCGAAGCCTTCATATTCTTCTGGAATGGAGATGGCAAGTAATCCCAATGCACCGGCTTCTTTGAGTAGTTTTGTCAACAAAGCGCGGTCATGTTTTTCGAGTTGATCCATTTGAGGTAACACCTGAGATTCGGTAAACTCACGACAGCTTTGTGCCATCATTCGTTGCTCTTCGGTAAATTCTTCAGGGATAAAAATATCCGCTGCGAACGTTTCCTTCACTAAGAATTCACCCCCTTTTAACATTTCTTTTTCTGACATGATTTTATCGTTTTAATATGAATTTTGTGATTTTGGAAGAGATGAAAAACATTCTCTTGCTATAGCTAACTTTTTTAATCTTAAAGCATTTCAAAGATGCCAGCAGCACCCTGACCAGTTCCGATGCACATAGTCACCATGCCGTATTTCTGCTGTCGACGTTTTAATTCATGAAGAATTTGCACAGTGAGTTTTGCTCCGGTGGCGCCAAGCGGATGCCCCAAAGCAATTGCACCGCCATTGACATTTACCTTTTCGGGGTCGAGACCTAATTCTCTTATCACAGCGATTGATTGTGAAGCAAAAGCTTCATTCAGTTCAATCAGATCAATGCTTTCAAGCGACATTCCACTATGCTTTAACACTTTAGGAATAGCTGCAATTGGGCCAATTCCCATTTTATACGGCTCAACTCCAGCCACCTGATAATCTACCAGCCGGGCAATAGGCTGAAGATTGTATTGCTTGAGCATTTTCTCAGAAACCACCAACACAAAAGCAGCGCCATCCGACATCTGAGATGAGTTTCCGGCGGTGGAAAGGCCATCGGCTGCAAAGGCTGGTTTGAGCTTTGACAACGCTTCCAGACTTGTGCCCCGGCGTGGTCCTTCATCCGTTTCGAAGATAATTTCGCGTGATTCCAGTTTGTCGTTCTTCACATACTTTTCGCGCACTTTGATTGGCACGATTTCATCTTTAAATTTACCTGCATCCTGCGCTGCAATGGCTTTATCCATCGATTTCAGCGCAAATTCATCTTGTTCGATTCTGGTTATTTTATACTCCTTTGAAACCATTTCAGAAGTTAATCCCATTCCAAGATACCATTTAGGATGTTTCAAGGCAATTGCAGGATTGGGCACTTGTCGCCAGCCTCCCATAGAAATCATCGACATGGTTTCGGCACCACCCGCAATGATCATATCAGCCAGTCCGGCAGTAATTTTTGCAGAAGCAATGGCGATAGATTCAAGTCCGGAGGCACAATAACGATTGATTGTTGAACCCGGAACCTCGATCGTATTCAACGACATGAGAGAAAGAAGACGTCCCATATTGAAGCCTGTTTCAGCTTCCGGGAATGCGTTTCCAACAACTATATCGTCAATTAATGCCTGATCAATCTGTGGAAAATCAGCCATCAGTTTTTTAATTACTTCAACTGCTATGTCGTCAGGCCGTGTGAAACGAAGGCTTCCACGCGGTGCTTTTCCTATTGCGGATCGGTATCCGCCTACTATATATGCATTCATTTTTTTCTGTTTTTCGTTCAAGGTCTGTTTTAATTGCGAATAATTTTTCCGGATACAATGAGTCCCTGCATCCTTTCAAGTGTTTTGCGCTGCATACACAATTCAAGGAAAGCTTTGCGCTCAAGATTAAGTAGGTATTGCTCTGAAACTTCTGTCAAAGGCTGTGAAATATCGCCTCCGGCCATCACATAACCTAGTTTTTCAGCAATAAGTTTGTCATGTTCGCTCATATAATTGGCTGTTGTAAACCCATCTGCACCAACATACACAAGTCCCATTGCTTCCAGTCCCAAAACCTTAATATCCCTGCGTGGAGAGGATTTTGTGTATCCTTTTTCAACCATGTTAAGCGCAACTTTTTTAGCATAAGCAAGTTGGTGGGCGCGGCTCACGATCACTTCATCCACACCTTGACGGAGATAGCCCAGATCGAATGCTTCATAGGCAGAGGTGGAAACTTTTGCTTGACCGATACTCAGATAACGTTGCAAAAAGGCGTTGGTTCTGACATCTCCTTCTTTCAGTTCATCAGAAAGGCGCAATGCAAACTCTTTTACACCGCCGCCGCCTGGAATCAGTCCGACACCAAATTCAACCAGACCCATATAGGTTTCGGCGTGTGCAATCACCTTGTCGGCATGCATACAAACTTCGCAACCTCCTCCCAAAGTCATTCCGTGGGGAGCTGCAATTACAGGAACAGAGGAATATCGCAGACGCATAGTCGTTTTCTGAAACCACTGAACAGCCATATCCAACTCTTCAAATTCCTGCTCAATGGCAAACATATAAATCATTCCCACATTGGCTCCGGCCGAAAAATGCTCTCCTTCATTTGAAATAATCAATGCTTTGTAGCCAGCTTCTGCCATGTCGAGCGCTTTGTTCAAACCTTCAAGCACTCCTTGTCCGATGGTATTCATTTTGGTATGAAACTCGATATTCAGAACGCCATCACCGATGTCAAATATAGTAGTGTCATTGTTTTCCCAAAGCACTTTAGTGGAACGCAACAAAGCCAGTGAAAGCGTTTTTTCCTGTCCTGGAATTATTTTAAAGGCCTTACTTTGAATATCATAAAAGTACTTTCGGCCATCTTCAATTTTGTAAAAAGATTTGATTCCGGCAGCAAGCATCTCATAAACCCATGAAGCTGGTTTCTTGCCAGCTTCTTCCATGGCTGTCACTGTTTGCTCAACACCAACGGCATCCCAGGTCTGAAAAGGCCCGAGTTTCCAGCCAAAACCTGCATTCAGAGCGTCATCAACTTTATAAATTTCATCAGAGATTTCGGGTATGCGGTTAGAGACAAATTGAAACAAACTATAAAATGAGCTTCTGTAAAAAGCACCTGATTTACCTTTGTCGGCCATGAGCAAAGGCATTCTTGAAGCAATATCGTCGATGCCTTTTGTAATGTCGAAAACAGAAAGTTTTGGCTTTGGCGCTTCGATGTATTCCATTGTTTCAAAATCGAGCGAAAGAAATTTCTTTTCGCCTTTTTCAACTACTTTTTTGAAAAAGCCTTGTTTGGTTTTTTCACCCAACCATTTATTTTCAAGCATTTTTTCCAGATAGCCGGGAATACGAAAAGCCTCTTTGGCTTCGTCATCGGTTGAATCCTGAATGTTTTTGGCTACATGCACCAAAGTGTCGAGGCCAACAATGTCGGCTGTGCGGAAAGTGGCTGATTTGGCGCGACCAATAATGGGGCCGGTCAATTTATCGATCTCGGGTATTGTAAGACCGAAAGTGTGCATATTATTGAAGAGTTCCATAATGGAAAAAGTGCCGACTCTGTTGGCAATAAAGGCTGGAGTGTCTTTAGCCAGAACAGTCGTTTTACCCAGATACCTTGAAGCATAATCAGCAAGAAATTCAATGACCTCTGCTGAAGTTTCGCTTGTTGGAATAATTTCGAAAAGCTGCAGATACCTTGGTGGATTAAAAAAGTGTGTTCCGCAGAAGTGCTTTTTGAAGTCATCGCTGCGGTCTTCCAACATTTTCTGAACCGAAATTCCGGATGTGTTTGACGAAACCAAAGTGCCCGGCTTTCGGAATTTTTCTACTTTTTCGAAAACCTGTTGTTTGATATCGAGTCGCTCAATCACAACTTCAATTACCCAATCGCAATCCTTAATTTTAGGTAGATCGTCGTCGAAATTTCCTGTAGTGATACGCTGAGCAAAAGATGCTTTGTAAATAAGTGAAGGCTTCGATTTGAGCGATGTTGCAAGCGCCGTGTCAACAATCCTGTTTCTTACAGCTTTGTCGTTCATTGTTAATCCTTTGGCTTTTTCCTCCTCGCTGAGTTCGCGGGGAACAATATCGATGAGCAGCACTTCTGCCCCGATATTGGCAAAATGACAGGCAATGCCGGAGCCCATCACTCCGGAGCCCAGCACTGCGACTTTATTGATTCTTCTTACCATATTGATTTTTTTAAATTAGATTGTTTTCTTCGTTGCAATCATGATTGCCAAAACGGCTTATTTCGTGACAGACTTCAGTTCTTATCAAGCTGCATACTTTTACAAAAGTGTTGATCTCTTCCTGCGAAAGCTGAGGCATCACTCTATTGTTGAAATCGATAACGACCTGCCGCACCTTTTTGCGCACCTGTGTGCCTTTTTCAGTCAGATGAATGAATACCACACGCTTGTCTTCCTTGTCTTTTACACGATAAATCAGGCCGTCGTCTTCCATAGTTTTTAGCAGCCGTGAAAGGCTTGTAACGCCCATACCCATCATCGGGGCTATGCGCGTTGCGGCAACACCACCTTTGGGCACATTGATCAAAACATAGGCTACACCTTGCGTTGTTCCTATTTCTGCAGCAAGTAAATTATACATTCTCCTCATCGCAAATAGCGTTCCGCGTATCTGGAAATCAATTGTTTCTTGTATCTTCATCATAAATGTGTTATGCATGCATTGCAAATATAAAACAAAAGATTTCTTTTATGCAACCGTTTGTTGTGAAAAAATAACATTGTTTATTTTTCACAAGAAGCCAAAAAAGCATCAAAATGCTGACAGTACTTGAAGATCAAGAAGTGATTTGCGTTTTTAATAATTTCGCATGGATAGAATTGTTGCGGTAGAATTGTGGTGCTTTTTGTTTTTTTAATAATCTGGATGAAAATAAGATTCAGCAGTTGAGATGAAAATTTTCCGGAAATCAAAGGTTATTAAGTTTTTAACACAACTTAATTCAGCTTTCTTGAAATAGACGTAATTTTACCGCCCTTAAATTCATCTTTATGGCAGCAAAAAATCAAAAGACAACGCAGATCAATCCGGAAAAATACATCAAAACAAAAGCAAGAAGCCTGGCTGTTTTTGAATGCATTATCGACAGTAACTGGAAGGAAGCCGGCATTGCACAGGTTATTGTGGCACGCAAACATAGCAATGGTAATATAACAGCAGGCTTTTACCTAGTAGATTTGTACTGTCTTGGTGTTAAAGATTCCACATTCTTGTTTAACAATACCGAGCTTGAGTTTAATTCCATGATGGATGAATACATTCCCCGCAAAAGCCGCCTGCAGATAGACTATGCGCTGGCCCATAATATTATTTATGCCGCCATTGATTTTGCTGATAATTTTGGGTTTAAGCCTGAGAAAACTTTTACTGAAATAACGCAATACATCCTGGAAGAAGATACTGATGAAGTGGAATTAATCGATGTTGAATGCGGCTATAATGGAAAACCATTATTCATAAAAGGGCCTTTCGATGATAAAATCAAAACAAACAGAATTATCAATCAGCTTGAACAAACAGCAGGCCCTGACAACTATTATGTGATACTTGAAGATGGAGACATGCCAGCGAAGAATGAGGCTGGCGATGAAAAAGCGAATAAACTGATTAATGAATTCACTGAGTTGATGGGCAAATACCCTGATTTTTCGGATGAAGAATATGAGCATTTCGATGAAATTCTTGACGAATTTATTGACGAAATAACTGATCCGGAAATTTATAATGCCTACATTCTTGAAATGATTCCTCAATGTGATTTTGAAGAGCCGGATTCAACGCCTGACTATTTCATTGGAGGCGAAGATGTTGGCTCAAAGGATATGGAAAAATTGACAGAAATGCTTAATCAGTTATTTCAGGATAGCGATCCCGATAAAGCCACTTATTTTAGTAAGCTGAAATCACTTCCCGAAAACGTAAGGAATACCCCATTCGCTAAGTTTGTAGAGCTTAATTTGATTTTGGATGATGAAGAAAAATATACTCAAACGCTTGACAAATATTATCAACAACACCCCGGTTTCACACCAATAAGATTCAGGTGGCTGATAAATGAATTTGCTAGAAATAGTAATCTTGATCATCTGCCGGAAAACCAATATCATGCCGATACTTTTTTTGATGGCCGCGAATCTATTCACCCGATTGAGTTCTCAGAGTATCTGAATTACTGCTTTTACTTTACGCTAATAGAAGAAGATATTAATCGGATAGTCGCATTTGAATTTATGATCGATGAATTAGATCTTGAAGAAGATATATATGATCAGTTTCTTTCGAGAACCAAGGAAGCAAAAGTCCTGTTTATTCTAAAAACAGCGGATATAATTTAACCAGCTAAAAAAAACATAAAAATTTATGAATATTATCATCCCGATGGCAGGAATGGGCAAAAGACTTCGCCCGCACACACTTACAACACCTAAACCTTTGCTTCCCGTTGCCGGGAAACCCATAGTACAACGTCTTGTGGAAGACATTTCAGATGTAATTGGGGAGCAAATCGACGAAATTGCTTTTGTTGTTGGTAATTTTGGTGCGGAGGTAGAAAAACGCTTGATTGAGATTGCCGCTGCTGTTGGCGCTAAAGGAAGCATCCATTATCAACTTGAAGCCCTTGGAACAGCACATGCCATTTTATGCGCTGAGTCAGCGCTCAAAGGCAAGGTTGTGGTTGCTTATGCTGACACACTTTTCAGAGCCGGCTTCAAACTCGACGACAATAAAGAAGGTGCAATCTGGGTGAAAAAAGTTGAAAACCCTCAGCAGTTTGGTGTTGTGAAACTCAATGATGACAATACAATCGAAGGTTTTTATGAAAAGCCAAAAGATTTCGTTTCTGACCTTGCGATCATAGGTATTTACTATTTCCGCGACGGCGAATACCTCCGCAGCGAACTGCAATATCTTCTCGACCAGAAAATAACTACAGGAGGAGAATATGGCATCACCGACGGCCTGCAGAATATGATGAAAAAGGGAACTGTTTTTCATACGGAGAGTGTTGATGAGTGGCTCGATTGCGGCAACAAAGACGCAACTGTTGATACAAACAAACGCGTTCTGGGCTTTCTGGAAAATGAAGACCTCATTTCAGAACAAGCTGATATTGAAGATGCACTCATCATCGAACCATGTTATATCGGCAAAGGAGTTGTTATAACACATTCTGTTATAGGCCCATATGTTTCTATTGGAGATAATTCGGTGATTCACCAATCCATCATTCGCAACAGCATTATTCAGGAAAACGCGCATATTGAAAGTAAATTGATTGAAGACAGCATGATCGGCAATTTTGCTGGTTTAAAAGGACAGTTTAGCACACTGAGTCTGGGCGATTACAATGAAATGCTGGATTGATACGTTATTCACCTGCTTAACAAACTCAAATTACGATAATTCTGCAAAATGCACTCAATGAAAAATACAATTCAAATATTAATAATTCTTCTCTTTTCGTGGTATGCATTAGCTTCTTGCAGCGCGTCAAAAAAACTTGCCTCTTCGCCTGAAAGCATCAGATCTGCTGACAGTGCAGCTTTTGCTGCAAAGCGTCAAAACACCGCGCTTTTTTCGGATGGGATTAAAGAAAAACTTGCCGGCAACGATGTCAAAGCGATTGCTAAATTTGAGCAAGCCCTCAAAATTTACCCTGAAGATCACGCGAGCATGTATGAGCTGAGCGAATTGTATGCACGCCGTGCCAGACTTGATGAGTCGCTCGAAATGATGAAAAAAGCCGTTGCGTTGAATCCTGAAAACGAATGGTATCAGATTCGCATTGCACAGCTATACAAGTTTCAGGGTGATTATGAATCCTATGCAGATGTGTATCGTTATTTACTAAGGCTCAAACCTGGAAGTGTTGAGTATTTCAGCGAGCTTTCGTCGGCCTTGCTTTTGCTCGAAAAATATGATGAAGCCTTGAAAGTATACGAGGAAATCGAAAAACAGATGGGCATCAATGAAATGCTTTCTTTTCAGAAACAAGCAATTCACCAAAGTCGAAATGACACTAAAAACGCTATTGCTGAGATTGAAAAACTCTCTGCTGCATTTCCCTGGGAGGCTCGCTATCACGCAATTTTAGCTGAATTGTACATGAAATACGGGCCAAAAGAAAAGGCGCTTGAACAGTATCAAAAGATACTTCAGATTGAACCTTCCGACCCCTATATCCGTATTTCTCTTGCAGAATACTATAAAGATGCCAGTGAAAATGAAAAGGCTTTCGAAGAACTCTTGCTGGCATTTGCCAATCCGGAACTCGATATTGAAACCAAAGTTCAGATTATGGTTTTATGGTTCGAAGGAGAGACATTTACAGTCGACCTGAACAAAAAAGCTGAACGAATTGCAGAAATATTTCAGCAGGTTCATCCTTCAAGTCCGCGGGGTTTTCAGTTGATGGCTGATGTTTTTATGCGCAATAAAGATTTTGAAAATGCCAGAACAAATTTTCTTGCAGCACTTAATCTTGACAAGGGTGTTTATCTTGTTTGGGAAAGCCTTTTGTTTACCGACATTCAGCTTGAAGATTTTGAATCGCTTGGAAAACATGCACAAGAAGCTATGTTGCTTTTCCCCGAACAACCACTTACCTATCTCTTTGACGGAATTGCAAAATTTCAGTTTAAAGACTATGCCGGAGCGCTTAAGTCTTATGAAACCGGACGAAAATTTGTAGTTGGAAACGACAGGTTACTTGCGGAATTTTTCAGCAACATCGGCGACACACAGCACAGACTGGACAATCATCCTGCTTCTGATGCCTCCTATGAAAAGGCGCTTGCCATCAATCCCGTGAACAATCTGGTGCTTAACAACTATGCTTACTATCTTTCTTTAAGAGGTGAAAATCTCGAAAAAGCACTCAAAATGTCTGAAAAAGCCATAGAGCTGGAGCCTGAAAATCCTTCCTATCTGGATACTTATGCATGGATTTTATACAAAATGGGTGATTATGAAAAAGCGTTGATATGGATTGAAAAATCTATTCAATTTGCTGAACCTGCCAATGGAACTTTGCTTGAACATTATGGAGATATTTTATACAAACTTGGACGCAAAGCCGAAGCTTCGGAGCAATGGAAAAAGGCACGCACAGCAGGTGAAACATCGGATTTAATTGACAAAAAAATCAAAGATGGCGTCTTGTATGAATAAAAGAAACATAAATCTGGCGCTGCAATTGACAGTAATTTTTCTGTTGCTTGCATTTTCGGGCTGCAAAACCAAACGTGCGATCATAAAGGCGCCGCTTAAAGCCAAGGGCGAAGTTTATCTTCTCGAGAAAATGGAAGGCGCCGAAACCAAATTCGATTATTTCAGTGCAAGGTGCAACATAACAGTTATTACTGACCGCAAAAGCAAAACTGAATTTCGTGGGCAGGTGCGCATTCAAAAAGACAGTGTAATCTGGGTTTCGCTATCTCCTGCTTTGGGAATTGAGGCCGCACGTTTGCTCATTACACCCGATTCGGTTAAGTTCATCAACCGCTTTGATAAAACATATTTCAACGACGATTACACCTTCATCAACAGCTTTTTCACTTCTACCATTGATTTTGATATTTTTCAGGCCCTCTTCACCGGCAACGATCTTTCGTGGTATGATGACGATAATTTCCGTGCTTCCATCGATGCCATGGAATACAGGCTTTCGGCTACCAACCGCACAAAAAGAAAAAGGTATCTCAAACAAAAAGATACGCCCAATATGCTTGTTCAAAACATCTGGCTCGATCCCGAGAGTTTCAAAATTGTAAAACTAAGCTTGAAAGAATTTGGTGACGAGAACAAAAGATTGCAGGCAGAATACAGTAATTTCCAGACTATTAACGGCCAAATGATTCCTGCAAGTTTAACTTTTGAAGTGCATAGTGGTCAAAAAACAATTGTTCAGGTTGAGTATTCACGCATTGAAACGGGCGTTCCGCAGGTGTTTCCATTCAAAATTCCTGAAAACTTCAGCAAAATGAAGTAATTTTATGCCGCTATGAGGTTTCATTTCGCTCAGATTTTATGTGCTGTTTTGCTGGCAACTTTTTTGTTGCCCACAACTTATCTGTTTGCACAAGATCGAAAGCTTGAACTTGAAAACACAAAAAAACGCATTGAAGAGGAGATAAATTATACCAGTAAACTGCTTGAAGAAACGCGTAAAAGCAAGCAAATGAGTCTTAATGAGCTCACAATGCTGCAATCGAGGATAAGGCAACGCGAAAACCTGGTTGCTACAATTCAAAAACAATTGATACAACTTGAAACTCAGTTAACACGCACCCGTCGTGAGCTGAACCGCATCGAAAGTGAGCTTGAAGGCTTAAAAAAAGAATATGCACGTATGATTGCTTTTGCATATAAAAACCGAAGCGGACTCAATAAAATGATGTTTCTCTTTTCGGCAGATGATTTCAATCAAGCCTACCGAAGATTGAAATATCTGCAACAATATTCAGCAATGCGGCAAAAGCAAATCGATCTTATTTCAGAAGCACAGTCAGATCTTAAGCAAAAAAGAGAAAATCTGGAAAAAGAACGTGCGGAAAAAACCAAGCTTTTTGAAGCCGAACGACGAGAGCAGATTTTGTTGAGCAACGAGAAAATGAATATGGATCTTGCTGTGAAAAAAATAGGTCAGCAAGAGGGTAAATTGCAGCAAACCCTTCGTCAGAAAGAACAGGATGCACGCAAACTTCAGCGCGAAATTGAGGCAATCATTGCCGAAGAAATCCGAAAAGCAAGACAGAGACAGGGCGAAAAAGACACAGGAGCCCCTGACAGGCTGATGTCGCTCACCCCGGAGGAACAAAGACTTTCAAACAGCTTCACCCAAAACAGAGGCAAACTCCCCTGGCCGGTTGAAAGAGGTGTTATTTCTTCCCGATTTGGCGAACAGCCGCATCCTGTGTTAAAAAAAGTGACAATAAAAAACAACGGGATCGATATTGCAACCACCAAAGGCAGTGAGGCCCGTGCTGTATTTGATGGCGTGGTTGTAAGTACCAACCGCATCACAGCCTCCAACAACGCTGTCATCATCCGCCATGGTGACTATTTCTCTGTTTATTCAAACCTTGAACAAGTGTATGTGAAACGAGGCGACAAGATTTCAACCAAGCAAAGCATCGGGCTTATTCACACAGAAAAAACAGAATCCAAAACAGAACTCCATTTCGAAATCTGGCAAAACCGCACTATTGTCGATCCTGCATTATGGCTTGCGAGATAATGAGTTTGGTCTTAAAATATAAATCTTCCATTTCAATTCGTTGAATTAAAGGCAGATGAAGCTCTTTCATTTTGCAATTCTTTCTATCGAAAAAATTCTTTTCTTTTTCGAAAAAGCTATTCTATCTTTGCCTTCAAACTATACATATGGAACTCACAATAATTGCTTTAGCGCTTTTTTACGTCCTTACCCCCATTATCATTCTTCATTTGTGCCACAGTTTTCCGTTTGTAAACAAACTGGGCGCAGTAATTATTGCCTATCTGGTTGGCCTGATTCTCGGGAATACGGGAATTCTGCCGGGAATGGGGACTTACCTGAACGATCATATGCTCATGTTCCCAAAAACCACACCTGATGATGTGGAAGCCATGCTCGGCAGTGGGCTGATAACCAAAAGTGAATTCCTTTCTTTCAAAATATATAAGCTACGTGACCTGCTAATGAGTATTACGATTCTGCTGGCAATTCCTTTGGTTTTGTTTTCGGCCAACGTGAAACAATGGGGTAAAATGGCAGGTAAAACGCTTCTTTCACTGATCATAGGGTTTTTCTCTGTGATTTTTGTCATCATTTTGGGTTTTTTCATTTTCAAAGATGCAGGGATGAAAGATCTCTGGAAAATTTCGGGACTGCTTATAGGTGTTTATACCGGAGGCACACCCAATCTGGCTTCATTGAAAATGATGCTTGATGTTGATGCCAACACCTACATTCTTACACATACTTACGATCTCATTATTGGTGTTTTTTATCTGGCTTTTCTGATGACAATCGGACAAAAGATGTTTCATCGTTTTCTGCCAAAGTTTCCAATCCCTCTGGAAGATGTAAAAATCAGAGACCTTGATGGAAAAGACCCGTTTTGGGGTATTTTTCAGCGTTCGGTCTTTATCCCTTTGCTCAAAGCCTATGGCCTTGCTATCGGAATTTTTGCCGTCGGGGGCGCATTAAGCATGTTGGTGCCTGCTCACATGGTGATGGTTGTCGTAATCCTAACCATCACAACCTTAGGTATTTTAGCATCTCTAATGCCATCCATAAACCGCATCGAAAAAACTTTTGAGTCAGGGATGTACCTTATTCTGATCTTCAGTTTGGTAGTAGCATCTATGGCAGATATTCGAAATTTTTCAGGAATAACTCCCGGCTTGTTTGCCTACATCACGATGGCTGTTTTTGGGTCGCTATTTATGCACGTTTTGCTTTCTAAAATCTTTAAAATCGATGCCGACACTGTCATGATTACTTCCACAGCCATGATTTGCAGTCCGCCTTTTGTACCCGTTGTTGCAGGCGCTATCAAAAACAAGGAAGTAATCCTTCCTGGAATTACAATCGGAATCATCGGTTATGCCATTGGAAACTATCTTGGCTTTCTGATTGCAAATTTGCTCAAGGTACTTTGATATCTTCGGCTATTCAGATTCTTTAAATAGCTTTCTGTAAGCTATATATTCTGCCAGATTCCATTCGGGCAAAGACTTTTCCTCCCATTTGGTTTTGAAAGTTTGTTTCCGCTCCGAAATGATTTCAAAATACTCCTGAGGATGCATGTATCTTTTTTCAAAAGGGAACAGTTCTTTTTGAATTCCTAACTGCTAATTATTTTAAAGGAATTCTGAAGGTTTTCGGACACCACAACCTCCATATAAAAAGTAGTGGGATATTTTGAACAAAAGTGTCCGAAAATGAAGAAGAAAGCTTGTAATAATGTGTTCGTTTTCGAATAAAAATGAACGCAAGCGCACACAACACAGATGCACAAAAATTCTTGATGCAAAGTTTTAATGTGTATATATTTCTAAATATCTGCTTATTACACTTTTTGGCATAATAAGTGATTTTTTACAGCAGACTATTTTTTTTAAACCCAAACTACACAAAAAAAAATGATCAGTTTAAGCAATATTCACAAAAGCTATCAGATGGGCAGCAACAGCCTGCACGTGCTCAAAGGCATCGATTTGCAGGTAAATGCAGGCGAAATGGTTGCCATCATGGGTTCTTCCGGATCAGGGAAATCTACTTTGCTCAATATCATCGGTCTGCTTGACGTGCATGATAAAGGCGAGTATCTGCTTGACGGCATGCCAATAAAAAACATGAACGAAACCAAAGCTGCCACGCTGCGCAACAAGTTTCTGGGTTTTGTTTTCCAGTCTTTCAACCTGATAGGGTTTAAAAATGCAATGGAAAATGTTGCGCTTCCGCTCTACTACCAAGGTGTAGCAAGGCGTAAACGAAACAAACTGGCCATGGAATATCTCGACAGGGTCGGACTTCTCGAATGGGCAGACCATCTTCCAAATGAACTTTCCGGCGGGCAAAAACAAAGATTAGCCATTGCCAGAGCATTGATCTCGCAACCAAAAGTCATCCTTGCCGATGAGCCTACAGGAGCACTCGACAGCGTAACTTCCAACGAAGTGATTGGCTTGTTTCGTGAAATAAATCAAAGTGGCATCACGATCATTATTGTAACCCACGAAAACGATATCGCACATCAGACGCAACGCATCATCCGTCTTCACGATGGTTTGATCGGAACCGACATGAAAAACGGTTTTCACTCACCCCAGGAAATTCAGATGCTCAATAAAGCTGTTTAAATTAAGAGAATTAACAGGATGAAAAAGATAACAGATTATTTACTCGAAATCTTCAGCAAGTGGGAAAGATTGGTTGGTAATGATGATGTAAAAGCCCGGCTCACACCTGTTTTTGTATGGCAATCAGTTAAAAAATCAAATTCACAAAAAGATGTTTGATCTCGATAAATGGCAGGAAATTTTCAGTACGATCGAAAAAAACAAGCTTCGTACTTTTCTCACCGGATTTTCGGTGGCATGGGGTATTTTTATGCTGATTATCCTCCAGGGTTCGGGCATTGGCCTTCAAAATGGTGTCGAAAATCAGTTTCGTTCATCAGCCACAAACGCTATCTGGATGTGGAACGGACAAACAAGCAAGCCACATGCAGGCATGAAACCCGGCCGATCCATACAAATGACCAATGAAGATTATGAGTATCTCGCCAAAACAGTTGATGGCATCGAATTGATTTCTTCGCGGTATCAGATTTGGTCCGGAAACACAGTTTCATACAAAAACGAATTTGGTTCTTTCAGTATCCGCGGTATTCATCCGGATTATGGAATTGTTGAAAAATTAACCATGCTTGAAGGCCGTTTTGTGAACCATCTCGATCAGACAAATAACCGCAAATCAGTTGTGATAAGCACGCTTGTGAAAGATGCTCTTTTCAAAAATGGTGAAGATGCCCTCGATAAATATGTAAATGTAAATGGTATTCCTTTCAAAGTAGTTGGTGTTTTCAACGACGACGACGGTCGCGATGAGAATATGCAGCTGGTTTATGTGCCGCTCAGTGCTGCCCAGAAAGTGTTTGGCGCCGGACGAAATGTACAGGGAATTGTTGTAACCGTTGGCAATGCAAACGAAGAAGAAGCCAAGGCCATTGAAGAAAATATCAAATCGAAGCTTGCTGCACGCCACCGCTTTGATGTGACCGATGAACGGGCAATGTTTTTTTGGAACAGCGTTGAGGAGTTTCAGAAATTCAAGAAGCTCTTTGCAAGCATCAGCATGTTTATATGGGTGATTGGCATAGGCACAATCATCGCTGGTGTGGTGGGAGTTAGCAATATTATGATGATTGTGGTGAAAGACCGCACCAAGGAAATCGGCATCCGAAAAGCACTTGGTGCCACGCCCGGAAGCATAATAAGTCTGATCATGCAGGAAGCCATTCTAATCACTGGCTTTGCAGGATATATAGGGCTTGTGCTTGGTGTAGGTCTGCTTGAATTGATTTCAAAAAATATTGATGCGCCCTTTTTTACAAGGCCCGAGGTGGACATACAGATCGCTGTTGGAGCAACCGTTTTATTAGTTTTTGCCGGAGCTTTGGCTGGTTTTTTTCCGGCACAACGCGCAGCCTCTATCAGACCCATTGAAGCTTTGAGAGACGAATAAAGATAGATTTAGATCTCAAAACCATGAAAACAAATAACACATTCCAAACACTAAATACTTGCAAAAATGTTTGATCGCGACCGTTGGCAGGAAATATGGAGCAGCCTTGCAAAAAACAAACTGCGCACCACCCTCACCGCTTTTGGGGTATTTTGGGGTATTTTTATGCTTGTGATTATGTTGGGTTCAGGAAGCGGGCTGCAAAATGGCGTGATGCATGGCATGGGTGATTTTGCAACGAACAGCGTTTTCATGTGGACGCGCCCAACTACAATTCCCTATAAAGGCTTACCACGAAACAGGCGCTATTTCTTTAAAAACGATGATATTAAAGCCCTTAAAGAAAATATTGAAGAACTTGAACTGATTTCTCCTCGTCTTGAAGGAGGCGGCAGACGCTCCGGCAACAATGTTGTACGCAACGATAAATCTGGCGCTTTCAGTGTTTATGGTGACTATCCCGAATGGAATCAGATTGATCCGGCCAATATCACGAAAGGTCGCTTTATCAACAATATTGACATTGAACAGCGAAGAAAAGTTGCAGTTATCGGCAAAAGGGTATATGAAATTCTATTTGAAAAAGACGAAGATCCGTTAGGAAAATACATCCGTGTTAACGGTATATATTTTCAGGTAGTAGGTGTTTTTGCTCCAAAAAATCAGAACATGAATTTTGGCGGTGACAAAGAGCAAAGCATCCATATGCCATTCACTACGCTACAGTCATCATTCAATTACGGAGATATTGTTGGCTGGTTTGCGCTCACTTCCAAACCCGGAATTCCGGTAAGTGTGGTTGAGGAAAAAGCAATCAAATTGCTGAAAGAGCGTCATAAAGTAGCGCCAGACGATAATCGTGCTGTTGGCTTTTTTAACCTTGATAAAGAATTCCGTCAAATGAGCGGCCTTTTTGCCGGTATCAGCGGACTTATATGGATCGTTGGGACGGGCACCTTGCTTGCAGGTGTCATCGGTATCAGCAACATCATGCTGGTAATTGTAAAAGAGCGAACCAAAGAAATCGGCATTATGCGTGCGCTGGGAGCTACGCCGGCGAAAGTTATCGGACAAATTGTTACAGAATCAGTATTTCTGACAACGCTGGCAGGCTATACAGGCCTTGTTTTAGGTGTTGCAGTTATTGAGCTTATCAACCGAAACCTGCCTCCACCTTCGGGGAGCAATACCATGTTTTTAAACCCGACAATCGATTTCAATGTAGCTATTACAGCCCTTGCGATTCTGGTAATTTCAGGAATTGTTGCTGGCTTGATTCCTGCCAAAAAAGCCGTAAGCATGAAACCAATCGATGCTTTGCGATATGAATAAGACATTTTGTAATTATAACATGAACGAGAAAATATAAATCCAAATAACCACAACAGTCATGAAAACATTTTTGAAAATCTTTGCAGCCCTCATCGTAGTAGGTGTTTTTGCAGGAACCATCTTTTATCTTTATAAAAAATCACAGGCCAAGCCTTTGGAATTTGAAACTGCCAGCGCGTTCGAAACAACGATAATCCGGAAAACTGTGGCTACAGGTTCGGTTATTCCACGGCGTGAAATAGATATTAAACCCAAGGTTTCGGGCATAGTTGAAGAAATCTATGTGGAACCGGGCGATATTGTGAAGAAGGATCAGCTCATTGCCAAAGTGAAAATTATTCCGGATATGATCAATCTGAATAATGCAGAATCCAGGGTAAAAAGAGCCGAAATACAGCTCGAAGATGCGAAGAAAAACTATCAGCGTTACAAAGAACTTTACAAGCAAAATGTTGTTCCGGAAGCAGAATACCTGACTTATGAGGTAGCTTACCGCACAGCAACCGAAGAACTCAACACAGCAGAAGACAACCTGCAGCTCATTCGCGAAGGTGCCACAAAAAAAGCAGGTCAGGCAACAAACACCCTTATCCGCTCAACAATTGACGGAATGGTTTTGGCTGTGCCGGTAGAAGAGGGCCGGTCGGTGATTGAAAGCAATACTTTCAACGACGGAACAACCATTGCCACCATTGCCGATATGAATGAAATGATTTTCGAGGGAAAAGTAGATGAGTCAGAAGTAGGTAAAATCCGTGAAGGCATGGAATTAATTCTATCCATCGGAGCCATTGAAACTGAAAGTTTTACAGCAGAGCTTGAGCGTATTGCACCAAAAGGAGTGGAAGAAAATGGCGCCATTCAGTTCGAAATAAGGGCGGCAGTAAAACTCAAACAAGATCAGTTTATCCGTGCCGGCTACAGTGCCAATGCTGATATCGTGCTCGAACGGCGCGAAAATGTATTAGCCATCAATGAAAGCCTTCTCAAATTTGACGGTGATACTACCTATGTTGAAATTGAAACTTCTCCACAGACGTACGAAAAACGCATCATCAAAACTGGCCTTTCTGACGGATTGGTGATTGAGGTGCTCGAAGGTCTGCAGGAGTCTGATAAAATAAAAGCTGCCGCGAGGTAGCGCTTTGTGTGTTGGTTTGGTACCCGCAGCAAGTCCGAAAGGTTTGCTGCGGGTTTTTTTTGATAGAAAATGTAATGAAGGCATCCTAAAAATAAGATATAATTACCTCAACGTCATAAAATTTTATTTGATTTCCTCTTCAAAAAACATCAATTCAGAACCAACTGAAAGTCTGCTTTAAGATTTTATTATTGGCATGACTTTAATTATCTTTGAATTCTTAAAATTACATCCATTTATGGGAAATTATAATACAGACTATGACGAAATGATTTTTTCTGAAAGCGAATTTTTAAGCATCAAGCTCGAAGACATTATTGATGTTGATGCTGTTCAATCGATGATGGATGATTTTTTTGAACTGACCAAAATTGGTCTTGGAATTGTCGACCTGAATGGAAAAGTGCTCGTGGCCACCGGCTGGCAGGATATCTGTACGCAATTTCACAGAGTAAATCCTAAATCATGTCAGCATTGTTTGGAAAGCGATACAATTCTCTCTGGAAATACAAAAATAAACACCTACAAAACGTACAAATGCCGTAACAATATGTGGGATATGTCTACTCCAGTCATTATTGGAAATCGGCATATGGGTAATTTGTTTCTTGGGCAGTTTTTCTATGATGACGAAGAAATTGATACGGACATTTTCAAAAAACAAGCTCACAAATATGATTTCGATGAAAAAGAATATCTGGAAGCACTTCATCGCGTGCCGCGCTTCAGTCGAAATAAACTTGAAGTGGTCATGCGTTTTTATACAAAATTTGCACAGCAGATTTCTAACCTGGGCTACAAAAATCTTGAACATAAATATTCGGAAAAGAAACAAGAAATACTGTTAAATTCCATCGAGGAGAGCGAAAAGAAATACCGGAAGCTTTTCAACACAATGTTTGAGGGCATAGTATACCAAAATGCAGAAGGCACAATAATAGAAGCGAATCCGGCAGCAGAGGAAATCCTGGGTCTGAGTCAGGATCAGCTTTTGGGGCGCACTTCCATTGACCCAAGATGGAAAAGCATCCGACAGGATGGCTCAGATTTTCCCGGCAACGAGCATCCATCCATCGTTTCGCTGCAAACAGGCAAACAAGTTCATAATGTTATCATGGGTATATTTCATCCAGATAAAAACTGCAACCGATGGATTGTCATTGATGCTGTTCCTGAATTCAGGGAAAATGAATCAAGACCATTTCAGGTTTACACCTCTTTTCGCGATATAACGGAATATAAAGAGTTGGAATTTAAACTAAATGAGAAAATTGAAGAACTGGACAGATATTTTAATTCCAGCCTTGATCTGCTCTGCATAGCAAGCATATCAGGTGAGTTTATTCGTTTAAACCCTGAGTGGGAAAAGGTTTTGGGATATCTGCTTTCAGAAATGGAAGGAAAACCATTTCTTGATTTTGTGCATCCGGATGATATAAACGCCACAATGGAAGTGTCTTCAAGACTTAAAAATCAAGAAGAAGTATTAAGTTTCAAAAACCGGTACAGATGTAAAAATGGCTCATATAAGTGGATTGAATGGCGTTCAAAGCCGCTGGGAGACAAATTATATGCCGTAGCGCATGATATAACGGAGAAAAAACTCACAGAAGAAGCTCTCAGCAAAAGTGAAGAAAAATACCGGCTGATTGCAAACAACACTTCAGATGGCATTTTTGTGCTTTCTGCAGAAAACATCATCACTTACGTTTCTCCATCTTACATGAAACTAATGGGCCTTGATGCAGATGCTCACCTTGGTGCAGATTCGGTTTTTATCTATGAATTAATTCATCACGAAGACAGAGATGCTTTGTTCAAAATGATTTATGAGGCCATTTCTAAAAATGTTTCAGAGCTTAAATATGAATACCGCGTTAAACATGCAAGAGGTCATTATTTCTGGCGTGAAGACAATGCTCGTTTTGTTTATGATGAAAAAGGCAACTACAAGGGTACTTATGTGGTGTGTCGGGATATTACAGAGCGCAAAAGTGCAGAAGAAAAACTGAAAACAAATGAGACAAAACTGCGTGAGCTCAATATTACAAAAGACAAGCTTTTTTCAATCATAGCCCATGATTTAAGAAGTCCTTTCAGCAGTATCATTAATCTGAGTGATATGCTTATGCAAGCAATAAGCGCAAAAGAAAGTTTTGATGAACTAAGTTTATATGCCGAAAATCTTAGCTATTCATCGAAAAGGGCTTACGAATTATTGGTAAATCTGCTTGAATGGTCACGCTCACAAACCGGACAAATTCAGTTCAGCCCATATATACTTGGCCTCAAATCTGAAGTAGCTGAAAGCATGGAACTGTATAAAGATGTTGCCATACAGAAATCAATCTTTTTTGAACATTCCATACCTTCAAGAACTTTGGTGTACGCTGATAAAGCAATGCTGCAAACCATCCTCAGAAACCTTATCAGCAATGCAATTAAATTTACCATGCCAGGAGGGAGTGTGCTTATATATGCAGAATCAACTATAAATGAAGTGGTTGTTTCGGTAAAAGATACCGGAATCGGCATGGAAAAAGAAATGACCAAAGAACTTTTCATTCTTGGAAAAGACATCGGTCGTCCGGGCACTAACGATGAACCAAGTACCGGACTTGGATTGATACTCTGCCATGATTTTATTGAAAAACATGGTGGAAAAATCTGGGTTGAAAGTGAAGAAGGGATAGGAAGTACGTTTAAATTTTCTATTCCGGTTTCACCTGACCGGAAAGTATAAAGTGATGCCTGTTTATCTTGTAAATCATCAAAAATGAAAAAACTTTCACTTTTGTTTTATTTAATAATGCTTTATAGTCTGCTTTTTTCGCAGCAAAGTGTCGTTGACACTACATGGGAATCTCTGCGAAACAGGCCTTATCCGCAATGGTTCAAAGAAGCCAAAATCGGAGTTTTCATTCATTGGGGTGTCTATTCCGTTCCTTCCTACGGAGGTTCAGAGGCTTATGGTGAATGGTTTTTAAGAGGATTACTTGCTGGCGATAAGACCAGAACTGATTTTATGAAAAGCCATTTCGGAGAAGATTTCAAGTATGAAGATTTTGCTCCGTTGTTTAAAGCAGAGCTTTTTGATGCTGATGAATGGGCTTCCATCTTTGAAAAAGCAGGCGCAAAATATATCATTCTGGTATCAAAACACCATGACGGCTATTGTCTCTGGCCAAGCAGATTTGCTTCAGGCTGGAACAGCGTGGATGTAGGCCCCAAGCGAGATATCGTTGGCGAAGTATCTGAAGCCGTTCGCAAGCGTGATATCCGTTTTGGACTGTATTACTCACTTCCGGAATGGAACAACCCACTTCATCGCTGGTACACTGATCACAATGATTCTATTCATACATATATCCGCGAACATATGATTCCACAGTTTAAAGAAGTGGTTGAAACCTACAAGCCGGAAGTGCTTTTCACCGATGGAGAATGGTTTCATACAGCCGAAGACTGGCATGCGCGCGAACTTATTGCCTGGTATTACAATCTGGTGGGTGACGATGCCATTGTTAATGATCGTTGGGGTCACGGAGCTGATATAGGATTTCTCACGCCCGAATACAGTTCCGGTGGATTAAAAACAGACCGGCCCTGGGCAGAAGTACGCGGTCTTGGCCGTTCGTTCGGGCTCAACCGCAACGAAAAACTGGATGCCTATATGACTTCTGATGAACTGATTCACTTTTTTGCGAGAACTGTTGGAAATGGTGGCGGTATCACAATCAATGTTGGTCCGGCTGCCGATGGAAAGATTCCATTACTTCAGCAGGAAAGGCTGGAGCAGCTTGGCAACTGGATAAAAGTCAACGAAGAAGCTATTTACGGCGCTGAACAATGGATCAGAAATGGGGAAGAAAAAGAGGTAAAACTTAATCGCATTGATCCGAATATTGATTTCAACTGGGTGCGAAATACGCCAGGTTTCCCCATTGTTGAAGACCATTTTTCAGCTTTCTGGGAGGGATATATTAAGCCTGAATTTAGCGAAGAATACACTTTTTCAGCCGTTGCAGACGATGGGATGAAATTATTTATCGACGGTGAATTAATCATTGACCAATGGGAGAAAATGATTGATGAAAGTGATTCGGAAGCTATGCGTGATAGTCAAAAGGACGGTGATTCAGGAAAAATAAGACTTCAAAAAGGACAGTTTTATCCTATGCGTATCGAATATTTTGAAAGTCTTCAAAATGCATCAATTTCACTTTCGTGGGAAAGTGCTTCTCAGAAAAAAGAAGTAATCCCTCAAAAAAACTTTTTCGTGGCTGAAAGTCTGGCGTCTCAAAACGGCTTATTGGCCGAATATCGCTCTTTAAGACAGCATATCGCGTATACAACAAATGGTGGAAACCTATATGCTATAAGCTTTGAATGGCCTGACACATTTTTTGAACTTCCTCTTTCGGCACCTGAAAAAACCACTAAAATCAGTCTTTTGGGAAGAGATGGAGATTTGCCCTGGCATTTTGAAAACGGACTGCTTAAGATAGATCTGACAACAATAAAATTCAGCGAAATGCCTTGTCAATCGGCATGGACATTCAAAATAGAAAACTACAAATAAGACAATTATGAAAAATTCATCAAGATTAATTCTGCTGGCAACTGTATTGCTTTTTACAGTTTTTCAGGTGTCGGCCCAGGTTTCAGTTATCCCCTATCCTGCAAAGGTTGATTTAAAAGAGGGTCATTTCAAGTTCAACGCTGAAACTACAATTCTTTACGAAAGCGCTTCGCTTCAGGCAATGACAAACCAAGCCATAAAAGCCTGGAAAAAACCCTTGGGTTTTGAGTTAAAAAGCAGACATTTTGATAATGAAAATCTCGATAACAAACTTTTTTTGAGGTTGTTGCAACCAGTGAATTTAGAAATCGGATCTGAAGGCTATTCGCTTGAAATCAATCAGGGAAGGATTCTTCTTTGCGCCAACAGTCCGGCCGGAATCCGCTATGGGCTTCAAACCATCGGTCACATGCTGGATGAAAATCAGGAAAAAACACTGCCAAATGCTGTTATTACAGATTTTCCACGTTTTGCTTACAGAGGAATGCATCTTGACGTGTCGCGTCATTTCATGCCAATTGAATTCGTTTATAAAGTGATCGATTATCTTGAAATGCACAAAATGAATGTGTTTCACTGGCATCTTATTGATGACCAGGGATGGCGGATTGAAATAAAAAAATATCCCAAACTGACTGAAATCGGTGCATTCCGTGAAAATATGCCAGATATTCACTGGAACGAAAGACCATTGACAACTGATAGATCTAAAGCAACTTACGGAGGATTTTATACACAAGAGGAGATAATTCGACTTGTTGCTTATGCCAATGAGCGGAATATTACTGTCATCCCCGAAATTGAACTGCCCGCCCATGTTATGTCTGCTTTGGCTGCTTATCCTGAATATTCCTGTACCGGTGAAAATCTTGGCGTACCTCCCGGTGGCGTTTGGCCTATCACCCATATTTATTGCGCAGGAAAGGAAGAAACTTTTCATTTTTTAGAGGATGTGCTTACAGAGGTGATGGCACTTTTCCCATCAAGATTCATTCATATCGGCGGAGATGAAGCCGACAAAACCAATTGGGAAAGCTGTCCAAAATGCCAGGAACGCATTAAAAATGAAGGCTTAAAAGATGAACATGAATTGCAGAGTTACTTCATTCATCGAATTGAAAAATTTCTGAATAGCCACGGAAGGTCGATTATTGGCTGGGATGAAATTCTTGAGGGCGGACTGGCGCCAAATGCCACAGTCATGTCGTGGCGTGGTGAAAAAGGAGGCATCGAGGCTGCAAAAATGGGACACAAAGTTGTGATGACACCCGGAACTCATTGCTATTTCGACCATTATCAGGGCGACCCGGCTACAGAACCACTTGCCATCGGCGGGTTCACAACTTTGAAAAAAGTTTACCATTATGAACCCATACCTGAGGAGCTTTCTGAAGAAGAAGGCAAGTTTGTTTTAGGGGCACAGGCCAATCACTGGACTGAATATATGCCAGATCCAAAGCAAGTGGAATATATGATGTTTCCAAGATTATCAGCACTTTCAGAGGTGCTTTGGTCACCAAAAGAAACACGTAACTGGAGTGATTTCTCTCAAAGAATGAAAACACAATATCAACGTTACAAATACAAAGGCATCAATTACGCTGAAAGTATTTATCAGGTTTCTGCAACGCCTGTTTTAGATATTGAAGACAAAAGTCTGCTGCTCACCCTGGAATCGGAAGTTTTTGAACCGGAAATAAGATATACACTCAATGGAGACGAGCCTTCGGTGAATTCAGCTTTGTATAAAGAACCCATCAAAATCAAGGAAAGTACTGTGTTGAAAGCAGCAGTTTTTGAGGACGGTAAAAGGGCTGATTATGTCCTCAGCCGTGAATTTGTAGTTCACAAAGCCTTCGCAAAAAAAGTAGTTTTGGAATATCCGAACAGTAAGCAATATGATGGGCAGGGTTCGTTTGGTCTTGTAAATGGCATCAAAGGCAGCGCGATGTATTCAGATGGCACATGGAAAGGCTTTCTGGGTAAAGATCTTATTGCAACCATCGACCTTGGTGAACCAACAAAAGTCAACAGCATTGAAGTGGATGCGCTGCATCAAATGGCTTCCTGGATATTTTTTCCTCTAGAAGTGAAATTTGAAGTTTCTGCCAATGGTATAGATTTCGATTTGGTTTCCATCATCCAAAATGATGTGCCTCCGCTGCAAAAAGGAAATATCATAAAGGTTTACAAAGCTGAAACTGATGCAGAAAACATCCGTTTTGTGAGAGTCAGTATGCAGAATATTTCTGTTGCTCCTCCCGGACATTCCGGAGAAGGTTCAGAGGCATGGCTCTTTGCGAGTGAGATAATCGTGAATTAGTTTATAGTGCTATAATTTAGTAAATTACATGTGCTTATAAATATTTATGAAAAGTAAAATCACAGTAAACTGCCAGATCATTTTCAAAAATTAGTCATCGGAAAAACAATCTTTATGTCAAAGAAATTCTATTTCGCTCTGTTTTCAATCATTTTGACAATTACAGCATGTCAAAAAACTGAAAATAACTCTTCTCCTGCCTCCTGGATTGATCCATTTATTGGAACAGATGCGCACGGTCACACCTATCCCGGAGCCACAACTCCTTTCGGCATGGTTCAACTTAGTCCGCAGACAAGGCTCGATGGCTGGGATGGCGCTTCGGGCTATCATTTCACCGACAGTATCCTTTATGGCTTTGCGCATACCGCCCTCAATGGAACCGGAGTTGGAGATTATGGAGATATCCTGCTGATGCCTGTTACGGGCGCAGCTGTATTCGATAAAGCGCTATACAACTCTCCTTTTCAAAAAGAAAATGAATATGCCGAAGCTGGCTATTACCGCGTAAAGCTTGACAAACCTGATGTCCTGGCAGAAATGACCGCTACCACGCGTGTAGGTTATCATCGTTATACCTTCCCTGAATCTGATGCCGCCAATATCATCATTGATTTATTTCACCGCGATCAGGTTGTTGATTCATGGATTGAATTTGTCAGCGAAACCGAAATCAGAGGAATGCGACGCTCGACAAACTGGGCCAAAGATATGGTTTGGTATTTTCATATGGAGTTTTCAAAACCTTTTGAAAGAAGCGGCATCGCTGTAAATGATATTCTAAATGAAGGACTTGCTTCAGCACAAGGAAATAATATCAAAGCTTTTGTGGGTTTTTCAACAACTGAAAACGAAGTAATTGAAGTCAAAGTTGCGCTTTCTGCAGTGGATGCTGAAGAAGCATTAAAAAACCTGAAAACCGAACTTCCCGATTGGAATTTTGAGTCTGTTAAGAAAGCTGCTTTTGAATCGTGGAATCAAGAGGTGGGAAAAATAAGCGTAAAGGGTGGAAGCGTTGATCAGAAGAAAGTTTTTTACACCGCCATGTATCATGCATTTTTGCAACCCAACATTTTCATGGATGTCGATGGTCGCTACCGTGGAATGGATCGCGAAATACATCAAGCTGAAGGATTTACAAATTATACCGTCTTTTCCCTTTGGGATACATACCGTGCATGGCATCCGCTGATGACCATCATTGAGCAGGAACGTTCAAAAGATTTTGTGCTCACAATGCTGAATATGTATGAAAAGGGTGGATTATTGCCGATCTGGGAACTGGCGGGCAACGAAACCTATTGCATGATCGGCAATCACAGCATTTCGGTCATTACCGATGCCTGGATGAAAGGCATTCGTGGTTTTGATGGAAACAAAGCCCTCGATGCCATGATTCATAGTGCAACAAGGTCTCATTTTGGCCTTGATGTTTACCAGCAAAACGGGTACATTCCAGGTGATATGGAGCATGAATCCATTTCGAAAACCCTCGAATATGCATATAACGACTGGTGTATTGCCGTGATGGCACGTGATCTGGGAAGGGATGATGTGTATCGTGAATATTTAAGAAGGGCGCAATCCTGGAAAAATATTTTTGACCCTGAAACTGGATTTATGCGGCCGCGCCTGAATGGTTGCTGGCTCACACCTTTTGATCCAAGCGCTGTAGACTGGCATTTCACCGAAGCCAACGCCTGGCATTACAGTTTTTATGTGCCTCAGGATATTTCCGGATTCATTGAATACCATGGAGGAAAAGAAAACCTCAACAAGAAAATGGATGAGCTTTTTGCCACAGATGTCGAAGTTGGTGGCAGAGACATGAAAGATATAACCGGTTTGATCGGGCAATATGCACAAGGCAACGAACCAAGTCACCACATGGCTTATCTCTACAATTTCGTGAACCAACCCTGGAAAACTCAGGCACGCGTGCGACAGATTATGGATGAATTGTATACGGCTCATCCGGATGGTTTGAGTGGCAATGAAGACTGTGGACAAATGTCGGCCTGGCTTATCATGAGCGCCATGGGATTTTATCCCGTCACGCCAGGACAAACAGATTATATCATTGGAACCCCCTGGTTTCCTGAAACTGATATCAGGCTTGAAAACGGCAATACTTTCAAAATAACAGCCAAGAACGTATCGAAAGAAAACTACTATATCCAATCGTCCAGCCTTAATGGAAAGCCATACAATAAAAGCTTCTTATCCCATGATGACATTATGAAAGGAGGTCATCTGCATTTTGAAATGGGTAAAAACCCCAACAAGCAATGGGGTAGCAATGATGAAGATGTTCCAACAACCAAAATCGGTGAAGAACTGATTTTACCTGTACCCTATTTTGAATCTGAAGACTCAAAAATCCGGGATAAAATGGAAGTGAAAATCGCCACAATAATTCCTGATTGTGAAATATATTACACACTCGACGGATCTGTTCCAAACAAACAATCAATGCGTTACACTGAGCCTTTGCAGATTGAAACTACAACAACTATAACTGCTGCTGCCTGGAAAGAAGAATTCGGTTTCAGTAATGCCGTAAAAAGCCGCTATGTAAAAATTGATCTTACGAGAACGGTTGACATAAAATCAAAGTGGCATCCCAACTACCACGGAGGTGGCCCAGAAGCACTCATTGACGGACTTCGCGGTGCCCAAAACTGGCGTCTTGGTGGCTGGCAGGGTTATTGGGGAACTGACTTCGAAGCGGTGGTTGACTTAGGCAAAAAGCAGCAAATACGGAATCTCTCTGCAGGTTTTGTTCAGGAAATCCGTTCCTGGATATGGATGCCGAAAGATGTCAGTTTTTCCATTTCTGATGATGGCATCAGCTTTAAAGACATTATCACAATTCAAAATACAATTTCAGATAGTGATTATGAACTTTCGTTGCAGGATTTAGGTTCAAAAGTGAATACCTCCGGACGCTTTGTCAAGGTAAAAGCAACAAATTACGGCAAGATTCCGGCATGGCATCTTGGTGCAGGTGGTGACGCTTATATTTTTATTGATGAAATTATCATCGAATAATTTTACCCTGAGACGGCAGCGAGCACTCCTTTTCTTTATTAAAATATGACAGCACAGGTTGCAATAATGTGCAACAAAATCAATAGATTGTGTGACGGAAAAGTGAATAAAATCAAGGCTGAAAAGCCTTTTATATCTACCTTTGCGCCTTCTAAAATCAACAAATGACTAAAAAAGTAACATTAGCAGATGTCGCCGGCAGCCTTGGTCTTTCCAAGACCGTAATTTCGCTTGTTATAAACAATAAAGGAGATGCGCATGGCATCAGTCAGGAAACACAACGCAAAGTCAGAGAAAAGATTGAGGAAATGAACTATCAGCCCAATGTGCTTGCGCGGGGCTTCAGAACCGGAAAAACAAATACCATTGGCTTGATTGTTTCAGACATTTCAAACAGGTTTTATTCACGCATTGCGCGCAGCATTGAGGATCTTTCTTGGCAACACGGCTACAGCGTGGTCATCTGCAGCACCGATGAAAAGGTTGAAAAAGAAAAAAAACAAATACGGCTTTTGCTTGACCGGAAAGTTGATGGACTTATCATTTCGTCTTCCCAGGAAAACGCCGAATATTTCAATGATCTGCACGATTCAGGCATTCACCATGTATTAATCGACCGTACTTTTCCAGACATGAAATCATCCAGTGTTTCGGTTGATAATTATGGTGGAGCCCGCATGGCAGCAAGGCATTTACTCACTCAGGGCATTAAAGATATCGCAGTATTTGTGATTTCTCCAGAGCATATTTCCAGTATCCATGAACGCATTCAGGGATTTATGTCTGCGCTGGAGGATGCCGGCATGTCGCTGCCTCCTGAACGATTGATCAGGGCACCTTTCGACAATATTGAAGAAACGGTAAAAGGTCATTTGCAAAAATTTTATCAACAGGGAAAAATGCCTGAAGCCATCTTTTCTCTGAATAACAATCTCACTTCTTTATGCATTAAGTATTTGCGTAAATTATCTGTAAAAATCCCAGATGAGACGGCATTGATTGGTTTCGACGACACAATTTATTTCGACTATACACAGCCTTCTATTTCGGCCATTGAACAACCTATTGATAAAATCAGTGAGGTTGCTTTCAGTATCCTGTTGAAACAACTGGTGAAAAAGCAACCTCACGAAACAGAGCATGTAGTACTTCCAGTTGATATTATTATCCGGGAATCCTCAATAAAAAGCAAATAGGCTTTTATAAAAGATCATTGTTTTAAAATCGTTGAAAGAACTTCCTTAACCATTGCGGCCATCAGTTTATATCCGGCATCATTTGGATGAACGCCATCATAGGTATAAGTTTCAATCAATCCATTCTTTTTGTCAGCCATCTGACCATGATAATCCAGAAAAACATGGCCGTTTTTGTTGGCATAATCTTTCAGAAGGCTGTTAAGGCGCACTATTTTTTCAGCAGGCTCCAAACCCGGTCTCCAGGGATAATCGAAAGCAGGCAAAACAGCGCACAAAACAACCTTGATATTATTTGCTGCGGCCAGCTCAACCATGGAACAAATATTGCCAAAAATTTCCTCAATAGTTGCCCGCCCTGTATTTTCAGCAATATCGTTGGTTCCGGCCAGAATAACTACTGCGGCCGGTGATAATGCTATCACATCCGGTCTGAAACGGACAAGCATCTGCGGTGTTGTCTGACCGCTGATGCCTCTGCCGATATAATGATTTTCCTGAAAAAATTCAGGCATATAAGATGGCCAGCTGTCGGTGATTGAGTTGCCTATAAAAACAACGTTGTTTTCACTTGATTTTGATTCGATAAGTCTGGCATTATCTTCCCGATAACGGCCAAGGTCAGCCCAGTCCTGAGCTAAAAGATTGAACTGTAGCACCAACAGAAGTGTTAAATAGAAATTTCTTTTCGACATAAAGCTAAAAATTGATATTTTTCCGGATTCTCCCAAAACAAAAAACAGCGCTTAATTTCCATTTGGTATAGAAATCAGGCGCTGCTTCCGTGTCTTGGGTGTAGACCCGTTTATTGTAAACTCAGTTTTGAAGCCTTTGCCTCTTCCATAATTATTTCATAATAATACCCAGATCCGAAATCTTTCTGAAGTGTAATCTTTCCTTCAAAAAGGATAATATCACCTGGTGAAACCATATCTTGTGTAGTAACTGTCAGATCAAAGAATTCTTCGGTTCCGGTTCCATCCTGAATGTGAACCCAGTTTCGGCTCATGATTCCTGGGTTGAACTTAGCTACCTGACCGACTACTTTAACCGTTTTGCCATCCAGTTCAAGTCTTCTTTCGTAAAGTTCGGCCAGACTTATACTTCCATCAACCGGTTCTATGCTTAAATCTTGTTTTTGAATTTCAGGTCTGATGCCTGTTTGAGGCGTACTTTGCATTGTTTGTGGCTGCGCTGGAATTGGTTTGTCGCTTAAATTACCGACAAAAAATATACTTTCAAAATTACGGTCGAGCTCTTTGCTGTAGAAATCATTCATTTCCATGACTTCAGAGAAATAATAGGTAGAGCCTTTTTTAACATCGGCCAATGTAACGGCCATCCAGTATTGCTCTTTGTTTTCTGTAACCTGGAGATAGCTGTAAGAACTTGTTTGCAGAACTTCGTCAACAACGACCGTGCGGTTGTATGGGTCAACGGCATAGTCAACTCCAGAAGATTTGGGCTGGCAGGCTGCAATTGTCAGCAGCGCTATAAATAGAAATAGATTTGATTTCATTGTATTGAATTTTGATTTTAGTGACAAAGATGAAGAAATATAAACTTAATGGTCAGCAAAAGTATTGAAACAGCAGTTTACAACACTGTAGTTTTAAATAAAATTATCAGTGAGGCTCATGCCATCCGCTCATCATACCCTTAAAATTACTGGTTGGGGTTGATCCCATCGTTGAAAAATAAACGTGTACAACCAGAAACAAAGAGAGTAAAAATCCGACAACACCGTGCAAAAGAGCAGTTAAATATATTCCGCTGAAATTAAACACTTTATCAATGATAAATTCAGGAAATAGTAAAGCAAGTCCTGTCAATATAATGACAGGCATGAGCATATACAAAGCACCTACATAAGTAAGTTTTTGCAGAGGATTAAACTTTCTCTTTTTAGTAACAGGAAAAGGAGTGTGCTCACCTTTAAAAGTGCCTCGCAAATAATAGTCCATTTGTTTGAGAACTTTTTGCACATAGCCTTTCAACACAATTTTGTAATATTTCCCATTTCCTGTAGTCAGATTTCCCAGCACAAAAATGAGGTAGTTGAGCGATAAGATCACACCGGCAATATTATGCCACTTAACGGCAAGGTCAAAACGAATAAGCGGTGCATCTGGGCTTGAATACTGCATGCTGATGCCGGTGGCGATGAGAGCCAGAAACAAAATGGCATTGATGCCGTGCCAAAGTCTCAGCCAAACAGGATATAAATATAGTTTTTCTGACATTTTTTATTTGCTTTTAATTCGGAAGTAGACGTGAATCATAATGCCCAGGATAGTCATACCAAAAAGGACCAGACTCAAGATATTGAGATAAACATTTCGGTTGGCACCAATAACATAGGATTCATTCAAAAAGACAGCATTAAGTGTTCCTCTGTTGCGACGTGCTTCAATATTTTGGTATTTATATAGTGATGACATGAGCATTGTGTTTGCAGAGTGACACTCAACACATTTTTTTACTGCCAATTCTTTTTCTAATATATTATGAGCTACCCACATGGTATCTTCTACAGAGGTATGACACTCAATACATCTCACCGCGGAAAAATGAAGTTTATAGTTAGGTAAAAACGAATGTATTTGCTCCAATGGCATTTTGAGACTATCGCTTATACGTTGGAAGTGATCAGGGTTATCGTGACAACTTGCACAAACATTATTGTGATAAGTAACTATTTCTGAAACCTTAAAGTTGCCTCTTGTCATTGATCTGTATGAATGTGGGTCATGACACATCCAGCAATTGAAAGTCTCATCATGTTTGGTAGAGTGAACACTTTTATGAAACTCATCATCAATCAGATCAAAATGGTATTGCGCATAGGTAGGGTCGCCGCCATGGCAATCCATGCAGGAATACATTTCTTCAAGGCGTAATTCTGCCTGATGAGGAAAAGTTTCATAATCCGGAGAGTGACAGTCGGTACAACTAAAATGCCTGTGAACTCCCTTGTAAAAGTCATCAGGGTTGTAGATAAAATTAGGATTCATTGCTTTTCGATCAATGCGGCCTGTCATTTCGTTCTCGTAGGAATATATTTTATTGGCATGACAATCGAAACAATGTTTGTTTCCCTCAAGGTTTGCAGGTTCGTCCTCCATATTGACCTGTGAACTGGCGGGTAAATGCACCCAAATAAGCATGATGGCAATGATGGTTATCAGTAATTTATTTTGCATATATAGTTAATTAATATAATCCTAAAGTAATATTGTGTGGGTTTAAACCCCATGTGTCTATTTTTTATAAAATCAGTTAAAGTGTGCTGCTAAATTGAAATTTTTATTCATTTCGCGAATGTAAGAAAATTCAACACATCTCCTTATTATCAGAAATATGATTTTGAAAACCGTAAATATAGGCTTTTACTTATATCATTATATATCATACATTTAGCATTCTTGATTTATAAATAATCCAATTATAAATAGCATAAATAATTAGTATAATTCTTTATGACATTCCGCACAAAACATCGTTTTCCATTTTCCTTTTATGTCAACTGGATGTACAAACTCCAGAAAATCATTTCCTGTAGCATACATCATTTCACCCGGAGGTCCTTGTTGCTTTATAAGATGACAGAGTGTACAATCACGTGATATGGTTCTGGTCTGCCTTTTGCTTTTGAATCTATCATTATGACAGCGGTAACATCCATCGTTTTCAATATGACCCATAAAATTTGGGTAAGCTTTCCAGTCAGCCTTCATGTAAGGAAAAACATTTCTCGAGTACCCTTCTTTAATTGCCAATATTGCTCTGTCTATTGTTTCCTTATCAGTTTCCATCAATTCGGGGTAGAGCATGTCATAATAGCTATAAATCTCGCTTTCAATATAACTGAAAGCGCTGTCTTTTGTTGGAAACACATTGCGAAGTATATCCATAGCAGCTACTTTAATATCAGGCAGGTCGCTGGATATTTTTCCAGAAGTCATCGCATCGTCAAAAAATCTTTGCGGAGATTTATAATCATGTGATGGTCTGTTATGGCAATCTAAACAATCCATGGTTCTGAATTCAAGATTTGAAATCTGATCCTGATTTAAAGGATAAGTTTCATCCATATAAATATGGGTTTCGCCTGAAAGCAAATCTGTATATTTTACTAAAATAATGGTGTCTCTTTTAATATTTGTGGAGGCATATTCAATTTTTACATTAGAATTGATGTGCCAGTGGATACCCTCCTGCAATCCAAGTGCCCGATAGGCGGGTCCGGTTTTCATAACCATTGCAATATCCCACTCCGTATTCTCCTCATCAGCAAGATAATGTTTGTGAAAAACAAATTTTCTATCGTAGAATTTCTCAGGCCAGTGGCATTTTTCACAGGTTTCCTGAGCAGGACGTAAATCATGCAAAGGCGTGGGAATCGGGCGCGGGTATGCATTGGCCATGACAGAGTATACCTGATATAATCCTGACAGTTTTGATTTTACATACCAATTTACTCCGGAGCCAACATGACATTCAACACAATCTACCCTTGCGTGGGCAGATCCTTGATAAGCTGTATATTCAGGCTCCATAACAGAATGACAAACTGTACCACAAAATTGATTAGATTCTGTGTAATGAAAAGCCTGATAGCCGCCCAAAGCAGATAAAACTACAAAAACGGACAAGCCTATTGTAAGAACAAAAACAATCATACGCTGTTTAGGATCATTGAAGTCAACGATTGGAAGCTTTGCGGTTTCAGACGATTGCAACCTTCTTTTCTTTCTGCTTCTGATCAAGCCAATAAACATTAGTGCAAGTCCGGCAATCATCACTGCTGGCAGTATGATAAATGTAAAAAGCCCCGAATAATTATCTCCTACACCTAAAACAAGTGAAGCTAAAAACAAGATAATTATCATGAACAAGGATATCACGGCAATTAATCCTCCGAGAAAAGTTGTCCAGCTAAAATAATGTTTTGGTAGTTTCATGATTTTTGGTTTTGATTTACATTAAAAATGCTTAAAATTTGGTGTATAGTATCATGATATGGGCTGATAGAGTTTAGGAAAGAACTGTGCTTTCAAGCAAATAAAAAAGGTTTATAACTTTAGGTGTAATCCTGTCACAACCGAGCTATAAACCTTTCATTGATTCAAATACTGTTAAGCCTTTGGCAGACAGATTTTTTATTTTTTCAGTGATCTCATATAACTGACAATTGCCCAGCGACTTTCTTCGTCAGGAATGTTTTTCTCAAAGTTTGGCATTTCGTCACGGCCAATGTAAGACATGAAATACAATTCACCATCTTTATAAGCCTGGAATTTTGCGCTTGAGAAATCGCCTGGGAAAGTTTCAAGGTTTTTAGCTTTTGGGCCATCACCTAATCCGGCATTACCGTGGCAAGAACGGCAATGTTTAGCATAGAGGGTTTTTCCTAGTTTTTCTGCATCTGCGTCACCGGCTTTATTTGGGTTCTTCATGCTGATGTACTTGGCCGGAATATCCCATGGGCCACCAATTTTTTGATCCTGTGGAACGTTGAACGCTGTGAAAGCCATCGAACCAACAAAGATTAATACTAAATAAAAGATTTTAGTTCTCATAACATATAAATTTAAGTGTGTTAATAATTAATGCCAAAATTGTGCCAAAAATGATTACTTTTTAAAAGTCCTGATATAATTGATGATTGCCCATCTTGACTCTTCATCTGGTATGCTTTTTTCAAAATTAGGCATTTCATCACGTCCAATTATTGATTTAAAATACAATTCACCATCTGTAGCAGCATGGAATTTTGCAACAGAAAAATCACCTGGCCATGTTTCAAGATTCTTAGCTTTTGGACCATCAGCCAACCCGGTATTGCCATGACATGAACGGCAGTGTTTTGCATAAAGTGCTTTTCCAAGTTTCTCGGAATCAGCATCTCCTTTATCAGGGTTAGTCATGCTTTTGTATTTTGCCGGAATTTCCCATGCAGGACCTTTTTTCTGATCCTGTGGAAAACTTAATGACATAAGAGTCATTGATCCCAGAAAAATAATGCTTAAAATAATGATTTTTGTTTTCATAGTGATTTCCTTTTTAGAGGTTAATTATATTAAAAACTCCAAAGTCGGGTAATTGAAAACCCAAACATCAGTTCTCCTTTAGTCCAGTCATTGTTGTTGTACATCGCATTGTGCTGCGGTACAATTGCGCCGGCTGTTGAAACAAAAAGATGAAATGCGTGTGTGCTTGTAGATATTTCCCATCCTATTCCAAGGTTTGGTTTTGATGGGTTTGTAAATTCTCTGTGTTCAGCAATTCCTTGAATTTTCAGTGGTACATCATACTGGAAAAGGATTGACGACTGTGGTGAAAATTGCGCACGACCATTAATCCCAACAGAAATTTTATCATGGTCAATCAGAGAATCAGTTTTGTTGAAATGCGTAAAGCTTACATTCGCTTGTACAGACAACCAATCGTTTACTTTTCTGCCAACGATCAATTGAGAAAAATAGGACAATCTGTTTGTAAAAGCATAATCTTTTCCAAATGCTTTTTCATTGCGTCCATCGATTGCGATATTGCCATACAAACCAACAGCTACTGGAATAGTATTGTTTCTCGTTTGTTCAAGAATTGTCCATTTCGCGTTAAAGTCGCTGTACATATTCAAACGTGTAAGACCGTATCCAACCTGAACGTTTTTCATGACCACATAATTCATGACCATACGGACATTTGCTCCGGGAGCATATAAACCGAAAAGATCAGAAAACCCATTATTCATGTTGCCGAACTTATGTTGAATCACATACTCAAGTGTCCCCTGTGATGGGATATAGGTAGTTTGATTATCGATGAGATACCCACTCTGGAATGGTGGTCTGACAGGTCTGTCCTTTTCCTTTGCCGGCTCGGATGTTTCGTCTTGAGCAATACCTGTTAGGCCAAAAACCAACATCATGATCATTATATAAAGAGTCTTTTTCATGTCTATTAGGTATTAATTATTTTTCGCTCCTTGTTTGATCCACTCCAGAATTATGGCCGCTTCAGCAGCAGAATACTTTTTCCAGCTATGGGAGCTTGAATTTGGGTGAGCATACCAATAAATACTGCTTGATTCAGGATCGGCTGTATTGACAAGAGCAGGAACTATTGCATTGTAGGCTCTATCGGCTGTTAAATCCGGTGGAGTGCTTCCTGTTTTATGGCAGGCTGTACATGCATTACCACTCGTGAAAATTGGTACAATTTGCTCTGAAAATTTGATGGGTACTTCTGGGTCAATTACCGGCACATCAGGAACGATGAATTCATACTCACATGATGTGAGTAAACCGGCCAAAAGCAGTGTAAAAATCGCAAGTATTTGCCGTGATTTCATAATATTATTATTAATGATTAATCGATTATGTTAGCTGTAAAGATACTCTTAAAAATTATTCTGACTGATTTTAAGACTAAATTCAACTTGAGTAGTTAGTTTGATTTACTGTTTTCTGACAACAATTGAGCAGGTTCCGTTCCCGAAGCCTGCTCAACTGAAGCGATATTTTTAAAGCTTACTGAATGGCAGCAAGGGAGTTTTCAAGAAGTTTCTTGGCATATGGGAAGTTGTGAACACCATTACTGTGATCATACTTAACAAGGTTGTGGTTAATGAAAGCACCTGCCTGGGCTGATGTCCATGTTCCTGGAACAATGCGGTCAGTGGTTGCATGCATAATACCAATATCTTTTAGTCTTAGTCTAAGTTGCAATAACAATGTATTGAGTTCCTCTTTCTTCAGAGCCATGAGTGCATTAAGTGATGTTGCATCTGTATGACAGCTTGTGCATGTAGTTGTGATAACAGCATCAGCACCAGTAGAAGTTGTATACCCTAAATTGAACATATGTCCACCACCATTGATACCGTTAGCATCACCGCCGTGGCAACCAACACAACTGTTAGCAACGCCAGCAGTATGGAAAGAGTTGGTATATCCGGTTCCGAATTCAACACCACCTTTACCGGATACAATCGTAGCTTGAGCACCGTAGTGAGGTCCCCAGTTTGCACTTGTAATAGTAATATCTGGGCCGCCTACAACAGGCATTGGACTTGGAATACGTGGCTGATGACAGGTAGCGCAAAGATTACCTTTTCCAAAATCATGTGTTGCCTCAGGCTTGATGCGAAGGGTGACATTAGCTGTTGTAGCTAGTGACCAGTCAGCAGGTGAGTAGGTTGAGTGAATGTTGTGGCAAGTGTAGCAGTTCGGTGGAACTGGGTTTTGAATTGTTCCGGCGGTGTTGGCATTTGGAGTTGCAGCTGCAATCATTTCGCGGAAACCCTGACTTGTGTGACAACCAGCGCAGTTATTTGAGTTGCGCACATACAAGCCACCGGTGGCATGTTTAGACATTTCCCACTGTTGTGTAACAGCAAAATTAACCTGACTGTTGTCATGGCAGGCGATACAACCAGCAGTGCCGTCTTGTCCGTTGATACCGTTAGTACCATTTGTTCCATCTTTTCCATCCTTACCTGGTAAACCAGCAGGACCTTCCTTAGTACATGACATAAATGTCAAAGATGCGACCATTATCATGGCGATCATCATACTTATTTTTCTCATCATTTTCATAAAATATTAAATTTGATAAAGTCTTTTCTTAATAGTTTTTGGTTCTTCACTATTTACTCTGCAAGTTTAAGACTTATTAACAAATCCGACAAGCGCGTTTTAATGAGATTTGCTTGATTTTTTAGCGATGTAGATAATCTTATTAGTTGATCTACATCAATTTTATTACGAATTTATTTTGTATACAATTGTTTTACAATTATTTATAAATAATCCAGAAATTAAGCTCGAAATTTCCGTTAAAGTTGCGTTTTGTTAAAAAACGTTATAAATGTTAAAAAAACTTAAAGAGTTTTAACGATAAAAAACAACTTGGTCGCTTTAAAAATGTCTGAATTTGCCTCAATCCTATAAAGATTTACTTAAATTTGCCCGCTTAGTTTTACACAGCTGCCCATGAAACCAATTGAAACGCTTCATCTCTTTCAGGATCTCAATCAAGAACTCATTTACTTTTTAGCTGATCTCAAACCAGACGAATGGTTATTGCCTTCGCCGATCGACGGGCGCTCCATTAAAGATTTGGCATCCCATTTAGTTGACGGTTGTCTGCGACGAATTTCAATGCAGCGAGACCACTTTTTTGAGGCAGAAGCAATAGTTCCGCAAAACCATCACGAACTTGTAGAATTTATTCAGCAAAAAAACTTTGAATGGATTGTTGCAACAAGGCGTCTTAGCTCAAGAGTTTTGGTTGAGATGCTTAAAAAGTATGAGCAGGAAGTTTATGAGCTTTATTGCAGGCTTAAGCCCGAGGATGATGCGCTTTTCTCTGTTTCGTGGGCTGGTCAGGAAAAATCACCTAACTGGTTTGATGTTGCACGCGACTATACAGAAAAATGGCATCATCAAATGCAGATGCGGCTTGCATCCGGAAGAAACCTTTTAATGTCGGAGCGTTTTCTTACACCTTTATATGAAACCTTGCTTTTAGGCCTTCCGGAACAACTGAACAGAAGCGCTCTTTCAATTACTGAACAGCTGTTAGAGGTAGAAATCACAGGTGAAATAAGATTGCGCAAACGTTTGATAAACTATGGATCGCATTGGGAATTTCATGAAAACTTAACTGATGAGGCGCACACCTCTGTAAAGATCCCTGCATCCATCGGTTGGATTTTGTTCACCAATACCGACCGGGATAAAGGTAAATATCTGGATCAAATACAATTCACAGGAAATGAAGCTCTTGCAAAAAATGTCGTGCGTTTAACCGCTGTCATGTCTTGATGGTAAAAACACAACTTCGGTAGTTATATTCAGTAAATTAACTGATTCAACATGATGTTTTTCTTTTAAAAAGTCTGAGCTTTATTGATTGCCGGCTGTAAGAGATAAAACAAATACCCATCATATTTGCTATAAACGAATAATCCTGAATAAAAACAGCGCCATATGTCAGTGAAATGCTATTTTTGCGGGCTGTTATTCAAATATATATATACATATGTGTGGAATTGTTTGTGTTTTTGATCTGAAAACGGAGCCTCATCTGATAAGGCCTCAGATACTTGATATGTCAAAAAAAGTTCGGCATCGCGGACCGGACTGGTCTGGAATGTACTATGGCGAAAAAGTGCTTATGGCACATGAAAGGCTTGCAATCGTTGATCCCATATCGGGTGGTCAGCCATTGTACAGCAGCGATAAAAACCTTGTGCTTGCTGTGAATGGAGAAATCTATAATCATATGCTTTTGCGCACTGAGCTCAAAAAACCTTATGCTTTTCAGACAGAATCCGACTGTGAAATCATTCTTGCTTTATACAATGAAAAAGGCACTGATTTTTTGGAGGACCTTAATGGAATTTTTGCTTTTGCCCTCTATGACAAAAGCGACAACTCCTACCTCATCGCCCGCGACCATATCGGAATTATACCTTTATATATGGGTTGGGACAAATTCGGAAATTTCTATGTTTCTTCCGAACTGAAAGCCCTTGAAGGTGTATGCAGCAAAATTGAAGAATTTCCTCCCGGGCATTATCTTTCAAGTAAAGATGGGGTGGTGAAAAAATGGTATCAACGCAATTGGACAAGTTTTGAAAACGTAAAAGACAATACGACCGATATAAAAGAACTCCGCGAAGCCCTTGAAGCCGCAGTTCACCGTCAGCTTATGTCTGATGTTCCTTATGGTGTATTGCTTTCCGGTGGTTTGGACTCATCAATAATTTCTGCTGTTGCCACCCGTTTTGCCCCAAAACGTATTGAAACAGACGACGAACAACAAGCCTGGTGGCCGCGTTTGCATAGTTTTGCCATCGGATTGCAGGGTTCGCCCGATCTGGCTGCAGCCCGTAAAGTTGCCGACCATCTTGGGACAGTGCATCACGAAGTCAATTTCACAGTTCAGGAAGGACTTGATGCTTTACGAGATGTTATTTATCATATCGAAACCTATGATGTTACCACTGTCAGAGCTTCAACCCCGATGTATTTACTCGCACGGGTTATCAAATCAATGGGTATAAAAATGGTTCTTTCCGGAGAAGGCGCTGATGAGATTTTCGGCGGATATTTATATTTCCATAAAGCGCCAAATGCGAATGCTTTTCATGAAGAAACAGTAAGAAAACTAAGTAAACTTCACCTTTATGACTGCCTGAGAGCCAATAAATCACTCGCTTCCTGGGGCGTCGAAGGCCGTGTTCCTTTCCTTGATAAAGAGTTTATGGATGTGGCAATGCGCATAAACCCAACCGATAAAATGGCCGGCAACGGACGTATGGAAAAATGGGTGCTTCGGAAAGCTTTTGAAGATTATCTGCCTGAAAGTGTTGTATGGCGACAAAAAGAACAGTTTTCGGATGGCGTTGGTTACAATTGGATCGACAGTCTGAAAAACCTTGTTGCAGAACTTATAACAGATGAAGAAATGGCAAGTGCAAAATTCCGTTTTCCCATCAATACGCCACAAAGCAAGGAAGAATACTATTACAGATCCATTTTTAGTGAGCATTTCCCATCTGATTCTGCTGCAACTTGCGTGCCTTCAGTGCCTTCAGTAGCTTGTAGCACACCGGAAGCACTTGCCTGGGATGCATCATTCAAAAATATGATCGATCCTTCGGGCAGGGCTGTTTCAGGTGTTCACGAACAATCTTACATCAAATAAATTTAGTTAAGACAGCCTTAACTAAAAACTTTCTGCCATATCCATTGCGTTTGATTTTGTTGACTTAACAAGATCAAACGCTTTTGTTGAATCATGATTTTTTTCTTTTCTCTTTTTATTTTAAGTGGTTAGGGCCATAATTAACTATTATTAAAAGCATTACCTGATTATCATGGCTGTAAATACACTATCTTTGTACTTTCTTTTAATTCTGAAAAAGTATTTTTTTTAACTCTTAAAAGGCCTTTACCTTTTTTTACATACCGGAACTGAATGAGTTTGTTTAAATTAACACCCATTGTCTTCCATCCAAAATATGTTATTCTGGAAAAATCATTCCAAAAAAACAGATCAGCTATTGATATCAAATCATCGTTCCGCTTTCAGATTCATCTTAATTAACCTTCAACAGAAAAATAACCATGCTCCTAAATTCAGGCAATAAAACAGCCATTCAATATGGCTCAGAAACCATCACTTATCATCAATTATTCGCTCACATCAGGCATTTTGCAAGTCTGTATTTTATTGAACACGGTCAACGTGCTGTCGTATTTTCAGAAAACAGACCTGGTTACATCTATGCCTTTTATTCTATATGGAAACATCAGGGCGTTGCCATTCCGGTAGATTTCATGGCCACCGCTGCTGAAGTAGGTTACATACTAAAAGATAGTCAACCGGAAGTGATTTTCTGTTCTGAAAAAACAAAGAAGGTCATGCAGGAAGCCATTGCTATTGCCGGAATCAGTTCGAAATTATTCATCATTGAGGAACATGAATCCAAAGAAGCGGCAAATGCTGATGGATTTGAAATGCCGGAACCAACGCTTGAAAATACCGCTGTAATCATCTATACTTCGGGCACAACCGGCAGTCCGAAAGGTGTTATGCTCAGCTATCGCAACCTGATGCAAAATGTGAAAGCTGTTTCTGACCACATCCAGATTTACAACAAAGACTCAAGGGTTTTGGTACTGCTCCCGCTCCATCATATTTTTCCGCTCATGGGAACAATGATTATCCCTTTGAAAATTGGCGGCATGTTAGCAATATCTCCTTCGATGGCTTCAGAAGATTTAATGGCAACGCTACAAAACAATAAAATCACCATCATAATTGGTGTTCCGCGACTTTTTGCAGCGATCAGAAAAGGTGTCATGGATAAGGTGAACAAAAGTTTTGTTGCCCGAACACTTTTTGCCGTTGCAAAAAAAATGAACTCCAAGGCCTTCTCAAAAAAGGTTTTTGGTACAGTACACAAAAAGTTGGGTGGTGCAGTTGAAAACCTCGTTTCGGGTGGTGCTGCACTTGATCCGGCAGTTGGACAAGATTTTCAAACGCTCGGATTTGAAGTGCTTGAAGGCTACGGAATGACTGAAGCCGCTCCCATGATTTCATTTACACGGCCAGGACACGTGCGGATAGGCTCACCCGGTGAAGCAATGCCCGGCACAGACATCCGGATTGTTGACGGCGAAATTACTGCCGCCGGCGAAAATATAATGCAAGGCTACTATAACAGGCCGGAAGAAACAGCTGAAGTGTTGAAAGACGGCTGGCTTTTTACAGGCGATCTGGGCTATCTCGACGAGCAAGGCTATCTTTTTATTACCGGAAGAAAAAAAGAAATTATCATTCTTTCGAATGGCAAAAACGTTAATCCCACAGAACTGGAAGAGGTTCTTCTGGCCTCTCCGATGGTTCGCGATTGTGGTGTTTTTGCACTCAACGACCAGCTTCAGCTGATGATAATTCCCGAAATGGAGGCTTTCTCAACAACAGATCCTTCGGCTATTGAAGATGAAATCCGTACAAAACTCATTGAACCTTTCAACAAAAGTGTGTCGGCCTACAAAAGGATAATGCGCTTCTATGTAACCGAACAAGAGTTGCCGCGCACTCGTCTGGGTAAACTACAGCGTTTCAAACTGGCTTCGATGGTTGAAATTGTAGCGGTTGAAGAAACACTTCAGGAAGAAATTACAGATCCTGTTTTTTTGATGATTGCTGATTACCTTGTTAAGGAAAAAGGTCGAAAAGTAATGCCTTATCATCATATTGAAATAGATCTTGGCCTTGATTCGCTTGATAAAGTAAGTTTTCAGTCTTATCTTCAGCAGACCTTTGGCGTTTCACCTGATCCGGCAGAGATGGCCGAATATAAAAACATTAATGCCTTGAGCGAATGGGTGCGTGAAAACAAAACCCGCATGGAAGAGTCACTTGTAAACTGGAAAGATATTTTGCAGGAAAAAGTTTCTTTAAAGCTTCCGGACACATGGATCACCGGACAAATTGCATTGTGGTTTTCCAGGGCTTTTCTTTCGCTGTATTTCAGATACAAAACAACAGGCCTTGAAAAAATTCCTGATGGGCCATGTATTATTGCGCCAAACCATCAAAGCTTTATCGACGGCATGTTTGTCGCTTCCTATCTGCGTTTCGGACAGGCAAAACGCACTTACTTTTATGCCAAGGAAAAACACATCAGACGTCCATGGATTAAGTTTCTTGCCAATCGCAACAACATCATTATCATGGATCTGAACCGCAATCTTAAAGAATCCATTCAAAAGATGGCTGAAGTGTTGAAAAGCAATAAAAACATCATCATTTTTCCTGAAGGAACCCGTACTTTTAATGGAGGTCTGGGAGAATTCAAGAAAACTTTTGCAATCCTGAGCAGCGAACTGAATGTTCCCATTGTACCTGTTTCTATCAAAGGTGCATTTGAGGCTTTACCCCGCGGAAGCTTTTTTCCAAAACCCTGGAAAAAAATTACTGTCGAGTTTCTTGATCCTGTATATCCTGGACAAATGAGTTACGAAGCCTTGGCAGCACAAGTAAAAAAGCAGATTCAGGTTACCCTATAAAACAATTCATTTCCTGATTGAAAAACCAATGGTTTTTCAATCAGGCTGAAGTGCGTTAAGTTGCCGTACAATTCTATTGGCTCTTGATTTGAAACCCGCTGAACCATAATCATTCAGCGCGAGGATGCAGGCCTTTACTTCACCACTGAGATCCGGTTCGACCTGACAAATGCGATAAAGAATTTGCATTGCATTGCATCTGACGGCGATTGCATGATTTTCTGATAGCATCCATTTCATGCAAAGATCAACAAGCGTACCCATTTTGGATTCATTGACGGGCATTCCATCCAGAATTCTCAGAATGTTTCTACGCACAGAATCAGAATCTGTTTGAATGAGTAATTCGGTTAATTCGTGCTGAAACGGTCTCAATAATTGCGGACTTCTGTCCCAGAGATGACTCAGCAGCCATGAAGCCCGCATTGCATCTTTTTGATGATTTTTATTGATGATCTCAAATACATATTCAAGTAATTCAGGCCGTTTTTCGACCAAAGAGGCAATCAACAGAATATGTTGCTTCGAAAGTGGTTGCCGAAGCAAAACGAGCAGTTCAGTTAAATCCTTTTCTTGCGCTGAAGACTGTAAAAGACTTGTGTTGTCTTTTTTCATATCCATTCTACAATTTCATCAAGGCTTTTTCGTGATTTTGGACGTGTGGCTGTTTCACCTTCAACCGGATAGCCCAAAGGTGTAATGGCAAAGACCACTTCATCATCGGTAAGTTGCAAGGCTTCGATCAGCTTTTGCTTATCAAAAGCTGCAATCCAGCAAGTGGAAAGTCCTTCTGCATGAGCTGCCAAAATGAGGTGATCCATCAATATTGTGAGGTCGGTTTCGATGGCATTATACCCATCTGCTTTGCGTATCCAGGCCTCTTCCGGCCTTCCTTTTACGACAAGCACCGTTGATGCATTTGCAAACCAATTTGCCGGATAAGCTGACTGAATTCGTTTTAGGTTTTCCGGCGACTGAACAACCAACACCTTCCAGGGTTGTCTGTTTGCAGCGGAAGGCGCCATTCTGCCTGCCTCAAGAATGCGTAAAAGCTTATCTTTTTCTACCTTACGTAAAGGATCATAATTACGCACACTATAACGCTTTGAAACAAAATTTACAAAATCCATTGACATTTTTATTGCAAAACTATGCTTTTTAAAGATTCCGGAATGCCTTCAGAGTTTTGGTTAAAATGAACTATTTTTACCCCTTCAAACAAAAAAAACATTTAACAATGGGCGAAACACCTTTTTCACTGGAGTTTAAAGTACGTGATTACGAATGCGATATGCAAGGTATCGTAAACAATGCGAATTATCAGCATTATATGGAACACGCGCGTCACGAATACCTCCATCATATCGGACTTGATTTTGCAAAACTTACAGAAGAAGGTATCATTCTGGTCGTTAAACGCATCGAAATTGATTATCATTTTCCATTACGCAGCGGTGATGTTTTCTTTGTAGATTGTGTCGCAGAAAGAGTTTCACCGCTACGGTTTGCTTTTGTACAGAATATTTTCAGGCTGTCCGACCGCAAGCCCATCATCAGTGCAAGAGTCACCGGAACTTCAATCAACCGCAATGGAAGGCCGTTTTTGCCGGAAATTATTGACAAGGCTTTTGGTCCGGTAAAACAACAATAGACAGATTATTCTTTCAGCAAAGATATCAAGTATAAAAAATGGAGTTTCATGATCAAAATATCATTGAATTTGGTTTCTAAAAATGCTACTTTTGATATCTACATTTAAAAAAATCAATCACTTTTTTACTTTATTCACGAATTTAATAAACAAAATAACAACTATGAAAAAACAAATTATCGTTATGTTCTTCCTGCTCTTAGGACTTGGAAGTACGCTGTTTGCGCAGGATTATACCAATTTTATTTCCTGCGAAGTTGATGGCAAAGAGTGGAAAGCAGAGGCAAAAAAACTGAGAATTCCGATTTCCGGTTTTGAATACCTTGCCATTGCTGCTTTTCAGGTGAGTCCGGATATTCAGGTTTGGATCAGAATGTATTATTTTACTGATGAGTTAAAACCTGGAACCTATGAAATCACTTCTGAAAAGGAAATTGAATCCAACTCTAAGAAGAAAAATAAGAAAGAAGATATGGTGTGGGTTTTAGTTGACTATACCGAAGAAACAAAAGGCCTGGGACATGCTTTTCATGATGGAGAATCTATGAGTGGATCGCTCACAATTGAAGAAATTACCTCAACTTCTGTAAAAGGATTTTTTGAAGCCACGCTGAATGGTGTTTATTACAAAAAAAGAGCCGTCGCCACCATGACAGGCTCAGGTATCAGAGGAAATCTTGAGAAGAAACTGATTACAAAGGCCGGAGGCGGAATGCTGGCAAACGGCGACCCACATTATCATGAAAACACGAAAAAATCTGACGAAACAGATACTATTGTTCTGACAAACGGAAAATTCTTTGTCGATTGGAGTAAGCAAAAGAACGAGGAAACAGAAGAATAGTTTTGGCCTCTGACCAATTTTTTCTTGTCGGAAAAGCCAGATTATAAGGTTACTTAAATGAGTAACGCCTACTGCCTGTAAAAGACCTTTGCCTTATTATTCAGCCTGATCCCCATAATTGTTTTGTAACTTGCAGCGTTTTTAGAAAAATACCTGAATGTTGAATAATTTCAAGGCGAAGGCCTCAATACTTATAGTGTTTTTAGTGTTTTTTATAAGCCTCTGTGTTTTTCCACAAACATTGCTTATCAATGAATTTATGTCATCAAATTCAACAGCTATTGCTGATGAAGACGGCGACTATTCTGACTGGATTGAATTGCACAACACCAGTAATCAGGCGATAAGTCTTGCTGGCTATGGCCTTTCTGATGATCCCGGGCAGCCTTACAGATGGGTTTTTCCTGCCAAAGGTATTCAGCCGGGTGGATTTTTATTGATTTGGGCATCCGGAAAGAACCGAACCAATAGTCAACAGCCGCTTCATACAAATTTCAGTATTAGTGCTGCCGGCGAAACGCTGCTGTTAACACATCCTTCTGGTGATAGAGTTGACAGCACAGTTGCCATCACACTTCAGGCAGACATATCTTACGGCAGGCTGCGCAATCAGTTCAGCGAATGGCGTTTTTTCAGTCCTTCAACACCTGGTTCAGCCAACAGCGAAACGGGTTTCAGTTTGTTTTTGCAACCGGCTTCAGTTTCACATTCCGATGGTTATTACACTTCTGCAATTGAGCTAAGCATGAGCACCACTCAAAATGAAGCGCAAATATACTATTCCACAGACGGCTCTGTTCCAACCGCTGAAAGTAATCTATACACAGAACCGTTTTTGGTTCAAAGCAGGGTTGGTGAGCCCAATACGATTTCGATGATTCCGACCAATAACAACAACGATCCCGGTCCACCCTATTACGAAGGCTGGCAGCCGCCGCTTGGAGAAGTTTACAAAATTAATGTCATTCGCGTCAGGCCTGTGCACCCTGATGCGCCTCCCGGACCAGTTACGACACATACTTACATTGTTGATCCAAGTGGAAATCAGCGATATTCTCTTCCTGTTTTTTCTCTTTCTACAGATTTCGATAATCTCTTCGATGCCGAAATTGGCATTTATGTTTACGGCAACCACGATAACTATTTTCAGGATGGAATGGAATGGGAGCGACCTGCCAACCTGACTTTATTTGAAAAAGAGGGTAATCTTGGATTCAACGAAGATATTGGGATACGTATACATGGCAACACCTCGCGCAGCCGTCCGCGCAAATCGCTCCGCATTAATGCCAGAGACGAATACGGAAATAGCTGGATAAACTATCAGCTTTTTCATGATAAAAGCACAGATATGTTTAAACGGTTTATACTGCGAAACTCAGGAAACGACTGGGATCAGACGGTTTTCAGAGATGCAGTTGTACAATCCCTTATGCGCAATTTGGATGTTGACCGGCAGTACTATCAGCCTGCGATTTTATTCATCAATGGAGAATACTGGGGAATTCACAATGTGCGCGACCGTTACGATGAACACTATATTTACGCCAGATATGGTATTGAGGAAATGGAAATGACCATCCTTGAAAACAACTCAACTTTTAAGTTTGGAAATCCCGGAGGCGCCAATCATTATAATAGTATGCGGAGTTTTGTGAACAGCAATAACCTGCTTTCAGATGAAAATTTCACGACACTTTCAACCAGGATGGACATTGAAAGCTTCACCGATTTTCAGGTCGCCAATATCTATGCGATGAATACCGACTGGCCCGGAAACAACAGTCTTTTCTGGCGCTATCTGCGCAACGGATACGAGCCAGGAGCCCTTAACGGACGTGATGGCCGCTGGAGATGGATGCTTCTCGATATGGATTTCGCATTTGGCTTAAATTTCAATTATGTGCCCGGAGCCACTTACGGAGCATCACACAACACGCTTTCTTTTGCGCTTGCCACAAACGGCCCGAACTGGCCTAATCCGCCATGGTCAACCTTTTTACTGAGAAATTTGCTGAAAAATGTGAATTACAAGCATCAGTTTATAAACAGGTTTTGCGATTTGCTGAACACTAGTTTTAAAGAAACCAATGTGGTTTCAGTCATTGATTCTGTGAAAAATATGCTTCAACCCGAAATGCAGGAGCATATTCTGCGCTGGCGACGGCCCACAATATTGTCTGAATGGCTGAATAACGTGAATGTGATGCGTGTTTTTGCTCAACAAAGACCAGCATTTATGAGGCAGCATATCAAAAATCAATTCAGTTTACAAGGCACTGCGCAACTCACAATCCGCAACAATAATCCTGAAATGGGCACTGTGCAGGTAAATTCAATCGAAATTGATGATTTGATCTGGCAGGGAATCTACTTCACACAAATTCCTATAAAACTAAAAGCACATCCAAAACACGGCTATCGTTTTGTGGGCTGGACGGGGCAGATTAGTTCACAAAGCGAAACAGCAGAACTAATTATGACTGCCAACAGCCTGGTAGAAGCTGTTTTTGAGCCAAGCAACGATTTCGCCGGTGACTCACTAAATCCGGTGGCTTACCGATTGGCTAATGGCCCCTATCATTTTACCTATTGGGACGAAAACAATGCTGAACGGAACTTTCCTGAAAACATGGTGTTTCAGCAAAGCTCCAAAAATGATCCATTGCAAAACGATCCAATGACGCGCCCTTATCATATTCCAGCAGGTGAATATCATGCAGATGATATGGGAAGTGTGGGTTTTCCTTATCGTCTAACGCGGCGAACAAGACTTAACGGTCTGGGAAGTGAAGGCGTTTCTTTCATTAATACCGGGCGTGGCCGCGACCTTGGAGCTGCAGTTCTTGCAATAGATACGCGTGGATTAGAAAATATTACAGTTGGCTGGACTGCCGGCACGGTAATTCCAAATTCACGTGCTTATGCGATAATTTTGCAATACAGAATTGGGCATGAAGGCTCTTTTTATAATGTGACAAACCAAAACGGAGAGCCTCTTGAATATATTCGAAATGAACAAGCAGGACATACAACAGTTTTTAGTCCGGTTACATTGCCAGCGGAAGCTAACAACCAGCCTTATTTACAATTACGCTGGAAATATTTTTTCACCGGTCAGCAAATAAACCAAAGTGATGGAAGCCGTGATATGTTGCGATTGGATGATATTGTTGTCAGCACTGTCACGATGGATGTGCCAGAATATGTAACCAACAATCCTACTGTTACAGTCGAAAGCTATCCGAATCCATTCAATGATCAAACTGAAATAGTTGTCAACTTATTGGAAAACACGAATGTTGAAATTGCTGTATTCAACCTTTTTGGAGTGAAAGTGGCTACATTGTCGAGTAGTTTTCTAAATAGCGGAGGCCATACTTTTATTTTTGACGCAAGCCAGCTCCCTGCTGGTTATTATAACTGCGTTATCAAAACAGACAAGCTTTTGATTTCACGAAAATTGTTAAAAATGTAAACTTTTTTTCAATCTGTATAAAAAATAAAGATTGAGTCCGCTCCGAAAAGTAGTTTTAGGGATGAACAGACTTATGGGAGTGGACTCAAGAATTAAGGTAAAAATGACTTTTATAGCGCGTGAGTCATTCTGAGAAACCTTTTTGGTCTGCATGGATGCAACTTTTTTCACTAAACCTTCATCTGTTTTTTTGAGTATTTTAACAATTTTTTAACATAAATCGTGTTAGAATTAAGATCAAAAAAACACAGCCAATTATTGCTGGACTATGTTTCAGGAAAATCCATCCTCAATGAGAAAGTTTGTCTTTGTTTTACTCCTTGCTTTAGCTTTTCTTATACCAAAGACAGCTATTGCACAAGAAATCTCTATCAATGAAATTATGGCCTCAAATGCATCCGTAATTCCGGATGAAGATGGTGATTTTTCTGACTGGATAGAGCTTTATAATGGTGGAGAAGACTTGGTGAACCTTGCAGGCTATGGTTTGAGTGATAGTTACAATAATCCGTTTAAATGGATTTTTCCTGAAGTGACCCTGCAATCAGGTGAGTTTTTGCTTGTATTTGCCTCTGGAAAGAACAAAACAGATCCTTCTGGCAATCTTCACACAAGCTACAGCATCAGCGCTGCCGGCGAAGAAATTCTACTTACACATCCCAATGGAACACGCATTGATGCTATCGCGCCCGTATGTATTCCAACTGATGTTTCCTATGGCCGCTCTCCCGATGGTAGTCTTCAACTGCTTTATTTTGATCAGCCGACGCCGGGATTTAGCAATGTCAATGAAGGTTATAATGGTTTTCTAAGTCCGCCAAACATTCAAATTACTAAAATAAATGAGGATACTTTCGAGCTTGAAATTGTGCACAGTGACAACAATGCTGAAGTATTTTTCACACTTAATGGAGGAGATCCTGATACCACTTCACTGCTTTTTTCCGGTGTGTTCACTATTGAAGGCATCCAATACGACAGCCTGATGTTTATACGTACAACACCAATTGAGGCTGATCCAAACGGATTTGGATGGCATATGCCACAAGGTGATTTTCCGCGAGCTGTTGTTGTCAGATCAAAGGCTTTCAGGCAAGGATATCTTTCATCGGAAACAGTAACAAAAACAAAACTTGAAGTACCACTTGATTTTCCGGTAGTCTCTGTTGCCATTGATGCTGAATCGTTGTTTGATGACTCAATCGGAATCTATGTGCCCGGAAACTACTACAATGAACTTGGCTGGAATTATGAAGACTATTTTGGCTATCCCAATGCCAACTATTATCAGGAGGGCGACGAATGGGAAAGGGCAGGCAATATTGAATTCATTTATCCCGATGGAAATTATATCAGCCAGGCTGTCGGATTCCGCATTCATGGAGGAAGAACTCGTGTTGCACCAATGAAAGCATTAAGGCTTTATGCCAGAAGCGAATATGGGGCAAGCACGCTTGATTTTGATGTTTTTGATGATGGTGTTGGAGACTATAAAAGACTTCTTCTCAGAAATTCGGGACAGGATTTCTATAGTTTACCTACACTTTTCAGAGATGCGATGATTCATGCTTTGGTTGAAGATATGAGTTTTGATACCCAAAAATATAAGCCGGTAATATTATTTATCAATGGGGAATTCTGGGGCATCACAAATCTGCGGGAACGCTACGACAAATATTATCTTGGACAGACATATGGTGTTGATGTTGAAAATGTGGATATGCTCAGAGATTATTATCTGGTGATAGATGAAGGTGACCGCGTTCACTTTCAGCAAACACTTAATTACATCAATAATAATGGCTTACAAGCGAATCAACATTATGACTCTGTCTCAAGGCGCATAGATATTAATAACTATATGAACTATCAGATAGCAAATATTTATGCCAATAACCACGACTGGCCCGGAAATAATATGCGCTTCTGGCGATTTCGCACAGATACTTATCAGCCTGAAGCACCATACGGACTTGATGGTCGCTGGCGATGGATGATGCATGATACCGACTTTGGTTTTGGACTTGTTGGAGGCTACGAAGCGCCGATGCATGATATGCTTGATTTTGCAACAACTACAGAAGGCAACACATGGGCCAATCCTCCTGACGCGACCTTATTGCTCCGTAAATTTTTGGAAAACGAAACTTTCAAAGTAACTTTTATCAATCGGTTTGCTGATCTGCTTAACACATGGTTCAAAGCTGAAAGAGTTATCAGTATTATCAACCAATTTGAAGGCAATCTTGAAGTTTTCATGCCTTTACAAGTCAACCGATGGGGCTATCCTTCTAGTCAGCAGGCATGGCAAAACAATCTGGAATTAATGCGCTATTTTGCTATTCACAGACCCGAAAATCAAAGACAGCATCTGCGCAATAAGTTTGAACTTGCTCCGGAAACTCATATAACCTTGGAGGTTTCCGATCCCGCTTTTGGCTACATCAAAATCAACAGTATTAAAGTCAATGATGAAACTCCCGGAATAAGCGAAAATCCTTATCCATGGACCGGCATCTATTTTCAGGGGATTCCTTTGCAACTTGAGGCTGTTCCGCTTCCCGGATATGTTTTTACAGGCTGGGAGGGATTGCCCGAAGGTAGCAGACAAATTGCAGAAGTGATCCCCAATTCTGATCAACATTTGATAAGAGCATTGTTTGCTGAAGACCTTAATCCGGCAAATGCTGTTATACATTACTGGCATTTTAACAACCTGCCTTCAGGCAATATCACACTGGTTTCAGCAGATTCAAGCCTTGTTTCCGGTGCTTTGATCAGTTATCCCGGAACAGGTGCTGGTTATTTGGATCGCGTGAACGAGGGAAGCACCTTGAATGGCTTGCCTAATGTGACGGCCGGTTGTGCGCTTCGGGTTCGAAACCCATCGGATACAAGAGCGCTTTTAATAAAAATACCAACCACAGGCTATGAAGCCATAAAATTTAGCTATGCTGTTTTAAGAACCAATAACGGACAAAGAATTCAAAGGGTTTTTTATCGCATTAATGACATTTCACCTTGGGTTCAAATTGAAGGTGATGTCAATATTTCGGAAACTTTTGAACGCTTTGAGTTCGACTTGACAAACATGGATGAAGTGAACAATCAAATAGATTTTGCCATTAAAATCACTTTTCACGGGCCGGAAGCAAGCGGCAACTCTGGCAATAACCGTTTTGATAATATCCTGCTAGAAGGAAAAAAAGTTGTTGGAACTCATGATTTGCAGCAAGAGCCTTTACAACTTTACAACTATCCAAATCCCTTTGCCGGTATAACAACTATCAAAATGCGTTTTAATGAAAGCACAAAAGCAAGGCTTGAACTTTACAATATTTTAGGAGAAAAAACTGTCGTTCTTTTTGATAAAAACGTAGAAAGAGGTATTGAAACCTTTTATTTCGATTCCGGAAATTTGCCTTCCGGAAGTTATATCCTTAAGCTCTCCACAGAAAAACAAACTGTAGTAAAAAGGATTCTTCTGAGTAGGGTTTGATAAATTTTTGCTTCATCTTGAGGCCCGCTTGCTGATTTTATTCAACGAAATATCCCTTTGCATTTTACTTTTGAAACGATCTATTTCGGTTGATCGCTTTAACAAATGTTTTCGGCTGACACCGCTGTTAACTCTTTTTCGCCACATTTTGAAGCTGCTTTGTTTGAGTTCTTTTCTCATTAAGGCAATAACTTCCGCTTCAGAAAAACCGAACTGTGCTTTTATTGCCTCAAAAGGTGTCCTGTCTTCCCAGGCCATTTCAATAATTCTGTCTGATTCTTCAACGGTCATAGCTTGGTTTGTTGATTGATTAAGCAGGATACTCTACAAAATTTCTTTCAGTTTCATAGAGCCTTACCTGAACATCAAGTTTTGCGTCAAGTTTTGCGCGGAGGATATTGTAAATGACAATCACAATATTTTCAGCGGTAGGGTTAATTCCTGCAAATTCAGGACAATCGAGATTGAGATTTCTATGGTCGAAACGTTCTTCTATTTCGCTTTTAATGAGGTCTTTAAGGACTTTCATATCAACAACGTATCCTGTTTCAGGGTTTATTTCTCCAACAACTTTTACGATAAGATCGTAGTTGTGGCCGTGCCAGTTCACATTGTTGCAAAGACCAAAAACCTCATTATTTTTTTCCTGGTTCCATGCTGGATTGTAAAGTCTGTGGGCTGCATTGAAATGGGCTTTGCGATAAACGGCTACTCTCATCGGTGTATGTTTTAAAGGTTTTACATATAACAAACCGACATGAATTTAGTTTCAAATCAGGTTTGTTTTTGGAACATTCCTCAAAAATACATAAAACGGTGGTTAATCTTTTTTTTCATTTGCAACCCATTGCATTTGGTTTTACGTCTAAGTAGTTTAAATGCTGAGGTATCTTTAATGATAATGACTTATTTTCGCGCAAAAATTCAATCTTTGAAGCAAGCCAACTCACTGTTTTTTATTGTAGGATTTGCCATTTTACTGATGGCGTATGTTTTGAGTCTGCCCAACCGAAAACCACATATTGACGATGCATGGCTTGGTGAACATAGTTACTGGCTTTTTCAGGATGGAGTTGCAAAGTCAAAATTGATGTCTGGCATTGCCGGCAGCGAAGACAGATTGTTGCTTCACCACAAGCTTTTTACAGTTCAGGGAGCTGGAATTATCTCTGTTTTTGGGTTTTCATTGCAATGGTTAAAAGCAGTTTCATTGGTTTATTTAGCCTTAGCGTTGGCTATGCTTTGGATTTTGCAACACCGGATGCATTTATTTAAAAACAATCAAAGCTGGATGTTGGTGCTCTTGATTTTGCTTGCAAACCCATTGATTTTTGAATTTAGTTTTGTTTTCAGACCCGAAACTATGCTGATGTTTTTGGGACTTCTGAGCTTTTTTCTTTTATGGCTATTACTTACTAATGACGAACATACGAGACTTTATGCGTTTTTTGGCGGCTTTGTTGCCGGCATCGCTCTGGTATCTCATCTGAATGGTGCAGTTTTTATTTCTGCTGGATTTTTGTTGTTGGTTTTCAAGATGAAGTTCAAACCTGCAGCACTTTTTGCTGTTGGAGCAATCTTCGCGTCATTGGGCTATTTTTACGATTTTCGTTCTTTGAGCGACTTTTCACTTTGGTATCAACAGCTCACTTTTATTCCTTCAGATAGTCCGTACACAAATCCATTCATCAAAATTCTTCTTAATAGTTTAGGTGAACATATGCGGTTCTTTCATAGCCCAAAAGAAATTTCTTTGACACTTCTTTTCATTGCTGCTGCCATTTCAGCAAGGAAAGAACTAATTAAAAAACATAATTTGCTTGTTTTTTACACGCTACTGCTCATGATTTCAATGGCTGTGCTTGCTTTGAACAAAACAAGCAAATACCTCATCTTTCTTCTTCCATTTATCACATTGATTATTGGTATAGCTTTCGATCGTTTTAATACGAAAAAGTCTAAAACCAGATTAACTCCACTCACAGTTTTGCTTTCCGTTTATTTTCTTGTGTCGGTTTTTTACAATGTGAACATCATTAGAAGTAAATATGATCCGACACTTAATAACAAAATAAGAATGGCATTTGCGGCAGAAAACAGCAACGACATGATTGTTCTTGCGCCAATGGAATTTATTTTTGACGAGATTGATAATTTCAAAGAAATTCACAGCCTGATGTCTTTTAACGAGCGTTTAAAAATTACACCGAATCTCAGGTCTGATAAATTTTTAGAAACTGCTGCTTATGAAGATATAGATTTGATTCTGCTTAATGACGAATATGCGAACGTATTTTTAATGCAGAATTTCAAGTTGCATGATATTAATGCAGGGTACAGACTTGTGTATAAAGACTCACAGCTTATGGTTTGGAAGAAAGAGCTTTCTAATCAAAATCCATTAACTTATAATTCGCTCAATACATGGTATTCCGATGGATTACTTAAGTATTTCAGTGCGTTGGATTAGCCTCAAAACCTTCTTTGAAAGGGAATAATTTTTCTTTTTCGTTCTTCAAAAGGCTTAATAAAAAAGCAATTAACGCCTTTTTCTGATAACCGGTTTTTCAAAACTTCGTGCTTCATCTATATCGATGATTACAAAGTCGAGTTTCTTTTGCGTAAGATCCACTTTTTTGACACGGATAGTTACAGGATCGCCCAATCTGAAAACTTTACCAAAACTCTGTCCAATCACCTGATAGTTGTCTTCATCGAGATAATAATAGTCGCCGGGCATCTCGTTGTAGCGCACCATCCCTTCACATTTGCTTTGCTTTAATTCAACAAAAATGCCCCATTTGCTGACACCTGAAATGAGTCCGTCGAAAATTTTACCAACTTTATCTGAAAGATATTCTGCTTGCTTGAATTTGATTGAATCGCGTTCCATTTCGGCGGCACGGCGTTCCATTTCTGAAGCATGTTTGCAAACAGGCTCATACGCTTCCTGACTCACTGAATCTTTGTTTTCGAGCAGGTAACGCTCTAAAAGCCGATGAACGATAAGGTCGGGATAGCGGCGGATGGGTGAAGTAAAATGTGTGTAAAACTTAAATGCCAGACCATAATGTCCGATGTTTTGGGTGCTGTATTCAGCCTTGGCCATCGTGCGGATGGCGATGGTTTCAACAAGAGTTTTCTCCCCTTTTCCATCAACTGCTTTAAAAAGATCATTGTAGGATTTTACCAGTTTTTCTCTTGAGCTGATGTTCATGCTATAACCAAGCTTGCCGATAAACTGCAAAAAAGTATTCAGTTTTTCCGGGTTGGGTTCATCATGGATGCGATAAACAAATGTTTTTACTTTCTTCTTTCCGAGTGGTTTTCCAATGCGTTCGGCGACCTTTCTGTTGGCGAGCAGCATGAAATCCTCAATTAGCATATGACTCTCCTGCTGCACTTTAACGAAGGTATCAATCGGTTTTCCGTTTTCGTCCAGGATAAATTTCACTTCTTCAGAGTGGAAATTTATTGAGCCATCTTTCATGCGCTGACTGCGTAATTTTGAAGCAATATTATGCAGAATCAAAATTTCATCTTTAAAATCACCTTCACCTCCTTCGATAACAACCTGAACCTCTTCATAAGCAAATCTCCGGTTTGAGTTGATGATTGTTTTTCCAATCCATTCGTTCAGGACTTCGCCTTCTTCATTCATTTCAAACACCGCCGAAAAGCAAAGTTTATCTTCATTCGGGCGTAGCGAGCAAATGTTGTTTGATAGTTTTTCAGGCAGCATTGGAATAGTGCGGTCAACTAAATATATTGATGTGCCGCGGTTTTGGGCTTCGAGGTCAGTTGGTGTGCCTTCAACAACATAATGCGCAACATCGGCAATATGTACTCCAATTTCCCAATTTCCGTTTTCGAGTTTTAGAAGTGACAGGGCGTCATCAAAATCCTTTGCATCGTCAGGGTCTACAGTAATCGTTGTGATTTCGCGGAAGTCACGTCTTTTGGCTATTTCAGCTTTTGTTATGCCATGATCTATTTTTTCTACTTCATCTTCTACCTCTTTAGGAAATTCGAGCGGGAAATTGTGTTCGGCCAGAATAGATTGCATTTCAACATTGTTATCCCCCGGTTTTCCGAGCACTTTGATAACTTCTCCAAAAGGGTTTTTTGAATGCTCGGGCCAGTCGGTGATGCGTACAATGACTTTTTCACCATTTTTAGCATTGTTGAAGTAAGGCTTTGGAATAAAAATATCAACGGCCATGCTTTTGCTGTCAGGCACAAGAAATCCGAATTCTTTGGAGATGGAAATCACGCCTACATAATCAGTTTTGTTGCGCTTGATAACTTCAACGATCTGCCCTTCAGTTTTATGATTTTTTCGTCTAGGGAAAAGGTACACCTTCACCTGATCATCGTGCAAAGCCTGTGCGGTATTATTGGCCGAAATGAAAACATCTTCGCCTCCGGTGTCGGGTGTCACATAAGCTTTGCCCGTACTTTTCATATCAACTTTGCCCGTAATGAAAGCTTTCTCTTCGCCATATTCTTGTAGCATTGATTTACTCAGCAAATAGCGATAGGGCCTTTCTTCGGTGAGTTTCCCTTCTTTGGTCAACTCAAGCAAAATGTTATGAATCAAATCTTTACCTGCCTTATCTTTTATACTCAGCAATTTGCTGACTTGTTTATAATTCAGCGACTTGAACGGATTTGAACCGAAAATACTCAATATGGTGGCGGTAAGTGTGTTCTTTACTCCACCTGAAACTTCTCTCTTTTTTGGCATGGCAGTCAGTATTTTTTAGAAAACTATCAGTTTATGGCTACAAAGTTAACGCACAAAGCCTCAACTTTGATTTCTTTTTTTTAAGATGAATTTGGGATTCAATTTGGTTATAAACTCAGCGAATTGAAAAGGCAATTATTTAAAGCCTCCTCTTACATAAAACTTCGTGCCGGTATGGCCGAAATCAGCTTTTTGGTGTAGTCACTTTGAGGATTTTTGTAAAGCAAATCTGCTTCGGCCAACTCTTCCATTTTGCCGTTGTTCATCACCAAAACGCGGTCCGACATATAGCGTACAACACTCAGGTCGTGTGAGATAAAGACATACGTGAAACCGTATTCCTTCTTCAGCCGGTTGAGCAAATTAAGCACCTGAGCCTGCACAGAAACATCAAGGGCTGAAACAGGCTCATCGCAAATTACAAGTTCAGGGTTCACTGCGAGCGCTCTTGCTATGCACACACGTTGTCGCTGTCCGCCTGAAAACTCATGTGGATAGCGCCTGAAATGGGATTCTTCGAGACCAACCTGTTCAAGCAACTCAAATACTTTCTGCTTGCGATGGGCTGCGTTTCCATTCAAGCCATGCACTTTCATAGGCTCCATAATGGCTTCACCAATGGCAATACGTGGATTAAGGGATGAATATGGATCCTGAAAAACAATCTGCAGCTGTTTGCGAAAATCACGCAACTGATTTTTGTCCAGTTTATTAACAACAACACCTTTGTAGCTAACGATTCCGTCAGTGGGTTCCTGAAGGCGCAAAATGCTCCGGCCAAGCGTAGTTTTGCCACAGCCGGATTCGCCAACCAAACCTAAGGTTTCTCCCGGAAAAACCTCAAAACTAATGTCATCAACAGCTTTTACGTAAGCCTTTTCTCTACTGAAAAATCCCTTTTGAACAGGAAACCAGGTACGCAGGTTTTCAACTTTCATTACAGGCTCCTGGGCATATAGCAGCTCATGTGCTTTTGCACGTTCATTTGATGGAACAGTGAGTTCAGCCAGCATTTCGGGTAGTCCGCCGGACCACTTATTTTCCAGAAATTCTTTTACAACCGGTAAGCGGCTGAGACGTCTGTCAAGTGGTGGTCTGCATGCTAAAAGACCACGTGTATATGGGTGTTGTGGATTTCCGAGTACTTCATCAACGGTGCCAGATTCAACAATTATGCCTTGATGCATCACCGCAACTTTATCTGCTATATCTGCAATTACGGCAAGATCATGGCTTATAAAAATCATTCCCATGCCGGTTTGTTGCTGCAAATCCTTAAGCAAAAGCAAGATTTCTTTTTGAACTGTAACGTCCAGAGCGGTGGTGGGTTCATCAGCAATCAGAAGTTCAGGTTCGTTGGCGATGGCCATTGCAATCATTACACGCTGCTTTTGTCCGCCCGAAAGTTGATGCGGATAAGCCCTGAAATGCTGTTCCGGTCGCGGAAGTTTTACTTTTCTGAATAATTCAAGAACTTTTTCCTTTGCTTGTTTTTTGGTTGTTTTCTGATGCGTCAGGATGGCTTCGGCTACCTGATATCCGCAGCGCAACACAGGATTGAGCGAAGACATTGGTTCCTGAAATATCATGGCCATTTTACTTCCCCGTGCCTGACGCATTTGTTCATCATTCCAGGAATGTGCAGCCTCGCCAGAAAAATAGATTGAATCAACTTCTATCTTCGATTGTTTAGTAGGAAGGAGTCGCATCACAGCCAGTGAACTCACCGACTTTCCTGAACCGGATTCACCTACGATACCCAATGTTTGCCCGCGCTCCACTTTAAAACTCACATCCTGCACTGCATACAGCCAGGCATTTTCGTGCCTGAAACGAATACTTAGTTTGTTCACCTGAAGCAATGACGCAGGTTTTTCCATATTATTTATAATGAGTGAGCAAATGTAAGAAAAAGCAAGCTGGTCCATGACCGGATGACCCTTAAGACTTTTCTGTCTGTTTATCAATAAATCTACGCTTACTGGAATTTTTTATGAAACAATACTTTACAGCAATGCATCTGATAAATTTACTTTTAGGCAAAACAACTCTTGTGATGTTTGATTGATTTTTCATCTTATATTTGTTAATGCTTTTGGTTTAAAATAATCCTTGATGCCCCCTATATTATACGATTTACTTTCTCTTTTTTACCCGGAAGTTTGTCCATCCTGTGGCAATCTGCTCAACAGAGATGAAAAAACCATTTGTTTAAGCTGTCGTTTTCTGATGCCGAAAACGGGTTACGAAATTGTTGCTGATAACCCGATAGCCCGTATGTTTTGGGGTCGTGTTCGTTTGAACGCAGTAAGCGCCTGTTATTTTTTTGCTAAAAAAGGAAGAGTGCAGCCACTTATTCATGAACTGAAATATAAAAGTAATCGGGATGCAGGGCATTTCCTTGGTATTGAAATGGCGAAAGAAATAATTCAATCGCCATTGTATGAGGGTGTTGACTTTATTGTTCCTGTTCCTTTGCATCCAAAAAAAATTAAGATCAGGGGCTACAATCAAAGTGAGGTCATTGCCGTTGGAATGCGTAGCGTGATGAATAAACCTATAAACAAAGATGTTTTAGTGCGGCAGATTGCCACTGCCAGTCAAACCAAAAAGTCGCGCGAGGCCCGATGGCAAAATGTAAAAGACATCTTTGTTTTGCATAATCCTGAACTTTTTGAAGGCAGGCACATTCTTCTCATTGATGATGTAATCACAACAGGAAGCACCATAGAAGCCTGTGCCAATGTTCTCCTTCAGGCAAAAGGCATCAAAGTGAGCGTTGCAGCAGCAGCCTGTGCGCCAAGTTAGCAAAGTTTCAGCCAGTCAAAAAAGCTTTCCAAATAAAAAACGAGCTCAATGTATCACCTCCCCTGCTTTTTTAATTTACACCATAGCAGTCATTTAGATGTTTTTTAAACAAACTTCTTGACATCTGATCAAAAAGTTCGTAGGTTTGTACAATAAATAACTAATTCTTTAGTTATACAACTACTAAAATAGTTTATCTATGAAAGAGCTAACGAAAGCCGAAGAGCAAATCATGCAAATCCTATGGGAGCTGAAACAGGCTTTTGTTCACGATATCATTGAACAACTTCCTAAGCCTAAGCCGGCCTACAACACGGTTTCTACCATTGTGAGAATACTAGAGAAAAAAGGCTTTGTTGATCATGAAGCCTTTGGGAAAACTCATCGCTACCACCCTGTTATTGAAAAAAAGGTTTATACGAAATTCATGTTTAAGGGCTTATTGAATGGCTATTTCAGCAATTCGATGCATCAGATGGTATCTTTTTTCAGCAAAGAAAAAGGTCTTAGTCTGGCAGAACTTGAGGAGTTAAAACAAATCATAGAAAACGAAATTAACACCAAGGAAAAGAAATAGCAATGGAACAGTTTTTCCTTTATATTGTCCGTGTTTCTATTTATCTGGCTGTTTTTGCCCTGGCTTATAAAATGTTGCTAAGCCGTAAAATCAATCCCGAATTCAATCGATACTACCTTCTGTTTTCGGGCATTGGAGCAGCTTTACTTGGTTTTTTCACCGGCTTTACTTTTACTTTTTCAGGCAATACCGTGCCCAATCCGGTTGTTGATTTGCCGGAAATTGTTGTATACGCCAACAGTGGTTATATTGAAACTACATCATTTCTGGCAAATGGTCTGCGTGAAATCGAAATCATTCAAGTGCTGATATTGCTTTCCGGCCTCGTAGTTTTGACGATTGTTTTTGTTCAGTTGATAAAAATAATGCTGTTAATCAATCAAAATCCCGGAAGCAGATTTATGGGACTCACTTTGGTTGAAATTGATAATAACACGCCACCTTTTTCATTTTTTCATTGGCTTTTTGCAGCAAAAGAATTAACAAATCAGCAGGATTTTGCTAAAATTCTCGCTCATGAGCATGCCCATTACAAGCGTTTGCACTCATTTGATGTATTAGTTTTTGAGTTATTGCATGTGCTTTTCTGGTTTCATCCGGCCTATTATTATCTAAGAAATGAACTCAAAACCATGCACGAATTTGAAGCAGATGCAATGGCGCTAAAAATTTTCGACAAAAAAGATTATCAGCAGACATTGCTTTCTTTGAGTTTTTCTGGTGGTATGATACCAATTTCTAATCCTTTCAATGTTTCACTTATTAAAAAACGTATGCTTATGATGAATCAAAACAAGCGGCACAAACCTGCCCAAAACTGGTTAAAATTATTGATAATCCTTCCATTTATGACAGCTGCTATACTTATACAGTCGTGCAGTTTCGATAAAAAAGAGGTGCAAACTGAGCCCCGGCCGGAAGATGTCATGTCGGTAAAAGTTGATTCTGCCGGTAGTGTGACAGCATCAATGGTAAATCCAAAAGAAGCTTTTGCAGATGCAGAACCGATAGAGGGTGATATTTTCACTGTTGTTGAAGAAATGCCTGTTTTTCAGGGAGGTCCTGAGGCAATGATGAAATTCATCTCAAATAACATTCAATATCCTGAGAAAGCAAGAAAAGAAGGCATTCAGGGAAGAGTATATGTGAATTTCATCATTGAAAAAGATGGAAGCGTTTCATCTGCAAAAGTCTTACGTGGTATTGGAGGCGGATGCGATGAGGAAGCCCTGCGTGTAGTTGAAATGATGCCAGACTGGACTCCGGGAAAACAACGCGGACAGGCTGTAAGAGTATCTTTCAATTTGCCGGTAAAATTCTTGCTGGACTAGCTTTCACTATTTTTTTGACTTGTATAACTAATTTTTTAGTTATGACCTGACAGCACTTCATTGAAGATTCTGTCAGGTCATTTATTTTGATCTACCTTTGAAGTCTTAAAAATTCTACCCAAAAATGGAAGAAAATCAAAAAACAAAAAGCCTTTCAAAGAAGGACTGGATAATCGCTTTAGTGCTTTTTCTTGCAATAATTGCCGCGCTTTTATTTCAATTTCTCAATAAGGAAAAAGCCGAAAAAATACAAAACGAAAATCTGAAAAGTATCGTGGAGCCGGAAGCTTCAATCAGCCAAACTAAATTGCTGTGTGAATTCAATGCTAAGTGCTGAGAAGACACTATTTTTGCTCTTTAAAGGAATCTGCCATGCTTTTCGAAGAGAAAGGCAGCAATTAATTCATATTCAATTTGTTGGTCAATATATTTAAAAAACACAGATAAATAATCTTGTCATGGAGCCCTATCAACTTCAAATAATTCAGACACTGGCAGTAATAATAAGCCTTGTTGCAATAAAGTTTCTTTTGAGAGGAATCATAAACAAGTTCATGAACAAGCTGCACTTTGCACTTGAGAGGAAAAGAATTATCTCAAAAATCATCAATTTTTTTATCCTTATTGTAGCCGTAGTGCTTATAACTGCCATCTGGGGCGTCAAATCACAGGAGGTCACTATTTTTATCTCTTCAATCCTGACAATTTTGGGTGTTGCATTTTTTGCGCAGTGGTCAATCCTTTCAAACATCAGTTCCAGTCTGATTCTTTTCTTTAATCACCCGGTACGCATTGGATCACAAATAAAAATTCTCGACAAAGAGTATCCCATCGAAGGCGTTGTTGTGAATATTTCGCTCTTTTTTATGTACATCAAAACAACCGAAGGCCAATTGGTTTCGATACCCAATACTATTGTTTTACAAAAAACTATCTCGCTTGACAGTGAAAACATGGATGAAATCTGATGATTTTACTCATCCAAATGATCCGGCTTTTCAGGAATAATTTCGTTCAGGCGCCCCTCTTTCATTAGCTGCTGATTATACGCACGTCTGTTTCGTTCCATTCTGCGTTGCAACCGTGCCACATCGTTGAAAAGGTCGTACAAAGTCTGAATTGGTCCTTTGATCGTGAAAGGCGCCGGATTCATATAAAGCAGAATATCCTTCAGTTCTTCATTGATGAAATCAAGGTTTACAGGTTTTATGGGTCGCATATTCACGAAAATATGTTTAAATGTAGGCCAGTCATAAAACGATCGAACGATAACCTCTTCCATCATGATGGTATCTTTATGAAGTTTCACTTGCCAAATGCTGCCTTCTTGAATTTTCTGCGCATCAAAAGGAACAATTTTTCTTTGAAATCCCATGGCAGAAAACATGACTGAATCAATATCTTTACCTCGAAGAATGAAGCTTCCCTGATCGTCACTGATGGTTCCACTGCGTGCCATTTGGCTTATAATATGCACGTTCTTAATTGGTAAGAGACTGTCAGCGGAAATTACAACACCTTCAATCCAAAGGCGTTCCTGCGCAAAAAGTGAGCTGGAAAAAATGAACAGAAAAGTAACAAAGATTAGATGTCGCAATGTTTTCAATTGTTGGGCGAAATTAAGGCGAAGCTTTCAAACATTGGTGCTTGTGCTACATAAAAATTGTTAAAGCATTGAAAAATAGCATAAATAATTTCGTTTTTATCCACCGCTATCAACCTGCAATGTGCGAATTTTTAGCAATAAAAATTAACAGCTATTTTAATAAACACTACAATTTTTTCATTTTTTGAATTAAAAATGTCCTATCAATAGAACTATCGCTTGAAATCCACTACTTTTATCCGCTAAATTTAATAATCCTATAACGAATAAAGGCAAATGAAAATGATTTTCAGTATACTTGGAGGCATAATATTGGCTGTAATATTGCTTTTCGGCTTGTTTTTACTCTATATAAATTTCACGGATTATCTGCCTGAGCCAATTGAAGAGTTGCAGGTTGTACATCGTAATCCGCAGTACCTGGAAGGCAAAAGCATCAGTCTGATGAGCTGGAATATTGGTTATGCCGGTTTGGGCCAGGAAATGGATTTTTTCTACGATGGCGGCAAAATGGTTCGTGGCAGCAAAGAGCTCACAGATCAATATCAGCAGCAAGTGCTTGATTATTTGAAATCGCGGGATCCTGATTTTTGGCTGTTTCAGGAAGTCGATTTTAAAGCAAAGCGTTCATATAATCAAAATCAGGCAGTGATTCTTGCAGAGGCCTTGCCTGGTTTCAACCATGTTAAAGCAATAAATTATGATGTACCTTTTGTGCCTGTACCTATCAGCGAACCCATGGGAAGAGTGCTATCTGGAATTATGACTTTTTCGAAAGCTTCTCCCCGCTTGAGCCGTCGCTATGGCTTTCCGATGATTGCCGGCTGGCCCGATAGAATGTTTCTGCTCGACAGATGCTTTATCGAAACACGCTATACAGTTGGTGAAGGCAAAGAACTTGTTGTAATCAATACCCATAATTCTGCTTTTGTTTCCGACCAATTGCTTATGGATAAAGAACTTGAGGTGATTCAAGCGAAGATGCTCCGCGAATATGAACTGGGAAATTATGTGATTGTTGGCGGCGATTGGAATTTGAATCCGCCAGATTTTAAGCCGGAAAACGATTACAACGGCCATATTTATGATGAACCCGTTGTAAAGATTCCAGGGAATTTTTTACCTGATGGATGGAATTACGCTTTTGATCCAAACGCTCCCACCAACAGAAATCTCGATAAGGCATACATAAAGGGTGTTATAGGATCAAAAACAATAGACTATTTCATAGTTTCACCAAATATCTCTATTCAATCGATTAAAGTTGAAGATCTTAATTTTGCTTATAGTGACCACAATCCCGTTCGTCTGGATGTTATCCTAAACTAGAATTATGCATGCTTTTCGGATAGTTTTGTTCGCTTGTATTTTGTTTGCAGGAAGTCTGTTTGCACAGGAAAATCAAGTTTTCATAACCGAAAATGGTCGTATAGACTTTGTTTCAGATGCCCCGCTTGAGATTATCAAAGCTGGTTCAGGCGAGCTGAAAGCTGCAATAGATTTAAAAAATAAAACATTCATCTTTGTGCTTGACAATGCAAGTTTTGAAGGTTTTAACAGCCAATTGCAACAGGAGCATTTTCACGAAAATTATATTGAAACAAAAAAATATCCAAAAACAGTCTTCAAAGGGAAAATTATCGAAGACCCACAATGGAAAAAAGGCGAAACGCAAACCGTCAGAGCAAAAGGTATTTTGGATTTGCATGGCATTCAAAAAGAACGAATTATCTCAGCTGAGATTAGTTACAAAGATGAAAATATTTACATAAAATCAGACTTTAGTATTTTTCTGGACGACCATCAGATAAGAATTCCAAAAGTGGTATCCAGAAAAATTGCACCAGAGATAAAAGTAAAAGTTGAAGCCACGCTTTCTCCAAACATCACATCAGAAAAACAACAAAACTGATGAAATGTGTCAAAATAAATAGCTTTCGGAGTTACCTGAAACTTTTAACAGCTTTGGTTTTGCTCCTTCCGGTGTTGCTTTGGTCACAAGAAATTTTTGTACATACTTACTCTCCGGGTTACAGCATTGAGCAACGAAAAATCACTGCTGCCTCCGAAAACTTTGATGGATTTTTGCTGATTGGTACAAAAGGAGCATTGTTTGTTTTTGATGGCCTGAACTACAATCAGCTCCCCTTTCCCGATAGCCTGAGCGAGACAGAAGTGAAAACTTTTGGACATAAAGGTGCATTGGTTTTTGCAGGTCTTTCTGATGGAACACTGCTTTCATATCGTCAACTTCATTTGGGTTTGCAGCCGGAAAAACTTCTTCAATGTGAGGCTTCCATTACAGCTATTGAAGTTGATGATAAAGGACATTTGTGGGTTTCAACATATGGCAATGGCATTTATCTGCTTGGAAATGAACAGGAAACGCTGCATATAAACACCGAAAACGGGCTTCCGGATGCATATGTTTATGATCTTCAAAAAGATTTTTCGGGCAATATGTGGGCCGGAACTGATGCCGGATTAGTGAAAATGCAATTGGAGGATAGTGGCATAAATATTCAGGTTTTTGCCCAAAAAGAAGGTCTGCCTGACCTTATTGTTACCACTCTTGCAATCGATATTGAGAACAATCTTTGGCTGGGAATGCACAATGGAGGGTTTTGTTATTTCGATATTGATGCTGAGAAAATAGAATTGCCAAAACTTTCTGAAGACTGGAAAAATGGCGTTGTGCAATCAATTTTTATGATGGATGGCTACGTTTGGATTGCAAGTCAGGACAAAGGTCTTTTTGCATGGTGTACGAGAACTGAAAAACTTTTTCCGTTTCAAAATGGAATTCCTCAGCGGATTATTCAGCTCATTGAAAGCCATTTAAGAGGTTTCTGGGTCGTTAATTCAGAACAAATTTTGTGGACTGCAGGCCGGCAAATCGAAAATATTCCAATGATAGGAACCCAATCCACGGTTGATTTATTTGCTTTATTGGTTGATAAACATGGCTTTCTTTGGTTTAGCAATGAAAATGGACTTTTCAAAACCAAGGCCTCCAATCCGGGCGAAGATTTTCAAGAAATTAAAATCAGTTCAAAGTATCATTCTACCATTGTTTCAAGCATTTATGAAGATGATGAAGGTTGGATCTGGCTTGGAACTTTTGATGAAGGCTTAAAAGTGTTGAAGCCCGAAAACAAGACTTTTGCGCATTATAGCGAAGCTGATGGCCTGTCGAACAACAGCATATTGTCTATTGATGGTAATGGCAATGAAATCTGGTTTGCAACTTTGGGCGGAGCATCAAAAGCTACCAAAAAAACCGATGGAACTATCCAATTTCAGTCATTCAGCCAGAACGAAGGGCTGGGTACAAACTATATTTACCATGTTAAAACAGATAGTCAACAACGAATCTGGTTCGCAACAGATGGCAGAGGTATCAGTTATTTTGAAAATGGCGGTTTTCATCAGCCAAAACATGAAATTCTGAAAGAAAAAGTGTTTTATGCTATTGCCGAAGATACTCAAAACGCCATTTGGCTTGCTTCTTCTGATGATGGTTTATACCGCATTAAAGGCGATAGTTTGAAGCATTTTGGAATTGAAGAAGGTCTGAGCTCACTTACAATTACTTCTTTGGCATCAACCCAATCGCCACATTTGATTGTCGCAGGAAACAACGGCATCGATCTGATAAATATTTACAGTGGTGAGGTGGTTCAGGCAGGCAGACATTACGGAATGAATTTACAGCAAACGGCATTAAACAGCATTGCCGCCGACGCAGACATTGCTTTCTTTATTAGTACCAACAAAGGAATGCTCCGTTTAGAAAACATCTCCAATCTGGCAAACAGAATGCCTTTGATTAAAATGAAAAAATTATTGGTGAATCTTAAGCCATTCGATTTCGAACAAAACATCAAGCTTAAGCATAACGAAAGTCAGGTCAGCATAGCGTTTTCTGGAATCTGGTATCCAAATCCTGAAGAGGTTCGATTCCTGGTAAATCTGAGTGGCAAAGAAAGCAGTGAATTCGAAACACGTGATCAGGTATTAAACTATGGCAGTTTAAGTCCGGGAAAATATCAATTTCATATAGCAGAGGCTGGAAATAAAAAATCTGCGTTTAATACTTTGACGTTTGAAATCGAGATAAAAAAACCTTTTTGGATACAATGGTGGTTTCTTGCCGGGACGCTTGTTCTATTCTCAGTGCTTTTGTATTGGTGGCTGCGTGAACGCGAAAATAAAATAAAGTTGCAACAGCGCATCAGACAGGAAAAGCTGGAGTTTGAATACCGGAATCTTCGCAATCAGGTGAACCCGCATTTTTTATTCAACAGTTTTAGTACACTCATCGCGATGATTGAAAATGAAGGAAAAAGTGCTGTAGGGTACGTTGAAAAACTTTCAGATTATTTCAGACAAATCCTTCAATACCGCGACAGCGAATTGATTCCACTCAGCGAAGAAATGCAGTTGCTTGAAACATACATTTATCTTCAGCAAAAACGCTATGGATCTGGCCTTATGCTAAAAACAGAAATTCCATCAAATTTTCATTTTGCCAAAATTCCGCCTATGACACTTCAAATACTGGCAGAAAATGCCTTAAAACACAACATGGCTTCCAAAAGCAAGCCGCTCTATATTGAAATCATTGTCAACAATGGATTTATTTTGGTTCAAAATAACCTGCAACCCAAACAAAGCAAGGAAATATCGACAGGATTGGGTCTGAAAAACATTTCTGAGCGTTTCCGTTTGTTTGCAGGAAAACAGATAATTATTGAAAAAACACAGGAGTTGTTTCTTGTAAAATTACCTTTAATTCATTAATAATGAACGCTATGGGATGGAAGGTATTGATTGTTGAAGACGAAGAAGCTACAGCTGAACGCACCAAATCATTGTTGCTTCAGGCCTTACCCGATGCAATTGTAGCAGGAATGACCGACAGCATCGAAAGTACGGTTGCCTGGCTTAAATCGCATCCTGAACCTGATTTGATACTGATGGATATTCAACTTGCCGACGGAAACAGTTTTTTAATCTTTAGTCAGACTAAGGTCGTTTCTCCTGTGATTTTTACAACTGCCTATGACGAGTTTGCGCTACAGGCCTTCAAAGAAAACAGCATCGATTACCTGTTGAAGCCGCTTAAACTGCAGGATTTGGAAAAGGCTGTCGAAAAAATGAAAAGACTTTCTGTTCCAAAACCCACAGCAGAATATCTGCAAATAATGGAACTTTTAGGAGGAAAACAGCCTAAACTGCTGAGTCGCTTTATGGTAAAAGCGGGGCAACAGATAAAGGTTTTCACTACCGAAGATGTTGCGTACTTCTATATCGCTGAAAAAATTGTTTTTGCCAGGCTAAAAAATGGAGATCGCTATCCAATAGATTATACCTTGGATCAATTGGAACATTCACTCGACCAAAAAAGTTTTTTTCGCATCAACAGAGCATTTATAATCAGCTTTGCAGCAATTGACAAACTCCATACCTACAGCAAGTCGCGCATTAAAGTCATTTTGAAACCTGTCTGCGAAGAAGAATCCATCTCCAGCACCGAACGTTCTCCTTTGTTTCGCTCATGGCTCAGCGATGATTTTAATTCATAAAAAACCAGATTTCAGGCTTTTATAGATTTTTTATCATCAGATTTCTCAGTACTTACCTATCGATAATGCTTGTTCATTCACTGTTTTTTCCGGTTGAGAAAACATTGTTTTGAAACAGGGATGTCTGTACCTTTTCTTTGCAGAATAATTTAAAATGCAAAAAACATGAACAAATGGATTAAAATCATACTCATTATGGTCACTATGGGAGCTGTAGGTGCGGTAATAGGATATGTTTTTGTTTACAATAAATCACATCCGGATTTTGAAAAGAAGGCAGCCGACTTTACACTTACAGCTGAAGAACTTTTTGAGTTTTATCGCAGCGATCAGGCTTCTGCAGAATTAAAATACAACGGAAAAGTGGTTGAGGTTTCGGGTATATTATCTGAAATTGAATCCATCCACGATTTAACCATTGCTGTTTTTGTGCTCGATGAAGGTATTTTTGGCAACGAAGGCATCAGAATAAGTATGCTTGAAAACCAACAGGAAAGGCTAAAAAATACACCTCAAGGTTCGGTTGTAATCATCAAAGGATTTGTCACGGGGTACAATGAAACGGATGTTGTAATGGAGCATGGATCTTTAATCAATTAATTATGAAAGTTTTAATCAAAGAAATATTAAAAAGAATAAAAATGAAAAGAAAAGAAATCCTATTAATTGCAATGCTGGTTTTGATCAGTAGTTTTGGTGTACAAGCGCAAAAATATGCCACAAAAACAGGTGTGATCAGATTTTATTCTGAAGCTCCGGCCGAAAATATTGAGGCATTCAACCGTCAGGTGAACAGTGCTATCGACCTCAATTCAGGAGATTTTGTATTCAGAGTTCTCATGAAGGGTTTTCAATTTGAAAAGGCCCTTATGCAAGAGCATTTCAACGAAAATTATGTGGAGTCACATAAGTTTCCAAATGCCACTTTTGTTGGAAAAGTCAGCAATCTGAGTGATATCGATCTGAGCAAAAATGGCACTTTCGAAGCTGAAGTGTCGGGTAATATGACGATTAAAGGCGTAACAAAAGAAGTAACTGAAAAGGGTGTTTTTGAAGTAAAAGACGGCCTGATAAATGGAAAATCGACTTTTTACATTCAGCTGGCCGATTATGACATAAAAATTCCGAGGACGGTAGTAAAAAACATCTCAGAAACTATAGAAATCAATGTTGATGTTTCTTTGTCTTTATTGAACAATTAAATTTTTTCCTTGTTTATCTTTTGGTTTTGGTTATACATTTCAATTCATACCATTTGTAATTTTAAAATGGTTTTGGACCATTTTAAAATTTTACAAAGGTAAATGCCGATGCTACTTGAAAATAGTCCAATTTCTCCGCCTTTGGCGGAATATTGCACTATATTGAAAGTGCAATCGGTATCATGTCAAAAACCAGGTACTTATTGTATCTGGTTTTTTTATTGACATTATTCAATCGGTTTATTATCTTGCGTCTTTTTTTAATTAACCAACATTATAAACTATGGGATTTGTATCTGAATTTAAAACTTTTGCCATGCGCGGCAATGTTATGGACATGGCAGTAGGTATCATTATCGGTGGTGCCTTTGGCAAAATCGTGGCTTCATTTGTAAGTGATGTTATTATGCCGCCAATCGGTTTACTGGTTGGTGGTGTTGATTTCAGTGACCTGAAAGTCGTTATGAAAGAAGCAGTTATGCAGGGCACTGAAATTGTTACTCCGGCTGTAACACTCAATTACGGTGCCTTTGTAAACAGTGTAATCGACTTCATTATCATTGCATTTGCCATCTTTATGATGATAAAAGCGATGAACAATCTGAAGAAGAAGGAAGTAGCTGCGCCAGCTCCGGCTCCCGCACCTCCAGCTCCATCCAATGAAGAAAAGCTGCTCGCGGAAATCCGTGATCTGCTAAAAAAGCAGTAAAAGGTCATGCCTTAAAAAAGACGGCCACTTTTAATGAGGTGGCCGTTTTTATTTAAGCAAAATTTTTTGTGTGAATCACCTTCTGGACTTCACTTCCTTTTCAAGACTTTTGTACCAATTTTCACCAAAACGGCGAATCAACGCATCTTTCAAAAATTTGTACAAAGGCAACCCAGCTTTTTCTCCTTTTCGAATTGCAGGCACACAAATGCTCCATTGGTGATAATTCACATGGGTGAAACCATCTTTCTTTTCAAGTCTGACAGGATAAAGATGGCAACTCACGGGCTTTCTAAATTCTGTTTTGCCTGCCAGCCATGCTTTTTCAATGGCACAAAAACTGACGCCATTGTCATGAAATCCTGCAAAGGCACATTCACGATCATTTACCAGAGGCGTGACTAAATTTCCTACTATATCGTAATCAAAAACGCCATTTTCATTCACAATCTGCTTTCCGGCATCGGTCATGAATTCCATAATTTGATCCAGATCGTCTTCAATCATGCCTATTTCATTATCTTCAAGAGGGGCGCCGGCATCGCCACTCACACAGCAATCGCCTTTGCATCGTGGAAGATCGCAGATAAATCTGGCGCTTATCAGGCCTTCGCTTATAATAGTATCGTTTATAATTATCATGGCGCAAAAATAATGAAAGACAAAGGACAAATATTATTTTTGTTTGGATTCACCCGGACAATGGAATTTGAACGTTTCTATACTTTTCACCTTGAACTAATTTTGAAAATTGCTTTATTAAGTCAGTTCATGCAGATGCTACTTAAAAATAATTATTGAAAAATCGTTCATTTACGGACGTTTTTTCTTGAAAAGGTGAAAAAACCACTTCATAAATGATTATGTGTGAAATAATTCACAATTTTCTTTAATTTTGCCATCTGATTTGCATAAATAGAATTAAATCAATTCATTATAAACACTAAAAACTATTCATTATGGCTTTTAACCTTAGAAACCGCAATTTTCTTAAACTGCTTGATTTTACTTCACAAGAGATCAAATTTCTTCTTGATCTTTCGTTAGAGCTGAAAAAAGCAAAATATGCCGGAACCGAACAGCAGCGGCTGAAAGGCAAAAATATTGCCCTTATTTTCGAAAAAGATTCGACCCGCACACGTTGTGCTTTTGAAGTAGCAGCCCTTGATCAGGGAGCTCATGTGACTTATCTTGGACCTTCGGGCTCACAGATTGGAAAAAAGGAATCAATGAAAGATACTGCGCGCGTGTTGGGCCGCATGTATGATGGCATTGAATACCGTGGTTATGGTCAGTCAATCGTTGAAGAACTGGGTAAATATGCTGGAGTTCCTGTTTGGAACGGCCTCACCAATGAGTTCCATCCAACACAGATTCTGGCAGATTTTTTAACCATGATGGAACACAGCGACAAGCCATTGCATCAGGTAGCTTTTGCCTACTGCGGCGATGCCCGCAACAATATGGGTAATTCATTGATGGTAGGTGCTGCAAAAATGGGAATGGATTTCAGAGCTGTTGCACCAAAACAAAACTGGCCAGAAGAAACACTTGTAGCAAGCTGTCGCGAAATAGCGAAAGAAACTGGCGCTAAAATTACGCTTACCGAGAGCGTTGACGAAGGTGTTAAAGGTGTTGATTTCTTGTATACCGACGTTTGGGTTTCAATGGGAGAGCCGGATCATGTTTGGGAAGAGCGCATCAAGCTGATGCTTCCTTATCAGGTGAATGGAAGCATGGTTGCAAAAACAGGCAATCCAAATGTAAAGTTCCTGCACTGCCTTCCTGCATTCCACAACCGTGAAACAACCATTGGCGAGCAGATTTTCCAAAAATTTGGCATTGAAGCAATGGAAGTCAATGATGAAGTCTTTGAGTCGCCCGCTTCATTGGTTTTTGACGAAGCCGAAAACCGTATGCATACCATCAAAGCTGTTATGGTTGCAACTTTAGGAGCATAAAAGTTTCTTTGAATAATCGAAAAGCCTTCCAGCCAAATGGCTTGGAAGGCTTTTTTAGTAAAAGAGTGTGCTGAATAATGTATCATTTACAGCATCAGGTTTTATTTTTTTACTCCCCTGCCCTTCCATTTCACTTTCACAAAGTTTCCGGCCAAACCAATGATGACGACATAAAATGGATAAATAAATTCGATTGGAAGCGAGAATAAAAGAAGGTTTCTGCGTTTCATAAAACCACTTGCTGCATGGAGTAAAGGATAGTCAACAAGATATTTAAGCAAGATGAAAAGCAGAAAAATAAGTGCCATAAAGGGATAAAAGACAGCTGAAAAAAGCATGCTTAAAAGCAAAAAATTGAATAAAAAAACGATGAGTGCGGGCAATATGATTTCGGGTCGCTTATAGCCAACACTTTTAGATACCCATCTCAGGCGTTGACTTAAAAATGCGCTCATACTGCTCAATGGTAAAGTGCTTACAATCGCTTGCTCAGAAAAGACAAACCGGACAGACTTTCTTCCGTAATTTTTTATGATGTTCATCAACAGAAATACATCATCTCCCGAAGAAAACCCGGAACTTGCATTGAAACCACCGGCATTAATAACTGCATTTCGGTCAAAGCCCAAATTGGCACTATTGCCCATCATTGGAAGCCCAATGCCCGCTGCACCAGCTGTACTGCCCATCAGACTGATAAATTCAAGTGTTTGAATTTTTTCAAAAATAGTATTTGCCGGATCAAAAAGAACAGGACCAAGGAGCAATTTGGCATTTCCCTCTCTGTAACTTGCAACCATCTGACTTACCCAAAAAGGTCCGGGCCTGCAGTCAGCATCGGTAACAAGAACCAAATCCCCCAGAGCCAGTTCAAGGGCTTCCGAAAGTGCAGATTTTTTACCTGTTCCAATTGCAGAAAAATGCATAAGGTTTAGATCAGGGAAGGCATTCTGAGCTTCATTGATTTTGCTTTTAGTTGAATCTTCAGAATGATCATCAGCGATAATAATCTGGATTTTTTCTAAAGGATAATATTGTTTTGAAAGATTTTGAATTAGATTGAAAATGTTTGATTCTTCGTTGCGCACGGCTCCCAGAATGCTTACTGGAATTTGGCCGCCCAATTCAGCCGGAGGACTCTTTTTTAATCTATACCAGCCTATTGTATAGGTACTTATCAACAAAAGATAAGACAGTGCCACAAATTCTGCAATACGCAGATACATCCAAATATATTCAATTTCCATCTGTTTCCTCTCTTATAAAGTTTAACCGATAAACAAATATTGCACCTATCAAAGCAGGCAAAGCAAGGTTGATGAGCCAAACTGCAGAACTTGCGGCAAGCACAGAAACTGCGGCATATTCCGTCCATATTGCAGCATCACGATAAAAAAATGAAAACAAGCTGACAGCAACAGAACCACGAACTCCAAGTTCGGTGATGGCGATGGTTGGAATAATTGTAATAACAAGGTATATGAGTGCAATAACCATGATAGCATCAAGATAACTCAAACGGAAATCAAAAATAAGCAACATCAGATAAAACTGGAACGAAAATACTCCATAACGCAGGACAGAAAGTGAAAAAACGCGAAATAATTCAAGCTTATCATACATTGTAAAAACTTCAGCATAACGCTCTATCTGCTCTTTTTTCTTTTTAAAAATATTCCCTGAAATAACTTTTAGAAGGCCAACATTAAAATAAATCAGAAAAAAAACAGTGATTGAAATAATTATCAAAAATACCAAACCAAAATACAGCAGCCCTGAAAAGGGTTCGGCAAAATCGTAAATAAGTGGTATGGCAAAAATAAGTGCAATTCCGCCAGCAAGAATGGTGGTAATCATTTGTGCAAGACTGCCAATTATGGTAACCAAAATACCTTTGATATGGCTGGCATAATTGAGCACAAAGACTCTTCCCAGGTAATCTCCTACCCTGTTGGGCAAAAACATACTAACCGAAATTCCAGTTAAAACTGCAGTGAAAGCCTTGTTAAGTTTCACCTTTTCAATCTTATCTATCAATAGTTTCCATTTGATACTTTCGATAAAAATATTTACAGGAAGCAATAACAAAACAATTGCAAAAAGAAAGTACTTCTCAGGTTGATACACAATCAATTTCCAGAGATCAAGCCATTGCTGCCAGTCGTTTCGGCCAAGAAGATGCTTGTATGCAAATCCAAAGGTAAGCAGCATGATCATCACACGCAGCAAAATGTTGGTCGTTTTGCTTACTTTTGTTTTCATTTAGCTAAGTACGGAATTTTTTGAAAACAGAACGAATAATTTTAGGAATTGACCCGGGAACAACCATTATGGGATACGGGTTAATCATGCAAAAAGGCACACAGATGGAGCTTATGGTGATGGGCGTGCTAAAACTGAATAAGTATACAACTCAGGCTCTGCGACTTAAAAAGATATTTGATCGCACTACCGAGCTTATTCGGGAATATCATCCTGATGAACTGGCCATAGAAGCTCCTTTCTTTGGTAAGAATGTGCAATCGATGCTCAAATTGGGCAGAGCACAGGGTGTAGCTATTGCGGCGGCTCTCAATAATAATATTCCAATGTTTGAGTATTCGCCAAAGAAAATAAAACAATCTATAACAGGCAATGGAAGTGCTTCAAAAGAACAAGTTGCAGCCATGCTCAAAACCCTGTTAAAGTTTGATAATCAACCCGAACATCTAGATGCCACTGATGGTGTAGCTGCTGCCGTATGTCACTTTTTTCAAGGAAAAATCGATACAAGTCAAAGTTCATATACTGGCTGGAAGGCTTTTCTTGCAGAAAATCCGAACAGGGTGAAATAATGCGGGTTGTAAGTCAAAGATGAAGTTGGCTATTCTTCTTTTCTTTCTTTCCAAAGCTGGCTGAACGATTTTTTAGCTAAAAGTGGCATTTTACGTCGTGTTCCCCATGATTTTGAAACAAAATATTTCAAAACAATATTTTTAGTGTCTCCACTTGTCATATCAAGCAATTTTCGGCTGTTGAGAAAGCGGGTTGAATTAATAATAATGAATTTATCTGAAGAACTTACCAGTTTCTTATTGACAGCTTCATTTCTATTGATCAATAAAAGCTCATGGAGTGGTATTTTAACTGGACATACATCTGTGCAAGCGCCACAAATAGTGGATGCAAAACTAAGATGCTGATACTCTTTCATGCCTTTCATATGAGGCGTAATGACCGAACCAATGGGCCCGCTGTAGGTGGTTTCGTATGAATATCCTCCAATATTTTTGTAAACCGGACATACATTCAGGCAGGCGCCACATCGAATACAAGCCAAAGCAATGCGCTGACGTGCTTTTGCAAGCAATTCTGTTCGGCCGTTGTCGAGCAAAACAACAATCATTTGTGTTGGACCATTTCCATTTTTGGAAGGGCCACTGACGATTGAATTGTAAACTGTCATTGTCTGGCCAGTGCCATGAGTAGCTAAAAGTGGCCAAAAAAGATCAAGATCATCAATTGAGGGAAGAAGTTTTTCGATGCCTGCAATAGCAATGTGCAATTTAGGCGAAGCCATTGTAAGCAAACCGTTTCCTTCGTTTTCGGTGAGAGCAATTGAACCAGTGTCAGCAATTAGAAAATTCGCGCCTGTGATACCTGCACCAGCCTCAGCAAACTCTTTGCGCATAATTTTGCGGGTATAAGCTGTAATCTCTTCTGGCGTGCTATTTGGTGGCAGATCAAATTTTTCTGTATACAATTTTGCTACATCCTCCTTTGATTTATGCATGGCAGGTGTAACAATATGATAAGGTTTTTCTCCTGCTGTCTGTACTATAAATTCGCCAAGGTCTGTTTCAAAAACCTTTATTTTTTTCTTTTCCAGGTGATGATTCAGATCTATTTCCTCTGTTGTCATCGACTTAGACTTTACAATCTTATCTATTTTCTCATTTTCAAGCAGTTTTGTAATTTCTTTAACAGCATCGGCTGCATCTCTGGCCCATATTACCTTACCACCATTGCGTTGAAAATTAGCTTCAAACTCAACCAGGTATTTATCAAGATGTGTAAGAACCTTATATTTAATGCTATAAGCACGTTGTTTTGCCAACTCCAGATTTGCATAGCGCTTTTTACCGATTAGAACTGCCTGATCATACTTTCCTATATTGAAATTTATTTTACGTCTGTGTTCTGGATCGAAAGCAACTTTTTCGCTCATTTTCAGAAAACTACTTTTACTATCTGACATGGTAAATTGTTTTTAAAATGTTTTAGATATTTTATCAACTCTTTGTTGGTGTCTTCCTCCCTCGAAAGGTGTTTGCAGAAAAGCCTTAACCATTGACCATGCTTCTTCAAAGTCAACAAACCGGCCAGGTAACGAAATGATATTTGCATCGTTGTGCATACGTGTAAGTGCTGCCTGTTCGGTATTCCAGCAAAGAGCAGCGCGCACATTTGGATACTTGTTGGCTGTCATCTGAGCGCCATTTCCACTTCCGCAAAGGATGATTCCAAAAGGAAATTTACCACTGTTAATGTCTTTTGACAAAGGGTGAATAAAGTCGGGATAGTCAACACTTTCCTCTGATTCAGTTCCATAATCAATGACTTCCCAACCAGAGTCGTGTAATTTTTGAATCAGAAACTGCTTCATTGGAAAGCCACCATGGTCACTCGCTATAGGAACAGTTTTTGTTAAATCCTTCATTGTTGATAAATATTTTTTACAAAAGTATCTCTTTTTTGCGGGCACAAACCGCTTGTTATTGTTTATGAACACTTTATTGATAAGAATTTTTTTTTACATTTTTAGGTAAATAATTATATTCTAAATAGTTATATAGTTATCAACATTGTACTGTCAATAATGTTAGCTAAATGTTATTAATTTCTGATAAACCTTACCCGATTTCTACGGATTGTGTTGATCATTTTGAGTTGTTAACAAAATGACTGTTTTTATAAGCATTTTTTAACAAAAATATTAACAAAACAACAGCTTAAAAAGTACTTTTTTATTAACAATTCGACCTAAAACTGAAAATGTTCATTTCGCAATTTGAGCTGATTTTTAATGGAATAAAACTATTTGATTGTGAAAAAAATGTTAATAAAATCTCATAAATCAAATTTCCAAATTTTCTAAACAAAAGTTATACAGCTATTAACAGCGCTATAAATAATAACAATAATTTTAATAAAATCTATTAAGTATAGGAGCCTTAAGTAAAATGTATTCAACCAGTCAATGCGATTTGTTTTAATTTTGTTTTTCCGTTGGTGATGTTTTATCCTCAGTGGATTTTAAAAATTAGTTCGATAACTGAGATGCAAAGATGGATTTTATAAAAGAAATAAACCGGCTACGCAAAGAAAAAAATGCAATTATTCTTGCACATTTTTATCAGGTGCCTGAAATACAAGATATTGCTGATTTTGTTGGTGATAGTCTTGGATTGGCGCAAAAAGCGGCAAATACTGATGCCGACATGATTGTTTTTGCTGGCGTTCACTTCATGGCCGAGACAGCTAAAATTCTTAATCCTGATAAGCTTGTAGTTTTGCCTGATCTGGAAGCCGGATGTTCGCTTGCTGATAGTTGCCCTCCTGACCGGTTTGGAGATTTTTTAAAGAATTATCCCGATCATATTGTCATTTCATACATTAATTGTTCGGCCGAAATTAAGACAATGTCCGATCTTATTTGTACTTCTGGAAATGCTGTAGAACTTGTTGAATCGTTTCCAAAAGAGCAGAAGATTGTTTTTGCACCAGATAAAAATCTTGGAGATTATATCAACAAGAAGACGGGCCGCAGCATGGTTTTGTGGGATGGAACCTGCGAAGTGCATGATATTTTATCGACTGAAGCTATCATAGGTCTTAAAACAGACAACCCGGATGCAGAATTGATAGCACATCCAGAATGTAAGGCAGCTGTGCTTGCTCTGGCAGATTTTGTCGGGTCAACAACAGCACTTTTGAACTATTCAAGAACCAGTAAATCGGAAAAGTTTATTGTTGCCACTGAATCTGGTATTCTTCACCAGATGCAACGTTTATCCCCTGAGAAAACTTTCCTGATTGTACCATCCGATGAAACATGCAATTGCAACGATTGTCCATATATGAAGCTTAATACGCTTGAAAAACTGTATCTTGCACTCAAAAATGAAAAGCCTTCAATTGAGCTGGCTTCGGAAGTAATTGAAGCTGCAAAGAAACCAATTGAAAAGATGCTCAGTTTATCATTGGAACTTGGATTGATAAAATAACAAACAGCTTTTATGAAAAAGGAATATATGTTGTTTATGACATTTGTTTTGGTAATAACATTGTCATCCTGTGCATCTAAGAAAACAATTCTGTTTACGCAGGCGATCCGGGAAAAAGTTGAGTCTTATGATTTAGACATAGGAGATATTCAGTTTTACAACTCACATGAGATAGTTTTAGAAAGAAATCTAAGCTATGAAGACACTAAAGTAGCTGCTGGTAAAATTAGCTTTGAAAACGGACAATATGTGGAGCGTATTATTATAAAAAAGAGAACACCCGGGGTTTGTGAATTTTATGATGAAAGTGCTATAGATGTTTCTTTTGAACAAGGTGAAAACAGACAATTGAAATTTGTTTTAAATCCAAAGTTGCATTATCAGGTTTCTGCTTTGGAATGGGAGCGTAAATATGGCCGGATTTCTTATGACACTACAAGTTATTTTATACTTCCAGGTGGCGAAAAAGCAATGCTAAGAGTAAAAAAAGAAGATATTTTTAAGTTTGACAAGCAAGAACGCGTTGCTCCAGGTCGTTCTGTTTCAAGTAAATAGAAGTATTAAATTACCATGAAAAGCTTTTTTCTGACGGCATTTGTTTTTGTATCAGTATTGCTTCAGGCACAGCAACAGGATTCTGTTTTCAGTGTTTTTTACTATCCAAATGGTGAAAAATCCAGCGAAGGCTTTTTGGTAAACAATAGACCCGACGGATATTGGAAAACTTATTATGAAAATGGATTAATTAAGTCTGAAGGAAACAGAAAGAACTTTGAACTTGACAGTATCTGGAAATTTTATAATGAAGAAGGAATTATTTCACTCGAAATAAATTACAGCGCTGGAAAAAAACAAGGTCAGAGAGTTACTTATCTTCCGGAAGAGGTAATTCGTGAAAATTTTGAACAAGACATTAAATCAGGTTTAACACAACATTTCGACTTGAAGGAGCGACTTATGAAAAGTGTTCCGTTCGAAAAAGGGCTTGAAGAAGGAATTGCAAGACAATATGATACGCTTGGAACTATCATTGAATTAACAACTTACAAAAGAGGTTACGTTGTAGAAAGAGAGCGTATAAACAGAAGAGATTCTGAAAACCGCCAGCATGGACCATGGAAATGGTTTTATGAAAATGGAATAATTAAATCTGAAGGTGTATTTAAAAATGGACTGCGAAACGGACTTTTTAAGGAATATGACAAACAGGGAAATCTAAGGAAAATCGAAAAATTCGTAGATGATCTGAAGCAGGAAAGTGCGGAAGAAGTTGCCCGACTCGATCTGCGGAGAGATTATTATCCTTCAGGAAAAGTCAAAATTGAAGCAACCTACAGGCAAGGAGTTCCCGAAGGTATCAGAAGAGAATTTGATGAAGAGGGAGAAGTTGTTCGTTCCTTTATTTTCCGCAACGGAATTTTGGCATCAGAGGGAATAATAAATGCAGAAGGCCTCAGACAAGGATTTTGGAAAGATTATTATCCTGACAGGACACTGAAATCACAGGGAAACTATTTGAATGGAAATAAAACTGGTGAATGGGAATTCTTTTATCCGAAAGGGGAGCTTGAACAAAGAGGAAGTTATGACAAAACCGGAAAACCTGTTGGCAAATGGTTATGGTTTTATAGTACAGGTCAGGTATTGAGAGAAGAAATTTATCGCAATGGCCTCCGCGATGGATTAATGACAGAATATTCGCCTGAAGGTATAGTAATTGCTCAGGGTGAATACATTGATGATTTGGAAGATGGATTCTGGACATTTGAGAATGGATTTTACCGTGAAGAAGGTGAATTTTCTGAGGGCATGCGTCAAGGCAGCTGGAAACATTATTTTGAAGATAATTCTCTTGCCTTTGAGGGAAGTTTTGTTGAAGATCAGCCCAATGGTAAACACACATTTTATCATCCTAATGGAAAGAAACTTGAAGAAGGGCAATACCTTATGGGACGGAAAAACGGCGAATGGAGAAAGTGGGATGAAGAAGGTTCATTGCTCATTTCGATTTCCTACGTTAATGGAATAGAAAGAAGTTACGATGGCATCAATATCCCTGATGACGAAATCGTAATCCCTGACTAATATTCTTTTTGTTAAATAAATCACAAGTTATTTCATATTTAATTGAAATTCTTACTTTTGTAGCCGAAATATTAACCAAAATAAAACTTATTTATGAAAAGATTATTTTTATTCCTCTTTGTTGCATCCTTCATGATGGCTTGCACAGGAGGTCAGAAATCCGAAACAAATCAAGGAGAAACAACTGAACAGGCTATTGAAGTAACTGTAGGGAATTTTAAAGAAAAGGCCGTAGATCTTGTTGGAAAAACGATTCTGATTAAAGGAACAGCAGATCATATTTGCAGAGGTGACGGTAGAAAGTTATTCCTGATCGATGTTGAAATGCCTGGTCGCGTCAGGGTTGTTCCTAATGAAGATATGGCTGCTTTTAACACAGAGCAGGAAGGATTGGATTTTGTGGTAACTGGAGTCGTTGCTGAAACATACATTGATGAGGAATATTTGCTCGAATGGGAAGAAGAACTTAAAGCAGAAACTGGTAGTGAAAACGCTCTTGACTGTGAAAGTGAAGAGCCAGGCAATAAGGATGGAGAAGAAGGAGAAGAACATGAACATCACAGCGCTGATGCTGCTTATGAGCAGATTGCCAATTATCGTAAAATGATGGCTGAACAAGGCGTTGAAAAACTTTCATTCTATCACATTGTAGCCGTTTCATACGAAGTAATCAAAGAATAATTTTCTTTTGATCTTATAAGTCATTAATAAACCAGACAATAGAATGTCTGGTTTTTTCATAAAGACGTTTAATATAAATAAATCATATACTACAGATGCCTTTTAAATGGAGAAAATGGAACAAAACTGTTCACCGTGATTTTGGATATCTCTTTTTTGGAATGACCGTTATTTATGCGCTTTCCGGGATAGCGTTGAATCATAGGAAAGACTGGAATCCGAACTTTATTGTTATCGAGAAAAGTATAAACGAAGCCCCTTTCGAAGTATTACCAACTAAGGAGGAAGTGATACAAATGCTCAGGAAATATGATGTTGACGGAGACTATCGCAAACATTTTTTTCCGAATGAAAATCAACTTAAAGTGTTTCTGACCGGAGGAACGGCTGTAGTGAATCTCACCTCCGGCAAAGGATATATTGAGCTTATCAAAAGAAGGCCTGTCTTCCGGGAAATGAATTATCTGCACTACAATCCTTCAACATCCTGGACATGGTTTTCAGATATTTTTTCCGGAGCTTTGATCATTCTTGCGTTGAGTGGCTTGTTAATACCTCGCGGAAGTGATGGTATAACAGCGCGTGGCGCCTGGCTTACCCTTTTGGGCATAATTATTCCTGTTATATTTATAATCTATTATCTCTACTAATTATGGAAGCTGTCTGGATTGGAATTGTATTTATTTTTTGGTATGCACTTGCTCTGATTATCGCCGAACGTTTTAACGAAAAGAGTAGCTTAGGAAAACAATGGTTGTTTTTTATTTCTTTTATGTTTAGCCCGATTGTTGGCTATTTGCTCGTTATTTTTACTAAAAAGTAACAATATTGAAATTGATTTCATTGAAAGCCATAGTGTTTAAAACACTGCGAGATTCTATGAAACCACTCGATTATTGTCATAAAAAAGGCTGCAGAATTTTTTGCAGCCTTTTTTTTGGAATTTGAGTTTTGTTTATTTCACAAGTTTTCGAACCCATTCCTGGTTTCCATTGGTTGCTCTGAGCAAATAAGTTCCACTGCTAAGACTGGAAACATCGATACTATTTTCCTTGTCAACTATTGTTTGTCGAAGGATTGTCTTTCCGGCAAGATCTGTTATTTCCAAGGTTCTTGCACTGCCATCGCTAGAAGGAAAATAGACATTAACATGTTCGCTTGCTGGGTTTGGACCAAAAGTAAAATAAGCTTCATTTTCTTTTTCGGAAATTGTAACGGCGATGCTGTTAACTTTTTCGAATGTCCAGTTATTTGGATCAACCTGAATGGAGGTTACTTGCTTATCCACCGGAACAACAAACTGATTAAAATTTTCATCCTGGAAAAGCCTGACGATTGTATGTGTATTATCAGAGAAGTTGAGTTTATAATCCATTGTCATTTTGAATAATGGAGTGGATGAGGAAGGCGTCTGCGTTACATTTAAGTGAACATTTGTACCTGACATATACCATTCTATATCGTATTTTGGATAACCTTCGCCGTAATACCATTGAGCAAAAAACTGTTCAAAATCCATACCGGAAACCTGCTCGGCCACCATTCTGAAATCTTCTCCTGTCGCCGTGCTGTCTGTAAACATTATTTGAAAAGTATTCATGATGTCGAAATAGACCTCATCGTTGTTAATTTCATGACGCAAAACATGTAATATAGCAGCACCTTTGTTGTAAGAAAGTCTCCCGTTGAATATCCTGCCTACATTTGAAGGAGATATTTGTGATGGCGGAATATAAACACTTCCTCCGGCCTGAGACATAACATTGTTTTGTCTGCTTTGAATGAAGCCTTGTGCGGTGCTCCATCCAATCATCATTTCGATGGCCAGATAATTACTATAAGTTGCAAAGCCTTCATTAATCCAGATATCACTCCATGTGGCGCAAGTAACATTGTCGCCAAACCACATATGTGCCAACTCATGTGCTACGAGGTCAAAGGAGAAGTTTCCCATTGTTGACATGGTTTGATGTTCCATGCCTCCACCAAGCAATGTGATGCAATGTCCATACTTTTCTTGATGGAATGGATATAACAGATACAAGTCGGAAAAAAGCTGCAGCATGGGTGCAGTGGCATCGATATTTACTTTTTGCTGATTCAGGTAATTCTGATTGTTATAAACGAAGTTTTGAATAAGTACGGAATCACCATTCATTGCAGTTGGTTTTGCGTAGATATTGTATTCAAGATAGTCAGAAACCGCAAATGAAATAAGATAGTAAGCAATTGGGTAATTTGATTTCCATTCATACCTTAGTTTATTATCTGGCATGGGAGTAATATTTTTTAGCAAGCCTTGTGAGCCTGCCATTGTTCCTTGTGGTGTTGTAAGAAAAACCCAGACAGAATCCGCTTTATCAGTGAGAACCTGTTTACAAGGAAACCAATCTTTTGCTGCAAAGGGTTCAGAAAGAGTCCAGGTAACATGCTTTTGCCATGTATTGGAATAGGCGTTTGTAATTCCGGAAAAGAAACCACCTGTGGGAGGAATTCCACCGTAAGTGATACTGGCCACAAAATATTCACCTTGGTTTAATGCTGCTACGGGCACTAAAACGTTGTCTCCTTCCCTGCTATAATTTTGGTAAATAACTTCGTTAAAAGTGATCGATTCAATGCTGTGCGCTGTAATCAACTCGAATGCAAATGTATCGAGAACAGGTGAAACAACTTTTCCATGAATCTCAACTGTTCCCCCTACTGAAATTGACATATTGGAAATTTCAAGATTCAAAAAATAAAAGGTTACATCGTAATTGTGTACCAAATTGCTTTGCCAGTCGTTGCGGTAAGCAAACTTTGTTATTTCTTCATTTTCGGGGTAGTGCTTGCAATAAACATCGTGGATGTGTTCATCGTTCTGTTGCGCTGTTACGGCAATAAATGGAAGAAGGAAAAAGAGAAAAATGATTTTTTTCATGAGGTAGTAAAACTTGAATTTCGAAGAAGTTGTCTGCATTATACTATTTTTGTAGCCCGCTAAAGTAACAATCATTGTTCAGATAGCGTTTAATACAAGAAATATTTTTAGTTGAAAATGAACAGACCAGATAATATACTCATCCAACATATTGAAAGCTTTATAAAGAAGTATTTCAAAAATAAGCTATTCAGGGGGTTGATTTTCTTCACCCTTTTGATCACATCAGTTTTTTTGTTTTTCAATTTCATTGAGTATGTCGCTTACCTGCCCGAGATTGCACGAATGGTAATCTTTTATGGTTTTTTATTACTTTTTGTGACTGTTTTCATTTTAAACATTGCTTATCCCGGGATCAAACTCATTCGCTACCGAAATTCAATGTCAGTGCGAGAGGCCGCGTTGATAATTGGAAAACATTTTCCGGATGTTTCTGATAAGTTATTGAATACATTGCAGTTAAGTGAATATTATGCCAATGAAAGTAAAGAAAATAAGTTTCTGCTTGCTGCTATAAAGCAGAAAACGGAGAAACTTTCAGTTGTGCCATTTGCAGCAGCAGTCGATTTGAAAGGAAATTTGAAATATGTCAAGATAGCAGCAATACCTGTTTTCATTTTTGTGTTTTCCCTCCTGCTTTTCCCCTCATTTGTGAAAAATCCTGCACAAAGAATAGTAATGTATAACACCCATTTCAGTAAACCTTTGCCTTTTGAAGTTAGCATCAGAAATCAAGATTTGAGTGTCATGCAAAATGAGGATTTCGAACTTACAATCAACTTGGAGGGCGTTGAAATTCCTTCTCAGTTTTATATTGAAAGCAATAAGACGAAATTTTTAATGGAAAGAACAAGTACCACTGAATTCAGGTATGTTTTTAGAAAAGTTGGTCAGGAGATCAATTTTAATATTATTGGAGGTGATTTTAGAAGCAATAGATTAAATCTTATTGTTCATCCAAAACCATTGCTTTTGGCCTATGAAGCTGAACTTAACTATCCGGCCTATACTGGAAGGAGTAAGGAAACAATCAAAGACCAATCTTGGCTATCAGTTCCTGTTGGCACTTTAATTCAATGGCGATTTTTTACCAGGGATACAGAAAACATATCATTGCTCATAGATTCGCTTTCAGTTGAAGCGGCTAATGATAAAAACAGCTGGAGTTATGAACAACTTGTTTTGCAGAATTCCAACATTTCTGTTACGCCTTCCAACAAATTTAGCTATGCTTCAAGTGGAATGAACCTAACAGTGGATGTTATCAATGATGAGTATCCTACAATAAGCGTAAATCAGGTTGATGATATCTTGTTAAACAAAAATAAATACTATACAGGCTTGATAGGAGATGACTACGGATTTAGCCGCTTATCAGTCAAACTTGAAGTAGTTCCGGATAAGAAGGAAGAAGCAAGGATGACCAGTACTTTTGATTTGGCTTTCGATCCGCAAAATCTAAGACAGCAGTTTTTTCATTTTCTAAACCTTGATAGTTTAGAAACTTATCCTGGTGAAACTTTGAAGGTTCAATTTGCTGTGTATGATAATGACAGATTCAGTGGACCAAAAATGCGGCTTTCGCAAGTTTTTGAACATAAATTTGCCTCCTCTGAAACCTTGGATTCTATTAGCAAAAGTACTCAGGATGAGGTAAATAAGCGAATGGAAAAGGCATTGAAAGAAGCTCAGGAAATCAGAAAGGATTTAAGCGACTTGAACAGGAAATTAATGCTAAAGAAGGAAATTGACTGGAATGATAGGCAAAGTGTTAACAAATTAATGCAGAAGCAACAATCACTTGAGTCTGAACTTGAGCAGCTTAAGAAAGAGAGAGAAAGTTTGAATCAGTTTAACCGCGAGAATGAACTGGCAAATGATCGCATTCTTGAAAAGCAAGCGATGATCGACAAATTAATGGAAGAAATTATTCCGGATGATATTCGCAAAATGATGGAAGAGCTTGAAAAACTTCTTGATGAGCTCAATAAGGATCAGATAACCGATATGCTTAAAAAGATGGAGATGAACAACGATCAGCTCGAAAAAATGCTCGATCGTAATTTGTCTTTACTCAAGCAGCTTCAGGTTGAAAAGGAAATGAATGCGTTGATGGATCGTCTGGAAAAATTGTCGGATGAACTTGAGAAGAATGCCAAAGAAACAGAAGCTAAATCTAAAGAGAAAGAAGAGCTTTCAAAGAATCTTGAAGACATTCAAGAAAAATTCGAAAAAGAAATGAATGCACTGGATTCACTTAGAAAAGAGAATAAATCTTTAGAAAGACCTTTCAAGCTTGATGATACGAAAAGCGATGAAAATCAGATAAGCGATGAAATGGAAGGTGGCCAGCAAGAGCTCCAAAAAAACAAAAACAAGGAATCATCAAAGAAGCAGCAATCCGGAGCTGACAAAATGAAAGATTTAAAGGATAAATTGAACATGATGATGCAAATGAGTTCGCAGCAACAAATGGCTGAAGACGCTAACGCCTTACGTTTCTTGCTTGAAAATGTGTTAAGAATTTCTTTGTCTCAGGAAGACCTTATGTTGAATTTAACGGTGATGAGAAGAGATGATCCTGCTTATGTGGATATAATCAAAAAGCAAAGTATTATTTCTGAATCCTTTAGAGTAGTTGAAGATTCTTTAACCGCTTTAAGCAAACGCCAGCCAATGATTCAGAATTTCATTTTTGAAGAAGTGAATGCTGTTAAGAACAGGGTAGGAGAAGCACAGGATTTTATGAAGGATCGTATAACAGGCAATGCTGCGAATTCGCAGCAGTTTTCAATGATGGCACTTAATAACCTGGCTTTAATGCTTTCAGAGGCTTTAAAAAACATGCAGGACAGTATGGGAATGCCTAGTCCTATGCAAGGAGAAGGGCAGTGTAAGGATGGTCAAAGTTCAGGTGAAGGTCTTCAGAATATGCGCCAAATGCAAGAAGCGCTTGGCAAGCAACTCAAGGATGCGATGGAGGGCAAATCAGGCAATAAAGGAAAGAGTGGAATGAGTGAGGAAATTGCGCGAATGGCTGCACAGCAGGAAGCTATCCGGCAGCAGTTAAAAAATATGATTGATCAGATGAAATCAGAAGGTTCACTGGGAGATGGTGGACTCAATGAAACACTGCTGGAAATGGAAAAATTTGAAGAGCAGTTGGTTAATAAACAACTAAATGAGCAATTACTTGAAAGACAGAATGACATTGTTGTTCGTTTATTAGAATCAGAAAAGGCTCAAAAAGAGAGAGATAAGGAAGAGAGAAGGGAGTCGAACGAGTTTAAAGGTGAGAATTTAGGTAACCTTGGTGAAAATATTGAGTATAAAAGATTGCTTGAGAATCAAAGAGATGTTTTGCGGGTTAATCCAGTGGATTTGCATCCCTATTACAAGCAAAAAGTTAATCAGTATTTTATTCGTTCCAATGTTGCCAGTGTATATGAAGAAGACAATAAAAATTATTAATAAACATCAGAATATCAATGAGATAGAAATGTTTATAGATGAAATTTCTCAACGTTTTGAGTTATACTCTACATACTATTCTAATATCATGGCAGTTACAGACAAACTATTTGGATATTTATGCGACCAGGATATCAAGACAGAGATAGTTATCTGTTTTGATCAAGAAAAGGATTCTTTGCACTTTGTCTGGAGCTTTGAAAAGCTATTTTTTAAAAGTTTCGATTCCCAAATGACCGATCTTTCTTCAGAATTATTTCAAATGATGGAGCGACTTACAGATGGTTTGTTTATGGATCATGACACTAGTGAACTTCATCTTTATTTTGCTTCTGGAAGTATTAACCAACATCTTGCCCGAGACAGACGCATGCAGCTTCAGACTTATTTTGGTAAGAGAGTTTTAAATAGCAGATTCAATGATTCACATTCGGATAATTGATGTTACATTACCAGAGTTGTTGCTTGTTGAATCTGATATTCTATGGGTTGAAGATGTGATCAAGCATTACAGCAAAAAGACCGGCGAGGTCTTTTTTTTATTTTGCAGTGATGAACACTTGTTTCAAATGAATGTTCAATTTTTGAATCATGATACCTATACTGATATAATAACGTTTAGTTCTTCTGAGGTCGCCGAAATAATTTCCGGAGAATTGTATATAAGCATTGAAAGAGTTATGGACAACGCTGAAAAGATTGGAGTGTCTTTCAAGGAAGAATTATTAAGAGTCATGATACATGGCATTCTGCATTTGATTGGTTATAACGATAAAACAGAATCAGATATAATGGAAATGCGTCTACAAGAAAACAAATGCTTATCTTTGCGCTTTTGAATCTCTTATAATCAATTACTTATACTACTGTTTCACGTGAAACATCTTTACTATGCTATTTGAAAATTACGATGTTATTGTTGTTGGTGCAGGGCATGCTGGTTCTGAAGCTGCAGCTTCTGCCGCCAACTTAGGCAGCAAAGTTTTACTCATTACCATGAATTTGCAAACTATTGCTCAAATGTCATGTAACCCTGCAATGGGTGGGATTGCCAAAGGACAGATAGTCCGTGAAATAGATGCTATGGGTGGCTATTCTGGAATTGTGACCGACAAAACCATGATTCAATTTAGAATGCTCAATAAATCAAAAGGTCCGGCAATGTGGAGTCCAAGAGCCCAGAGCGACCGTGTGATGTTTTCAAATGAATGGAGGCAGATGCTGGAAATGACTACCAATGTTGATTTTTTTCAAGATACTGTAGTTGGTTTGTTGGTTAAGGATAAGCGAGTAATCGGTGTAAAGACTGGTATGGGCCTTGAGATTAATTCAAAATCTGTGGTACTTACAAATGGTACTTTCCTGAATGGAATTATTCATATTGGAGAAAAATCGTTTGGTGGTGGTAGAATGGGTGATAAGGCAAGTACTGGAATTACAGAACAGTTAGTAGAACTCGGTTTCAGGTCTGACAGAATGAAAACCGGGACGCCCGTTCGGATTGATGGCAGGTCAATTAATTTTGAGAAGCTGATAGAACAGAGGGGAGATGATGAGCCTGGTGGCTTTTCTTACCTTGAGCATCCTAAACTTAAGCAACAACGAAGTTGCTGGATCGCATATACCTCCCTAAAAGTGCATGAAACTTTGCGAACAGGGTTTCATTTAAGCCCGATGTTTAGTGGACGAATCGAAGGTATTGGCCCACGATATTGCCCAAGTATTGAAGATAAAATTGATCGATTTGCTGGAAAGGATTCTCACCAGCTCTTTGTTGAACCAGAAGGATGGAATACAATAGAATACTACTTAAATGGATTTAGCTCCTCATTGCCTGATTATGTACAAGTGAAAGCTTTAAGACAAATTGAGGGTTTTGAGAATGCGAAAATTTTCAGACCGGGTTATGCTATAGAGTATGATTACTTCCCTCCGGAACAGCTCTTTCATACGCTGGAAACGAAATTGATAAGTAATTTGTATTTTGCCGGACAAATTAACGGGACAACTGGTTACGAAGAGGCAGCTGCTCAAGGTCTGATGGCTGGTATCAATGCTCATTTAAAAGTTAGTGAAAAAGATCCATTCATACTGGGAAGGGCTGAAGCATATATTGGTGTTCTTATTGATGATCTCATTACAAAAGGAGTGGATGAGCCTTACCGTATGTTTACAAGCAGAGCTGAATACCGGATTCTTCTCAGACAAGACAATGCAGATGCAAGATTGACGGAGAAATCATTCCAAATAGGCTTGGCTAGCAAAGAACGTTTGGAGCTATTTGTAACCAAGCAAGAAAAGATCGATAGCCTGATGGAAACGCTTCGTCGTGTAAGTGTTGATCCAGGTACTGTTAATGGATACTTAGAAGCTGCAGGAACAAGTCTGATTACTACAAAGCAAAAGCTTGCAAACTTACTGCTTAGACCTCAACTTAATCTGATAGAATTGCTTAAGTTTTTGCCTCCAGAGCTACTTACTATAACTTCCGAGTACGATAAAGCGGTGCTTGAATCAACAGAAATTTTGCTTAAGTATGAGGGGTATATTGAGAAGGAGAAGGAAATGGCAGATAAACTAGCCAGACTTGAAGATGTAAAGTTAAAGCAAGAGTTCGATTACCATTCACTACAGTCATTATCTTATGAGGCAAGAGAAAAGTTGTCAGAAATAAAACCGTCTACTTTAGGACAAGCTTCCCGGATAAGCGGTATATCGCCTTCTGATATTTCTGTATTAGCCATATACTTAGGTCGTTAATTAAATGTTCCACGTGAAACAAGATATTTATAAAACAAGAAAATATTGTCCGGTGTGTGGCAATGATTCATTTAAGCAACATTCAGTTGTTACAGATTACTTTCTTACAAAAAAGGAATTTTCCATTTCACAGTGTAAGAAATGTGATTTTTTATTTACGAATCCTTATCCTGACGATTCAATAATTTCTGAGTATTATAAATCGGATTCTTACTTGAGTCATCCGAAATCTAAATTTTCAATCTTCAGTTTGGTTTATAATCTCATTCGCAGACTTAATATTAAGAACAAATATCGGGTCGTCACAAAAGGTATCGAAGTTGGGAACGTCTTAGATATAGGTTGTGGTTCTGGTGATTTTTTGAATTATTGTAAAGAGCATAATTGGAAAATCTATGGAGTAGAACCCAACACAGAGGCCAGAGAATTTGCAAGCAAAAGAGTAGGGGAAGAAATATTTCATCCTGACCATCAAAAGTATTTTCAAAGCCAGAGTTTTGACCTGATTACACTATGGCATGTTTTAGAGCACATAGATGATTTGGATGTTCAATTTGCCGAGATAAAAAGAATACTTAAAAGTACGGGTCGACTTGTGATTGCGCTACCAAATTACAAATCATATGATGCAAACTTATACGGGAATTTCTGGGCTGGATGGGATGTTCCAAGACATTTACATCATTTTGATAGAAGTACAATTTCCATACTTGCCAAACGTTATGGTTTTAATTTAGAGAATGTATATCCAATGGTTTGGGACGCTTACTATGTTTCGCTTTTAAGTGAAAAATATCTAAATAGTCGCTTATTTCCATTAAAAGCCTTGTCAAATGGTTGGAAATCAAATAGTAAAGCTAGAAAAACGCTGGAATACTCCAGTTTGATCTACATTTTTTCCTCAGAGAGCATGGATTGAGGGTGTTTCTCTAATCTTTTTTATCTTTTTTTGCACTTAAGGTACGTTTTTTGCTAATTTTAGAGCTTATAAGGTATTTTATAGCCTGGATGACTTTGTGTATTGCTATCCTTTAGATAATGTGTTAGATGGCATTTATTGAGGTCAAAATGTATTTCAATTAAAGCGCTAAAAATCAATAGTATAAATCAATGGAGGATAGTTTTAAAGTTTTTTTTAAAAATAAATGGCTTTTTTATCTGTTAGCCGTAATTATCATCACATATTATAGCTTATATATTTTTAGCAGTGGTTCTGATAAGTCCATAAAAGTCGCCGGGAAAATCAGTACAGATTTTCAGGAGAGAGCGTTTAATCTTATCACCTATGGTCAAGATTTACTGAATTTTGTTTCAACTCATTCGAATGGAGATAAAGAAACACTTGAACAGTTGTTTTACAATGAGAGTTTTGTAAACAATGAAATTGGAATTTTCATAAGAAAAAATAGCGATTTACTTTTTTGGAATAAAACAGGCATTGTTTGGGCTGATACTTTAACTTTTAGTTATAACAAAAAGCCTGTTTTTGTAAGACTAAAAAATGGATATTTTTTAAAGCATGCCATCCAAAATGATAGCATCGAAATATTATTGCTTGATCCTATATATACTTTATATCCATTTGAAAACTCTTTTCTTGAAAATGGTTTTTCAGAAACCTACGCATCTGCTGTCGGATATACTATTTCAGAATCACCGCTAAATTCATTTCCAGTAACAAGTGTTTCGGGAGAAGTATCTTTTTATATTAAACCCACGGTTTCTAAGCCACCTTCCTATTATTCTATTCAAAAAGTTTTTGGTTTTATTTTATTACTTGCAATACTTTCGGTTTTATACCTTATTATTTATTTGTTCTATAAAAATGTTCCATTTCTTGTCAAAAATAAGTGGTTAGGTTTTCTAACCTTTATTGCTGACTTATTAATTATTCAACTGCTTCTTCGGTATTTCGGACATTATATCTTTGACTTTCAAAGTGAATTGTTTCACCCTGTTTTGTATAGCTCCGGACTAATTTTTCCATCGCTTGGATTCCTGATTATCCACCTACATGCCCTGCTTTTTGGAGCATTGTTTCTATTTAGGTTCTCACCAAGTCTGGACTTTACAGCAGGAAGAATCAAGAATTTCATATTATTAATTGTTCTGGCACTTTCAATTCAATTAATTCTGATTTTTTCAACAGTTTTAGCTGATTATATTTTCTTTCACTCCTCAGTACCTCTTTCATTTACAGAAGTATATGCGCAAAATATATGGAGTTACCTTGTATTTTTTGCTATTGGCTTATTAATGATTGCATCTTGTTTATCTGCTTTCCGTCTTTTTACATTTTACTTCTCAAGACCTGAAATCAAGATTATTAAAATTAGTGTATTCTTTTCACTGTTGATTATTAATACGTTTTGGAGTATTCAGATTCAGAATGCCGGATGGTACTTAACAATCTTTATAATAGTATTTTACATTATAGTTTCCCGTAACGGAATCAAACAGAATAATGCTTTTTTAAAATCATCTTACATAGTATTATTGCTGATTGTTGTGTCTTCACTTATGACCTATTCTATATTCAAAGTGAATCAGTCGAAATCTGCCCACGAACAATTACTAACATTACATAAGCTTAGTGCTGACACTGATCCAATGTTTGAATTTCTTTTTGCTGAAACTCGTGATCAGATTCTTTCAGATACGTTGATTCGAAAATGGTTACATTCTCCTGATGAGTTTAATAAAAGTATTGAAAATCAAATATATAACAGAATATTTTCTACTTATCTAAAAGGCTATTACGAACGTTATTCAATAGAGCTGACTTTATGCAGTGAAAGCCAGCAATTGATTATCCAACCGGAAAACTTTACCGTTAACTGTACTTCCTTTTTTGAGGACCTTGTTTCACTTAAAGGAAAGAAAAGCTCACTACCCGATCTTTACATTATAGATGATAATGTGCAAGGTATTTATTATTTGTCAGTTATAAGGTTTTCTGACACAATTCAATCAAGCAATAGTGATGTGAAAAAGTCTCTATTCCTTGAATTCTACTTTAAATATATACCTGAAGGACTTGGCTATCCCGAATTACTTATCGACGAAAGTAAAGGCTTTACACGCGAATTTGCCAACTATTCATTTGCAACCTATCAAAATGGAAGTCTTGTTTATAAATTCGGTGCATATTTGTATCCAACACGTCTGAAAGAATTTGCAGCTGTCACATCTGACTTTTTCAACCTGAATGGATACAGACACATTATTCAGGAATCGGGTCCTGATAAGTCTATTGTTGTAAGTAAGAAAACGAAAACCTTAACTGAACTTGTTGCTCCTTTCTCATATTTCTTTTTTATTATCGGTGGTTTAGGGCTTATCGTTATCGTTTTTTCTAATCATAAACACTATCTACAGCGCTTTAGTCTTACTTTTCGTTTAAAGTTGCAAATGTTGATTTTAGCTTCTTTATTAGTATCTTTTGTAGTTATCGGAATTAGTTCAACATATTATATTACAGATGTATATAAACAAAAGAACAATGATTTTCTCGCCGAAAAAACGCAGTCTATCCTCATAGAACTTGAACATAAACTCAAAAATGATGATTTGAGTAAGGAGGGTATGAACGATTATCTTCATCAACTTTTATTAAAGTTTTCACTTGTCTTCTTTTCTGATATTAATCTTTTTGATCTGGATGGAAAGCTGATGGCTTCTTCGCGGCCAGAAATCTATGAAAGAGGTCTGATATCGGAACTTATGAATCCATTAGCATTTCGAGCTATGCATCATGACAATAAACTCTATTATATTCAGCAAGAGCAGATTGGAAATGGAAAATACCTGTCATCCTATATTCCTTTCAAAGATTCGCGAGGCAATGCTGTCGCATATATTAACCTTCCATTTTTTGCCCGTGAATCAGAAATGCGAAATGAAATTTCATCCCTTGTTTTGGCGTACATGAATCTGTTTCTTCTTTTAACTGGTTTGTCAGTCACAATGGCGTTGCTATTATCGCGCCGATTGACACAGCCATTGGAAATGATTCAGCAAAAAATGCGCTTGGTTCGCTTCGATAAAGTGAATGAAAAAATTGTATGGAAAGGGAAAGATGAATTGGGACAACTTGTAAATCAATACAATACGTTGCTCGACCAACTCGAAGAAAGTGTTGAAAGATTGGCGCGTTCTGAAAGAGAATCTGCATGGCGCGAGATGGCGCGTCAGGTAGCTCATGAAATTAAAAATCCACTAACACCAATGCGTTTAAGCGTTCAATATCTTGAGAAAGCATGGAATGAAAACGATCCTGATATCGAATTAAAACTTAAAAACATAACACAAACACTTATTAGTCAAATAGATACATTGTCTTCAATTGCCTCTGCTTTTTCAGATTTTGCCAAAATGCCTGTCAATAAACCGGAGCAGGCAAATCTTTTAGAAATAATCAAGCAAACGATTAATCTGTTTGATCATAACGATAACATTCGCTTAAATCTTAAAGTCTCAGAAAACGAGAGCTTTAAAGTGTATGCAGATCCGGCCAACTTAAGCAGGGTTTTTACCAATATTCTCAAAAACAGTATTCAGGCAATAGGAACTAAAACTGATGGTTTCATCGATGTCGAAATCTCAAAAATGGAAGACTATATCGCAATTGATATCTCCGACAACGGAAAAGGAATGAGCCCGGATGAAGAGAGAAGGATTTTCACGCCGAATTTTACCACAAAAACAAGTGGAATGGGTATTGGTCTTTCAATTGTTTACAATTTGGTTGTTTCAGCCGGAGGAACAATAACCTTTGAAACTGAAAAAGGAAAAGGAACAGTTTTTCATGTTACGATACCTTCCAGTGATGTTTAATTTCTTTCTTCGATTTTTAGTTAAAGGATTTTTTAATTCCTCTTTCCAAAAATTTACCTTTGCTCCTGCAAAATGAAAGAAATAAACCCGATAAAAAGCCTCGCCGGTCAGACAGTAGTCTACGGAATGGGAACAATTCTTCCCCGATTGCTTAATTATTTACTCGTCCCGTTTTACACCCGAATTTTCGAGAAGGAGGTGTATGGTCAAATAACTGAGCTATATGCCTACATTGCTTTTTTTCTTGTTTTTCTGACTTTTGGAATGGAAACGGCTTTTTTTCGCTTTGCCCAGAAAGGAGATCCAAAACGTATATTTAGCAATGCACTTTCTTCTATAATTATTACAACTTTTGGTTTTCTTCTGGCCATGTTTTTCTTGTATGAGCCAATTGCGCAAGCGATTCACTATGCCGGAAACCCAGAATTTATAGTTTTTATTGCAATAATTGTTTCCCTTGATGCCATTACAGCAATTCCTTTTGCCATGCTTAGGAAACAGAATAAAGCAAGACTTTTTGCTATTATTAAACTTGTAAATGTTTCGTTTAATATTGGCCTAAACATACTTTTCATTCTAGTCTTTCCACGGTTTTCTAAGGATTTGGCAGATGTTTTTTTTGGCAGAGATACCAATTTGGTCGTTTGGGTTTTCATCTCCAATTTGTTGGCAAGCTTTGTTAGTATGCTGATGCTTTGGCCGGTTTTGAAATCATTTCGATGGGAAATTTCCCGTGAAATATTAAAGCCAATGCTAAATTATGCTCTTCCGGTTTTAGTTGTTGGTCTGGCTGGAATGGTCATTGAAATGAGTGATAAAATTTTGCTGAAATACCTCATTCCTGAAGCGCAGAATCCTATGGCCCAACTTGGTATTTATGGCGCTAATTACAAGCTTGGAATTTTGATGACTCTTTTTATTCAAATGTTTCGGTATGCAGCTGAACCCTTCTTTTTTGCAGAGGCCGAAAAGAAGAAGTCACCTGAGTTATTTGCCAAAGTGATGAATTATTTTGTTATTGCAGGCTTGTTAATTTTTCTCATGGGTACGCTTTACATTGATATTTTTAAGTATTTCATAGGTGAGAATTACCACGAGGGTCTTGGGATTGTGCCTGTAGTTTTAATGGCAAATTTATTTTATGGCATATACTTCAATTTGTCTATTTGGTATAAATTGACTGACCGAACGGGAGATGGTGCGAAAATCTCGGTCGCCGGTGCCATCCTCACGATTGTTTTGAACCTTGCGCTCATTCCTGTAATTGGCTATCATGGTGCTGCCTGGGTGCATTTTATCTGTTATTTTTTTATGATGATTGCCTCCTATATCTGGGGCCAAAAAGTGTATCCGATTCCTTATCAATTGAAGCCAATTTTCCTTTATACAGCCATTGCTGTCTTATTTTTTGGAATTTCGAGTTATCTGGATATCGAGTCTCTCACTTTGAAACTAACTGTTAATACAATACTTTTTCTAAGTTTTGCAAGCTTTAGTTTGGGCAGAGAGTACAAAAAAAAGTATTAAAAGCAGTTCATTTTCATTTCCAGGTAACGAGATCTCCGCGTTCACGATTCAACATTTCTTTTGGTATTGATGCCTTAATTTCTTCTGAAAGAAGCTTCAAAAGTCCTTGCTTTACATAATTTCTGGAAAAGCATAAACTGACTTCGCGCAAAGGCTTTAGTTCATCAAAGCGAACAACGTTGTTTTTTTCTACTTCTGCCAAATCATTAACTGCTAATTCCGGAATGATCGTGAAGCCGCCTTCTTTGCGAATTATGCGCATCAATGTTTCAAGTGAGCCCCCTTCAAGATCAAAAGGAAGTTCCTGTCTGCTCCCCGGTTTTATTGCACATAGATTGATTACCTGACTCCTGAAACAATGACCGTCGTTAAGCAACCAAATATCCGGAACAGCTACATCTATAGTTTTAAGGTTGTTCTTTACAAGTAGTGGATGCCCGGAATGTGCATAAACAAGCATTTCTTCATAAAACAATGGTTGTTCGATAATACTATCATCACCAAATGGTGTGACAAAAATGCCAGCATCCAATCGATCATTTTTTAATTTTTCAGCAATATGCTCCGTCACCAATTCCTCAACATACAACGTCACTTTTGGGAATTTCTTCTTAAAATTTCCTGCAAATAAAGGCAAAAGATAAGGTCCGAGTGTCGGAATTATTCCAATATTCAACTGACCGCTGATATCTCCCAAAAATTGTTTCACAATTTCTTTGAGCCTCCCTGATTCAGCAAGTGTTTTTCGTGCCTGAGCCACAACCAACATGCCGATATCTGTGGGAACTACAGGCTGTTTTGTTCTGTCAAAAATCTTGATTCCAAGATCATCTTCAAGCTTTTTTACCTGCATACTCAATGTTGGTTGCGTAACAAAGCAATGTTCGGCAGCTTGTGCAAAATGCCTGTAAGTGTCTACTGCAACAATATATTCAAGTTGGATGAGTGTAATCATTTTGATTCTTTTTGCAAATATAGATATTATCTATATAATGTTAAATATTATTGATTTGACAGATGTTGTTATTGAAAGTACTTTTGCCACATCAAATTAACATTTTATTAACACATCAAATTTTAAACGAAATGGAACAAGAAATTTTCACAATGCCAAAAATCGGCGATCAGGCGCCAGACTTCAAAGCGATGACTACACAGGGAATGATGCAGTTTTCTGAACACATTAAGGGTAGCTGGACAATACTTTTTTCTCATCCAGCTGACTTCACTCCGGTTTGTACGACTGAAATGACAGGCTTTGCCCTTCTGGAGGATGAGTTTACAAAAATGAATACCAAACTTGTTGGTTTAAGTATCGACAGCATTCACTCACACATTGCCTGGGTGCATAATGTAAAAGAAAAAATGGGTATTCTGATGAAGTTTCCGATTATTGCTGACATAGATATGAAAGTCGCAAAACTTTACGGAATGCTTCAGCCGGGCGAAAGCGAAACTGCCGCCGTTCGCGCCGTCTTCTTTATCGATCCCAAAGGAAAAATCAGATTGATTATGTATTATCCTTTGAATGTAGGTCGTAACATGGATGAAATAGTCCGTTCATTGCAGGCACTTCAAACAGCCGACGAACATAAAGTAGCGCTTCCTCTGAATTGGAGACCAGGAGATAAAGTAATCGTTTCTCCACCCAAAACTGTTGATGAGATGGAAGCCCGCATCAATTCAGATTACGAAATGGTCGATTTCTATCTGGCTATGAAATCCCTTTAATTTATAAAAATTTAACAGGCACTTGGCTTCGGTCACTTGCCTGTTTTTTGTAACTTTACGGCATAAAATAATAACAAACAAATAAAATTCTGGTTATGAGTAAAATGACTTCTATTGGCCTTGATGTCGAAAAATCGATGAAACTGGCTGCAAAACTTAACAATCTTCTCTCTGATTTCTCAATTTTTTACATGAATGTAAGAGGCTTTCACTGGAATATTAAAGGTGAAAAATTCTTTGAACTCCACTTGAAATTTGAAGAAATCTACAACGATCTTCAAATAAAAATTGACGAAATCGCAGAGCGTATTTTAACCCTTGGACATACTCCGGCCCACGCTTACAGTACTTATCATGAGACTTCACAAATAAAAGAAGTGAAAAATGTAAGCGGTGGTCGCGAAGCCGTTGAACACCTGGTGGACGGAATCCAAAAACTGATTATTTTGGAGCGAGAACTGCTCGAACTTTCTGGCGATGCTAATGACGAAGGTACAAATGCATTGATGAGCGACTATATCCGCGAACAGGAAAAAACAGTGTGGATGCTCAACGCCTGGCTGGGATAATATCCCTCTTTTAACAGAAAAATCTTAATTAATGGAGTGCGGAAAATAATATTTGTTCCGCACTCCATTAATTTTTTGCGTTACTTTTACCCCTACTCAACACAGAAAACTATGACAACTATACCCAACCTATTAATCAACGAAACAAGCCCGTATTTGCTACAACATGCCTATAATCCTGTTCAATGGCGACCATGGAACGATGAAAGTTTACTTCTTGCGAAATCGACCAATCGCTTGTTGCTTGTGAGTATCGGCTATTCTGCCTGTCATTGGTGCCATGTTATGGAGCACGAATCGTTCGAAGATACTGCAGTTGCTGAAATCATGAATACATATTTTGTGTGCATTAAAGTTGATCGCGAGGAACGTCCCGATGTGGATCACTTTTTTATGGAAGCCGTTCAGTTGATCGGTGGGCGTGGTGGCTGGCCCTTGAATTGTTTTGCGCTTCCCGATGGGCGTCCGGCCTGGGGAGGAACGTATTTCAGAAAAGATCAATGGAAAAATATTCTGCTACAGCTGGCTGAAATATGGGAGAAACAACCAGAACAATTAATTGAGCAGGCCGAACAAATCACCCAAGGTATTCTAAACACGCAACTTACAGAAAAAATATCTGATTCAGAAGGAGAAAGCAATGGCGAATTGCTCAAAGCAATGGCAGAAAAGAGTAAGCTCCGCTTCGATAGAAAGCTTGGTGGTAACACAGGTGCACCAAAATTTCCAATGCCCGACAACCTACGCTTTTATTTGCTTTTGGGCGACCGTTTAAACGATGACGAATTGCTCAGACATGTGCATCTGAGTCTCAATAAAATGGCCAAGGGCGGCATTTACGATCAGCTCGAAGGAGGTTTTTCACGCTATTCGGTTGATAATAAATGGCATATACCTCACTTTGAAAAAATGCTATACGACAATTCGCAACTGATAAGTATTTATGCCGAAGCTTTCAGCGTTTTTGGAGATGCACTCTTTGAAACAGTTGTCAGAGAAACAATCTATTTCTCAGAAATGAGGCTCAAAGCACCCGAAAACGCTTATTATTCTGCTTTGGATGCAGACAGCGAAGGTGTTGAAGGAAAATACTATGTCTGGACAAAAAGTGAGTTTGATTCCATTACAGGTAAGGATGCTGAAATTTTAGGAGAATGGTTTGGCATCGGAAATGAGGCTTTTTGGGAGCACAATCTGAATGTACTGGTAACTCCACATACAATTGAAAATTTTTGTCAGAAACAGCAGATCAGTATTGAGGATTTTGAAGAAAAACTTGAACGGGCAAAAAAACTATTATTATCCGTAAGATCTTTGCGAATTCCGCCTGCTTTGGATGATAAAATTCTACTTTCCTGGAACGCACTTCAAATTCAGGCTTTAGCCACAGCATATGGTGTTTTTGGTGTAGAAGAATGGCTTCACCAGGCAAAAACCACAGCTGCTTTTATCCTCAATGAAATGCAAACACAAGACGGTTTTTTGCTCAGATCCTGGAAAAATGGAAAGGCTAAAATTCCGGCCTTTCTGGATGATTACAGCCTCTTTATAAATGCACTGATCGCATTATATCAGTCTGATGGTGATGAAAAATTTCTCCTTCTGGCGCACGACCTTGCTGAAATTGTAATTCAGAATTTCTTCAACAAAGAGAGTTTTCTGTTCGATTTCACAAGTCAAAGCAATAACGATCTTGCTGTGAAGCCGCGCGAAACCTACGATAATGTAATTCCATCTTCAAATGCCGTTATGTGCATGGCGCTTGTAAAACTTGGGATATTTTTCGAAGAAATCAGGTATCTGGATATTTCCAACGCAATGATTGACACACAAAGACCGCTGATGAGTAAATATCCTTCAGGTTTCACACATTGGGCACAGGCGCTGCATTTACTCGAAAACCAACAGCTGATAGTTGTACGTGGCCCCGGTGCTAAAAATGCTTTATCTACATTACGGCGGATTTTACCACTTGGAATTTTGACTGCTGCCGCTGAAAATGATTCTTCAATACCTGTTGTAAATGATAAGCCAACAGCGGCAAAACTTCAGTATTGGATGTGTGACAGACGAGGTTGCAGACCTCCGGTTTCCGAAATAGATCAGGTGTACCTGAAAGACTTTACTGCTTTATAAAAACACTAATTTTGTCAAAAAAAATTTCTGAATGGATACAGGGCTTTCAGGTTTCATCAAGAAACTGCCTCTCGAAGTTTTCAAACTTAAAAGTATTTCTGAAATCAGCCACGATGTTTTTGTTTTAAGCTTTGACAAAAAACACGATTTCTTACCTGGTCAGGTAGTTGCAATAACTGTTGAAAAGACAATTCCTCCGCGGCTCTACAGTATTTGCAGCGGCAAAGATGAGAAAGATATTTCTGTGCTTTTCAATATCAAGCACGACGGAATACTGAGTCCGCTGCTTGCAGCCTTGAAAGAGGGCGATGCTATAATGGTGTCTCCTCCTTTTGGTGCATTTTTGGGTGATGAGAAACCCGCCTGGTGGATTGCCGCCGGAACAGGTGTCGCACCTTACCGTTCGATGCTTCGTTCTGGCCTCGCCAATAACAAAAAACTTATTCATGGTGGCCGGACGACTGACAGTTTCTATTTTGAAAATGAAATGCTTGATGCATTTAATGAAAATTATATCCGCTGCTGCTCCCAGGAATCTGGAGAGGGTCTCTACAATGGCCGCCTAACAAACTGGCTGCGCGAACAACAACAACTACCGGCAGGGCAGATGTATTACCTTTGCGGCAGTTCGGAGATGGTAGTCGAAGTAAGAGATATTTTGATAAGTAAAGGCGTGGAAATAGATAAAATCATGTCGGAGATTTATTTTTAATTTTTTTTTTTACAAGTCCTAACAGGTTTTTAAAACCTGTTAGGATTAGTAAAAAATTAAAAATAAAATAGATGAAAAATTAAAAAAATGAATAAAGAACTTTTAACCCCGGGTAATGTTTACCATTTCTTCAACCGGGGAAACAACCGGGAGAATATTTTCCGCGAAGAGAGGAACTACCCGTTTTTTATAGGTTTGATGGAGAAATATATCCTGCCAATTTCGCATATTTATGCTTATAGCCTGATGAAAAACCATTTTCATTTACTGATTCATTTGCGTCAGGAGTCTGAATTGACAGAAAAGCAAATCAATAAACCCCACTTGCCTTTTTCCAACCTGTTCAATGCGTATGCAAAAAGCTGCAATAAGGCCTATAACAGAACCGGAAGTCTTTTTGAGGAACACCCCGAAAGGAAAAGAATTACAGAAGAAAGCTACTTAAAAAACGCAATAAAATACATACACCAAAATCCTGTTGAACACGGTTTCGTGAAGAACATCAATGACTATCAATGGTCATCTTATCAATCTTACAAACACCAATCACCTTCGATTATCAGTAAAGATTATATCTTGGATATGTTTGGTGGGTTGGATAATTTTGTTTTCGAACACGAAAAAACCTGACCTGTCCTAACAGGTTTAAAAAACCTGTTAGGACAGGTAAAACCTGAAAAAATTATACAAATGACCAAACAACCCTTATTCGGAAAAACACCCGACGAACTTAAGCAGCTCGTTCTGTCACATGGTTTGCCCGCTTTCAGAGCGCAGCAAATCAGCGAGTGGCTCTATAAAAAGCACGTCAGATCAATCGAAGAAATGACAAATCTTTCAAAAGAGGTAAGACAATTGCTTGGTGACAATTATACCGTCGGACTGACAGATTTTTCCAATGTCCAAACGTCTTTGGATGGGACAAAAAAATATCTTTTTCCTACAAGCGACAAGCGTTTCATTGAAGCTGCCTATATCCCTGATGATGACCGTGCCACTTTGTGTGTTTCTTCTCAGGTGGGCTGCAAAATGGGATGCTTGTTTTGTATGACCGGAAAACAAGGGTTTCAGTCGCAGCTTTCGGCAGGAGAAATCGTTAACCAAATAAGCAGCCTGCCAGAGCGTGAAAAGCTTTCAAATATCGTTTATATGGGTATGGGTGAGCCTTTCGACAATCTTGAAGGCGTCATGCGCAGCCTGGAAATTCTTACTGCCGACTGGGGATATGCCATGAGTCCAAGAAGAATAACTGTTTCAACGATTGGCATGATACCGGCCATGAAACACTTTCTTGAAAATTCAGAGTGCCATCTGGCGGTGAGTATGCACACGCCTTTTCATGAGGAGCGCCGAAAGCTGATGCCTGTTGAAAATGTTTACCCTATCGCTGAGGTAATCGAACTTTTAAGGTCGTATGATATGGGAAAGCAAAGACGCATCTCATTTGAATATATCATGTTTAAAGGCATTAACGACAGCCCGCGGCATGTGAAAGAAATTTCGCGTTTGCTCAATGGGATGCGCTGTCGGATGAATCTTATCCGTTTTCATCCAATACCGGATACACCGCTGCAAAGTTCTTCTGAAGAAAGCATTCAGGAATTTCGTGAAGCCCTTGTAAAAAGGGGAATCCGAACAACAGTGCGCGCTTCACGTGGTCAGGATATCTTTGCTGCCTGTGGCCTGCTTTCAACCAAAGAACTGGTCAAAATGCAGGCTCCGGACTTCTGATTTTTTAATTCATTTCAATAAAAAGCCAAAAAAAAGAAACTATGAATTTCGATGCAACATTTCGTAAAGGGTTTGCCAGCGACAATTGGTCAGGCGTGTCAAATGAAATAATGCTGGCGCTGCAGCAGATCAATAAGGGTCATCATCCCTCATACGGCGAAAATGACCCGTTGATGAATCAGGCACAAAAAGTATTCAAAGATGTTTTTGGTGATGAAAGCCAAACGTTTTTTGTCTACAATGGCACTGCTGCCAATGTGCTCGCGGTGCAGCAACTTTTGCGCTCATGGCAAGCTGTTGTGGCCCCTCATTCTGCCCATATGAACGAGGACGAGGGTGGTGCTCCGGAGAAGTTCACTGGCGGAAAGATACTGACTATACATTCCGAAAACGGAAAAATTTTACCGGAACAAGTGGAGCCCTTTTTAAACAGTATCGGATTTCAGCATCATGTGCAGCCCAAACTGATTTCGATTTCGCAAACCACTGAAATGGGAACTGTTTACAGCCTGGATGAAATAAAAGCGCTCGCTGATTTTGCTCACAAAAACGATATGTATCTTCATATGGATGGCGCCCGCATATCCAATGCTGCCGTGGCTTTGGGCTGTAGTTTCAAGGAGATGGTGACAGATACGGGCGTTGATGTGCTTTCATTTGGTGGAACAAAAAATGGTCTTATGTTTGGCGAAGCTGTTGTTTTTCTGAACAAGGAACTGGCCGAAGGATTTGAATACAGCCGCAAACAGGGAATGCAACTGGCAAGCAAAATGCGCTTTATCATCGTTCAGTTTCTCACATATTTTGAAAACGATTTGTGGAAAAGAAACGCTGAAAACGCCAATTCAATGGCCGGATTATTGGGCAAAAAATTAGCAGCCGTTCAAGGCCTGAGCCTGAGCAGAGCCGTTGAAGCCAATGGCGTTTTTGCAATTATGCCAAAGGATCTGATTGCAAAACTTCAAAAGGAGTATTTTTTCCACGTATGGAACGAAAGCAAAAATGAGGTCCGCCTGATGTGTTCTTTCGATACTACCCTTGATGATGTTGAGGGTTTTGTTGCAGCAGCGGAAAGACTGAAATAACAATTGGATTAAGCCAACTGATCAATTTCTTTCGCCAGCTTACGGTCTTTTTCGGTTACAATATCGCCTTCATCATGGGTGCTCAGATGAATTTCAACCTTGTTGTACACATTGATCCAATAGGGGTGATGGTTCATTTTTTCTGCCACGATGGCCACCTTGGTCATGAACGAAAATGCCTCGATAAAATTTCTGAAAACGAAAGTGCGACTGAGTCTGTTGTTTTTTTCTTCCCACATAAAATATGATTTTAGATATAAACAACCAGACTTTGTGAAGGTTCAATTTGAGCACCAAATACGGTATCATACCGATTGCACTTTCAATATAGTCCAATGATCCGCATTTGGCGGATCATTGGACTATTTTCAAGTAGCATCGGCATTTACCATTTTAAAATTACAATTGGTATCAGATAACAGACAAGCGTTTTGTTGCTACAGATTCATTTTACAAAAGCTTCCTAATGGCTTCTGTCACGGGTTCACTTTTTGTTTGAAGACCATCCTGTGAATAGACAATGTTCCCTTTGCTGTCGAGAACAAGTTTTCGGTTGGAGTGTGAAAATGAGCCGTTTTCCATCATTTCATAACTGATGTTAAGCACAACAGAAAGTTCTTTCACCTGATTAGCATCGCCATGAAGAAGTGTCCAGTTGTTGCCCAAACCTTGCGTTACTGCATATTCATTCAACCTTTCGGGATTGTCACGCAAGTGATCAATACTTACCAGAACAAAGCTGAACTCTTTTCTTTCTTCTTCGCTGAAATTTGCTTCGATCTTTTTAAGGTCGTTCACCATCATCGGACATGCATATTCGCAGTGGGTAAAAATCATTGTAAGCACAATAGGCTTTCCTGACAATTGGTTCAATAGTAGTTGATTGCCTTCATGTGTTGTCCAGGCATCTTCAAGCTGATACACCGAAGTACCGGGAAGTTGCGCATTCAAATCGGTAGCTTTTTCTTGCTTTTTATCTGTACTGCAGCATTGTTTTATTTCTTCTTTATTTTCATTGCAGCCTGCAATTATAAAGCTTGTCAGTAGTATTAATAATAGATTTTTCATGTTTTATTGTTGATTTTATTTGTTTCGGACACACCTGAAACCAAGTTTTCTAACTGTAAAATGACCCTTCAAACTTCCTCTGAAGGCATAGCGGATAAAAGTTGCATAATCTGAAGCATCGCTGGCATTGAGGGAGGCACTTCCGCAGAACAGTCCTTCCGGCGCCTCTTCCATATTTCTTGAATCTTCATTGTATTGTACTCTGTTGAAATCGTAGACCCACTCCCACACTTTGCCGTACATATCCCATAGACCAAACTCATTTTTATAGAACGCTGCAGCATCATTTTCTGCCGGAGAACGTCTGCTGTACCAGTTGGCAATAATCTCCTGCAGGCTGCCCGGGTCTTTGCTTCCTTGCGGCAAAGCGCTTGCTGCATATTCCCACTCACTGAGGGTCGGAAGTCGCTTTCCCTGCCATTCACAATATGCATTTGCGGCAAACCAGGATACATTCACAACCGGCGCGCTGCCTTGCTGATCGTTTTTTTGATCAAAATGACCGGTCGCCCAATGCGAAAGATAATCTTCATCGGCAAAAAGTCGTTTAATCTGTTCTCTGGACCATTTTGGATTGGCTTCCACAAAGGCTGAAAATTCCGCATTTGTGACAGATTTTTCGTCCATCCTGAAGGCTTCAACCTGCACTTCTTCTGCCTGCCCTTTGATGAAAGGCTTGTAGCTTCCTGTTGGAATCAAGACCATGCCATTGTTTTGTGACGATACCGAAACCGTCACAAAACATAGCATTAAAAGGAAAACCAAGTCTTTTTTAAGCAGCATTTCTCTTATTTTTTATTGCGCCATTCCCTGACTTCGGCTGAATTAACCAATCCGCCGCCATTATCAAAGTTGGTATGAATATAGGTTAGAATGCTCGCCACCTGATCATCGCTGAGCGAAACAGCCGGCATGATGTTGTTGAACTTTTCTCCGTTTACAAGAATTTCGCCTTGCAATCCATTCAGAATAACGCCGATACCTTTGTCAGGAAGCGCTTGAAGATAATCTGAATTTACCAATGTCGGGAAAGTGCCTGCAATGCCTTTTCCATGATCCATATGACAAGCCATGCAGTTTTGATTGTAAAGGATTTTTCCGGCAGCAAGTCTTTCTTCCAAAGATTTTTCCGGCAATATTTCAGCAGCTGAGCTTTGTTTGCCCGAACTGATGCTTTGGATGGATGAACCTTCGGGGAGATAAACTTCTTCTTTTTCTTTTCCTGTAAAAACATTGTGGTTTTCGTCGCCAACAACTTTTATCTGTGCAAGGGCTCCTTTATTGAAGGCCCTGAAAATGCTGTGATCAACAAGATGAAGTGTTCCGGGTACCTCGCACCTGAATTCTGCAATGGCTGAACCACCTGCCGGAATCAAAGTTGTTTGAACATCATGATTTATCAAAGTGCCGCCTTCGACATATACTTTGTCAAAAATTTCGCCAATAACATGGAAGGAGGAGACTAGATTAGGCCCACCATTTCCCAGGAATAAGCGGACTGTTTCACCTACTTTTACCGTCATTGCATTTTCGCCTGCAGAGGCACCAACAGCACCGTTGATAACAACATAATCAGGCCTTTCATCAAGGGCTTTCTGCATATCAAAATCCTGATGACCCTTTTCGCCAAACTTTCCAGTGGTATAGAATTCACTTTGCATCACATAAAACTCATGGTCTACAGGTGGAAATCCTTCAAGTGGTTCGACCAGAATAAGACCATACATTCCATTGGCAATGTGCATTCCAACTGGTGCTGTAGCGCAATGATAGACATACAAACCCTGATTGAGCGCTCTGAAACTAAACTGCGCGCTCTTTCCGGGAGCTATCAGCGATGCTTCGGCGCCACCACCGGGACCGGTAACAGCATGGAGGTCGATGTTGTGCGGAAGCATATTGTCGGGGTGGTTGTGCAGATGAAATTCTACAAGATCACCTTGTCTGACACGGATAAATTTTCCGGGAACTTTGCCTCCAAAAGTCCAGAAGGTATAATCAACGCCATCTGCCAGCCGCATGGTTTGCTCAATGACTTCCAGTTCAACGATAACTTTGGTGTTGTGTTTGGCCTCGATGCGCGCCGGAACAAAGGGTGCATCTGTCAGAATTGCTCTTACTTCGCCTGTTACAGCTTTATTGAAGTCGACAATTTGTGGCTTGTTTTCTGATTTGCATGACCAAAGCACTGCGACACCTGTCAAAAGAACCAGAAAGGTTTTTATTCTTAGAGTTGTTATAAATGATTTCATAAAAATGATTTTTAAATGAGTAAATAAGACCTATATATCCTATATATAAATAAAATTTTTTGCGATTAGTTTTTAACTTTTGAATGACCTGCCATTAGTTCAATGGCTAGTTCCTGAATGGTTTTTTCGTTCAGCAAATGACTGAATCCATCACGAATAGCACTAAATTCCGAATGTATCGGACATGGGTGAGTTTCTGAACAATTTTTCAGTCCTAAACCACAGCCTGTCAACACCTGTGTTCCGTCGATGGCTTTAACTATTTCAATCAGACGAACAGCGGCCTGTTTTTCGTCAATATAAAAACCACCATTCGGACCTTTCACCGAAGAAACTATTTCCTGCTTGCTCAGCGATTGCATGATTTTGGCTGTAAATGGCTCCGGCGAATCAATTTCGGCAGAAAGCTCACGAATACTCACCTTGACACCGTCGTTCATTCGGGTGGCCAGATAAATCAATGCCCTGATGGCGTATTTACATGCGTTTGATAACATTTCGTATTTTGAAAATTATTGACAAAGTTAGGCTTTAATCTCTTTTTCCAGTAAAAGTGTTTTTGGAAAAAGTATGTTGTTTTCGAGATGAATGTGCCGGTGAAGATCTCTTTCAAAAGCTTCTAGTTTGCGCAATGCCACCAGATAAGTATTGCAGGCATCTTCCGGTATGGAATAATTACTGGTTAGTTTTGCCATTTCCCGGAAACGGTCGCCTTCTGTAACATGTTCATCCATCATTTCATTCATTGGATTTTCTGAGGGATCAATGACAGGATTTTCCATTTTTTCAGCTTGTTTCTGATACTGCAGAAGCTCCTTTATGTAGGGAAAGAGTATCACTTCTTCCTTTTCCATATGATGCATAAGCGCCTCGGAGGATTCAACAAACAGATTTTTTACTGCTATCAGCTCCGGGTGATTTCCGCCATGAACTTCAGCTATTTTTTCGAGATAGGTTTTCAACACAGGAATTTCGCTTTTTACGTACCGATGATGCGTATTAAGGATATAGTCAGCCAGAAAATCTAATTCCCAGTCATTATAGATATGCTCCGTTCCGCTTTTTGTTTGCTCGAAAATATTCAGTTCCTGTATGATTTGGTCGAGTTGAATGTTTTTCTGCCGGCAAGCAACATCCAGCGCAATTTGACCTCCGCAGCAGAAATCAATGCCATGTTTGCGGAATACTTCCGAGGTGCGGAAGTCTTGTGTTACTATTTCTGAAATTGTAATATTTTGGTAATCCATTGTATTTTTCTTTAAGATTAGACTGCAAAAATATTAAAAAAAGAATAAAAGACAAGTTTATCTTAAATTATTTTCAGAAATTATTTTTGGACAAAAAGAAAAGCCCGGACTTTTGTGCCTTATTGTTTCAATATTTCAATCAGTTCTTTGTTTATGTAGAGTGTTTCTCTCCCAACTTTTTGAGATTCCAAAACTCCAATTTCTTCTAGTTCCCTTAAGTATCTTGATGCTGCCTTTCTCTCAACACCAAGCCTGTTTACTACAAAATCAATTTTCGAGTAGGGTTGTTCAAAAAGTAACTCGACAAGTTCTTTTCTATAAATCTTAGGCGATTCTTTTTGAACTTTAGTTATTGCTTTATCCAATTGGTTCTTAATGTTAGTAATTCTCAGAATAGTATTTTTCGATGTACTTTCAACCGCCTTTAGCATAAACATAATCCAGTCCTCCCATTTTCCATCATGATTTGTTCTGTTTAACAAACGATAATAGTCTGGTTTGTTATCAATTATAAATGAACTTAAATATAAAATCGGAACATCAATCAATTCATTTAGGATCAGGTAGAGGATGTTTAGAATTCTGCCCGTTCTTCCGTTACCATCGTAGAATGGGTGAATACTCTCAAATTGATAATGCAATATGGCTAGGTTTATCAAAGGTGATAAATCATGATCGATCTTGTTGTAATGGCGGATAAAATTTGTCAACAGCTCCAGAATTTCGGTTTTATCCTGTGGTGGCGTATAAACAATTTCTCCTGTTTTGTCATTTTTGAGAACAGTCCCGGGCATACTTCTGATACCTGCTGTATTATCAACTAATTCTTGTTGAATACTTATGATATCATTAACCCTTATGAATCCTTGTTTTTTAACAATGTCAAATCCTGAGAATATTGCTCTTCGATAGTTTACAACTTCTTTTGTTTCAGCAGATATGTTTGACTTGTTAACAGTCAATGCTTTATACAGCTCATCTTGTGTAGTTATAATATTTTCAATTTCAGAGCTATCTTTTGCTTCTTGAAGTACAATTGCATTGATCAGCATTGCCTGATTAGGTATTGTCTTTGCGATGCCTTTTAGTTCCGCTAAAGCTGCTGTTGATTTGTTGGTCTGTCTTAAAATTTCAATTGTCTCCACTTTTTCTCTTGGCGGTGGAAGCAATTCGAGTTTGAAACGTGGTGTATTTTGTCCCATATTCTTTTTATTTGTCCCAAAAATACAAAAATTGGTACAAATAATAGCAACTACAGTATTTTTTTTACATGAAACCTTTCTCAAAAAGAAATGATTTTTCAATCTTCTACAGCCCCATCCCTGCTTCCATGATTAAAAAAACATCTCCATCATTGGAATATGAAGCTCCAATGTGCTTTTGAGCATGAAAATTGTGCCAAAGTGAATTATAGATGAATCCAAAAGCTGTAATGGTATAATGCCGAAGGTTATAAATGTTAGGCCAATTGAGTGAGCGAAAAATGGACTATTACATTTCACCTTTCGGTATTAGACATGTGTTTTCTAAAAATCTCCCTTTTTGCTATCTCCCATGAGATTGAATCACTGAAAATCGTTGGTTGGTAATTTTGCCCACAGAGGACAAAAATAAACTTGGGTTACAAGGTTTGTTTAATATGATCAGCAAACTTAAAGCTTTTGCAACGTGCCTTAGTGGGTAAAACAAACCCTACCTTACTACCAGCTTCTCCACCATCCACCTTTCTCCATTCCAAACCCTTACTAAATACAAACCCTTGGGTAAGTTTACGGTTTCTATTTTATGAAAGTTGCTGGTTGGTTGTGCCTTGTATAGCTGCCTGCCTGAAGAGCTGTACAGCTCAATTCTTACCTTTTCAAGCACTATGTTTTCAGATAGTTGCAGCCATGTTTCGAATGTGGCCGGATTGGGATACAATTTTACACCACCTTCTTCATGGGCTTCGAGACCTGTTGTCCAGTCAATAAAGCAACTGTCATACGACATGTATAGATTTAAATCATCTTCGTAATAGCACAACAAATCAAGCGAGAAGGAGATGGTTGCCAATTGACTGCAACCCGGAAACAGCATTCCGTTCATGCTTCCTATTCCCTCAATCCATAGATCCGCTTCTTGTGCATTATCACCGATGGGCTCAAGATACCATGTTTTTCGCACTTCATCGTTCAATAAGTTAACTGTACCTGTTGAAATGACCTTAAAGGTATTCGAATTCCATGTGCAATGATGCAAGCCAAATATTTCGGTAGTGTCGCCTGTCTCAAGTGAAAAGTCATAAAGCAATCTGTCTTTTGGCGGATAAAACAGCGCAAAGTTTTCTCTGAAATAAACTTTCTTTTCATCAATAACCTCTCTGATATATCCGTTAACACCCGCAGGATAAGCACCATCGCTATATCCGGTATTGACAACTTTTCGATAGACTGTATCGTTGATAAGGGTATCATTTGCTGTGATGTGCAACTGCAATGTGTTCATTGTTGCCACGGAACCACCATAAGCGTATGAAGTAATCATGATATTCCACTGTTTACTACCTTCAAGAAATGGCTTATAGGTTTGACCATAAGAGACAGAAAACAGCAAAAACATTATGGTCAGCAATAATAGCGTTGGTCTGATTAATCGTTTCATAATGATATATTTTTTGGTGAAATTAATGAATTCTTTAATTAAAACCGATGCTGTTAATAAGCTGTTGCCCGGTTTGCTTTTATTATTTTTTGCGTGTAAGTGGTTGATTTTGTTTGAATTTGCAGCAGGTAAATACCTAAGGGCAAGGAGGATATATCTACCTGAAAAGTACCATTACCCGACTGGTCAAACTGTTGTGATTTATGGCATAATCCCTTCGTATCATAGATCATCATTTCAACCGGACTTTGAGTATCGGAAATTTCAATGGTTATCTTGTCATTGGCAGGGTTGGGGTAAACCTTTAGACTTCTATCATTCGCTTCCAGCTCTTTTGTCCCAACAATAAAGGGGCAAACTGCATCGGGGCAATAATACTCTAATCTTAAATTCCAGACATAGAATGATTTGACAGGCGTAAACATTGATTCCCAAAGCCCGTAACTAGAACCAATCCCCTCATACAATCTGCCCCACGAGCAATCGCCTGCAACCTCAAACCATCGGGTGTAAATGCCAAACACATTAGATTGGCCCGTTGAATAGATGTTGACCTCTCCACACCCTTCAGGAATTGTACAAAAATGATTAATTGTATCTCCAACATTCAGCGAAAAATCGTACATCAAAGCCTCCATGCCGGACGGACATCCACTGTAATAATGAACTTCGGTATCTAAACGAATACCGAAAACCTGATGAGTCAGCGTATCTTCTCTCATCAACCCAAACAAAACATAGGGTGAAACGGCTTGGAAAGGTGGCTGTTTTCCATACTTTGATTCAAGAAAACGATGGTATATTTTTTTGTATAAAATGTTTTCGACCAAAGTGTCGCCCTGGGCAAAATATTCCCATCTATCGTCATCACTAAAGGGAGTACTAATATCGTCCCAAACGACTATCCATCGCACACTATCTTGCAATATGGGACGGTAAGTCTGCGCCTCAATAGTTTTTGCAGCAAAAAGTGCTGAAAACAGGAAAATCAAACCTAAGATTCTTTTTGTCATCATTGAAAAAATTAATTGATTAATAAATTTTTTATGATTGTGTTTCATTCACCAGCCGCCCGGCCCACATCAAAAAACCTGACGGCCTAAAACCTGATAAATTTATTCTTCCCCAGACAAGAAATGTCTTTGTTTGTGTGCAAAGGCAGGCATGTATCTTCAAAATCTCTGATAAAAGGAGTGCAACAGACTGCAAAGTCAATAATCCAACCACAGTTAGCCAGCCCCAAAAAATCAATAGTATCAAGGGTTTTGAGACTTTGCAGCGAAATGTTGGATGATTGTTTCAACTTTGTTTGTTTCTTTGACAATATTACAAACTTCAGGGCAGAAAAGCAAAGAGAATAGGTAAAAGTTAAAAGAGAAAAGTAGAAAGTGGAGATTTTGGCAGATATACTATCAATCAACGACAGATAAAATTTAGTCAAAAGGAAAAGGGTGTTTTCACAAAAGAAAATGATGTTTCATTTTGGAGGCAGCCATCACAAAAGAGCTGAAAAACTGAGAAATGTTTTTGATAACCGACAACTTGTACGTTATAAACCGGTGGTATGCTTCCATATCTTCAACGATTACCTTGAGCAGAAAATCTGAATTTCCGGAAATGTAGTAAGCCTCCATTACCTCATCTAGTTTTCCCATTTCTGCTTCAAATGCATCAATGGCTTCCTTGGTGTGCTCATGCAATGAAACCGAAATGTATACAATGAGCTTTAAACCAACCATTTTTGGATCAATGCGCGTGATGTAGTCTTTTATAAAACCGTTTTTTTCAAGCTTCTTTATGCGCTCATAAACCGGTGTGGTCGACAGATTGAGTTTTTCCGACAATTCCCTGATGGTAATACGGCTGTTCAGTTGCAACAGGTTTAAAAGTTTTCGGTCGATAGCATCTAATGTTTGCATATGGTAGTTTTTTCTGATTTGCTTTTTCTGATTTTCTGCAAAAGTAAATATTTCTTTCAAATATAATAATTGCAGAATATTCAACTAAATAACTGAACATTATACTAATAAAGCTATAATATAAGTAATTTAGACGGCAAAATTTCTAATTCCATCAATTATGATTGAAATTATCGACAAAATAACCAATGAGCAGGTATTGCAACAGGCAGTGAAACGCTTTCGTGATCAAGGCATCATTCTTCCCACATTTGCACAGCAGCGCAATCCGGCACTTATTCCGGAAAGCATCAAAGAAAAGCTTAAAAATGTTGGACTCTGGGAGATCAATCCGCTGAACCTGTTTCGCATCACCTGGAAAAATGAGCCCAAAGAGCAAGGCGGCCTGTTTGGAAAAGTGAACTATCTCGAGTTGCCACCTGAACTTACAGGCCTGAAAGCGCGCCTTGTAATGATTGTCGGAAAGTGGTTTCCCACAGGTGCACACAAAGTAGGTGCTGCTTATGGCTGTCTGGCGCCGCGCATTATCACCGGAGGTTTTGACCCTACATATCACAAAGCTGTCTGGCCTTCGACCGGAAACTATTGCCGTGGCGGTGCCTTTGATTCAAAGTTGATGGGAACAGAATCTGTTGCCATTCTGCCAGAAGGAATGAGCCGCGAACGCTTCGATTGGTTGCGCGATGTGATTGGTTCAGAAGTAATTGCCACACCCGGCTGCGAATCCAATGTGAAGGAAATTTATGATAAATGCTGGGATATTCGCCGCAACAGACCTGAATGCATCATTTTTAATCAATTTGATGAGTTCGGAAATGCGGCATGGCATTATAATACTACAGGCCATGCGCTGGAGGAGGTTTTTAATGAAGTTAAATCCGAAAAAAGCAGATTTGCCGCCTATGTTTCTGCAACAGGTTCCGCCGGTACAATTGCTGCCGGAGATTACCTCCGAACGCTCTTTCCACAGCTGAAAGTAGTGGCCTCAGAAGCCCTGCAATGCCCGACATTGCTCATGAACGGTTTTGGAGGTCACCGCATCGAAGGCATTGGCGATAAACATGTGCCCTGGGTGCATAACGTCAGAAATACAGATGTTGTTACCGCTATTGATGATGAAGCTTGTATGCGTGTTTTCAGGCTTTTCAACGAGCCTCAGGGCCATCAGTATTTGCGCGAAAACGGCATTGATGAAACTGTTATAAGTCAATTGCATTTGCTTGGAATTTCTTGTATTGGCAATATGTTGTCGGCCATCAAAACAGCGAAATATTTCGAGCTCGGTGCTGATGATATCATTTTGAGTGTTGCCACAGATTCCGCAGAGATGTATTTCTCCCGTCTGGAAGAAATGCGCCACGCAAACGGAAATTACACACAGCTTAATGCAGCCGTAGATTTTGAAAAACACCTTTTAGGAACTACAGTTGACTACATGAAAGAGTTGACTTATTACGATAAAAAGGCAATTCACAACCTGAAATATTTCACATGGGTAGAACAGCAGGAGAAAGATGTGGCCGACCTGAATCAACTTTGGAATGATCCCGAAATATGGCACAAACTTTTTCATCAGACCGAAAAGTGGGACGAACTTATCGAACACTTTAATGCCTTAACAGGATTGGCTTAGCAATGAACATTGCAAAACGAGAGACTCAATGCTTAAAAACGGGATTTTTCTGTTGGTTTTCTGCACTGTTTTGTACTTTTATAATTCTTAACCATCGGCAATGAAAAGCACAGACTCATCGAATAAATTCCATTATCAATGCAGCACTTGCAATGCAACCTTTGCAGCAGGCGCTGTAATGTATCTGTGTCCTGAATGCGAAAAGCAAAACACGCAGGATCAGCCACCTAAAGGCGTGTTGAACGTGGTCTATGATTTTGAAAAAATTCGCCGTAAACATCCGGAATTCAAAAGTCTTGAGAAGCAGCAATGGCTCGATTTGCTTCCCATCAGTGCCATCGAAAACATGCCACCATTGCAGATTGGAAACACGCCTTTGTACAAAATCACAAGTCTGGAAGGTAAAAAACCTGCTTTTCAGCTTTTATTGAAAGACGATGCACGACAGCCGACTTTTTCTTTCAAAGACAGGGCTTCGGCGCTGGTTTCTGCCTTCGCAAAAGAACATAAGATCACAACAATTATCGCAGCTTCTACCGGCAATGCTGGCTCATCTTTAGCCGGAATATGTGCTTCACAGCAGCAGAAAGCCGTCATCGTTGTGCCCGCAAACGCGCCAATGGCAAAGCTTACACAGATTTTGATGTATGGCGCTACCATCATACCGGTGGATGGAAATTACGATCAGGCCTTCGAACTGAGCATCAAAGCAAGCAAGGAATTTGGCTGGTATAACCGCAACACAGCCTACAATCCACTGACCATTGAAGGAAAAAAAACAGCCGCTTTTGAAGTGTTTTCTCAAATGAACGGGCAGCTTCCCGACCATATTTTTGTCCCAACCGGCGATGGGGTCATTCTTGCCGGATTATACAAAGGCTTCGAAGATCTTTTCTATTCCGGATATACAGATAGAATTCCTGTCTTAGTTGCCGTGCAGGCTGAAGGAAGCAGCAACCTCATCAATAACCTCGATAAGCACATTTTTACTGCGCAGAAAAGCCGGACTATTGCCGATTCCATCTCGGTTGACGTACCAAGGAATTTTTACCTTGCCAGACATTATCTCAAAAAGTGGAAAGGCGAATCGGTCAGCGTCACGGATGAAGAAATAATAGCGGCTTCTTCAAAGCTGGCAAGTAATACTGGTGTTTTTGCTGAACCTGCTGCTGCTGCTGCTTTTGCCGGATTTTTGGCTTATTGGGAAAAAGGAATGCTGGAGGCAGAATCGTCAGTTCTTGTGCTGCTTACGGGCAGTGGCCTGAAAGATTTGAATGCAGTAGCGCCCTTATTGCAGATACCCAAAGCGATTTCTCCAACCATTGAAAACCTAAAATCTCTCCTCCGATGATAAAAATTACCCTCAACGGAACTGTAAAAACTTTTCATGGTGCAGCTGAAAGTAGCTTGCTTTCATGGCTGCGAAATGAGCAAAAAATTACTTCTCCAAAAGATGGCTGTTCCGGTCAGGGTACATGTGGAGCCTGCACAGTTGAAATTGACGGAAAAGCCAAACTTGCTTGCAGAACGAAAATGAAAACGCTCGATGGTGCAAGTGTAACCACTGCCGAAGGTTTGCCCTATCATTTCAGAAAAGTTGTTGGGCTGGCATTTGCGCAATATGGCGCTGTGCAATGCGGATTCTGTTCGCCGGGTTTTATCATGCGATCCAGAGTTTTGTACAATCAAAATCCAACACCGACACGCGATGAAATCATAAAGGCCATTCACCCGAATATTTGTCGTTGCACAGGTTATGTCAAAATTGTGGATGCAATTCAGGCTTCATTGGATCAGTTGAATGGAAAAGAAAAGAGCAGAGAAGAGGAAGTTTCAGCCCGAATCGGCGAAAGATTTCCAAAATATCAGGCATTCGAAACGGCCCTTGGCGACAGACCTTTTGTTGACGATATGCATTTTGACGGAATGTTGCATGGTGCTTTGCGTTTTTCCGACCACCCGCGGGCCAGAGTGCTGAAAATTGATGTTTCAGAAGCATCAGCATCTGAAGGTGTCGTCAGGGTTTTTCAGGCAAATGATATTCCGGGTGATCCTCTCAGCGGACTTATTTTTAAGGACTGGCCCATGATGATTGCTGAAGGTGAAATCACCAGTTATATTGGCGATGTGTTGGCTGTGGTTGTTGCCGAAACTGAGCTGCAAGCCCGATTGGCTGCGGCAAAAATCAGGCTTGAATATGAAATATTAGAACCAGTAACGGATATGCTACAAGCTTGTTCGCTAAAAAGTAATCAGGTGCATTCGGGTCGTTCAAGCATTTTGGAAACTTGCAGCATCCAACTTGGAGATGTTGAAAAAGCCTTTGCTGAAGCGGCTTTTGTCACAGGAGGAATTTTCGAAACCCAACGCATTGAACACGCTTTTCTTGAAACTGAAACAGCCATTGCATTGCCCGAAAATGATGGAATCAGGCTGTACAGCCAGGGTCAGGGGATCTATGTTGATCAGCGACAAATTGCTTCATTGCTGAGGCTTCCAAAAGAGAAAATCAAAGTTGTTCAGGTTCAGAACGGAGGTGGTTTTGGTGGAAAAGAAGATCTGACTGTTCAACCACATGCTGCGCTTTGTGCATGGCTGCTGAAAAAGCCGGTTAAGGTTCACCTAAGCCGCGAGGAATCTATCATCATGCATCCAAAACGCCATCCTGTATGGATGGATATGAAGCTGGCCTGCGACAAAAACGGAATGTTTACGGGAATAAAACTCAAGGCTGTCGGCGATACCGGCGCTTATGCATCTGTTGGAACAAAAGTTATGGAACGCGTGGTCGGTCATGCTACCGGTGGCTACACCGTTCCATCTGTGGATGTGCGGGCCGATACCGTTTACACCAACAATATTCCTTCCGGCGCTATGCGTGGCTTTGGTGTCCCACAGGTGGTTTTTGCCATCGAAAGCTGTATTGACGAATTGTGTAATCTCGGTGGATTCGACCGTTGGCAGATTCGTTACAACAATGCCCTTGTTGAAGGTGCTAAAACGGCTACAGGTCAGCGCCTGCAAGGTGTTGGTCTGCGAAAAACATTGCTGGCCGTGAAAGATCAGTTTCAAAATGCGCGTTATGCAGGCATCGCCTGTGGCATAAAAAACACGGGTGTGGGCAATGGTATGACCGACGAAAGTGAAGTGAAGATCGAAATTGTAAGCAAAGAAAAAGTAATTATCCATCATGGCTGGACAGAAATGGGGCAAGGGGTTCACACAATTGCGCAGCAGGTAGTTGTTGAGGAGACCGGGCTTGATCCAAAAATTCTGGAAGTACACGTCAATACAGATGCAGACTTACCAACCGGAATGACAACTTCATCGCGGGCTTCAGCGCTTGTTGGAAGCGCTTTGATCGATGCCTGCAAGCGCCTTTCTGAAGATTTGAAAACGGCCACTTTAGAACAGCTTTCCGGAAGAATTTATAAAGGCAAATATGTTTGCGATTTCACTTGTAAGCCCGGTGCAGATACTGAAAATCCGATTATCCATTTTGCTTATGGCTACGCTACGCAGGTCGTTATACTCAACGATTCAGGGAAAATCATAAAAGTGATTGCAGCCCATGATGCCGGAAAAATCCTTAATCAGATGTTCTTCGAGGGTCAGATTGAAGGCGCAGTACACATGGGACTTGGCTATGCGCTCACAGAAGATTTAGTGATGGAAAATGGACATCCTGTAAGTCTGAAATACAAAGATCTTGGAATTTTGCGTGCTTCAGAAATGCCCGAAATTGAAGTCATTGGCATCGAAGAACCAGATTCCTGCGGGCCTTATGGCGCCAAAGGTATTGGCGAAATTGGTCTCGTGCCCACTGCAGCTGCGGTGGCAAATGCACTGAGAGCTTTCGATGGAGTGCAGCGGTTTGAACTGCCCCTGAAAAGAATTAAGGAATAATATAAATCAAAAAAAACAATGTCAATCCTTTTAAAAAATACAACTTTCATCAACTGGCAAAGCCTGGAGTTTACACCTTGCAATGTTCTGGTAGAAGAAGGGCACAATGGAAAAATGACACTTTTGTCTAATGGTGAAATTCCCGATCAAACAAAGCTACAGCAGATAGATTGTTCCGGAAAATTTGTAACGAAATCCTTCGCAATAGGCCATCATCATGTATATTCGGCTTTGGCAAGAGGGATGCCTGCTCCGAAAAAGTCGCCGGCCGATTTTCGTGAAATTCTGCAATACATCTGGTGGAATCTGGATAAATGTCTCGACAAAGAAATGATCAAATATTCTGCTTTGGCCACTGCAATTGCCTGCGCTAAGGCGGGTTCAACTTTTGTGATCGACCATCATGCTTCACCATCTTTTATCAGGGGATCGCTCGAAACAATTGCAAATGCCTTCGAAAAAGTTGGTGTGAACCATTTGCTTTGCTATGAAATCACAGATCGTGACGGCATAAAAAAAGCTGAGGAAGGATTGGCAGAAACAGAAGATTATCTACAAAAAAATCAAGGCCTTGTTGGTCTTCATGCTTCTTTTACGGTTGGAAATGAAACCCTTGAAAAAGCTGCGAATTTGATGCAAAAACGCAAAACCGGAATACACGTGCATGTGGCAGAAGATAAATATGATCAGCTGCATTGCCATGAAACCTATAGTATGTCAGTCGTGGAGCGTTTCAGTCAGGCCGGTTTGCTGGAATCTCCTGCAAGCATTCTTGTTCACGGACTGCATCTGAGTGACAATGACAGAAAAATCATTGCAGATTCGTCTGCATGGATGGTTCAAAATCCGGAAAGCAACCTGAACAATAATGTTGGTTTCTTCAACGCAGCCGGATTGGGCAACAACATCATGCTGGGTACGGATGGTATGCACAGCGATATGCTTCAAAGTGCAAAAGCAGCATTTTTTTCGGGTCAGCAATACGATACAATCGATTATGAAGCTGCATACAGACGTTTCAGAAATGTGCATCATTATCTCAGTAAAAATCAGTTTCAGGGCGATGAAAGCAACAACCTTGTTGTGATTGATTATGATACACCGACAGATTTTAATGCAGACAATTTTCTGGGTCACTTCCTTTTTGGTTTGCGTTCTGAACATGTGAAGCACGTTATTTCCAACGGAAAACTCATTTTAAAAGACCACATAATTCAAACTGTTGACGAAACAGAAATACTTGACTATGCGCGAACTGTTTCAAAAAAACTCTGGCATTGCATGCGACAGGCTTGAGCGCTGAAATAGCCAACCGCTGATTCCGTATCTTTGCAGCCTAAAAATGCAATTATATGTTTCAATTACTGGCAGATCTCAGCCTTCTGGAATGGGTTGGTTATATAGCATCCGGCATCATTGCCTTGTCTATGACCATGAATTCCATTGTAAAGTTTCGACTCATTAACCTTGTTGGAGCAGGCCTTTTTTCGACTTATGGATTCATTATCGGAGCCTATCCTGTTGGCATTCTCAACGCCTTTATTTTTTCGGTAGATATCTATTATCTGGTTGGAATTTTTGGCCGCAAAGAAAATTTCGAGATTTTGGAAATCAGGGCCGACAACCGCTATTTATTGCGCTTCCTTGATTTTCATAACAAGGAAATTCAAAAGTTTTTTCCGGGCTTCACTTACAAACCGGAGCTGAATACGATCAGTTTCTTTGTGTTGCGAAATATGGCTGTTGCTGGTTTATTTCTTGGCAGAAGAACTGAAGAGGGTATATTGCATGTAGGGCTTGATTATGTTGTGCCTGAATACCGCGATTTCAAAAACGGAAAGTTTGTTTATTACCATCTTAAAAAGCGGTTTAAGGATAAAGGAATTACCAAAGTTGTGGCGCCTGCTTCAGGCCGTAAACACGCCGGATACCTCATGAAACTTGGCTTCGCAAGAAATCCGGAAGGTGTTTTCGAAAAACTTCTCAATGATTGATATGTTACTTTTCGCTCAGGCATTACTTTTTTGACATATAAAACCTGAACTTTTTGCCGCTAAGCAAACAAGGATTTTTTTGGAAGTATAATAAAAACGAACAAAAAAATTCGTGTCTCAAAAAATACCCATTTGGCCGGAATTGACTAATTTCGTTTGATTAACACAGCTTTTGCAATGAGCATTCTTATAAAAAACGCAGTCATTTTTGATGCTGAAAAAGCGATCCAAACAGACATTCTTTTGAGCGAAGGCGGATTTCTGGAAATTGGACAAGACATAAAAAAGAATGCAGATCTTGTGATTGATGCCACTGGAAAATATGTTTTTCCCGGCGGAATTGATCCACATGTTCATTTTCACCTGCCCACTCCTGCCGGATTTTCAGCAGATGATTTTGCATCAGGAAGTAAGGCAGCCCTTTTTGGTGGAACAACCACAATCATTGATTTTGTAACGCCTCAACGCGGCCAATCATTGATAGAAGCACTTGAAATGCGCATTTTGGATGCTAAAGACTCTTTGGTTGATTACAGTTTTCACATCAGTCCCGTGGATTGGCGGCCATCTCTGGAAGAAGAAATCAAGGAATGTGTAAGACGCGGTTTTCCTTCTTTCAAAATTTATCTTGCTTACAGACAATCCATCGGAATCGACGAAGAAACGATGTACAAAGTGATGCAGATTGTTGCAAAAGCTGGCGGAATGGTGACGGCACATTGTGAGCTGGGAGAAGAAGTTGACCGCCTACGCAACGAATTTGCATCAAAAGGAAATTTAACACCCTTTTACCACGCGCAGTCGCGGCCACCTTACACCGAAAGTGAAGCTGTTGAAAAAGCGATAAAAGCCGTTGAAAAGACTGGTTGTCCACTCTATATTGTGCATGTTTCGTCAGCCGAATCGCTGCATCATATCCGCAAAGCGCAGCAAAAAGGCTTGCCCGTGATGGCTGAAACCTGTCCGCATTACCTGCTGCTGAATGATGATAAATACATGGGTGATTTTGAAGAAACCTGTCCGTTTGTCATGAGTCCACCTTTGCGCAAACCTTTGGACAGCGAAATGCTTTGGCAGGCTGTTGCAGATGGCACTTTACAAACTGTTGGAACCGATCACTGCCCTTTTTCGATGGAGCAAAAGGCTTTTGGAAAAAATGATTTCCGCCTTATTCCCAATGGTGGCGGCGGTGTTGAGCATAGATTGGAACATCTTTTTACCTTTGGTGTTTTGCAAAACAAGATCAGTATGAAACGTTTTACTTCGCTTACTTCTTCCGCCGCAGCCAACATTTTCGGTCTTGAAACCAAAGGAAAAATTCAGATTGGAGCCGATGCCGATCTGGTTATATGGAATCCTGAGACAACAAAAACTGTTTCAGCAAAAAACCATCATTCAGCCTGTGATAACAGTATTTATGAGGGTTTCAGTACTAAAGGCTCAGCTGAATTTGTAATCAAAAGTGGCGAGTTAATCATAGAAGGCGGTAAACTTCTAAAACAAGTGCCCGGTAAGCTTCTTTTGCGAAAAGGTAAAATATTTTGAAAATCATGAAGGAGTTTCTGAAAACCCAAAAGGGTTCCGACATACTTTTTATTGTGCTTTTGGTGGTAATTGGATTTTCGTATAACTACCAAAAACTTATCACTGAAAATATGATGGGTGCACACATTTGGCGTCAGGCCGACTGCTTGTCGCTGACACTCAATTATTATCAGAATGGAATGCAATTTTTTGAACCAGAAATTCATAATCAATTGGCTGATAATGGAATTTCGGGTAAATCAGCCGGTGAGTTTCCAATACTTTATTATCTGAATGCATTGATTTGGCAACTTACCGGCCCAACACCTTTCACATACCGCTTGCTTAGTCTGATACTCACATTCACGGGCTTATTTGCTTTTTACCGCCTTTTGCTGAAGGTATTTAAAAGTAAATGGCCTGCATTTATACTTCCGCTTTTATTGTTCACATCTCCCGTTTATGCAATTTATGGCATCAGCTTTCTCACGGATGTTCCGGCCTTTAGTTTAAGCCTTATGGCATGGTATTTTATAAGCACATATTTCGAACAGAAAAAGACGAAGTTTTTACTGATAGCAATGTTCTTGTTTGCTTTGGCGGGTTTATTAAAAGTTGCAGCACTTATTGGTTTTGTTTTTCTGGCAATTGTTTTTCTGATCGAAAGATTGGGCTTTCCAACTTGGAAAGGACGTTTCCTCTTTCGTAAAACCAACATCGAATGGTTAGCTTTTGCAATTGTTCCGGTTTTGATTTTTGCATGGTATTTTTACGCAGATTGGTTTAATAATCTGCATCAGGGAAAGTACACTTTCAACAATATCTGGCTTTTTTCTGACCTGAAACCCGAAGAACAGAAGGACTATCTTGGAAATCTGAGAGACCAGGTCCTGTATGCTTTTTACAGCAAAACAGTCCTTTTCATGCTCCTTTTTGTTTGGATTTCAAATTTCTTTCTCTTCTGGAGAATGCCCCGTTTTGCAGTGCTCATGGCAATCATAATCCCGATTGGTGTGGTAATCTATACCCTTTTGTGGAGTGGAGCTTTTCGCAATCATGATTACTATTTTGTTCCCTTACTGCATCTGTTTCCGGCTATTCTGATTCCTTTTCTGCTAAGTATAAATCTTAAGGAAAACGCCATTTTTAAAGAACTTCCATTGCGCGTTTTAATAGTGGTTTTTCTTTCTTACAATGTTTTTTATTGCGGAAGTTTTATTTTCATGCGGCATTACGGAAATCGCGGAGAATTCATCATGGCAGGACCAAGTGAATCGGTCTTTGTAAATAAATTTCTTGTTAAAGATTATCTGATTCAATGGAAGCCATTTGATCATATCGAAAGTTTTCTGATTGAAAATGGCGTTGAACCTGAGCATAAAGTTATTTGTCCGTCTGACGTTACCATCAACGGCTCACTTTTTCTGATGAACCGCATTGGCTGGACAGGCTATCAACAATGGTCAGACGAAGCGGAGGTGTGGAAAAAGATACAACTTGGAGCATCATTTTTGATAATCCATGAACATCAGTTTGAAGAATTGAAAGTTTTTCATCCATTTTGCGCCTATCCAAAAGGAAAACACAATAACCTCCTCCTTTTTGACCTGCAACCCTACACAAAAACCAGCTTAAATCACCCTCACCCTTAACCTTAACCTCAACCTTAGCCTTAACCTCATCCTCACCCTCACGTGTGAAATATGTAATTTATTCTGATGATAGTATAACAACTTTCATACATGTCTTTACAACCTTTGTGGTTGAAGGAATCTGTCTTTCATATGGAGTATGCTTTTCTGACAACTAAATGTTAGTAAGAGGGTTATGGTTAAATGATTGACAAAAAAATTGTTTTCTTCTGGTAGTTTAGTCCATCAAATAAAAACTTTAGCATGAAAAAAATCATTAGTTTGTTAATTGTCACAACACTGTTTTCAGGTTGTGCCTTAAACCTGGTCACGGGGCGTAAACAGCTTAATCTGATAAGTGAGTCGGAACTTCAGCTAATGGCAGTTAGTGAGTACCGTACATTTCTCTCCGATAAAAAAGTTTTAGCCTCGGGCAACCATGACGCAGCTATGGTTCAGCGCGTTGGAACGCGAATTGCCAATGCTGTAACAACTTATTACACCAATCAGGGCAAAGCCGAGATTCTGAACGGATATGAATGGGAATTTAAAACCGTTGACAGTAAAGAAGTAAATGCCTGGTGTATGCCCGGCGGAAAAGTAGTGGTTTACTCAGGTTTATTGCCTGTCACTCAAAATGAAAATGGACTGGCGATTGTGATGGGACACGAAATAGCACATGCCATTGCAAAGCACGGAAGTGAACGAATGAGTCAGGCAATGGTTCAACAATTAGGAGGTGTGGCGTTGCAGGTTGCTTTGGCGAATAAACCTCAGGAAACACAAAACCTTTTCCTGATGTCATATGGTATTGGCAGTCAGGTAGGTGCCATGCTACCCTGGTCGCGGCAACAAGAAACTGAAGCCGATCAATATGGGTTGATATTTGCTGCCATGGCAGGGTACAATCCACAGGAGGCAATTCCTTTCTGGGAACGGATGTCGGCAGCAGGTGGAGGCGGCACCCCTGAATTTCTGAGCACTCACCCTTCTGATGATACAAGAATGCGAAAATTAAGACAGTTTATGCCTGAAGCAATGAAATATTACAAACCTTAATTTGACTATTTTTTTCAATACCAACAAGAGAAATAAAAATTATGGGAACAAAATTATTCAGATCAAACAACAAAACAGTCATTTTATTAATTGCTGTTTTAGTCATTGTCATCGCATTTTTCCTGCTCGATGGAGACACATGGTTTAAGGGATCAATGCACGGACACGGCTCTTCAGCCATGAACAATTTGCAATGGATACAGATATTGATAGGAGTCGCTATCGGATTTGTCCTCGGACTGCTTTATGCCAGAAGAAGGTGATGAACACTTTCCTTCAGAGATAGAAATTATTCTTTTCAGGAATTCACAAACTAAATTCCGACTCTCTTTTTGTTTCTTTCCAGAATAGAGGAAAGTGTTTCGGCTGGATTTCTGAATTTATAATTGAACATCATTGCAGCAATCACATAAGGTTTAAAGCCTGCTTCGAGGTAAGTGCGAATGCGATAGCGTTCAAAAGTTGTTGCTTCAACTTCACCTTCTTTGCAGGAAACACCACTGATGTCGGCAGGCAGACAATGCAGATATAGCGCATCTTGCTTGTTTGTGCGCTGCATTTTTTCCGCATTGTATTCCCAGTCTTTGTGTTTAGCATTGTTGGCAAGACAAGTTTTTTCAAGTGCTTTCAGTCCTTCTTTGTCGGCTTTCTGCAACAATTCTGTTCGCTGCTGCATTATATGGAACGGCGCCCAGCTTTTCGGATAAACGATATCAGCATCTTGCATCGATTCTTCCATCGAATGACTAATTTTAAATGATCCGCCACTTTTCACAGCATTTTTTCTGGCAATATCAACTATCTCCGGAATCAATCCATAACCCTCGGGATAAGCAAGTTCGATATTCATTCCAAAGCGCGACATCAATGCAATCACCCCTTGCGGAACCGAAAGTGGTTTTCCGTAACTTGGAGAATAGGCCCAACTCATGACAATTTTTTTGCCTTTCAGGTTTTCGAGAGAACCAAATTGTTGCTCAAGATGCATTAAATCTGCCAGACTCTGTGTCGGATGATCCATATCACATTGCAGATTGATTACACCGGGTCGCTCAGGCAAAACACCTTCGGCAAATCCTTCATCAAGTGCAGCGCCAACTTCACGCATGTATTTATTGCCTTCGCCAAGGAAAATATCATCGCGAATGCCTATGAAATCGCTTAAAAATGAAATCATATTGGCGGTTTCGCGCACTGTTTCTCCGTGGGCAATCTGTGATTTTTCTTCGTCCAGATCCTGCACCGCAAGACCTAATAAATTTGCCGCAGAAGCGAAAGAGAAACGTGTGCGGGTGGAGTTGTCTCTGAAATTTGAAATGGCAAGACCACTTTCAAAAATCCGGGGCGAAATATTTTTGGCACGCAAAGCCTTTAAAATATTGGCAGTTTCCATGATGGCTTTGATTTCGTCATCACTTTTTTCCCATGTCAGAAGAAAATCTTTGTGAAATAAATCTGTTCTAAGGCTTGCTAATCGGCTTATCTGGTTTTGAATAGTCATTTTATAAAATATTTTTGGTTTGATATTGGCTTCAATGCATTGAAATGGAGCTTATTCAGCTTTTTTATTCACGATTGTCTTTGCTCATTTTGTAAATGAAACCTGCGTAAAATGCCGAAGCAGCAACGAGGTCATCAATTTTAACTTTTTCGTCGGGAGCATGCGCCAGCACTTCATTTCCCGGACCGAAACCGATCGTTGGAATGCCATACATGCCGTTAATGGTTACGCCATTTGTCGAAAAAGTCCATTTGTCGATGAGCGGGCTCCGGCCAAAAAGCTGTTCAAAAGCTATTTTGCCTGTTTGGACAATCTCATGTTCTTCCTCAATTTTCCATGTTGGATAGTATTTCTCCATGCCGTAAGTAAGTCCGGTATAGGCCGTTTCAGCATATTCCAGCACTTCTACTTTGGCGTTCATGTCTTTTACCAGCTCTTCGATCTCTTTTACTGCGGATTCTTTGGTTTCGCCCCAGGTGAGCCGGCGATCGAGGTGGATGCGTGCAAAATCAGCAACAGCGCAAAGGGAAGGACTGCCCGAAACAATTTCTGAAATTGTTACGCTTCCTCTTCCCAAAAATGGATCAAAAGCCAGCCGATCGTTGAGTTTTTCTATTTCCAAAGCAGCTTTGGCAGCCATGTAGATGGCATTTTTACCTCTTTCGGGAGCTGAGCCATGCGCAGAAATGCCGTAAAAACTTACATGCATTTCCATGCGTCCACGATGTCCGCGGTAAATATTCAGATTGGTCGGTTCGGTGCTGATGGCGAAATCAGGGTGGATTCCCACTTCTTCGACAATATATTTCCAGCAGAGACCGTCGCAATCTTCTTCCATAACACTTCCTACAAAATAAATCGTCAGGTCTTCCGGAACGCCAAGCTCTTTGATGATGCGACCGGTGGTTACAAATGCAGCCGGACCGCCTTTTTGGTCGACACTGCCGCGGCCATGCACAAAGCCATCCTTGATTTCTCCGCCAAGCGGATCGAAAGTCCAGTTGGCTTCATGACCGATATCCACAACATCCATATGTCCGTCGATGGCCAGAATACGCTTTCCGTTTCCGATCCGGCCAATAACGTTTCCAAGCCCGTCGATGAAAACCTCATCGAAACCCGCTTCTTCCATTTGGCGCTTTAATGCTGTTTGCGTGTCTTTTTCCTGCGTGCTGAGCGATTTATGCTTTATCAGCTCCGAAAGATTGTTCGCAGTCAGGTTGCGATACTTTTCTGCCAGTGCAATAATCTGGTCAAATTTGTTTTCCATAGCTTGAAATTCTCTTTTAAGAGTATAAAATTAGTGGGTTTATTCTTATGTTTTCAATGAAGGAAAAAAAGAATGTTAATCAGGAAAAAATCAGAATAATAATTTGTGATAGAATATTATTATAGAATAATCTGCTTAATAGCATCATTTCTACAGACTAAAATGATGTATAAAAGTTTACTGATCTTAAGACTTCTGTTGCTGAATGTTTTAATCAGAAATACTATTCTTAACTTTTAGCGGGTCAAAACCATTTTAAATAATCATTTTCATCATTTATATTGGCCAGAACTCTTCTGTCTGTGACATTTACTGCTTGTTTTTGATATGCTTTAAGATAAGTTTTCAGATTTATAGAAATGTCTTCTTCGTTTTTTAACATCGCTGCCAGACTTGCAGAAACAAGCAGGGGATGGCCACCCATCTCTTCGTAAACTGGAACCGCATAATCATGCTCCTTAAATGAAGACGAAAGCAGCGCCAATACATTCAGGGAAACGAAAGGATTATCCACATTATGGATAAACAAAGGCTTGTTGCATTTTAGTTGCTGAAGGCCTGTTAATACTGATGAAAACCGTCCGGCTGAAGGCTTTTTATTGATGCAGACAACAACGTTTTCCGGAATTTTAAGCTGCACTTCCTTGATGTTTTTCGATAAACTTTCATTTATCACAACCACTATGTTTTCACAGCCAAATGCAACAAAAACTTCCAGACACTGCTCCAGAAAGGTGTTTCTTTCATCAAAACGAAGCAATGCTTTGTGGCTTCCCATGCGGATTGATTCGCCTGCAGCAAGCAAAAGCACATCAGGTACGACTGCTTTCATGGGGGTTAATTTTTGGTTTACTTAAAAGAAACGCTTCTTGCCGGCAAATTTAGCTGAAACCCTTGAAAAAGAGATTTTTTTAATGCTTGTTACCTATTTTTGCAAAACAGAATCAAACAAAACACAGCATTGGAACCATTGTCCATTTTATTTCAGGATGACTTTCTGATCGCTATCAACAAACCGCATGGCTTGCTGGTGCATAAAAGCGATATTGCCCGCGATGCGAATGAATTTGCAGTGCAGATTTTGCGAGATCAGATCGGACAACATGTTTTTCCTGTTCACCGCCTGGACCGAAAAACCTCCGGAACCTTACTTTTTGCCCTCGACAGCGAAACAAACTCTTTGATGCAAAAACTTTTTATGGAACATCAGGTGGTGAAAATTTATCATGCCATTGTCAGAGGTTTTGCACCCGAAAACGGGGAAATTGATTATGCTTTAACCAACAATCGCGGAAAAATTCAAGAGGCATTGACAATCTTTAAACGACTAGAAACAAGTGAATTAATGATTCCTCATGGTCGGTTTCAAACTTCACGCTATTCCCTTGTCGAAGCCCAACCCCAAACCGGCCGAATGCATCAGTTAAGAAAGCATTTTGCCCATATTTTTCATCCGATTATTGGCGACCGGCCTTATGGCTGCAACAAGCAAAACAGGCTTTTTCTGAAAAAATGGAATCATAACGAAATGCTTTTACATGCATTTTGTATCAGATTTACGCACCCATACACCGGAAAACCCGTTGAGATTTCTGCACCTTATCATCCGCCTTTCGAGAGGATGATGCAAATTATGGGATGGAATTCAGACGGATTGTTTTTGGATTGAAAGGAGATTTAGTGCAAAAACCAAAACTTCATTTGTCTGAGTAATTTCAAAAATGAAGAATTGTTCGAAAAGATTAAATTACTATAATTTATTTTATTATTAGAATATTATTCTCTATTAGAATATTATTTTAGAATTATAATATAACAAGAAGACTATTTCAAAGAATCACTTTCAAAAGCCTGTGTTTTTGTTAAATTTGTTGAATAACAAGCAGTGCATCTCTGCCCAGAATTATTTTTTATGACAACAGATAAATTTTCACCCATTCCTGCCTCTCATCTTTTAAAAATCATCTTAAAAGAATATAAATCCAAAGGGAGCATTTTTGGCATGCCCAAAGCACTGTTTTATCAGCCTGCTTTGCATAAAAATTTATCGACTTCCAAATTTGGCCACGAACTTGACAATCCGGTTGGTGTTGCTGCCGGCCCGCACACGCAGCTTGCGCAAAATATCATTGCTGCATGGCTCATGGGTGCGCGCTACATTGAATTGAAAACCATTCAAACCCTTGATGAACTTGAAATTGCCAAACCTTGTATCGATATGCAGGATGAAGGCTATAACTGTGAATGGTCGCAGGAACTGAAGATTAAAGAAAGCTTCAACGAATACCTTAACGCTTGGGTCATTATTCATGTGCTCAATGACTTTCTGGGTCACAAAAAGCAGCCCGGTACAGTTTTCAATATGAGTGTCGGTTACAACCTTGAGGGCATAATGCAACCAAATGTGCAATGGTTTTTTGAAAAAATGCATGATGCAACGCATGAACTGGAAGTTGTTAAGAATGAATTGAAATCAATTTATCCTGAAATTACTGAGATTGAAATCCCTTCCTGTATTTCAGATAATATCACGCTTTCAACCATGCATGGTTGTCCGGCAAACGAAATTGAAGCCATTGCAGTCTATCTGATGACAGAAAAGAAACTGCATACTTTTGTCAAATTGAACCCAACTTTGTTAGGTCCTGAGCGATTGAGAACAGTTCTCAATGATAAACTAGGATTCAAAACCTATGTTCCCGACGAGGCTTTCGAACATGATCTCAAATATGCCGATGCCATAGACATTATTAACTCTCTTACAAAAACAGCCGAAAAGGAGGGTTTGGTTTTTGGCCTCAAATTATCGAATACACTGGAATCAAACAACCACAAAACTGTATTTGATACTGCCATCACGAATATGTATATGAGCGGAAGAGCATTGCACCCATTGACCGTTAATCTGGCGGCCACTTTGCAGAATTCTTTTGCAGGAAAGTTAAACTTATCTTTTTCTGGTGGGGCAGATGCATTCAATGTGTCTGAATTATTGGCTTGCGGGTTCAAAACAATTACAGTCTGTTCCGACCTTTTAAAACCTGGCGGCTACACTCGTTTAAACCAATATTTTGAATCCTTAAAAACTGCTTTTTCAGAGGCAGAAGTTGAGAGTATTGAACGGTTTATTTTACATTCCACAGAAACAAAAAATCTTCAGGAAGCTGCTTTTTTGAAGTTAAGCCAATATGCTGAAAAAGTAATCCAGAACAAGGCTTATCAGCGACAATATCTGATTTCGCCAAACATAAAAACCTCACGGCCATTAAGTAATTTCGACTGTATTTCTGCACCTTGTGTCGATACCTGTGCCACACATCAGGATATCCCGGGCTACCTTTTTCATGCTTCCAATGGAAATTTCGATCTGGCATACAGACTTATTTTGGAGACGAACCCTTTTCCGTCAATCACCGGAATGGTTTGCGATCATCTTTGCCAGAACAAATGCACCCGTGTTCATTACGACAATGCGCTTCGAATCCGCGAAGTAAAACGCTTTGTTTCGGAGCAGCCGGAACAAAAACTGCCGGCAAATGCTCCAAACGGACTAAAAATTGCCATCATCGGGTCTGGTCCTTTTGGTATGTCAGCAGCTTTCTATCTGGCTTTGGCCGGCTGTAAGGTTGAAGTTTTTGAATCAAAATCAAAGGCCGGAGGCATGGTGCATTTTGCAATTCCGGGTTTCAGACTCACTGAAAGCGCCATCGAAAAAGACTTTAAGCGCGTTACTGATCTGGGGGTAAAAATCCATTATGATTATTTGGTGGATAAAAAACGTTTTGACGAAATGCAGCAGCAATACGATGCTGTATTTGTGGGTGCCGGAGCACAACTATCTGCAGCTTTCAGTCTGAAAGGCATGAATAGCGAAGGTTTGCTCGATTCTCTGGATTTTTTATTTAAAGCAAAGGCAGGAACTCAAACCGGTATTGGCAAAAAGGTGCTCATCATCGGTGGCGGAAATACAGCAATGGATGCTGCCCGCACCGCCTGGCGTCTTGTTGGCGCGGGTGGATCAGTGAAAGTTGTTTATCGCAGAACCATTGATGAAATGCCCGCCGATCAAGGTGAAATAAAAGCAGTTCTGGACGAAGGAGTAGAGATAATTGAATTGGCAGCACCACTGGAAATAGTTTCACAAAATGGAGAGGTGTCAGCACTTCGTTGCAACAGGATGACACTTTCAGGAAAAGATTCGAAAGGCCGTCCGATGCCTGTCGCTATTGATGGTGCTGAATTTGAACTGCCTTGTGACACAATAATTCCTGCTATTGGACAGTCCACAGACTTTGACTTTTTCAATCCGGAAGACTTGCAAATGAAGCCGGGCTTTTACGAAACGAGAATTCCAAACGTATTTCTGGGAGGAGACGCCTTAAGAGGTGCTTCCACAGCTATCAATGCCATTGCTGATGGCAGAAAAGCCGTCTCAGAATTTCTTGAAAAAGCTGCTTCAACAGGAAAAATCTCCGGGCGCTATAAAAAGGAGCACAGCAAAGAAGCGCTGATGATTGCCCGTTCTAAAAGAATTTTTGGACCTGAGTTTACTGAGCTTGCACCGGAAGACCGCAGAAACTTTAAAATGGTTAGTCATACTCCAGACTTTGATGTCATTACGGAAGAGGCTTCCCGTTGCCTGCACTGCGATGAAATCTGCAATATTTGCACGACTGTTTGTCCCAATTTTGCCAATTACAGCTATGAAGTTTTGCCGGCTGCTTTTCCTTTACAAAAGGCAAGTAAGCAATCAGATGGTAGTATTCAAATTGAAAATGCCGGACATTTTGAAATCAGTCAGCCACATCAGATTCTGAATATTGCAAATTTTTGCAATGAATGTGGCAACTGCAATACTTTCTGTCCGACCAACAGCGCGCCTTACCTCAATAAACCAAAAGTTTATCTTACAAAAGAATCTTTTGATGCAGCCCAATCAGGATATTTTCTTGATTTTTATGGCAAGGAAGAAGCAATGCTTTCATTCAAAAATGATGGATTTAGTAGTTTTTTAGTCGAAGCTCAAAACGAATTCATTTTTGAAAATGAAGATGCAATTGTTTTTCTAAGAATTAATGATCTTTCCATAGCAGACATTAAATTCAAGTCAGAGGGACAGTTTGTTTTCAATACCCTTGAGGCTGCAACCATGAAAATTATCTTTGAAGGTGCTAAGGAACTGGCCGTTTGAGAAAAGTTGTTTTTAAACAAATTTCAAAATGAATTTCTGTAGTAGGTTACTGTTTTCATTTTGAATAAAGTGATCATTTCATGTCTTTTACAAGGTTGGATAAAAGGCATCTTCAATATGATGCACCTTTTTTTCATGCGGTGTAATGATTACAGAAATGATATCAAAACGTGTATCAAGATTCAAATCATGCTTCATGATGTAACCTTCTGCAGCGCGGATCAAAGTTTTTTGTTTTGATCTGGAAACGGCAAACTCAGGTTCACCAAACCATGTTGTAGCGCGGGTTTTCACCTCTATGATCACAAGGGTGTCGCCATCTTTGGCAATGATATCGATCTCTTCGCGACCATAATGCCAATTCAGTTCAAGGATGGTATAGCCCAATCCCTTCAAATGTTTCAGGGCCATTTCTTCGCCGGTTTTTCCTAATTCGTTGTGGTCTGCCATATCAGGATTTTTTAAAAGGTTGTTTTTTATGATGAATATGGTTGAGTTTAAAAAATCAAGTTTGCTGAATCATCCGAACCTTTTTATCAGGATGAACTTCCAGCGTTGTTTTTCTTCCCATGATCAAAGGGCGGTTGTCATGAATATGTCCGGCCGGGAAGCCAAAACAGACGGGAAAATCATATTCATCGACATGCTCCAAAATAATTTCTTCAGCGGTTTTCCCAAAAGGAATGGTATTGTCTTTCATTTCTGTCATGCCGCCAACAATCAATCCGGCTATTCCATCGAACAACCCACCTCTTTTCAGACTCAGAACCATTCTGTCGATATGATAAAGGTATTCATCCAGATCTTCAATAAAGAGAATGTTACCGGTTGAATCAGGAAATGATAAAGACCCCTGCAAGCTATAAAGTATCGAAAGGTTTCCTCCTATGAGCTGTCCGCAAGCTTTTCCGGCTCTGTTCATAGAATTTTGAGAGACAAAATAATCAGGCGATTTTCCTTCCAGACATGCTATTAAACCAGTAAGCGCTTCAGTGCTGTTGGTTGCAAAATTTACAGGCATGCTGCCATGAATGCTTTCAGCATTATAAAGTTTAAGAAGCTGAGCATGAAAAACGGTGATATCAGAATAACCAACGATCCATTTTGGCGACTTCTCAAATTGACTGAAATCAAGTTTATCAACAATGCGGAGGCTGCCATAACCGCCGCGGCTGCAAACTATCGCTTTTACCAATGGATCATCCAACAGCGACTGAAAGTGTTGTGCGCGTTTTTCATCGTCACCGGCAAATTGATTAAAAACGGCATTTACTTCGGAATCAATTTTCACTTTATATCCATTTTCCTCGAAAAATTGAATGGCAGTTTGAAGTTCTTCTGCCTTTATACTTCGGGCAGGAGAGGCAAAAGCGATAAGATCGCCCTTTTGAAGAGAAGGAGGCGTTTTCATTTTGAAGGATTGGTTAACTTTGCCGAAATTTTTCAGACCCTTTAAATTAGTTAAATGGAAACCAAAAGTAAACATTTCAAACGTTATACCGTTACCTCGGCGCTGCCTTATGCCAACGGCCCTATTCACATCGGACATCTTGCCGGCGTTTATGTACCTGCAGATATTTATGTCCGTTATCTGCGGATGAAAGGTGAAGACGTTGTATTTATCGGCGGCTCCGATGAGCATGGCGTGCCGATTACCATCAAAGCCCGTCAGCAAGGCATTACAGCGCAAGAAGTCGTTGACCGGTATCACAAAATCATCAAAGAGTCATTTGAAACTTTTGGTATTTCTTTCGATGTCTATTCGCGCACTTCTGCACCGATACACCACGAAACTGCATCCGAATTTTTCAAAAAATTATATGATAAAGGAGCTTTCATCGAAAAAACCTCTCAACAGTATTTCGATGAAGAAGCTGCTCAGTTTTTGGCCGACCGCTATATCACAGGAACCTGTCCGCACTGCAGCTACGAAAGGGCTTATGGCGATCAGTGCGAAAGCTGTGGTACCTCACTCAGCCCACTCGATCTGATCAATCCGCGCTCTGCATTAAGCGGAAATGTGCCGGTTCTTAAAGATACAAAACACTGGTATCTGCCGCTTGACCAGGATGAAGCATGGCTGCGGAAATGGATCGTTGAAGGCCATAAAGACGACTGGAAAACCAATGTTTACGGTCAATGTAAGTCATGGATCGATCAGGGATTGCAGCCTCGTGCCGTTACCCGCGACCTTGATTGGGGCGTAAAAGTTCCTGTTGATGGCGCCGAGGGAAAAGTGCTCTATGTGTGGTTTGATGCACCAATAGGCTATATTTCAGCCACCAGAGAATGGTCCGAAAAAACTGGCAGAGATTGGGAACCTTACTGGAAAAGTGAGGATTCCAAACTGGTACATTTTATCGGCAAAGACAATATCGTTTTCCATTGTATCATTTTCCCCGCGATGCTGAAAAGCGAAGGAAGCTATATTCTTCCGGACAATGTTCCCGCCAACGAATTTCTAAACCTCGAAAACGACAAAATATCAACTTCCCGCAATTGGGCTGTATGGCTTCATGAATACCTTGAAGATTTTCCGGGCCGTCAGGATGTGCTGCGTTATGTACTCACTGCCAATGCGCCCGAAACAAAGGACAATGACTTCACCTGGAAGGATTTTCAGGCCAGAAATAACAATGAATTGTTGGCTGTTTTTGGAAATTTTGTCAACAGAACATTGGTTCTCACACAAAAATATTATGAAAGCGTGGTTCCTTCCATCAATGACCTGACAGAAAAAGACCGCGAAGTTTTAGCCCAAATGGATACTTTTCCGGATAAAATTTCATCAAGCATTGCACTGTATCGTTTCAGGGAAGCTTTGTCAGAACTGATGAATCTGGCGCGGCTTGGCAATAAGTATCTTACAGAAAATGAACCCTGGAAACTTATAAAGACCGACGCTGAACGCGTGAAAACAATTCTTTCTGTCTCTTTGCAGATTGTCGCCAAGCTTTCTGTTTTGGCTGAGCCCTTTTTACCTTTCTCCGCAGCTAAACTTTGTGAGATGATTCAATTGAAAGGACTTAACTGGAAAGATGCTGAGACGACGGTTCTATTGCCCGAAGGTCATATTCTGGGCAAGCCTGACTATCTTTTTGAAAGAATTGAAGATGCTGCCATTGAAGCACAGGTTCAAAAACTTCTCGACACCAAAAAAGCAAATGAGATGGCTGCCGGACCGGCTTTAAATCCTCAGAAAGATACAATTGCTTATGAAGATTTTGCGAAAATGGACCTCCGCACCGGCACCATTATTGCCGCCGAACCCATGCCGAAAGCGAAAAAATTACTCAAGCTAACTATAGATACCGGATTGGATAAACGCACCGTTGTCAGTGGCATCGCTGAGCACTATCAGGCAGAAAATATTATAGGACAAAAGGTCGTCATGCTGATCAATCTTGCGCCACGTGCATTGCGCGGTGTTGAATCTCAGGGCATGATTCTGATGGCCGAAAACAGTGAAGGAAAACTTTGTTTTGTTGCGCCAACAGATAGTTTTCATGATGGAAGCGAAGTGAAGTAGTGATTTCATTTTTATTTACCCTTTTATTTAGACACAAAAAAATGAGCAATACACTTTCACAACTGAAGAAATACACCCGCGTTGTTGCCGACACCGGTGATTTTGAATCCATGCGTCAATACCAACCTGTTGATGCAACAACGAACCCTTCGTTGATTTATGCCTCAGCTCAGGACGAAAAATACAGCCATCTTTTAGATGAAGCGATGCAATATGCCAGAAAATTTGGCGGCAGTAAAAATAATCAACTTGGATTGTGCCTTGATCGCTTGTCTGTCAATTTTGGCATGGAAATTTTGAAGATTGTACCTGGAAGAGTTTCCACTGAAGTTGATGCACGACTTTCTTTCGATACTGAAGCAACTATCAACAAGGCGCGACAGCTTATAGGAATGTACAAAGAAAACGGGATTTCACGAGAACGCATTTTGATTAAGGTTGCGGCTACCTGGGAAGGTATCAAAGCTGCAGAAATACTTGAAAAAGAAAAAATTCACACCAATCTGACGCTTTTATTCAGCAAGGTGCAGGCCATTGCTTGCGCCGAGGCTCGTGTTACGCTGATTTCGCCTTTTGTGGGCCGTATCCTCGACTGGCACAAAGCCAACCGCAAGGTGGATCACATTCCCGCCAATGAAGATCCAGGAGTGCTGTCTGTTACAGAGATTTTCAACTATTACAAAAAGTTTGGATATACAACTGAAGTCATGGGAGCAAGTTTCAGAAACACCAGCGAAATCATTGAGCTGGCAGGTTGCGATTTACTTACCATAGCGCCTTCATTGCTTGCGGAACTGGAGCAGATGAACGAGCCTCTCAGCCTGAAACTTGATAGTGCCAAAGCCATGGATATGATTATTGAAAAAATATCACCTGACGAAAAAATGTTCAGATGGTTGCTCAATGAAGATGCAATGGCCACAGAAAAACTTGCCGAAGGCATCCGGAAATTTGCTGCCGATCTTGTGAAATTGGAAAAGCTAATCGAGAAGCAGCTATTCTCCTGAGATATTACGATTTTGCGGTTTCGGCCAAAACATGTAACTTTGCCACGGTTTTTCAAGGCCCCATAGTTCAAGGGATAGAATGGAAGTTTCCTAAACTTTAGATACAGGTTCGAGTCCTGTTGGGGCTACAAATATAGAGTTAAATCATTCATTATGAGTGCTTTATTTTTTTATAGGTAAAGAATAGGTAAAGAATTTTGTGAATGAGGTAATTAATCTCATAAAAAAGGCTGACCATTACAGTTCAGTTATTGGGTTCAGCCCAACAACTAAGGTAATTAATCTCATAAAAAAGGCTGACCATTACAGTCAGCCTCTTCACACACAACAAAACAAATATGAAAAAAATGGAGCCGAGAATGATTAAACGTGAGTTTTATAGAATCTGTGGTTGATTTCAATTGTTGTTCCGTTATCGGATAGAAAATATCTTCCAGGTTGTCCCATAAATGTATTTCGTGGGACTCCCAAATTAATCATTTTCCGGACTGCATCAATCAATTCTTCATAGGCTTCTAGAAATTCCAGTTGATCTTCAGTTCTAGCATAGGTTCTATGCTTGTCCAGGAGCTTCTCTAGCTTTTCTTCATCAATCTGAAGGAAACCTGATTCATCAAGGAAACCTACTTCCAAATAAGCCAGAATATCGTTTTTATTGGCCTTTTTTAGAAGTTCAATTACTTGATCAATATTTTCCATTTCAAGCAAATCGAATGCTTTTTCTGGTGAAACCGGTACCCCGAATAATTCTCCATCAGTGCCAGGCAAATTTTTGATAAAAAACTTTCGGTGATTTGTGATAAGTTCCCGAATGCTATCCATTGAGGTGATACCATTCAATGGGAGAACATCTAAGTTATAAACTATTTCTTTTGCGGCCAATAGCCCTCTGTTTACTGCATCGCGTGTTTGGCGAATTGCGAATTTGTTTTCATGGATTAATTTCATGGTTGTCTGTGTTAAGTGTTTTGAATTAGTAATGATAGCTTTTTCCATTTTTATTTATTTTATGTGATTAATGAAGCAAAGTAATAAACAGAGCTTTGAAAAAAAAAGGACAAAAATCAGTGTGTTTTAATGATTTCATAATCAATTAGTTATAAATTTGAGTTATTTCTAATGATATCATCATCATCAAAAGCATTATACAATCCGTTTTTTCCGTACAAGTTAACGTGTGCTTTTATTCCTTTGTTGATTTCTACATTTAGCTTTCTATTGCTTGCTAAAAGTTCTTCTATTAGCCTCTCTAATTTAGGATTTTGTACAACTGTTGTTTTTTCGATAATTCGGGGTGCGTTTCTGTATTGGTTTCCTGACATTGCAATATTACCATTATCCATTAATTCATTTAAATTAACTGTTGACAGATTATTGTTTAGGCGGGCCATTTCAAGTAGATCAAGAACTGGTCTTATTGTTGGATTATTCATTGCTTCATTAGGGACAATGTATTCCATTCCGTTCTCTCCTGTGATTACTGTGGGCTTGCTTACATAACCTCTTTTTCTGGGAGAATATGAAGCATTAAATAATTTACCGTCTTGAGTGCGTTGGAATAGATTTCCTCCGGCTTCAGCTCCAGCAACATCAGGTACAGGCGTGGCGGCTATCATTGCAATTTGGGCTGCAACTGCAAATCCTACTATTGCTGCCAGAATTGGCTTATCCAAAGTTTTGATGATGGCTAAAGCTCCATGTATTGCTGCGCTGAACATGGCCATTGCCTTCTCTCTTATTGCTTGTCTTCTGTCAATGATAGCTTTTTGCATATCAAGGTCTTCATCCATTTCCTTGACTTTAGCGTTATATGCTTCCTGGCTGATTAATCCATGATCAAGTTTTTGTTGTAAATCTTCTTTTTCCTTTTCATTTCTTTGGCTATGTCTTTCAAAGGCTCTATCTTCATATGCTCCCAATAAATCAAAATATTGCGCGGTTGCACTACTTAAGCCAAGTAAAGCAAAGGAAACTGATTCTATTTTTTCCTCAAATTTTAATTTATCCCATCCATCCCCTAAGTTATTGATTAATTGTAGCCATTGCGAAGCTCCACCACCAAAAAAATCATCTTTAGTTATACCAAACATTCCCTGCATTTTCTTATCCAATTCACTCAATGGATTACCAGTCATTTTTTCGGTTGTGGTGGATAATTCATTTAGGGCCTCATTTAGTTTTTTATAAGCGTCGGCCAAAACTTTTAGTTCTTCAGGGCTGTTCTTTTCATCTGATAATGAAAGTCCGTCAATTACTCCAGAATCCCTTAGCTTATCTAAAACACTTTTGATTTTTTTAATATGGTCTGAAATAAAATTGATTTCTTCTTGCGCGTGTTTTTCCTGTAAATCTTTCTTTTTTTGAGAATCGTTTCCAGCTTCTTCCAATTCGTCCCTATGTCTTTGGCGCAAGAGCTCAAGGGATGTCTCATAACCGGAGTTGATGTTTGTAAGATATTCACTGATTCTTTGAGCATCAATTTCATCAAGTTCTTTGTAGTGGTCTTTGGTTATATTGTTGTAAGCCTTCATTTGGAGCTCACTCATTTCATTCAGTGCCAGATTGTGTATTCCAAGTTCCTCTTTTTTCTTCTTGTATTTATCTTTTGCTAGTTCAATTTCGTCTGTTGTGGCTGTATTAATTAAGGCTTTTTCTAGATCAATTCTGATTTTAGTTTGCTCAATCTTTTTACTTAAAAGTTCATTTTCAGCCTGTATGTATTCATTTGAACCAGTCTTAAGATTGTCAAGTTTATCCTGGAGAAATTGGATTTCCAGTGCTAATACTTGTCGGTTGTATTCTTGCTCTGTTTCAATTTTTCCAATAAGAAAGTCTTTCATTAACTTGTTGGATTGTTGCTGAAAATCAAAATCCTGTTTCAGTTTTTTTCCTGTTGATTTATTTTCCTCTTTTTCAAAACTCTCTCTGATTGAAGCAATTGTTTCTTGTTCTTTGATTTCAAGGTTAATTCTTTCACTCTCCTCATATTGGCGGGTTTCCAGTCGTCCCTGAATATATTTTAGCTCTATATTTAACAAATTACGTTCGTGGGCTGCTTTATTAACTTCACCTTTTGCAAACCTTTGTTTTTCGGCAAAAACTTCATTTTTTTCATTTATTTCTGAAAATCCATCTTCCTTCGATAACTTTTTACTGATACTTAATTTTTTTTCAAGTTGTGCCAGTTGGATGTTTAATGAGGACACTTTTATTTCATTTATTTTTTCCATCTTCAGCTCTGCTTCCAGAGTGGCTTCTATTTGATGTTTTTGGATTTCATAGGCCTTTATTTGAGCTTCTTTGATAATTTTCTGTTGAGCTTCCATTTGGCTCATAAGAGAAAAAAGATCATTTTCAAGAAGGCTGTTGGCGTTCGCATATACCTGATTTTCCTGATCATATTTTTTCATTAATTCGTCAAATCTGGTCTGATCTGTTCTATATCCGGCTGCCTTGAGTTCATTAAATTCCTTTTGTGCTTTTGCTCTTTGATCTTCAACATCAAGCATTTTAACAGCGTTTTCAACCATTTTCTTTTTTAGAATTTCTGATTTAGCTTCCAGTGCTGCCAATCTTATTCTTTCCTTGATGTTATTATTCACTCCCTGCATTGATGTTAATAATTCCTCATTGCTTACATTTTCTGCATTGATGTATCCAAGTAATTCAGGATAATTTTCTTTCAGTTTTTTAATCAATGATACCCTGAGTGATGAACCTTCATTTAATTTGCTTATGACTCCTGTAAGGGTTTCAACTTCAATTTGCTCCTCAATGATGGATGTTTGTTTTTCTTTCGTCAATCTGGCAGTTTCCTTTGCTATATCAATAGTCTCTTTTCTTGCACTATTAAGTCCTGCTACATAAAATCCTAATGCAGTTCCGGCCCCAACAAGTATACTAATCAGAGCTGGTATTCCTGTCATTCCAAGAGCTACTGAAAAAAGCCTTGTTGCTGCTGTTGCAATCCCGATTTTTTTAGTCAGTAAATCAGTTAGAACTATCTGGGTTCCTACCAATCCAATCCAAATACGATCTACTACTATTTGCGCTGTTTTGGCAATTCGATAACCGATTGTTCCAATAATTAATCGTTCGTTCCAAAGTGTAACGGCTGCCAGAGCAACTCTATAAGCTACAAAAGCTGAAGTTAAAGTTACAATTGCCCGTCCATTCTCAAAAAGAAAAACTGCCAGTGTTTTTGCTATTCCTAAGAAATTCACCCATAAATTTTGGCCGGCAATCATTACAGGCTGTAACTTTTCGCCAAGTTCAACCTTCATGTTTGCTATGGCCTTAGTATTTTTTTCAATTATTGCCTGGGATGTATTGTTTTTCAAATTGTATTCTGCTAGAATGGATGTTCCCAAGACAAATTCTTTATTGGACAAAACTTGCTGACTTCTTAAAAAATCTGTCTGTTGTGCCAGTCCTGAAATAACTTGTACTGCTCTTTGTCCTTCCAATCCGGCTTCGCCTATTGCGGCTGTGAGTGCTGTAAATCCTCCCTCTGTTGTTCCAATGCTTTCCAGTACTCTTATGAAAGCCTCATTTGCATCTGTATTGACTAAATTCTGGAAAGAATCTAAGTCCATTCCTGCCAGATTAGAAAATACAGCGGGTTGCTTCGCCATTTTAGATATGAACATTCCATAAGCTGTTGCCCCAACTTCGCTAGAGATAGCCAGAGCGTCTATTGTAGCTCCTAAGCCTAGAATATCAGCAATGGAAATATTAGCCATATTTCCAATGGATGCTACTCTATTGGTGAAGTTGACAATGTTTCTTTCATTTGCTGTGGATGCTATTCCAAGACTGTTAATTGATGAACCTACTTTAAGCAAAGATTCTTCAATTCCAAAAGTTTCTTTGAGTCCGAACAATTGAACAATCTTTCCCAGAATATTCATTGTTTCCTCTGGGCTGTCTCCAAGGTCTTTACCTAATGCAACTGTTAATTTATCGGCTGCCTTCACAAAACCAAGAATATCTTTTTCGGCTGTTATCCCTAGTTTTCCGGCTGTATATGCCAGATCAAGCAATTGTTCTTGTGCTAGTCTGGTATCTATTTGCTTAAGTGATTCATTCAGGCTAAGTACCTGGTTGCGGCTTAATCCGGTTGTTTTTTGAACATCCACTAACTTCTCCTCAAACCTTGCGTATTGATCTGTTAAGTTGCGAACGCTGAATATCATTCCGGCCATGCTTCCAATAGTTCCCATGATTACGGCCCAATACTTACTGAATGTATTGGCCAATCCTTTCAAACTTGTAAGGCTGTGTTCTGTTGCCCGCAAAGATTGATTGTGTTCATTTATTACAGCCTTGAGCTGTCTTATTTTTTGGATGTTCGCATGATACTCTTTGCTGTTTCGGTTGAGTGTTTTAGTTTGAGACTCTAGCTTGCGCATTTCTGCGGTAATGCTTTTTACAGAGTTCGTAACTTCTTTACCATTGATGTAAAGATTAATTCTGCGGGTGCGGGAATTGTTTGCCATTTTATTCTATTTATTTGATTAGTGTAAGGCAAATGTCTATTCAATCTTGTTTTAAAAAAAGGACAAAAATTGATACTTTATAAGTCTTTGAATATCAACAAGATAAAATTTAAATAGTTGCAATGATAAATTTTGGTCTAAAAAGGCTATTAGAAATGTGTTTCAAAGGGTGCTAGAAATAGTTTGAAAACTGGAAGTCAACTGAAGTCAACAAGTTTACAGATAACGGTATATTAGTTTTTGTATTTATCGGACTACCAAACACTTAAGTATTTGCTCTGGCATATATCCTGCATTTTATTTGTTTTTTATATACAGGCATAGTTAGGGCAAGCGTAGGGATAGTTTATGATTTAAACGCCTTTTTTTCTGCATTTTCATGTTTTTAGGGTGAATTTTGTCTTTCATTGGGCTTGTTTTATGTGCTTCAATGTCAATTAGATAGTTTACAATTGAAAAAACCGCGTTTTGTCGGACGCGGTTTTTCAAAATGGAGTTCAACAAGTCAGAGGAAAAACAGCCTAAATTTTTGGCTGTTTTTCATGAATTTTTGGGCTTATTTTTCTTGTTCGTAAACAGAAATAAATTTTTTTATGATTTCATGGTGTTGGCGAAGATTTATTATTAAACTTTCGATATTCTGAACATCCATCAAAGATGCGTCTGGATTATTCACAAAGTCTTTCATTAATTTTTCCAATTTTTTTTCTTTAAAAAATTTTTCAATAATGTCCAGACTGTCATTTAATTTTTCCAAAAGGTCTTCTTTGTGGTTGAAAGGGACTGATTCTTGAATTTGCAAGTCAGGATTAATTTCCTGAAAATATTTCTGTATCTGTCGTATAGTATAACGCAAATTTTCGATTTCGTTAGGTTCCATATCTGAAGCTCCAGGATTTCCGGAAAGAATACTAGAAACATAATCTAAATCGTCTTCAATGTTTTTCATGTTAATACTATTCAAAATCCGCTTTCCATTCAATAAAATCTGGAAAGGGTATTTTAATGCTTCAGGGTTTTCCAGATCATACATTCCGCTCATGGTTTTGAAAAATTGCTGTATTTTATTCAGCGTATATTTCAAATTAACAATGTATTGAGCATCCATGATTGAATTGTTTGGACTTGCAGAAAACAATCTGATTATCTGGTTAAGATCGTCTTCTAATGTGTGCGGTCTGATTTTAATGAAAAACTTTGAGGCTGAGATGATAATTAAATCATCATTGGTGATTTCTTCATTTCTTGATCTGTGATCGAAATTTGTACTTGCTCTCATTTTTTAAAAATTTAGATTGTTAATAAATAATAGGGTTTTTATTTAATAGAAAATCATTGAAATCCTTGTCGTTAGGATGAATTTCAATACTTCGATTAATACAATTTTTATGTCTTTCAATCAGCTTGTTTGCTGCTTTAAGTCCTTGTTCATCATTATCCAGGAATAGATTGACTTTAACAGCTTGTTCGATGTGTAAGTGTAAATAAGGGATATTAACGAGACTATTAAGAATGATTGTTTTAAATTTAAGTTTAGGGAAAGAATAGTACTCAAGGGCTGACAAATAATCCAAAAATCCTTCAAAAACATTAAGTTTAGTGTTGTCTCCATCTATGGTTGTTAAATACTTTTCTTGGTCTGTATAATATCTGGGGTCTTTCTTTTCGTTGTTGTTTTTGTAGTCGTATCCGTCATTATCATTTTTCCATGCTAGGTTGTACGATTCGTTTTTTTCATGTAGGCAAACACGTTCAAAAAGATTTACTTGGTTTTGGTAAATGTTTGGGCTGATTCCTCGTTTCTTCAGCGTTTCTATTAGGTGCGGTGCTGTTATAGGCTGTCTATAAGTTATTTTTTTTGAGGTTATTTTCTTTTCCTCATAAGAAAAAGGGGTTTTTTCAGGGAGATGGAGATGGGTAGTTTCTTCAACTTTATTTTTAGACAATATTATCATTGCTTGATAAAAACTCACATTGTGCATTCGCTCAACTAAGTTAATTATGTCGCCTGCTTTTTCATGATCCCCAAAATCTTTGAAATAATTTGTCTTTTTCAGTACATGAAAAGACGGTGTTTTTTCTTGGCGGAGTGGAGAGAAATAAACATAATATTCAGATGTTTCAGATACAGGTATGATTCCCTTAGCTGCCAAATAATCAACTATTTGGATTTTTTTGATTTCTTCTTTTTTCATCTTTTTTTCTTATGAGGTTTATAAACTCAAATTGAATGGTAAGTTATCGGCTTAGTGGGTTGATTTTTTACTGGTGTATATATTAATAGGGAAATTAACTGTCCAACTGTCCAAAACTTTGTATCTTTTTGTATATCATTTGTTTAACATGGACGGTTGCCCCAAAAATAAACTGTTCAACAACTGTCCAACTGTCCAACTGTCCAACTGTCCATTTTTTAAAACTAACTGTCCGAATTTAATTAATTGATATACAATAGTATTAAGACTATTTGGACAGTTGGACAGTTGATTTTCTAAATAATCAGTATATATAGTATAATTTAGAAAAAACAATTTTATTATGATTCCGGATTTCATAAATAGTTAATATTAAATATGATAAGTTCTGAAAGCTATGCCATTAGTTCTTCTTTCTGACATTTCAATTTTTTTGTGATTTGCGAAAGTCCTTAAGTATTTAGTGAATGTACCTACCTTTAACTGTGAATAATCAGGATATTCAGCAATAAATTTATTAAACAGGTCTTTAACCACAAACTCAACTCCATAGTGTATTATAGAGTTTTCTCCATTTATACATTCGTCCATAAAATCTAAAAATTCTTGGTTGGTTTCATTGAGTAATTTTCTAGCTGACAAATTCAATTCTTCTGGATAAATTATGCCATTTAATAAAAATTCATGGCTACAGTTCAGCATAAACATATCAAATGAATCCCAATCATTTACAGACCAATCAGAGCCAAAAAACCATTGACCAAATTCATCGTCTGGACCATATCCCTGGTGGTAATGGTCAGAAAATTCAAATTCAATGATTCTATCTTTTTTACTGCCACTATCCACCACAAACGGTTCATTGGATGATATGATCATCTTTGCATGTATAGTATAAGGATCTTTGAAGTGTTTAAGTATCTCTATCCCGTCTGTAATGTCGTTGTACAGAGATTCTAAATTGAATCGTTTTTTTATGTCGTTCAAGAAAACAATCTGAGTATCCAGATTAAGGCTCATATACTTCTTTCTGTTGGTTGTATCAAAATTCTTTCCGCCAATTGTTACGGTGTTCCGAATTTTTGAAAGTGCCATGCCTAACAATGATTTGCCTGATCTACCTTCATCCGTTACGCCAATAGTGCTATCAGTAAAGTTGATTGCTTTACGCTTGTAGTTGTAATAATGATGCATCCCATAACCAAGAATAGTGCGAATACTCTCAAATCGTGTTTCCTTTTTTCCCGCTATGTTTTGGACGAATTTTTTAAAATTGCCTTCCTCATTTGCCTTTGGATTAAAAATCCTGTCAAGTATCTGATTTTCCCAAATATAACCGCTTAATGATTTATAATCTTTCAGGAAAATACCAGCCTTATTTACTTCCACAAATCCATTTTGGTAATAAAAAAATGCTGCGTCTTCAGAATCAGAATTAAATTCAAATTCTTCAGAACCAATTAATGATAATTTGCTTTTTGAAAAATAAGTTTGTGGGCTTTGGTAAATCTTAGACAGAACCATTTTTTTACTTACACCAATTGTATAATTTTTGGGTTGGTTCGCAAAAAAATCATTAATGTATTGAATTACAAAGTCTTGTATTTCTGTTAGTGGGACTGCACGTATTCTTTTATTACGCACTTGCAAAAAGGTGTAATCGTCATCGACATCCCATCGCCTATAACCGTAAAAATGAAGGAAATTAATGTACCCCAAATGATCAATCTCACATGCTGTTACTTGTTCTTCTTCATTCTCGTCGGTTTTTGATTTTTTGGCCACTTTCCAAAACCAAAGTGTATTTTTTGATTCATCAACTAAAACTTCAGCTATTCCATTGACTTTTAAATGATTTTGCTGTATTTTTGCGGCTGATTTATTCATGATCGCGGGCGAGTTGGGGAACTCCCCGCTTTTTTTTTCGGTTTTCATTTTTTACCTCCTTTCATTAAGTGCTTTAATCAATTCATCTTCATAAAAGAATTTTTTTCTTCCTATACCTTTTTCGGTAAAAAAACCTTCTCTTGTCCATTTTCCAAATGTGTGGTAACTTACCCCACAAAATTTGGCAGCTTGTGAACGTGTCATTTTTTTTCGTTCAGGTTCTTTTATTAATGCTTTGGGCATTAAACTCATAGCTTTTGAAATAACCAGAGATAAATCCTCGATGGTAGTAATTAGAACAACATTATTTTCTTTCATGTGTAGTTAAATTATATTAATTTACCACAAATGTACATTAATTGACACAATGAAGCATAAAAAATTACAATCAACTTTTCAACAGTCTGTTAATTGCTTGTTGATAACTAGTGAATATATGTCAATAATCTTACATTTATTCCTATTTTTGCTTTATGGATAAATTGAGAGAAAAAATAAGTAGATTAAGAAAAAACAAGCGTATTACACAAGCTGAATTAGCTGAATTAGCTGGTATATCAAGAGTTTCATATACCTACTTTGAGAATGGAACAACTGATAAATTATCTCTGGATGCAGCAATTGGCATTGCTAAAGCTCTTGGCGTTTCTTTCAATGAACTTTATGAGATTGAGGATATAAACAATGAAGCAAGAAAATTAAAATCCGAAAATGAAGCCTTAAAAGAAAAAATTGCGGGACTAGAGGAACTAAAAAAAATGGCTGATACTCTTTATGGTAGTAGTGCTGAATTAAAGCATATCGGAACAATGGAACTTGAAAGACTTAAAGAGATTTTTACACTTGCTGACATTTTTCAATTTATTGACAAGTCTAAATTTGCTAAAGATTTCAACCATCTTATCAATGAAGAATCAACTAAAGAGCTATTTACATTAGACGTAATTATTCGTTTTTACGCTTTACACTCTGAAGAATCAAAACTTTATCTAATAGATTACATTGATTTTGATGCACTAAATAAAAGTCCTGACCTTTTGAAAACGGCAAAATTTATTCTTAATTCTGAAAAATGGGACAAGAAGAAAATTATTGCTGATTTATTGGAAATAAAAGAAATAGATAATCTACTGGATTAAAAATGTCTTTTTCTTATGAGGAAATAGAACTATCATTCTCCCATTTACCAATCATATTTTCCATCATCTTACCAAAGGGCTTTACATCCAGTGATATGGTGTCTTGTTCAATGATAAGATAACGCTTCAGGGTTTTTTCTGATTTAATTCCGGTTATCTCTTTAATTGTCTCAATTTTCACGCCTGCTTTATATGCCAATGATATAAATGTTTTTCGGGTCATGTGTGCGTGAATCATTTTATCCTTTGAAATGTTTTTTTCCTGGCCTAATCCGGTTTTGAAATGCATGATTTTTACAAGTGAATTTATTTCTGCCAATTGGGCTGCTTCTTTTATGTATTCATTAAATTTTTGCTCTGAAATTTTTGGCAAAAGATAGTATTGATCTTTATATTTTTCTAATATTTTTCTGGCCTGTGGTAAGATCGGAATTTGTAAAGCTTTTTCTGTTTTTACTTTCTTCATGTAGGTTACAATAAAATCTCCTTTTAGATTTTCTTTATTCAATCTCAATAAATCGCTTATCCTTAATCCTGTCAAACATCCAAAACAAAAAATATCTCTTACTTTGTCTAATCTGTTTTTTTCAAATTTGTATTGGTAAAGTTTTTGAAATTCCTCTACAGTTAAAGTTACAACCGTTCCAGGCTTTTCAGCAACCTTAAACCGTCTGTATATATTGTTGTTATTATACCCTCTCTCGAAGCTCCAGTTAAGAAAAGATTTAAGCCTTCTTGTTAATGTAGAAAGATAGTTGTGGTGTTGGTTTTTTGTTTCAATCACATATTTATTAAATGAATCAATGATTGTGAGGTTCATTGAATCAAAACTTAATTTTGTTCCTGTTTCTTTCTCAAAATTTTTGAAATAGTTCATTGTCGAAGTTTGATCTTTTACTGTTTTGGTTGCTTTGGTTAATTTGGCATTTTCTAAATACTCTCTCCATGCATCCCAAAAATTTATCTTTGGTTCATCTTTTTTGATTTCTACCTTTCTATTAAAAAAAACTTTAATCATTTCTGGAGTCAGATCAATACCACTTTTAGAAGTTTCCTTCATAAAAGTTTCGGCTTCGTTTTTGAATTTATCCAGTTCCTGGTTAATTTCTTCATAATCGTTGTATGGTTCATCAGCTCTTGACTTGTTCACACGCTGTTTGATTGGGTTCCAGTGCTTTGGTTTAATGTTGCCTACTGTTTTACCAACGTTCTTGTAATTGATCGTTACGATTGCTTTAATCGCGGTGAATCCGTACTTGTTAATTTTGTCTTTTTGAATGAAAAATCCTACTTTTGGCATTGGTTAACTTTTAACAAAGGTAAAAAACTGGGTAAAGAATAGGTAAAGAATTTTGTGAAAGTACGGTTATTCTGGTAGAAAGTACGGTTTTGAAATTCTTTAATATCTCTGTTAAAAAGTTGTTTAGCATAGTAGTTAGGCCAATAGCATGATATGTATATAATCCTGTTGGGGCTACTGATAAAGATTTAAAGCGTTCATATAGAACGCTTTAATTATTTAGTAATTTTCAGTTTTTCAGTTTTTATTCAGTTTCAGTTTAATGATTATTCAGAGTACAACAGACGACTGAAACATCAAATGACCATTTATAGCATAAAAAAAGTAATTTTGCCACGTTTCTACCAATATTTTAGAACCCAAAAAAGATAATACAACCTGATGTCGAAAAATTTAGTTATTGTTGAGTCACCTGCCAAAGCCAAAACCATTGAAGGTTTTTTAGGCAAAGATTTCCTGGTGAAATCGAGCTACGGACATGTGATGGATTTGAATAAAGCCCAACTGGGAGTAGATATTGAAAATGGTTTTGAACCGCAATATGAAATAGCACCTGATAAGAAAAAGCTTGTTGCCGAACTTAAAAAAGCGGCCAAAGAAGCCGAAATGGTTTGGTTAGCATCTGATGAGGACCGCGAAGGGGAAGCCATTTCGTGGCATCTTTTCAAAGCGCTTAGCCTGAAAGAGGAGAAAACAAAACGTATTGTTTTTCACGAAATTACTAAACAGGCCATCACCAAAGCCATCGAAAATCCACGCAGTATTGATATCAATCTGGTGTCGGCACAGCAAGCTCGAAGGGTTTTAGACAGGCTTGTAGGGTATGAGCTCTCACCTCTTTTGTGGAAAAAAGTAAAGCCTTCACTGTCAGCGGGTCGTGTTCAGTCTGTTGCTGTGCGCCTCATCGTTGAACGTGAAGAGGAAATTAAAAACTTCAGTGTAACCTCATCTTTTAGAGTTACTGCTGTGTTTTTTATAGAAATCGACGGTCAGAAGCATCAGGTTCAGGCAGAGCTTCCTGAGCGTTTCAGCACAGAGAAAGAGGCGCTTAAATATCTCGAATCCTGTCTGGGAGCAAACTATGTTGTTCATTCAGTCGAGAAAAAACCCGGAAAGAAATCTCCCGCACCGCCTTTCACAACTTCTACATTGCAACAGGAAGCCAGCAGAAAATTAAGCTTTTCTGTGGCAAATACAATGAGGGTGGCACAACAGCTTTATGAGTCAGGAAAAATCACTTATATGCGTACCGACTCGGTGAACCTTTCAGATATGGCTATCAACATGGCTAAAAATGAGATCACCAGCCGCTATGGTTCCCAGTATGTGAAAACCCGCCGCTTTGCTACTAAAACCAAAGGTGCTCAGGAAGCCCATGAAGCCATCAGACCTACTTACATGGACAAAGATTTCGTTGAAGGTTCAGCAGATGAAAAGCGTTTGTATGACCTCATCTGGAAGCGAACAATTGCCTCACAAATGGCTGAAGCTGAACTTGAACGAACAATCGTTACGATTGATGTTTCAACTAACAAAAGCCAGTTTGTGGCTACAGGTGAAGTAATTCTCTTTGATGGATTTCTGAAGGTTTATCTTGAAAGCACCGACGACGAAAACGGTGATGCTGTTGAGGGACTTCTTCCTCCGTTGAAAAAGGGTCAAACACTGAACCTTAATGAAATGCTCGCCACTCAAAGATTCACTAGGCATGCAGCAAGGTATACAGAAGCCAGTCTGGTGAAAAAACTTGAAGAACTTGGCATTGGCAGACCTTCAACTTTTGCGCCGACTATTTCGACCATTCTCAAACGGGAATATGTAGTCAAAGAAGACCGGCCAGGAGAAAAGCGCTCTTTTAAAGTGCTCCAGCTGGAGAATGATAAAATTAAAAATACAACCCAAACAGAAACAACGGGTCAGGAAAAAGCAAAGCTCTTTCCAACAGATATTGGCATCCTCGTTAACAAGTTTCTGGTGCAGTATTTTGATAGTATTATCGATTACAATTTCACTGCCAACGTCGAAAAGGAATTCGATGAAATTGCCGAAGGACGAAAGGTTTGGAATGAAATGATTAAAGAGTTTTATGGGCCTTTTCATAAAAAAATTGTCGACACGACCGAGAATGCCGGTAAGTTTTCAGGCGAAAAGCTCTTAGGAATTGACCCTGCATCAGGGAATAACGTGTTTGTCAAAGTTGGCCGTTTTGGTCCAATGGTTCAGATTGGAGATACGGAATCAGAAGAGAAACCGCGCTTTTCAGGGCTCAGGAAAGACCAGAGCATGGAGGAAATCAGTCTGGAAGAAGCGTTAAAACTGTTCGAATATCCCAGAAATATCGGGAAGTTTGAAGAAAAGGATGTTACGGTGGCTATTGGCAGGTTTGGCCCTTATGTAAAGCACAACAGCCAGTTTTTCAGTCTTGCAAAAACTGATGATGCAGCAACAATTGATCTGGAAAGAGCAATTGAACTCATTGATGGAAAACGTACAAAGGAAGCGCAAAGTGTAATCAGGGAATTTGAAAAAGAACCCGGATTAAAAGTTCTGAACGGTCGTTACGGCCCGTATATAAGCTTTAACAAAAGCAATTTCAAAATTCCAAAAGGAACTGATCCGGAAAAACTCAGTTTTGAAGACTGCATGAGCATTGTTAACAATCCGGATAATGCTCCAAAAAAGCGATTTGTAAAGAAAAAAGGTAAATAGCGAGATAAGTTCATTTCTTTTTGAAATGACTGAATTCTGGAAAAAACTATTGAATCAATTTTATATCATTGATTTTAAGTTTTTTACACTTCTTTGTCAACGCTTTTTATTACTTGATAAAACGGAAGCTTTTCGAGTATTATTCTAAATATTCCTTATGAGGCAGATTCTAAAAACTTCCTTTACCGAGATGCTGGGAATTGAACACCCTGTTTTGGTTGCGCCAATGTTTCTTATTTCAAACAGCGAAATGGTAATTGCTGCACTTGAGGCTGGAGCAACAGCTGCTATTCCTGCATTGAATTACCGAACCGATGATGCAATGATTGCGGCAATTTCGGAAATCCGTCAAAAAAGCAGTAAGCCCTTTGGATTCAATCTTATTGTAAACAAATCGAATCCACACTTTAAGAAGCAGCTTGAAACACTTTGCAGGATGAAGGTGGATTTTATCATCACTTCACTTGGCAGTCCTGAAGAAGTGATAAAGCGCTGCAAACCACTTGGAATAAAAGTTTTTTGTGATGTGGTGAATCTTGAGTATGCGAAAAAAGTGGAAGCATTGGGCGCAGATGCCCTTATTGCTGTAAACAGCAGTGCAGGAGGTCATTGTGGCCCTTTACCATCAGATGAACTTATTCCGCTGCTGGTCAGAAATTGCAATATTCCGGTCATTTCAGCCGGTGGCGTCGGAAAAGGAATCCACATTAAACAGGCACTTGATCTAGGTGCTTCCGGAGTCTCTGTCGGAACACTTTTTATCGCCTCTGATGAAGCCCCTGTTTCTGCGGAATACAAACAGGCATTGATCGATTTTAACGCTCAGGATGTCGTGCTCACTAGTCGTTTGTCTGGAACGCCTCTCACAGTAATTAATACGCCCTACGTCAGGCAAATTGGCACAAAGCCGGGGTTTCTTGAGGTGTTGATGAAAAAGTATCCCTTTTTCAAAAAGCAGTTAAAGTTATTGATTGCATTCAGAGGAATGAAAAGAATAGAGAAGTCAGCTTTTAAAGCAACATATAAAACCGTTTGGTGTGCAGGGCCATCTATAGGATTTATCACCAACATACGCCCACTGAAGGAAATCATACAAACATTGATGGAGGAATTAAAGGAAACCCTAGACTGGCAATGAAACCTATATCTCCTGACCCCAAAAGCCTGCTCCTTTTTCAACTTTAAGGTTACCCAACACTTTGATCTGACATGCAAGACGCAGGCCACGGCTGATGCAGTGTGGCGGGAAACTCAACCTTGTTTTTTCGACAGTAGTCATCTTACTGACTTTGCCATTTATTTTGACCGAACATGTGCCACATGTGCCTAAGCCACGGCAGTTAAAAATCTTTGAACTACCATTATGCAGGGCCAGATTATGATCAACTAAAACCTGTCGAAGATTTTCGCCAATTTCGCAATCTATACTTTTTCCATCAAACTCTACTATGGGCATTGAAACTTATTTAGTTGCTTTAAACAGAACAGAACACCTTTTGTTTGCCTGATGTTGAAATATTACCGAAAGGAGAAATGTAATAGGCCAATTGAGTGAGCGATAATTGGCCTAAAGTTTCTATCCTTCGGCATTGTACCATCACAGCTTTTGGATTCATTTATAATTCACTTTGGTCTAAAATACCGATAGAATTCAAAAATTACAGTCAACTTCAGATGTGTCAGATATAAAGTTGAAACACATCCACAATCTGCATGATAATCAGATGTGAAATAGGAGTTTATTAAAACAAAAAAGCCGGTTAAACCGGCTTTTTTGTTTTATTTCAGCAATAGGTTTGCTTCTCCGATCTGGTTATCGCCCTCGTAGATATCGACGGTGTACATACCTGGTTTAAGCTCCTGCGTATCGCGTTTATCCCAGTAGACACATATCTCCTGATCAGTGTTGCGATAGTCTATAACCTCCATAATTGAGTACTGCAGACGCTCTCCTTTAAAGAGAAACGAGTAGGCATCATCGCGGCTTTTTACCAGAATTTGTGATTCTGGCGGAGCAGCAATACGGAGATAAATATTTTTGTTTCCTGCTTGAATAATGCTGTTTTCAGCCAGTGTAAAACAAATTTTTATACGTTCAACACGGCTGGCACGATCTGTTTCGGTTTCACCACGTCCACGTTGTCTAACGCCGGTTACCTCAACATTAAAGGTGCGAAAAACTCCGGCAAGCTCAACTTTTTCAGTGAGTTCTTCTTTTGTTCTGATAAGCTGCTGTGAGCGTTTACGCTCTTGAACTACCTCTTCTCTTATGCGTTCATTTTCTTCAGTCAAATTCTGATTCACAGTATGCAGAGAGTCCATTTGCCTAACGTATCCTTGAGAAATAACCTGCAGACGCTCGAGTTTTTTCTTTATTTTATAGTATTCCCATTGTGTATTAAGCAGATTTTTGATTTCGTTAGCATTGGCCTGAATGAGACTGTCTTTCGATACAAGTGAGTCAGCAAGAGCACCGTATGCTTGTTTGGTGAGGTTGTGTTCCGCAATCAAACTATCCACTTCCCGCTGAAGTAAAACACGTTGTTCTTCTTTCTCATCTTGAAGCACTCTAAGGGTGGATTTGGCCGAAATAAGCCAGATCGATAGCGCTATGATGATTAAAGCGAAAATCGCCAGAATTATGTACAACCAACGTGTTGAGTTTGGCGAGGGTATTTTTTTTGCCTGTTGGGAACTTTCCATAGTTTTGCTGTTAATACATTGAATTTACAAAAGTACAGCAAAATTTGGGAGTGTGCAAGTCCTTAAGGGAAGTTCAGTGTGTGCAAAAGCGGGTATTGAAATGAATAAGATAAACTACTTTTTGGGCAGAAATTCACAATACCAATTGCATGCCTCTTTCAGGCCTTTTTTCAAATCATATTGAGGGTCGTATCCCAATAAAGTTTTAGCTTTTTCAATGGATGCAAGTGAATGGGGAATATCACCTTTGCGATAAGGACCGTTTAAAATATCAACGTTGGCTATTTTGGGATCAAAATCAGAGAGTATTTCGCGAAGCCAGCCAGCCAGTTGATTCAATGTTGTACGGTCTCCAAAAGCAACGTTAAAAACTTGATTTATAGCTTGTTGATTTTCTGTTGTTGCTGCAAGCAGATTGGCTTGAACAACATTTTCAATATAGGTGAAATCGCGGCTATATTCACCTCCACCATTGATGACAGGGCTTTCATGTTGTAAAAACTGCATCACAAATTTCGGAATTACGGCAGCATAAGCTCCATTAGGGTCTTGTCGCTGGCCAAAAACATTGAAATAACGCAATCCGATACACTCCAAACCATAGGTGCGGGCGAAGACATCTGCGTAGAGCTCATTTACATATTTCGTTACAGCATAGGGTGAAAGAGGTTTTCCAATGATGTCTTCTACCTTCGGAAGGGCCTCAGAATCTCCGTATGTGCTCGAGCTTGCTGCATAAATGAAGCGCTTCACACCTGCATCACGCGATGCAACGAGCATATTAAGAAATCCATCAATATTAACTTCATTTGTAGTTTTTGGGTCATTTATTGAGCGGGGAACAGAGCCCAGAGCAGCTTGATGGAAAACCAGCTGTTGGCCATTGCAAGCTTTTTGACAACTTTCAAAATTACGTATATCAGCTTCAATCAAACGAAAAGATGGATTGTTTGCAAACGCCTGAATATTGTGCTTGTATCCGGTCGAGAAATTATCGAGGCAAGTAACTTTTGCACCTTCTTTAAGGAGTGCATCAATAAGGTTCGACCCAATAAAACCAGCACCACCAGTGACTAAAACCGTTAAATTATTTAGACTTTTCATTATCTGAATTATTATCTGAAAATTGCAGAATTGATTTAACCTTTCTTGGCTGCTACGTCTTTATTGGTCTCCTTTTTTGCTTCATTGACCACCTCTACCTGTGTGCGAGGGATGTTGAGCGTGATGGTTTGACCAATTGCTTCAATAATTACCAGCAAGCGATGTTTGTTTTTATAGCGTACGAGCCGTCCGATAAGGCCTTCCATTTGTCCTCGCTTCACTCTTACAAGCTGTCCGGCCGCAATAGGCTGCTCATCAGAACTCAATGATTCAGGATCACTTAAATAATAACGAATGGCTTCGATTTGCTTTTCGGGAATTTCAACAGCTTTGCTTTCAAAAGACACAAAACGCATGGCTCCAGGTACATTGACTGCATTGAAAAATTGATTTTGATGAATGCAAACAAATATATACGATCTGAACAATGGTTCTTCTACTTTTTTTAAGCGGTCGCTCCACTTACGCATGCGGGTTATTAATGGCAGATAGGCTTCAATACCTGCATACTCCAACTCCAGAAGAACCTTTTTTTCGGCTCTGGAACGGGTATAAAGTGCAAACCATTTCTTTTCGCTCATCTTGTTCTAGGATTGCTTAAGTCAAGAAGGGCAAATCCTCCTGAAGCACTTAAATATTGTTTAGAAGCCGCTAAAAAAAACCTGGTTTAGCTTGTTTTCCTTCGTCAGTATAATAGCCATAACCAGAGCCATATCCATAACCATATCCGTAACAGTAGCCATATCCGTAGCCATAGCCACCTCCGGAACGGACATCATTTACGAGAATACTCATAAGATTGTGTAAAAATAAATTTTTTTCTTTAGATGCATATCATTGTTAATTTCTTTAGAATTAATTTTTTAAAGACAATACTGGCAAAGCCAACTGTTGTTTCCGTTATCATTGCGCTTTTTAGTATTTTTGCTGAAAGAAACCCCAGAAAAAGAATGATTAAAAAAGCACTTTTATTTATCCTTTTTATTGCTGCAGCAGGCTGTAGCAGATCGATTGTTTTCGATGAAACGACATATTTTGAGGATCTTATTTGGAACAGATTCAACCACGTAGTTCACGACTTCACCATTGAAGATTTAAGTTCAACATATGATCTTAAAGTGAAGTTTTCCCATACCGATTCCTACATATCAGATCACATAAGTATGAATATTACACTCTATTTTTCAGGTGGAGGCATGCGTTCGCGCGATTATGACTTCAGACTTCAGGATAGTCAGTTGAAGTGGTTGGGGAATGAGAATAATGGCTTATATAACAATGAATTTCTTGTGATTTCGGGCGTTAGATTTCCTGAGGCAGGCGAGAGTCAGATTCGCGTAGAGAACAAAATGACAAAATTCAACACCCTCGGTGTTGCCGCCGTTGGCGTTGTTGTCGAAAAAACAAAAACGAAATAGAGCTCAGGGGATTTTTAACATTTAATTAATTTGTTTTCTACAAAACAGATTTTCGACTAATACCAGATTAATCCTTCTGAAATTTCACCTGTTTTATGGGCAATGCCCTTACTTTTGCGATAACCTGCAAACCATGCTAAAAGTGCATCACAGCTGTGTTTTGAGTTTTGCATAAACTTAATTTCCAATTCAGTTTCCTTCCTGATGAAAGCGACAATGTCATCACAGTAAAGCGCATTGGATTTGTCGCGTCTGCTTTCCGGAATCACAGTCTCAACCATGCGTGGATAAGCCTCGTAAAATATTTTTCCTGATTTGGCCCAGAACTTTGCAAGCCGCATAGCTCTTGCTGTCAGTCCTCCAAGAAACATGGGCGACATGGCCTGTAGATGTCTGTCGCAATCCCTGTAGAAGAAATCGTCTCCCTGTCCTTGATAAGCTTTTGGCAGCGAAAGTGGCGCATCTATCATTACAAATTCTGGTGACAACTTTTCGATCCACTCATTACAAAAAAGGTCTGCATCTTGCTTTTTTGTAGTTTGGATTATGACAAGTTCAAATGAAGTATCATAGCAGAGAGCAGTGGTTCCGGCCAATTTAGCTCCAAAATCGATTCCAAAATGCATTTCTAAACCCGTGCAGCTGATAAACCTCCATCCACACCAATTACCTGACCTGTAGTCCATGAGGACTCAGTACCAAGCAAAAAAGCGGCCATATTTGCAATATCTATGGCCTCACCAACACGTTGCAGTGGATGTCTCTTTGCTGAGGCTTCAATTTTTTCGGGTGTTGAAAGTAATTTTGCTGCCAAAGGTGTATTGGTCAAAGAAGGTGCAACTACATTCACGCGGATTGCTGGCGCCAACTCAGCAGCCAATGAGCGCCCCAATCCTTCAACAGCACCTTTGGCCGCTGCAATGGAGGCGTGAAATGGCATACCCTGTGTAACAGCAACTGTGCTGAAAAGCACAACTGACGAACGATCGCCGTTTTTCAGGGCTTTGAGAGCTGCCTGTAAAACCTTTACTGCCCCCACAACATTTACCTCAAAATCGTTTCTGAAATCAGCTGCTTTAAGACCTCTTATTGGCTTCAGATTAATGGTTCCGGGCAGATATGCCAATCCATCAAGACTTTCCGGCATTCCTTCGGCAGCCCAGTCATCTTCCAGAAAACCTGATTCAATAAAATGAACGTTTTCTAAATGCTGCAATTCCTGCGGATGTTGTGTAATTAAATATAAAGTATGGCCTTCAGCGGATAGTTTTTCTGTCAAAGCGCGTCCAATGCCTGAAGAGGCACCTGCAATAAGGTATTTTCTCATTTTAAAACTGTTTTCTAATTAAACAATCTCAATTAGAAAAAGTTTGATTTATTGAAGCAATGCTGTTTTTGGCTTGATGTAAGAATGTGCTGATAATGACTTTTCTCAATAGCTACTTCGAAATCACGATTCCCAGTATATCATTGATTTTACGACGCAGTTCATCAAGTTTCTTTTTTTGAACCATCACTTCAAACTGTTCTTCAAAAGAGTCTGCATCTTTGATTTTTTCGCCCAAATCCTGAATACGGGCATCGATGATTTTTTCTTTGTATCGGAAAAGATTGTTAGTAATAGACAGTTTGAGGACATCTTGTTCTGTTTTCACAAAAATTCGTTTACGCTCCCAGTTGTGAAGTTCATAAGGCGTTGTAAGCAAGTCAATTGCCAGCATTGAGATATCAGGTTCGGCATGAGAAATAAATTGCTGTTCGCCTGGCACGACACTTTCATCCAAAGCTTGTGCAAAAATTTGCATGATTTTTAAATGTGTCGGATGCTCAAACCAAAGATTATCGTTTTTGAGATCTTCTACGATAAACTGCGCTACCGTTTCTGAATAAGTATCTGGAAATCCATCTTCGTTAACAACCTCATGATTAAGCTCCTGCCGACCATATTGCAGAAGTATTTTTACAAGTTCACGCTCCTGATAGTAACCGGATTTTGCTTCAGGTCCTGCAATTACATGCGCTTCCTGCTTTGTGACTTCCGCAGCAGTTTCGGGTGTTTCAGTACCGGTTTTCGATCTGAACTTCTGTCGCAACAGCTTGTTCAGTTCGTTCATCAAAGTCTGTTCTTCCACTTCCAGCATGCGGCTGCACTCTTTCACATATACTGAGCGGTAAATTGGCTCAGGTATCAGCGAAATAGTGTGAACAATCTCTTTGATGAGACCTGCTTTTTTGATGGGATCGTGGGCTGATTCCTCGAGTAAAAGGCCTGTTTTGAAACTGATAAAATCTTTGGCATTATTAAGGATATAGGCCTCAACATCGGAAGTGCGGTTTTTTCTTACAAACGAGTCCGGATCGTCGCCTTCGGGGAAAAGAAGCACGCGCACATTCATGCCTTCTTCCAAAATCATATCGGTTCCGCGAAGGGAAGCATTGATGCCGGCTTTATCACCATCATAGAGTATGGTAATGTTGTTTGTATAGCGACGAATAAGGCGTATCTGATCGGTAGTAAGTGAAGTGCCTGAACTTGCTACAACATTTTCGATGCCGGCCTGATGCATAGAAATAACGTCGGTATAACCTTCAACCAGCAGACAGTTATCAAGCTTGCTAATCGCATTTTTGGCAAAAAAGATACCGTAAAGTGTTTTACTTTTTAAATAGATTTCTGACTCGGGCGAGTTGAGGTATTTCGCCTTTGTTTTGTCGGAACTTAGTATGCGTCCACCAAAACCTAAAACCTTTCCGGTAAGGTTATGAATTGGAAAAAGCACTCTGCCCTGAAAGCGGTCATAAAGCCTTTCGACTGAACCAACAGAAAGCCCTGTTTTAAGTAAAATTTCTTCTGGATAACCATTTTTTTTCGCATGAACAGAAAAGGCATCCCGATGGTCGGGCGAATAACCCAACTGGAATTTTTTTATGGTTGCCTCTCTGAAATCACGCTCTTTGAAATAACTAAGTCCGATGGCCCGGCCTTCATCAGAATCAAAAAGGATGGATGAAAAATACTGTTGCGCAAAGGTGTTGAGGTTGAACATGCGTTCGCGCTCATTCAGTGCGGCAGTTTCTTCCGGTGTCTGTTCCTTTTCTTCTATTTCGATCTGATATTTCCGGGCCAGATAACGCAAAGCTTCAGGATAGCTCACGTGCTCATGTTCCATAATAAACTTCGCCGAGTCGCCGGCTTTGCCGCAGCCAAAACATTTGAAAATACCTTTGGCTGGCGAAACGGTAAAGGATGGTGTTTTTTCCTGATGAAAGGGACAAAGTCCGATCAGATTGCTGCCACGCCTTTTGAGCCCAACAAATTCACCGACGATCTCTTCGATGCGTGCAGTTTCAAGTATGCTTGCTATGGTGTATGCAGGTATCAAAACAAATAAATTTTTAGATGGCGAAATTACGATTTATGCATCGAATTTTGTATTTTTACCAAAGGATTGATTCAAACAATGTAGCTTGGATCTTCCAAAAGAAATCAGCTTAGCAAATCATTGAAGATAAAACCATGAAAGAACAGGCCATTCAGCTTTTAAAGCAACAAATCGAAAAGCTTCGGGAAAAAGATTTTGAATTCAAATCCTGGAGAAAACAAAGCTCCCTGATGCTGATGCGAATTTTTGGAGAGGATGACCCGAAGGTTAAGCAAATCGAAAAACTTGAATATGAATTCAACTCATGGTCGTTGCGTGATGCCTCAGGAAATGAATCCTATGAAGGTGGTGTCCGTCATACGGGCAAAGCCATTCTTGAAGCAGCCATTATGGAACTCGATACTTTTGGTTTGCCGGATCAACAGCATACCGACGAAAATGTAACCGTTGGCAAGTTGATTGCCACTTTATTGCAAGATGAACTCAAAGGAAGTCAGGTGAAGCAGATAAGACTTATTGCACAGTCGAATGAAAGCCATGAAGAGAAAAGGCGTCAGCTTGGTGAACTGCTCGAATCAATTGATAAGGAACAAATGAAAAACATGCTTGCTGCTTTACTGCTGAATGAACACTTTAGCAAGTTGTTTTAAGAAATGCAACAATCACTTTAAAAGCAATATAAAATGAACAAAGTCAGAAGACTATACCGCTCCCGTTTTAACAGAATTCTGGGTGGAGTTTGTTATGGCATAGCCGAGTATATGAATATTGATCCAACAATTGTACGTATAGCCTGGGTGCTCTTTACTGCAATTGGAGGAGCCGGGCTGCTGGCCTACCTTATTTGTTGGGTTGTAATACCAGAATCGCCTTACGGAACCTGAAAATGAAAGGAAGGTGAAAAAATCACATTTCTTTCATTTATTTTGACACAGCTGTCACTTTCAAAAACAACTCATCCAATTGCTGTTGTGCAATTGTTGATGGCGAGTCGATCATCACATCGCGGCCTGAATTGTTTTTTGGGAAAGCAATAAAGTCGCGGATGGAATCGTAGCCTGCAATGAGTGCTGTAAGACGGTCGAAGCCCAATGCAATTCCACCATGTGGGGGAGCGCCAAATTCAAATGCGTTCATCAAAAATCCAAATTGATTCTGCGCTTCTTCATCAGAAAATCCTAACAAGCTGAACATCTTTTTTTGCAGATCACGGTCATGGATACGGATTGAACCTCCGCCCACTTCAACACCATTAATAACCATGTCATAAGCGTTGGCACGCACTTTTCCGGGTTCGTTTTCAAGCAAATGAATGTCTTCAGGTTTGGGTGAAGTAAAAGGGTGGTGCATAGCATAAAAACGCTGTGTTTCTTCATTCCATTCAAGAAGCGGGAAATCTGTTACCCATAATGGTTTAAAAACCTGTGGATTGCGCAACCCAAGCTGATTGCCCATTTCCAGACGAAGCTCATTCAATTGTTTGCGAACGCTATCAGTATTTCCGGATAGGATCAGCATCAGATCTCCTGGTTTGGCATCAAATCGTTCTGCCCATATTTTAAGGTCATCTTCGCTATAAAATTTATCTACTGACGACTTGAAAGTGCCGTCAGCATTGCATTTCACATAAACCAGACCTTTGGCGCCAATTTGTGGTTTTTTCACAAAATCTGTGAGCGCATCAAGTTGCTTGCGCGTGTATTCGCTGCATCCGGCAGCATTGAATCCGACTACAAGTTCAGCATCATCAAAAATACTGAAGCCTTTGTTTTGGGCAAGATCGTTCAGTTCGACAAATTGCATTCCAAAACGAATATCCGGTTTGTCGGAGCCATACATTTTCATTGCGGTGGCGTAATCCATGCGTTCAAAAGTGCCAACATCGATGCCTTTTACTTTTTCAAAAAGGAACCGTGCCATTCCTTCAAAAGTGTTGAGCACATCTTCTTGGGTGACAAAAGCCATTTCGCAGTCAATCTGTGTGAATTCGGGCTGTCGGTCTGCACGCAGATCCTCATCACGGAAGCAGCGAACAATTTGGAAATAGCGGTCGTAGCCGGCAACCATCAAAATCTGTTTAAATGTTTGCGGCGATTGTGGCAAAGCATAAAACTCACCCGGATTCATACGGGATGGAACTACAAAGTCACGTGCGCCTTCAGGTGTGGATTTGATGAGATAGGGCGTTTCAATTTCATAAAAACCCTGACTATCGAGGTAGTTCCGTGTTTCTATTGCTAATCTGTGCCGGAGTGCCAGATTGTGTTTCAGCGGATTGCGGCGGAGATCGAGATAGCGGTATTTCATGCGAAGTTCATCGCCGCCATCAGTTTTATCTTCGATGGTGAAAGGAGGAAGTTTTGAAGCATTGAGCAACTCAATATCGCTAAGCATTATTTCAATTTCACCAGTTGGAATATTTGGATTTTTGGATGAACGTTCGGAAACTGTTCCCGTAACTTTGATCACATATTCGCGGCCAAGATGACGTGCCTTTTCGAGCAGATGCTGCTCAGAAATACCCTCTTCAAGCATAAGTTGGGTGATGCCGTAACGGTCGCGCAAATCAATCCAGAGAAGTGAGCCTTTGTCGCGTGTGCGCTGCACCCAGCCGCTTAATGTTACTTTTTTGCCAACATCTGAAAGGCGCAGTTCGCCGCATGTATGTGTTCTGAACATTTTATTTTCTTTTTAATTTTTAGGCCGCGAAATTACAAAAATTACACCTTATCCCAATGAACTTCGCCATGTGCTAATCTCAGACTAAAAAATGGCCTCACTGAATGTATTCCCGGAAGCTTTATTCGATAAAAAAGATACTTCCAACATCTGTTGGTGGACCATCACAAAGATGGACCAAAATTAAGCCGCAGTTTTTTATGAAAGCTTGAAGGGCATTTGCTTCATCAAGAAAATTGGTGTCACCACAGACATAGAATATATTTGATGTGATGCCGCAAGCGCCTGGAAAAAAACCATGTTTTTGGTGTGGAAGTCTTATCTGACGGGGATTTACAAAAAACACCTCTTTTCCGGCTGAAAGGAGTTTTTTTTCAATGCCTTTATCAGAAGTGATAAAAGTCTGCTCATTTAAGGCTATAAGATTACAACGTGTATAACCTTGCTCAACGTGAATCCTCTGAGAAGGATCAAACATTTCCAGTAAAATCTTATCTGTAATCTGAAGGTTGTGGATGAGGGTTTTCCCGATTGCTACTGCATTATATGAAGCAGTATCAGGATATTGACAGGAAAGATTTTTATCGCCAAAACGAAAAGAAACGCCATGCTTAATAAGTTTTTCGATCCAATGAGAAGGAATTTCAGGCGCTGTTACAAGCGCATAGTTCGTTTGACAGAAAAATATATCAGGATGTGCGGCAATTGAAGGATAAACTGAATTTTGTGGTTCAAGTTGAAGCACTTCTGCAATACTTTGCAAGTTTTCCATTGCCTTTTCCGGCATTCGTGAATCAGCTATTATGAGCATGGTGCAATCTGACTGATGATACATTCGCGTTTTTGCAACAATGGGTTGGCTATGAACTTTACTTTTTTATAGCGATTCAGCAATGTTTTTTTGTTTTTAGCACCATAGCCGATTGCATAATTTCTTTCTGAAGCCGGAACTTCAATTTGTATTTCATTGACCTCAGGCCAGACTTGTTTTTCAAAATGCAGCCGCCACGCCTCTGTAATAACCAATTCTTTGAATGAAGGATGATAAGGGCCTGCCACATAGCCATTGCTATTGAGTTCTTCTGATGGATGAAGCCCAATCCGGATCACTTTTACACCAGCACTGTCAAAAGTTTCAACCAGTTGTGCCGACCAAAAAACAGCCTCACCAACACTCAGTGGAGTATATTCTCCGGCACGAAAAGCTTGTTCAAGCGCTGTTTCGCGGATTACCAGACAGGGATAAATGCGGGTTTCTTCTGCTCCGGCTTCAATGATACGACGCGCTGTTTCAAGTGATTTTTCCAGACTGTCGCCCGGTAAACCAATCATCATTTGTAGCCCAAGCCTGAACCCAAAACTTTTTATGAGAAAGGCAGATGAATTAACATCTGCAACGGTGTGACCCCGGCCACACTCTTCAAGCACGGCTTCATCAAGTGATTGCGCGCCGAGCTCAATGGTGGTTACCCCAAACTCTTTGACCAACTCAAGCCTTGATTCATTGATATAGTCTGGTCTTGTGCTTAGGCGTATGCCATTTATCTGGCCTTTTTGCAAAAATTGACTGGCCATTTCCAGACATTGTTTTTGATATTTCTCTGGTAAACCAGTGAAATTACCACCAAAAAACGCTATTTCAATGTGATTGTCTCCTTTGGGGATGCTTTGCAGATGTGTTTCGATGGTTGCACGCATTTCCTGTAATGACGGTATTTTCAACTGACCTGAAATTGCTGCCTGATTGCAATAGCTGCATCTGAACGGGCAAGCCAGTTCCGGTAGAAAAAGTGGAATATTGAAATGTTTCGCCATCATGCAAAGTTGCGCAATTATAGCTTAATAACAGAAGATGGAATTTGATTTATCCCGAAACTGTTTACCTGGATAAGGGAATAGTTTGAAAATTAATTCTTCAGATCATCAAATTCGAGACGTCGCGAAGTGACATATCTTTTTTTGAAATATTCTTCCTGAGAGAGCCATTCCGCCTTCAGTCCATGGCGCGTGCTGTGAATTATCTGAACGTCGTTGGTGTCAGAAACATCGATGACAATGGCAACATGGCCTATTTGCGAACTTTTAATATTACGCCCCTTAAAAAAAAGCAAATCTCCTTTTCGCACGGAATCGATGGCTACAGGTGACCCGATTTCGACCTGTGTTCTGCTCGATGGAGGCAATTCAATCCCAAATTGTTTGTACACATGATATACAAAACCTGAGCAGTCGAAACCTTTTTCTGTTTTTCCACCATATCTGTAGGGTGTTCCAATAAATTTTCTGGAATAATTTATCAGACTGTCAATAGGAATCAAAGGGCGGAAATCTGTAAAAATTCTGAGGGTGTCTGATTGAAGACTGTCTGACTGCAAGATGTGAGAAAGAAGACTGTCTGTTTGAACAGAAGCTTTTTGAATTGAATCTGATGGCAATTCCAGATTTTGTGCACTTAGCCAAAAAGATGTGCAAAAAAGAACCATCAAGATTAATAACCTCATATATAACCGATTAAGTTTGCGATATCTAAATCACTTCAATTGAAGGAAGTGCGAAAGTAACGAATATATTCCCCAGCTATTGTTTTCTTTTAAAAAAACGCTGCTTTATTTGTAACCAAAGCCTTGAAGCTGCGTCAAAAAGGCCGAACAAAAAGTTAAACCTTTTAAATTAAAAGCCATGATAGACATTACAGCAATTGCCATAGTTGGCATCATTTTTTCAACAATTTACGGACTCTTTTTCTTGTTTGTCCGCCGCCGCGAACGCCTCACAATGATGGAAAGAGGCTACGACCCTAAAGTGTTTTACAACGAACACACAACCGACAGATTCAGCAGTCTTAAGTACGGTATGCTGTTCATCGGTGTTGGTGCTGGCATCCTCATTGGAAATATTTTGTCCGTGATGACAAGCATTGACAAGGAAACAGCCTTGTTCTCCATGGTGCTGCTTTTAGGTGGAGTTGCACTGACATTGAATTATGTCATTGAAAAAAAGGAGAAATCTGCGAAATAGTTCATTATCCATCAGAAAACTTTTTCAAGTGTTGACCTCTTCCGGTAGGATGAGGTCAGCTTTATTGATTAAACCAAAAGACCAGATTTATGAAAAGAATATTTATAAGCTTGATGCTTGCCGGTTTTGCATTGTTTTTGCAAGCCCAAACCGCATTGAATTCGCAAAGTCTCGACAGTCTGATGCGACTGCTCGAAGCAAATGATAAATTAATGGCTTCTGTTAGCTTGATGCAGGATGGAGAGATCATTTACAGCAAAGCCATTGGCTTCAGGGATATTGAAAAACAACTAAAAAATGATGAAAATACGGTCTTTCGCATAGGCTCAATCTCAAAAATGTTTACATCAGTCATGATACTTCAACTTGTAGATGAGGGAAAACTAAGGACAGATGATAAACTTGCTGCTTTTTTTCCTGATATTCCCGAGGCCGAAAATATTACCCTCGAACACTTGCTTCGCCACAGAAGCGGAATTTTCAGTATCACTGACGACAGTCTTTATCTGACCTATAACACCACTTTTCAACCGAAGGAAAAAATGCTTGAACGTATTCAATCATCCAAAAGGGTTTTTGCACCAGATGAAAAGACAGAATACAGTAATTCAAACTACATTTTACTGGGATATATTCTGGAGCAAATTACCGGAAAAACATTTCAAACTAATCTAAAAGAGAGAATTACTGTTCCATTAGGATTGAAATCGACCAGTTATGGGTCTGAAATTATTTCAGAGAACAATGAAGCTGAGTCCTATCGTTTTGATGGGAAATGGACACTTGAAGAAGAAACCGATATGTCGGTTCCGGGGGGTGCCGGCGCATTGGTTTCTACAACCGCTGAACTCAACCGCTTTATTTGGGCACTATTCAAAGGTGAATTGCTTTCAGAAGCATCCAGAGAGGCCATGACAAAACTTGTGGATAATTTTGGATTGGGCATTTTTGCTATGCCATTTTACGAACATAAAGCACTTGGACATACAGGGGGAATTGATGGTTTCAGATCTTCATTATTATATTTTCCTGAAAAGGATCTTGCCGCTGCAATTTGCGTAAATGCTTCCAATTACAATCCAAATGAGTTGCTGATTGGCGTATTAAGCCTTGTTTTCGAAAAAGAATATGAATTTCCATCTTTTGAAGTAATGGAAATAAATCCTGAAATTCTTTCCCAATATATCGGCATTTATGCAAAGGAAGGGTTTCCTTTGAAACTTGAAATTACCTTAAAAGAGAATCAGCTTTTTGCACAGGGAACGGGTCAGGCTGCATTTCCGCTTGATGCAGTTGACGCAAGTAATTTCAAATTTGATGCCGCAGGGATAAAAATCAGCTTTTCAGAAAACACCCTTACATTGAAGCAAGGCGGAATGAATATCGTTATGACAAAGGAAAATTAACCCTTTTCTATCCACAACATAAAAACGGCCATTTTTAAAATGTTGCCGTTTTTTTTATTTTTTTTCTGCAACTAAAGGAAGACTGATTGAATCTTACCAATGAATTTCCTGACCGTGAAAAACTACCACCTTCATCAGATTCTCAAAGCTCTTTGATTAAAGCTTAAAAAACAAGTTTTGCAACAGAATGAAACTAAAAATTTCTACCATGAAATACATGAGAATTACCGCAATTTTTATCATTGCACTTTTGGCAACCTCTTTTTCAAGAGAGCCATCTTTTGAAGAAATGTCCGCCTATAAGCCTGTACTTCTAAAAAAATCAGATCTGGCAGTAAGCGTTTTTATGATGGAAGCGAAGGAGTTTGAAAATCCTGGAAAAATCTATCTCTATGGCAGCAACATTTATATTGTTGACCTCTACAAAGGCATTCATGTGATCGACAATGCTGACCCATATAATCCTCAGAAAACCGGATTTCTGCACATACCGGGCGTGATGGATCTGGCGATCAGAGACAGCGTCCTTTATGCTGACAACGCCATTGATCTGGTTTCGGTTGATATTCGAAACTATCCGCAAATAGAAGTCATCGACAGAACACAAGATGTATTTCCTGAACCATCTCCTCCGGATTTGATTGGTTTTGGCTGGAATTACAGAAGGCCTGAAAACACCGTCATTGTTGGCTGGGTAAAGAAATAATAATGTTAAACAGATCAATAAGAATAGTCATGTCTAAATCAAAATACTTTTTTTTAGCAGCGCTTTTTTTCATGATGTTTTCATGCAGCAAAGATTCTGAAATGTCGGAAACCGGCAAAAGTGGTTCAATGGCCAGATTCACCATTAAAGGAAACTATCTGTACACCGTTGATGAGGCCAGTCTAAACACCTTTGAAATTATAAAGAATCAACCGGTGAAGCACTTGCAAAAACAATATTTAGGGTTTGGAATCGAAACAATTTTTCCGGCAGAGGACAATCTTTTTATCGGCGCCAGAGATGGAATGTACATTTTTGGACTGGCAAATCCTGCTTACCCAATCAAAAAAAGTTTTACACCGCATTTCATCAGCTACGACCCTGTTGTAGTAAAAGGCGATTATGCATATGTCACTTTGCGAAGTGGCGAAACTGGATGGGGAAGGAATGCATTGTTGATTTTCGATGTGAGCAATACTGTCGCGCCTGAACTTAAAGCCGAGTTTAATATGACCAATCCACGCGGTTTGGGCATCGACAATGATCTGCTTTTTGTTTGTGATGACGGACTTAAGGTTTTCAGGGTAACAAACGGTATTATACTTGAACTTATTAACGCTTTTTCTTTTGATATGCCTGTTATTGATGTGATTCCGGATAACAATGTGCTTTATCTTGTTGCCGAGGACGGCCTTTATCAGTACAGTTATGATGGCGATGAAATAAATTTTCTCAGCAAATTAACCATTCCTTATGATTCAAAGGATGAGTAAAAGCCTGACTACAGTTCATCAGGAACTGATGAATAGATTCATTAACAAATAGCATCTTAAAAAGCAATAATAAACCTTGTAACACCCACTATAAATGAAGCGTTTATTTACAATTCTGCTGTTTTTTCAAATAAGCTTATTTGTTGCAGCACAAGAGCCGGAAACAATATCAGGGAATAAATTTCCAACCAGAATGATCAGTTTTGTTCCGCAATATGCTTTTATGAATGGTCTCAGGCTTGATTATGATTTTCAGCTGACAAAAAACAACTGGATTCAACTTGCGCCCACTTTTTATGTTGGCAAAGAAAGCATGGATATTGGCAATTTTGAAGAAATCGCAGGAATAGGGTTGCATGCTTATCACCGCTACCATCCCGGCGAAGGTTTTGGCGAAGTGCCTGTTTATCTTTCTTTTGGACCAGTATATCAGTACTTTCATCTTGAACATGAAGAATGGGAAATGAGTAAGACTATCTTAAGAAACACACATATTCATCGTATAGGACTGGATGTAATTATTGGTATTTTCAGCCCGGTGGTAAATGATATTGTTTTTGACGTTTACACAGGAATTGGCCTTAGACACGCTTTTCAAACAACAGATGCTGTCAAAGCAAGGAAGTTTGATGACAGTATTGTTGATTTTGGCTATTCAGGAAGCATTTTCATTCTGGGGCTTCGCATTGGAATTCCATTAAATTAATTTGTTAAAATTAAGTTTATGCAAAACAGTAATTTTTCAAAAGCCCTCATCATAGTCATATTTGTTTTTTTTGGTGGAATTTTTCATCAGACGCAGGCACAGATTTCAGAAAACAAGCAAGAACAAACAACCAGAATTATGCTGGTGCCTCAATATTTAATCAACAATGGCTTTAGAATTGAAATTGACAGGTTATTAAAGGAGAAAAACCGTTGGATTACTTATGCGCCAACAATTTACTATCGCGATAAAGAGAGTAATTCGTGGTTTTGGAATTCAAACACTCATGGAGTTGTCGGTATGGGAATGGATGTTTTCTACCGATGGTACCCTTCACGCTCAGCAAAATCGGGAAGAGCTTTTTTGGGTGCCGGTGGTGGTTACAGTTTTATTTCAAGAAAATTTAAAGGAAACAGATGGGAAGAGTATCTGGAGAATAATTTGACTTATTACCGCTACGATACAGATTACTGGAATGCAAACTATCACATAATCAATATGCGTGTCACCGGTGGATTTCATATCATTAAGAGACCCCATTTTTCTATGGATTACTATCTTGGTTTCGGGATAAAGTACGCTCTTGTCAACAGACCTGAAAACTATATTTATTCTATTTATGACGACAATATTTTTGAAACCGATTTCACCGGCTTTGGAATTGTTACAGGTCTCAGATTAGGAATAGGGTGGTAACACATTCTCAATGCTTATTCTTTCAGCTTGCAACCAGAAAAGCGTGAAAGATTGATTTATATCAATTTTAAGTGTGTAAATGTCAAATCCTGCTTCTAATTAGGTATTTGTAGACCAACTTTTCACCTTATAAGCATCAATCAAAGCTATATCTGTCTATTTTTGACCCCTTGTTGGAACAAAACTCCTTTGGCTTTTGTTTAACAAAATGACATTTTCAAAAATGATAAGATGAATAAGCACCTAAAAAAAATATTAATTGCGGTTTTAGCACTAATGGTTATTGCTTTTCTGGTTTTAAATAAGCAGGGGGTTTTTAGTAAAAAGACAAATGCTTTAGATGGTAATTCATCACGGGCAAGTACAATACTTCCGGTTCGTGCCATGATTGTTAAATTTCAGCCTTTGGATGATAAAATTGTTGCGGCTGGTACCGTTTCTCCAAACGAGCTCGTTGATATTTCGGCAGAGGCATCAGGTCGAATAGTTGAAATCCATTTTGAGGAAGGTAAAAATGTGAATACAGGCGACTTGCTTGTTACCATTAACAATGCCGACCTTCAGGCGCAGGCAAGCCGAAATGGCTACCAGCTAAATCTTGCCAAAGACCGCGAAAAGCGTCAGCTTGCGCTTTTTAAGAAGCAAGGAATAAGTCAGCAGGAATACGATCAGGTTCTTACTGAACTCAACGGTCTTAAGGCAGATTCGGCATTGCTGAAAGCGCAACTTGACAAAACGATTATCCGCGCTCCTTTCAGTGGTGTTCTTGGATTGCGTCACCTCAGCGTAGGAGCCTTTGTGAGCCCCGGAACAAAAATTGTAAGACTGGCAAGCACTCAGCCGGTAAAAATTGATTTTAGTGTACCCGAACGTTTTGCATCATATGTCAGAAAGGGCACACCAATTAAATTTTCGGTCGAGAATCAGGAAGAAATATTTTCAGCCAGTATATACGCATTCGAACCTGTGGTTGACCAGCGCAGCCGCTCTGTTTCAGCCAGAGCCTTATTCGACAACAAAAAGGGAGAAGTTGTGCCGGGTTCTTTTGCCAGAGTTGAGCTTTCAATTGATAAGCTTGTTGAAGCTTTGCAGGTTAGGACCGAAACAATCATTCCGGAAATGGGTACAAGCAAAGTGTTTGTTTACCGCAATGGAAAAGCACAGCCAGTTCAAATTACAACTGGTTTGAGAACTGAAAGTATGGTGCAGGTAATCAATGGGTTGGTTGCCGGTGATACAGTGCTTACAACAGGTCTTTTACAGCTCAGACCAGGCATGTGTGTTGAACTCACACAAATTCAATAAGCCATGAGTTTATCTTCAATTAGTATAAGAAGACCGGTTCTGGCAACAGTTCTCTCCATTTTGATCATCCTTTTTGGGATTATCGGCCTGGTCACTTTGGGTGTTCGGGAATATCCCAGTGTTGATCCGCCAATTATCACCGTAACCACCAATTATGTGGGTGCCAATGCCGATGTTATAGAAACACAGATCACCGAACCACTTGAAGAATCAATCAATGGTATTGCCGGTATCCGCACTTTAACTTCAGTAAGCCGCGACGGGCGCAGCACCATCACAGTTGAATTTGATTTGTCAATCGATCTTGAAACTGCCGCCAATGACGTTCGCGACAGGGTTTCGCGGTCGCTCTGGAATCTTCCTCCGGATGCTGATCCTCCTATTGTAGCCAAAGCCGATGCCGATTCTAACCCGATCATCTTTTTGAACATAAAAAGTGAGCAGCGATCATTGCTTGAGCTCACCGAAATCGCTGAACGTACTTTTAAAGAAAGTCTTCAAACCATTCCGGGTGTAAGTTCTATAGCAATATGGGGTTCCAAGCAATACTCAATGCGGCTTTGGATTGATCCAGCCAGACTTGCGGCCTACAACCTTGTGCCGCTCGATGTGCGAAATGCTTTGATGCGTGAAAACCTTGAACTGCCCTCAGGCCGTATTGAAGGAAACACAGTAGAACTTACCGTTCGAACTCAAAGCCGGCTTGAAACACCAGAAGAATTTAACAATCTCATCATAAAGGAATCAGAAGGAAGCATCATTCGGTTCAAGGACATTGGTTATGCAGAGCTGGCTCCGCTCAACGAACGCACCCTTCTTCGCCGGGATGGTATTCCGATGGTCGGAAACGCAATTGTTCCGCAACCGGGTTCAAACCACGTTGAAATTGCTGATGAGTTTTATCGCCGCATCGAAAAAATTAAAAAAGATCTGCCTGAGGATATCGAACTGGGTATAGGTTTCGATAATACCGATTATATCCGCAATGCGATTTCTGAAGTGGAGCAAACCATATACCTTGCTTTCGTGCTTGTGGTGCTTGTAATTTTCTTCTTTCTCCGGGATTGGAGAACGACAATAATACCTGTTGTTGTAATCCCTATTTCGTTGATTGGCTCATTTTTCATCATGTATGCAGCAGGTTTTTCGATCAATGTGTTGACTATGCTGGGTCTGGTGCTGGCTATTGGTCTTGTGGTGGATGATGCCATTGTGGTCATAGAAAACATTTATGCAAAAATCGAAAAAGGCATGCCTCCATTGCAGGCAGGGATGCAGGGTTCGGCTGAAATTTTCTTTGCTATCATTGCAACAACAGTAGCACTTGCAACGGTATTTTTACCTGTCATATTTCTGGAGGGCATCACAGGCAGGTTATTTCGTGAATTTGGCGTGGTGCTTGCCGGTTCGGTGATAATTTCTTCTTTTGTGGCGCTTACACTTACTCCAATGCTAGCGACCCGCATTTTGAAAAAGCGGGAAAAGCAAAATTGGTTTTACAACAAAACAGAGCCGTTTTTTACCTGGCTGGGTAATGTATATGCCGAAAGTCTTGCTGCATTTTTGCAAAAAAAATGGTGGGCTTTGATTATTATTCTTATTTCAGTGGCATTTATTCTTGGTTTAGGCAGGATGATACCTTCAGAGCTTGCTCCGCTCGAAGACCGCTCGGGTATGATGGCCTTTGGCACCGCGCCTGAAGGCAGTACTTTCGAATTTATGGAATCCTATGTGCAGGAGCTTATTGAGGTTGTGCAGCGTGAAGTACCTGAGATTTACTCGCTAGTTACCATCACTTCTCCCGGATTTGGCGCTGCCAGTTCTGTGAACTCAGCTTTTGCACGTATCAGACTCGTTGAACCCGATAAACGCAATCGGTCACAACAGGAAATTGCTAACCATTTGGGTCGTGAACTGGGAAAACTTACTCAGGTCAGAAGTTTTATAACCCAGGAGCAGTCAATAGGTCAGCGCGGTGGTTTGCCTGTGCAATATGTGATTCAGGCAAAGAACCTTGATAAGTTGAAAGAAATCCTGCCACGTTTCATGGGTGAAATTTACAAAAGTGAAATGTTTCAGTTTGCTGACCTCGATCTGAAATTCAACAAACCTGAACTTCAGGTAACGATAAATCGTGAAAAAGCCCGTTCCATGGGCGTTTCAGCACAGGATATTGCGCAAACACTGCAGCTCTCGCTCAGCGGACAAAGGTTTGGATATTTTATCATGAACGGAAAACAGTATCAGGTGATTGGGCAGATGGAAAGAGCCTACAGGCAGCAACCTTTTGATCTGACCGCACTTTATGTCAAAAATAATGTTGGCGAAATGGTACAGCTCACCAATCTGGTTAATGTGACAGAGCAAACAAATCCACCGGCTCTATACCGTTATAACCGCTATGTTTCTGCAACCATTTCAGCGAATCCGGTGAATGGAAAGACCATAGGTGATGGCATAGCAGAAATGGACAGGATTGCATCCGTCGTTTTAGACGACACTTACACAACATCATTGGCGGGTGCTTCAAAAGATTTCCAGGAAAGTTCTTCGAGCTTGCTTTTTGCTTTTATGCTTGCACTGATATTGATTTATTTAGTGCTTTCAGCGCAGTTCGAAAGTTTTCGCGATCCGCTGATAATCATGTTTACCGTTCCACTGGCTCTTGCCGGTGCCGTGCTCACACTTTGGTATTTTGGTAAAACCCTGAATATTTTCAGTCAGATTGGTATCATCATGCTTATCGGACTGGTGTCAAAAAACGGAATTCTTATTGTTGAATTTGCCAATCAGCGCAAAGCTGCAGGGCTCAATAAAGCAGCAGCAATCCATGATGCAGCAGTGGCACGTTTCAGGCCGATTTTGATGACAAGTCTCTCAACAATTTTAGGTGCAGTGCCTATCGCACTTGCTTTTGGCGCTGGTTCTGAAAGCCGGGTTTCGATGGGAACCGCCATTATCGGAGGACTTACTTTTGCTACTTTACTTACACTTTATGTAATACCGGCTATGTACAGTTATATTTCTGAAAAAACAAAGGATGTTTCAAATGCCAATGCATTTGAAGAAAGCGAGCAAACGGATGAAGTAAAGGAGGGTCTGTTATGAGAAGGTTAAAAATCTATCTGATAGCTTTTATTGCGTTTGGTTCTTTTGCGCTTTACTCACAGGAAAAACTCGATCTTCAAAATGCGATCAGTATTGGTCTTGAAAACAATTACGGCATTCGGTTGGTCAGGCAAGACGCAGCAGTTGCTGCAAATAACAACACCATAGGCAATGCTGGCTTTTTACCAAGGCTCAGTGCATCAGGAAGTCAAAGCTATAGTGTTACCAATTCTAATCAGGAATACCTTTCCGGTATAACAAGCGACAGAAGCGGGGCGAAAGCTGATGCTTTGAATGCCGGCCTTCAATTGAACTGGATGCTCTTTGATGGAATGCGGATGTTCAGACGTTATGATCAGCTTGGCCAACTTGAAGAGAGAAGTGAGCTGCAACTTTTACTTACCGTCGAAAACACAATAAGCGATATTCATGCGGCATATTTTACCCTTGCCCAGCTCAACCATCAAAAGAAAGTGCTCGAAGAAACCCTCATTGTAGATAACGAACGTCTTCAGCTCTCCTTTCACAAACTCGAAACCGGTGCCGGATCAAGGCTTGAGTTGCTGCAGGCGCAAGTAGATATGAATGCTGACAGCGCCATGTATATTAGCCTTATCGACCAGATTGAACGAACAAGAATAAACCTGAATCAGCTTATGGGTCGCGATCCACAAATCTTTTTCACCGTTGAAGATTCTATCACCGTTGACGCATCCCTGCTGGCGGAAACCTTGCAGCAGCAAATGCTTGAACGCAACACAATGTTGGAAATAAGTAGAAAAGACGAGCAGCTGGCACAACTTGCATTGCGTGAAATTAAGGGACGACAACTTCCGGAAGTAGGGTTTAATTTTGGTTATAATTTCATCAACCAGCAGAGTGAGTCGGGTTTCCTTATTCAAAACCGCTCATCTGGTATCACCTATGGATTGAATGCGAGTATGAATCTTTTCAATGGGTTTAACACACGCCGCGAACAGCAGAATTTACAGATACAGATCCAAAGCAGCCGCATAAGACTTGAAAGTTTGATAAATGAACTTAATGCAAGTCTTTATACCAACTTTGGAAGTTTCTCCAGCAAGCTCAGACTGATAAGCATGGAAAGACAAAATTTGCTCTCTGCAAAAGAAAATCTTGACATTGCTAAAGAGCGCTACAACCTTGGCGACTTATCGGGCATTGAGTTTCGTGAAGCCCAGCGCAATTATCTGTATGCAGAAGCAAGGCTTCTGAACGTTCTTCTTGATGCCAAAATACTGGAAGCATCATTGCTTCAGCTTGCAGGAAAGCTTGTGATTGAATAGTTAATAAGGATAAATCCTACGGTTTTGTTTTGTAGATTGCAGCATTGAATGGAGTTGAAAAAATTCATTTGATTTCCTTAGTGTATTTTCCTATTTTTACCAAGCTTTTGGTGAGGGATGATGGAATCAACCAACGACTTTCATCTTAAACAGGCTTTTATTTATAGTTGAAAACAGCTCCCGGGTATAAATACCATCTCAAAGAGCAACAGACAAAACAAACAAAATGAGTGAATTTCCATTTCTGATATTGCCTGACCAACTCGAAAACGTTATTTTTTTAATTGGTTTGGATGATGAGGTAGTTTATGCAAATGAAGCTTCAACCTCAGTATTGGGTTTTTCGAAACAGGAGTTATTAAAAAAACCTTTTTCTGACTTTGTGGTCAGCATGTCTGAACTGAGAGATGACGCCTTCGATTTGCACGGAAATGAAACATTGCTTAAGCTTTCAATAAAATGTGCAGATGAAAGTATTTTAAATTTTATCTTTATCAAAAAGGAGTTCAAGCACCAAAATAAAAGTTGTTTTTTGTATCAGGAGTACAAAACCACGAAAGACAAAAAACTTGAAGCAAAATATGACCTCGATAATGATGAGGTTTTAAATACTATTCCCGATCTGCTTTTTGTTCTCGACAAGCATCGCCGAATAATTGAATATCACACTTCCACAGAAAGTTTGCTGGCAATTCCACCATCTGAGTTTTTAGGAAAAACTACCGTTGAGTGTCTCCCTGCTGATGTTGAATCGATTGTTGAAAAAGCACTCAACGAAGCAGATGCAAAAGGAGATGCTTCAGGATATAAGTATTCCATGCAAATGGATGGAAATACACAGTGGTATGAATTATCAGTAAAATTAAATAGAAAAAAGGAGGAAGACCGCTACATTGTAGTGGTTCGGAATATTACCCAGACAAAAGAATATGAGTTGGCTTTGGCCGAAAATGAGGCCCGATTCAGGAGCTTTATAGAGCAGGGCGAAGATGGAATTGTACTGATGAATGAATCGGGAAAAACAATTCTCTGGAACAAAGGCATGGAAGCAATTACAGGAGTTCCACGTGAAGAAGTTCTTGAAAAACCCATCTGGGAAGTGATGTTCAGCATGGGTTCTGAAAGCAGAAAGTCAACTCCGGGCGTTGAAGAACAACTAAAAAACCGTATCCTCAAATTGCTAAAAAAGGAAGAATTGCAATGGATTGGTCAGGCAATGGAAAACGAAATTCTTACCAGATCAGGAAAAATTCGTATTCTTTCAACAACGTTATTTCCAGTTGAATATGATGATAAATATCTGTTGGGAGGGATTCATCGTGATATAACTGAACAAAAAATGGCCGAACTGGCTTTGCGTGAAAATGAAGAGTATATACGTACTCTTTATTATGATTCGCCGGTTCCTGTTTTGGTTTTGGAAACAATAACACTCAAAATATTTGATTTGAACAATGCGGCAGTTAAAGCTTTTGGATACAAATCAAGAGAAGAACTACAAAGCCGGCACATCTTTGAACTCATTCCCGAAGAACCTGATTACAATTTAAAGAACCTGATAAATGAGAAACTATCTGCAATGTCAGAAATTTATGTTTCATCATTTGAATGTCATTTCAAGTCAACAGAAGGAAAAATCTGGGATGCAACTGCGCATACATTTAAGTTGTCGATCAAAGAAAAGGATCTTGTTCAGTTGACGCTCATTGACACAACGGCACAGAAAAAAGCGATGAAGGCATTGTTCGAGAGTGAAGCCCGTTATCGTGCTGTGGCTGAAAATGCCAATGCAGGCATAGGTATTTTCGATTTGAATGAACATATAGTTTATGCCAACGAAACAATGGCCAGCATGTTGGGCTATAAAAAGGAAGAAATTATTGGCCATTCAATGCTTGAATTTACACTTCATGACAATTTTATTGTCTTCAAGGAAAAAACTAAAGAAAGAAAAAAAGGCCTTACAGATCAATATGAAACGATATTACTTCATCGAAACGGAGAGCAGAGGTTTTTCTCCGTTTCAGCTTCCCCGCTTTTCTCCGCTACTAAAGAGCTCATAGGCACCGTCGGGGTGATGATTGATATCACGGAAAAAATGGCGGCTGAAAAGAAACTGCTTGAAACGAGCGAACAAATTCAGGCAATACTTGCCTCTATGCCTGATATGATTTTTATCATGGATAAAAACGGCTATTATATAAACTCGTTTATCAATAAACTCCTGTATCCAAATATTGAATTTCAACCGAAAAACGGCCAACATATAAGCGATGTTTTTGAGAAAAATGAAGAGTTAAGAATACAAAAAGCCATTATTGATGCACTCGACAAGAAAGAGACCGTTGTTGTTACTTTCAATTATGAAATCAGCGATTCAGTTATGCATCTGGAAGCACGTATATCGCCTATGGGTGCCGATAAAGTTGTATCTGTTGTCCGCGACACTACAACACTGATAACGCTTGAATCTGAACTCATTTATAACAACAATCTACTGCGCATGCTCACCCAGCTTGCAACGCGTTTCATCAACCTTCCGGTAAGTCAGATAAGAGCAGAAATGAACCATGCGCTTGGCGAAATTGGTGTCTTTGCAGGTGTTGACCGTGTCTATATTTTCGATTATGACTGGGAAAAGGAAACAATGAGCAATACTTATGAGTGGTGTGCCGAGGGTATTGGGGCAGAGCTTGAAAACCTTCAGGCGATCCCTAACAGCCTCTTCACTGATTGGGTGGAAGCCCACAAACAAGGCGAGATGACATATGTACCTTCAGTAAAAGATTTGAATCCGGACGACTTTCTTAGAATAATTCTTGAGCCGCAGGGAATACAATCGCTGATCACTATTCCGCTAATGCAGGAAAATAGTTGTTTGGGCTACGTAGGCTTTGATGCAGTAAAATCTGAACGCAATTTCTCTGATTCCGAACTTTCGCTTTTACGCATTTTCTCAGAACTACTGACTAACTTAAAAATTAAGCAGCAGGCAGAAAACATGCTGTACCAAAACCGTCAGACACTCGAAAGACAAAATGAACAATTACTTAACCTGAATGAACGACTGCGTCAGCAAAATGAAGAGATTTTACAAAAAAACAAAGAACTCGATATTGAACGGGAGCGCGCTTTGGCCAGCGACAGACTCAAAACTGCTTTCCTGAACAATGTGTCACATGAGGTGCGTACACCTCTGAATGGTATTGCTGGTTTTGCTCAGTTTTTAAGTGAAGAAAACATCTCTGCTGAAGATAGAGAGGAGTTTATTACAGCGCTTAACACAAGTGTTACTCGGCTTACTGATACCATCAACGACATCATGGATGTTTCTCTGCTTATGTCTGGCAACATGAATATATATCCCGAGGAAATTTTCCCCAGGGATCTTTTACAGGAAGTGTATAAAAAACATGTCTATGAAGCTAAAGTCAAAAATCTGATATTCAAAATTCAGGATGACCAACCGTCAGAAAGTAAATCTGTGATTTCAGATTATGGGATGATAAAAAAAATAATCAATGAAATCGTTGGAAATTCAGTTAAATATACTGTCAAAGGACAAGTGGTTTTCGGCGTGAAATTGATGAATCAGCATTTTGAGATCTTTGTAAAAGACACCGGAATTGGAATTTCTAAATCAGCAATGCCTAAAATATTTGAGCCTTTTGTGCAAGAGGATGTTTCCAGCACCAGAACCTATGAAGGAAGTGGCCTTGGACTGACAATCGTTAAAGGATTGGTCGACTTGCTGAAAGGAAGTATTGACGTAGAATCTGACCCTGAAAATGGAACAACTTTTCATGTCAAAATCCCGGATATGCGACAAAAGCAAATTGACAATTTGCCGAAAGAAGCTAAACCAGACGTTGAAAGGGGCATAAAAAAAATGAGCATTCTGATTGCTGAAGACGAGGCTTTGAATGTATTGTACGTGAAAAGAGTGTTTAAAAATTCAGACTATCAGTTGTATTTTGCTCAAAATGGACAGGAAGCTGTTGATGTTGTAAAACAAATACCTGGAATAAGCCTGGTGTTAATGGATATCAAAATGCCAGTTATGGACGGACTTGAAGCAACCAGGATTATAAAAGCATTCAGACCGGATTTGCCTGTTATTGCCGTTACCGCCTATGCTGCCAACGACGACCGCCATGCTTGCATGAATGCAGGCTGTGATGAATATGTTTCAAAACCCTTTATTGCCGATGAACTGATTAAACTGATTGAGAAATATAAAACTTAAAACCCAATACATAAAATTAGAAACTTTTACACTGCATGTTTTTGATTGAAAACGGGAACATTGCCAGATGTTAAATTTTCGAACAACATTCAACCAAATGTGTTATTTAAATCATTATTCACTTATTTTGCATTAGTATACGCACAATCAATCTGCTGATATCATGAAAGAAGCCGAAGACAACAGCCATTTGCTTGATTTACTGCAAAGGGCACCCGCTGTAATATTTAAGTATGAACACAATTTACGTACTGACAAAACAAGTTTTCCCATCATTAGTCAGGGATTGGAAATGTTATTCGGAATTGATCCGGAAGTAGTTCAGAATAATGCAGCAACACTCTTCAGCCTGCTTTCTGAAAGTGATGCAGAAAGCTTTCAAAGAACACTTAGCAACAAATCGGGATTGAAAAATGAATGGCACCTGAAGTTGTTGTTCTTTGATAAGCAAAAAAAAGCATTATGGATGGATGTTTCAGGCAGACACGTATTGATAAACAACGAATATGTTATGGGTTATGGCTTAATCAGCCCTTTAAGTCAAAAATACATAGCGTTGATAGAAAGCGAATTGAAGCTGGAGTCACTTAATAAATTGCATGATTTGATCATCAACTTCTCAACAATTCTCGCACAGGCCAGGGTGGAAGGAGTTAAAGATGCTGTGAATACTACCCTTCTGCGTTTGGGTGAATATGCTGAAGTCGATCGCGTTTATATTTTTGAACACGATCCCGATGCCAATGTTACCAACAACACTTTTGAGTGGTGCGGAGAAGGCATCCAGCCTGAAATGGAGAATCTGCAAGGAATCCCTTATGAGTTTGTTCCCCGATGGAAAGAGAAGTTTGACAGAAACGAATACGTATACATTCCGCTGATTTCTGAAATATCCCCTGAATATGTTGTTGAAAAACAAATTCTTGAACCACAGGGAATAATTTCGCTACTGGCAATCCCAATGTTTTACGGAGATAAATTCTACGGTTTTATTGGTTTTGATTCAGTTAGAAGGCAGCGTGAATGGTCTGAAGAACACATTGCACTTTTACGACTTGCTGGTGAAATTATTTCAGGAACGCTAAACAGAGCCATATTTGAACAGGAAATTATTCATGCTCAAAAAAAAGCTGAAGAAGCTAATAAAGCTAAATCTGAGTTTTTAGCTACGATGAGCCATGAAATCCGAACACCTATGAATGCTATCCTGGGGTTTAGTGAGATACTAATTAATACTACTACCAACGATAAACACCGCAATTATTTATCGGCTGTGCTTACCAGCGGAAAAACCCTGCTTTCGCTTATCAACGACATTCTCGACCTCTCAAAGATTGAGTCAGGTCAAATGGAAATTTCGAAAGAGCCTGTGCAGGTTATGACAGTTTTTAATGAAATCATGCAGGTTTTTCAGGCTCGGGCTGCGGAAAAAAGCTTGTCGCTTAAAATTGAATTGGAAGAAAATTTCCCTGAAACACTCATGCTTGATGACGTTCGTCTGCGCCAGGTGTTGTTCAACCTTGTAGGTAATGCAGTAAAATTTACGAAAAAGGGCGATATCATTGTTTCCGCAGGTTTCACTAAATCTGAAGTTCTGGAAAACCATGCTGACATCCTGATAAAAGTTTCCGACACCGGCATAGGTATTCCGGAAGATAAGATAGAGAAAATTTTCCAATCATTTTTTCAGGTCGAAAGTGACAATACACGTAAATATGGTGGCACAGGGCTTGGTTTGCCAATTTCTCAGAAGCTTGTACAAATTATGGGAGGAAAACTTTCGGCAGAGAGCAAACTCAACCAAGGCAGCATATTTTTCCTTGAGCTAAAAGACGTTGAAATAACAATTCAGGAAGCAAGCAGAGAGAAGCATTTTGACTGGGAAGATAAAAAAGTACATTTTAAAGGTTCAAAAGTGCTCATCGTTGACGATGTTGATTTTAACAGGGAGCTCGTGAAAAGTTTTCTAAGCGAACATAATCTCAATATTATTGAAGCCAAAAGCGGAAGTGAAGGGGTTGAAATTTGCAAGCTGCATCTGCCTGATTTAGTTCTTATGGACTTACGAATGCCTGGTATGAATGGCTATGAAGCTACTGAAATCCTTACTAATCTTCCCGAAACAAAAAATATACCCATTGTTGCATTCACAGCTTCATCCATGAAACATGATGAAACACTCATCAAAGAACTCTTTAATGAGTATCTTCGTAAACCTATCAGCCGCAATGAGTTAATCAATGCTCTTAAACACTTTTTGCCTCATAAAATGGAAGAAACCAGTGAAGTTAAATCAAATACGGAAGAAGAGGTAATTGTTGAAACGCTTAATCCGATTCAAATAGAAGGGTTCTTAAAGGAGTTTAATATTGAATTACGAGAACAGCTCGAATCATTGAAATTGTTTATGGATCTTGATCTGCTTGAGCATTTTCTTGGAAACATGGAATTTATCACAAGGCAGTTTGCGATTCATGAGCTTAAGACTACTTTAAGTAAACTGAAGCAAGACAAAGAAAACTTTGATTTTGAACACTTCCATATACACATACACCAGCTTTCTGAAAAAGTGGATAAACTTGAAGCAAAAAACAATTGAATATATATGTTATGAATAGTACAAATGAGTCGAAGAATGCTCAATCTGTCATCCTTGCTGTGGACGACAACCCACGAAATCTGCAGTTGATATCTAGCTTGCTTTCGTCGAATAACTATAAAGTAGTTGTTGCAAATTCCGGCGAAAACGCATTAAAATATATGGCACTAAAAGAGCCTGATCTGCTGCTGCTGGATGTCATGATGCCAGGCTTGAGTGGATATGAAGTGTGTGAGCAAATCAAATTGAATCCACGATGGAAGGAACTTCCAATCATCTTTCTGACTGCAAAAAGCGATCTCAACGACATTGTTACAGGGTTTAAACTTGGAGCTGTGGATTATATTACCAAACCCTTCAAGGGAGAAGAGGTGCTGGCAAGGGTTCAAACTCATATTGACTTAAAAAACGCAAGAAATCAGCTGATTTCTAAAAACGCCGAACTGGAATTGTTAACTGACGCATTGAAGGAATCCAATAAAACAATTCAGGATGATGCTTTGCGACTTGAAAAGCTTAATGCTGAAAAAGACAAGTTTTTTTCGATCATTGCGCATGATCTGCGGGGGCCGTTTTCAGGTTGTCTCGCGGCCACAGATATCTTAACCAATAATATACAATCCCTTAGTAAGGAGGAGATTGTTGGCTTTGCTTCAGCACTTAGCGAAACTGCTGCTCAACTCAATAAATTGCTTGAAAACCTTTTAAGCTGGGCGCAGGTTCAAATGGGCTCGTTCAGTCTGAATCAAGAAAACATCCTGATCAATGATATACTTGAAGAAACCATTCATGCCATTAAAAAAAGTGCATCAATAAAAGAAATAGAACTAAACTTTTTTACTGAAAATGCTTTTCATGTTTTTACTGACAGAAATATGGTCGAAAGCATTCTTCGGAATCTGCTTTCAAATGCAGTTAAGTTCACACCCCTTAAAGGCAAAATTGATGTAAATATTTTCAGAAATGCTGATGAAAATTTCACAATTGTAGAAATTAAAGACAACGGAATGGGAATGAATCCTGAGCTCTTGTCAAAGCTTTTTAAGATAAACGAAAACGTGTCGCGACCCGGTACTGCCGGCGAAACAAGCACAGGACTTGGTTTGATGCTTAGTTCTGACCTTGCCCAGAGAATGGGAGGTAAAATTGAAGTTGAAAGTGAAGAGTTTAAAGGAAGTACTTTTCGTTTGATCCTTCCTTCAGCATCAGCATAAGATTGCAGCATTTTTGCTCAAGATAATTCCTTTTCCTGATGCTTTTCTTTGGATTTGCCACATTTCCTTCCTATGTTTGCAAAAAACGAAAGGATGTTGTTGATGAAACCGCCACTTCTATATCGATTTCTTAAATGGTATGTCTTCATTGGACTTCGATTATTTTATCGCAAACTTACTATCAGAGATGTGCAAAATGTGCCGGAAAATGGCCCTGTTATTTTTGCTATTAATCATCAGAATGCCTTCATGGATGCCATTGTAATAGCAACATCTTCCAGCCGCAACCCATGGTTTTTGACCCGTGCCAGCGTTTTTGAGTCAGCAAAGGCAAGATATTGGCTCCGTCAACTTCAAATGATTCCTATCTATCGTTTTCGGGATGGACATACAAACATGAAAAAGAATGATGAAGCACTTGAAACATGCAAAAAACTATTGACCGAAAACGAAACTATTCTCATCTTTCCCGAAGGAAATCATGACTGCAAATGGTCTTTGCGGCCTTTGCAAAAAGGGATTGCCCGCATTGGTTTTGATACAGAAAGCGCACTGAACTTTTCTTCAGGATTGAAAATTGTGCCTGTTGGTCTTCAATATGAAAATTATAAGCGCAGCTGGTCAGATTTGCTTGTGAGTTTTGGAAAGCCTATCGCAACGGCAAGCTATCAGGCACTTCACGAAGAAAATCCAGCCAAGGCAGTTAATTTGCTCTTGCAGGATTTGAGAACTGGCATGGAATCACTTATTGTAGACATTCAAAAAACAGAAAATCACGACGAGCTTAAACAAGCCATAAGAAACAGACCTGGCCGGGAGTCCAATCTTGTTAATAGACTTGAAAGTGATCAGCAGTTTCTAAAGTTGATTCAGAATGATATAACAATAAGTGACGAAAAGCCTGAAGAAGGAAGTAATTCAACATCCTGCATTTTAGGCAGGATCTTTTATTTCATTTCGTTAATTCCACATATTGGAGCACTCGGACTGATAAATCTGATACTGAAAAAGTTTGTTAAAGACCATCATTGGGCAGCTTCTATGAAAATTGCAACACTTTTATTCGGCGCACCCATTGTTTATTTTGCACAAGGACTTTTGCTGTGGTCTTTTACCTCATTCTGGCCATTTGTAGCCGCCTATTTACTGCTCCTGCCGATCACCGCATTAATTGTTTTGCATTACCGATCGGCTTGTTTAAAGTGAAGTCCGCTTAATCCATGAAGCATTCTCAGTTTCGCGAAATACCAGAATAGGAATTTCACTTTGGAAAAGCAGTTTCCGTGTTATGCTGGGTCGAAATATCTGAGTCAACACATTTCTTTTGCGCGAGATCAATGCCAGTAAATCGATCTGCTTTTCAAGGATAAAAGTTTCTACGCCTTCCAAAACATCTTCCGTTTCTATCAATCCGCATTCAATATTATATTCTGCGTATGTATCATTAAAGTATTCACGCATCTTTTTCATCCTTACTTTATCAAGAATGTAGTTTTCGTTGGGCTGTATATGAATGCAGTATATTTTTACATTGAAAGGTCTTACAAAAGATATTAGCCTGTGCAGAGCGTGAAAGTCAGCTTCGTCAAAATTGGTTATATAAGCAACACTGCGCGGCGCAAAAAAACTGGAGATATCATACTCCGAGGGCACTGCAAGCACTGGAACCTTACATTTTTCTATCACTCTCAATGTTGTACTTCCAAACAATCCAAGTCCCTCACGATTTTTTCCTCGTGTTCCCATCACTACAAGACCGGGCTTATAATCATCTACAATTTCAAGAATAGCCTCCACCGAAGCCCCCCGAACGAGATCATAATCGATATCTACTCCCCGGATTTTTTCATCGCGGATACGTGTTTTCAGCTCTTCTATAACTGAAAGCAATTTTGCTTCTGCCTCTGCCTCCTGCTCTTTCATAATGGCTTCAAGATTTACCTGAAAGGCAAACATTTCGTTAAAAACAAAGCCTTCATTGGCCGAATTGAACCAAACATTCAGTAATCGTATATCTGCTTTAAGCGTTCGGGCAAGTTCAAGAGCGTAGTGTGCAGCCTTAATGCTTAAAGGGGAAAAGTCAAGCGGAACCAATATGCGACGGACACTTTTGAGTGTTTTTACTAATACCTCTTTCTCAGTACCAGAAGCTTCACGCATTTCTTCAATTATAAGAAAGGCTTTTTCAGAGTGCTCTAAAGGCAGGTTGATGTCAACTCCAGTGTCTGGATGATGAATATTGGTTAAAAAACATGGAATCCCTTCCATTTCAAGCCGCATTTTCAACAATATTGCACGGCTGTAAGAAAGATTCCGAATGGTAACGGTTGTGTCATGTACTTCTGTCATATTATGTGTGTTTTTTGTATCGTATAAAATTAGTTGATTATCGAACGAAAAGCAAGTTGTTTTTTAATTCAAATTGCCATATCGATTTTTCGAAGTATCTTTGCCGCCCAAATGTATTGACAATGAATGAAAAAGGAAAGTCCGGCAGGAAATCTGGCGAAAAAAGACCCAGAATTAGTCGCGGGCTAAGTGATAAAAAAGATGTTTCTGCCCGAAAATCAAGCAGAAGTGATGGAAGGGGTGGAGATGCTCCTTACAGAGATAATAACGGTCCTTCTCGTGGAAAAGAAGGAGGTTATAAATCAGCTCAAGGTCGCGACGACAGAGCTCCAAAAAGAGAATACAGAAAAGACGACTCAACAGGTTCTGGCGAAAGAGACGTCAGAAGATCTTCGTCGCCTGAAAGAAGTGCCCGCTATGGCGATCGTCCAAGAGAAGAAAGTGGCTTCAAACCATACGGCGCCGGCCGCGACGACAGAGGTCCAAAAAGAGAATACAGAAAAGATGATACATCAGGTTCTGGCGAAAGAGACGCCAGAAGATCTTCAGCGCCAGAAAGAGGTGGCCGTTTTGGCGATCGTCCGAGAGAAGAAGGCAGCTTCAAACCTTACGGCGCCGGTCGTGATGACAGAGGTCCAAAAAGAGAATACAGAAAAGACGACACATCAGGTTCAGGCGAAAGAGACGTCAGAAGATCTTCAGTCCCGGAAAGAGGTGGCCGCTACGGCGATCGTCCAAGAGAAGAAAGTGGTTTCAAACCATACGGCGCCGGTCGCGATGACAGAGGCCCAAAACGTGAATACAGAAAAGACGAAGGATCGGGTTCAGGCGAAAGAGATTCCAGAAGATCTTCAGCACCAGAAAGAGGTGGCCGTTTTGGCGATCGTCCGAGAGAAGAAAGTGGTTTCAAACCATCCGGCGCCGGTCGCGATGACAGAGCTCCAAAAAGAGAATACAGAAAAGATTCAGAGCGTGATGGCGGTGCAAAGTCTGCAGGCCGAACTTTTTCCAAAACCGGAGGGAAGTATTCCAAAGGTGAAAAAGAAGCACCTCCGGTTCCAATTATGAAGGATATTATTCGCTTAAACAAATATCTGGCTGATGCCGGAATTTGCTCAAGACGCGAAGCCGATAAGCTTATTCAGGCAGGAACAGTGACTGTCAACGGTGAAATTGTGACAGAACTTGGCACCAAAGTCAGCATCTTTGATAAGGTGATTTATGGCGGTCAGGCGCTGAAACGTGAAAAACTTCGCTACGTATTGCTCAATAAACCAAAAGGTTATATTACAACTTCTGATGATCCTTTCGATAGGAAAACGGTAATGGAGCTGGTAGCAAATGCCTGTGAAGAACGCATATATCCTGTTGGCAGGCTCGATCGCAACACGCTGGGCCTATTGCTTTTAACCAATGATGGCGATCTCGCTAAAAGACTTACGCACCCAAAACATGGTGTGAAAAAACTTTATCATGTTGAACTGGATAAACCTTTAACAAAGAACGACCTGTTGCGCATTGCAGATGGTCTCGAACTGGAAGATGGTCTTATTCAGGTTGATGCTGTTTCTTATGTGGAAGCAGCTGAAAGTAAAAAGGAAATAGGAATACAGATTCATTCAGGTAAAAACCATATCGTACGCCGCATATTTGAACACCTTGGCTATAAAGTTGAGAAACTGGATCGTGTCGATTTTGCAAACCTTACGAAGTATAATCTTCCAAGAGGAAGGTGGCGTCATCTTACTCCACAAGAAATCACTTTGCTTCAAAGGATAAAGTAGTCCAGAAACCAATTTTCGGGCTACATTGAATATCAGTTGAAATAAAAACTCAGGGCAAAAAGTGAATGTAGTATTTTACATCACTTTTTGCCCTGAGCTTTTTACTATAGTTTTCTTTAGAAGCTTTATAGCGCTTCTGTGCGCACAGGCTTTGGTTCAGCTTTGCGGATCGTCAGCTCGTCGATCAGATTGGTAGCACCGGCAAACTTATCAATGATAAACAAAACGTAGCGGATATCAACATTGATGGTGCGCTGAAGGTCGGTTTCAAATGCAATATCACCGCTCATTGCTTCCCAGTTGCCATCGAAAGCAATTCCAATAAGTTCTCCTTTACCATTGATGACAGGGCTTCCGGAGTTGCCGCCTGTAATGTCGTTGGTGCTGAGAAAACATACGATCAATTCATCATCTGCGCCATAAGGTCCGAAATCACGTTTTTCAATAAGCTCTTTCAGTTTGGCAGGAACAATAAATTCATCATTGGTTGGGTCTTCTTTTTCAAGAATTCCATGCATTGTCGTTACATAATTGTAATGAACGGCGTCAGCAGGAAAATAGTCCTTTACACTTCCATAGCTCATACGCATGGTAGAATTGGCGTCCGGATAAAATACCTTATCAGGATTCATTTCTCTTAATCCTTTCACAAAAAGCCTTTTAGCTTCAGTGAGCGATGATTGTGCGGCACGAAAACCACCGGCTACTTCCATTGTTTTAGATAAAAATCCATCAGCAAGCTGTATTGCCGGATCATTATTTAGTGTTTTGAGGTTTGGTGCATTCAGAAATGCGTTTACGCTTGCTTCACTGGTAAAGATTGATCTTTTGAAAACATCTTCTGCCAGGGCATCAAAATTGCCCTTGTGCTTTTTGTACATCTCTGCTACAACAGCCGGCTGCATGCCAACGGTTGTGTTTTTGTAATACATGTTTAACAACTCAGAAAGAACTTTTTGATCTGCCGGGGCATGATAATTTTTGAAATTGTCAGCAACACCTTCACGAAGACTTTCAATGGCTTTGGCAAGCTGATCTTTGCGGTCGCTCTGCATTTTTTTAGCCATGTCCTTGTCTTTAGGAAGATCTTTTTTATCAATAGGTTTCATAAGTTCTTTCAAGCTGCTGAAATTCATTGCGTAACCAACGATTTCGGCACCGCCCATGCCAGCCAGATTGGTGTAGAGCAGCGGTTCAATTGTTTCGCCCATAGCGCTGTAACCTGATTCCATAGTTGACAGCACTTCGCCATATTCTTGTTTGCGTGCTTCATCCGCATTCACCCATTCAGTAAAAGTGGTTTCAAGCATTTGTTTTTTGCCATGCACATCAAGTCTTTTAAGGCCGCGAGTCTGTCCAATGAGGTATTTCCAGGTGTTGGCAACACTGGCATGTTTTGAAGCATATTGGATTTTTACCTTTTGATCCTCATCCATAAACTCTTTCCATGTCTCAAGTTTTTTGCCAAAGAGCTCGATGATGGACGGATATTGCTCTTCAAGATTAAAATCAACGCCGAAAGAAGTTAAATAGCGATCGGTGGAACCAGGAAATCCCCAGATCATTGAGAAGTCACCTTTCTGAACGCCATCAAGGCTAACAGGCAAGTGGTGCTTTGGTTTCAGAGGAATGTTTTCCGGACTGTAATCGGCAGGTGATCCATCAGGCGCTGTGTAAACTCTCAAAATTGCAAAATCTCCGGTATGTCGTGGCCACATCCAGTTGTCGGTGTCACCACCAAATTTTCCGATGGATGAAGGAGGCGCTCCAACAAGTCTTACATCGCGATAGACAACATAGAGAAACAGATAGTATTCATTGCCTTCAAAGAAACTTTTTACCACAGCATGGTATTTACCGTCTTCATTGTAGGTTTTACGGAGTTCGGCTGTTTTTTTGCGAATGGCTGCACTGCGCTCTTCCTGTGTCATGCTATCAGCTACAACTGAAAACACACTATCAGTGATGTCAGCCATGCTGATAAGAAATGATGCTGTTGTGCCTTCATTAGGCAGTTCTTCTTTCATGTTCATGGCCCAAAAACCGTTGGCGAGATAGTCGTTTTCGACAGAACTGTGTTTTTGAATCATGTCGTAGGCACAATGATGGTTTGTGAACATAAGACCTTGGTCAGAAACAATTTCACCTGTGCAAAAATATCCGTTTGGCGTTGGGCTGTTTGATAAACCAACTATTGCATCTTTGATGCTCGAGTTATTGATGCTGTAGATTTCTTCTGCAGTCAGTTTAAGACCGGCCTTCTGCATGTCGGTATAATTCAGTCGCTCAACAAACATGGGCAACCACATACCTTCGTCGGCATAAACTTTCACCGACATGGATGTCAGGATAAATGCCAGAATGAATAACAATTTTTTCATAAATGATTTACTATTAGTTATTTGATAAAAGTTTTTATCTCACATATTTAATACCAAAAAGTGCAACAGCTTGAAAACAAAAGCCATGTTAGGTCTAACGATTGGCCAGGCTTGTTCGCTTAAGAACACGGAGCTGTGCGAAAACGAACAATTATTTCAAACCAAGCATTTGTGGTCCCATTTCAAAATAAATGTCAACCGGAATTCCTTTTTCTGTTATGCGGTCCAGATCGGCCTGTAGTTGAGGTTTGACAACACCTTCAGAAGATATCCATTCCTTCACCATTTCATAGTCTCCATTGCCCTGAGCCATGAGGATTTTTCCGGTAAGCTTTCTGCTTGCCTCCATCATTTTTTCCATGTCAATGGCATAAGTACCATCTTCACTTCTGCTGAATGCGCCTTCCTCAAGGAAATAATTAAAAGTCATCATATTGGCTTTTCCATGTGCGCTTGCAGCACCAAAACGCACTGATCGGAAGAATCCTGCCATAAAAGTCACATAATTATCCATGAGTTCGGTGTCGCGGAATTCGCCCATCTCATGAAGTTTTGTAACTAGAAAAAGACCCAGAATGTCGGCTTTGGCCTCTTCAAGCGGGGAATATTGTTCACGCAGGGCTTTGCGTACTGTTGAAGTTCCGTCGATGGTGTTTTTAATACCCATTCCGTGTGCCACTTCATGAAACATTGTGTTACTGAAAAATGCATCAAAAGTGATATGTTTTCTTTGTTCAGGGGCGATCAATTCTGTTGAAATAGGCACCAGAATGTTATCAAACTTGGCTTTCATAGAGTTTTTCAACTGCAGTTTGCGTGAGCCTTTTTCCAGATGCACTTTCTCATCATTTGGCAGGTTGATAGCAATGGTTTTGCCGGCCATATTGCAATCGCCTGCATAAAACACTACATCGTATGCATTGAGGTCGGCATCTGAACCGGGTACTTCTTTCTTGTAGTTTTCTTCTACCGGAAGTTGTTTTTGCAGATCGGGAAGAAACTTGGCATAGTGGGAAAGTCTGTCGCTCCATGCGATATCTTTAATAAGAATGAAAGCTTCATGGGCTGCTTTATAACCAAAAAGACCATCTACATAATTTTCGATTGGCCCGATAACCAGATCAACATTGTTGTTGCGTACATCCATCCACGCCATATCGCTTTCAAGATAGTCATCAGTGCGAAGTGCTTTGGCACGTAATTTAAGATAGCTCGCAAACTCTGCATCACCTGCAAGTTCGGAAGCTTGTTCAAGCAATAAAGCGGCTTCTTCAATCTGTGCTGCATAAACTTCGTGATACCAGACTGATTTCAAATTGCCCTCATCATCGCGTACGATGAGTGTATAAAGGCTGGTTTTATTTGGGTCTTCAAAAGCTTCGAATTCTTCTTTGGTCATATCAACCGGATAAAACTGTGCTCCTGGAGGCATTGTGCCGAATCCTTCCAGAAATGGTTTTTGGTTGTCAAGTTGGTCCCATGGGCCATAATTGATTTCTGCAAATTTACGGGCTTTTGGATCTTCAATTTTTGACAGGAATGCATCTTTTGGACCAATATTTTGTGTCCAGAAAATATCATCCATGATAGTAGCCGCCTTAAACAGCAAGCTTAGCATTTCTTTTTCATTGGCGCTTAAGTGCGAGATGTCAGCAGTAAGCGAAACCTGCACATACTTATTCAATAAAATGTCCATAGGATCAGTTTTTGTTTCTTCTTTTTGAGTTCCTGATGTACAGGCAGCCATTGTGATCATGCCGGCTAAGATCAAAAAGAGTTTGAATGTCTTCTTTACCATTGTGTTATAGTTTTTGGGTTTACCCGACAAATGTAATGCTATTCTGTAAGAATCAGCGCTTTCGTTGTGAAAAAAGTAACAGGAGGGCACATTATAATTATGCCAATTTAAGCTTATTCAATAAAAAAGCCCTGCCGTTTCGGGCAAGGCTTTTGGGGCAAAGGGCTTCAAAAGGCAGATGGATCAACTGCCGGAAGCCAGCTTCTTAAGCTTGAAGTTCCACACAACATGGTCGTTCAGGCCCAGTTCAAAAGAAGCGATTTCAGGCACTTCATAGCCTGGCGCATGACAGCTCAGGGTGATATGTCCTGCCGGCAGTTCGTCAAACAGAAAATCGCCATCCGCATCCGTGGTGACAGACCATCCTTGCTCGATGATTTTGACCAAGGCACCGGCTACCGGCAGACCTGTGGTTGTATCGCTCACAGTGCCAGTTATATCGGAAGTCATGTTGTTACCTGATTTGGAGCTGGCACGTTTCACCCTGCGCAAACGCTGGAAGTTTTTTGCCAGCACCTGGTTTTCGGGAGCATTGAAGCGAACAAACTGGTCGAGTTCAAAACGCAGGATGGTGTTGCACTCTTTGATGAGGGTGTTCACGGCATCGCGTTCGGCACGTCGGACATCCAACTGGTTCTGGGTAGTGTTGAAAGCCTGTTGATAGCCGGCAAGCATTTCTTCAAAACCATCCATGAAGCTGCTGTCGAGACCAAGCGCTTGAGCAGCAGCCATCTGCGAATTTATCAGGCTAAGTTCATCGTGCGCCACCTGAAGCATCATTTTGGCCGAAGTCGTGTTGATCATTTTCTTGTACCTGGTGAAGGCGGCCAACATCGCGCTGTTTTGGGTGCCTTTAGCCAGCATGATACCAAATTCAGTCATCCGCTTAAGCTGGTTTTGAAGGTTTTCACGTTGCGACTTGCGCTCGGCATAAAAGCTGTTCACAGGGCGCACAAGGTTGTTGAGACGGTTGGAGAGTTCGAGCGATTTGCTGTAGAAACGGTCTCTGAACGCGATGGCGTTCGGTTTTCCATCGAAGGTGCTGCTGTGATTTTCGAGCACTCGTTTGATGGCATTGAATTTCTGAATAATAGTGATTTCTCTGGTCATTGTAAAAAGTATTATGAAGTAATTGAAAAGTATAATGAAGTAAATAAAAATTTTAGCGACGAAATAGTCCTTCCCGGAGGGGCATTGCTCCCGGCGATGGTGTGAAACCTGATCTGCTGGAGCTTGCGCAGGTCGATGGTGAATGCGTAAATTTCACCAATTCCCAATGGTGGTGGTATGAAACGCCGGCCGGCTACCCTGACCAACAACCACAGTGTTTTAATTTTATGCCATGTCAGTGGATTGGCGTGCCGGACCTTTTTTGTTTCTGTCAGCCGCTCCCCGAACTTACGGGCAAGCTGCTCTATCATGTGAAGGAATGTTGTCATATTTTTATTCTTTAACTTCTACTTATTAGGCAAAACCGTGACAAAAGTGTAAAGTGCTGGTATATATGTTTTTATGTTGATTGGTTTAGAGGCTTTTGGCCATTAGCTGCTAGCTTTTGGCTGGATTGTTGAAAATTCGGAAGATTTGGCTACGGAGAAATCGCCGGAAAAAATGCGATTTGGGCAGTTGAGGAAGTGTGAGAACAGGGTAGAATTTGACTTATATACCCTCAGGGCACAAAAAGAATGCGTCCGCACACAAAAAGAATGCGTCCGCAAGGTTGAAGAACGCGTCAGCATACAAAAAGAATGCGTCCGTAAGGTTGGAGAAGACGTCCGCAAACAAAAAGAATGCGTCTGCACACAAAAAGAATGCGTCTGTAAGGTTGGAGAACGCGTCTGTATACAAAAAGAACGCGTCCGTAAGGTTGGAGAACGCGTCAGCATACAAAAAGAATGCGTCCGCACGGTTGGAGAACGCGTCTGCATACAAAAAGAATGCGTCTGCATACAAAAAGAATGCGTCCGTAAGGTTGGAGAACGCGTCAGCAAACAAAAAGAATGCGTCTGCAAGGTTGGAGAAGGTCTTTCGGAGGACGGAGGTCAGAGATCAGAGGACGGAGGTCAGTAGTCAGTCATAGATCAGTGGTCTGATAGTCAGTAAATTCACAACCTCAGTTACGAATTACGAATCACCGATCACCGATCACCGATCACCAATCACCGTTCACAGATTACCAATCACAAATCACCGATCACCAATCACGATATAGTCACACTGCCAAAAAGATAGATCTCCCAAAGCTTTGAAGATTTCCGAAAATAATAAAACAAAAGTGTTGGTTAATAAAAAGTTGTTCTATAATTTTACAGCAAATACCGGAAGGGATGAATGTGATAGGCTATTGATGGTTGTTTTGCCTCACAGCAGCTTCATTCTGAAGGATTGATCAATTCATGACCCTGAATCCCAGCCGTTATAGTGGGCATGAAGTGATTTTTAAGGGCTGCTTGCACATATTATTAAAGGAAACCGGGAGGCTGAGAGCCCGGAAAAGGAAGAATTAAAGGGCTATGGTGGATACTGAAAAGTGTCTGTGTGGCTCTTTTGGTGTTTTTTAGTGATTGTGGTTTTAAAATGATAATGATATGAAGATATTGAATAGTAAGAAGAAAATTGAAGCTGTGATTTCGCTAACTTGCGGATATCTACGCATAAGTGGCGAGATATACGCAAAAGAGTGGCGTTTAGCGGCTAGTTGTGTGTAATTTTAAAAGACAGTTACTAACAATCAAACTAACATAAAATTGAAATCAACACTTGACTTATATTCATTAAATGAGGAACATTCCAGAGAATTAATATCAAAATTCTGTCGCTTGAATATGTGGAAATATCGTAAGATGGAATGGGATAATGATATTGACGGAGAAATTGAGATATTTGATAAATCCAGACAGACAACTGCCAAATTTATTAAAGTCCAGCTTAAAACTATTGACAATCCTGACTCAATAGCTGAGCGGGAGGATTTTTTAATATTTGATGCAGACATAAAATTCTTAAACTTTTGTGATGTCTGTGATATTCCTGTGATTTTGATTGTTTTTAATATCAAAAATGAAATAGGTTATTATTTATTTGTACAGCAATACATTTACGAGAAACTTGATATTGATAATCCAAAATGGAGAAATAATTCAGCCAGTGTACGATTAAAAATTCCTTTTTCTAATTCTTTATCTGCTAAGACTTCAATCAATGATTTTGAGAAAATTGCCTTTAATGGTATAAATATTACTACACAATTACGAAAAACAGAAACATACAAAAAATACTTCTCCGTACTAAGTCAATATGACAATTCTCACGGAACCGCTCTAAGAACTTCTGTTAAGATTCTAATCGAAAAATCATTTTCAACATCTAAAGAAGCACTGCGGATTTTAATACCTAAATTAAATTCGCACTTCATTGATAATGTGTATCTAAGTAATGAAATAAGAAAAAGACATTTCAAGGACTTAAAATGTCAAGTAATATTTATGGGGCTTTATGATAGTTTGGAACAAGCAAATAATGGACTTCCTGTTTGTAATACTTTATGGATAGACGACAGATTACCGCAAAATGACAGACCTTTAGATTCTAAATCAAATGAAATTTTTAATGATATACATATTGATTGGCAAGATAATAATGATACTTTTTCGGATTTTATTGTAGAGAATCAGGTTGGAAAAGGGACGTACGTTTCACATCTAGATAATGCATTTAATCAATTATTTGAATTATTTGAAAATGTCAAAACAATTTTCATCAATTATCAACAAGGTAGATTTGATTATCATAAACTAATTAAAAAATTGAAGAAATATGACAATAAGCTAGAAAGCTTAAATGGTATATTTCATAATTTCGGTTTTCCTCCAAATGAGTGTAAAGATATTGATGTTCAAATTAATAGCTTGATTTGCCTTTTAGATAATATTCGGATTGTAATTTCTGATACAACAAGAAGTCAGGATAATATAATAGCATGTATAAATATGTATATTAACAGTATTGAAGAAACTCTTCCTGAATATAGATATGAACGAAAAAAAATCAAATAAAAACTACACACAACAGCAAAATATATGTCAAATGCCGTTTTTCGCACGGATTATGTAACCAAGTGCGCCGCTTCAACCTCGGTGCATTTCGACAGGAAAGAAGCCCGCAATCGGCAACTGCATATATTTGCGGAACGTTGGCTGCAAGGCTGAGTAAGAGCTTCATTTAGAAAATAATTAATTTTAGAAATAATGATAACTGACAAATTTGAAGAACAAGTTTTTTTTACAACAGCAAGAATTACGTCTCCGACAAATTTAGGATTAGGAAGTTCTGTTGGGACTGGTTTTTTGATACAAGCTCCATTAAATGATGAGGAAAAAAGAAATGTAATATTACTTATCTCAAATAAGCATGTATTCGTAAATCCCAAAGGAAATATCAACTTCAATTTCAATAGAAAAACAGCCGATGGAAAACCAGACTTTGGAAATGTTCAATCCTTTACCGCTGCTGACTTTGCATCGATATATACAGAACATCCTGACCAGAATGTTGATCTTGCATGTATTAATGCTTCAAATATTTCTCAGCCTGAGTATAATATTTACCATAGAGCATTAACACCGGATTTAATTTCAGAGTTTGATGAAGATTTATTAATTCCTGGCCTTGATGTGTGGTTTATCGGTTATCCGGAAAACAGATTTGACACTGTAAATAATTTGCCATTATTACGACGAGGCTATATTTCAAGTCTCCCCAAAATTGATTTTAATAATAAAAAACAATTTGTGATTGATGCTCAAGTATTTCAAGGATCAAGTGGAAGTCCAGTTTTTGCACCAATTAAAGGAAAATTTAGACTTATAGGTGTTGTGACCGAAACAATGATAAAACATGGAAAGCTTCAAGCAATACCTGCTTTTCAAGCTGCATTAGGTGTTCAGCAAATACTAGGACTTGGATTAGTAATAAAAGCAACACAAATAAAAGAATTAGTGAATCTTGCTGTTGATAAAGTTAAAGAAGCTCTTAAGAAGAATGATGAACCAATAAATGAATGAAGCCCAGCAGCCAACACGCTGTATATGTTATAGTTCCGCTTCGCTCCACTACAACACATACAGCGGGAACGTTAATTCCCCAACCCCAACCAAAAATCAATCAAAAAACCTAACCCCATGAACGATATTATCTGTCCGAATTGCAAAACAGCTTTTAAAGTGGATGAAGCCGGATTTGCCAGCATTCTGAAGCAAGTTAGAGACCAGCAGTTTGATGACGAACTGCAAAAACGCCTGGAACTGGCAGAAAATGAAAAGCAAAATGCTGTCAGGCTTGCTGAGGCTCAGCTTAAAAACACGATGCAGGAGGAGCTGGTAGCAAGGGATAAGGAAATTCTTGAACTGAAAGCTAAAAACGATCTTGAACTTTCTGATCAGTTGTCACAAAAAGAGAAACTGATTGCTGAAATGAAGGCCAAAATTGAAAATGCCGAAAACGAGAAGAAACTTTCGGTGGCTGAGGCAATTAAGCAAATGGAGAAAGAAAACGATACGTTGGCGAATGAAATAAAGCACAAAGAACTTGAAAAAGAAAATGCTGTCAAGCTGCTTGAGGCAAACCTTAAAAACACATTGCAGGAAGAAATGGCAAAAAAAGACAGCTTTATTGCAGAGATGAAATCAAGGAATGAGCGTGAACTTGCTGAGCTGCTTCGAATAAAGGAGACTGAGTTGGCTGAGATGAAAGCCAAACTGGAGCATACGGAGCTGGAGAAAAAACTCAGTGTGACGGAGGCTGTTCAAAAAATTGAAAAAGAACGCGATGAGTTGGCTATTGCCATGAAGAATAAAGAAATAGAAAAACAATTGTATGAAAAATCGCTGATTGAGAAGTTCAACGCAGAACTTAAGACGAAAGAAGACATCATCAAAATGAAAGATGAAGAAATTGCTTTGCGCAAAGATATGAAGCTCAAACTCTCGACAAAGATGGTTGGCGAAACGCTGGAGCAGCACTGTGAAACTGAATTTAACAAACTTCGCGCTACAGCTTTCCAGAAAGCTTATTTCGAAAAGGACAACGATGCCCGAACGGGAAGCAAAGGCGATTTCATCTACCGTGAATCTGATGATGCCGGAAATGAAATCATATCGATCATGTTCGAGATGAAAAATGAAGGCGATGAAACTGCGACAAAGAAAAGGAACGAAGATTTCTTTCGGGAGTTGGACAAGGACCGTACTGAAAAGAAGTGTGAATATGCAGTGCTTGTTACCCTTTTAGAAGCTGAAAGCGAACTTTATAACTCTGGCATTGTGGATGTTTCACATAAGTTCCAAAAAATGTATGTTGTTCGGCCTCAATTTTTTATTCCCATTATCACACTGCTGCGCAATGCAGCCATGAATTCATTGAAGTACAAAGCAGAACTCAATCTGGTAAAAAGCCAAAATCTTGACATCACCCATTTCGAGGAGAAAATAAACATTTTCAAGGAAGGGTTTTCCCGGAATTATTTGCTGGCGAGCAGGAAATTTAAGGAGGCTATTGATGAAATTGATAAAACAATCGTTCATCTGCAGAAAACCAAGGAGGCTTTGCTGTCTTCTGAAAACAATCTAAGGCTTGCAAATGATAAGACAGAGGATTTGACAATTAAAAAACTAACCCACGGAAACCCAACCATGAAAGCGAAGTTTGAAGAGTTGAAAGGTAAAGGAGAATGAATTGAGGTGCTTTGTTTGAAAGGGGGATCGAGAGTTTTTAATTTACAAAATGGCGTAAAAATGAATCACTTGTTTTACTTATCTTAAACTAATTGGTAAAGAAATGAAACATGTAAAAAAAGATTACACGCTAGAAGAACTAAAGGAAAAGGAAGAAATTTCGGTAAGAGCAATCAATTGTTGTGCTTATGCAGATATTTACACAGTAAATCAACTGGTTACCTTTTATAACAATTTCGGGGCTTTTTGGGTTATTCCCAACTGTGGATTAATTTCGCATTACAAATTACTGAGTATATGTCTGAAGTATATACAGCCGAATGATTTCATCGAACTGGATGACAAGGAGTTTAAGAAAGTACTTAAGATTTTTCCTGACTTGCTTGATTCTTTCACTTACGACCAAACTGGCGACATAGAAGCTGCTCCCATGCGCAACGACATCCGCATCATGCGGAGAGGGCACAAAACAATTGCTGCGAAACCAAATCAGAACGAAGAGACCATACGGATATGGACCTCACCTCTTTGTTTTTGGAGTTCAGCTGCTTTGCCAGGTTTCAAATACTCTGAGAAAAAGAAAGCCTGGTGGAAACATAGATAATGTTTGTGAAATCGGATTTATCTGTACATTTGAGTTGATTTTTTAGGAACGAGATATAACATTTAATGAATACTAAATTTTTTACCAATCAGGATCAGAATACCCTCATCAACAAAATCGAGGGAATATTTCAACATAAACAGATTCACTTTTTCGATGCCTTGGTTGGTTACTTCAGAGCATCGGGTTATTTTAGAATTAGGGAGTTTGTAAAAAAATCAGATCAGATCAGGGTTTTAGTGGGAATCAATATCGACAACTTGATTCATGAGGCAAGTTCACAAGGCCTGCTTTTCGATAGCAATGCCGAAAGAGCTCAGGAAGAGTTCTTTCTTGAAATAAAAAAAAGCATTCAAGAAGCCGAATATGATAAAGATGTTGAAAATGGAATGATTCAGTTAATTTCGGACATCATCACCGGTAAAGTTAAAATCAGGGCTCATCCAAAACAGAATATACACGCCAAAATCTATATTTTCAGAGAAAAAGAAAAACACGATCATGGTTATGGGTCAGTTATTACTGGATCAAGTAACTTAACAGATGCCGGGCTTTCCCGTAATTTTGAGTTCAATGTGGAGCTAAGGGAAAATTCTGATATTGAGTTCGCTACAGAAACTTTTGATAAACTTTGGGAAGAATCTGTTCCTGTTGCTGAAGAATACATTGAGAAACTTCAGAAAGACACTTACCTGAATGATACATATACTCCTTATGAAGTATATTTGAAATTTCTAATCGAATATTTTGGCAAAAGCATCGAATTTGATCCCAATTCAATTACTGATTTACCAAAAGGTTTTAAACGTCTATCCTACCAAATTGATGCTGTTAATGATGGCTTTGCCAAAATGATGAAGCATAGTGGATTTCTCCTTGCCGATGTTGTGGGATTAGGGAAAACAATTGTAGCTATAATCATTGCAAAAAAATATTTCTACACCAATGGTTTTCCCACATATCGTTCCAGAACATTAATAATCGTTCCCCCGGCTTTAAAGGACAACTGGTCCGAGACGGTTGATAAATTCAGGTTAGACAATGTCAAAATTGTTACCAATGGAAGCCTGCATAAAGTGACCGACCCGGCGAAATATGATTTGATAATTGTTGATGAGGCGCACAAGTTCCGCACCGACACTGCCACAATGTATAATGATTTGCAAAAAATATGCAAAACTCCTACAAAACGCATTTTACCCAACGGGACAGTGGTGCAAAAGAAAATCATGTTAGTTTCTGCCACACCTTTGAACAATCGCCCGGAGGATATAGCTAATTTGGTTTATTTGTTTCAGGACAGCAAAAACTCAACGCTTGAAACAGGCAACCTTCAGAATTTTTTCAGGGTTCAGATTGATGCTTACAGGAAATTGAAAAATGAAAAAGACATAAAAGTTGTTCAGGCTGGTGTTAAGAAAATCTATGAAAGAATCCGCACAAAAGTTATTGAGCCATTAATTGTGAGAAGAACAAGAACCGACCTGCTTGTGCACAAACAATATGCTGAAGATTTAATGAACCAGGGGATTAAATTCCCTAAGGTCAAAGAACCAAAGAAGATTTTTTACCAATTAGAACCTCATTTGGAACTTCTCTATGACAAAACAATATTTGTACTCAGTAACGAAACACAGGGATTAACTTACAATCGTTACAGAGCAATTGGCTTTCTGAAACAACCAAAAAAAAGCAAGTACAAGCAAGCAGACATGATTTCGGGACAATTGGCACGAATCATGAAAACCTTGCTTGTTAAAAGAATTGACAGCAGTTTTTTCGCCTTCAAGCAATCCCTAGAACGCTTTTTATTGGCAACCAAGGCAATGGTTACGATGTTTGAGAACGGTAAAATATACATTGCACCAAATTTACCTGTCTCTGATATGATAAACGAGGGTAAAGAAGAAGAATTACTCAATCTTATTATCGAAAAATCAATTGACGATCCTACCATTGAGATTTGTGAACCTGATGATTTTGAGTACAATTTTCTCCCGGGTTTGAAAAATGATTATGAGTTACTCATAAACTTAAATGACGACTGGAAAAAAATAATTGAAGATCCAAAACTGGATGTTTTTGTCGACTACCTTAAAAATAAACTACTCAGTAAAACGATCAATCCTCAGTCAAAACTTGTTGTTTTCTCCGAAAGTAAAGAAACAACTGACTATTTGTTTAGGGAGCTTAAAAGGAAAGTCAACTATCGCATTCTTTCTGTTGATAGTGGATCCAGAAAAGAGAAAATGCCATCAATACGACAGAATTTTGATGCTAATCTGTCTAAAGCAGAACAAAAAGATGATTTCGATATCGTCATTTCTACTGAAGTTTTAGCTGAGGGCATCAACTTGCACCGTTCAAATGTTATTGTAAACTATGATACACCCTGGAATTCAACAAGATTGATGCAACGCATTGGTAGAGTCAACAGAATTGGCTCTACAGCAGAAGAAGTGTTTGTTTTTAACTTCTACCCAACGGCTAAAGTAAACAATGATATCGAGCTCGAGAAAAAAGCCATTATGAAACTCCAGGCTTTTCATGCCGCATTAGGCGAGGACAGTCAAATCTATTCACCTGATGAGGAAACAGAATCATTCGGACTTTTTGATAAGCAAATGGAAGAAGAAACGGACGAAAAGTTGACTTACCTGATGATGATTCGTGACTTTAAAGAAAAGAACCCTGCGCTTTTCAAGCAAATAAAGAACATGCCTTTACGCGCAAGAGTTGGTAGAAAAAATGCCATTCTGAAGAATGGCACCATTTGCTTCATCAAAGACGAAAAACGGGATGCGTTTATTTATATCAAGCCAAACAACGAAGTTGATGAACTTACATTCCTCGAAACAGTAAGGCAATTCGAAGCTTTTCTCAACGAAAAAGGAATCCCCTTGCACAACCAGCACCACGAGCAGGTGCAAAAAGCTATTAAGGTTTTTGCCGATAAAGCTGAGGATGAAAAAGCAAAAGACAAAAAAGTTGATGTCACCCAGGGTCCAAACGAAAAAAGTGCTATTGCATACCTCGACGCATTGCTTCATTTACCTTTTATCAACGACAAGGAATCTAAGCTTATCATCATTGCTAAAGAAGCTATCCGAAAAGGTAGATTTCAAAACTTGCAGCGCGACATAAACAAACTTCATAAAGCCGTCAAGAAAACACCCCTAAATCCTGTGCTGATTCTTGAAAGAATTGTTGGAATACTAAACAGCTATCCGCTAAAGCAGGAAGAAGATGAAATATATCAGGAATTACAGATCGTAAAACCAAGAATTTATAACCCGGAAATAATTATCACTGAAAGTTTTAGCTGAAAATAATTTCAATTACCCCGAATTCGGTCTAATTAAACAAAACTAAATTCATTCAGAGTGGCGAAAACCAATAAAATACATGTAAAAGACATCCAGATAGCAATCATCAATGACGAATTTGGTGATTTCATTTCACTCACTGATATGTTAAAAGCCAAAGACGGTGATTTTTTTATTGCTGATTGGCTTAGAAATCGCAATACAGTTGAATTTCTGGGTGTATGGGAAAGTGTCAACAATCCAAGTTTTAATTATGGCGAATTCGCCATAATTAAAAGTCAGGCTGGTTTAAATAATTACAAAATCAGCGTCAAAGATTGGGTTCAAAAAACAAATGCAATCGGTTTGAGATCTACTGCAGGTAGATATGGGGGGACATACGCACATGTCGATATTGCATTTGAGTTTGGTATGTGGATTTCTGCGGAGTTTAAAGTATATCTCATAAAAGAATTCAAACGCTTAAAAGAAGACGAAAACGAAAGGTTAAAACTAAACTGGGACTTCCAGCGAACATTGGCCAAAGTCAACTACCGCATTCATACCGACGCAATCAAAGAAAACCTTATCCCAAAAGAATTGAATAAAAACCAGGTATCCTTTATATATGCCGACGAAGCCGATATGCTTAATGTGGCTTTGTTTGGCAAAACTGCGCAGCAATGGAGGTCCGAAAACCCAACTGCATCTGGAAACATCCGCGATATGGCTACAATCGAACAATTGGTAGTTTTATCAAATCTTGAAAGTATCAATGCCATGCTCATTCATCAGGGTTTAGCGCAATCCAACAGGCTGTACCAACTTAACCAAATGGCTATTACGCAAATAAAGTCGCTTCTGAACCACAATTCATCCATTGGAAAACTGAAATGAAAGAACTTGAATTAAAAAATATACTCCGGATGGAGTTTGATTTCGAAAAGAACTGGAAACCATTGTTCTCGCTGCTATTCAAAAAGGTTCAATATTTCAGCAATCCATCAAACCCATTTTTCGAAAACTCAAAAGTTATTTCCGGCAAGCAAACTGGCCTTGTCAAACTTGATGATGGAAAACAATTGGCCATTTTTGAAGTTGAAGTTGACGATAGTATTCATATCGACAAGAACCGTCAGGGCTTAAGGGAGATTGCAATCAAACACATTGACCAGAATATTACTCATGGGGCTTTTGTTTTCTTTTACTCAAAAAAACAGACCGATTACAGGTTTTCTTTCATTGCTAAATGGTCTGAGATTGATCTTGAAACAGGTGCATTTATAAAAGGTGAAACTAAGCCCAAACGCTATACCTATCTGTTGGGAGGCAACGAGGCTTGCACTACTGCTGCAAAGCGTTTGTTAATGCTTGCTGCAAAACGTGATAATCAGGAAATTGGAATCAAAGATATTATTGATACTTTCTCGGTTGAATCGCTTAAAAAGGAATTCTTTAGAACCTACAAAGAGCATTATGAAAAGTTTTGGCGTTACATTGCCAATACTGATAATGGTTATCGAGACATATTACTTGATAAGGATGTAACTAAAGAAGAGGTAAAGAGGGAAAAGCCTATTCGAGATTTCGCTAAGAAACTCTTGGGTAGGATAGTATTTCTGCATTTCTTACAGAAAAAAGGGTGGATGGGTTGCTCAGTCAATACTAACAAATGGGAGAATGGCGAGAAACAATTTATGCAACAACTCTTTGCTGATTTTTCCGATAAAACCCGTTTTCACAGTCAATGCCTTACTAAATTGTTTTTCAATACGCTGAACACAAGAAGACCCAATGATATTTTTGAAACAAAAGGATTAAGCGGAAAACTAAATGGTTCGCGTGTTCCTTACTTGAATGGGGGTTTGTTTGATGCTGATAAACCGGAGGAAGTTTTAACGATTGACTTTCCTGAAAAGTACTTTGCAGAATTGCTTGAATTTTTTGAACAGTACAATTTTACCATTGACGAAAACAGGCCCGATGACCATGAAGTAGGTATTGATCCAGAAATGTTGGGGCATATTTTTGAAAACTTATTGGAAGAAAACCGGGAGAAAGGTGCTTTTTATACCCCAAAAGAGGTGGTGCAATATATGTGCAAGGAAAGCATTGTCCAATACCTGAGCAATTCGTTTGATGCGAAAGCTGATATTGAAATGTTTGTACGCAATCATGTTGTTTCTGAAAGCCTTGTTACTAAAGACAATGCTGTTTTGCTGAATAAATTACTGGACGAAATAAAGGTTTGCGACCCTGCCATTGGCTCAGGGGCCTTTCCTATTGGCATTTTGCAGGAAATTTTTGAAGCCAAAAAGTTTATTCATGATTATCTTATTCCCGTTGAAAAATTCAACCCTGCACAGGTAAAGAAAGACATTATCCAAAATTCAATCTATGGGGTTGATTTGGAAAAAGGAGCAGTTGACATTGCACAACTCCGCTTTTGGTTGGCTTTAGTAGTTGACGAGGAAAACCCGCACCCATTGCCCAACCTCGATTATAAAATTATGCAGGGAAACAGCCTGCTCGAAAGCTTCGAAGGAATTGATTTAAGCAAAGCCGCCCTTTTTGAAGAACCAAAAGTTCGAATAATTGAACCTGATTTATTCCTTGAACCCGAAACAGTTTATGGTTTCACCGATAAAAACAGAAACGATATAAAAGAGCTTGTTTCCTCCTACTTCAAAGTGGAAGATAAATCCGAAAAGGCTGAAATTCGGAAGCGAATAGATAAAATTGTTACCGAACATATTGATAAATCGTTGGAAGGTTACGAAAACCGACTGTTGATTGAAATTGCAGGTTTGGAAGAAACATTAAAACGGCATAAGGAGTTTTTGCGAAAATCGGACAAAACAGAAAAGGAAATAGAAAAACGAAAAAAACAACTGGAGCAGAAAGGCGAAGCCCGCAAAAAACTGCTTGCTTTTGAGTATACCGACGAACGCCCCTATTTCCTTTGGCATTTGTTTTTTATGGATGTGTTTGAAAAAGGTGGTTTTGATGTAATCATTGGTAATCCGCCTTATATACAATTGCAAAAAATGGGCAAAAATGCCGATATTTTGCAAGATGCAGGTTTTAAAACATTCAAACGCACAGGCGATATATACACCTTGTTTTTCGAAAAAGGAATTGAAATTTTAAAGGACAAAGGAACTTTAACTTATATTACTTCTAACACTTGGATGCGTACCAATTTTGGCGAAGGTCTAAGGGAATTTTTTGTTACCAAATCAAATCCCGAAATACTTCTCAACTTTGAAGATACCAAAATATTTCCTACAGCAACTGTTGAGGTAAACATAATGGTTACCAAAAAAGAAAAATGGAATAAAAACCTTCAAGCAGTTGCAATTAAAGGCGATTATGTGCCTGGCAATTCTATAAACGATTATTTAAATGCGAAAAAAATTGTTCTGTACGATTTAGACAAAGAAAGTTGGGTTATTGTTGATAACGATGATTTTGAAATAAAAAATCAAATTATCAAAAAAGGGATTCAACTTAAAGAATGGGATATTGAATTTTACAGAGGGTTTTTAACTGGACTTAATGACGCATTTTTTATTGATGAAGTAAAAAGAAATGAAATAATTAGAATTGAGCCTAAAAGCGAAGAAATTATTAAACCCTTATTAAGAGGTCGAGAAATAAAAAAGTTTGGTTATAATTTTACAAATCATTATGTAATTTTTCCCCATAATGGAACTAAAGAAGATAAAAAGAAAAAACTCCCAGCAATAAAGAGAATAGAAGTTGAAAAAGAATATCCAACAATTTATAATCATTTACTTCAATATAAAGATTCAAATTCGCCGTTAGTTAAACCGGATTCAAAAGGGAAACTACAAACTCTAATTGATAGAGCAGACCAAGGTGACCATTGGACTAATTTGCGAAATTGTGCTTACATTGATGTTTTTGATATTGAAAAAATTGTTTGGCTTTCAATTTCTGACAAACCAGCATTTGCTCTTGATAAGAATAAAATGTATGTTACTGCGCCAGCCTACATTATGGTTAGCGAATGCAATAAATACCTTCTCACAATGCTTAATTCCAAAGTAATGGAGTGGTATTTAGATAAAGTTTCTTCGTCAACAGGGCAAGGGACAAACCAATGGAGTAAAATATTTGTTGAGCAATTGCCAATACCACAACTTTCAGAAGAAAAACGAAAACCATTTGAAATTTTAGCCGACTATTTAATATTGCTGAACGACCCAAAAACGCTAAGCGTATTGGAACACGCTTCAAACGAAATGATAAGCCAGCAATTTGAAGAGGTTTTGAATATGATGGTTTACGAGCTTTACTTTGAAGAGCACATGAAAGAAAAAGAAATAGATGTATTGCAGTTTGTCAATTTTCCTGACATTTCCAACATACCAACCTTTGAAGGAAAGCGCGATGCCATTCAAAAAAATTACTACTGGTTGAAAGAGAAGGATAACCCGATACGGAATAGAATTTTGGTTTCTTCGACCAGAAGCCCCAACATTATACAAAGGATTAATGAAACAACCCATTAATAATGAGAATCCACGAACTGCATATTAACGATTTTAAGTTCTTCTCAGAAGTTGAGCCTAATAGCCCATTGCTTAAAATTGGTGGCAAACACATGTTGATTTACGGTGAGAACGGTAGCGGTAAGTCAACTATTTATTGGGCATTATATACTTTGCTCGAAAGTAGTTTGAAGAAAACGGATGATGAAATTCGTAGATACTTCAAGAAAACAGGCGATGAAAGTTTGGTAAACATTTTTGCAACAGGTAGAAACGATACACATATTAAAGCGGTTCTAAAGGTTGGTGCAAATGCTAAAACTTATCGTATTTCAAGAAAGAGCAGGGACCTTTGCATTCGTGGCAATGCTGATGTACAGGAAAGCAACATGGCTTCCGATTTTATCAATTACAGGGTGCTTTTTCAGTTACACAATTTAAAACATTCAATGAATAACGATTTGTGGAATTGGTTTTATGAAGAAGTACTGCCTTATGTAAAAATTGGAAACACACCATGCTTAGATACTTTTGATAAATTAGCAAAGGGTCCAGACAAAATCAGAAATATAGAGGGAGAGGAGGTTTATCCAACAGCATCCTTAAGAACCGCGGCAACCACAGAAGAAAAAGGAAATTTTCAGAGATACAAAGCCTACAAACAAAATGTTAATGGTTGGAACAATTGGTTAAAAAATTTTCTTTCAGAAATTACTACTAAGGCAAATGTTTTAATTCAGAACGAATTCAAATATAATTTCAAAATTAAACTTGAGTTCAAACAAAAAGTTTATGAAATTAGCGAAACAGTTTTTACGTTTCATTTGCCGCAAATAATTATTTCAATTCCGGAATTTCAAGGCATAATAAATCCCCACATTAAGAAACCACATACTTTTTTAAATGAGGCAAAATGGTCTGCTATTGGTCTATCAGTACGTTTTGCTGTTTTGGATATAAAACTCTATACAGCCGAATTAAAAACATTAGTAATTGATGATATGTTGATTAGTTTGGATATGTCAAACAGGGATGTTGTTTTAGATTTGTTGTTTAACAAGTACTCAAATGATTACCAGCTAATTTTAATGACACATGACAGGTTTCTTTTCGAACTTGCTCAGTATAAGATTACAACTTTAAGACAAACCAACTGGATGTACCTTGAAATGTTTGAAAATGAAAATGGAGGTCAACCAAAACCATTAATTATTGAAAAAACAAATCAGATACAAAAGGCTTGGGCTCTATTTCATGCAAAAGAACTTGATTTATCAGCGAATACTTTAAGGAAAGCAACCGAAAAACTCTGCAAAACATATTTAACTAAACAAGAAAGATTAAATGCTGATTATAGCATAAAAGACCTTCACAAAATGATTGAAGCGCTTAAAGTAAAGGGTACAGCCAATGGTTTAGATGTTAACAAACTTTCAAAACTAATGGAATACAAAGACAGAATACTTAACCCAAATTCTCATTATGACATTGAAACCCCATTGTTTAAAATAGAATTAGAAAAAGCTATAAAAACCGTTGAGGAATTAGCAAATGATACAGGAATTAACGTATAGCCCACTCTTCGTAGTCAAGCACATTTGCAGGTCGCACCAGCCAACACTAAAGCCAAAACCTGCATAAGAGCATTAAAACCCAGAAGCACTGCAAGGCAAATGTGATAGAACAAAATTGGAAATGGATTCCTTTGTGTTTTTAAACCAATTAATAAGTTAGAAATCAACGATGAAAAAAACAAATCCTTCAACTAAATTGGACGAACTATACTCACTTCGTGAGACTTTTTCTGTTATAGGAATAACAGGGCGTTCTGGAAGTGGATGTACAGATGTTGCAAGAATACTTGCAAAGGATTTCAAAGACCTGGAAATTACTAGACCAAAGGAAATGTCACAAATAATTCAGGAAAGAAAATATGAAATAGTGTACAATTTTAGCATATCTAACTGGATCACCTATAATACGATTGAGTACAAAAATGTGTTGATCCTTTTGCTAATTCAAAACGTAAGTCATAGAGCTTTCAGTCAACACTTAAAGAATTATTTCAGAAAAAGTTTCAGCCAGGAAACAGATGAGAAGCACGTAAGCAAGTTGCATAAAGAATTATACGCTGTGTTTAAATACCATTCTCCCATCATAAAAAAGGCGAAGAGTTTTCGGAGTATTGATAAGTTAAAACGGGATAAGAAACTAAAAGAACTGGCCATCTTTTTTTGGGGTGATTTTAAACATTTTGCAGAGCAGATAGATGCTATTTTGGTAAAATATGGCACTTTGGAAAGAATCTTTCTGTTGCATCACACAGCCTCAAATTTCAGAAAATCTGGCCAACCTTTTAAAAGTGAAGTGGTTGAATTTAAGCATATCTATCATATTGCTCACGTAATAAATCGTATTATTAAAGGTGTGAAGGTAAGTGACAGAAACAAAAATGCTCATGTTGTAATTGATTCACTACGAAATTCCTCAGAGATCAATTTCTTTAAAGAAAGATACTCGGGCTTTTATTTGGTCGCGGTGAAATCAGATGATAGAAAATCAAAACTATTAGAAAGATACAATGATTCGCAAATTGTTGAGGGTATTTTAAAGTTTGATGAAACGGAATATAAGTGTAATGATTTTGTAAAAGGACGTTTTTTTACGCCAGATGTACAAAATTGTATTCAGAAAGCAGATTACCACATCATTACAAACAGTAAGAGTTCGTCAAAAACTGATTTTATCACACTTGAGCAGCAGTTGATGAAATTGCAGGGTCTCGTTCAACAGCCAGGTTTAATTACGCCAAGTACCATTGAGCGTTGTATGCAGTTTGCATTTAACGCCAAGTTAAGTTCAGGTTGTATATCGCGACAAGTAGGTGCAGTGATTACAGATAGCGAATATTCGGTGAAATCCATCGGCTGGAATGATGTGCCAAGGGGAGCTGTACCCTGTGTTGTGCGCAATGCTAAAGATATTGTAAAGGACAATCCGTTTGGTTTCTCTTCTTTTGAAAAAGGGTTTGGTCTTAAAGAAAGTTCAGATGGTAGTTTTATTATAGATCCGGATCATGCAGAGATTGATCAGGAATCGAAGGATTTTAATGACTATCTCAAGAATAGTTTTAACGAGGCTAAGTTGAGTGACACTTCACTTGGTGGTATCAATTGTCCTTATTGTTTCAAAACTGTCTATAATACATTTAAGGGGGAAAAGAATCAGGTCCACACGCGGTCGCTTCATGCGGAGGAAAATGCAATGTTGCAAATCTCGAAATATGGTGGCCAGCCTTTAAAAGACGGAATACTTTTCACCACAGCCAGCCCTTGTGAATTATGCTCTAAAAAAGCCTACCAATTAGGCATCAAGAAAATATACTATATTGATCCTTATCCTGGCATCTCAAGAAGCCACATCCTAAGACAAGGTGTAAAACCAGTATCAACAGACAGCATGACGGCTGATCCTGAACTTCATATGTTTTATGGTGCAATAGGAAGGGGCTTTGTAAAGTTGTACGAGCCATTCCTCTCACAAAAAGATGAAATCGGTATTTTGACCGATTTCGAATTGAAAACCCCTGTTAAAGAAGAGGTGAAGCAAATTAAAAACATTTTGGAGAAACGAATGAAAAACGATCCAAAACTAAATGAGTTTTTTAAAGACGAGCAAACTGTTATTGACCGAATATTAACTTTGGTTGAAAAGGGAAACAATTTTTCAATTCCTGTAAATGAAACAGAAATTATGCAAAAGGATGAAAAAAATGTTGATTAAAGCATAAAGGAAAACGTTATAGAAAATGATGGACGAATCCATAAAAACAACACTGGCACAAAAGGGCTACAGCTACATCCGAACACTGGGGAAAGGTGGCTTTGGAGAGGTATATCTTGCCAAGGAATCTCTATCGGAAAATTACTTTGCTATCAAAATGCTTCACAGCAAGGAAAGGTTTCATCAGGTGAATATCCTCAGAGAAATCAGTCACCTCGGGAGAATCAACCATCAAAATATCATCAGTTATAAAAGCAGTTTTCAGGAAAAGGATCGCCTGTTTTTGGTGATGGAGTATTGCAGTCAGGGCAATCTCCATGATTTTGCAGGTAAAAACAATCTCTCTTTCGGACATATTATTGACCTATTCATTCAGCTCGCGCAGGCGTTCACCTTCCTGCATGAAAAGGGCATTGTGCACCACGACATCAAGCCGGCCAATCTATTGGTTTCGGAGGATAAAACAATCAAGATCAGCGATTTTGGAACAGTGAATACAAGCATTGGAACCATTTTGTATTCTGCCCCGGAAATGCTGGAAGGTAATCCAACCACAGACGATCGCCGGGTAGATATCTATGCGCTGGGGATCACCATGCTGGAGCTTTTGAATCAAGCACATCCTTTTGTTGGACATTCAAAAGAACAAATTGTACAAAAAGTAAAGAACGCGGATTTACCTATCCTGAACTTTGAGCCCTGGCTCCAGCATTTCATTTTAAAAGCTTGTCATTACAATCCACAGGCACGATTCCAATCGATGTCAGAGTTTGGCGAAGCACTCATCAACCGAAATATTCCAGTATTTTTAACGAAATCGTTATTGCAGGAAGAAAAGCTGGTTCGGAAATTGCAATTTCATTTGCAGGTCCGACATTGGAAAAATGTGCGGTCTATCTTGTATTCTAACATTGTTTCCGGGAATAACTTAGGATTTACCATTCTCAAAGGGAAATATTTTCTGGCAACGCATGATTTGGTTCAAGCCAGGAACTGTTTTGAAAATGCTTTAATACTCAACCGAAATGCCATTGTTGAGAAAGAGTTGGCAGAGGTTTACATCTCTGAAAACCAAATTTCTAAGGCCACTTCCCTACTTCTGGGTTATTTGAATCAACATTTCTTTGATGCAGAAGCGCTAAACCTTCTACTGCAATGCTACTTCATTTCGGGCAGGTGGGAGATTGGGTTGGATCAAGCACTGCTGGCAGTTGAGATGTTTCCGGATTTACAGGTCTTTGTATCAAACCTTGGTTTATTTCGGCTTTTGAATAACAGGTTCGATGAGGAAAAAGCTGTTTCCGGCAAATCAACAGCATTTATGGATTATAACAAGTTGGTTTATGCTGAGAAAAGCAACTCAAGTTGGAATCAAAACAATCAGCCTTTCCTGAGTTCAAAATTGCTTTTTCATGAGTACAGGTTTCTTCATTTCCTGAAACCCACAAATACGATCGTTTTTCAGCTTGGTGATCAAGAATATGAAGAAAACAAAATGATCATCTCATTTGGGAGAAATGGCTTTAAGCAAAACGATTACGACTTGTTTAATGACCCGGAAGTTAGTCGCAGGCATTTTGTCATCATCAACCAGAAGGACAATGTCTGGCTTTATGACCTTGGGAGTTGGTCAGGTGTTTACGTTGACGGAATCAAAGTACAGCAAAAGACATTTCTTCTGGGTAGGCATATAATTACCTTCGGCAAACAGGAAGTGATACTGAAGACCAACAAACATAAACTATTGTAGAATGAATAAACTGCTCATTATTGGAAACGGCTTTGATTTGGCGCATGGGTTGGAGACAAGGTATGCAGATTTTATGCTTTGGTACATGAACAAAGCATTTTTGGCACACATGGACTCTATACGAGAAAATAAATTTGAAGATGAACTCATTTCGATTGTTGGGGTTTTTAAAATAAGGGAAAAGTTTAAATCTTTTGCCGAATTAAATGAGTTTTTAAGTGGCTATTCTGCTCCGCATTTAAATTTTAAACATGAATTTATTGAAAAGCTTTTTTCTAACTATTTAGAAAGCAGGTGGGTAGACATCGAACGAGCCTACTTCGAACAATTGATCGAGTATTATCAGTATTGCATCAAAGATAACTATTCGAACAAATCTTATGGTATTCATTTAGTTAGAGAGTTTCATAAGGTTTTCGAAGCGCTAAAAACTAAGCTTTCTGAATATTTGGCAACCAATGATATTGGTTTAGCTGATTTTCAACCATCTATAGAATCAGTTTTTAAGCGAATAATTAATGAAAAATCTGAGAGATTGAAAACTCAAGATTTGCATGAGCACTATCTCATACTAAATTTTAACTACACTCAAACTGTAAATCTTTACGAATCGGTTTTTCCTGTAAATGTCAGTATTATTAACATACATGGTACCATATCTAAAGATCCGGAAGCGATCATTTTTGGCTATGGGGATAAATTGGATAATTTGTATCAACAAATAGAAAATCTAAACGAAAATGCATTTTTAGACCACCTTAAGTATTTTTGGTATTTAAAAAACGAAAATTACAGGAGGATGATAAGCTTTTGTGATACTGACAAATACAAAATATACATTCTTGGACATTCATGTGGGCTATCGGATAGAGTGTTATTAAATCTGCTATTTGGTCATCCAAATTGTTCTGAAATTGAGATTTTTTACCATGACCGAAAGAATAGCACAAATGATTTCGATGAAAAAATCAGGGAAATTAGCCGGCATTTCAGTCCGGAAAATAAGGATGCAATGATGCGAAAAATCGTTTCTTTTGAAATCAGCAAACCCTTAAGTTAACAACCAATGATGAAACAAAACGACTTATATCCAAATCCATACAACCTCAACAGCCTAAAAGGCCGCATGGCAGAGCAGCTAATACAAGATTTGTTCTCGCGCAACAATTACAATGTTTTCAATTATGGGTTAGAGCGGCTGCATCCTTTTCTGAGCAGGGTGCTGCGCAATAACCGCCAAACAACCAGTAAAGACCTGCGCTATATGCCCGACTTTGTTGTACAGAGTGGAGAAACAGGCGACCTGTTTTATCTGGAAGTGAAGTTCAGAGCCAACGGCTGTTTTGAGTTTGGTGAAAAGTATGCCGACTATCCATATAAAAATGCATGGTTTGTTGTTGTTTCGCCCGAAAAGATTCAATGCATGCACTACAAACGACTAAAAGCCGGATTTTCAATCACACCCGATACCCATTACCGGCTCACTAGTGTCAGGTCGTTTCACATCAAAAAAGAAAGTGTGGCTGAATACGAAGGCTATGCGAAAGGGTTTTTTACAGCTTTTAACAGGCTGAAAGCAGGGGGATGAATAAAATGATTGAAAACTGAATTTTACAGATAAACTCGATCAATAATTGCATAAAAGATCCCAATAGCTTTAAGGATAAAAAAGCAAACCTAAAACACAAAAAAATGACCAAAGACATCAACAAAAGAAATTTTGATGAAGGCACAAGCATTAAACTTGAGCTTTTTAAGTTGTACCTGAGAGAGTGGTTGCCGGTTTTTATAAGCAAAAAGGCAAAAACAATTGAAGTGTTTGATTTTTTTGCCGGTAGTGGAACGGACGTAAATGGCAATCCGGGCAGCCCTTTAATCATTCTAAATGAGATTAGTAATCAATGTGAAAAGCTTGTCCAAAATAACATTAGGCTTAAAGTATTATTCAATGATCTAGATGGCGATAAAATTGATATTTTGTCCGAGAACATTGGTGAACACCTAAAGACCTGTTCATCAAGCTCAAAATATGATTTCTGCACGAACCCTAATGATTCGTGTCCTTTTGAAATAAAGCTGACTAAAGAGGATTTTAAAGACTTATTTGAAAGGTGGTATAACTATTTTCTTAATAGTCAAGGAGTTCCCCGCATGCTTTTTATTGATCAATATGGCATTAAACACGTATCTGAAAGTATCTTTAAAAAGCTCATATCTTTGCGTCATGCTGATTTTATCTTTTTTATTTCAACTTCCTATCTTAAAAGATTTAAAGAGCAGCCTGAATTCTTAAAATACTTATCAATTAATGAGATTGAGTTCGACAGCTCAAATCCTTATTCCTGTCATCGTGCGGTTTTCAATTATTATAAATCGTTGTTAGCCAGCAAGAAATACTATCTTGGGCAGTTTTCAATCAGAAAAAATGGAAACATTTATGGAGTGATATTTGGATCTGGGCATCCCTTAGGCCTCAAGAAATTTTTAGATGTAGCATGGAAGTTAGACGTACATACAGGAGAAACGAATTTTGATATAGACAATGATTCCGTTCGGGTAGGACAGTACAGTCTTGATTTTGATAATGACGGAAGCGCTAACAAAGTTAAAAAGCTCGTGGGTTATGAGTTAGACTTGCTCAAATATTTAGAAGATGGAAGATCAAATATAGAGATATATCTTTTTTCGATTGAAAATGGAATAAGCATCAAGAAAACCAATGAGATATTGAAACGGCTTGAGGAACAAAATATGCTTACTTTTGGGGGTGAAGCGCGCAGAAAAGGTGCCTTCTATTTAGACTTTGAACCAGAAAAGAAAATTACTATCAAGATATTGTGAAAAATTCGAAAATTGAATGGACAGAGACAACTTGGAACCCAACCACAGGCTGTACAAAGGTTTCTGAGGGCTGCAAAAACTGCTATGCCGAACGTATGGCCTACCGCTTGTATGCCATGGGTACCGAAAAATATAGAAATGGTTTTAGGCTAACATTACATCCCGAGTTACTTAGTGAACCTAAAGAATGGAAAAGTCCGCGTACAATTTTCGTCAATTCAATGAGCGATTTATTTCATGAGCAAATACCACTGGAATTTATTCAACGAGTTTTTCAAACGATGAATGAATGTCCCCAACACACCTTTCAGGTACTTACTAAAAGGCCAGAGAAACTATGTGAATTTAATGACCAGTTAACCTGGACAAAGAATATATGGATGGGCGTAACGGTTGAAAGTAAATTACATATTGAGCGCATCAAGGCTTTACGTTATAGTAGTGCTTTTGTAAAATTTCTTTCAATCGAACCGCTTTTGACAGAACTTCCAGTCCTCGATTTGTCAAACATTGATTGGGTAATTGTTGGAGGAGAATCTGGCCCAAATGCAAGACCTATGAAACCTGAATGGGTGGTTGATATCAAAGATATGTGCAATCAACAAGGCGTTCCATTTTTCTTCAAACAATGGGGTGGTAAAAACAAAAAGAAAGCCGGTCGCTTGCTCGAAGGTCGTGTTTGGGATGAGATGCCGGATTAGTGGTTTTCAACAAAACAGATTTCATAATTGTATCTACGGGTTTAAATAGGGGTATAGCTCAAATGTATGCATTCGGTCTGGCACATATTGCAGGGTCATTTGGATGCCTCTACCTTGCGGGCAAAAAAATCATGGAAAAGGAAGCCCGGTGTTTTGAACTCATCGACCTGCAACAAGCATCAGGGCTAAGCGTAACGGAAGTAAGCCTTCGGCCTACTATATCCCAAGATTCTAATATTTTCTAAGTTTATTTCGGAGAAGTTGAAAAAAGTTGGAAAGAAGGGTTGTTGCTCTAAGCTTTTCTAAGAAAATTTAGCTTTTATTGAACACTGTTGGAAGCTTTCCAATTGTGTGGTAATAGTTCAGCAAGGACTTTGCAGTTTGCATAACAACACTGCCCCTTCCGACCCAATTCCGGCATACTGACCCCCCCCAATCCCACTTTCAACCCCCCATATCCGACAACAAATTGCTCTGGTAAATTGATGCAATTATGTGCATAATCATCCTGTGTATGCTTTTGCAGAGCATGGTTCAGGAAGTATGACATGGGTTGTTATCTGTTGAAAACTTTTTTCCATAAAAATGGTGATACGCCGGTTTGCATCGTAAATTTGTTTCCAACCGACCGATCACCATATGACCACAATCACCTTCAACAATTTGTTTTATGTGTGGTATTTTTTTGCCACCAAAGCAGCTTTTTTACCGATGAGGTGTAAAAGTGGTGTAAACGGACATTTTCGGTTTTTGCAAGTGATTGTAAGTGAATTGCTTGGAACCTTGTCACGGTTTTGCCTAGTATGTAGATAACATGATTAAAAAATGATTGATTTAAAAAACAAAACCCAGGATCTGTATTCCTTCTCCGACACAGATCTCCTTCTCGAGATGAGTTGGAAAGACGACCCCGCTACCGTCAGTGTGGCAGCCTTCGATGTTTTTTACGAAAGATACAAGGACCAGGTCTGGCCCATTGTGTATGCGGTCTGCAAGAACTACACCCCCCGTCATGGGAAGCACTTGCCGGCCGATGTACACAACAACACCTTTATGATGGTGTACACATACCCGCTGTCAAATATTGATCATCTGGAAACATTTACAGACAGAAAAGCGCTCAACAAAGAAGTCAAGCTGTGGATGATGCAACTTGCCGGAGAGGCCTTGCGCGAACTGATGAACGGTGGTGAGGAGGCCTACCGCCGCCACATTTTGCTGAGGCCCATGTATGCACAATCTTCCACTGCTGACGCTGAAGGCTATCTGGTGAACGAAGAAAACGCCCCCTACAATTCGGACAACCTGATCGACCAACCAGGCAAGACCGCTGAAGAAGATGAGAAAGAAGCAGAAATAACACATCCAACTCCATCTGAATCGGACGACTTCTCTCAGAGTGATGCTGATATGCAACATGGAAAAGTCATTTTTGATGATGTGGCAGATGACACTTACAATGCAGATGCAGCCTATGAGGAGGTAGTAGAAGATTCATACTACACCGATGCGCAGCGCGAAGCTGCCCGCAAGGCACTTGCGCAACTCGCTTTCGACCAAAGCGACATTTTAATGACCATGATAGCCAGTGAGCAGAAGGGATGTAAACGACCAGCTGATGTGATGAAAGGTCTCGAAACCAAGTATCAGACAACATCCGAAAACCTGAGAGCCATTAAATCACGCGCGCTCAAATACCTGCGAAAGGCTTTGGGTGTTGATGCGAAAATGCAGATTTAGCACGTGCATCTGAAGAAAAAAAAAGAACTATAAAACATGAAAGAATCACAAAAATGAAAGATTTTAATAATCTGCAGTCAGAAGTTTATTTGACAAACCTGCTGCGCAGCTACCTCGAATACAACGGTAAGCTGTTCCCAACAACGGCAACTGCCTTGGTCGCCGTGGAAGAAAAGTTAAAAAAAAACCCTGCTATTATTCCGGCAGTACCATTCACAGCAGCCGATATACTTCGGAATGGTAAAATAAAGCCAGAAAGAACAGAGCGGCCGCAACTGCCTCTAAAAAAAGAGCAATTCAGAGCAGCTGCTGCACGCAATGGAAAAGACATTCCTGATGAGCTGAGAGCCAAAATGCTCCGCGACCGCAAAGATGCGGAAGACAAAAAAGATGGTCATGAGCCTTTATAACCTGAACAAAGCCAGAGAAGGGGAGATCTCCGACCTGGCTTCCTGGTATGCCGATACCTTTTGCCCATCGCCCCAAGCAGTACTGCCACAGCTGATAGCCGAAAAGCTGGGCATCACCTACTCACTCGGCGACTACAAGGGCAAGTTCGACGGTCTGATTGAGAACAACAGGGGGTTCTTTCACATCTATCTGCATTGCAAAGACACTGATAACCTGTATTCACCCCGTCTGAGGTTCACCTTCTCCCATGAGCTGGGGCACTACATACTCGACGACCACCGCAACACTTTGCTGCTGCCCGGCACACCGGCCCATGGCTCGGTGACCACCCTGGATTCTTCCATAGAAACAGAACGGGAGGCCGACCTTTTTGCTGCCTGCCTGCTCCTGCCCGAAGACCGGATTAAACGCGACCTCTTCAAACGAAAGTTCAACTTTGCCCTTGTCGACGAACTCAGTCGTAAATACAATGTGAGTCTGACAGCTACCCTGCTGCGCTTCATCGCGCTTGGCAACCACCCGCTGATGATGGTGTGCAGTCAGGCTGGCAAGCTGAAATGGCTGCGCTACAGCATCGACTTCCCGTTCCAACGCATACATACAGGGCCGGGCAACGAGATTCCGGCTGCAACCTGCGCGGGTGAATACTTTGAAGACGGCACCAAATACCTGCACAAATCGGAGAAGGTGTTTGCCGAAGACTGGTTTGTGCTATGGAAGGCCGGCGATCAACGCCGCCTGTTGTTTGAACACTGTATCTATCAGGAAAGTCAGCAACAGGTAATCAGTGTGTTGTGGGAAGGGTAAGATGGGATGGGTGACGGGTTATGCAAAACTACCTAAACAAGGGCTTGCTGAAAAAGTCCTGATCTATTGGAGTCTTAGAAGTTAATTCAATAATTTCTTGTGCAAGGATTTGGGAAATATTGGTAAACAAATTTGCATCAGATATTTCGGTGCGCTGCACCTTTAAACACTCCACCGGGTATAATTCTATAAATATTACCGGTGCGCTGCACCTCAGAATTGAGCCAAAGAGTGGCGATATT